>ERZ808242.3-NODE-3-length-199214-cov-18.543199_pt1 | contig 199214 bp, 143 predicted proteins | sample MGYA00521244_ERZ808242 | MGnify/ENA primary metagenome ERZ808242 (study PRJEB31516, sample SAMN03275573) | gut metagenome | biome: mammalia-associated habitat; material: feces | host: Papio cynocephalus | place: Kenya | collected 2012-07-27 ... | reverse complement strand
AAGAGAAGCCGATCTTGTCGAGCTGCTCACGGTAGCGGTTGATGTTGGCAACGGTAGTTACCTCAGGATGCTGACCTGTCTGGATGGCATACTGCTCGGCGGGCAGTCCGTAGGCGTCGTAACCCATGGGGTTGAGCACGTTGAAGCCACACTGGCGCTTGTAGCGGGCATATATGTCGCTGGCGATGTAGCCCAAGGGGTGACCCACGTGCAGGCCGGCTCCCGACGGGTAGGGGAACATGTTGAGCACATAGTACTTCTTGCGGCTGGGGTCCTCCGTCACCTTGTAGGTCTTCTGCTCCACCCACGTCTGTTGCCACTTTTTCTCAATTTCTCTGAAATCGTAGTTCATTGCGTTATCTTGTTGTTTTGTTTTTCGTGTCTGAAACGTTGTGTCTCTAAAAATAAATATGTATGCAAAGTTACGCCAAAAAGTAGAGAACGCAAAGCGAACGCTTTCTTTTCTTTTCACACTGGCATATTATTAGGGCTGGTGACCAAAATGCTTGCGACGGGCATATGCCCTGGAAAGGGAGGATTGCAGGAGGTGTGGTGGCAGCGGCAGGCCATCTTTGTTGCCTGTTTGAAAACCTGTTTGAAAATGTTACTTACCCATTTATTTGCGGCAGTGACAATATTTTTTTATTTTTGCAGCATGGTTTACTAAAACGGAGCTCATGCCTTGCAGTCCGCAACCTTACAAACTACAATCATTATGCAAATACCTATCGAATCGTTCAACTTGCAGATGCTCAATGTGGGCTTTGCCCACCACGACGGCGACTGGAACTGGCAAGAGGTCAGTTCGCCGTTCACGCGCATCTATTGTGTCACACAAGGTGAGGCGTACCTCCATATGAATGGAGGTGTCATCGACTTGGTGCCAGGCCGTCTGTACATGATACCGGCCTACGTGGTGCACTCATACGAGTGCCATGGCCCGTTCGGCCATTATTACCTGCACGTCTACGAGGGGTTCAAGAACCAAGTGGACCTCTTCGAGCACTACAATTTTCCCATCGAGGTGGTGGCCGAGGAGATAGACGCCACACTCTTCAGAATCATGTGCGAGGAGCATCCCGAGGCCAAGCTGCCCGAGAGTGACCCCAAGTCGTACGACAACACGACAACCTTCGTCGACTATGTGAAGCGTTACAACAACATGTCGCTCTGGCAGAAGATGCGCCTGCGCAGCGCCATCCTCAAGCTCATGTCCAATTTTCTGAAGGAAGCCACACTCAAGCCGTGGACACTCAGCGAGCGCATGATGAAGGTGCTCTCGTACATCAACGCCAACATACACAAGACCATCACCATGGACCAGTTAGCCGATGTGGCCTGCATCTCCACGCCTTATCTTATACGTCTTTTCCGCAGTAACTTCGGAACCTCGCCACTGCAGTACATCAACAAGAAAAAAATAGAAAGGGCCCAGCTCATGCTCATCACCGAGGACTTGCCCTGCAAGGAGATAGCATACAAGTTAGGGTTCAACGATGCGTCTTACTTTATCCGTCTTTTCAAGAAAACCACAGGACAAACGCCACAGGAATACAGGGCCTACAGATTGTAGGCTCGCATTGGGCATGGTGTATGTTTCTGACTAAAAATCCATACAAAATCCATCCATTAACCAGTCGTCACGCCGCCACTCAAAATGTCGGGTGAAACCTTGTTGTCCTATTCAAGCTTCTCTAAGTTTGCGGAAGCGCCATGAGAGTTTAACAAGCTCTAAGTTTGCAGAAGCGGTATGAAGGTCCGGTAAGCACCTTGGTCAGGGTTAGGGTGCTTACTGTGCCCCGGCTTTGCATCATGGGCCGCTATCCGGTAATTCAAACAAGCTTGACCGCATTTGCCTTGCACGATGATGCAGTCCTATTTTGCCCCAATCCGAAACTGGAAGACCAATAACGATGAAATCTAACGAACAATCTGCCTTAATATCAAATTTGTCCTATTATCAGTAAATAAAATGCAACAGCCATACAGGTAAATGTTAGTAAATTTGCGAATGGAAAAGAACTTTAAGACCATAATAAAAACTAAAGCTGATGATGAAATATACAGAGATAGGAAAGACGGGGATGAAAGTGTCACGTCTATGCTTCGGGGCATCGTCACTCGGAAGCGTTTTCCATACTACCAACGAAGAAGACTGTTACAAGGCTGTGGAAGTGGCTATCGAAGGGGGTATCAATTTTATTGACGTGAGTCCTTACTATGGCCACTACAAGGCTGAGACGGTGCTTGGCAGGGCGCTGAAGCGCATACCGCGCGACAAGTACTTCCTCAGCACCAAGGTGGGACGCTACGGCAAGGACGGTGTCAACACATGGGACTACTCGGCCAAGCGCGCCACAGAAAGTGTCTATGAGAGCATGGAGCGTCTTGGCATAGACCACATCGACCTCATCAATGTGCATGACATTGAGTTTCAGGCTGCCCTGCCAGGCGGACTGCAGAAGGTGGTCGACGAGACATTGCCAGCGCTGGTCGAACTGAAGAAGAAAGGCGTGGTGGGACACGTGGGCATCACCGACCTGCAACTGGAAAACCTCAAGTGGGTCATCGACCACTGCGAGGAGGGTACCGTGGAGAGTGTGCTCAACTTCTGCCATTACTGTCTCAATGATGACAAACTTGCCGACTATCTTGACTATTTTGAGAGCAAGGGTGTCGGCGTTATCAATGCGTCGCCTCTCAGCATGGGACTGCTTACGCAGCGCGGCGTGCCCGACTGGCATCCGGCCCCGAAGCCGTTGGTGGAAGCATGCGCAAGGGCCGCCCGTTTCTGCAATGAGCGCCACTACCCCATTGAGAAGCTCGCCATACAGTACTCTGTGAGCAATCCCCGCATCGCCGGCACGCTCTTCTCTTCGGCCAACCCCGACAACGTGCGGCGCAACATCGAGTGGGCCAACGAGGAACCCGACTGGCAACTCGTGGACGAGGTGAGGAAAATCATTGGCGACCAGCAACGAGTGACATGGGCCAATTCATAATGATCCCAACTCTTTAACATCGTATAATAATATGCCAGCTATGACCATCATTGACGCACATTCGCACCTGTGGCTCAAGCAAGACACCACGGTCAATGGCAAGCGTATCCTGACAACAAAGAACGGGCGCAGCATCTTCATGGACGAAGAAGTGCAGATGTTGCCGCCATTCATGATCGACGGGAAAAACAGCGCTGAGGTTTTCCTGTCCAACATGAACTACGCCCAGGTGGGTGCGGCTGTGGTCGTGCAGGAAATCATCGACGGCAACCAAAACGACTATCTCGCTGATGTGCAGCGTAGATACCCCGACAGGTTCTTCTGCATGGGCGCACCACGGTTTACGCAGCAAGGCACCGTGGTTGACGGCCTTGCTGACGCGTGTGCCGTGCTGGCGAGCGGTCTCAAGGGCATTGCGCTGCCTGGACACCGGCTCACCACACCATTGCAAGACCTCATGCCTATGTTCAAGTACATGGAGAAGCGGGGCATGATACTCTCCATGTGTCTGGGAGACGACAAGCGCCAGATAGGCGAGATGAGGGAGGTTATCGGCGAGTGCCCACGGCTCAAGGTGGCCATAGGACACTTCGGCATGGTCACCACCGATTCCTTTGAGAGTCAGGTGCTCCTGGCACGCGAGGGCGAGCACGTGATGATAGAGTCGGGAGGCATCACATGGCTTTTCCACAAGGAGTTTTACCCCTACCCGTCTGCCATCAGGAGCATACGCCGAGCCTGCGACCTCGTGGGTATGGACCGGCTCATGTGGGGCAGCGACTATCCACGCACCATCACGGCCATCACCTACAAGATGTCGTACGACTTCGTGAGCAAGTCGGCCGAACTGACAGAAAGGGAGAAACAACTCTTCCTCGGACAAAACGCGGAGGCGTTCTACGGCTTCAAGAACCTACCCCAACTGCCGTACGTCAAGAATATGTCCGAATAGAATGCTGCTTGCCTCCAGACAGGAGCCTCACGATGCAGGCACATGCAAGCAGTATCCCTTCTCTGCGACAACAAACACGATACGCCAAAAATCGTAAGAACCTAAAAACCAATACGGTCAACCTATGAAAAAGAACACCATAGCGCTTTCGCTCATATTCTGCCTCTTCTTCCTGTGGGCCATCAGCAGCAACCTGCTACCCACCATGATCAGGCAGCTTATGAAGACTTGTGAGCTCAATACCTTCGAGGCGTCTTTCACCGAGAGCGCCTATTGGCTCGCCTATTTCCTGTGCCCCATACCCATAGCCATGTTCATGAAGAGATACAGCTACCGCTCCGGCATCATCGTCGGCTTGCTGCTCGCAGCCACCGGGGGCCTGCTCTTCCTGCCGGCGGCCATGCTGAAGAGCTATGGGGTGTATCTTGCTATCTTTTTCATCATTGCCACCGGCATGTGCTTCCTCGAGACAGCCGCCAACCCTTACGTCACAGCCCTTGGCGACCCGGCCACGGCCACGAGACGGCTCAACTTGGCGCAGTCGTTCAACGGACTGGGCGCCTTCATCTCGGCGATGTTTCTCAGCAAGCTCGTGTTGAGCGGACAAAACTACACGCGTGACACGCTACCCGCCGATTTTCCCGGAGGATGGGAGGGATACATCAACATGGAGACCGACTCCATGAAGTTGCCTTACATCATCTTGGCTGGCGTGCTGATCATCGTGGCGATTGTGCTCGTAAGGCAAAAACTGCCGAGGGTGGAAGACCAGGAGGCGGCAGTCGATAGACAGGACGGCAAGGAGAAAAGCCATAAGCTCATCGATTTCAGCACCTTGCGTCATCCGCACCTCAAGTGGGGCGTCATAGCACAGTTTTTCTACAATGGCGGACAGACGGCCATCAACAGTCTCTTCCTTGTATACTGCTGCACTTACGTAGGCATCGACGAGGGGACGGCCACGACATTCTTCGGTTTCTATATGCTCGCCTTCCTGGCCGGCCGGTGGATCGGCACGTTGCTCATGGCCCGCTTTGCGCCCGAGAAGATGTTGCTCGTCTACGCTCTCGCCAACATCATGCTGTGCATCGTGGTGACATGCCTGGGAGGTATGGCCGGCATGTACGCCATGCTTGCCATCTCGTTCTTCATGTCGATCATGTATCCGACGCAGTTCTCGCTTGCCATCACCGGACTGGGCTCGCAGACCAAGTCGGGATCGGCCTTTCTCGTCATGGCCATCGTGGGTAACGCTTGCGTGCCGCAACTCACGGCTTACGTCATGCACACCCATGAGCAGACCTATCAGATCGCTTACGTCATTCCCATGGTCTGTTTTGCGGTGTGTGCCTTCTACGGATGGAGATACAAGGCGCTTCTGGCCAAGAAAAGATAGGCGAGTGACCCCATTGACATGAGTAAACCGAAAATAACAGGCAATCAGCATATTTTTACAATCACAATAATATCAACAAGCTTCAAGCAAGATGAAAGCAATACAGATAACCCACTCACAAGCACTGAACCTCATCACCATCGAGCCACCCAAGACTCCTGCAGCGGGCGAGGTGCTCCTCAAGCTCAGTTACGTAGGATTTTGCGGATCGGACATCAACACCTTCATGGGGCGCAACACCATGGCGCTCAATCCTGTCATTCCGGGACATGAGGTGGGTGCCGTCATCGAGGCGGTGGGCGAGGGCGTGCCCGAAAACCTCAAGCCAGGCATGGTGGTCACCTGCAATCCTTACACCAACTGTGGAGGATGCGCCTCCTGCCGTAACGGAAGGACTAATGCCTGCCAGCACAACGAGACGCTCGGTGTGCAGCGCGACGGTGCTATGCGTGAATGGATCACGTTGCCTTGGCAGAAGGTCATACCTGCCGACAACCTTACTCCCAAGGAGTGTGCCCTGGTGGAGCCGATGAGCGTCGGATTCCACGCCGTAGACCGTTCGCACGTGACTGACATTGACACCGTCATGGTCATCGGCTGCGGCATGGTCGGCATGGGGGCCATCGTGAGAGCTGCACTCCGTGGGGCAACCGTCATCGCGGCAGACATCGACGACGAGAAGCTGTCACTTGCCAAGGAGATGGGAGCGGCGTATGCCATCAACACAAAGACGGAGGACACACATGCGCGCCTCGCGCAAATCACGGAGGGCTACGGCCCCGATGTCATCATCGAGGCGGTGGGCAGCGTGCCTACCTACCAGATGGCCATCAACGAGGTGGGCTTCACGGGGCGCGTCACCTGCATCGGATATGCCAAGTCGGAGGTGAGCCTGCAGACCAAATACTTCGTGCAGAAGGAACTGAACATCTGCGGTTCGCGCAATGCCAATCCCTCCGACTTCCGTGCGGTCATACGCTACATGGAGCGGGGCACGTGTCCGGTGGAACGGCTCATCACGAAGGTCATCAAGCCCGAGGAAGCACTCGAGACCATGAGATGGTGGAGCCAGAACCCGGGTAAGGTGTTCCGTATTCTCGTTGACTTTAACACAATCAAAAACATATAGCATAGTGAACGGATACATACAGAAAGACAGGGGACGCATCAAGCGATACGTGCAGACACTCAACTTGAACGACGATCCCGATATGATAGAAGAGTACAAGAAGTGGCACTCCAAGGAGTTTCACTGGAAGGAGATACGCGACGGCATCAAGGAGGTGGGCATCCTTGAGATGGAAATCTACATCTGCGGCACCACGCTCGTCATGATAGTCGACGCGCCTGAAGACTTTGACTGGAAGGCAGCCATGGACAAACTCGCCACCTTGCCCAGACAAGCGGAGTGGGAGGCTTTTGTCGCAAGACTGCAACAATGCGACCCCCATGCGCGGAGTGACGAGAAGTGGAACATGATGACGCGCATCTTCTATCTCTACGACTGATACCATTTGGCGCATGACTTTTTAGTTTCGCAAGCAACCTAATAACGAATCGCATGAAATTATCTTCAGTTTTTACGGCTTTTGCTGTTATGTGCTGCATGAACAGTTATGGGCAGCTGCCAGACATTCCGATGGAAAAGGGAAAGTATGACAACAACTGGGAGTCTCTCAAACAATGGAATTGTCCGGCGTGGTTTGAGGATGCCAAGTTGGGACTGTGGGCACACTGGGGCCCACAGTGTGAGGCCAACAGCGGCGACTGGTTCGCACGCAGCATGTATGGTGGCTCAAGCTATTGGGATGAAGAGCGCCAGCAGAGTTTCAATCCCAAAGAGCGGGGATTCAAGGAGTATTGCCGCGACTGGAAAGCAGACAAGTGGGACCCTGAGGCTATCATGGCCAAATATGCGAAGGTGGGTGCCAAGTATTTCATGGCTTTGGGCAATCACCACGACAACTTCGACTGTTGGGATTCTCCCTACCAGGAGTGGAACTCCGTCAACATCGGTCCCAAGAAAGACTTGGGCAAGGGATGGGAAGAGGCGGCCCGCAGGCATGGCATGAAGTTTGGCATGAGCATCCATGCCTCGCATGCCTGGACTTGGTACGAGATCGGCCGTAAGTATGGCGATGTACGCCTCACCAAGGCTGACGGCAAGGGACAGTGGTGGGAAGGCTACGACCCTAACGAACTCTATGCGCAGGCACACGACAAGACCTCCGACGGATGGGATGACATGGGACACATACACAGCCAGTGGAACTGGAACAATGGAGCCAGCGTTCCCGACGAGGCCTACAAGACCAAGCTGCAGAACCGTTGCCGACAGATGGTCAACTACTTGAACCCTGACATGGTGTACTTCGACGACACCGTCCTTCCCTTCTGGGGATGCGATGACCAGTGGGGACAGGATTTCCTGGCTTACTACTACAACCACCGTTCCAATCAGAATGGCGGCGGCGATGCCGACGTGGTGGTGATGGGCAAGGTGCTTCCCGACGAGCAGAAGCAGTTGATGCTGTGGGATGTGGAGCGCGGCGTTCCCGACCGTCCACAGAAGTTGCATTGGCAGACCTGTACCTGCATCGGCGGTTGGCATTACGCTTACCACGACAGAGGACACTACAAGAGTGCGGAGACCGTTGTCCGCATGTTGATAGATATCGTATCAAAGAATGGCAACCTCTTGCTCTCCATTCCATTGAAAGGTGATGGTACTTATGATGAGCAGGAAGAGGCGGTGCTCGACGGCATACAGAAGTGGATGGAAATCAACGGCGAGAGCATCTACGGCACCCGCGTATGGTGGGACTGCTTTGGTGAGGGTCCCTTGGCGGAAGCCACCAATGGCTTGAACGGACAGGGCTTCAACGAGGGACAGAGCTATTCCAGTGCTGACGTGCGCTATGTGACAAAGGGCGACGACATCTATGCCACCATCATGGCGTGGCCCGAGGCTGGCGAGTACACCTTGAAGGCGTTCTCTCCCATTGCCGCTTCTTACCGCGGACAGGTGAAAAGCGTTAGCCTGCTGGGATATGGTGAAGTGTCCTTCAAGCAGGGTGTGGGCGGACTGGTCATTGACGTGCCCGCAGCCAAGGACCAGCTCAGCAGCATCGCTCCCGCGTTTCGCATCGCCTTCAAGGATAGAGGAAGCAAACTCGAGGACAGCACGTTGTTGAACATGCTCGTCGAAGGCCTGCAACAGATAGCCGCCAAGACAAAGGACAACTGCAGCTATGTCAACTCGGGTAAATACAGCGCCGTCAAGGTGGAGATGCTGCAGAAGGCCGTCGAGGAAGCCAAGAAGGTCAACACCGATGACGCCACGGCCGTGCGGGAGGCCAAGGACAAGCTCGTCAGCACCTACAAGGACTTCGAGGCCAACGGACAGAACAAGGCTGGCTTGTGGAGTGGCAGTTATGAGGCCAACTTGACCGACTCCGTCTTCGTGGAAGGATCGTCGTTCAGCCGTTCCGAGGGCGGCAGCGCCCGCGCTGGCAAGCCTGCCAACTGGACAGTCGAAAACTTCAAGATATCCAATGGCAGCGACGGTACCAAGCAGGGACTCGACAAGTATGCGGGTGCCGAGGCGTTGATGCTGGGCGTGTGGAACGACCGTGACAACAACGAGTCGGGCGACTTGACCAACGCGCGTATCTACCGCAAGGTGCGACTGGCCAAGGGCACCTATTACTTCGGTGCAGGCTTCAATGCCAATTACCAGCTTTCAAAAGACGCTTACATGTTTGTCTCCAAGGAACTCTCCGACACCAAGAACATTCCTGCCACGAGCATAGCCTTTTACAATATCAACCAGGTGACCACCGACCGCAAGGTCTACGGACTATGGTTCAACATACCTGAGGACATGGATGTTTACGTCGGTTTCCAGGCAAACCTGAAGACCGGGTCCGCCACACAGGAGTTTCGTGCCGAGAAGGTGGTGCTCTATGGCTTCACACTTTAGATTAAGCTGAATGAAACATTTGCTAAGCATTGTCACGTCTTCCGTCATCTTGGGCGGTTCTGTCCTTTCCCTCCACGCGCAGCCTTTGCCCAACAAGGCTAAGGTCGTCGATGGCAGGGATGTCATCCTTTTGGACGCCAGCTTGTCGGCGCGCGAAGACCTCAACGCCAAGTATCTGATGTCTTTGACGCCAGACCGCCTGTTGCACCATTTCCGACTGACGGCCGGCATAGAGACCACAGCGCGTCCGCTGGGCGGATGGGAAAATCCAGGCTGTGGGCTGCGCGGCCATTTCGTAGGACATTATCTCTCTGCGTTGTCCACCTTCGTCCAGCGTCATCATGACGCCCAGGCCGAGGCTGGCCTCTGCACCCTGGTGGACGGACTGGCCGAGTGCCAGGCGCGGTTTGCCAACGGCTACCTGGGTGCCATACCAGAACATGACTTTGATACCCTCGAGCGTACATACGGCAATGTGTGGGCACCTTACTACACACTGCACAAGCTATTGCAAGGACTGGTTGACGCGTATGTCAAGACTGGCAACGAGAAAGCTTTGCGCGTCGCGTCCAAGGCGGCCGATTGGGTCTCGGCACGCCTGGGCAAGTTGTCTCCCGAGACCCTTGAGGGAATGTTTCTCACACGCAATGCCAATCCCTCCAACGAGCATGGAGGAATGAATGAGGTGCTGGAGCAGCTTTACAGCATCACGCGGAACGAGCGTTACCTCCAGACAGCCAAGCTGTTTGACCGCGACTGGTTTGTCCGCCCCCTGGTGGAGCACCGCGACAGCTTGAGCGGGCTGCACGCCAACACCCACATCGTGCTCATCAATGGGTTTGTGCGCCGGTACGAGAATACCGGCGAGGAGCGTTTTCGCAAGGCGGCCATCAACTTCTGGGACATGCTGACCGCCGGCCACACCTATGCCAACGGCACGAGCAGCGGCCCGAGGCCCGTGGTGACCACGCCCACGTCACGCACGGCAGAGCACTGGGGCGACTCCTGCATGTTGTCCAACACGTTGAGCGGAGAGATAGCGGAGTCTTGTGTGACGCACAATACGCAGAAACTCAACAGATACCTTTTCCAGTGGACGGCCGATGCCCGCTATGCCGACGCGTCCATGAATACCTTTTACAACGCCACCCTGGCTTGCCAAAACAAGCTTGACGGCAGGGTGACATATCACCTTCCCCTGGGCTCGCCACGCCATAAGGCATGGCTGGGAACAGAAGACTTCCGCTGCTGCAACGGTTCGAGCATCGAGGCGTTCGCCTCGCTCAACAGCGATATCTATTATGTGGGCGACAGGCAACTTTATGTCACCCGCTACATCGCCTCCAAGATGCGATGGGCAGCTGAGGGTGTGAGTGTCACGCAGTCCACCGGATATCCCTTTGCGCCAGAGACCACGCTCACCGTCAACGGCCGTGGCCGCCATCGCTTTGCCCTCAACTTGCTGGTACCCTCTTGGGCCCGTGAGGTGGAGCTGACCATCAACGGCAAACAGGCCAGGCAGCAGGCGCAGCCAGGCTCCTTCCTTACCATCCGCCGCAAGTGGAGCGACGGCGATGCGGTCAAGCTGGCCTTCAAGTTGCCCTTCCATGTCAAGACCATGCCCGACAATGCGGACAAGCTGGTCATCTGCCATGGCCCCTTGATGCTTGCTTTCCTGGGCAGTGGGGAGGTGGCCTTGCCCGAATCGGCCGATGAGCTCTTGGGAGCCATCAGCGGAAGCCCCGCAGAGGGCTATGTCCTTCGCTCTGCGGCAGGCACCTTCCGGCTCAAGCCCCTTTGCGACATCGTAGACGAAGACTACAGTTGCTACATCATGACGGGTGTCAAGCATCCTGCCAAGCCTTAACAGACACACAAATTACACTATAAACTATAAACTTAACATCAAATGAAAAGATTACTGACTATTGCATTTCTGATGAGTGCGATGATGAGTTGGGCACAGACAGACGTGACCAGCTACATCGAAGATCCTGATTTTGACGTTCAGCAGCGTTCAGCCTGGAAGACCAATGGCTTTGGTCGGCAGACCAACAACAGTTTTCCGCTCAAGCATGGCGAAGCCTACCGTGAGATATGGTCGGGCGGAACGGCGATGAATGCCTATCTCTATCAGGACGTGGCCAATCTGCCGGTGGGTACGTACACCCTGACGGTGACAGCCCAAAACATCAAGCAGAGCGACAAGGACCTGGTATGCACGGGCGCCTGGATTTATGCCAATGACCAAAAGACAAACATCAACAAGCCCGGCGAGTACACCGTGACTTGTGTGGTCAAGGACGGCAACCTGCGCGTGGGTGCCGAGACCAAGGACTGCACCGGCAACTATGTCTGCGTGGACTATTTCCGCTTGAGCTACCAGCTCGTCTACGCAGATGTCAAGGACTACTTGCAGGACTTGCTCGAGAAGGCCACCCAGTTGGACGAAAACGACGGTACGGCCGCACGCGCCGAGTTGGTGGCCGCGCGCGATGAACTGAAGAAGCTCGTGGATGCCGAGAGCAGCGATGGACTTGACGCTGCCCTGAAGCGCCTGCAGCAGGCCATGCGCCAGTACCGTTTATCCCTGGCCTCTTCCGAAAGGCCCATGGACATGACTGAGGAGGTGGCCAATCCCGGTTTTGAGAGTGGCACCAGCGGTTGGACCTTTGTCGACATGAACACCCAGAGCAACACCAGCTTTGCCGGCAAGGTGGGCAACACCTATACCGAGAAGTGGACCTCCGGTGGCCAGGGTGTGGGTGACGGCAGCGCGCTGCAGACCATCAAGAACTTGCCCAACGGACTGTACCGCGTGACGGCTGTCGCCCAAAACATACAGCAAGCCGATCCGTCTGCCCGTCAGACAGGATGCTTCATCGTGGCCGGCACGTCAGCTACTGAGGTGAGCACACTGGACAACTATGCGGTAGAGGCCTTCACGGTGACAGGACAGTTGACCTTGGGCTTCAAGTGCCTGAACGCCACGGGCAACTACTGCTGCGTGGACAATTTCAAGCTGTATTACATAGGCACCGACGAAGCCTCGGAGGACGCTGTTTTCCAGACGGTTATTATCAAGGCTGAGGAGACAGCCGCCCTGCAGATGAACACCGAGGACAAGGAGGCCCTGCAGCAGGCCATACAGCTTGCCAAGACCATACAGGGCACCGAGGGCCGCACCGAGGCTGCCCTTGCCCTTGAGTCAGCCATGGAGAAGGCACAGGCGAGCCATGCTTACTATGTGTCCATGGACAAGACCATCCAGCGAGGACGGGATGCCTTGGCACTCGGACTTGCCGAAGGCACAAGTGGAATCAATGAGGCCATCGCCAACATTGAGGCCGCGAAGGCCAGTGGCCAGCTCGACGCCGACAAGGTGAAGGCTGCCGACAAGGCCATGGACAAAGCCATCTTCTGCTACCGCGTGGCCAACGGTTCGGGTGAGGCACCCCAAGTGACCACATTCCCCACCGTCATCGTGGGTTGCAATGCCATGGTGGGCCGCCTCAAGGCCACAGGCGGTGTCAAGGAGGCCGGCTTCTGCTGGGCCGAACACCCCGACCCCACCGTCTTCGACGAGCACTCGTCTTACAACCAGTCCAACGGTGAGACCAACCATCAACCCGTGTATGTGATGTATGACGTGAAGGCATCTACCGAGTACTGGGTGCGTGCCTATGCCGTCGGCAACGACTATGCCGTGGGCTACGGCGAGCCTGTGCGCGTCATCACCCTGCCCCAGGGCGATACCCAGTACACCTATCTCTGGAACGGCGACGACGATCACAACCTGTGGCTTGACAATGCCATGCGTGAGGCTACGGCCTACTACAACACCTGGACGGCCATCAAGGGATTCCGTCCCACGGCCAACTACAGCCCCGGTACCGAGACAGCCGACTGCTCTTATGGCGGTTGGATCAACGTGGGTCCATGGCGCTGCAACACGGGTACCATGGTGCATGAGATGATGCACGGCACGGGTGTCGGCCAGCACGGACGCTGGTGGGACCGCAATCTGCACAACCTCGATGAGGGTGTGTGGTGGCTTGGCGAGCGCGGCAACCGCGTCACACAGTTCTTCGAGATGGATCCGGCAAATGGCAACTACCGCTGCAATGGCGACGGCATGCACGTCTGCTTCCAGGGCAATGGCAGCGACATGCAGCAGATACGTTCCGCCCTCCTGATGCAAGCCCTTTACGAGGACGGCCTGCCGGCCGTGAGCGACGGTGCCTGCCCATTCTACTCATTTGAGAGCATCGACAGCCTGTACTACTTCATCACCAACAACCAGTACGGACAGACGGAGCAGTACCTTTGCGAGAATGCCGAGGGCAAGCTCGTCTACAGCAAGGTCGATGGCGCTGACCATTTGCTCAGCGACAGCACCTACGCATGGCGCGTGCTCTATGACAAGATGACCGGCCTTTACCGCATACGCAACCTCAAGAGCGGCAAGTACTTCAACTTCTCCGGTTCGGGCGTCTCCCTGAGAGACACCGAGACTCCGGGCAGCGACGACCAGGTGCAGCTGATGCCGGCACGTATCATGACCGACATGAAGATAGGCACCGCCATGTTCCACGCCAAGCCCTACTGGTTTGCCCGTGCCAACCGCGTGTGCGACCCCAACGTGATGGCTGTCAACAGCGAGACATCGACCACGGTCAGCTCGCCCGTCCTCGACTTCTCCAATACCGCATATCCCCAGTTCTGGCTCATCCTCTCCAAGGAGCAAGTGGCCGAGCTCGACAAGGCCAAGAGCGTGCTTGGCACGGAGCGTCTGGAGCGTCTCATCAAGGGGTCCAAGGAGATAGCCAAGAGTGCCCACGAGGAGACGGCGGCAGGTGCCAACGCCGCATTTGACCAAATGGTGAAGACCATAGAGGGCGAGAAGGCTGGATATGTGAATGTGTCGCAGGTGCAAAACGCCGTCAACACACTCTACAAGGGACTGGCTGACTACCTGGGAAAAATCAAGCCCGAGAGCCCGCTCGATGTCACCTTCCTCCTGGATGACCCCGACCTGGACAACGGCAGCAACTGGATCAACATTCCCGAGGTGCAAAACGGACTGATCAACCTGACCGGCAATGACGTGTTCGAGTGTGGACAGACCATTCCCGTGGAGATGCCCAAGGGCGCATACGGTGTCTTGGTGCGCGGTTTCCAACGTCCCGGCAAGGTGCTGACAGCTATGGCTGACTACAAGAAGGGCAACGACAACGCTACAGCGAAGGTCACCATCGGCAACAAGATTTTTGCCCTGAAGCACATCTACGAGGGTGGACAAGAGAAGAGAATCAACGAGGGTGGCCGCGAGACAAAGGCCAGCGGCCTGTATGTGCCCTACGACACGGCTGCCGCAAGGGTTTACATGGAAAAGGGCTACTACGACAACTGGATTGCCTTCAAGCAGTTTAAGAAGTTCACCATGAGCGTCGGCTTCAAGAACACCACTGCGGTGGACGACGACTGGATCGTGATAGGCGACGTGAAAATCTACTACTATGGCGCCAAGGCATCGACCGGCGACGTGACCGGCATCGACGAGGTGGAGGAGGCTGACGGGCAGAAGGCCATCTATGGAGTGGACGGTGTGCGCCGCGACACCATGCGGCGTGGCATCAACATCGTAGATGGAAAGAAGATTATCGTGCGATGAGCACTTTGTCCTAACCAAAATGCTGTAAGCATACTACATGACAAACAGAATATCAACTCTTCTTTTGGGCGTTTGCATGGGTCTCTGTGCAAATGCCCAATTGTCTTTCACCCCCACCGTTTGGGGCGATTGGCAGACCTGGGGCCAACAGACGGCCGGTTCCTATCTCAACCCGGTCATCCCCAGCGACTACAGTGACATCGACTGCATAGAGCACGACGGCTACTACTATGCCATCAGCAGCACGTTCCAGTTTGAGCCGGGCATGGTCATCCTGCGCTCCACGGACATGGTCAACTGGCGGGTTTACAGCCACGCCGTGCCCGACATATCGCAGATCAGCGACGCGCAGACCTGGCGGGTGATGGACCGCTATGCGCGTGGCATCTGGGCGGGCGCCATCCGCTGGCACAACGGCAAGTTCTACGTGTACTTCGGCTGTCCCGACGAGGGCATGTTCATGACCACGGCCAAGCGGATAGAGGGTCCCTGGGCTCCCTTGACCAAAATGAACATCGGCGGCGGATGGGACGACTGTTGTCCGCTGTTTGACGATGACGGCCAGAATTATTTCGTGGCCACCCATTTCGCCGACGGCTACAAGACCTATGTGTTCAGGCTCTCGCCCGACGGCAAGACCGTGGACCTGGGCAGCAAGGTGCTCATCAACGAGGGCTATGGCCGCGAGGCCAACAAGCTCTACAAGTGGGGCGGCAAGTACTACCACCTGTTCAGCGAGGACCGCGACGGCGGACGGTACCTCGCCATGCAGCGTGCCGACCGTCCCATGGGCCCCTACGGCGAGCGCCGAAGGCTCTGCCACACGCAGCGTGAGTGGAACGAGCCCAACCAAGGCGGCTACCTGCAGGATGCCAAGGGCCAGTGGTTCTTCCTGACACATCATGGGCACGGCGACTGGGGAGGCCGCGAGGTGAGCCTCCTGCCGGTGACCTGGACGTCGGACGGATGGCCCGTCATCGGGCAACCCGACCGCGACAGCGTGGGCCTCATGGTGTGGCGCCACGAGATGCCGGTGGCCCGGCGTGCGGCCAAGCAGACGTTCCGGCGCGATGGCGACGCCACGGGTGTCGGCCAGACGGTGGCCGTCGACGGCTTCATGGCCGAGGACTGGGAGTGGAACTACCATCCCCGTACGGGCTTCTACAAGCGCACGGCCAAGAGCCTGACCTTGAAGGCGTTCAAGCCGTTGCGCGAGAACGACCTGATGAAGGCCGGCAACACCCTCACGCTACGCTCATGGCAGACACCCTACAACGTGGCGACCGTCCGCATGGACTTCGGCCGCATGGTGGAAGGCCAGCGCAGCGGCATCTGCCACTTCTCGGGAGCATGGTCTGAGTTTGGGGTCAGGATGGTGGGCACGGAGCACCAGCTGTACTACCGCGACCACCGTGGGGAGGATCAGGTACTGCAGACCGACCTGGACCAGCTCAAGGATAAAAAGGTCTACTTGCGTTCCGTGTGGGACCTGAGCGGCACCAGCCATTACTCCTGGAGCCTCGACGGCAAGGAGTGGATGGAGACAGGCATCGCCTATCAGCTGGAATGGGGCAACTACCGCGGCGACCGCCTGGGACTTTACACCTACGACAACCATGGCGAGGGTGGCGAGGCCACGTTCACCGACTTCCATTACGTGTCGACCGACAAGGCACCCGTCGCCAACCCGTTCGGACACTCGCTCGTGCCCGACATGATAGCCGATGCCAGCATACAGCGGATAGGCGATACCTTCTATTGCTATGCCACGACCGACGGCTACGGCCGTCACCTCGACACCTCGGGGCCTCCTGTGGTATGGAAGTCCAGGGACTTTGAGCACTGGTCGTTTGACGGCACTTACTTCCCGCAGTGCGACTACGAGAAGTACTGGGCACCCAGCAAGGCCGTCAGCGCCAACGGCAAGTGGTATATCTATCCCACGGTCAACGGCTACATGTACCCCTGCGTGGCCGACAGTCCCGACGGTCCCTTCAGCATAGCCAAGGGCAACACCTTCACCGTGGCCAACCGGCTGTGGGAGAAGGACGGCGTGCATGCCATCGACGCGGAGATATTTGTTGACGACGACGGCACGCCCTACGCGTTCTGGGGAAGTCGCAACGTGGCGCGGCTGAAGCCGGACATGGTGACGATAGACACCATCTTCCCCGCCATACCCACAGGCAGGGGAGGATATAGCGAAGGCCCCATCTTCTTCAAGCGCAACGGCATCTATTATTACCTCTACACCCTGGGGGGCGACGAGCGCTATGAGTACTACTACCAGATGAGCCGCGTGTCGCCCATCGGTCCTTGGGAGACGCCTGAGCACGACCGGGTATGTACCACCAGCCTGGAGAAGGGTGTCTTTGGCCCGGGACACGGTTGCGTGTTCAACGATGGCGACCAGTACTACCTGGCTTTCCTCGAGTTTGGCCGTCGCAGCACCAACCGCATGACGTATGTCAACGAGATGCACTTTGACGACGATGGCACGATACGTCAGGTGAACGTTCATCTCAATGGCGTGGGCGCCTTGCGTCCTTCCGACCATCCCGAGGAGATACGCCCGCAGTCGGTGGTGGCATCCTCGGAGGCTCCCCGGCATCTCATCCGGCACAACCAGGACTGGCGATGCAGCCGTACCGAGCAGTTTGCGCCCTCGTTTGCCATCGACCATGCCAACGGCTCACGCTGGATGGCGGCCGATGCTGACGTGCGCCCCACGCTGACCGTCGACTTGGGCAAGGCACGCAAGGTGGGCTCCAGCGAGATCGCCTTCGTGCGCCCCACGGCCGGCCACGCCTATGTGCTCGAAGGCTCGATAGACGGCAAGTCGTGGACGCGTGTAGGGGGCCATGACGATTTTCAGAAGCGGTCTCCTCATGTCGACAAGCTTGGCGGCACATACCGTTACCTGCGCCTCACGATAACCCTTGGCATCAAGGGTGTCTACGAGTGGCGGCTGTACCAATGAGCTCCAAGCCTGCCATCAGGATATTCAAGTTTCGGTGAACCTCATAGCGGCTGGCGTTTGTCACGATTTTTGGTCGAAAAGTTTGTCGCGGATTGCTGTTGAAATAGAGCGCGAAAATCGGGTTTTTCGTCGGTCGCGCCGCGATTTGCGTGGGGTAATTTTGCGATAAAGGGTATTTTATGTTGCGATTAACGCTTTATCGCATCGCGATAAAGCGTTAATCGCGTCATGATAAAGGGTATATCGCAACGCGATAAAGGGTATTCTTTGATGAAAAGTATTTACTTTTTAGGCTGAATAAAATCCCTAATTTTATAAACGGCTAATTATCAACCGATTATGAAAAGTGCCAAAAATTCGCGTATTTCGGCCAAAATATTTTGAAGTTGAAAATAACGACTGTTTTTTTATATACATTGTCCGCATTATTCAAAGGTACGTGCCATCTCGAGTATGCGAACGGCAATCGCCATTTGAAACGACAATGATGTAGTAAGTAAACTTTGCACCAACAAATGATGTTCAAGGTAGTGGGTGCGGTGCCTCACCGCACCCACTACCATTTCCGACCGTACATTTTAAGGCTCTTCCGGAATTTGGAAGAACCTTTCTTATCCCGAACGGGGAGGAGGAGGCGCGGTTAGCTCAACCGGAGCATCCGCTCGATGGGCTTCACGGCCTCGGTAGCCACCTCCTGGGGGATGTCGATGGAGGGCCAGCCATACTTCAGCGCGTTGTAGATCTTCTGCAACGTGTTTTTCTTCATGTATTCACACTCGTTGCATGAGCAACCCAACGAGCCCTCCGACACCTCGGGCGGCACGGGGATGAACTCCTGGCCGGGACAGGTGCGCTGCAGCTCATGCAGGATACCCGCCTCGGTGGCCACGATGAACTGGCGCGTCTCGGGATGCTCCTGCGCATACTTGAGCATCGTGGCGGTGGATCCCTTCACGTCGGCCACGGCCAGCACGGGAGCCTTGCACTCCAGGTGGGCCATGACGACAGCCTCGGGGTGCTCGCCCTTGAGCTTCACGATCTCCTCCACGGAGAACTTCTCGTGCACATGGCAACCACCGTTCCAGAGCAACATGTGGCGCCCCGTGACCGAGTTGATGTAGTTGCCCAGGTTGTAGTCGGGGCCAAAGATGATCTTGGCGTCGGCGGGGAAGGTGTCGATGACCTTCTTGGCGTTGCCGGAGGTCACCACACAGTCGGTGAGGGCCTTCACGGCAGCCGTGGTGTTGACATAGCTCACCACCTGGTAGCCGGGATGCTCAGCCTTGAACTTCCTGAGGTCCTCGGCCTTGCAGCTGTCGGCCAGCGAACAGCCTGCCGTGAGGTCGGGGCAGAGCACCGTCTTGTCAGGTGAGAGCAGCTTGCACGTCTCAGCCATGAAGTGCACACCACACATCACCATGACCTTGGCCTCCGTCTCAGCGGCCTTGCGCGCCAGCGCCAGCGAGTCGCCCACAAAGTCGGCGATGTCCTGTATGTCGCCCGTCGTGTAGTAGTGGGCCAGGATAATGGCGTCCTTCTCTTGGCACAGCTTGCGTATCTCCTTCTTTAAGTCGAGCGACTTGTCGACGGGTTCATCAGCGAACCCTTTTTCCTTCCAGTTTGACTTGATCATATCAGTTGTCTGTTTCTTGCTCCGGACGATTATCAACGACATCTCATTATTATTATCTTTCCTTTTTTATTTTAAAAGAAAAAAAATGAGTATGATGATAGGCTGTGGATAAAGTGGATAACTGCAAGCCCCTTCTTGAGGTTTTTGGTCTATCCACACCAGTGGCATATTTATCCACAAAGCCAAATCATATCTTTCAGTTGATTTTCAATTCCTTAGCCGTTTATCCACAATTGTTGTTTGGGATGCAAAGTTAATAAGTTTATATCTTTTCCCCATGAAAAACTGTGGAAAAATGGTTGTCTTCTTTTTCAAAACCCTGTGGATATCCACCTTTCGGAGGGTGTCGGCCAGGGGGTGTGGATAAAGGAGTGGTTATCCACAGGGTTATCACTACACTTGTCAGCCACTTATCCACAGAGTTATCCACACTAAAAAACGCCATGCCCGCTGGCTTGCGGGCATGGCGTGATGGGTATTTGCGGGAGAGGCGAGGCGTGACCTTACAGGTTGTCCTCCACCTTATTTATTATAAGCTGCGGGTCGAGGGTCGCCATGCAGGCGTGGTCGCCGCGCAGGCACTTCTTGTTGCCGAAGATGGAACAGGGGCGGCAGGGCATGTCGAGCTGCACGGCGTTGCCAGCCTTCTGGCGCCAGCCCATGAAGCCGGCGTAGGGGTGGGTGGCGCCCCACACGCTGACCACGGGGGCACCCGCAAGTGAGGCCAGGTGCATGTTGGCGCTGTCCATGCTCACCATGACGTTGAGGTGGCTCATGAGGATGAGCTCCTCGGAGAGACCGTGGAGCAGCGCGGGCACGCTGACGCAGTTGGGATGGCGCTCCACAAGGCCACCGATGAGCTCCCGCTCCCGGTCGCCTCCGCCAAAGAGAAAGATGCGGCAGGAGGGATGCTTCCGCGACAGTCCGTCGATGACCTGCTCCATCCGCCCGATGGGGTAGGCCTTGCCCGGGTGCGCCGCGAAGGGCGCGATGCCGATCCATTGCTGGAAGGGCTTCTTCTCGCCGATGGCCTCGGGCAGCAGGCGCAGGCTCGTGCCACTGGGCCTGAGCGGATAGGTCTGGCTGAGGTCGATGGGGTAGCCCAGCTCCTCAAACACCTTCGCGTAGCTGTCGAAGGCGGTGGGCAACGGCGACAGCACCTTGTTGCGGGCCGATGTGAGCGCGCGGCGCTCCTGCCGGTGCTTGTCGAGATGCGCCACCTTGTAGCGGTCGAGGTTGAAGCGCATGCGCAGGTAGTCGGAGCGGAGCACGTTGTGCAGGTCGGCGATGGCGGTGAAGTTCTTGGCCGTGAGCCGGCGGTAGAGCGCGTTGAGACCCTTGAAGCCGTGATACTCGCCCTTGGTGTCGGCACCCATGAACCCCACGTTCGGCGCGAGGTCCTCGAAGAGAGGACGGGCAAAGGGGCGCGAGAGCACCGTGATGCGCACGTGGGGATACTGGTGGGCCAGCGCGCACACCACGGGAACGGTCATGGCCACGTCACCCATGGCCGAGAACCGGATGATGAGGATGTGGTCCGTCTTCATTATTTCTTGTTGCCGTAGAGCACGGGGTTGGTGCTGGGGTCGTTGTACATCTTCATCTGCCGGTACACCTTCATGTACTTACGGCCCGCCTCAATGTCCTCCAGCAACTGGTCGATGGCGGTGCCGAGGTCTTGCTGCTGCTCCAGCAGGACGGCCAGCTTGGCCTGGCACTTCTGGCGATGCTCGGCAGAGGCGTCCTGGCGCTCGGCCTGCTCCCTCATGTGGTAGATCTTCAGGGCCAGGATGCTCAGGCGGTCGATGGCCCACGCGGGGCTCTCCGTGTTGAGGCGGGCGTCGGCCAGCGGCGTGACGTCGCTGTATTTCTGGCGGAAGTAAGAGTCGATTTGCTCCACGAGGTCGGTACGGTCCTGGTTGCTGCGGTCGATACGCCGCTTCAGGGCCAAAGCCTCCACGGGATCGATGTGCGGGTCGCGGATGATGTCCTCCAGGTGCCATTGCACGGTGTCGATCCAGCATTTCAGGTACAGACGGTTGTCAATATCATCACGGTCATAGGGATTGTTGAGCGGGGTGTCGACATTGTCGGTGATGTGATAATCCTCGATGGCCTTGTTAAAAATTTCGTTGCAATGTGCTGTAAATGACATACTGTTTAGAGATTTAGATTTCGTGCAAAGATACCTATTAATTCTGATATGTGCAACAAAATCCGTGTAAATTAGCCAATTACATTTGCACAATACATGGGTGTTTGTGCAATTGTGAAGCATTTTTATTAGGAAATATTTGCGTATTTACCAAAAAATCAGTTACTTTGCAGCCTGTTTGATAAGAAACTAAGTAATAATCAATTTAAATCTTTACAATTATGTCAGAAATTGAAGCAAAAGTTAAGGCAATTATCGTTGATAAACTGGGTGTAGACGAGGCTGAGGTTAAGCCCGAGGCAAGCTTCACGAACGACCTGGGTGCCGACTCACTGGATACCGTTGAGCTCATCATGGAGTTCGAGAAGGAGTTCGGTATCTCTATTCCTGACGACAAGGCTGAGACCATTCAGACCGTGCAGGACGCCATCAACTACATCCAGGAGAACGCCAAGTAAGTTGATAGCCATCCCGTTTAGCGTTTAGTGTGGTACAGGCACATTGCCAGCACACTAAACGCTAAACTTTTTTAACCATCATTTTCTATCCATGGAATTAAAGAGAGTAGTAGTAACAGGACTCGGTGCCGTCACGCCCGTGGGCAACACACCTGAGGAGACGTGGAAGAACCTCGTGGCCGGAAAGAGCGGTGCTGCGCCTATTACGCATTTTGATACGACAAACTTCAAGACGAAGTTTGCCTGTGAGGTGAAGGATCTCAACGTCACTGACTACCTGGATCGCAAGGAAGTGCGCAAGATGGACCGCTACACGCAGCTGGCCATGATCAGCGCCATCCAGGGTGTCAAGGACTCTGGGCTCGACCTCGAGAAGGAGGACAAGACCCGCATCGGCGTCATCTACGGTGTCGGCATCGGTGGCATCCAGACCTTCCAGGACGAGGTGGTGTACTACGGCCAGCATATCGACGCGGGCCCCAAATTCAACCCCTTCTTCATTCCTAAGATGATTTCCGACATCGCTGCCGGACAGATCAGCATCCATTTCGGATTCAACGGCCCCAACTATGCCACGACAAGCGCTTGCGCATCGTCGACACACGCTGTGGCCGACGCCTTCAACCTGCTCCGTCTGGGCAAGGCTGACGTCATCGTCTCAGGTGGTGCCGAGAGTGCCATCTGCGCCACGGGAGTGGGCGGATTCAACGCCATGAAGGCTCTGTCGACACGCAATGACGACCCCGAGCACGCCAGCCGTCCGTTCAGCGCCAGCCGCGACGGATTCATCATGGCCGAGGGTGCCGGTTGCCTCGTGCTCGAGACATTGGAGCACGCCAAGGCTCGCGGTGCCAAGATTTACGCTGAGATCGCAGGCGAGGGCATGAGCGCCGACGCTTACCACATCACAGCCTCACACCCCGAGGGGCTCGGAGCCAAGCTCGTGATGACCGCCGCGCTCGAGGACGCGGGCATGACCGTGAACGACATCGACTACATCAACGTGCACGGAACGTCCACACACGTGGGCGACATCTCGGAGGCCAAGGCCATCAAGGACGTGTTCGGAGAGCAGGCCTACAAGCTCAACATCAGCTCCACCAAGAGCATGACGGGCCATCTGCTGGGTGCCGCCGGCGCCGTGGAGGCCATGGCTTGTGTGCTGGCTGTGCAGAACGACATCGTGCCGCCCACCATCAACCACGAGGAGGGAGATGACGATCCCGAGATCGACTACAACATGAATTTCACGTTCAACAAGGCTCAGAAGCGAGAGGTGCGCGCAGCACTGTCAAACACGTTCGGGTTTGGCGGTCACAACGCTTGCATCATCGTCAAGAAATATGCTGAATAATGAATATGTTTATATTCAGAGACTTCATAGAAACAATAAGGCTCCCTTTCCGAAAGGATAAGGAGCTTTATTTGTCTTTACGCGACATCATAGGGTTTGTGCCGGGCGACATCAGCTATTACAAGATGGCGCTCATGCACAAGAGTGTCATGCACCGCAACAAGAAGGGAAAGCCGGTCAACAACGAGCGCCTGGAGTTTCTGGGCGACGCCATCCTCGACGCTGCCGTGGGCGACATTGTCTACCGCCATTTCCCAGGCAAGCGAGAGGGATTCCTGACCAACACGCGCTCCAAGCTGGTATCGCGCGAGACGCTCGGACGGCTGGCCATGGAGATGGGCATCAGCAAGCTCGTCCTCTCGAGCGGGCACTCCGTGTCGCACAACAGCTACATGGGCGGCAACGCCTTTGAGGCGCTCGTGGGGGCTATCTATCTGGACCGCGGATACGATGCCTGCATGCGATTCCTCAACAAGCGCATCCTCTCGCAGATGATCAACATCGACAAGGTGGCCTACAAGGAGGTCAACTTCAAGAGCAAGCTCATCGAGTGGACACAGCGCAACAAGGTGAAGATGGAGTTTCGCGAGGTCAAGAGCGGACGCGACCAGAACGGCAGTCCCACGTTCACCTACCAGGTCTATCTGGAGGGCATGGCCGGTTGCGTGGGCGAGGGATTCTCCAAGAAGGAGAGCCAGCAGAAGGCGTCCAAGGACACGCTCAACAAGCTGAAGCGTGAACCGCAGTTCATCGACCAGGTGTTTGCAGCCAAGGGCGAGCGCACCAAGATGGAGGAGGAGCCTGTGGAGGCACTGCCCGACACGCACGAGAGTGCGGCGTTCATCGTGTCGAGGGGCAACGGACAACCTGTTGGCGAGAAGCACGAGACGGCGTTCCGCGAGCGTGTCTACACCGAGCGTGAGAGTGCCGCCAGCGAGCGGCAGGAGACCATCATCGAGCAGGAGACCGATGCCGACACGGCCCATAGCGAGTTTGACCTGAGTGACATCAGCGCCAAGGCGCAAAGTCGGGAAGACATCATTGCGGCAGCAGAGAAAGAGGCCTTCGAGGCTTCTGACAAGGCTTGACGCGCTGGCCAGGCATGATGACGATAGGGAGCTATCGATTAGCTTGATCATTTTGGTTTGATGGGATGGTAATTGACGCAACCTATTTATTGTAAAGATAAATATCATGTCCTTAACGCCCCTCGAAAGGGCTACATGAGTACCCAAACAATGGTTTTAAGTCCATTTGACGATTGGATATAGCGAGAAAGGCTCAAGATTTGAAAATAATTCTTGGTGAGCTTTTCTCGCTTATTTCTTCTTTTTTATGAGGGAAAAAGAAGAATATGGTATGCATTATATTGCATAACTTTTGTATGAAACGTTTATTCTTGAATAATCACAGAATATTTATAAATTGGAAATTTTTTAGAAATTTTTTCTTTTAGTTTTTTGCCTATTATCTGTTAGATTTTTTAATAAATTCGCCAAAAATTAAGTAAATGAAACATTTCTGCCTTTTTTCATTATTGATTATAAGTCTATTGTCTTTATCTGTGCAAGCCACGGCGCAGCAAAAAGTAACATCGTGGGTTGATATTTGTAATAACGTTAAAACTTATTACCATACTTCAGACAACGAAAAAAGGCAAGCTGTATCCTTCTTGTTGGAAAATGCACCCTATCATTTTACGAAAGTGAAACTAACTCATGAGAACAACAAGGAAAAGTGAAATTAAAATATGAACACATATAACTTAAAATATAAACTTGCTAAAGACTTAAACTTATGAGGAAATCAATCTTACTTTTTCTAATTGCCTTCATGACGATTCCTGCCAGTGGCGAGGAGACATTGCAGGTGAGATTGGGCAAGGACGCGTGTGCCTTGGGTGACCGGCTGTCCTACAGTTTGTCCTTGACGAGCAACGAGCCTGTCAGCAGCCGCATCGTGTATGTGGAGTGGTTGACCCCAGAGGGGTCTATTGTGGACCGGCAGGTGCGCCGGCTTGAAAACGGAAAGGTGGAAGGCACGGTGCCCGTGTTGGCCAAGAACTACTCGGGCCTCTATGAGTTTCGCGCCTACACGCGCTATATGCTGCGAGGCGGCAACTATTTCAGCAAGGTCATCCCGGTGTATGAGCTCAAGGACGGAAAGAAGTGTATCAAAAAGCGCATGCTGCGCGGAGAGTATCGAACGGACGAGCGACAATTCAGCTTTGACCCTCATATTAGGGTGAAGCCAGAGCAAGACGTCACCATTCGCGACATACTCTACAATCCCAAGAAACCAAGGGATATGTATGGAAACGTGGATGTAACTCTGTCAGCCGATGGTTACTCAGGCACGGTGACGACCGACTCTACGGGCCAGTTTGAGTTTCATTTGGGCGACAGGAAAGGCACCTTTGACGCAACGATAGTTTATCCGAATGGCCAAAAGGACATGCCCTCCATTGTACTTGACAATACGTTTGCGCCAGACGCACGCAAATACACGGCTGATGAGGTGAAGCCGTTGGACGGCTATACCATCCTGAAGCCCAAGGAGTTTCTCAACGAGAACAATCCAGGCAAGACGTACAGCACCAAGCGAATCATGAGCGACCTTATGGATATGTCGGGTGGTGGAAGTTATTTCTATTATACGCTTAGGAAAAACGAAGTTACACCTGGTTATAGCGAATTCGCACCGTTGTCTGTTGCTCTTTTTGAAAAATGGAGATTAGCTCCAGAGCCGATTCGTTATGCAGTGGCAGGCAAGCCGAAGAATTCGCTTAACCTGTTAACCGATACATTGGATGTGTTTGATGACGGGTCTCGAGTTATGATGGATGACTACGAATACTTAATCATCACTACGGATAAGGCAGTTTGTGATAGATTAAATTACGGTAAGTATCCTCCTGTTACTCGACATTTTAACCGTAAAGTGTCTGATGATGGCGATGTGCTGACCTATTTGGGTGCCAATCACGTTTCCGGTTCTGGCCCTGCTTCAACCCTCGTTGTCTATGTGCCTTACGCCAAGACTACACCTTTGTCTGAACGTAAGAAAAACAAGGTGCCCAACATCCGCTATGCGGTTATCCAAGGGCTCACGGAATAATGACACCCATTGCTACGAAAGGACTATATTTGAAAAATTGTATTTTACCTCTTGCGACCAAAGTCGTTGGCTCTATGCTGATGACTTTGGTCATTGTGTCGTCTGTCTTCCCGACAACCGTTTGGTTTACAGACAGCATGACTTTTCCCAAATGGCTGTGTACATGCGTGAGCGTGCTTATTCTGTTGGCTGTTGGCTCACTTTTCAAGTTCTTTCGCGTTCCTGGACTTTTTTTGAGCACCAAAGGCTTTTCTATCGGTGTGACCATTGTATGTGCAATGGAAAGCCTGCTCTTCATGGCCCAGCAATTGTCGCATGTCTCCAAGTCAGGGGTGGCAATCGCAGGCAGCTTTGACAATGTGGCTGGATTCGCCTCTTGTTTGGTTCTATCCCTCCCTTGGGGAATGAGTGGGATAAGGAACCAACGTCCCATGGTCAAGTGGCTGCTGATTGTGGCCAAAACATTGTGTGTGATAGGGTTGGTCTGCAGTGGCTCCCGGCTGGGTATGCTCTGCCTTTTGGCAATGGGCATGATTTACTTGAAAGTCAAAAGAAGATGGTTGTTGTTTGTCCTGTGTGTTGCCTTGCTGGTTATGGTGGTGGGCTTCAAGCGCCATTCTTCCACGGGACGGTGGTTTATCTATGAGCGCTCCATAGAGATGATGGCATCGAAGCCTTTGGCAGGATGGGGCAGTAGGGGCTTTGAGCGCAATTACATGCAGGTCCAAGCCGATTACTTTCGGGAACATGGTCATAGTACCTATACGAAGCTTGCCGACAATGTGCATCACCCCTTGAGCGAATACCTGCTCATTGGGGTCAACTATGGTGTTATAGCCCTTCTCGCATCGTTGGCTGTCACGGGATTACTTCTTCGGAGACTGAGCCGAGATGCCGATCATCCAGACCTGTTAGCTACCGTTGTGGCGTTGGTCCTGTTGGGGCTTTTCTCCTATCCGATGCATTATCCATTTGCATGGATGGTGTTGTCTGTGGTGCTCCTGGCTGTGATGAAAAGTCAGAAGCATCTGCCAAGAATGGGGTATCTTGTGATATCGGCCATTGCTGTAGTCTTGCTGTTTCCCCTTTATTCGTTCTTCAAGACAGAACGACGCTGGGCCGCTTTGGCAGAAAAAGCTCGGTATGGATTGTATAAAACAACATTGCCCGGCTATCAGCAACTGATGGATCGGAAAGGGGACGACCCTCGGTTTCTCTACAACTATGCCGCCGTCTTGTGTGAGGCAGGCGAATTAAAACAGGCAAAAAGCATAATAACCGAGTGTTACCATTCGTTTAAGGATTATGACGTATGCTTGCTTGCCGCCAATATCTATGCTGAAGCGAATGACATCCATCGGGCTGAGAATTATTACAAAGAAGCCCACTTGATGGTTCCTTCCCGCATCATGCCCCCTTATGGTCTTTTTCGACTTTATCAAAGGAGCGGGTTACGGCTAAAGGAACAGCAAGTAGGTAGAGAAATATTACGGTTAAAGATAAAAGTGCCTTCATCAAAGGCTACAGAGATAAAAGAAAAAGTAAGATACGATTTACATCATGAAAATATCAGCCATGACTAAATTAGGATATGTACTCTATTTGGGGTTTATTTTGGTTTCTTCGGTTTCCGTATTCCTATGTGATCGGGACATCTTGGCAGGAGAGTTGATCTTGTCCATCTTGTTCACATTGTTTTTGTTATGGAAATTATGGAAATGCGAACGTTTAGAACACAGGCCGACAGAGAAAGCTTCAAAACAGGATGATGTTCATTATGCGGAGATAAATTTAGATGAGCAAAGGGCGTGGTTAAAGAAAAGGCAGCAAATCATGGAAAGCCAAGAAATGATATTAAGACACTCATTAGCTTACAAACATTTTGTCGATGCCTTGAATCATCCGACAGACGTATTGTTGACTGACGATGATTGGGAGGAATTGGTGCAAACCTTGGAACAGATCATACCTAATTTTCAGCGTATAAGGCTTGATACGGAATATATGTCGCAAGACGAATATCGCATGTGCGTCTTGATCCGTTGTGGCTTTAAACCATCTGAAATCGCCATCATGATGAGAAAGTCGAATACTTTTATCACCAAAACGAGACAATCGCTTTTGGACAGGATATTTCATGTGTCGGGCTCTGCATCAGAGTTTGACATTCGAATCCTGGATATCATTTGAGGTGGGGCTGAATGGATGCTTGTTCATCACCCATGTCATGGTCGACCATGGCGCACACGCATGAGTCTGACCATACGTTTTCTGCCGTTTCAATCATGTCAATCACGGTGTAGATGGGCAGGATGATGCCCATGATGCCCACAGGCATGTTGATGCCGGTCATGAGCGAGAGGGTGAGGAAGTAGCACCCCATGGGCACACCGGCATTGCCGATGGCCGACACCACGGCGATGAGCAGCCACACGAGCATCGTTCCTATGGGGAGATCCATGCCACCGTTCTGCATCACAAAGAGCGAGGTGACGAGGATGAAGGCCGCGCAGCCGTTCATGTTGATGGTGGTGCAGATGGGCAGCACGAAACGCGCCACACCGCTCTTAGCTCCCAGCCGCTCTTCCGCGCACTGCATGGTGACGGGCAGTGTGGCTGCCGAACTCTTCGTGAAGAATGCCATGAGCACGGCGGGCGACATGTTGCGGAACGCCTTCAGCGGGTTGATGCCGCGAAGGAGCAGGAACAGGGGAAGCACCACGGCAAACTGCAGCACGTTGCCGCCTATGATCACCGCAGTGTAGCGGCCCAGCGACGAGGCCACGATGCCGGCTGACACTTGTGCCGACAGCTGGGCGGCGTATGCCACGATGCCCAGCGGCAATGCCCAGATGAGGGCATGGATGAGCATGAAGAGCACATCCTGCAGGCCGAGCAATCCTTTCAGCACCGTGCTCTTGCGGTCGGAGACGGGTAGCTTGGCGAGCGCCAGTCCCACGGCGGCGGTGAGGATGAGTATGGACAGCACGTTGCCCCCGAGGAAGGGTGCCACGATGTTGTTGGGTATCACCTCCAGGATGTGGTCGTAGTAGGATGTGGCGCCGAGGTTGCCAGGCACATCGCTTGTGCCGCCCTTGACCATTGCCTCCGGCAGGTTTTGTGGCTCGATGATGTTGTAGAGCACCAGTCCGACGGCCGCTGCCGCGATGGTGGTGAGCAGGGTGTAGGTGATGGCGTGGCGGAAGATGCGCCCCGTGTCGCGGCTGTCGCCCAGCGAGGCCAGTGTGGTGGCCACGGCAAGTGCTATGGTGGGCACGGCGAGTAGTTGGAAGAGGCGTGTGTAGACCGTCGCCACGAAGTTGGCCAGTGTGTTGATCCATGCTATGCCCCATGCTCCGAGTGTCACGCCCACGGCGAGCGCTCCCATCCATAAGGCGATTTGCCTTGCGTCGAATTTCTTTTCCATGCTTTGTCGAATGATAGACGAGCTGGCAAGCTGTCTGTCGCGGCTCGCCAACTCGTCAGTTTGATGATCTGTTGAGTTTTTTTAATATCCGGGGTTTTGTGGCAGTATGCCGAGGTCTTCGCCCTTCAGGCCTTCGGGGATGGGCTGGCGGTAGTGGCGGCCCTTCACATTGTTGTATTTGGCCACGAGGTGCTTGTGGATCTTTGCGAAGAACGAGTTCACCTGGCTGCCGTCGCGTCCTGTGGCACCTTCGGTGGCGTAGCTGTTGTCGAAATGCTCATAGTCTTTCACCTTTTTCACCGATGCCACGAGGTCCTTCCATCGCAGGCTGTTGAGCAGCGACTTCTGCTCGTAGGTGAACTCATAGTCCCACTCGCGCTTGATCTGTTCGAACGTCGGCGCGTCCACTTCGGCTATGCCGGCGCGTCGGCGCAGTTCGTTGAATGGCGCAGCGGCTTCCTTGTTGCGTCCGAGCTGCACGAGTGCCTCGGCCTTGATGAGCAGCACCTCGGCATAGCGCAGTTCGATGCGGTCGACTGAGTTTTGCGTGATTTCGAGGTTTTCGGCATCCTCATACGACTGGTCTACGCCCTTGCCGTTGACAGGTGTGTAGATGGGTGCGTAGTAGGTGTAGGTGAAACCATCCTCGGGGTTTTTCAGCTTGGTGAAATAGGTCTTGGCCAGGCGTTTGTCGCTGGGCTGCTCATGCTTCCAGTCATCGTAGAGGTTGATGTCGGCCACCTCTGTGTGTAGCTCATTGAACGCCCGTCCGTTCTCGCCGTTCTGAAACGGGAAGGTCCATGCGCAGTGAGTCTGGTGGTTGCCCTGCGCGTCGTTCTTGTCACCGTCATGTTTGATGGTGAACAGGTGCTCGTTGGTGCCGCGCTTGTTGCTCTCATAGTCGCGTCCGAAGAGCTTGCTGTAGTCGGGGTCGAGTGCCAGTTTGCCGCTGCTGATCACCTTGTCGGCATAGGTCACGGCCTGTTCCAGTCGTGAGGGTGTGGTGGTAAACTCCGGGTCTTTCTGCTCGGTGGCGATGGCCTGCACCTGGCTGTAGCTCAGCGGATTGTCACCCCATGCCAGGTAGGCGCGGGCCAGGAGCGCCTCGGCCGCTTGCTTGCTGGGTGTGACAGGGTCACCGTTGTAGTCGGCCAGCAGCGCCTCGGCATCGGTCAAGTCGGCCACAATCTGGTTGTACACGTTGTCAATGGGCTGCCGCTCGGTGGCGCTGCCGCCCTCCTCGGTGAACACCGGCACCTCGCCCCATAGCTGCACCAGGTAGAGGTAAGCCAGTCCGCGCAGGAACTTGGCCTTTCCGATGGCCGCCCTGTAGCCGCCCTCGGTGAGCTTGCCGTTCTTGTAGGCATCGTTGACGAGCTTGATGTTGTCGTTGTCGGTACTGATTCCGAGGAAGAGGTTGTTGAACACCTTGCGCTGATACCATGTGTCGGCCGTCTGCTCGAAGCGGCTGTTGAGTGGTCCGGCTTCCGACTCCTCGCCCTCAAACGATATCATCTTGTTGGAGTTGAGCTCGATGATGAATGTGAACGATGAGCTGAGCGGTTGCCAGTTGGCATACACGCCGTTGACGGTGGAGAGCGCCGTGGCATCGTTGGTGACGGGGTTGCTGATGGTGCCGCTTCCGCCGATGTCTGCGGGGTCTTCGCTGCTGGCGTTGCAACTGGTGAACACGGTGGTGGCCGTGAGGGCCAGGGATATGCTGATGGTGCTTAATAAGGACTTGTTCATGGTGTTATGGTATTTGTGTTGTTGATGAATGGTGAGAAACTCACAGGCTGATGTTCGCTCCGAACACGAAGGTGCGCGCCGCAGGATAAGCGCCCGTGTCCGTTCCCGATGCCACTTCAGGATCGTAGCCCGAGTAGGGCGTGATGGTGAAGAGGTTGGAGGCCGTGGCGAAGAGTCTCACCTTAGCCTTGATACGCCTTACCTGGGGCAGCGTGTATCCGATGGTGATGTTGCGCAGTTTCAGGTAGGAAGCGTCTTCCACATATCGGCTGTCGATATAGGATATGGTGCGCTCCTTGCTGGCGAGGGGGTATCGGTTGCTGGGGTTGGCCGGTGTCCAGCTGTCGAGCACAGTGCGCAGGAGGTTGTAGCTGTCGCCCGTCTGCTCGAGCCTGCGTCCGAGAGCGTTGAACAGTTTGTTGCCATGGCTTCCGGCGAAGCTGACGCTTGCGTCGAAGTTGCGCCAGCGCAGTTGTGAGGAGAAGCCATAGGTGAAGTCGGGCTGTATGCTTCCGAGCGCCACGCGGTCCTTGCCGTCTATGCGGTTGTTGTTGTCCTGGTCCACATACTTCACGTCACCCGGTTCCAGTGTCTTTCCGCTTACGGTAGGCAGTTTTGACAGGTCGTCACCCGTCTGCACGATGCCGTCGAACAGCAGTCCGTAGAAGGTGCCGAGCGCCTCGCCCTTGCGCAGGATGGTCTCGTTGGATGCACCCATGATGATGTCGCTGGCCGTGCCCATGCTTGTGATGCGGTTGCTGTTGTGGGCTATGTTGGCGGTGGCCGTCCAGAGCAGTTGGCTCGTGCGCAGCAATTGTCCGTCGACGGTCAGTTCGACGCCCTTGTTGACCACGTTGCCAACGTTGCGCAGTTGTGTGCTCACGCCCTGGTTGAAGCCTATGGGCACATCGAGCAGCAGGTCGCTCGTCTTCTTGTAGTAGGCGTCGGCCGTGATGGCGAGGCGATTGCCGAACAGTCCGATGTCAAGGCCCACGTTGTACGACGTGGTGGTCTCCCAGCGCAGGTCCTTGTTGTAGATGTTGGTCTTGGTGTAGCTCGACTGTCCGTTGTATTGCATGGCCTTGTAGTTGAGCGCATACTCGTAGTCGCCTATCTCCTGGTTGCCCACCTTGCCCCATGACGCGCGCACCTTGAGGTTCGACAGTGCGCTCACGTCCTTGAGGAAGTTTTCGCGGTTGGCGTTCCACGACAGTCCCACGGACGGGAAGTGTCCCCAGCGGTGCGTCTTGGCAAAGCGCGACGATTTGTCGGCTCGAAACGTCACGGTGGCGTTGTACCGGTCAAGCAGCGTGTAGTTGACGCGTGCGATGATGGAGTTGAGTGTGGCTTTCGAGAATCCCGACTGTGGCGGATATACTGATGAGCCGTCGGCCAGGTTGTTGTGCTTCAGGTCTTCGTTGGTGAAGTGGGAGGTGAGTGATGAGTTGTAGTTCACCTTGCTGCTCTGGTGCGTATAGCCCACCAGTGCGTCCACGTAGTGGTCGTTGTCCAGGAAGCGGTTCCATCCCAGTGTGTACTCCTCTTGCCACACCTCGTTGTTCTTGTTGCCGATGCCGCCGATGCCCTCGTTGGCAAGACCGAGCGACGTGTATTTGGGCGAGAAGTAGTTTTGCGTGATTTGCTCCTTGTTGAGACCCACGCTCACCTTGGCGTTGAAGTCGCCCCACACATACTGCGTCCACACGTTCGAGAGCAGGTAATTGTTGATGCTCTCGGCCACCGAGTTCTTGAGGTCGCTCACGGCGTTTGACGTCTTGCTGCCGATGGCGAAATAGGCATATTCGTATGGGTTGGCGTAGTTGTAGGATCCGTCAGCGGCATAGATGGGCACGACACGCGGCGTGAGCAGTCCGTAGACGAAACTGTTGGTGATGCCCGCCGAGAAAGGCGACGAGTTGTAGGTCACCGCTTCGGTTGTGGTGAGTCCCTCCTGCGTGCTTTTGCCGTAGGTGGCGTTTAGTCCGAAGGTGAGTCCGGGCAGCAAGTTCCAGTCGGCGTTGACATGGAAATTGTAGCGCTTGAATCCCGAGTTGATGATGATACCATCCTGGTCGGTGTAGTTGGCCGAGAAGGCATAGCGGCTTTTGGCGTTACCCCCGCTCACCGACAGCTCGTGTGCCTGTCGGAAGGCGGTGCGCAACATGGCGTCCTGCCAGTCGGTGCCCTCTCCGAGTGCTGCTATCTGCTCGTCGGTGTATCCGCCCTTGTTGTAGAAATAAGTCTTTTGGAAACGGGCCCACTCGCTTGCCGTCATGAGGTCGAGTTTCTTGGTGGCCACGTCGAAGCCTGCCGTGTAGCGGTAGTTGATGGCGGTGCGTCCGCGTGCACCTTTCTTGGTGGTGATGATGATCACGCCGTTGGCGCCGCGCGAGCCGTAGATGGCCGTGGCGCTCACATCCTTGAGCACCTCTATCGATTCGATGTCGGATGGGTTGATGGTAGAAAGCGGATTGAGACTGCTCTCCATTGCGCCCAATCCTGTCTTTGCGGCGCTTGCGTCCTTGTAGTAGATAAAACCGTCTACCACGTAAAGGGGCTCGTTGCTCGCGTTGACCGAGTTGCCGCCGCGGATGCGTATCTGCGAGGCGGCGCCAGGCTGTCCCGACGATGCCGTGACGTTCAGTCCGGCCACCGTGCCGTTGAGTGCGCCTTCAAAGGTCGGCGTGGTGGTTTTCTCGAAGAGCGAGCCACCCAACTTCGTCACGGAGCCCGTCAGTTGGGTGCGTTTCTGTGTGCCGTATCCCACGACCACCATCTCGTTGAGGTTGTAGGACGGGTCGGCCTTTTGGTTGTGAAGGGTGTCGACAGGTTCAGCCCACGCTGCCTGCTGCCCCGACAGGGCAAATGTAAGGGGTATGATAAGTAAATGCTGTAATCTCATCCGTCAATACTGTTTTGCTGATTCTTATGGTTTCTTCAACTCTCTCTCTTGCTTGCTTTGCGCAACAGATCACCATCTTGCTCAAGCCAGACAATGTGCGGTTGCACATTCGGCTCATTTCCTTACAACACATTCGCTTCATAATCATTTTTTTTTAAAATTGTAACCGTTTGGCTTTTATCCTTTATGCATAATGGGACATCGTCTTTTTACCTTGGCATGCCGAGTCTTGTGGTTGTCCGTTGGGATGTGCCGCGTGGATTGGCAATGCGTTTGCAAAGTTAGATGTTTTTTTGATTTTGTGAAATAGCGCCATGTTGGTATATAGTCTACCATGTTTGATGCGCTGCACATACCACAAAGATGTTACAACAGAAAAGACCAGAAAGCCGAAGGGCAGCTTCCTCAATCAACAGGAAGCTGCCCTTCGGCATATTGTGGATGCGTGGTGAGCGCCAATCGTTCCGCCCTCACTTCACCTTTGACGTGATGGGGCTCTTGATGCCCTTCATGCCCGTGAGGAAAGCCTTGGCCGAGCCAAAGCGCAGGTGCATGTCGAGGCGCACGGGTATGTGGTTCTGGTCGTCGGTGACAAAGAAGTCGACAATTTTCTTGAAGCCCTCCCCCTTCTCGTTTTCCATGTATGCGAGCTTGAGGCATCGGTAGGTGGCACCGTTGTCGGCCTTGACGTTGACCTTGCCCTCATAGCGCAGCTTGGCGGGATAGCGGCTGTTGCCGTCGGCGATGGGGAAGTTGACATCATGTCCTTTCTTCCATCCTGTGGGGTTGAAGGAACGTGCGCGGAGGAAGATGCTCATCATGTCGTACACGCAGTCGCCATAGGTGTGCTGCTCCCACGAGTGGCTACCGTTGCTGTGCTGTCGGTGCTGCTTGACGTGGCACTTGCCTGCGGGGTAGCTGTAGAACACCTCGTCGACGGTGTATCGTGCCCCCTCCCGTGCCCCCTTGCGGTAGTAGAGAGGCTCCAGGTCGATGCTGTTGTAGCAGAGCAGCGTGTCGCGCATGACAAACATCTTGTCGACCCTCTGGTTGCTTCGTGTGATGAGGCTTCCGCGCCAGGCCGCTTGGCCCTTGTAGTTGCTCTGCACGGTCGAGAAGGATGCCGTCCCTGCCTTCACCCACACGAATTTCCAGTTGAAGTAGAGGTTGTAGGAGAGAAACTCGCCCGACTTGAAGGCAGTGTTGCGGTAGGCGCACTGAGCCTCGGCCGGCAGGAAGGCCAGCGAGAGGAGGAGCGCCATGATGAATGCTCTGACCTGTTTCATGATGTTTTTCTTTTTTGTTTATCGCGGTATGTACTCGATGCCCAGTCTCTTGGCGCGGTCTGCGTTGCGGTGCTTGATGCTCTTGGCCTTTTCGCCCTTCTGCTTGGTGATGCTGCCAGGCTTCTGCCGGTAGAGCGGCTTGGCGGTGGGGTTCCAAGTCAGTGTGAGATCCCACTTGGCGCGGCACTCGATCACCTCGGGATAGTAGTAGACCATCTCGGGTTGCCGTCCGCTGTCGAAGTCACCCGTGTCCCACTTGCCGTTGCCGTTGTCGTCGACGATGAGGCGCATGTAGTACTTGCCGGCGTTGAGATAATAGAACTCCGCCAGTCCGTTGTCCGTCCTGGCCTCCTTGACCACCTGGTCAGAGGCATCGAGCAGTTGTGCGATGACATGCTTGCCCTGCATGTCCTGCAGGGTCATGAGCAGGGTGGCGTACTCGTCGAGCGACTTGACCTTGAGCCCTTGCTTCAGAGGGTCTGACACCTGTCCGTAGATGGAGCGGATGGCGGTGGAGTCAAGTTCCAGGCTATACTCGGCGTCAGGTTTCCATGCCGCCTTGAGCGTGAGCGTCTGCGGGTCCCGGCGCTCCAGGCGGTAGGGCTCGGCATACCACAGGGAGTCGGAGGGCAGGTGTGAGTAGAGGTGTACGAGCGTCGTGTCGGGGTCTTCGATGGGCTTCTTGGCCTCGATGGTGATGTTCTCGTTGGGTGCCATCTCACCCATTGGCGACAGGGAGATGCGCAGGGGTTCGGGCTTCATGATGGAGTCGTATGGCTCGCCGCGCTTTTTCAGTTTGTCTTGCGTCTTCTGCCATTGCTCCAGTTTTTTCTGTGCGGCCTTCATGCGCTTGCTGTAGGGGTCCTTGGAGATGAGCTTCACGGTGTCGGCGCGCAGTTGCAAGACGCCGAGCGTGTCGGTGATGTGGTGTGTCAGTTCCATGGTGAGCGTGTCCTGGTTGACGAGGGTCGTGTCACGCAGCCAGTAGGTGATGGTGTCCTTGTGCTCCGATGGCTCGATGATGAAGGCGTCCTCGGCGTTGAAGTTGAGGCCGCGTATGTCGGGCAGCACACTGTCGCCATAGGTGTAGAAGAGCGTGAAATGGTCGGCCTCGCGCCGTTCGGCCTTCAGGTAGTAGCGGTCGGTGACCATCTCGCCAAAGGCTCGCAGGCAGATGTCGTCGGGCAGGAAGTGTGTGTAGTGCACGCGCTGGATGCTGGCGATGTGTAGCGAGTCGACCCATGTGGTGTCTTGCCTCGTGTCCTGCATGCTGGAGGGCACGACGAGGGCGTCCTGGAAGGCTATCCGTTCACTCTTCTGGTTGAAGACGAAGTCGCCGTCGGCGTCCTGCAGGGCGTAGATGCGGTAGGAGCCCGGTGCGACGCCCTTGATGGTGAAGTGTCCCCATGAGTCGGTCTTGGAGACGCGCAGCATGGGCTGTCGCCTGAAGCAGTCGGAAGCGAGACTGTCGTAGAGGCCCACGAGAATGCCGCTCACGGGCTCGAGGTTGCTGGCGTCGACCACATATCCCGACACCTCCAGCGTGTCGATGTGGTCGCCCGTGGAGAAGCTGTAGGTGTAGCTGCCCATGGGGTTCCCCTCGTTGTTGTCGCTGATGGCGTTGGAGAAGTCGATGGTGTAGGTTGTGGCAGGCTTCAGCGAGTCGAGCAGCTCCACGCTGATGCGCTTGCCCTGCCCCTTGATCTCGGCCTGGTTGATTTGCGGTGGCGAGATGACGACGTTCTGTGTGGGATTGTCTATCTTGATGAACTCGTCGAAGTTGATGTAGATGTGTCGCCTGTTCACGTTGACACCCTTGTCGGCAGGCGAGCAGCTCACCACGTGTGGTGGCGTCTCGTCGTACCATCCGCCGTCGGGGCTGCCCATCTTGGCGCACGACACCAGCGTGATGAGCGCGAGCGCGAGACACCAAAGGCCCTTGTGGCGTGGGGTGTGCGGTCCGGCGGCCCGGCGTCCTTGTCGTCTGTTGTCAGTCATATGGTTCATCTGTGTGTTCACTGCTTGTTCATCTCCAGCAGCTCGTCCATGTTCTTGCGCGAGTTGCTCAGGCGCGGCACCTTGTGCTGTCCGCCGAGGCGTCCCTTCTGCTTCAGCCAGTCGTTGAAGAGGCCAGCGCGCGCCTTCACCACCTCGAGGTGCTGGAGCGTGACGTTGTGTGAGCGCTTGGCCTCATAGTCGGAGTTGACCTCCTGCAGTTTCTCGTCGAGTGCGTCGGCGAAACGCTCAAGGCTGTCGGGCTCCTTGCTGAACTCGATGAGCCACTGGTGGCGGCACTTGGCGTTGGCGTCCATGTACACGGGCGCGGCTGTATATTCGAGCACCTGTGCGCCGGTCTTCTCGCAGGCGTAGGCCAGTCCCTTCTCTGCGTTGTCCATGATGAGCTCCTCGCCGAAGGCGTTGATGAAGTACTTGGTTCGTCCGGTGATGATGAACTTGTAGGGCTGCTTGGATGTGAACTCCACGGTGTCGCCGATCATGTATCGCCACAGTCCGCAGCTGGTGGTGATGACCATGGCGTAGTTGCGTCCGAGCTCCACCCCTTCGAGTGGCACGACGGTGGCGTCAGGGCGTCCCACTTCCTCCAGCGGTATGAACTCGTAGAACACGTCGTAGTCGAGCATCAGCAGCATGGCGCGGTCGGTGGGGTCGTCCTGTATGCCGAAGAAGCCCTCCGAGGCGTTGTAGGTCTCCATGTAGTGCATCTTCGGCGAGGTGATGAGCTGCTCGTATTGTGAGCGGTAGGGAGTGAAGGCGATGCCTCCGTGGAAGAACACCTCCAGGTCGGGCCACACCTCCTCGAGGTGCTTCTTTCCCGACAGTTCCATGACCCTCACGAGCACGCTGAGCATCCATGAGGGCACGCCCGAAATGTTGGTGACGTTCTGGTGCAGGCACTCCTGGGCGATGCGGTCTCGCTTCACCTCGAAGTCGGAGAGCAGCGCCGTGCGCTTGCGCGGCACACGCATGAGGTTGACCAGCGGGTTGATGTTCTCGATGAGGATGGCGCTGAGGTCGCCCACGAGCGATCCGGCCACATTGTAGTTGGGCGAGTGGCTGCCGCCGAGGATGAGCGACTTGCCGTCGAAGAGGCGGCTGTCGGGGTTGTTGCGCAGGTAGAGGGCCACCACGTCTTTGCCACCCTTGTAGTGTATGGCGTGCAGTCCCTCGTTGGAGACGGGTATGAACTTCGACTTGTCGTTGGTCGTTCCCGACGACTTGGCGTACCACTTGACCTGTCCGGGCCACAGCACGTCAGCCTCGCCGTGGCGCATGCGGTCGATGTCGCGTTTCAGTTCCTCGTAGGTGTTGACAGGCACGTTCTTGGCGAAGTCCTCATAGTTGTTCTTGGCAGAGAGCAGGTGGTTGCGGCCATACTCCGTGTTGGCCCCTCTCTCCAGCAGGTGGCGCAACACGGCGTGTTGCAATGCCTCGGGTTGCGTATAGTGTTTCTCCAGCGCATACTGGCGGGGCGTAAACAGCTTGCCCACTATTTTTGTTAAGCTCATGCGTTTTTATGACTTATATTTAATGTGCAAAGTTACCCTAAATCTTTGACATTATGTCCTAATTTAGGTATTTTAATGCTTTGCGGGGCTTGGCCAGTCATTTGGGCTAACATCAAAATCTCTATGTGGACAAGACCGACATCATTTGGCAATTGGCGAACAATGGGCTACAGTATAATTACTTGAGGTTCATCACTCCATATTCCGGATGAACCATAATATGGTGGATTCTATAAATTACCACCATAACGATATAAAAAACAGTGGATTACGTTTTGCCATCTTTTGGTCTCTTTTTGGCCCATTCCGTCAGCTTGTTCGGTCACATAGCCCGCTATGCTCCCTCACGCGCTAACGAAATGACCTCAAAAAGAGCCTCAAAATCTGACAAAGCTAATTTATAGAACCCACCTATAGCTTATTGCCCTTGTTGCTATTGTACAACATGATATGTTAGTGCTAATCCCAAATTTATATATAATTTTTAGGATTGTAATCCCAAAAGTTATATATAAATTTGGGATTAGCTCGTTTTTTATATATCTTTGCCGTCATAAAACACCATAAAGTATATCGCAATGATAGTACGGCAATTACAAAAGACGATAGAGCAGCGCATGTTCGCCGGCAAGGCAATAATAGTGATAGGGGCGCGTCAGGTGGGCAAGAGCACGCTTTTCAAGATGGTTCTTGAGAAGCAGGACTGCAAGACACTCCAGCTTAACTGCGACGAACCGGAGGTGAAGGATATGCTGAATGGCATAAACACCGCCGAGCTGCGTCTTCTTATTGCCGACAACCGCATTGTTGTCATTGACGAGGCGCAGCGTGTGGAGAACATCGGCATGACGCTGAAGCGTATTACTGACAATTTTCCCGACGTGCAGTTGCTTGTCACTGGCTCGTCATCGTTTGAATTGCAGAACCGCCTTAACGAGCCGCTCACGGGCCGCAAGTTAGAGTATCATCTCTATCCTATATCCACGGCTGAGATAATGCAGAGTCAAGGTTTGCTCGGTGTGAAGCAGACCTTGGAGCAGCGGCTCATTTTCGGTTCCTATCCTGATATTCTCAACCATGCCGACGACGCCAAGGAGTTGCTTCTGAACCTTGCCGGCAGCTATCTCTACAAGGACTTGTTGTCGCTTGAGAGTGTGCGCCGTCCAGCGTTGCTCGGCAAACTGCTCACAGCCATCGCCCTGCAGGTGTGCAGCGAGGTGTCTTACAACGAGCTTGCACAGACCGTAGGCACCGACAACAAGACGGTGGAGAAATACGTCGACCTGCTTGAGAAATGCTTCATCATCTTCCGTCTCAACGGCTTCAACCGCAACCTGCGCACAGAGCTTAAGAAAGGCAAGAAGATATATTTCTACGACAACGGCATACGCAACGCCATACTCCAGAATTTCGCGCCCTTGTCTTTGCGTCAGGACACTGGTGCCCTGTGGGAGAACTTCATCATCAGTGAGCGCATAAAGGCCAACCAATATGCCGGACGCTACGTCAGCAGCTATTTCTGGCGCACCACGCAGCAGCAGGAGATAGACTATGTGGAGGAGAGCGACGGGCGGTTCAGTGTGTTTGAGATGAAGTGGAACCCGCGCCGTGCCAACACCCAGTTTCCATCGTCATTCCTCACGGCGTATGATGTGAGGGCGAAGGTGGTGGTCACGCCGGAGAACTGGATGGAGTGGGTGATGTGATTGCTGACAAAATTTTGTTTAAACCTTATAATTTTATGGAAGAATGAGAGCAGCATTTGCCTCATTCTTCCTTTTTTTATCTTTGCATAGTACAGATAACCCAATAACACATAACTTCTAAAAAAAGGAATATCTTTCTTTAAATTAGCTTAAACAATTCGCATTTTTTGCGAATATCCAGCTTTAAGCATTATCTTTGCAATTGCAAAAATAAAACTATATGGAAATTACATTTGAAGAGGATTACTTCCGAGAATTATACTACGATGGTAAAGCGCATAATAAGAAATATCGCTTTCAACCTCAAATCATAAAAAAGTACATTCGAGTGATAGACCTCATGGAATCACTCAATAGTACTGAAGATTTCTATCGCTACAAAGCCTTACATTACGAGGCTCTTGTTGGCGATAAGAAAGATCGTGAATCCGTAAAGGTTAACGACCAATACAGAATTGAATTTCGTTCAGAAGTCATCAACAACGAAAGGAAGATTACTATTTGTAACATTTTAGAATTGTCAAACCATTATAAATAAAACGTACTATTATGTCAAATTTAGGTTTTGGTTTTTATCCTACTCACCCAGGTGAAGTTCTCAAAGACGAACTCGAAGAGCGTGGCATCTCTCAACGTAAATTCGCCGAAAGCATAGGGATGGGATACTCTGTTCTTAACGAAATACTAAATGGTCGCCGCCCGATAACAACGACCTCAGCTCTCATATTCGAAGCAGCCTTGGATATTCCTGCAGACTCCCTCCTAAAAATGCAAATGAAATACAATCTGCACACAGCAAAGAAAGACAATGCTTTGGTTGAAAAGCTAAAGCATATTCGCCGTGTTGCTGCAGTATTATAATTTGGCTCTTCCGGAATTTGGCGTGATGGGACCTTTGTGTTGGGGTGGAATGTAAACCGATATAAACCCCAGGGGAGCGGGAAGCCCTGGCGGGCTCATGCCGACGTTTGCGTCCTTGGCCTTGTGAGCAGGGCTCACGGCCCATGCCGCAAACATCCGCATGGCGGCTCTCGCCGCCATCCCGCACCCCTGGCCATAAACCGGATTAAACCGCTTACGCAGCTGTCGATACGCTACAGATGTACCTGGAAGGAAAGTGCTCTTCGAAGGACTGAAAATCATGCAATCCAACATCGAATACAGAGGTTTGTCGATGGAAGACCGTAATCCTGCCGTCACCGCTGTCGTTGTCATGATTTTTGGTCGAAAAGTTTGTCATGGAGAGCGGATGAAATAGAGCGCGAAAATCGCGTTTTTCGTCGGTCGCGCCGCGATTTGCGTGGGGTAATTTTGCGATAAAGGGTATTTTATGTTGCGATATACCCTTTATCGCGATGCGATAAAGCGTTAATCGCGTCATGATAAAGGGTATATCGCAACACGATAAAGGGTATTCTTTGATGAAAAGTATTTACTTTTTAGGTCGAGTAAAATCCTAAATTTTATAAATGGCTAATTATCAGCCGATTACGAAAAGTGCCGTATTTTCGCGTATTTCGGCCAAAATATTTTGAAGTTGAAAATAACGCCTGTTTTTTTATATACATTGTCCGCTTTATTCCATGGTGTGCGCCTTGAATGTAAACCGATATAAACCCCTGGCCATAAACCGAATGAAACCGCTCACGCATGTCTCGCAAGCCATGCTGTTTACACTCCGTGGACAGGGACCGATGAATGGCGTGAGCGGTTTATATGGGTTTACATTCAAGCCATGGGTCTTGTCATGCCAAATTCCGGAAGAGCCGTGATTTTAAGACAACCGAGACAACTTCAGACTGTTATGTGTAGTGAGTTAACGAGAAACAGCCAGACGGCAGGCGCTGAAGGCCTGCTGTCTGGCTGTATGCTTGCCGTGTGTGGTGCCGCGAGGCACCGGATGGATGGTTATCCGTAGATAATCTTGCCGTTCTCGTCGCGGTTCTCGTCGATGAACGACTTGTTGTACTGCGTCATGCCGCGCAGCGACATACCCATGTTGGAGAAGCCTCCGTCGTGGAACAGGGTCTGCATGGTCACCTTCTTGGTCAGGTCGGAGAACATCACCACGCAGTAGTCGGCACACTCGTCGGCGCTGGCGTTGCCCAGTGGCGACATGCGGTCGCTGAAGTCGTAGAGGCCGTCGAAGCCCTTGATGCCGCTGCCGGCGGTGGTGAAGGTGGGCGACTGCGAGATGGTGTTGATGCGCACCTTCTTCTCACGGCCGTAGATGTAGCCGAAGCTGCGGGCTATCGACTCGAGCAGCGACTTGGCGTCGGCCATGTCGTTGTAGCCGAAGAACGTGCGGTGCGAGGCCACGTAGGTCAGCGCCAGCACCGAGGCGCACTCGTTGAGGGCGTCGAGCTTCTTGGCCACCTGCAGCATCTTGTGGAACGAGATGGCGGAGATGTCCAGCGTCTTGTCAAGGAAACCGTAGTCGAGGTCGTCGTATGTGCGCTTCTTGCGCATGTTCATGCTCATGGCACATGAGTGGAGCACGAAGTCGATCTTGCCGCCCAGTGCTTCCTGAGCCTTCACGAACAGCGTGTTCAGGTCCTCCACCGATGTCGCATCAGCGGGGATGATGGTGGCGCCGGTCTTCTTGGCCAGCTCGTCGATGGTGCCCATGCGGCATGCCACCGGTGTGTTAGTCAGCACGATCTGTGCGCCTTCCTCCACGACGCGTTCTGCCACTTTCCACGCAATCGATGCGTCGTTCAATGCGCCGAAGATGATACCGCGCTTTCCTTTCAGTAAATTAAAAGACATAAAATGTTTTGTTATGTGATGATATATCTGTTGTGCTATGCCGTGCGCGCGCTTCTGGCTTGATGATGCCGTGCGCATTCTCCCTGCGTTCTGTTTGGCCGGGATCACGTTTTGCGGTGCAAAGGTATAAAATTTTGCACACTTAGAGGCGAAAGTGTGCAAAAATATATTCGTTGCCTGTGCAATTGTTAAAGATTGGTAATTTTGTGGGATGTTTGGTGGTGCATTGGGTAAAAGGTGGTATCTTTGCGACGGTTATGGGCCACCGGCTTTCGGTTTCCCAGGCGTTGTGCCCATGGCCATACAGTAAGGATACGGCATAGTCTCATGCATCATCACGACAATAGAAGAATGAGGTTTGCGTGGTTGCTGATATTGGTGTATGTGCCAATGATGCTTGCCACGACTTTCCACCACCACTCGGAGGCGGAAGGTGCCGACGCATCCTACTATTGTTACGACTGTGCGCACCACATTCACCACGACGGGCACTTCACCTCCAGTCATGCTTTTGCCTATGACTGTGTGCTCTGCCATTTGCACAGCCTGCCTTACGTGGTGCCTGTTATCGTTAAGATTGCGGTGTTTGCCGCAGTCATCCATGCGGCCTTGGTATTGTCTTGTCCAGTTGTCAAGACGCGTGAGGGTCGCATCCATCTCTCCCGCGCGCCTCCCGTGTTCTCATCTTTGTAGTTTTTTGAATCATCAACACAATGATCGGCTATAGCTATAGCCCTAATGGAGCGACGTGGCTTCTAATGGGTGGTTTGGCTTCCTAATGGTCGGTTTAACCGATTGGTTTTCAAAGATTTATGATGAGAAATAAGAAGCTGGCATTCTTTGCGCTTCCTCTTTTCATCAACTTCGGTCATGCGCTTGCATCAAGTGCTGAGGCTGTTCCCTTGCCTGAGGATTCGGTGAGGATTGCGGCTCAGGCAGACAGCGCCAAGCGGATGACGAGGGACGGTGTGTCCCTGAAAGAAGTTGTCGTAAACGGAAGTTCCAACAAAGAAGTACAGATGAAGTCAGCCCTCAATGTGGTGAGGGCCAACCAACAATTCATAGAAGAAAATTTCAGCGGTTCGCTGATGCAGACGCTGAGCAGATTGCCTGGTGTGCAGGCGATGAGCGTAGGTTCGGGAGAGTCGAAGCCGGTGATTCGTGGCTTGGGCTTCAATCGTGTGTTGGTGGCGGAGAACGGCATCAAGCACGAGGGACAGCAATGGGGCGATGACCATGGTCTGGAGATAGACCAGTATGCCATCGACCAAGCTGAGGTCGTCAAGGGTCCTGCTTCGCTCACTTATGGTTCTGATGCCATTGGTGGTGTCATCAACCTGAGGAGTAACACCATCCCGATGAAGAAGTTTGCCGGACAGGTGAATCTCTTCGGCAGAACCAACAATGAGTCGATAGGCTCTTCGGTACGCTTGATGGGCAGAGCTGGAAGGTTCTGGTACAAGGCGAATGCCACATGGGTGGATTATGCCGACAGTAAAGTTCCTGCCGACAGCATAGAGTATTACTCCTATTGGATCAAGCTCAAGGACCAGCGCCTTCGCAATACGGCAGGTCGAGAGTTGGATGGAAACCTGATGCTCGGTTATGCCGGTGATGGGTGGAACACCTCTTTTCGTATCGCTGATGTGAATACGAAGGCTGGGTTCTTCGCCAATGCCCACGGACTGGAGGTGAGATTGTCGGACATCGACTATGACCGTTCCCGTCGCGACATCGACTTGCCTTGCCATACCGTCAATCATTTCTTGGTATCCAATCATACCGACAGGAGTTGGGCGGATGGTATGCTGGAAGGTGACTTCGCTTATCAGAACAACCGGCAGCGTGAGCTTTCCGAGCCAGTTTCGCATGGCTATATGCCGATACCGCCGAATACAACGGAGAGAAGTTTTACGAAGCAAACTTTTTCTGCCAATGTGAAGGTGATGCAGCAGATGGGAAAGCATGCGCTTCAAGCAGGAACCAACGTAGAGCACCAGCGTAACCGCCGTGGAGGATGGGGATTCATCTTGCCAGACTTCGAACAGTTGGCGTTTGGTGCCTTTGCCATGGACAAGTGGGAGTTGAGTGAAAAACTCAGCTTGACAGCCGGGGCGAGATTCGACCATGGAAGTGTGAGGATTCACAGCTATCATGATTGGTACAAGACCCCATGGAAGGCTTCGACTTCCGATGCATCTATGGATGATGCAGAGCAACAAGACGCTGTGCAACAAGGAGATTCCGCTTATATGGAGCGTTCTGCCAATCTGAGCCGTAGCTTCAATAGCTTCACTTGGTCGGTGGGCGTGAACCGAATGTTGGGCGACTGGGTGCTCAAGCTCAATGTGGGCAAGAGCTTCCGTATGCCGATTGCCAAGGAGTTGGGAATGGATGGAGTGAATTACAATCTCTTCAGATATGAGAAAGGAAACACGAGTCTGAAGCCTGAGGAAAGCTATCAGGTGGATGCGGGCATCGTCTATGAAAGGGGTGTGCTTTCGGTGCAACTGACGCCTTATCTCAATTATTTTCCCAACTATATCTATCTCAACCCTACGCCTCAGTATAAGGAGGGCTTGCAACTCTACTATTATACACAGGCCAGGGTGCTGAGATGGGGCTTCGAGGCAAGCGTGTCGTGGAAGATTCTTCCTTGTTTGCGCTTGGATGTTGATGGCGAGTATCTTTATGCCCGTCAGCTCAGCGGAGAGAAGAAAGGTTATGGTCTTCCATTCTCCACACCATGGTCGGCCCGTGCCGAGCTTCGCTATCTCTTGCCAACGCAAGACCCAGCCAAATCGGGCTTCGTGGCTTTGGAATGGCAAGTGGTGGGAACGCAAGACAGAATCGTTCCGCCAGAGGAGAAGACCAAAGGGCATCAACTCTTGAATGCCAGCATCGGGAAGAAATTCATGCTTGGTGGCAACTCATTTGAGCTGACTCTTCGGGGAGAGAACCTGTTGGGCAAGCGCTACTATGACCACACCAGTTATTACAGACTGATAGGAGTGCCGGAACCTGGAAGAAACTTCTCGGCGATGGTTTCCTGGATGTTTTAAGTCCTTCCTCTATTCATGGGGGCAGGACATTCATTAACAATTATAAAAAAGTAAACAACAATGAAAAAGATATTGTTTTTAGCAGCCTCTGTGCTGTTTTGTGTTTTTAGTTTAGTATTTACATCTTGCAGTGACGACGACGACCCGAAGCCGAGTGTAGCCAAGCCGGTTGCTGCCCTTGCCGAGGTGGGCGAGGAGAACTCCAAGGAAGCCACCGCCGGCAAGGACCTCCACCTGGAAGGCGACTTGGTGGCCGAGGGCTTGATAGCACGCATCGACGTGACCATCGCCACGGCTGATGGCAAGACAACCATTGTGCGGAAGTCTTACACCGAGGGTAAGTACATCGGCGTGAAGAACACCACCTTCCACGAGCATCTCGACATCCCCGCTGACGCAGTGGCCGGGGCCTACAAGCTCACGTTTGTCGTCACCGACAAGCTTGGCCAAAGCACAACGTTCACGTCGGACCTCATGGTCAGGGCACTCGACAGGACCGCTCCCACCATCACTTTCAAGGAAGTGGGCGAGAACGACAGCCACAAGGCGGTGATTGGCCAGAAGATGCACTTGGAGGCACAGATAGAGGCTCCTCACAAGATTGCCAAGATTGAAGTGGAGTTTCACAATACCGCCGCGAAGTACGAGAAAGAATATACCTACGCCGACGAAAAGTATCTCGGGCAGACATCCGTGCTCTTCCATGAGCATCCGGTGATTCCCGCCGATGCCCCGGAAGGGGAGTACCATATCCATTTCACGGTGACCGATGCCAACGGAAACGCCACTACGGAGGAAGCTGAGGGCATTCAGATATCAAAAGAATAATAGGTTAGGTGGGTTCTATAAATTAGCTTTGTCAGATTTCGAGGCTCTTTTTGAGGCCATTTCGTTAGCGCGCGAGGGAGCATAGCGGGCTATGTGACCGAGCAAGCAGGCGGAATGGGCCAAAAAGAGACCCAAAGATGACAAAACGTAACCCACAATCTTATTTATGTTGCTATGGTGGTAATTGATAGAACCCACCGTTAAATAGATTGAGGATAACCGCATCTTGGATCCGGCACCTGTAGCCGGGCCAAGATGCTTTAACCGAGCAACGAAAAATGAAAAATAGAAATATCATAGGCTTACTGCGGCATGTGGCTTTCGCGGTTGCCGCGATGTTGTCAATCGCAAGTGCCTTTTCCTGTTCCAGTGATGACGATACTCCCAAAGACGAGGACAAGGAAAAGCCGGAGATCGTGGACGGCAAGGTGCCTAACCCCATCGACTGCCAGCAGTACAGACGAGGCGAAACGATACCCTTCCGCTATACCTTCACCGACAATGTGGAACTGGGCAGTTTTAATATTGAGATTCACAACAACTTCGACCACCACACCCATTCCACATCGGCGGGCGACTGTCCGCTTGACCCGAAGAAGTCGCCTGTGAATCCATGGGTGTACAATCAGGACTATGTCATCCCAGCAGGCCAGAAGTCGTATGCCGCGAAAGTGGACATCACCATCCCCAACGACATTGACCCGGGCGACTATCACTTCATGATACGCGTGACGGACAAGACGGGTTGGCAGCAACTCAAGGCTGTGAGCATCAAGGTATTGGAGTAACACACACACGAGAAGAAAGAAAAGAGAGAACCTTTTTTTATCTATAAAAGCAAAATGAAATCAAAGAATATACAGTTGATGCTTCTTGCAGGAGCGTTGACAGTCTCATTTGCGGCCCAGGCAGCCGAGGTCAAGAACAACAAGTTGGTAGGCGATGACACGCCCCCGGTGGGTGCCGAGAAGAGCACGGACGCCAATGTGTATGGCCATGTGATAGACAAAAGCAGTGGCGAGCACCTGCCCTACGTGACCATCCTGCTCAAGGGCACCACCATCGTCACAACGACGGACAAGACAGGGCACTACTTCCTGAAGAACTTGCCAGAGGGCACTTTTACGATCATCGTGAAGATGGTGGGCTACAAGACGGTGGAGAAGACCGTCACCATCCGCCATGACGCCACCCAGGAGCTCAACTTCACCCTGGCCACCGATGATGTGGCCCTCGACGAGGTGGTGGTGTCGGCCAACCGAAACGAGACAACGAGAAGAATGGCCCCCAACCTGGTGAACGTGATCGGCGGTAAGCTTTTCGACATCACGCAATCCACTTGCCTGGCGCAAGGGCTCAACTTCCAGCCCGGTGTGCGCACGGAAGACAACTGCCAGAACTGCGGCTTCACGCAGGTGCGCATCAACGGTCTCGACGGGCACTACTCGCAGATATTGGTCGATTCGCGCCCCGTGTTCTCTTCCCTCAACGGCGTGTATGGTCTGGAACAGATTCCTGCCAATATGATAGACCGAGTGGAAGTGGTTCGTGGTGGAGGCTCTGCCCTCTTCGGTGCGTCTGCCATCGGCGGCACCATCAACATCATCACCAAGGAGCCTATTCGCAATTCGGCTTCCTTCGGACATACCTTTATGTCGGTGGGCGGCGCTAACTCGTTCGATAACGTGACGACGGGCAATGTCTCTTTGGTGACCGATGACAACAAGGCGGGTGTTTATGCTTATGGGCAGACTCGCACTCGTCAAGGTTATGACTATGATGGAGATGGATATACAGAGCTGCCAGAGTTGAACAATCAGACTTTCGGTCTCAATTCTTATCTCCGTCTTAGCCCCTATTCCAAGTTGAGCCTCCAGTATCACGGCATCCATGAGTTCCGTCGTGGCGGCAACAAACTCGACCAGGCGCCTCACGAGGCAAACATAGCAGAGCAGGCAGAGCATAACATACAAGGTGGTGGACTCACCTACAACTTCTATTCTCCCGATGAGAAGAATCGCCTGTCGGCTTATTTCTCCTTCCAGACCACGGCTCGCAAGAGTTACTATGGCGGCATCGGCGAGGGAACGGAAGAAGACAAGGAAACTGCCGGGAAGGCATACGGAACGACCCACGACTTTACTTATGTGGCAGGAACGCAGTATGTCCACTCGTTCGATAAGTTGCTCTTCATGCCATCCGACTTGACGCTTGGCGCAGAGTACAACTTTGAAGGTCTGAAGGATGTCATCCTCGGTTACGACCGCAACTTCAAGCAAAATGTCCGCATCGGAAGTTTCTTCTTTCAGAACGAGTGGAAGAACAAGCAGTGGAGCTTCCTCTTGGGCGGCAGACTGGACAAGCACAACCTGGTGGATCATGTCATCTTCAGTCCTCGTGCCAACCTGCGCTTCAATCCTACGGAGAATGTGAACCTGCGTATTACCTATGCAGGAGGCTTCCGTGCCCCGCAGGCTTTCGACGAGGACTTGCACGTCGGTGTGGTAGGCGGCGAGCGGCTGGTCACGGTGTTGGCGAAGAACCTGAAGGAAGAGCGCTCCAACAGTTTCAGCGTGTCAGCCGATTTGTATCACATGTTTGGCAATGTGCAGACCAATCTCTTGATAGAGGGATTCTATACCGACCTCAACCATGTGTTCGCCCTTCGCCGGCTCGACCAGCCCGATGCCCAGGGCAACACCGTGCAGGAGCGTTACAACGCCTACGGAGCCAAGGTCTTGGGACTGAACATCGAGGGTAAGGCAATGTTCACCCGCTGGTTCTCTCTACAGGCAGGCGTTACCCTCCAGCAGAGCCACTATGATGAGGCCATCGCCTGGAACGACGAGGTACCCGAGCAGAAGTACAAGAAGATGATGCGTACCCCCAACACCTACGGTTACTTCACCGCGACGTTTAATCCGGTGAAGCGTTTCACGGCTTCGGTCACAGGCACCTATACCGGCAGCATGCTCATCGGCCACTCCGCCGGTTCGGGTGTGGAGAAGCCTGTGGCAGTAAACACTCCGAAGTTCATGGAAGTAAACATGAAGTTGTCGTATGATTTTCCTGTCTACAAGTGCCTGATCCTGCAGGTGAACGGTGGTATCCAGAACATCACCAACGCTTACCAGAAGGACTTTGACAAGGGATGGAACCGTGACTCCGACTATATCTATGGCCCGGCTCTCCCGCGCAGCTACTATGTGGGCGTGAAGGTCAGTTACTAATCGGCGGGCAACGACAAGTGACATGACAGGTGGGGCTTAGCGGAGCGTCAGGATCGGCTGAGCCCCACTTTCTGCGTTTGTGCCACTTGATGTCACACTTAAAAAAATATGACAAGGGTGCGGAAGATGCCTGGCGAGGAATGGCGAAGGGGACATTTATGGTAAAAATGTGCGTTTTTCCTGTTTTTATGACATTGTGGTGGTGGTTTTTGACCAATTAGTCTTATCTTTGCATCATGCAATGCCATCTCTAAAAACCAGAAACGAATGAGAAAACTATCCACCGCTTTACTCTTGTCGACCCTGGCGCTCGCCGCCAGTGCCCAGCACAAGCTGACACGCACCGAGGCCTACAGCCTATACACCACACAGGCACCCACGCGCACCAGCGTGCACGACCCCTCGGTGGTGTGGGATCCGCAGAGCCACCAATACTACATCTTCGGCAGTCACCGCGCCCAGGCGCGCACCACCGATTTCTACCACTGGACCAGCATCTCGCCCGCCATACCCTGGGGCACCGTCGGCGAGGGCGGCGTGACCTCGGGCGCGTCCAACCAGGAGGCTTTCGCCCATCCCCAGGTGACGAGACTCACCACCGCCGCCGGCAAGCAGGTCAGCCTGCCCGACTTCGACGCTGCGGCATGGGCGGCCCTGGCCTCCACCGACTACAACGTCGACGGCAACATGTGGGCACCCGACATCATCTACAATCCTGTGATGCGCAAGTGGTGCCAATACCTCAGCATCAACGGCGACCACTGGGCCTCGAGCGTCATCCTCCTCACGGCCGATGACATCAACGGTCCCTTCGTCTACCAGGCTCCCGTGGTCATCGGTGGTTTCAACGGCCTGAACGCCAACTCCTACAAGAACACCGACCTGGAACAGGTCATCGGCACACAGGCCACGTTGCCCGCCCGCTACAACAAGCAGGGCGGTTGGGGCAACGCCTGGCCCAACTGCATCGACCCCTGCGTGTTCTACGATGAGACGGGCCAGCTGTGGATGTCCTACGGATCGTGGTCGGGAGGCATCTTCATGCTCAAGCTCGACCCACGCACGGGGCTGCGCGACTACGATGCCACCTATCCCCTCACGGGCAGTGGCGACGACTATACCTCCGACCCCTATTTCGGCAGGAAGATAGCTGGCGGACACTATGTGTCGGGCGAGGGATCCTACATCCAGCATATCGGCGACTACTATTACCTCTTCATGTCGTATGGCGGACTGACGGCCGACGGAGGCTATGAGATGGAGGTGTTCCGCTCGAAGAATCCCGACGGCCCATACGTTGACCCCAAGGGCATATCGGCCATCTACGACAGGTATCTCATGGACTATGGCACCGCAGGTAGCTTCCGCGGAGAGAAAATCCTGGGAAACTATGAGGACTGGGGATTCATGACCACGGGCAAGAAGACCTCTTACAGCATGGCGGGTGAGCTCTCGCAAGGCCACAACTCGGCCATCACCGATTCGCTCGGCCGTAGTTTCCTCATCTACCACACCCGGTTCAACAACGGCACCGAGTGGCATGCCGTGCGCACGCACCAGCTCTTCACCACGAAAGACGGATGGCTGGCCGCCGCTCCGTTTGAATTCACGGGCGAGACTGTCAACGACGACAGCATCGCCTCGCGCCAGCGGTTCGGCGCGCGCGAGGTGGCCGGCACCTACCAGGTGCTCATCCACAAGCAGGGTGTCGACTACGCCAACAAGGAAACGGTGAAGCCCGTCAGCCTGACGCTCACGGAGGACGGCAAGGTGACGGGTGCCCTTACCGGCACATGGAGCCTCACTGACGGCACCGCATACATGACCCTCAAGGTGGGCGGCAACACCTACCAGGCTGTGGTGGTGGAGCAGCAGATGGAGCCCTACACCATCAAGGCCATCGCCTTCACTGGAGTAGGGCCGGCCAATACCATCTGGGGCTACAAGATGGAAGACCCCTACCAGCTGGCCTACCTGCTGCGCACGGCCACCATGCCCGTCACCAAGGGGGCGCGCATCACCAGCAATGTCAACCTCTATGGCGTGGTCGACGGATATGACAATGTCAGCGTGGAATGGAAATCGTCAAACCCCGACATCCTTAGCGACAATGGCCGCTACAACCCCGACGCCATGACCGACGACGCCACGCCTGTGGATCTCGTCATGACGCTCACGGCGGGCGACTGGCAACTGGTGGACACCATCCCTGTCAGCGTGCGCAAGACCGCCATACCAGCACAGGCCGACTACAAGAGTGGCACCGTGGCCTACTACGACTTCGACGGCCGCCCCGTAGTCAACGCCTTCGACTCCACGCAGGTGGCACGGCTGAAGAGCCAGGCGGGCGCCACGGCACCCTCGCTCCAGGCTGACCGCGAGCGAAGCGGACTGTTTGTGCACACCAGCTTCGGGGCCAGCGGACGCGCCAGCTACGTGCAGATGGTCAACCCGCTCAGCGGAGCCACGCTCGCTGACGGATTCACCGTGTCATACTGGGCGAAGCTCACCGAAGAGAACCTGTGGGACTGTCTTTTCGGCTTCTTCAACCCGCTCTCGTCAGCGCGCCTCTACATGACGGGCAACACCTATGTGGGCTACAACAGCAATGCGGGCAACTGGATAGACCTCAACCACCCGTCGAGCGTCACCACAGGCAACCTCACCGCCGGCCGCTGGGCACTGGTCACCATGACCGTGTCGCGCACCGACGGGGTGAAGCTCTACATCGACGGTGCGCAGAAGACCTTCGACAGCGTGGCCGGCTCGCAAGCTGGAAGCGACATCACCAAGCAGACGCAGTTTGACAGCAACGAACTGGTCGACTTCGTGGCCGCCTGTCCATACATGTACTTCGGCTATGGCTCCTTCTGGGGCTCGGCTGAGGCTTCCTTCGATGACCTGCTGGTCTACGACCGCGTGCTCTCGCGTACCGACGTGCGTGGCCTGAACATGGCCGAGAACCGCGTGCACAACTTCACCCCGACTGCCATCGACGCACCCGTTGCCGACCGTCGAGCCGCCTCTGTTGCCGGCAAGGTCTACAACCTGCAGGGCCAGTGTGTGGGCACGTCGCTGCAGGGCCTCCAGCCCGGTGTCTACATCCAGTCAGGCAGGAAGTATGTGGTGAAGTGACGACATCGCCATCCAGAGAGAATTCTCACAAAAGCATAACGACAAGGCTCCCCATCTTCCGCAATACATGCGTGAAGGTGGGGAGCCTTGCTGGCTCTATGGGGGGTGCCTTCTTGCCTATGCCTTAGGCATGAATTTGCTGAAAGTTGCCTATGTTTTAGGAACTTTATAGTGTACTTTCAGTGAGCTTATAACGAACGTTTGAGTTGTCCAAAGCCTTTGAAGTTACTCTCCAAAGCACTTGCCCTAATCGGGATTTTTTTTGGGGGGACAACCAAGGGGCACTTGGATGCAAAGGTACAGGTTTGGGAACTTTATCACAATATCACCCGGTGCAAAGAGAAATATATGACAGTCGAACCAGCCAGATTGGCGTCTGAAGAGAATAGGTGAAATATGGAAGCAAAGAAACTGATAGAGGGCGCTTCCGGAAAAGTCGTGTGATGATTAATAGACAAAGTCGTGCCGAAAACGTGATGAGCATTGTCTGTTACGCAGTTAATCGGTTGCTTTGCGAAAAACGGATGGATATGGAACGGTTACTGATAGGCGAGGTGTCGCTGTATCTCCTGTTCGCGCTGGAGAAAGAGTTAAGGTGAGTCCTATTCAGAGTTGGCCGGCCTCCACCTGGCGCACCACGCGCTCGGTGAGACGGTCCACGCCGCCGGCGTCATACTTCTTGTTGAGCGACGCGCCGAACACCCAGGCGAAGGCTTGGTAGAACCCGGCCTTCACGGGACCTAAGAAGGCTTGGATGAGCTGGTAGCTCGAACTGTTGCACTCGCGGTAGACCAGCTTGATGAGGAGTTTGCCCTGCGCGTAGGTGAGCTTCTTCATGCGGGGCGTGTATTCCTTCTTGATGCTCGCCTCCACGAGCTTCATGTGCGCGTCGCGCGCTTTCTTGTTGGGCAGGGTGTTGAGGTAGTCGCCCGTCTCGATGATGATCTTGTTGACTTCCTTGGCGATGGGAAGCACCTTCTTCACGTTGTACACCAAGCGGTTGTAGGCTGCGCGCTGGCGTGCGTTCTTGAAGGTTGGCTCGGGGTAGACCCACACGTCATTGAGCTCCATGTACTGTATGGAGTCCTTGCCCAGGAGCACCTTGCCCACCTTCACCATGGGCACAAAGGTCGGGTTGTCCATGTCGACATCCAGGTCCTCGGGATTGACGCGGGTGCGCTGGTCGTCTTGCGCCCATGACGTGGCAGGCAGCAGGGCCAGCAGAAAGAGTATGAGAATCGCCTTCATCTGTGGCGCAAAATTACTACCTATTTTCGCAACGGCAAAGTGATTGGCTTTAAAAATCGTCAAGGAGAAGTTAAAATTGTCCGCTCTTCCCGTGTCGGGGACTTGATGACAGACATGCGGGGAGCCTATGTCGGGGACTTGCCGTGGTGGCAACGGTGAATGTCTGTGCCGGGGCGAACGCCGCAGCGGATGTGGCGCCCAATCTCCCTGACGGATGGAATATTCTTGGGCTTTTCCTTTGCGGATTGGATAAATTCCGTTATCTTTGCAACATAAACAATGGGCTTCTATAGTTCAATGGATAGAACGGAGGTTTCCTAAACCTTTGATCCGGGTTCGATTCCCGGTGGAAGTACACCGCTAACCAAGCCTTTTGCATGAACCCCTCTTATCCACTTCCTTATTATGATTGGCGCCATCATAGGAGACATCGTAGGCTCACGTTTTGAGTTTGACGAGATACCGCAAGACGGTTTCGAGCTTTTCCGTCCCAAACCCCAGTGTGACTATACCGACGACACCGTGATGACCATCGCCGTGGCCGATGCCATCCTCAACGCGAAGCCTTACCAGGACAAGCTCCACGAGTGGGGACGGCGCTACCCCAACCCCAAGGGGGCTTATGGGGGTATGTTCAGCCAGTGGTTGCTTGACGACCACCCCAAACCGCAGAACTCATGGGGCAACGGGGCAGCCATGCGCATCGCACCCGTGGGATGGCTCTACGACGACTACGACGAGGTGTTGAGGCAGGCCCAGCTCTGTACCATCGGCAGCCACATGCACAAGGAGGCCATCCGTGGAGCGCAGTGCGTGGCGGCGGTCATCTATTGGCTGCGCACGGGCCGCATCACCAAGGAGGAACTGGAGAGTGCCGTCAAGCGCAGCTTCGGCTATGACTTGCCGCCGCTTCGCGACATCTACAAGATCGGTTCGGAGGGACACTTCGACTCGTCGTGCCAGGAGACGGTGCCATGGGCGTTGCGCTGCTTCCTCGACAGCGACAGCTTTGAGGATGCCATCCGCAAGGCTGTCATGGCGCGCGGCGACACCGATACCAAGGCGTGTATCTGTGGCGCCATCGCCGAGGCTTACTATGACATCCCCGACCATTTCTACGACAAGGCATGCGCCTATCTGGAGCAAGACATGCTCGACATCGTCGTGCAGTTTTGCGAGCATGTGCAAAACGAGGTCAGCGACTGAACCCTTTAACACACACACAACCTATGGATCCCACTGGCGACAAGACACCTGCCGTCACACGGCAGCAGCTGGAGGAAGCCTTGGCCACAGGCCAACAGCATCCCGAAGAGACACGATGGACAATCTACAGATATCTCAAGGCACACTGTGCGACGATGGGGTCGGTCGAGGCGCGAACGCTCCTGGCGGCCTACATCCAGTGGCATGAGCGGCGCCCGTCGCTCATCGGCTCGTGCATGTTGGGCTTGGCCCTGAAGATTGCCGAGAAATATCCTGATTTCCGCTTGCCGCAATTCTTGCAAGCGTGGGGATATGATGCCTGTCTGCGCGAGGACGACCGACTGCCGCAAATGGGAAAGGACGGACGCCGGTACCTGTCGCTCCGTGAAAGGGTGGAGCGCGCACGGGCTTCCTATCTGCTGCATCATCCGCAGGAGGAGCGCGGCGACTGTGACACCATCACACCCATGTATGCCGTGAAAATCTTTGAGAAGGAGCTGCAGGGGCGCCGTCGCCGCTTCGTGAAACTGGTGGCACCCTCTGGCCTGTCGATGGTAGCCGACAGCCATCAGTTTCCCTGCAAGCCCTGGGAGATTGCCGGTCGCCTGTTCGACGTGCTGACGCGCATGTCCAAGCAGGGCAACGAGCGTGCGGCGGAAATCGTCGCGTCAAGCAAAAGGGTGGAGGAGGTTTTTCCCACAGAAACAGGATATGTGGACGGCATTGACCTGCAGCATGGACATGTGCACGTGTTCGACGCACGGTCACGCCACTTTGTGGCCGACCGGACGGCACCGCTGGTGAAGGGTGTTGGCAGGGGATGCTTTGTCCGCTTCTGTCCCATCATCGCCCATGACGACCCCTTCAAGTCGGCCGCCATCGTCGAGGTGCTTCCCAGGGAGACGGGGCGTGAGGCTTTCGGAACCTATGAGGCTACCGTGCTCTTTGTCAACAAGACGGAGCGCTACTGGAAATATGCCTTGATCACTCCTGCCCCTTCCGGTTCCCATACGTCCTCTTCCGTTGGAGCGGAGACTTCTCCAGTCTCTTCCGAGACGTTGGCGCGCGAGGGCTTTGCCCAGCTCGACGTCTTGCCTAAGTCATGGCAAGACACCCTTGCCCCGAACCAGCATGTCCGTCTCGTCCTCTTCCTCAAGCGAGGAAAGGACGGCCGCAAGCACAACCACGTGCCTGAAGCCTTTTGACTTAATAATAAAAATATGCTTCGGAGATAGCTGCATTTCGTGTGCCCGTTTGCCAGGAAAAAGCATAATTCATGCCTAAGTGCAGTAGTGATTTATGCCTGAATATTGCAGTCATCTCTGTGAGATGTCCTAACCATTGTAGAGAAATGAACATCTTAACTTGTATAGTCGAGCCTGCTCTCAAAAGTCTGAGGGGGTACAAATCTGAAAGTGAAATGACGAAACAGAACTAAATACGCAAGGAAAGCCGGTCGGTCTTTAACAAAAAGGAGAAACAAAAAAGCGAGCCATCCTGTTCGGTTTCCGAACGTGGATGGCTCGCTTGCTTTATGGCATGGCCTCGCGGGAGGCTATGTCGTGAATGTGGATGTCTTGATTAGGCTTGCTCCACAGCGGTGGCAACGGTAGCGGCCTGCTCCTTGATCTTGCAACCCATCACGAGGTAGGCGATGGGCGATGCGAGGAAGATGGAGCTGAGCGTACCGAAGATGACGCCCAGTGTCATGGCGAAGGCGAACGGCTGGATGCTCTTTCCGCCCAGGAACAGGATGCAGAGCAACACGACGAGCGTGGTGACTGAGGTGTTGATGGTACGGGCCAAAGTCTGGTTGATGGAGTCGTTGAACAGCTTCTGCAAATCCTCCTTCGGATGGAGCTTCAGGTTCTCACGGATACGGTCGAACACCACCACCTTATCGTTGATGGAGTAGCCGATGACGGTCAGCACAGCGCCGATGAATGTCTGGTCGACCTCGAGCGAGAAGGGCAGCAGGCCCTGCAGCAACGAGAAGAAGCCGATGACGGTCACGGCATCGAAGGCCAGGGCAATGGTGGAACCGAGTGAGAAGGCCACGTTGCGGAAACGAAGCAGGATGTAGAGGAAGATGGCCACGAGAGCGATGAACACGCTGATGATGGCGCTGCGTGTCACGTCCTTGGCGATGGACGGACCCACCTTGGATGAACTGATGATGGAGCCACCCTGGCGGATGTCCGGGTTCTTGAAGGTCTCCACATTCTTCTGGCTGACGAGGCCAGCCTCCTTCAGACCGTTGAAGAGCATGGTCTCCACCTGTCCGTCTACCTTGGTGTCGGTCGACTCAATCTTGTAGTTGGTCGAGATGCGGATGGTGCGGCCGTCGTTACCCAGTGAGATGGCGCTGGTGGTGTATCCGGGGAAGGTCTTCTCCAGCACCGTGCGCACCTGCTCAGGCTGTGTGGCCTGTTCAAACTGCACCACGTAGTTGCGGCCACCCGTGAAGTCGATGCTCTGTGCGAGGTGACGTGTGCCGAAGCTGACGATGAAGACCACGAGGGCGATGGCGGCGAAGGTGAAGCTCTTCTTGTATGCAGACATGAACTTGAAGTTGGTGCCCTGCATCATGTTCTGTGAGATGCTGGTCCAAAGCTTCAGGTGCATCCACTTGCCGTGGTTGATCTTGTAGTCGTAGACCAGACGAGTCAGGTAGACGGCTGTGAAGAACGAGCAGACGATGCCGATGATCCAAGTGGTGGCGAAGCCGCGGATGGGTCCTGTGCCGAAGAGGTAGAGGATGACACCCGTGATGACAGACGTCAAGTTGGAGTCGAAGATGGCGGAGAAGGCATTGCTGTAACCGGCGTTGATGGCCAGTCGCATGTCCTTGCCGGCGCGAAGCTCCTCCTTGATACGCTCATAGATCAGCACGTTGGCGTCGACAGCCGTACCGAGCGACAGCACCATACCTGCGATACCGCTCATGGTGAGGGCGGCCTGGAACGATGTCAGGATACCCAGCGTGAAGAACACATTGAGCAAGAGGGCCAGCACGGCGAGTGATCCAGGAATGATGTTGTAGACCACAAGCATGTAGATGACCAAGAGCACGAAGGCGATGGCAAACGAGATGATACCCTGCTGGATGGACTGGGCACCGAGCGTAGGACCGACGACCTCCTCCTGCACGATGTGTGCGGGTGCGGGCATGCGTCCCGACTTCAGGGTGTTGGCCAGGTCCTTGGTGTCCTCGATGGTGAAGTTGCCGGTGATGGAGCTCTGTCCGCCGTCAATCTGGTTGAGGATGCGGGGAGAGGTGTACACCACACCGTCGAGCACGATGGCGATGGCCTTGCCGATGTTGGCCTTGGTCAGCTCTGACCAGCGGCGTGCGCCCTCTGAGTTCATCGACATGGAGACCTCAGGAGCGCCGGTGACATGGTTGAACTGGTCGCTGGCGTCGGTGATGACATCACCCTCCAGCGGAGCGCGACCATTGGTGGTGGTGACCTTCAGAGCGTGAAGCTCATAGATGTTCTTGGCCTGGATGTTGTCAGTGGGCTTGGCACTCCACATCAGTCGGAGGTCGGTGGGCAACACCTGCTTGGCCACCTGTCCGTAGATGACCTTGTTGATGGCGGCGGTGTCGCGAGCGCTGGCATAGCCCACGAGGCTCAGGCTTCCGGCGCCAGTGGTCTGCAGCATGGCGAGCAGCGGGTGCTGCTTCTTGGCCTGCTCCAGCTCGTTGTCGGGCGTGGTCTTGATATTGTCGGCCTTTTTGCCGTTGTTGATCATAAACTTGTGCTGTGCCTGCTTCTTGGCGGGCTCAGCCTTTTTCTCCTCCTTGGCGTTGGCGGTGTCTTTCTTGGCAGACTCCTGGTCGGCGTTGGCCAGGCGCTGGTCAAGCTGTTGGAGGTACGGGATGATTTCGTCGGCGTTGTAGGTCTCCCAGAACTCGAGGTTGGCGCTACCCTGCAGGAGCTTGCGCATGCGCTCGGGCTCCTTGATGCCAGGCATCTCCACCATGATGCGGCCCTCAGCGCCTTGGATGCGCTGTATGTTGGGCTGCACGACACCAAACTGGTCGATACGTGTGCGAACAACATTGAATGAGTTGTCGATGGCCGAGCTCACCTCAGCGCGCAGAGCCTTCTCCACCTCGCTGTCGGTGCTGGTGGGCGACACCTTGCCTTGGAGCTGCTGTGTGGCGAAGACCTCAGCGAGATGGTGTCCGGGGGCGTTCTTGTGGTAAGCGTCGATGAAGAGAGCGATGAAGTCGCTCTTGCCGGCTTCCAGTTGCTTCTTGGCCTCGTTCATCGACTTGACGAATGCCGGGTCAGTCTTGTGGTCAGCGAGCATGTCGACCACATCGGGCACTGAGATTTCCAGTACCACGTTCATTCCGCCTTTCAGATCCAGTCCGAGACCGATCTGCGTTTGCAGACACTTCTGGTAGTCGTAAATGCCAAGGTACTTCACAGAATCCTTGTAGTTCTGCTGATCAATGGGATCCTTGAGCTTGGCTGCCTGATTGTCATAGTAGTTTGTGGCAATCGGGAACGACAAATAGAAGAGGCATGTAAGCGTCAGTAAGACGGCTGTTACAATTACAATTCCTTTGTTTCGCATTTTGTTAGTTATTTGTTTATTTATTATTTCAATCTAATTAACATCTATAAGATGTGCAAAGATACTAATTTTCCTTCTTTTTCAGAAATTTATAGGTGTTTATTATTCCATTTTTAGATTTTCCTTCCGAATTTGAACCAGCAGTAGATGGGGTAGTGGTCGCTGGCCTTGATGCGGCTGTCGACATCGCAGGCATAAGGCGTGATGTCGCCGGAGCAGAACAGGTGGTCAATCCTGACGTACATGTGGCTCTGGTTGTAGGACCGTCCGATGCCGTTGGCAGTGGCCGCGTAGCAGTCGGTGAGGTCTTCTCCGATGCGTGTGTGGGCATAGCCGAGCGGGTTCTCGTTGAAGTCACCGCATACGATGACGCGGTGTCCTGTGCGGTGGTTGGCGATGTATCGGGCCACGGCCTCGGCCTGGGGTGCCCGTTTCTTCGACGCCAGGCCGAGCTTGTCGATGAGCCGTGATGACTCAGCGCGTGCCATGTCCTTGTCGAGGTCGCCCTTGATGAGGTCGCCGAAGCCCGTCTTGTCGTCTTTGTCGAGGGCGTTGGTCTCCAGGTGGTTGTTGACGACAAGCACCTTCTGCCCGTTGATGTTGAGGTAGAAGGCCACGCTCATGTTGCCTTCGGAGGGATAGTCGATGACCTGGGAGCGGCGTATGGGAAATCGGCTGTAGAGGGCGATGACATCGCCGCTTGCAGGCTTGGGCTCCTCCACGATGTAGGGGTAGCGCTTGTGGAACGTGCTGTCGAAGGGCAGCGTGTGTCCCCCTTCCTGCACACACACGATGTCGGCGCCGCTGTGTAGGATGTAGGAGGCGATGGTGTCGGCGGAGAAGGTGGACGTCTGGCCGGCGCGCATGCTGTGGTATCCCTGTGTGTTGTAGGACAGCACCTTGATGGCTCCCACGGGTGGGTCGTGTGGGATGTTGACGGGCATGTAGGTCCTCATGGGTCCGTAACAAAGGATGTAGCCCACGAAAGGTATGATGACGCCCTTGAACTTGAATATGACCCAGAAGACGAGAAAGGCCGCGTTGATGGCGATGAACGCCGGGAATACGAGCCCGGCGTTGGCCAGCAGGGGATGGTTGACGGGGTTGATGTGTCCGCTGTAGCCCACGAGGAGCATGAGCAGGATGGTCACCGCATTGGCTCCGGCAACGACTTGCAGTGAGAATTTCTTGATTTTAGCGATCATGTTTGCTTTGGTCGAAAAGCGTTTGCTTCTCGGCCTTTGTGAGGCTGTCGTATCCGCTTTTCCTGATTTTGTCGAGTATGCGGTCTATCTCTTCCTGCGTGGCGCGCTTGTTGGCGTTGTAGTCCCAGTCGGCATTGCCTGTGTGGCTGCGCCTTTTGGCGTTTCGTCCCGCTTGACTGTTGCGCCATCGCTGTTGCAAGTTGCTGAAAAACTGGGTGCCTCGCCCCTGCTGGTAGCCTCCGCCCGCTTGTCGCCGCCAGTAGAGGATAAGCAGGAAGCCGAAGGCCATGCCGCCGAGGTGTGCCATGTGTGCCACTCCGTCACCTCCGTTCACTTGTCCCAGGATAAACTCCACGACGATGGAACCGATGACCATCCACTTGGCCTTGATGGGGAAAGGGATAGGGATGATGAACATCCGCTCGTTGGGGAACATCATGCCGAAGGCCAGCAGCAGCGCGTAGAGCGCACCCGATGCGCCCACGGTGGTCCACAGGTTGAGATACTGGCTGACGGGGATGAGGGCCGTTCCGGTGTTGACCATCTGATAGTTGGCCAAGTCGCTGTTCGCATACTGGATGTACTGGGCCAGTTCCTGGCACAAACCAGCGCCTACGCCACAGAATATGTAATAAAAAAGGTATCTTTTTGTTCCCCACATTCTTTCCACGACAGACCCAAACATCCATAGCATGAACATGTTGAAGAAGATGTGTGTGAATCCTCCGTGCATGAACATGTAGGTGACGAGCTGGTAGGTGCGGAAGTCGGGCGCCTTGAAGAAATGAAGTCCCAAGAGCGATGTGAGGTCCACACCCAGGGTTGGCTCAAGCACCTCAGTGGCCAAGAAGAGTAGCACGTTGATGATGAGCAGGTTTTTGGTGATGGTTGGTATTTTTGGCATGATGCGTTCCTGTTGGTTGATATGATCTTGAAAAACGGTGCAAATTTACGAAAAAAGTCGGTTAAATGGTTAAGGAACAGTGGATTTGCGGTGATTTTTAATTTTTTACATCACTTTTTTTTTATTTTTGTTTGGATTATGAAACTAAAGACCTATATTTGTCGCCACAAATAGACGAAGCAACCATTTATATTCACAAAATAACCCAAAATTATGAACAAGACAGAATTAGTAAAGAAGATTGCTGAGGCAGCAGGTATCACCTCCACACAGGCCAAGGCAGCGCTGGACGCTACAACAGATGCCATCAAGGACGCACTGGTAGCAGGTGAGAAGGTTCAGCTGGTTGGTTTCGGCACATTCGCTACAAAGGAGCGTCCTGCTCGTCAGGGCGTCAATCCCCGCACAGGTGAGAAGGTGGAGCTTGCAGCCAAGACAGTTGTGAAGTTTGCCGCTGGCGCTCAGTTTGCCGATGCTGTGAATAAGTAATTGTAAAGATAATTAATAAAAAAGCCCACGGCATGCCGTGGGCTTTTTTATTGTTGGTATGTATTTCAGTCGAAACGTCTTATCCGTTGAACTGTGAGGGGTCCTTGCCGATGTAGGCCAGGATGCCGCCGTCGACGTAGAGCACGTGTCCGTTGACAGCGTCTGAGGCATGAGAAGCCAGGAACACGGCGGGGCCGCCCAGCTCAGAGGGATCGAGCCAGCGTCCGGCGGGAGTCTTGGCGCAGATGAACTTGTCGAACGGATGACGACTGCCGTCCGGCTGACGCTCACGCAGGGGAGCGGTCTGCGGTGTGGCGATGTAGCCCGGGCCGATGGCATTGCACTGGATGTTGTACTGGCCATACTCAGAGCAGATGTTGCGTGTGAGCATCTTCAGGCCACCCTTGGCAGCTGCATAGGCCGACACGGTCTCGCGTCCGAGCTCCGACATCATGGAGCACATGTTGATGATCTTGCCCTCCTTGCGCTCGATCATCTCAGGCAGCACAGCCTTGGAGCAGATGAACGGGCCGACGAGATCGATATCGATGACCTGCTGGAAGTCCTTGCGGCTCATCTCCACCATGGGGATGCGCTTGATGATGCCGGCGTTGTTGACCAAGATGTCGATATTGCCAATCTCCTCATGGATCTGCTTCACGAGCGCCTCGACGGCGTTCTCGTCGGTGACGTTGCAGACATATCCGTGCACGTTCTCGATGCCTGCCTCCTTGTAGGAAGCCAGGCCGCGGTCGACGTGCTCCTGGTCGATGTCGTTGAAGATGATGTTCTTCACACCGGCGGCATGGAAAGCCTTGGCAATGTTGAAGCCGATACCGTAAGTGGCGCCTGTGATCCAGGCGTTCTTACCTTCCAAAGAAAAGTCTTTCAAACTAGTCATAACCTATTGTTTTAAGTTGAAAAAGTCAATTATACGATTGCAAAGATAACAATTTTATTTGGTTCCTATCCTAATTATGTGTCGTTTCTTTTGGCCAAAACCTTAAATAAATATAAAGGCGTAGCTGGTGCCCTCCCTTAGCCGGAGAGCCGCGCCCGCCCGTCGGCAGCTTTTCGGGCCTTTTTCCCCCCTGAGGTCCCTTTCCGCCGCTGAAGGCGAAGGCGCGGCATGGTTCTCCGGATGGCATCGGTCATTCCGAACCCTTCTTGCGGGCAGGCAGGCGGTCGTCGAGTCCGTCGAAATAACCGCCTTTGGGAAGCCTGTCTTCGTGGACGGCGCGGCAGAAGCGTATGCGCGCATTGCGTTCGACTTCGAACATGCGCCGGGTGCCCTCGGCGTCTTCGGTGAACTCCATGTGGTTGTCGATGGCCATGTCGCGGGCCATGCGCGCCACGTCGAGGTTGTCGGTGCCGATGAAAGTGAAGGTCCAGCGTTGTTTCTTCATCTTCTCGATGAGCTGTTTCACCATGCGCAGGTCGTACTCCTTGGAACAGTTCTCCTCACCGTCGGTGATGATGGTGACGAGCACCGCGTCGGAGGCGCTTGTCTGTGCGTTGACCTTGCTGACGCCCAGGCCGATGGCGTCGTAGAGAGGCGTGCCGCCACAGGGTTGGTACTCGTGTGGGGTGACGGGCCGTGTGAGGCGTGCCGGCGCGTTGTCGTACACGTGGTGCGTGTGCTCGCTGTTGAAGGTGAGCAGCGTCACGCTTTGGCTGACCGCCGGGTCATGGTCCTGCATGCGCTTCACGGTGGCGAGTGTCTCGTTGAGGCCTGCAAGGGCTTGGTGCTCGATGAGGCTCATGCTGCCGCTTTCGTCCACAATGATGAGGTTGACGATTCTCCGTGTCTGTGTTCTTTTTCTTCTTTCCATGATAGTGATCTTTTGGGTTGTGTCAGACCATTAGAAGAAAAGGAAAGAAAAAAATTAAGCGCTACCCCTACTTTTTTTCAGAAAATGGCTATATTTGCGCCGATGAACAATCTTGACGCGCCCACAGCGCTCACCGATGACGAGATAGTGGAGGGGCTGCGACACCACGATGCCCAGCTGACCCGCGACTATTTCTACGACACTTGCCGCATCGCCTACCGCGTCTGCGACAAGCGCTATGACCTTGCGTACAAGTCAGGTCTCGACTTTTTCAGTATCGCCCATGAGTATTACCTGGCGCTCAGCCAGCATGATTTCAGACAGCTCGACCGCCGAGGCCCTGGCGTGTCGCTCCGCACATGGATGATCAACGGTTTCCGTTTCGTGCTGCTCGACCGCCTGAAGGACTACAACCGTGAGGCGCAGGTGAAACCCTTTGTGGAGCGCATGGGCAAGACGCAGGTGGCCTTTGACATTCCCGATGACAGCTTCTCTGCCGACTTCCGCGCCACGGTCATGGAGCTGTGCCGCCGCCGTTTCCCGCGCGACAGCCGCTCGTCCATCATTCTGCAGATGATTCTCGTGGAGGGGTTCAAGGGCAAAGAGGTGGCCGAACAGCTCGGCATGACGCCCTCGGCTGTCACCCAGCGCTACCGCAAGCTGATGGAGACTGTCGTGGTGCCCTATTTCAAGGCCTACTACGAGTCTCCGCTGCTGTCACGGTGTCCCGTGGCGAAGGGCGACGATGGCCTGTCGTTTGCCGAGCGCGCCGCCAAACTTACAGACTTTGCGATGATGAAACAACCCGATTATTCACAGCGTGTCACGCCCGAGGTGGTGACAGTGCTTGGCCCCCGTGAGATCTTTGTCTTCGGCAGCAACCTTGCCGGTATGCACGGCGGTGGCGCCGCCCGTGCCGCCCGCCTTTACTTTGGCGCCAAGATGGGCGTTGGCGTGGGTCCACAGGGACAGAGCTACGCCATCCCCACCATGCAGGGAGGTACCGAGACCATACGGCCCTATGTGGACCAGTTTGTCGACTATGCGCGTCAGCATGCCGACCAGGTGTTTCTCGTCACGCCCATCGGCTGTGGCATAGCCGGGTTTGAGCCTGGTGATATCGCGCCGCTGTTTGTTGACGCGATGGATGTGGACAACATACACTTGCCCCAGTGTTTTTGGGATGTGCTGGTGTAACTTTATAAAAACTCATCTAAAACCAACGATTATGATAATGACAACCACTCCGACCATAGAAGGTCACAAGATTTTAGAGTACAAGGGCCTGGTGTCTGGCGAAGTTATCCTCGGCGCCAACGTGCTCAAGGACTTCATGGCATCCATCAGCGATGTATTCGGTGGTCGTACCAGTTCCTATGAGCGCGTGCTTCAGGAGGGACGCGAGTCGGCCCTGCGTGAGATGGAAGGTCGCGCGCGTGGCATGGGAGCCAATGCCGTGGTGGGCATCTCCTTTGATGTGGGGACCATGGGACCCAACGGAGCCATGATTATGGTTATCGTCGCTGGCACCGCCGTGACCATCTGATTTTTTTTGAGGTGGATTCTATAAATTACCACCATAACGATATGACCTCAAAAAGAGCCTCAAAATCTGACAAAGCTAATTTATAGAACCCACCTTGAAAAAAACATCCCGTCCTTAGGACAAAGCATCAAAAAAACAGGCATGGAGCCAGTGTCCATGCCTGTTTTTTTGTGCCTTGGTGCTTGTCACCTCAAGCCTTTATGCCTGTTGGATCATGTCTGTCGGTGTCATTCCTCTCCGCCACCGTTGTATCCGCCCATGCTTCCCGCGTCGTCGTCCATCTGTCCCTGATGGTTGCGGCCGGGTTTGCGCTTGGCGTAGTTGTTGCCGAAGTTCCAGGTGACGGTGAGCTGCACACGGCGGCTGCCCCGCCTGTTGAGCTGCTCGCGCGTGAAGGTGTCTGAGGAGGAGAAGGTCCTGAACTTGCGGCTGTCGAGCAGGTCGCGGCAGTTGAGGCTCACCTGCAGTTGCTTGTTGAGGAAGTTCTTGCGCACGCCGAGGTCCACGCTGTAGTTCGACTTGCGGTATCCCTGCGCCGTCGACTGCCGGCTGCGGTAGTCGCCGCTGGCCTGCACGGAGAGGTCGTAGGGCAGTTGCACCTGTGCGATCATGCGTGCGCTCCATGTGAAGTTGTGGTCGCCGTCGCCTGTCACCGTCTGTCCGTCGATGTCGTAGCTGAATCCGTCAATCTTGTAGTAGTAGGCATTGGCGTTGGTTGTCAGGTCCAGGATGCGGAAGAAGCGGTCCTTGAGTGTCAGCTCCAGTCCGGCGCGCTGGTCCTTGGCCACGTTGAAGTTGCTGGAGTACATCATTCCGTCGGACGAACTCTGCCAGCTGATGCGCTGTATGATGTCGGTGGTGGGGCGATAATAGGCCGATACCATCAGCGAGTGCTCTGTCCATGTGCGCAGGTAGTTGAACGAGAACGAGTTGGAGAAGGCCGGAGTCAGTTCCGGGTTTCCGAAGCTCACCATCGTGGCGTCGCGCGTGTCTCGGAAGCTGTTGAGCTGTCCGCCCCATGGGCGTCGCAGGCGTCGGGTGTAGTTGAGCTGGAACTGGTCGTTCTCGGTCAGTTGGTAGGACAGGAAGACGCTGGGGAACAGTTGGAAGTAGTCTTTCTTGAAAGGCTTGTCGCGCAGCGAGGCATCGTTCTCCTGTGCCCAGGTGTAGCTCTCGGTGTTGACTTTCCAATACTCGCCTCGCAGTCCGGCCATGACCCCCAGCTTGCCAAACTTCATTGTCGTGGTGGCGTAGGCGGCGTGCAGGTCCATGTCGTAGATGAATCGGTTGTAGTAAGCCTCGTCCATCGTGGCGTTGTTGCCGTCCCAGCTTGCAGGGTCCATGTAGCTCTCCTGTGGCGTGTTCTCGTGCGAGAAGTTGCCCTGGTATCCGGCTTGCAGCTTCACCTGTTCGCTGATGGGGTTCTCGTAGTCGAGCTTCACCTCCCATGTGCGGTTGTTCAGGTGCATGGGGCGGCTTTGCCATTCGTAGTCGGTGGGTATGGACGTGTCGGCCCATGAGGTGGAGTCCTGGTAGATGTTCTCGTTGTCGGATTTCCACTTGTCGAAGCTGACCACGAAGTCGAGGAAATGCTTGTCGGTGAAGTTGTGCCGGTAGTTGAACTCGCCGTAATACATGTTCATGTTGCCCTCGCCCTTGGTGTTTCGCGTCATGAGGTGCGTGTCGGCCTGTGCGCCGATGGTTCCGTAGTGGTAGGGCGTGCTGCTCCAGTTGTTGTCGCCTCCGTGCATGAGCATGCCACTGAGCGAGATGTCGTCTTTCTTGGTGGCGTGTAGGGTGATGCCGGCGCGCGAGAAGAGGTTGTTTCCCATCCTCGAGTCGTCGGCCTTGTACTGCTGGTAGGTGTTGCTGTTGAGATACTGCTGGTAGCTCTCGCTGTGTCCCTTTCCTGTGTGGTGCCGGTAGCCTATGTTGGCGTAGGCGTCGATGCGGCGGCTGTTCATGTTGATGTTGAACGAGGTGTTGGCGCCGCCCTGCGTGTTGCCGCCCACCTGTACCGAGCCATAGTATCCCGGTTTGAGGTCCTTCTTCAGCACGATGTTGATGATGCCCGACCCGCCTTCGGCCGAGAACTTGGCCGACGGATTGTCGATGACCTCAATGCGCTCGATCGACTCGGCAGGCAGTTGCTGCAGGATCTGCGCGCGGTTGTCAGCCGTGAGGCCGCTTGCCTTGCCGTTGATCCACACCTCCACGCTGGCGTCGCCGCGTAGCGAGATGTTGCCGTCGTTGTCCACCTCGACCGAGGGTATGTTCTCCAGCACGTCGGAGGCGGCATCGCCGGCGTTGGTGATGAGCTGCGACACGTCAAACGACTTGCGGTCCACCTCCAGTTTCATGGCCGAGCGCATGCCCTTGACGGTCACCTCTCCCAGTGTGTGGGTGTCCTCGCGCATGTAGAGCAGGAAGCTGGCAGTGCGGTTGTTGTCGGAGATGGTCACCTGCCGGCGCACGTTGCGATAGCCCATCAGGTTGGCCGTGAGGATATAGGTGCCGGGCTTCAGGTCGACCATGTTGAACTGGCCTGTCGCATCGGTGATGTCGCCCTGCACCAGTGTCAGCGTGTCGGAGGTGGTGGTGAGGCGCATGTTTACAAACTCCAGGGGCGTGTTGGTCTGCCGGTCAAGAATCTTTCCCTTGACCAGTCCCTGTGCGTGGGCTGCCGTTGCGCACAACAGCAGCAGAGATGTCATGATAGTTTTCATATGAAGAAAGGATGGGCGCACTCGCGGTGCACCGGTGGTTGTCGTGTGGGCAGGTGCGGCTTGCAGGCCACAAAAAGAAAATGCCAAATGCCTGAGATCAAGCATTTGGCATTTCTGAAGGTTGTCGTACGCGGATTCGAACCACGACAAACAGAACCAAAACCTGTTGTGCTACCATTACACCATACGACAATCTTTCTGATTGATATTAGCGTTGCAAAGGTAGTGGTTTTTTGGACCACCACCAAATTTTTTATCACTTATTTGCGTTGCAAGCCGAAAGAACCTTCTTGGCTTTTCCGCCGTCCACTATTTCACGGTGATCAAGTAGTAGTTTTTCTTGCCGCGTTGCACCAGGAGATACTTTCCGTCGATGAGGTCTTCGCTTGTGATGGGCTGGTCGAAGGCGGTGAGCTTCTCCTTGTTGAGGCTCACGCCGTTGCCCTTGACCATCTTGCGCATCTCACCCTTGGAGGGGAAGATGTCCCATCCCTCCTGGCAGAAGAGGTCGATGGCGTTGCCGCCGAGCATCTCCTTGGGCATCTCGTAGTGGGGGACATCCTTGAAGACATCGTTGAGTGTGGCCTCGTCGAGCTTGGCGAGCTGGTCCTTGGTGGCCTTTCCGAAGAGGATGTTGCTGGCAGAGATGGCCATGTCGAGGTCCTCTCTGGAGTGTACCATGACCGTGACCTCCTCGGCCAGGCGCTTCTGGAGCGTGCGGCGTCCGGGGTCTTGCCTGTGCTCGGCGATGAGCGCGTCGATGGTCTCCTTGTCGAGGTCGGTGAAGATCTTGATGTATTTCTCCGCCTCGGCATCGCCGACGTTGAGCCAGAACTGGTAGAACTGGTAGGGCGTGGTGCGGTTGCGGTCAAGCCACACGTTGCCGCTCTCCGTCTTTCCGAACTTCTTGCCGTCGGCCTTGGTGATGAGCGGGCAGGTGAGGCAGAAGGCCTGTGCATCGCTTCCCAGAGTGCGCCGGATCAGCTCGGTGCCGGTGGTCATGTTGCCCCACTGGTCGTTGCCACCCAGCTGCAGGCGGACGCCATACTTCTGGTATTGGTAGAGGAAGTCGTAGCCCTGCAGGAGCTGGTAGGTGAACTCGGTGAATGACAGGCCGTCGCGCGACGTGCCGTTGAGGCGTTGCTGCACGCTCTCCTTGGCCATCATGTAGTTGACGGTGATATGCTTGCCCACTTCGCGTGCGAAGTCGAGGAAGGTGAAGTCCTTCATCCAGTCGTAGTTGTTGACGAGCTCTGCCTTGTTGGGCTCCGTTCCGTCGAAGTCGAGGAACTTGGAGACCTGCTTCTTGATGGCCTCCTGGTTGTGGTAGAGGGTCGCCGCGTCAAGCAGGTTGCGCTCCTGGCTCTTTCCCGACGGGTCGCCGATCATGCCTGTGGCGCCTCCCACGAGCAGGTACGGCTTGTGTCCGCAGCGTTGCAGGTGGCGAAGCATCATGATGCCGCAGAGGTGTCCGATGTGCAGGGAGTCGGCGGTGGGGTCGGTGCCCAGGTAGGCGGACACCATGTTTTCCATCAGGAATTCCTCGGTGCCGGGCGTCATTTGCGCCAGCATGCCGCGCCATTTCAGTTCTTCAACGAAATTTTTCATATTGGTTTATCATTTAATGCCTGTCCGGCATGATTTTCTATTTGTGGTTGTCTGGTTGTGTCGCTTGTCCTGAGGGCAAGCGGTCAGTTGTCTTTGTGTGATGCCCCTGGTGTGTGCGAGATCCTGCCGGTGCTTCTGCGGAAGGTGAAGGTCTCGGGCACGGGGTCGTATCCGCTTCCGCCCCAAGGGTTGCACCTGCATATCCGCCATATGGCCAGCAGCAGCCCCTTGACGGGTCCGTGCTTGAGCAAGGCTTGTCGTGCATACTCGGAGCAGGTGGGTGTGAAGCGGCAGGAGGGCGGTGTGTAGGGCGTGATGCACTTCTGGTAGAACCTGATGGGCGCCACCAGCAGCAACGCGAGAGCGTGTGACAATGTGTGCAGGATTTTCTCCATGGGTATGCCGGTTTGGCTTTTGCGGCTTCAGCCGTGGTTGTGCGGCTTGTCCGCAAGTCCCCTCTCCAGTTTTTCGCGCACCCTTGTCAGCAGGTTGACGACCCTGTCCTCCACCACCTTGCTGTCGTAGAGTTGTCCGTCGGTCCAGATGAAGGCGAGTGCCACCGCCTTGTCGGCGATGAGGCTCTTGTTCTTGCGGTATGCCTCGCGCACCTGTCGCTTGACGCGGTTGCGCTTCACGGCTCGCTTGAAGTGCTTCTTCGGCACGCTGATGAGCATCTTGGCCTTGGGCAGGAGGCGCTTGGGCTGGCGGTCGTCCTCGTCACCGTGTGTGTCGTCGCCTGCTTCCGGTTCTTCCAGGGGCATGTAGACCACACGCAGGGGGAAGGCCGACATCGACCGGCTCTTGTTGCCGGCGAAGATGGCGTCGATGAGCTTGTGGCTGCAGATGCGCTCCTCCTTATGTAGTGTGGCGGGATAAGTGATGCTCATGGTGATGGGTGATGGCAGGCTGTGCTGCCCGGATTATTTGCTGTTTTCCTTCTCAAGATAAGCCTTGAGGGCTGCCACCATCGACGGATATTCGGGTGTTCCGGCCATGAGGTCGAGCTTCAGCCCGGCACTCTCGACGGCCTTGGCGGTGGCGGGTCCGAAGACGCCAATCTTGTATTTGCCCTCCTTGAGGCCGGGGAGCGACTCGCTGAGGTAGTGCACTCCGGTGGGGGTAGAGAAGATGAGCATGTCGCAGTCGAACTTCTGTATTTCCTCTTCGCTGAAGTTGTTGCTGACGGTGCGGTACATGATGCACTCCTTGTGGTTGAGCCCCTTGGCGTCGAAGAGCTTGGTGAGCTCGTCGGTGTGTGCGCTGCTCTGCGGCACGAGATACTTCTCGCCCTTGTGTCTCAGCATGACGGGCAGCAGGTCGTCGACTTTTCCCGACGTGCCGAAGAACACCTTGCGCTTGCGATACTGCACATACTTCTGGATGTAAAGCGAGATGGTCTCAGTCACGCAGAAGTATTTCATGGTCTCGGGGATGTTGAGGCGCATGTCCTTTGCGATCTGGAAGAAGTTGTCGATGGCGTGTCTTGAGGTGAAGACGATGGCCGTGTAGGAGAGTATGTCTATCTTCTGCTGGCGGAATTCCTTGGCTGTGAGCCCTTCCACCTTGATGAAGGGACGGAAAACCATTTCCACACCATAGTTCTTTTCTATGTCGAAGTAGGGAGATTTCTCACTGGCCGGCTTGGGCTGTGAAATCAGAATCTTCTTGATCATCTGTTCTAAAAATTCGTTTTTAAAAGTTCATCCGTCAACACCAGAATACCCCACAAGGCACCCAGTGGCATAATTTCCAGGGTGCAAAAGTACAAAATATTTTGCAAAGCGGCCCGGTTTCTTTGGAAAAAGATAAGATAGGTCTTGTAAAAAGTAAGCAGTTTGGCCAAAATGATGACCAGAACGGTATAAAACACCATACTCTCAATGGGGAGACTGAAGTAGACCAGAAGCATGACGGCGGGGAAAATGAGGATGCCTTCGGTGGAGATGAGGAAGAGGTTCGACTTCGTCCATTGTTCATTATTTTTCTTATCGAAGAACACCCATCCCACGGCGGCGCTGAGCCCCGCCTTGAGCAGGAAGTAGAGTGCGAAGATTCCTGTGTAGATGCCGATGATCTGGTAGTGTGGCAGGATGAACGTCTCCTCGAAGGATGTCTGCCGCCAGAGGAAGAACAGCAGTGAGCAGAGCAGGCAGGTCTGCAAGACGAGGAAGAACTGGAAGCGCAGCTCCGAGCTGGTCTCCGTGATGACGGTGGTTCCTTCGTGTTGCGGCCGGAAGAAGTTTTTGACCTGCCGGCTGATGAAGTTTCCCGACTTGGAGATGGAGAGCGTTGCGAGGATGAAGCAGCCGAGCAGCACCGACGTGATGAGGTTGTCGCCGGCGATGGTGTAAGGCACGGGGTCTCCGGCCACACCCTGCCTGTAGACGGCATACTCGGGGCGGTAGACGGAGTCGGGCTGCACGAGCGACCGGCTGTGGTACATCGGCTGGTTGAGAGAGAATCCCGAGGGCACGTCGGCCTTGGTGGTCGGCGTGCGCATCGGGTTGGGTCGCTTGCTCCAGTCGACGTGGGGTATCCGGATGTTGGCCCTGATGGCCGAGTCTTGCTGCCAGGGCGTAGCGTCCTTGGGCAGTGCGTCGATGATTTGGCGGGGCGTGTGCAATCCCTCGCTCAGATGCTTGGTCGCGGCGTTGTGGTGTGCCGTGTCGTTGGTTGCGACAGAGTCTGGAGCAAACGTGAGTGACATGTGCAAATGTTGGTAATTAAAGGTCGAAAGCCTTGCGGATGCGCTCCACCTGGTCGAGCTTCTCCCAGGTGAAGAGCTCCACGGTCATCTCTTTGCGCTCATGGTAGCGGCTGGTGAAGACCTTCTTCACCACCTCGTTCTTTCGTCCCATGTGTCCGTAGGCGGCCGTCTCGAAGTAGATGGGCTGGCGCAGGTTGAGCTGGCGCTCGATGGCGTTGGGCGTGAGGTCGAAGAGCTCGCTGACCTTGCGCGCGATCTCTCCGTCGGTCATGCTGACGTGCTTCTTGCCGTAGGTGTTGACGTAGACGCTCACGGGCTTGGCCACGCCGATGGCATAGGCCAGCTGCACGAGCATCTCGTCGCTGACGCCCGCTGCCACCATGTTCTTGGCGATGTAGCGTGCGGCATAGGCTGCCGAGCGGTCCACCTTCGAGGGGTCCTTGCCCGAGAAGGCGCCACCGCCGTGCGCGCCGCGTCCGCCATAGGTGTCGACAATGATCTTGCGGCCCGTGAGACCGGTGTCGCCGTGGGGGCCTCCGATGACAAACTTGCCCGTGGGGTTGACGAAATATTTCTCCTGGCCGTCGAAGAGGGCGAGCACCTTGTCGCTGAGCTGCTCCTTGACGCGCGGCATGAGGATGCTGATGACATCTTGGCGGATGGTGGCGAGCATCTGCTCGTCGGCCTCGCGCTGGGCCTCGGGCGTGTCGTCGGCGGGACGGACGAAGTCGTCGTGCTGTGTGGAGACGACGATGGTGTCGATGCGCTGGGGCACGCCCTCGTCGCTGTACTCGATGGTCACCTGGCTCTTGGAGTCGGGACGGAGGTAGGTCATCTGCTTGCCTTCCTTGCGTATGTCGGCCAGGGTGCGCATGATGAGGTGTGCCAGGTCGAGTGTGGCGGGCATGTAGTTGTCGGTCTCGTTGCAGGCGTAGCCGAACATCATGCCCTGGTCGCCTGCGCCCTGGTCTTCCTCGCGCTCGCGGCTGACGCCCTGGTTGATGTCGTCGCTCTGCTCGTGGATGGCGGTGAGGATGCCGCACGAGTTGCCGTCAAACTGGTAGTCGGCCTTGGTGTAGCCGATGCGGTTGATGGTGTTGCGCGTCACGGTCTGCAGGTCGATGTACTGCGACGAGCGCACCTCGCCCATGATGATGACCTGGCCGGTGGTGTTGAAGGTCTCGATGGCGCAGTGAGCCTCGGGATCGTAAGCCAGAAACTGGTCGAGCAGGGCATCGGAGACCTGGTCGGCAACTTTGTCGGGATGTCCTTCCGACACGGATTCGGATGAGAAGAGATAACTCATTTTACATTACTTTCTTTTACGTGGAAACGCATGCGAGTAACCGTAAAATCTTAGGGGGATTTTGCAGTTTTAGCATTTTTTACTGTGGTTGCAAGCAGCCAAATTCTTCCACAACGTTAAACAAATGTTTTAAAGCGGGTGCAAAGTTACGTGTTTTTGGCGTATTGGCAAAGGAAAAGAGAATTAAAAAATGCTTTTGGAGGCAAGAACGCCTGCAAAAGCATCTCCAAGGGTGACGATGAGATTATTTTCGTAACCTTGCGGACACGATAACCCTAACCCACGAACGATGGATTTGTATGTCTTCAACCCTGAGCACGACATTGTGCTGGCTTCCAACCGCGAGCGCATGACGCCATAGATGCAAGGAAGGGTGGCCCACGTGATGGCCGACAAGGGAGATGTGATGGTGGAGTCGTGTTATAAAAGGTGTGGGATTTCAGCGTGGTATTCACAAACGGCAGACAGGGAGAGGCGCTGTTCTAAACCATATTGGCTGTCCTACCACGATTTCTGATGACGGGTTGTTATACCTCATCCTTCCATCGCTTCATATAATGTTCGACATTTTCCAGCATGTAGAAAGTCTCTATTGCATCGGTATAAAATCATACACCCAGTCTTCATCAAAGTCCCGCTTTCTTACCACTCGTCGCTCATATAGCTTTTTCGCATGTATCTCCTCTCGCGTGTAGCGCGTGGCATCCTGCCACTTGATGGCATAGATGTAACACGAGTCTTTGTTGAAAGGATAAAGTCCATCTGACATGACTGAATCAGGAGAAACACGGTAATAAGTAGTAAACGCCGTCTTCTCCCCCCTTATGTTGACTTCGATGGTATCATAAGGATACCCCAGCACAACTGTATCACCAGGATGAACACCCCAATACATCCAATCATCAAGGGTGTCAGACATTGTTACTTCAATCAACAACGTGTCGCTCGTACAATTCCTGGCGACATAACCACGATATTTTGTGCAATCTGCACATCCTCCTAAACTAACTAGAACGATAACCACAAACATAAAAAAATCATTAATGCTCATACCTATTAATTAAATTAATAAAATATTTTATGGGATATAAAATCCGAATTTCTCTTTAGCTAACCTACCACAAATATTATGGGATGGGTAATAAAACAAAAACGACGTAGGTTTATAAATTTCTTTTCCCAACCATTTGACACCGAAATAAGCTTTTGATAAATAATTGGCCCAAGTTTCTGTCCAGAAAGTATCATGGGTACTTGTATGATGGATTTTATCCGAAATACAGTTTTGGATACTTTCTTTTGCAATAACCTTATAATAAGACCATTGTCCTACTTTTCTATATTGGAGGACATGTCCAAATTCGTGCTGCATCATAGCAAGCCCTTCTGCCTTCTGCTTTGAGAAAACGCCAGAACCGACGCATATGCCTCGATATGGAAGAGTAAATCCATCATAGTCACGATTATCAATACTTCCTAATAATCTGGTTTCATAGACATTTTGGCCTTCAAATTTCCCTACGTACCTTCCTTTTATACTTCCCATATTGTTTTTTAGGTTATTTATGGCATCTTTAAAGCTTTCAGTGCATGAGTACGCGCCATCCAAGTCGAGTTCCGCCTTACCCGTCCAATAGTTCGTTTCCACATCCAAGGCATCTGCCCCAGCCGCCAGGCCTCCTGTTACGCCCCCAGACAATGCACCGAAGCCTCCCGACATCAGTCCGCCGAGAAGGCTCCTGCCTAAGCTGTTCCCTTCCACCATTGAGTTGCCCACACCAGACACCAATCCGCCGGCAAGTCCGGCACTCGCACCGGATACGGCCCCGGCCAAAAAGCCCGTGGAAGACACGCCTCCGGCCATGCCAACCGCTCCTTGCCAGAAATTGCCTCCCGCCATGGCCACATTCACGCCCCCTGCCACGCCGGCAGCCACGCCGGCAGCCAGGGCTCCCGTGGCAAAATATCCAAGGCCGCTGGCATTGAAGCGAAAACCGTGTGAGGCCCAGTTCATGACACCCCCAATGGCCGCGCTGATGGCCAAGCCCCAAATTTCGCCACTGGGATCCGTGTATTTCAAAGGATTGTTTAAGCAGTACGAATAGCGGTTGTAACTCTGCGCATCCGTTGGAGCCTGCACAAAGTTGTCAGGACTGAAGAACACGCCAAGCACAGGATCATACAGGCGGCCGTTCATGTTGATGACGTCAAAGTCACCAAGCATTTCATGGCCCGTATATCCACGAATCAATCCTATGGTGTTCATCCTAATGGTTTGCTTGCCCCACGGGTCATATTCTGCGTCAAACACCTTGTTTGCATTCTCATCGAAGACGGACAAAATGTTGCCCTGATAATCGGTAAAGGCCACATAGGAGGAGAAAGTTCCGTTCTGCTTGATGACGATAGCGTTTCCGTCAAGATAATAGAACTCACGTATCACGCCATTCTTCGTGACTTTTTCGTAATCACCGGCATAAACTATGGTGCGGACCATCTTGCCGTCCTTGCGCAATTGGGTGGTCCACCTTTGTCCGTCAGGGCCGTAGGTGAAATGCATGGTCCCGTGTTCCTGGTCGCTCAACGATGACACTCTGTTGATGCCGTTGTATGATGCGGACATGGTCGTCGTGGGAATAACGCGGTTGCTGTTGTCCACTGAAAACACAGCGTGTGGCCGCATAGAGCTATAACTATACGCCCCGATGCCCGACTTGGTGGCAATGTTGCCATTGACATCGTAGGACATGTCCATGGGAATCCCTGATTTGGCGTACACGCGTGTCAGGCGGTCAAGGCCATCGTAGTCAAACCTGTCACCACTTTCCCCTATGCGTTGACGGAGAAACAAGTTGCCGTTGGAGTAATCGAAGGATGTGCTCATTCGGTCCAAGGCTTCTCGTGGAACTTGCACTCCGGGCTTTTGCCCCTGTTGGCCTGTTTCCTCATCTTCCTTCAGCAGACTGTAAGTCTTGGGGTATCCCTTGTCGTCATGGAGACGGGAAGTGCAGAGCTTGTTATCAAAACACCACTTGGCTTCCATCCCATTGTCATAAAGTAGTGAGAAGACCTTCTGCCCGTTGGCCATGGAGGACGTGAGGAAGCCATACTTGTCGTAACTGTGACTGACCTTGAGGCCACCAGGATAGGTGGTCTCGGAGAGTTGCCCCGCATCATTGTAAGTGAAGCCAAAGACATAACTTCCTTGGCCAAAAATATTTCGCGTCTCTCGGGCTTTTCTCCCAAACTCGTCATAATCATACTCCACCGAGCCGCCATCCGCGGTAACCTTAGCCAATTGGTTGACGCCATTGCCCGAATTCACATAGGCGTAAGTGGTCAACATGTCGCCCGACTTAACCGAGGCTATGCGTCCTGCCGCATCATATGTGCTGACCGTCTCCACACCGCGCGCGTCCATCTGCGAGAGTATCTTGCCATCTGCGGAATAAGTGTATTCCGTCCTGCCGGCATCGGGATCCACGAGGGCAGTTTGGTTCCCCGCGTCGTCATACTCAAACGTTGTCGCTGTTCCATTTGCGGAAATCCGCGCAGGTTTGCCGTTGGAATTGTATGCGAACGACACTTCCCCTCCCAATGGGTCAACACAACGCACGTTGTTGCCCCATGCGTCCTTTTCGCATGTCCACGTGCGGGAACTGCGGGTTGTCGTTACCATGCGGTTACCATACGTGTGGCTTGTTTGTTGCCCCACACTTGATTTTTCTGAGACGATTCGCCCGTGATCATCGTATGACAATGTCTGGGTAACGGTCAAACGTCCATCCGTTGTCACTTTCTTCGCCACCCTTCCCTTGTCATCGTAGGTGAAGTTCTCATTTAGTATCTTGTCGCCCCTGCCAACAGATTCAACAAGCACCTTGTTGCCGCATGCGTCATACCATGTGCGCACAAAGGGAGAGCCTTCTGTGGATGTCTGCACATAAAACCGCTTGTCGTTTGAGTTCCCCCAATCCGTGATAAACTTTGTGATTCGCCCAAAAGGGTCGACTGCCGTCAGCCGGTTCCCCCATCCATCGTAAGTGTAGGCAGTAGTAAGCGGCTTCGATGCGTTGCCACAATCGTTTTCCGTCAGCATATTGCCGAAGAGGTCATAGGTATAGGTGTACAGTTCTCCCGATTCGGAATTGTAGGTTTTCGTTACAAAACGCCCTGTTGTGTCATATTCCTTATGCAGAACAGCGGCCACGACACCCGTGCCCGATTCGAATGAGCTCACCACATTACCCCAATCGTCGTAAGTATAGTGATGCTGCAACGGAAGTGGAGTGTTGCTTGCCTCCGTCATTTCTGTGGTTTCGCCAAAGTCATTGTACTCATACGTCGTTGTCAAGGCATACTCCCGCTTGTCGTCCTCGTGCTTTTGGATGTTTGTCACACTTCCTGGTAGCCACACACCTCCCTTGTTGACATATCCCGAATATTGCGTCTTCTTGTACATGTCCACGCCACCATAAGTCGTGGTTGTGCTTGCAGGTTGGCATATCTCGAGGTCGTACACATTTGTTGTCGTCTCTTCATTGCCATGCCAATCCTTGTTCTCCTGCCTGGAAACATAAGGGAAATAATTGCCGTCAGCACGTTCAGAGATGGCGACGATGGTCAATGATTGTGACTCGTCACTCCCCACTGTTGCCGTTTTTCTCATTTTTGTCGGGACGAACCGCCGGACATCCCATTCCAAGACATCAGTCTCATCCTTCACTTTCAACGTCTTGTTTTCATTGGTCACCTTGCCAAAGCCAAGCACGCCTTCTCCCCTGAGGTGGAGCTGCAACCTGCCATAGCCATAATTCGTGGCCTGGGCAGCAAAGGCACCTCCACCAACTGTGACACTTGACACAAGAGAAAGCGGGAGCGTGCAATTGGCCATGGGGTATGCTGACTCGCCACTGCTGTCGTACACTGAAGGATTTGTGCCAGGCAGATAGTCTATTCGTGTGGATTTGCCATAGCCATCAGTGATACACCTTACCCGACCTTTCTCCGCCATGTTGCTGTTGTTGGTGCCATACACATGGATGCTCTCCTCACTAGAGGCTTTTGCCCCGCTTAGGCTTCCTCCGCAGTTTGCCACTTCCAGGATTCCGTTGCCGTCAAAGTCGCCGAGAAATATTCGGTCTTGCCGCAAGTCCTCCTCACGGTTTATGCGAACTTGTTTGTAAGGAACCAATGTGCTGCCGGTTGAGTAAAGCCAGGTGGCGCATCCGCGGTTGAATGAATATTTCCATTCCGGGAAACCGTGATACTCATAATAGGCGTTACAAGCGAAAACGTCGGACTTGCCGTCGCCATCCTGGTCTAAGGCCAAGAGGGTGTACTTGTCATTGTCCTTGGTGGACTTGCCGTCGCCAAGGTCGAGCGTGGCCACTTGCTTCGCGATGCGAAAGCCTCCGTTTCCCTGGTTGAAGGCGATGTTGAGGTCACGCCCATCGGGATAGACAAAGTCAATCCGACCGTCACCGTCAAAGTCACCCTGTGCCAAGCGCCACTTGTCGGTCAGCTCAACACCTGTGCACTTGTTTTGGTCGGAAAACTTTCGGTCCGTCTCCGTCCCGCCTTGGTTGTAGAAGATGGTGTACTTGTTGTCGCTGGTAAACAACAGGTCCACAAGACCGTCCGAATTGTAGTCACCAGTGAATATTTTCCTGGGCTTTTCCGGCATGGTTAGTGAGAATGTCGCAGCGGAGAAAGCGCTGTCGGAGATGTGCGTCATCATGCATGCCTGGTAGGTGCCGTCACTTTCCTGTGCGTCTGACATGGAGAAGAGTTCACTCTTGCCGTTGCCTGAGAAGTTGCCTGTCGCCATGAGTGGTGACGAGCAGTCCTTATAGACTTGGTATCCCAACACGGGATGGCATTTACCCCTGCCTCGGGCAAACTCCTTCCCAAAGACGACATAAAAACAAAGGTCTTTGCTGTGGCCATCCTCTATGAAGTAGGGCAACACTAAATCGTTGTAGCCGTCGCCGTCCACATCCACCGCAGAAAGTGAGGTCATGTGGCCCTGTATGTTCGCAAACGAGACCTGGTCGGGAAGACGTAAGGAACGTTGGTCGAAGGAACCGTCTTCACGATCGCTTAGGTTGGCAAAGAGCCATGTCTCCTGGTGCTTGTTGTAGGTCTTGGAGGAAACGTAATCATAAACGCCCACCTGAGAGATGCGGACTATGTCACTGATGCCGTCATTGTTGAGGTCGCAAGCCAAAAAGCTCTTAGACTCCTCTTCAAAAAGCTTTGTGGATTTGTCGGTCGGCCAATCGGTTTCCTTATCCGACACGTCTGCAGACGGCATGACATTCCAATCGACACGTACGGGCGGCATGCTTTGTCCCGTTCCATTGCTGACTACGATGCTTTTTAGGCGCGCAAACTGCGTGTGCCCCAAATCAGATGACGTGTCGTAGGAAAGCACATACTTGCGGTAAATCTGCGAATTGGCAGATGTGGTGATGCTGGCGATACGCTTGTCCATGCTTCCCTTTACCGGACCAAGCACAATTGGCCTGGAAGAAACTCCGAGCGGCTCGTAACCGAAAGAGATTTGGCAGGCGAAGCCTCGATCTGCCTTCGTGTTTGTGCCATAAGTGATTTCCTTAGGATACTTCATACAGTCGCCCTCATAATAACTGTAACTAATGGAGTTACCTCTCACATCTTCCGTGGAGCTGACATACCACGCGAGAACATATCGCAGAGAACCTCCCACTGAAATGACGCGCGTTTCATAGTCATTGCCATAAAGCGAGATGTTTCCTGCCTCGTCTTTCACCTCAAACCACATGGTGTTGTTGGGTCGGTCCAGGCCATGAAGAGTGACTTTGACATGAGGATTGCCCAACGGAGAGTAGGTCGCCCCGTCGCATCCAGCCTTCCCTGAAGTCAGGACCAAGCGTTTCCCGTCCAGGCAATAGTTGTCGCCCTCCATAAGCCGTATTCCCTTTATCTCGCCATCCTGCCCAAGAGTACTCGGCATGCGCGTTATGGAGGAAATTCCTGTAATGTTGAAGCCGTATCCTGCAAGCCCGTAATCGCCTTGGCTGTTATAAGTCAAGCTGACGTGTGGGGCGAGAGCGCCTCCTGAGGGAGTTTCTATATCCACGCTGTAAACAGCGGCACCAAGCGCATTCACCTCAAACGTTGCAGAGGGAGTGCCCACAGAGGTGGTATATTTCGATTTGCTTAAATACTCTTTTGGGGTAATGTCATAAGAGATCGGGCCTGAAAGCGTGTCAAGGCCACAAGACCATGCGACATTATTGCCCAGCGGCGCATTGGCCTTGACACGAGGATGAGTGGTCACCAAACGGGCATGAGACGCCATGACTCCCCACAACACGAAACAGACGAGGAGCGGTGCATGATCACGCAAGCGTCTCATTTCTTTGTTATTTTCCATGTTGAGGGCGTGCCATTAATCGTTATGGTCAACAGGTAAACACCACTGGGACGGTCTGACAACTTGACAAGGCATTCGGCGCTCTCCACCGCAGCCTCATAGATTTTTGCGCCCGCCGAGGTGTAAAATGATAGGGAGCGCTTGTCTCCCTCGTTGACATTCAGGAAAACAACCTTGATGTTTCCGGTGGAATTGTCCGTGATGATTTGCACAGAACGTTTGTCTATGCTGTCCCATAACGATGAGGTCTTTGATTTTTTTGCCGATTTCAGAGGTGGGTTGACATTCAGTTCCTTCTTCACCCGATTGCCCGCCGCGTCGTAGGCAAATCCAACTCTACTTTGCGCCAATAGGGGCAAAGACACACAAAGGATAAGCAGGCAAAAGATCAGAATCCTCTTCATATGGCTTCAAGTTTAGGTCTTACTTACAGGAACATTCATCTGTCCCTCGTTTGCAAATGTACATAATATTTCTGAAAGTAACGCGGTTTTCTGCCATGACTATACATTTTTTCATCTTTCTGTCAATCCATTGTTAATCCAAACAGCAGACCTCGGTTCTTTTTTCGTAACCTTGCGGACACGATAACCCGCCCCAACGAACGATGGATTTGTATGTATTCAACTCTCGTATTTTTGTCTTGTAAATTCTGAAAAAACAGGCACCTCTGGAGTTGACCTTCCAGAGAAGGAAAAATGGCTTTTGTCCGATTAATTTCTGTTAAAAGTGTAAATGATAGTTAATTTGTACGTTATTGTTCCAAAGAATACCCTTTATCGCGTTGCGATATGTGCTTAATCATGACGCGATATGTACTTAATCTCATCGCGATAAAGCATCTATCGCAACACGATAAAGGGTATTTTCCAAAACCCGAAAGTGTCTTTGAGTTTTCGTTTTGGGTGATTTACTCGTAAGGGCATGATTATCAGCAATTTGTGTAAAAGTTGAAAAAGAGCGCGTATTTGCGGCTGCGAGGCCTCGTCGTTGCAAATACGCGATTCTCCAGCGACTTTTTGTTAGAAGATTTCAGAAATGTCGCATTTCAGGCCGCCAGTCAGTCTCCCGTCTGTCAGCCCTTGCAGTGATGGGCTTTGCACTGCCCTGTGGCGCCATACTTTGTCCGGCATATCCCGGATGGCCACAAAAAAATCCGGAAGGCCAGCCGCTGGGGCTGATCCTTCCGGATGATGTATGGCCGGGGCGCCGTGTGGCGCGCCGGCTCGATGGGGTTATGGTTTACTCTGCGGGCAACATGACCACGTTGACCTTGTTGGCATCCTTGAGCATCGTCTTCATGAAGCTGACGATGTTCTCGGGCGTCTGCTTCTCCACGAGGCTCTTGTAGTCGGTGTAGTCGTCGAGGTGCAGGGCGTAGTCGGTGTAGACGATGTTGTTCCAGAAGCCGTTGGTCTTGGCGTTGTCGTCAAACTGCTTGAGCATGAGCGTCTTCACCTTGTCGACCATCTCCTTGTCGCACTTCACGGCGAGGTCCTTGACGGCCTGGTCCATGATGCTGAGGGCCTCCTCCTTCTTTTCGGGCTTCATGGGGCAGTAGGCCAGGAGCTGTGCCATGTGGAAGCCGTCGTCGGCGGTGGTCACGTGTGCGGTGGCTCCGCAGGTGTAGGCGGCGCTGGCCTCCTCGCGGATCTGCTTGAGATAGACCATGGAGAGCACCTGTCCGGCGATGTCGGCGCGGATGGCGTTCTCGAGCGAGTAGGGCATGGTGCGGTTGAACCAGATCTTGTAGGCCGTGGCCTTGGGCGTCTCCTGCTTGCGCTCGAAGGTGCAGTCCACGTTCTTGGTGGTGGGCAGGCTGGCGCGCACGGCCTTGGGAGCCTTGCCCTTGGCGGGCAGCGAGCCGAGATACTGGCAGATGAGCGGGCGGATGGTGGCCTCGTCGAAGTTGCCGACGATCTCAAAGGTCCAGCCGGCGGCATTGGCCATGCGCTCCTTGGCCATCTGCAGGACACGGTCGTAGTTGATGTTCTGCACGTCGGCAAGCTTCATTGACGCGTTGCGCCAGTTGTGGTCATAGATGCTGGCGGTGAGCGAGTCGCTGAGTGCGGTCTCGGGAGCCTGCTCGCGGTTCTTCAGCAAGACGTTGAACTGCTGGATGAGCTTGTTGTAAGAGTCGGGATCCTTCTTGATGTTGGTGAAGTAGAGGTAGGTGAGCTGCAGCATGGTCTCCACGTCCTTGGGTGTGGAGCTGCCGTCGATGTTCATGCGTCGGCCCATGGAGAGGGTGGCGTTGGCAATCTTTCCGGCCAGCGCCTTCTGCAGCTGGTTGTTGGTGAAGTCGCCCAGTCCGCTGGCTCCGATCACGTCGTCGAAGGCCTTGAGGTTGGCGGCGTCGGCCTGTCCGTAGTTGGCCTCGCCCGTTCCGCCAAAGCCGCTCATGATGACCTGGTCTTTCTTGAGGTCAGTCTTCTTCAGGAGCACGGTGACCCCGTTGGAGAGGGTGATGACGCTGTAGTCGAACTTCTTGCTCTTCACCTCCTTCTTGATGGTGCCGGCCTTGGGAGCCTGCTGGATGAGAGGCTCGTCCTTGACGTTGTCGACATAAGCCTCAAGCTTGGCAGCGCGGGCAGCGTCGACGGCCTTGAGCAGCTGTTCCTCGGTGGGGTAAACGTTGCCTTCCTTCTCGTTGTTGAAGTTGAGGATGACCATATTGGTGTCGCTCTTGCTCACCAGCTCGGGCAGGAACTCATTGATGGCCTCCACGGGGATGGCCTGTGACAGCTGCTTCATCATCGGGTAGGTGGTCTCGATGCTGGGCATGGCCTCGTTCTCGAGGAAGTTGCCGAGTGCCTGGGCGTAGAAGGTGCCGTTGCGGCGCTTGTCCTTGTTGGAGTATTCCTTGTCGAGGCGGCTTGCATAGTCTTGCTGGAAGCGCTTGTACTCAGTGGCCGTGAAGCCAAACTGTGCAGCGCGCAGCACCTCGGTGTAGGCGGCCTGCAGGGCGGCGGCACTCTGGTCGATGGTCTTCGGCGTCACGGAGAGGTCGAAGGCGTCCTTGGTCTTCGAGTAGATGTACTGTCCGTCGCTGGCGCCAGCGCTGACGAAGGGGCAGTCGGCCTTCTCGGCCGCTTCCTTCAGACGGTCGTTGAGCATGGAGAAGACAGCCTGCTTGCCATACTCGGTGACGAGGTAGAAGGGCGTCTGCTTGAGCGAGTCGGGGAAGACATCGTGCTTGAACATCAGCTCCACGTTGGAGAGGCGCTGCTCCTTGTCCTTGTCGATGATGACGATGGGCTTGTCGTTGTCGGGCACCTGCTCGTCGAGGAGCGGAGCCTCGTTGGCCGGGTTCTTGATTCCGTCGAAGAGCTTCTTGATCTCCGCCTCGACCTTGGCCACGTTGACATCACCGATGATGATGAGGCCTTGGTGGTCGGGGTGATACCACTTGTGATAGTAGTCGACGAGCTCTTTGCGCTTGAAGTTGTCGACGACCGACATCAGGCCGATGGGGAAGCGCTTGCCGTACTTGGAGCCCGGGTAGAGCTTCTCCAGGTTGCGCTCGAGCATGCGGCTTGAGGCCGAAGAGCGCAGGCGCCACTCCTCGTGGATGACGCCACGCTCCTTGTCGATCTCGTCCTGCTCGAGCAGCAGTCCGCACGACCAGTCGCGCAGGATGAGCAGGCAGGAGTCGACGGTACCCTGGTTGTTGGTGGGCACGTTGTCGATGTTGTAGACCGTCTGGTCGATGGCCGTGTAGGCGTTGAGGTCGCCTCCAAACTCGATGCCCTTGGAGCGGCACCACTCGATGAGGTCGTTGCCCTTGAAGTTGTCACTGCCGTTGAAGGCCATGTGCTCCAGGAAGTGGGCGAGACCGCGCTGGCTCTCCTCCTCCTGCAAGGAGCCCACCTTCTGGGCGATGTAGAAGTTGGCGCGGTGCTCTGGCCAGTTGTTGTAACGGATGTAGTAGGTCAGTCCGTTGGCCAGCTTGCCGACCCGAAAGGCTGTGTCGGCGGGAATCGTCATGCTTGCCATTTGTGCGTGGACGGTGCCACAGACCAACAGCATCAAGGCGATGATTGCGTTTCTGATTTTCATAAAAATGAATATATTGGTGAAATATATACTGCAAAGTTACGGAGATGCTTACAAAATGCCAAGCGATTGCCGGCTGAAAATGATATTGTTATCTTTTTTTAGCCTTTTGCGATGGTCATTCCGCGTCATTCGCATCATTCGGTCTTCACGCTGTTGGCAGGGTTCATGGTTGCCACGCGCCAGCTCTGCGCCACGACGGTGAGCAAGACCACGGCCGACACCAGCACGAAGGCCGCGGGGAAGATCCACCACTGGACACAGGTGTGGTCGGCGAAGCTCTGGAGCCACGATGCGCTGAGCATGTAGCCGACAGGCGCCGCGATGACGAAGGCCGCGATGAGCGGCACCACCTGCTTCATGGCGAAGAGCTCCAGCACCTGCCCGACGGAACTGCCCATGACCTTGCGGATGGCGATCTCCTTGCGCCGGTACTCGGTGTCGAACATCGTGAGGCAGAACACGCCGATGAGGGTGATGAAGATGCAGACGAGAGCAAAGCCCTTGATCTGGTTGATGAAGCGGAACTCCTCCTCATAGGTCTGCTGCAGCTTGTCGTCGAGGAAGTTGAAGTCGGCCGTGCCCTGCTTGTCGATGCGGGCGAGTGTCTTGGCTATCTGCTGGCGCGCCTCCCACTTGTCGTAGCTCTTGTCGATGCGCACAAACACCTTGCCGCAGCGGTCGCCCCATTCCTCCATCATCTTGGGTGGCATGATGATGAAGACCACGGGCTGCAAGTCGTTGTCCTGGCGCATGGAGTAGAGCTTGAAGTTGCGGCACACGCCCACGACATCGTAGTTGAGGTCGTCCCATCCGCCCTTGATGCCGATGGGCTTGCCCACCTGCAGCCACTTGTACTTGCGCATGGCCGCCTCGTTGAGGATGTAGGCCCCGTGGGTGTCGTGGACATTGAAGTTGCGGCCTTTCACGATGGGGATGCCCAGGGTCTGCAGGTAGTTGATGTCGACAGGCACCACGGTGACGCTCATGGTGTAGTCGCCTTTGCCTCGTCCCCAACCCATGAGCTGGTCGTTGTCTCCAGGCTCCGAGCTGCCGAAGGCCACGCTCTTGACGCAAGCCAACTGCTTCAGTTCGTCGCGGATGGCCTCCTTCTGCCCCATGGCCTCCTGGGAGAGAGCGGCGAAGACCACCTGGTCCTTGTCGAAGCCGTAGTCGGCGTGGTAGATGTAGTGCGACTGGCTGTTCATCACACCCACGTAGATGACCAGCACGAAGGCGATGACAAACTGCACGAAGAGCAGCGCGCCGCGCAGCTGGCGGCCCCGTGGTGTGAGGCCGAAGGAACCCTTGAGCACCAGTGCCGGAGCGAACGACGTGGCGTAGAACGCAGGGAAGACGGCCGCCACGGCGCTGATGGCAACGCCCAAGCCGGCGGCGGTTAGGGCCAACGGCCACTGGACCACCAGGCGGATGTCGCCCGACACCAGGCCCATGCAGAAACTTGACCGCTCGAAAGCCAGCACCAGCAACAAGGCCACGCCCACGGCCACGGTGCCCAGCACCACGTTCTCGCCTACCATGCCCCATCGGAGGCCGGCCACGCTGGCCCCCATCACCTTGCGGGTGTTGATGCCGCGCATGCGGAAGGGCGTCTCTGCCAGGGTGAAGTTGGTCATGTTGAGCAGCGCCACGATGAGCACGAAGAAGGCTCCGGCCACGAGCACGCCGACGAGGTTGCGGTTGCCCTTGTCCTCGGGCTGGAGCTGGGTGAAGTAGATGTCGGCCACAGGCGTCAGGCGGATGGTGAGGCCCGTCTCCTTGATGAAGTCGGCGTCGGTTGCGCCCGGCTCGAAGAGGTTGACGATCTCGTGGGTGAGCGACTTCTCCACCGCCGCGCGGCTCTCGGCCTTGTCGAGGCGCACATAGAGGTTGTAGCTCCATTCCGAGCCGTTGTCCATGTTCGACTGGCCGTAGCTGTCGAAGATGCCGTTCTTCAGCGTGCAGTTGTCGGGGAAGTCCTCACACACGGCGCACACCGTCAGGGGATTGCCGCCATTCTCGCCGTGCTTGCCCTTGAGCTGCTTGCCCAGGGCGCTTACCGCGTTGCCGAAGAGTCGCTCGGCCACGCTCCGGGTGATGACGGCGTGCTGGCAGTCGGCCCACTGGTCCATGCTGCCGCAAACCAGCTTGGCCCCGAAGAACTGTGGGCCGGGCAGGCTCATCGTGGTGCGGCTCACCGTGAACGGGTGCTCGTTGACCAGCACGTCCATGGTGTTGGCCCAGCTCATCAGGCTCTGCACTTGCTTGACGTGCGGGTCTTTCTTCAGGGCTGTCTCGAAGGGCCGTGGCAACTGGGCACCCCAGTCGCCGTTGTTGGTCTGCTTGACGCGCATCTCCACGCGGAAGGTGCGGTCAGCGGCGGGAATGTTGCCGTTGTAGGTCTTGTTGTACTTCACCTGCGTCATGAACAGGTAGAAGGCCGCCACGGCCACGGCCAGGCCCAGCACATTGAGCAGGGTCGAGAGCTTGTAGCGGCGAAAGAGATAGAGGAGTGATTTCATGGTCAGAAAGTGTCTTCAGTGTTGTCGACGACTTGCCCGTCGAAGAGGTTGATGATGCGGTTGGCCACCTTGGCGTCGTGGAGCGAGTGGGTCACCATGACGATGGTGGTGCCCTCGTCGTTGAGCTGCTTGAGGAGGTCCATCACCTCCTGCCCATTCTTCGAGTCGAGGTTGCCGGTGGGCTCGTCGGCGAGCAACAGCTTGGGGCGCCCCACCACGGCGCGGGCGATGGCCGTGCGCTGCTGCTGGCCACCGGAGAGCTGCTGCGGATAGTGCTTGGCGCGGTGACTGAGTTTCACCTTGCGCAGCACGTCGAGCACCCGCTCGGCACGCTCCTTGCGGGGCACACCGATGTATTTCAGCTGCAGTTCGATGTTCTCCTCCACGGTCAGCTCGTCGATGAGGTTGAAGCTTTGGAAGACAAAGCCGATACGCCCCTTGCGGTATTTCGTGCGCTCGCGCTCCTTGAGATGCCCCACCTCCTCGCCGTCGAGATAATAGGCGCCACTGTCAGGATTGTCGAGTAGCCCCAGGATGCTGAGCAGTGTCGACTTGCCACAGCCTGAGGGACCCATGATGGCTACAAACTCGCCGTCCTCCACTTCCAGGCTCACGCCATTGAGGGCCAGCGTCTGCACCTCGTCGGTGCTAAAGGTCTTGGTGATGTTTTCTACTTTTATCATGATGTGCTTTGTTTTGTTTGCTTTGCGTGTGTCGGTGGGACAGAGCCCCTTCCGGCGGTGCAAAGTTACGCTTTCTGCAGACAGGGCGTGCCGCATGGAGGGCCGAAAATGCCGATTGGATGAAAATCATACACCCCCTTGTATGAATATTAGACAGAAACCGCTTAACTTTGCACGCAGAATAATAAGACAAGCGTATGGACGATTATGGAACCTTGCTCGTGGTGGACGACAACCCCGCCATCCTCACGGCGGTGAAAATCTGCATGGCTACGGTGTTCGGACGGGTGCTGACCCTCCAACAGCCCGACAAGCTGCTGGCCAAGCTCGCCGAGGAGCGTGTTGACGCAGTGTTGCTTGACATGAACTTCTCGCTCGGTGCCAATACCGGGCAGGATGGACTCTTCTGGTTGCGCGCTGTGCGCAAGCGCTATCCCGATGTGCCTGTGGTGCTGATGACTGCCTATGCCGACATACAGCTCGCCGTGAGGGGACTGAAGGACGGCGCGGCCGACTTCGTGACCAAGCCCTGGGACAACGATGACCTGGCGCGCACGCTCAAGGATGCAGTGGACGCCAGCCGCGAGGTGTCGTCGCTCGAGGAGGTGGAGACCGAGCATGTGCGCAAGGTGGTCAACCGCTGTCACGGCAACGTGAGCCGGGCGGCCGCGCTGCTGGGCATCACGCGGCAGACGTTGTACGCCAAAATGAAGAAGGGATGACGCTCTGGATCGGATTGGCTGTCGGGGCCGTTGCGCTGCTGGTGCTCTTCCTGCGCCACCAGAAGGTGCTGAAGGACCGAGCGCACCTCATGCGCGAGGCGGTGCGCAATGAGGACTTCATGTTCGCCTTGCCCCTGCGGGGCTTGCTGCCGGGCGAGAGGGAACTGCAACGGGCGCTCAACGACATGTGCCACCAAGTGGGGCGCATGGGCGTGGACAGGGAGATCGACGCCTGGCAACGGCTCACGCGTGTGCTCACGCATGAGATCATGAACGCCATGGCACCCATCGCCAGCATCAGCCAGGCCTACCTGGCCAGTGCCGTCAAGGAGGGGTCGAAATATGAGGAAGGGTTGCGCGCCATACATGACACCAGTGCGGGGCTGTCGGCCTTTGTTGCCAATTACCGCAAGTTGAGCAGCCTGGAGAGTCCGGAGCCTGTGGAGGTGGATCTGACCGACTTCGTGGGCAGCGTTGTGCCACTCTATCCGCAGCTCCGCTGGCATGTACACCTGCAGCCGGGACGGGTGGCACTGGCCGATCCCGGCATGTTGAGACAGGTGCTGGTCAACCTCCTGAAAAACGCTGTGGAGGCCGGAGCCAGGGATGTGGACATCAGGTGGAACGACGGGTTGACGGTCAGCAACAACGGCAAGCCCATCAGCAGCGAGGTGGAACGCGAGTTGTTCGTTCCATTCTTTACCACCAAGGCCCATGGCAGCGGCATCGGCCTGTCACTCTCCCGACAGCTGATGGTCAGGCAGGGAGGCGACCTGCAGTTGTCGCGGCGACAGTTGCCGGGCTATGCCGTCACATTCGTCATCCTGATGGCTGAGCGTTTGGGGAGCTAACGGAACAGTGAGGCGGAATAGCGAAACGAAGCAAGGCAACGAAACAATGTGACGAAACAATGTGACGAAACAATGTGACGAAACAACGTAACGAAATAAGGCCTTTGCCGCTGGCAGATGTCTGTCAATGGCAAAGGCCTTGTCTTTTTTGTTTTTCTCTTGTGGTGCCGGCTTATTCCCTTTCTGCCTGTAGGCCGAAGCGCTTGGTGGCCGAGCGCACGGTGTACCACACTGCGCTCCAGCCCGCTACGATCACGGTGACAAAGACTGCAAGCACATCCAGGTAGTGGACGCTGACGGGATAGGCGTTGACGACGTAGCTGCCGTCGGCGCCGCCCATGCGCACAAAGCCGTATTGTTGTTGCAGGGCGCATAGCGTCAAGCCCAAGGCGATGCCGATGAGCGCGCCGAAGACGCTGATCAGCCGACCTTCAAAGAGAAACACACGGCGCACCTGACGGTCGGAGGCGCCCAGGTTGCGAAGGGTCTCCACGTCATCGCGCTTGTCGATGATGAGCATCGATAGCGAGCCGATGATGTTGAAGCAAGCCACGATGAGGATGAACGTGAGGAAGATGTAGGCCATGAGCTTCTCGATCTGCATGATCTTGAACGTGTCGTGCTGTTGCTCATAGCGGTCTTCCACGAGGTATTTGCCGCCGCCGATCTGTTGCATCTTCTGCTTCACGGCGTCAAGATCAGAGCCAGGTTTCAGCCGGAACTCCAGGGCGGAGACCATGCCTTGCTGTCCGAAGAGGTTTTGGGCAAAGCCCAGGCTGGTGAGGATGTAGTTCTTGTCGTACTTGCCTTGGTTGACGGCAAACACCACTCCCGGGGAGAGCAGCGAGTCGACGACGAAGCCATCCTGCGCATTGCTCATGTCAAGCTGGCCCTCGCGCCGTGGCGCATAGATGTGGAGGTAGCCCTTCCACTCTGTTTCCACGCCCAAGGTCTGTGCCAGGCGGATGCCCGCCACGCCAAACTGCAGGTTGGCCGTGTGCAGGTCAAACTCCCCTTGGCCATAGAGAATCTCCGTGATGTGGGTCAGGTCGGCGAAGTTGTCGTCCACACCCTTCACCTTCACCATGGCCTGCTTGCCGCCATAGACAGCCAGCGCCATGTCCTCTATGGTCTCGGTGGCCACCTCCACATCGGGCAGGTGGCGCATCTTCGTCAGCACGGGATCGTCGGCGGGAACGGTCTTCCCCTGCACGGGAACCACCTTGAGCTGCGGATCGAAGTTGGTGAAGAAACTGGCCACCAGGTCGTGGAAACCATTGAAGACACTCAGCACGATGACCAATGCCATGGTGGCCACGGCCACGCCGATGACCGATATCAGCGAGATGACGTTGATGGCATGTGTCTTCTTCTTGGAGAAGAGGTAACGACGGGCGATGAAAAAGGGGAAGTTCATTTCGCTTAGCGGGTCGTGGTTCTTATTTCTTCAGCAGTTCGTCGATGTGGTCGATGTAGTCGAGACTGTCATCGATGAAGAAGCGCAGCTCGGGGATGATGCGCAACTGGTTGTGCACGCGGCGCCCCAGCTCATAGCGGATGCTCTTCTCGTTGGTGGTGATGTTCTTCAGCAACTCCTCGCCCCGGTTGGAGGGGAAGATGCTCAGGTATGCCGTGCAGATGCTCAGGTCGGGTGAGATGCGCACACGTGTCACGCTGATGAGCACGCCGTGCATGCTGCGTGTCTGGCTTTGGAAGATCTCGGCCAGCTCCTTTTGCAACAGTCTGGATATGCGGTTTTGTCTTGTCTCTTGCATGTTGTTTGTTCTTGTTGTTTGTTATGTTTGCGGTTCGTTGTTCTCTTCTTGATGATCTGCATCCACCTTTGTCCTTTCGTTTCAGAGGGCGTCGAGGTCCACATGCTCCACGTGGATGTCATCGCGGAGGAAGATGGAAGCCGTCTCCTTGAAGCGGTCGGGGTTCTCTGTGGTGTAATAGCGGCAGGTGGCGCCGCGGGTGAGCGTGGCTTCCATGTCGGCGTGTCGGTGCAGATAGTCCTTCAGGCTGCTTGCCACATAGTCGCTTTGCGGCACGATGGTCACTCCGGGCTTGGTGTACTTGAGAATCTTGGGCATCAGGATGGGGTAGTGGGTGCAGCCGAGGATGATGGTGTCGATCAGCGGGTCCTTGCTCATGAGCTGGTCGATGCGCTTCTTGACGAAGTAGTCGGCGCCGGGAGAGTCGGCCTCGTTGTATTCGATCAAGGGCACCCAGAAGGGGCATGCCTGTCCTGTCACCTGTATGTGGGGCCACAACTTGGCAATCTCCATGCTGTAGCTCTGGCTCTTCACCGTGCCCTCTGTGGCGAGAAGACCCACATGGCCGTTGCGCGTGAGCTTGCCGATGACCTCTGCCGTGGGGCGTATGACACCCAGCACGCGGCGTGTGGGATCCCATTGCGGCAGGTCATTTTGCTGGATGGTGCGGAGGGCTTTCGCCGAGGCGGTGTTGCATCCGAGGATGACCAGGCGGCACCCCATCTCAAACAGTTTGCTCACCGCTTGCCGGGTGAACTCGTAGACCACGTCGAACGAACGTGGGCCATAGGGGGCGCGGGCATTGTCGCCAATGTAGATGTAGTCGTATTCGGGCAACAGGTGGCGTATGCCATGCAGGATGGTCAGTCCGCCATAGCCGGAGTCGAACACGCCGATGGGGCCTTTCTCCTTGTTGTTCATCTTTCTGATGGTCATGGTTGTTTTGTCTCGTGGTCAATTGTTGTCAGTCTTTCAGTTGCGTTTCGCCTGTCTTTCGGTTACCGCAAGGCTGCGTCGACGTCGGCTTGGACGTCAAATCCTGTGGTGGGATCGATGAAAGGCGCTGCGTTGTTGTCGGTGTTGAGGATGAAGGCGAGGCCCTTTTCCTTACCCACCTTTTGCAGGGCTGCGGCGATCTTGTCGCGCAGGGGCTTGTAGGCATTGTCTTGTGCTTCCTTGAGCAGCCGTTGCGCCTCGGCCTTGAAGGCCATGTTTTTCTCCATGAGCTCTTGCAGCTCGGCCTGGCGCTTGTGGCGTATGGAGGGCGCGAAGTCGCGTTGACCGTCGAGAAACAACTCGTATTTCTGGTTGAACTCCTCTTCCACGCGCTTCATCTCCTTGTCGTATTTGGCCTTGAGGTCTTCGATGTTGCGCTGCGCGATGACATGGTCGGGCATGGCCTCAAATGTCTTCTGGTAGCTGAAGTAGCCGAAGCGGAAGGGTTGCACGTTGGTGTGGGAAGCGTGTACGGCAGCGTCGGTGCCGGTGGCTGGGGTCTCGTTGGCGGCAGCGGTCACAGTCGCATTGCCCTGCGCGAAGGCCTGTGTGGCAGCCGTTGCGATGAGAAAAGATAGGAGAAGTCGTTTCATCGTGTGAAGATTAGGTGTTGAGAAAAGGCAATCGCCCGCAGGAGCAGGTGATCACCTATTCCTGCGGGCGGATGGTTAATGGGTTGTGCGGGTGCGCTTACTTCATCTTGGCAATCTCAGCTTGCACCTTGCTGGTCACATCCTCGACGGCTGTGCCCATGTAGGGAGCGCTGCCATCCTCGAAGATGAACGTGTAGCCGCCAGCTTTGCCGACGCTGGTGATGGCGTTCATGATCTTGGTCTGGATGGGTTGCATCAGCTCCTGCTGCTTCTTCTGAAGCTCAGTCTGGGCGTCCTGTCCGGCCTGCTGAATCTTCTGGCTGAGGTTGGTGAGCTCCGTCTCCTTCTGCTCCTGCTGCGTCTGGTTCATCGTGCTCTTGTGCTGCTGGTAGTCGTCGAGCTGGCGCTGGAACTCCTTCTGCATGCTCTCGAGCTCGTTCTGCTTCTGCTTCTGCAGGGCTTGGAACTCGCCGTTGGCCTTGGCCACCTCAGGCAGGGCGTTGAAGATGGTCTGTGAGTCGACCTTGCCAAACTTCTGTGCGAACGTGGCCAACGGAGCCATCAGCATGATCAATAATAAAAGCTTTTTCATGTTTTTGTCTTTGATTGATATGATTTTTCTTGTTTTGTTTGTTCTTAGTAGCCCAACTTCTGCAGCACCTCCTGCGAGATGTCTATCTTGGGCGATCCGAAGATGATGCCCGTGTCAGACGCACGGTCGATGACCAATGAGTATCCTCGTAGGTCAGCGATTTCCTTTACGGCATTGTAGATTTCCTCTTGTATGGGTGTCATGAGGCTCTCGCGCTTCTTGAAGAGCTCGCCCTCCGGTCCGAAATACTTTTTCTTGAGGTCAGCGGCTTCCTTCTCCTTGGCCATGATTTGGTCTTGTTTGGCCTTCTTCTGCTCCTGCGAGAGGAACACCACCTCGTTCTGGTAGTTCTTGTACATCGTTGAGGCTTCGGTGTTGAGTGCCTCCACCTCAGCCTGCCATTTCTTCGACACCTGGTTGAGCTGCTCGTTGGCCCGCTCGTAGGCGGGTATGTTCTTCAACACATATTCCATGTCGACCAGCGCGAACTTTTGTGCCTGCGCCTTGCCTGTGGGCATGAGGGCGAAGAGACAGAGGAGGAGCAGGCTTGCCAGCCTGCCACACCTTTTATGATAACGGTTGATGGTTTTCATGTCGTTTTTTTGTTTTGTTGGTTGTCGGTGAATTGTGGTGCCCGTGAATGTTGACGTTTCATCTCCGCATTTGTTACAGGCATTGTCCTCATAAGTGGACTTATCCACCTTGCCATCCGTGAGTATCTTGCGTTAGAACTCCTGTCCGAGGATGAAGTGGAACTGGCTGCCGCCCTGCTTCTGTCCGAGGAAGTACTTGTCGAAACCGTAGGCCCAGTCGATACCCATCAGGCCGACCATGGGCAGGAAGATGCGCACGCCGACACCGGCTGAGCGCTTCATGTCGAACGGGTTGAACTTCTTGGTGTCGTTCCAGGCGTTGCCGCCCTCGACGAAGGTCAGACCGTAGATCGTGGTGTTGCCCAGCATGAACGGGTAGCGGAGCTCCAGCGTGAAGCGGTCGTAGGCGTAGCCCTCGTAGCCGTAGGGCGTGAGGTTACCGTTGTCGTAACCGCGCAGGCCGATGGTCTCGGTGGCGTATCCGTAGGAGTAGCCGCTCATGCCGTCACCGCCCATGTAGTAGGTCTCAAACGGGCTCTTCTTGTACTTGTTGAAACTGCCGAGCAAGCCCATCTCCACACGGGTCATCAGCACGAAGGTCTTTTGTGCCGAGGTGAGTGCGGTGAAGGTGCGTGCCTTGAACTTCCACTTGTGGTATTCGATCCAGCGATACTTGTCTTGCTGCTCCTTCACGTAGTTGGACGAGTGGATGTCGTTGGCGAGGTTCTTGTAGTCCTTGCCGTCCCACAGCGACCAGGGCGGCGTGACGGTGACACTGGCCGTGAACTCCGAGCCGCGACGCGGGAAGAGTTGGTTGTCGGTCGACGTGCGGTTGAGCGCGATGCTCAGGTTCAGGTTGTTGGAGTTGCCGTTGGTGAGCAGGAAGTAGCGCCAGTTTTTCAGCATGTAGCGAGTGTACGACAACTGGAGGGAGAGCGTGAAGTAGTCGTCGGGCCAGCGCAGGCGCTTGCCCCATCCCACGTTGACGCCCAGCATCTTGACATACTTGTCGGGGTCATAGTAGTTCTCGTAGTTGGAGTAGTTGTAGCCGTAGCTGTTGTAACCGTACAGGTAGTTCATGTAACTGTTCTGCCAGGCGGTGTTGTAATAGTTGCTCGACACGTCGGTCGACTTGGAGTAATAGGCGCCGACTGAGAACTGTATGGGTCGCTTTCCGCCAAACCAGTTGGTGGAATAGCTGAGGTTGTAGCTCTGGTAGTAGGAGGCGTTGGTCTGCACGCCAAGCGAGAGCTTCTCGCCGTCGCCCACGGGCAGCACGCCACGGTGCGCCTTGTTCTTGCCGAAGAGGTTGGCCATGGAGAAGTTGTTGAGGGTGAGTCCCACACGGCCGATGATGCCCGTCTGTCCCCATCCCAGCGAGAACTCCACCTGGTCGTTCGATTTCTGCTCCAGGTTCCAGTTGATGTCGACGGTGCCGTCGTCGGTGTTGGGTCTCACGTCGGGTATACACTTCTCTTGGTCGAAGTGTCCCATTGACGCCAACTCACGCGCCGATCGCATAAGCGCCTCACGCGAGAAGAGGTCACCGGGCTTGGTGCGCAGCTCGCGTCGCACCACGTTCTCATACAAGCGCGTGTTGCCCGCGATGCGCACATGGCTCAGGTGCGCCTGCGGTCCCTCGTAGACGCGCATCTCGAGGTCGATGGAGTCGCCCACGACATTGATCTCGGTGGCGTTGATCTGCGAGAACACATAGCCGTTGTTATAGTAGAGGTTGCTGACGGCATCGTCGTCGGATGTCAGTCGTTTCTCCAGGAGCTTCTGGTTGTAGACGCTGCCCTTGTGGAGCGTGAGCAGCCGCGACAGCACGTCGGAGTTGTAGACGGTGTTGCCCACCCACTGTATGTTGCGCACATAGTATTTTTGTCCCTCGTCGACCTTCACCCACACGTTGACATGCTTGGGATCGACGTTCCACACGCTGTCGCCGAGGATGACGGCGTCGCGGTAGCCCAGCTCATTGTATTTCTCGATGAGCTTCTCCTTGTCGGCCTTCCAGCGCTCGGGTGTGAACTTCTTGGCCTTGAGGAACGTGGCGAACTTGCCGGCCTCGTGTGTCTTGGCGAAGGCACCCTTTCGCAGGAAGCCACCCTTGATCTTCAGGTCGGAGAGCTTCTCGTTGCCCTCGATGGTGATGTGGCGCACGCGCATCTTCTCCTTCTTGTCGATGATGACGTCGAGGATGACCTGGTTTTTCGCGGCCACGTCGTCGCGCTGTTGTATCTCGACATCGGCGTTCTTGAATCCCTTGTCGTCGAAGTATTTCTTGGCCAGTATGATGGCGCGGTCGATCATGTTGGGCGTGATCTGTCCGCCCTTGAGGATGCCGAGCTTCTGCTCCATGTCCTGCTTCTCGCTCTTCTTCAGTCCGATGTAGTTGATCTCCGACACGCGTGGCCGAGCCTTGAGCGCGATGTGCAGGTAAACCTTGTCACCTACGATGGAGTCGGCAGCGATCTGCACGTCGGAGAACAGTCCGTGGTTCCAGTAGCGCTTCACGGCGTCGGTGATGGCCGTTCCTGGCAGTTCGATGTGTTGTCCCACCGACAGTCCTGATATGCCGGTGAGCATGTAGTCCTCGTATCCCTCCATGCCCGACACGCTGATGCCGCCGATGACCACGTCGCGTGGTGATCCGGCGTAGGTGATGTCGGGGTGGACGATGCGGTCCTGTGCGTTGCCGACAGCGCAGCAGGCCAGCAGGGCGAGGCTCAAGAGAGCTTTATGTTTGATATTGTACATCCTATGTGTTTGCTATGTGCTTAGTCTTGTCACTGTTCGTTTTCCACTTGCGCCTCGGTCTTTCCGTATCGGCGCTGGCGTCCCTGGTAGCTCTCGATGGCCTTTTGCAGGTCTGCCTCTGAGAAGTCGGGCCAGTAGGTGTCGCAGAAGTAGAGCTCCGAGTAGGCAATCTGCCAGAGCAGGAAGTTGCTCACGCGGCACTCCCCTCCGGTGCGTATCAGCAGGTCGGGGTCGGGCATGAAGGTGGTTTGCAGGTGGCTGGCGATGTAGTCTTCGGTGATGTCCTCAGGCTTCACGCTCCCCGGCAGGCTGTTGGCCTTGTCCACGATTTGCTTCACGGCGTCGGTGATTTCCCAGCGTGATGAGTAGCTCAGTGCCACCACCATGGTCATGGCCGTGTTGGCGGCGGTGTGTTGCTCGGTCTCGTGCAGTTTCTGTTGCACCTCGGCGGGCAGCCGCCCCACGTCTCCGATGACGCGGAAGCGCACGTTGTTCTTCATGAAGATCTCGTCCTCGAGCGAGGTGAGCACCAGTCCCATGAGGGCGTGTATTTCCGTCGCCGGCCGGTTCCAGTTCTCGGTCGAGAAGGTGTAGAGCGTGAGGTATTTCACGCCGAGCCTTGTACACTCCGACGTGATGCGCCTGACGGTGTCCACACCTGCCTGGTGCCCGTAGCTACGGTTCTTGCCGCGCTCGGTGGCCCAGCGTCCGTTGCCGTCCATGATGATGGCTATGTGTTGCGGTATGCGTGTCGTGTCCATATGTTTTCTTATTCTTTATTGCAGGTCACGCACTTGGGCATGAAACTGTAGGTGACGGTCAGTTGGAGTGTTGAGTAACAGTCGGTGTTCTTGAAGAGCCCCGAGCTCTCTATGTGGTAGGGGTCTTTCACGCCGTCAAGCTTGTCGCTCTGCGAGAAGTGTACACCCCATTCCAGTCCGACGTTGAGCCGCTCGCCCACCTTGTATTTCACGCCCACGCCGATGGGTATGTTGAAGGTGAACTGTCCCTTGTCGTCGGTGTCGGCGTAGGTGGCTCCGATGCCTCCCCAGATATAGGGTGAGAGACGCTTGGCGCCACGGTAGTCGCGTCCGGTGCCGTATGGCAGGAAGTTGTACTCATAAGCCACACCCACGTCGAAGAGCTTGTTCTTGAACGTGTAAGGGGTCTCTGCATAGTCGGGGTAGTAGGTCTCCACATCGGCCGACGACCCTTTCATCGTTCCATAGCTGACGTTCATCTTCAGGGCCATGTAGGGGTTGAAGATGTATCGGGCCAGTACGGTGGCCATGGGTTGCAGGTCCTTGGTGAGGTTGCCGTTGAAGTCACCAAGGTAGCCCATCATGCCCACACCGCCGCCTATCTCCATGCGGTATTGCGGGTCGTCTTGCGCCCTGGCCGGGCCACAGGCCGCCACGAGGATTGCCATGGTGAGCAACAATTGTTTCATGGTCGATGGGATGGTTCTTGGTGTCATGTCCTGACGGCTTGTGCCGTTCACTCAGTGAAGGCTGTCTGGTTCTGCTTCCAGCCCAGCCGTGCCAGCCGGCCCGAGAGCACAGTGGCCTGTCGTGCCTGGCTGTAGCGGAGCACGTTGTCGCTGTCGGCGAAGAGGGCGAAGGGCGTGTCGGTGGCCTGTCCGAGTGGCAGGGCGTAGAAGTCGATGGCGCTCCAGGTCAGTCCGTGGTCGAGGCTCTTGTAGAAGTGGCTCATGTCGCCGCCTGTGGCGAGCAGTGCACCGTCGTAGGCTACCACCTGCAGTGCTGCGAGGTGGGGCAGAGTCTTCTGGTTGTATGTGTCATAGGGGAGCAGGGCCCATGCGTTGTTGTCATTGGTGCCGTTCTCCTCCACGCGTGTCCACACCACGGTCTTGCCGTTGCGGTTTCCGATGAGCGTGAGGTTGTTGGTGTTCGCGTTGACCTTCGAGGGCAGCGCGGCCAGGTTGATGTCGGTAGCGGGCAGCGAATCGGCGTTGCTGTCGAGCTCGTCGTTGGTCCAGTCGGTGCCGTTGGTCGTGTGGGCCAATCCGCCGATGGTCAGCGCATAGATGCGGTCGCCCGAGGTGCCGATGAGCTGTTTCAGGTTGTTAGGCGTGTCGAGGTTGCTCCAGGTCATGCCGTCGGCCGAGCGTCTCACCAGTCCGCCTGTGAAGGTGTAGAGGTATCCGTTGAGGGCCACCATGTTCTTGTAGGCGTTGCGGTCGGCTATGACGGATGCCTTCTGCCATGTGCCGCCCGTGAGGCGGTAGCCGATGGTCTCTGCCGTGCCTTGGCAGAAGAGCCACTGGTCACTGCCGAGCTGCACGAAGCGGCGTGCGCCCAGCGTGTCGGCACCAACGGCGCTGGCGTTGCCCCAGGCAAACTCGTTGCCGGTCTGCTGGTGCACGTTGACCTTCAGTGTGTAGAGCTTGTAGATGTCGCCGCGGTTGCTGTAGACCCTCACGGCCATGGGCGAGGAGAGGTCCAGCGAGTCGGTCGATGAGTAGTAGGCCAGCGAGTCGCCGCCCCACATGTTCTTCTCCATGAGCATCACCACGCCGCCGTTCTTTGTCGAGAACGAGCACACCACGTGCTTCACGTCGCAACCCTTGGGCAGTGAGTCGGGGTTGTAAATCAGGGCGTTGACCTGGTCTATGTAGCACTTGTAGTTGCTGCCGGTTATCTTCGTGACATAAATGCTGTCACCTGTTCCGTCTTTTGTGGTGGTGTGGTTATAGCGGTTGATAGTACCCAGCGAGAAGGCTGTGATGGCTGTGTCGTCGTAATATGTCACCTCGTCATCAGTGTTGCTCAGGCAGGAGCTCAGTGAGACCACTGCTGAGGCGATGATGAGCAGCGAGTATAACCTTTTCATCATTTTTTGCGCGCGTATTATGATTTTAGGTGCAAATTTACAGAGTTTTCTTTAAATTAGGGTAAAAAAGGTGGGTTTATTATGTTAATTATCGAATTGTCGGCCTTTTTTTAAGGTTTGTTTTGGAATGGGCGCGCTGATGGCCCTGACGGCATTTTGCCGTGCCTACTTGGCGGTAAGCCAGAGCCAGACTTGTGGCATAGGCACAAAAAAAAGGCAATACGATCACTCGCACTGCCTTTTTTTGTAAGAACATTGTTATCAGCAAGCAGCTTGGTCCAAATGAAAAAAATGGCACTGTCGTCGATACGACTTTCCGCTGATGCTGTGATTAACCAAAAACCTTATAACAATATCCTCACATTTACCTTAAAAAATCTATCAAACTACTAACCTAATGAAACTTTATAATGTGTATATCTTCTCACGAAGACACTGCAAAGATACACATTGTGTTCGTTCACGCCAAACTTTTTAGCAATAATTTAGAAAAAACGTTTGCATTTTGATGAAATTTTGCGTGAATGTTACAAAATGACCGCATGGAGGCGATGTGTTGATGTTGGATGTTGCCTATAAGCTCATGTTGGTTGAGTATGATTTTCTTGATGATGTTCTTGTCCATGTCCTCTCCTTTTGAAAAGACATAAAACGGGCAAAGGATGTTTTCCATAGCCGGCATCTTTTCGCAAGAAGATGTTTTCCATATCCGACATCTTTTTATAATATTATGTCTTCCATAGCCGACATGATGCCCTGTTTCTCGTATTTAATCTGTTCAAACGAGAACGCAAACAAGAACGAGGCCCGTCCTCCTTGCGGAGAACGGGCCTGTTGGTTATGTATCTGTCCTTCCGGTGGCTATGCCGCCCGAAGGTTCAGTGTGCGATTAGAGCTGAGGACCAGCGGCCACCAGAGCCTTGCCAGCCTCGTTGCCCTCGTACTTTTTGAAGTTCTTGATGAAGCGCTGAGCCAGATCCTTGGCCTTGACATCCCACTCGGAAGCGTCCTTGTAAGTGTCGCGAGGATCGAGGATACCGCCATCGACGCCCTCCAACTGTGTGGGCACCACGAAGTTGAAGTAAGGAATGGTCTTTGTGGGAGCCTTGTCGATCTCATGGTCGAGGATGCGGTCGATGATACCGCGTGTGTCGCGGATAGAGATACGCTTGCCTGTGCCGTTCCAGCCCGTGTTGACCAGATAAGCCTTGGCACCGCTCTTCTCCATGTGCTTCACGAGCTCCTCAGCGTACTTTGTCGGATGCAGCTCCAGGAAGGCCTGTCCGAAGCAAGCGGAGAAGGTAGGAGTGGGCTCCGTGATGCCGCGCTCTGTGCCAGCCAGCTTGGCTGTGAAGCCAGAGAGGAAGTAGTACTTCGTCTGCTCAGCGTTGAGGATGCTCACAGGAGGCAGCACGCCGAAGGCGTCGGCAGAGAGGAAGATGACCTGCTTGGCTGCAGGACCCTGGCTCTCGGGGCGCTGGATGTTGTGGATGTGGTAGATAGGATAGCTGACGCGGGTGTTCTCCGTGACAGTCTTGTCAGCGAAGTCAATCTTGCCGTTCTCGTCGACAGTGACGTTCTCGAGCAGTGCGTCGCGTGTGATGGCACCGTAGATGTCGGGCTCAGCGTCCTTGTCGAGGTTGATGACCTTTGCATAGCAGCCGCCCTCGAGGTTGAACACGCCCTGGTCGTCCCATCCGTGCTCGTCGTCGCCGATCAGCTTACGCTTCGGGTCGGTGCTCAGTGTGGTCTTACCTGTGCCAGACAGACCGAAGAAGATGGCGGTGTTCTCACCGTTCATGTCGGTGTTGGCAGAGCAGTGCATGCTGGCGATGCCGCGCAGGGGGAGGAAGTAGTTCTGCATAGAGAACATACCCTTCTTCATCTCACCACCGTACCAGGTGTTGAGGATGACCTGCTCCTTAGTGGTCACGTTGAACACAACGGCAGTCTCTGAGTGCAGACCCAGCTCCTTCCAGTTGGTCACCTTGGCCTTAGAGGCGTTGTAGACGATGAAGTCGGGCTCCTGCTCGAAGTCGGCCTCAGTCTTCGGACGGATGAACATGTTGGTCACGAAGTGGGCCTGCCATGCCACCTCCACGATGAAGCGGACCTTCATGCGTGTGTCGCGGTGTGTGCCGCAGAAACCGTCGACGACATAGAGCTTCTTGTTGCTCAGCTCCTCTTGGGCGAGCTTCTTGACAGCCTTCCAGGTCTCCTCAGAGGCGCGGTGGTTGTCGTTATGGTATTCCTCTGAATCCCACCACACGGTGTCGTGTGATGTGGCATCGTCAACGATGAACTTGTCCTTGGGCGAACGACCCGTGTAGATACCGGTCATCACGTTCACGGCACCAAGCTCAGTCTCCTGGGCCTTGTCGAAGCCTTCCAGGCCCGGCTTGGTCTCCTCGTTGAAGAGCACCTCGTATGAGGGATTGTACAGAACTTCTGCGGTACCTGTCTGGATGCCGTAGGTTGCTAAAACTGACTTGTTAAACCTTGCCATTTTACTTAAATGTTAAGTTATATATGTTGGATATTCTCGTCTTTGGGGGCAAAGGTAGCAATTTTCGCACAAGCCGCAAAGCGTGTGCAATGGTTTTTCGGATTAGATAAATCATTTTTAGGTTAAAGAATTTAAAATCGCTTGTTCCACCTTCCGTTTTGTCACATCGACTTGGAAAAAATGGCCAATGGGTCACACGCTGGCTTTGCGTGTGCAATCCTTTCAGGAGTCTTGTCCATACTTTTGCCCCTTTAGGGCGCCGGCTCACGCATGCATCCATACCCAGGGTGCCGCTTCGCTTGCCCTGTGCTAAGTAGTCACTGGGCCTTCTTGCTGACGCAAGCGACAAAGTCGGGCGCACGCCCACGAAAAAGCCCCACGCCGTTCACACGGCATGGGGCGGGGGATGGGAAAGTGGTGGTGCTTGGACCTTATATTATATTATAAGGTGAAATGCAGAGGCCCTATTTGACCACCACCTTCTGGTTGTTGACCACATAGACGCCAGCCGGCACGGAGACCGTGTGGCTGTCGCCCTGGGCCAGCGTGCCACGTGCCACGAGCTGCCCGCCCACGGTGTAGGCGGCATAGCGTGTGGCAGCCGTGGCCGTCAGGGTCATGTAGCCATGACCCACAGTTACCACGAGGTAGCCCTCGGTGGCATGGATGTCGCTGATGCCCGTCGTCGTGATGTCGCTCGGGTCGAACACCACCTTGGCCGAGCTTTCGCTCTGCGCTGCCGGCGTGTTGTCGGTGGTGCGGTAGTAGGCACGGAACGGACGGATGTTGAAGTGGTCGTTCTGGCGCAGCTGGGCCGCGTTCCAGAAGAAGTCCTTTGAGAAGTACCACTTGCCCTTGCCGTTGTCCTCACCCGCTGTGGGCTGCACACCGGCGTAGGTGCCGATGGCTGTCCAGTTGCCTTGTGTGCGCTTGAGCTTCTCGTCGCTTGAGGTGCCCGGCGTTTTCTCAAACTGTGCGCCGAGGATGTTGAACGTGAAGCCCGGCGTGGTGCTCGTCACGTAGTAAGGCTGGTTGGCCTTGGCCACGCCGTCCTTCACCGCTTCGGCCAGCATGGCGTAGGTCAGGTCCTGGTGGTCTCCCTCTGAGCTCACGCTCGTTACCTTGCCGTAGCCCGTGATGTCATGGAACTGCACCGAGTTGTCGGTGGCATCGGTGGCAGTCTTCACGTGTCCGTCGCTGGTGAGCTGTACGCTGAAGGGCAGCACCGCCGTCATGTTCTGCACGGTGGCGCTGAGGCCGTCTGTAGCTTCACGGTTGTAGATGGCCTGACGCGTGCCTGTCGTGAAGGCGTAGGGCGTGAAGAACGGCTGCTGGTCGTAGACGCGGATGTTGCCCACGGCCTCGTAGCTACCGTTCTGTCGTTTGCTGATGGTGTTCTCCACGTTGCGCGTGAAGCCCACCGGCATGAAGTAGAGACAGTTGTCGGCCGTTCCGGCGTTGAAGGCGTCCCAGTTGTTCACGCCCTCGGTGGTCTCGCCCGTCACGGTGTTGAGCGCGCTCATGTCCACATAGAGTATGCTGCGCAGCGGGTCGCTCTCGTCGAAACCATAGTAGTTCTTGTTCGCCAGTTCGCTCTTGATGGCGCTGATGACCTCGGTGTTGGTCAGCACGCCGTAGGGCGTGGTGCCGTCATCGGTCGTTGAGGTCACTGTCACGCCCACGTAGGTGTGCGTGTTGTCGAGCTTGCCGCCGTCGGTCGTCAGCTTGTTGCCGGTCTTGTGGGGCGCGGCCTTCAGCGTCTGCTTGTAAATCTCATGGAAGGTCACCTCAGGCTTCTCGTTCTCCACCACGGGCATCACCTTGATGGTGTAGAAGCGGTAGTCGATGTGCTTCTTGCCTGCGCTGATGGCAGATGGCAGGATGTTCCATGTCGGCATGTCGGCGGAGTAGACGTAGACCGTCTGCGCTGTACCGTTAGCGAGGCTCACGGCCTGCAGGCCGCCGTCGCCCTTCTTGTAAGCCATGTCCTGCAGCTCCTCGGCCTTTCCGTCCACCACGTCCTGTATGTTGGTGGCCAGGAGCTTGTTGGTGCCCGCCTGGTCAGCGTTGATGCGGGCCGTGGGCCACGGTGTGGCCGTCATGTCGATGCCCTTGTCGCCGTCATAGGCGCTGCTGCCCACGAGGGTGAAGTTGGAGTAGCCGCCCGTGCTCGAGAGGTCGTTGTTGTTCACGCCATTCGTGTACCACAGGCTCTTCTCCTCGTTCTCGGCGTTGCGGAAGACGAGGGTGTAGGGCGAGGTGGCATTCTTCGGCACCAGCACGCGCACGGCCTCGCCGTCGTGGAAGGTGTAGTTGGTGGATGTCACTCGGTTGGATCCGATGACTCCGTCGCCATACTTGGCTGCCACCTGCAGCGTCTGCACCTCGGGGTTGAGCGGCAGGAACTTCAGGTTCACGCGGTAGAGAGCTGCGGAGCCGTCCGTGAGGCCGCTGATGTTGAAGCGGATGGCGTCGTTGTTGTAGTCGTCCACGGTGAGGGTGGCCTCGCTGTTGGTGCTCGTCACTGTGGCTGTGCCGCCAGTGGCAGCGGCCTTGCCCTCGCGGTCGTAGACCGTGGCGGTGAAGTCGGAGGCCGGGCGGGTGGCGGTGGTGGCGGGCACCTCCTTCTGCAGCTTACTCTTGTAGGAAGTGCTGTTGCTCACGTTCCAGCCGTTGTTGTACGACAGGTAACCAGGGCTACTCGTGCTCGATGACGCCTTGAAGCAATAGTTGCTGCTGTCCCAGAGCCAGTTGCCGTAGGTGGCATTGTTGTTGACGGTGATGCCGGTAATGGTGCTGCCGCTGATGGACAGCACCAGGTAGTAGCTGCCGCTCTTGATTTGGTATTTGTTACTTCCCTGCCCACTCAAGGTCCATACCGTGGCATCATTTGCGTTGGTTCCGTTCTCCAGCGAGCTGCCGTTGAGGTTCAGGTAGTTGCCTTTGCCGTCGGTGATGATATAGTCACCGTTGTCCACAGTGGTCACGTCCTCGTAGGTGGTTTTGGTGGTGTATTCCGAGCTGTGGCGGAGGAACTGGAGCGTGGCGCCCACGATACGGAACTTCTCGGGTGCCTCGAGGTAGTAGTCGCCATTGGCAGCCACCACGAGGTACTGGTCGTTGTCCACCTTGCAGGTTGCGGCCTGTTTCTCGCCCTTGTCGTTCATCAGGGTGACATCCTGCTGGTCGGTCACCGCCGAGCTGCTGAACGACCAGAAGTCCTTGCTGTTCTTGCTGAACGTGCCGAGGTCGAGCAGCCCCGTGTGGATGTCGAGGTCACCGTTCTCGTTGGGCACCTGTCCCGTGATGGGCTGGTCGATGGCGTAGGTGATGTGGATCGACTTGACCATCACCTTCGACGACACCGCCGAGGCGTCGAAGCGGAAGAAGAGCATGTTGGTGCCGTTGGCCAGCGTCTGGTCCCAGGAGCCGTCGCTGATCTTGGCAGATGCGCCCTCCACCACGTTGCCGTCGGCGTCGTAGGTGTATTGCGTCACCTGTGAGCCGCTCGCGCTGTTGTCGGCGTCGAACGCCATCTGGTAGCGCATGATGCGGTAGCCCTTGGGCGCCACCACCTGCGCATAGACATACTGGCTCTTGCTGGAGCTGTTGAACGAGAGGTAGGTGTCGTCGCCCACCTTCTCGAAGAGCATGTCGTTGTCGTTCTCGTTGAACACCTCGTCGCCCCCCGTGGAGAGTGTCGCGTCGTTGGACGTGATGATCTGCACGTGGGCGATGTCGTGGCGCAGGAATCCGAAGTACTGCTTGTCGGGGTTGGTGGCATCGCCCGATGCCTTGCTGGAGAACAGGCGGTGGCTGGAACCATAGTCGAGCGAGATGGTGGTTCCGATCTTGGTCACGTCGCTCGGGCTCACGATGCTGTATTCGGCCGTGACGACCTTGCTCTTGTTGCCCTCGCCGTCCACGGCAATGGCCTTGACGACCGTGCTCTTGTCCACGGTGATGGGGCTGGTATACTTGCTGCTGCTCTCAGAAGGCTCCGAGCCGTCGGTGGTATAGTAGAGGGTTGCGCCGTCGGTGGCCGTCTTCAGCTCCACCGTCAGCGCGCTGGTGTAGGTGCCCGATGCCACGGAGAACGTAGGTGCTTCGGGCAGGAGCACGTCGGGTATCTGCACCTTGTAGGTGGCAGTGGCCACCTGGCTCACGCAGCTGTTGTCGTCGTTGCTGACGGCAATGGCCTTCAGCGTCATCGTGTGGTCCACGGTGATGGCCCCAGTGTACTTCGTGCTGCCGGTCGTGGGCTCCGAGCCGTCGGTGGTGTAGTAGATGGTCACGTTGGCATCGGTCGACGTGATCTCCACCTGCTGCGCGCTGGTGTAGGTGCCCGATGCCACGGAGAACGTAGGTGTAGCCATCTCCACAGGGTAAGGTGTGGGCTCCGAGGTGACGTGATAGCCCCCCTGCGCCGTATTGGGCGAGTAGGTGTAGGCACCGCCCGTGATGGTGGAGAGCGGCAGGGTCATGTATTTGATGTTATAGGCCTCTGCACTGTTTTTGGGCGTGTTGTCCTCCTCGAACAAGAAAGCCACGTCACCATCCTTGTTGAGCACCATCGTGGAGTAACAGGAGGTGGTGTTGCTGATCTGATACTTGCTCCAACCATTTATGAAGTCAGAAGGAGAATCATAATCTGTATCACTTTCGAGAACTTTGTAGTAAATACCTACTTTTTCTCTGGAACTTGACATGGCAGCCGATTGCAGGAGCACGTATACCTGCTTATTGTCTGTAGTTCGTTTGGCCGGCACCAATAAAATTTCTCCGTTACATCCTGCGGCGTAAGTTTGTCCATTCGTGTTGGACGAACCAGACATTTGAGCTGTTCCCCAAGATCCGGTGGCTTTCTCCTTATCTGTGAATGTGAAAAGATTGAACCATCGGCCTGGTTGATAATATATATTGCTGCGACAACTGAGCACAATGTTTCCGTTGGGAAGCTCCTCTACCTTACACTCATCACCGCCTGATGCAGGCTGTGTGGTGATGCCACCGAGGTATGACCATGTCTCGCCGAAGTCGTCAGAGTAAACTACGCAACTACCATTGGGACGGGAGTCCACAGCTGCATAAATGCGATAGTATTTGTCTTTCTTTACCAATGTGCTTTGAATCATTTTGCCACTGGAGAAGAAAAGTCGCTGAACGTAGCTGTCGTTCTGATAGAGCAAACTCGAAACATTGGAGATGTTCCATGTGGTGCCACCATCCATGCTGATGGAGCGTCCCACCTGTATGACAGGGTTTGTGGTTCTGTTGAAACCATAAAGTCCGGAGGCTGACATGACGAGTATCTTGCCACTCTCTCGGTCTACCACCGAGGCGGGGTCACCATGAGCATAGTCGTATCCGTTAGATCCATCGTTGACATTGGCGTTGTCGTCACCTTTGGCAATGTCTTGCTGGGTTTCCCATGTGACACCGTTGTCCGTCGACAGCCTGCCCACAACATCAATGCGGTGTGGCGTGCTATTGCCCATGCCGATGTCGTGGCCGTCTTGCCCATACCGCAGGTCGCACATGGCCCACAGGTTGCCATTGAGCAGGCGCACAATGGACGGGATGCGGTAGACGTTGCTGTTGTCGGTTTTGAACAACGTCTGCTTGGTGGTCTGCCCCCACGCCTGTTGGCTGACCGCCAGCAGGGCGGACAGGAGGGTGAGGACAAGTCCTTTTGTTGTTTTGTTCATTGTTGATGATTATAATGGATGATTAATGTTTTCTGTGCCTGTGTGGGGAAACCAGGGGCCTTGCGGCCCGTCGTAACTGTTAGTCTCTGTCTGGTTGTGCCTGTGTGGGCCTTCGGGTGGCCCTTGGCGGATGCCCCGGAGAGGACAGGTGAGAGCCCGTCAACACTGAAAAAAGAAAAATAAAGCCCCATGCTCACCGTGTGGCGAGCATAGGGCTGGCTTATGATTTTATAAGAATTTTTCTCTTATAGTCCAGTGCTTGTCGTGTTGTCTGCCGACCTTAGTCGTCATTGTCCTCCCAGGTGCTCCATGGGTTGTAGTTGCCCCGGTTGTTTCCGTTGTCGCCAGCCGGCTTCAGGAAGTCGTTCTCCTTGGCATCGGCATCGATACTCTCTTTTTGAGAGAACTCAAGGAGATGACTGATGCAGGCGACGGAGACAAGCTCGGTCTTGGGGGCACTGTACGTTTTCTTGTTCATGGTCTGTTGGATTATTTTCATTTCACGATGATTTTCTGGTTGTTGACGACGTAGACGCCCTGCGGCACGTTGACGCAGCGGCTCTCGCCTGCGGTGAGCAAGCCCTTTGCCACGGTCTGTCCGGCCACGGTGTAGATGGCGTAGGCAGCATTGGCCTGAGCCTTCACGGTGATGGCCCCATGACTGGCCGAGATGAGCAGGTAGCTGTCGGCGGTCACACCATGGATGCCCGTGGGCTTGATGTCCGTGTCGTTGAACACCACCTGTGCCTTGCTGTCGTTGGTCTGGTCGGTCGTCACGAAGTAAGCGCGGAACGGACGGATGTTGAAGTGTTTGTTCTGGCTCAGCTGGGCTGCGTTCCAGAAGAAATCCTTGGAGAAGTACCACTTGCCCTTGCCCTCGGTTGCGCCCGCCTTGGGCTGCACGCCGGCGTAGGTGCCGACGGCTGTCCATGAGCCGGCAGGCGTGTTGACGAGCTCGGCCGGTGTGGCCTTGCCGTTGGTGCTGACAGAGCCTGAAGCCTTGAAGTTGGCACCGCTGACGACATACTTGAATCCCTCGGCGTCGGTGGTGACATAGTAAGGCTTGTTGGCCTCGGCCTTGTCATCGCTCGTCTTGGTGGCCTTCACGCCATAGGTCAGTCCCTGGTGCGGCTCGTCCTTCGACACACTCGTCAGGTTGCCGGACCCCGTGATGTTATAGTAGGTGATGTTGTCTTGGTTGACCTCGTCGCTTGCGTTCTTGAGATGTCCCTCACCGTCGAGCTGCACGTCGAAGGGCAGCACCACGGCCATGTTCTTCACCTTCTGGTTGGTGCCTGCGGTGGCGTTGGATGTGCCCTCGCGCTCGTAGGTCACGGTGTAGCCGCCCGTGGTGAAGTCGTAGGGCGTGAAGAACGGCTGCTGGTCGAGCACCACGATGTTGGATGTGGCCTCGAAGGTGCCGTTGGCCAGCTTGGAGATGGTGTTCTGCACCTGGTCGCGGTGGAAGCCGGGATACATGAAGTAGAGGCAGTTGTCAGCCGTCGAGTTGTTGAAGTCTTCGTCAAACTTGGCGTAGTCCACACTCTTGAGGCTGCTCAGGTCGAGGTAGAGCATGCCGCGGAGCGCGTCGTCGGCATTGATGATGAAGGTCTCGTCATCCTTAGCCTTCTTGGCCACGGCCTCGCTGATGGCTTTGACCACCTGCTCGGATGTGAGGTAGCCCTCGGCGGTGCCGTAGCTGCCGTCGGCCACCTTGGCGGTCACCTTCACGCCGAAGAAGGTCTTGGTGTCGGGCTTGCCGCCGTCAGTCTTGATGGAGGTGTTCTTGTGGTTCTCGCTCTTCAGTGTGCTGGTGTAGACGGGCACGATGGTCACCACCGGCTCCTCCTTCTGCACCTTGCAGTTCACGTTGAGCGTGTAGTAGCGGTAGTCGATGTGCTGGGTGCCTGTGCCTGTGGGCATGATGTTCCATGTGGGCACATCGGAGGTGTAGATATAATAGGTGACGTTATCACCGTCGGCCGTCAGCTTGGCATCCGCATAGTTGGCGTCCGCCTTGCTGAAGTTTTTGTCTTCCAGAATCTTTGACGTTCCGGCGATGACCTGCTCGATGTTGGTGGCAGTCAGTTTGGCTGTGCCGGCTTTTTGTGCGGAGGTGCGTGCGGCGTGCGAAGGTGTCTTGTTGATGTCAAGGCTTACCGATGACGTGCCGCCGTTGTCAGCATCGCTGCCTATGAGGAAGTAGTTGGAGTAGTTGCCCTTGGTGGGGTCGTTCTCGTTCACACCTGTGGTGTACCAGTTGGTGCGGTCCTCGTTGAAAGCGTTTTGGAAGACCACCGAGCACTCCTTGCCGCTCTCCGTCTGCGGCACGATGACCGTCACGGCGTTGCCGCTGTTGAAGATGAAGTTTTCGGATGTGAAGCTGGTGGTGTTCTCACGGATGGTGCCGTCGCTTGCTTTGCTGGCCACCGAGAGGTTGTGCAGCTCGGGGTTGAGGGGCAGCAGCATGAGGCTGACATTGTAGAGTGCCACCTCATCGTCGCCGAGGCCGCTGATGCTGAAGTGGATGGCGTCGTTGTTGTAGTTGGTCAGGTCAACCGTAGCACTCGTGTTGTCGTCGCTGAGGCTCACGGCATCCATGGCCGTGTTCTCGCGGGTGTAGGGAGTGGCCGTGAAGTTGCCGGCGGTGTAGCTCACGCCTGTGGTCGTGGTCGTGGTGCGCGTCTGCAGCTTGTTGGCGTTGGAAGGACGGCTGCTGGATGACGTGGTGGAGCTGGTCACCCATCCATCGTTGTAGACCAATGAAACATAGTAAGTGGTATACCACCCATATGAATAGGTATAATAGAATCCATAGCTACTGTTCCACTTCCATGAATAATTGCTTGAAGAACTCAGTGTGAGCCCGTAGCTGGATGTCAGTGTCAGATAGTAGTTGCCGCTCTTGATGGTATAGCCATTATAGGAACTGCCCGAGATGGTCCACTCCGTGGCCTTGGCGGGGTCGGTGTCGGTGATGATGTCGCTGCCGTCTTGGCTGAGGTAATGACCATTGCCGTCGGAGATGATGTATTTGCTGCCCGACGTGATGGATGTCTTGTCGGTGTAGGTGAGCTCCGTCTTGGTGCCTGACACGTCTTTTTTCAGGAAGTTGAGCTTGGCGCCGATGACGCGGAACTTCTTGGGAGCCTCCACATAGTAGTCACCATTGCTGGCTGCCACGTAGTACTGGTCGTCGCCCACGGTGACCCCGTTGGGCTTGACGACGCTGACGGTGCCGTTGCTGCCCTGGTAGAAGGCTACCTCTTGCAGGTCGGAGGCAGGTGTCTGGTAGTTGAACGAGATGAAGCCGTTGCCGTTGGCCGAGAACTCGCCGAGGTCGAGCAGACCCGTGTGGATGTTCTCGGAGAGGTCGGTGCCAGGCAACTGGTTCTCGAAAGGCTGGTCGATGACATAGGTGAGCTTCAGCGACTTCATGAGGATGCTCACAGCTGCCGAAGTGTTGCCCGATGTGGTGCGGAAGTAAAGGATGTTGGAGCCCTGGTTGAGGGTGACATCCCATTTGCCCAGTCCCGATGTGATCTTCAGGCTGTCGGCCATGGGCTTCACGTTGCCGTTGGCATCATAGGTGTACTGGCAGATGGATGCTGTCGACACTGTTGTTGTCGTGCCTATCTTTATGGCTTTGTCTATTTCCCATTGATAGCGCGTGAAGCGATAGCCCTTGGGTGCCACCACGGCCAGGTAGACATGGTTGTAATAAGATCTTGCGTCGGGGAAATAGTTTGTCACGCTGAGATAATTGCTGTTGCTGGTCTCAAAGCGCATGTCGTTGTCATTGCTGGCAAACGTGCCGGTACCCTTGTCGCCCAGTGCGGGCTTGTTGGACGACTGCATCTGCACATGCGTGATGTCGTGACGAAGATAGGTGAAAAACTGTGAGCTTGTCCCCGAGCCACTGGCTTGACTGCCAAACAAGCCATGGCTCGTGCTTTTGTCAAACACGATGGTCGTTCCCGTTTTGCCGGCCGACTGCGCCAAGGCCCGCGTCGGGAAAGCCGTCGCGAGAGCGATGAGAGAGAGAGCCGCAAACGTGAAACGATGAAGAACAAAATTTGCTTTCATTCCTTTGTTTCGATTGTGCGCACACGCCGTGTGTAACGAATCGGTGCGCCGGTCCGTCATCACCCATCGACCCAAAGGTGAGAAAATACATTTTTCCTAATAACGAGATGCGACAAGGAAGAAGGGTGAGCCGATCTCACGCCGTCCCCCTTCGTACAAGAATCCCTCCCCAGTACTTAGGAAACAGCGCGAAACGCTTCTTGAATGTGCATATCGGAGTATCCCCCCCCGATGGTTGCAAAGTTACAAAGTTTTTACGATTGGTACAAATAAATCAAGAGAAAATAGTTGACTTTATGAAAAATGAAGCGAGTGCGGGGTGGAGGATTGGGTGGTGGAGCGGGGTTTGTCACACTGATTTTGCGGATGCAAATCAGAAGTAGGGATGGAAATCAGCGTCCGGCGGATAGATTTTATGGATGTTTGTGTAAAGTACCCATTGACAATACTTTTGCCCTTTCAGGGCGTGGTTGCGTTGCCGTTGTTACCCAGGGCGCCGCTTCGCTTGCCCTGGGCTATGGAATTGTTGGGCTTTCAGCCCGTTCTCAGTCTGCCGTGCGTTCTCTGCGAGCTGTTTTCAGCCCGTTTTCGGTCTGCCGTGCGTTCTCTGCGAGCTGTTTTCAGCCCGTTTTCGGTCTGCCGTGCGTTCTCTGCGAGCTGTTTTCAGCCCGTTCTCAGTCTGCCGTGCGTTCTCTGCGAGCTGTTTTCAGCCCGTTTTCGGTCTGCCGTGCGTTCTCTGCGAGCTGTTTTCAGCCCGTTCTCGGTCTGCCGTGCGCTCTCAGCGAGCTGTTTTCAGCCCGTTTTCGGTCTGTCGTGCGCTCTCAGCGAGCTGTTTTCAGCCCGTTTTCGGTCTGCCGTGCGTTCTCAGCGGACGGGCTGAAAGCTGCTCGCTTGCGTGGCCTGAAAGGCCAACAATTCCATAGCCCAGGGCAAGCGAAGCGGCACCCTGGGTATTGTTGTTGGCGTGAGCTCACGCCCTGTAAGGGCAAAAGTCTAAAAAATCATCAATCTTTAAACACGAACTCCTCATTGTAGGACACGCCATACGACTCCAAAAACTTGCGGTATTCTTCCGCAAACGAGCACTTTTGGTGATGTTCACGTTGCCGCTTGATATAGGATAATGTCTTGTCCACAACCGATTGGCTAACGGAAAACACGCCATAACCGCCTTGCCATGCAAAACCACGGTAATGGGCATTCATTGTTTTTATCCATCGGCTACTGTTGCGCTTGATTTCTTCCACAACGTGGGATACCATGACATCTTTTGACAAAAGTAACAAGATGTGCACGTGATCGTCAGCACCTCCCACCCAAATGTTGGTGCATCCTGTGGTGTTTACCAACTGGCCTATGTAGGAATGAATAGGGATGTCATCCTCACGCCTTATGCGCGGACTTGCGGTTTTGACGTGGAAGATCAGATGCAAGTAGATTTTGCTTAGTGATTGTGGCATATGATTTATACTTTTGCCCTTTCAGGGCGTGGTTGCGTTGCCGTTGTTACCCAGGGCGCCGCTTCGCTTGCCCTGGGCTATGGAATTGTTGGGCTTTCAGCCCGTTCTCGGTCTGCCGTGCGCTCTCAGCGTGCTGTTTTCAGCCCGTTCTCGGTCTGCCGTGCACTCTCAGCGTGCTGTTTTCAGCCCGTTTTCGGTCTGTCGTGCGCTCTCAGCGAGCTGTTTTCAGCCCGTTCCCGGACTACCGTGCCCGTTCTTACCCCGCCTGCCTCACTTCACCTCCCAGATGTCGTTGGTCTCGAGGAGTTCCCGGAAGGAGTGGTAGGGCTTGGCGTCGCTGACCTCCTGGAGCTGAGCGTGGACAGCCTCGTCGTAGGTGGGTGCGTCGACATCGCGTATGACGCCGAGCGCCACGGGGAATCCATGCTCATTGTCCATCATGGCGAGCTTGAGCTGGAGCGTGTTGTCGGGGCAGTGGGCATCGTGCACGAGGATGTCGCCGAGCGTGTAGCCATCCTTGCCGATCTCCACCACCTTCAGTCCGAAGCCCTCCTGCACCAGTCCATACTCGTGGTGCTCGCCGAAGACCAGCGGTTGTCCGTGCTCCACGTAGATGGCGTTGCGCTTGCGCCCCTCGCGGGTATAGACAGGCTCGTAGGCCCCATTGTTGAAGATCATGCAGTTTTGCAGGATCTCGCACACCGCCGCCCCGCGGTGAGTGGCCGCCGCCTTGAGGATGCCGACGGTGCCCGCGGCGTCGCTCGCCACGGCGCGTGCGAAGAAGTGGCCGCGCGCGCCGAAGCACAGTTCCGCCGGCCGGAACGGGTCCTCCACCGTGCCATAGGGGCTCGACTTCGAGACGAAGCCGCGCGGGCTGGTGGGCGAGTACTGTCCCTTGGTGAGGCCGTAGATGCGGTTGTTGAGCAAGATGATGTTGATGTCGATGTTACGGCGCATGGCGTGTATGAAGTGGTTGCCGCCGATGGCCAGTCCGTCGCCGTCGCCCGACACCTGCCAGACGGTGAGCCGCGGGTTGGCCACCTTCACGCCCGTGGCGATGGCCGCCGCCCGTCCGTGTATGGTCTGCATGGCGTAGGCGTTGACATAGTAAGGCAGTCGGCTCGAGCAGCCGATGCCACTGATGACCGCCGTCTCGTAGGGCGGCACGCCCAGTTCGGCCATGGCCTTCTGCAGAGATGCCAGGAAACTGTGGTCGCCACACCCCGGGCACCAACGGGGCTGGCCCTTCTTATAGTCGTTAGCTGTGTAAGTCATGATGTGAAGATTAAGATGAGCACCATTGTGATAAGAATGAGATGATCAGATCATCCACGAGGCGAAGGTCGCACCGTCAGCCTTTGTCTTTCCGCTGATGATGTCGGCGAAGATGGCGACGAGCTTGTCCACGCGGAAAGGCTGTCCGTAGACACGGTTGAGCTGGTAAGGCGCGAAGCCGTTGATGCGGATGCGCAGCAAGGCCGCCAGCTGTCCGAGGTTCTGCTCGGCCACCACCACCTTCTTGTAGCGCAGCAGTACCTCCGCCGTGTTGGCCGGCAGCGGGTTGATGTATTTCATCTGCGCCAGCGCCACCTTGTGGCCCTGTCGGCGCAACGCCGTCATGGCCGCGTGCAGGTGTCCGTAGGTCGATCCGAAGCCCACGATGAGCAGGTCGGCGTCGTCGGCGTCGCCCTCCACCTGGAGGTCGGGCACTGGGATGCGCGCCACCTTCTCCGCCCGGAGGGTGTCCATGTGGTGGTGGTTGTCGGGATCGGTGGAGATGGCCCCCGTCTCGCCGTCCTTCTCCAGTCCGCCGAGGATGTGGGTGTAGCCCTCCTGTCCCGGCACCGCCCAGTAGCGCACGAGCGTCTCCGGGTCGCGCCGGTAGGGCGAGTACTTGAACTGCTGGTCGGGCGTCACGCGGTGCGGCCTGATCTCCGGCAGCGCCTCGATGTCAGGCAGGCGCCATGCCGCCGAGCCGTTGGCGATGAACGCGTCGGTGAGCAGCACCACCGGTGTGAGGTGCTCCAGCGCAATCTTGCAAGCCATGTAGGCCGCGTCGAAGCAGTCGGTGGGACTGGTGGCGGCGATGACCGGCATGGGGCTCTCGCCGTTGCGCCCGTAGAGCACCTGCAGCAGGTCGGTCTGCTCGCTCTTGGTGGGCAGCCCCGTGGAGGGTCCGCCGCGCTGCACATCGACGATGACCAGCGGCAGCTCGTCGATGACGGCGAGGTTCATGGCCTCGCTCTTCAGGCAGATGCCCGGCCCCGACGTGCTGGTGGCCGCCAGCGCCCCCGCAAACGAGGCACCGATGGCCGAGGCGCACGCCGCCAGCTCATCCTCGGCCTGCACGGTGATGACACCCATCGACTTGTGCTTGGCCAGTTCGTGGAGGATGTCGGTGGCCGGCGTGATGGGGTAGGAGCCGAGGTAGAGCCTCAGGCCCGCGCGCTCGGCCGCCGCCATGAGGCCATAGGCCGTGGCCTTGTTGCCCGTGATGTCCATGTAGCGTCCCGGCACCTTGTGGCGAGTCTCGATGCGGTAGGTGGCGGGCACCGAGGCGTGCGTGTTGGCGCCATAGTCGTAGCCCGCCCTGACCACGAGGATGTTGGCCTCGGCCACAGCCGGCTTCTTGGCAAACTTTTCGTGCAGGAACTGCTCGACCAGTGACAGGTCGCGGTCGAAGAGCCAGCACACCAGTCCGAGGGCAAACATGTTGCGGCACTTGAGCACCGCCTTGTTGTCCATGCCCCGTCCCTGGAGACACTCCTTGACCATGGTGGTGAGCGGGCAGGCCACCACGCGGTCCGGGTCGATGCCCATCTCCATGAGGTAGTCGTCGGTCTCAAACTGCGCCTTGCGCAGGTCGCCCGGCCCGAAGGCATCGGTGTCGATGATGATGGTGGCCTGCGGCTTGGCGTGCCGGTACTGCGTCTTGAGCGCGGCGGCGTTCATGGCCACCAGCACGTCACACTGGTCGCCCGGTGTGTAGACACGGCCCTCGCCCACGTGCACCTGATAGCCCGACACGCCGGTGAGCGACCCTTGCGGCGCGCGTATGTCTGCCGGGTAGTCGGGAAAGGTCGATATGTCGTTGCCCACGGTGGCCGACACCGTGGAGAAGATGTTGCCGGCGAGCTGCATGCCGTCGCCCGAGTCGCCCGAGAAACGCACCACGACGTCCTCAAGCCTTTTCACTTCCAATTCTGCCATGTCAGTAAGTTTTTTTGTCTGTGCGGTTAGATGATGGGGCAAAGATATAGGATATTGTCGAAACGGCAAACAGTTAGGACCGAGTTTTTTTTGTCTCTTCCTGACTTTGGCGTGATGGGACCTTTGTGTTGGAGTGGAATGTAAACCGATATAAACCCCAGGGGAGCGGGAAGCCCTGACGGGCTCATGCGGACGTTTGCGTCCTTGGCCTTGTGAGCGGGGCTCACGGCCCATGCCGCAAACGTCCGCATGGCGGCTATCGCCGCCTTCCCGCACCCCTGGCCATAAACCGGATTAAACCGCTCACGCAGCAGGAGTGCAAACTGATGAAACCTCGCATACGGTAGAAGTGTAAACTGGTTAAACCGCTTACGCGGTAGGAGTGTAAACTGATGAAACCGCTTGTCTGTAGTTTGGTCATTGTGCCAAGGGCACAACAAAAAGTTGTCTCCGTTATATGCCCATTGCGTAAAAAGAGTTGTAATAGGTTGTAAAAGTTGTATCGGTTGTCTTAAAATTATAGCTCTTCCTGACTTTGGCGTGATGGGACCTTTGTGTTGGAGTGGAATGTAAACCCAACGTAAGGGACCCGTCACTCCAAATTCCTGATGAGCCTTAGAAAGTCATTGTCGTTAGAAAAACCACGATTGCCGTACAAAAATGCCAAGACGACACCCGCCTCTGAATAAAGCGGACAATGTATATAAAAAAACAGGCGTTATTTTCAACTTCAAAATATTTTGGCCGAAATACGCGAAAATACGGCACTTTTCGTAATCGGTTGATAATTAGACGTTTATGAAATTTCGGATTTTATTAGGCTCGAAAAGTAAATACTTTTCATCAAAGAATACCCTTTATCGCGTTGCGATATACCCTTTATCATGACGCGATTAACGCTTAATCGCATTGCGATAAAGGGTATATCGCAACACAAAACACCCTTTATCGCAAAATTACCCCACGCAAATCGCGGCGCGACCGACAAAAAACGCGATTTTCGCGTTCTATTTCACGCGCTCCCCGTGACCAACTTTTGCACCAAAAATCATGACAATGCAAACACGCCTTGACGCTCCACCCGCTCCGGGCCGCCGACATAAGCACTGGCATATTGAGCCTCCCGGGCGAAAAACACGGGCGGTGGAGTGGAGCGGGCCACGGATTTTTTGTAACTTTGCCGTCAATCACCAATACAACACATCATTTTGTAACATGGGAGGATTCTTTGGAACCATCGAAGTGCGGAGCTGTGCCAACGACTTGTTTTATGGCACAGACTACAACTCGCACTTAGGCACCAAGCGTGCCGGCCTTGTCACGCTCGACAAGGAAAAGGGCTTCTGCCGCTCCATCCACAGCCTGGAGAGTAGTTATTTCCGCACTAAGTTTGAGGACGAGCTCGACAGTTTCGTCGGCAACGCCGGCCTGGGCGTCATCAGCGACACCGACCCGCAGCCCATCATCGTGAGCTCCCACCTCGGGCGCTACGCCGTGGTGACCGTGGCCCACATCCTCAACACGCGTGAGATTGCCGACGAGATGCTGGCCAAGCGCATGCACCTCAGCGAGATGTCGGCCAACAACATCAACCCCACGGAGCTCGTGGCGCTGCTCATCAACATGGGCGACACCTTCGTGGAGGGCATCAACAACGTGTTTCGCAAGGTGCGCGGCTCCTGCTCGCTGCTGGTGCTCACCGAGGACGGCATCATCTGCGCCCGCGACTACCTGGGCCGCACGCCCATCGTGCTGGGCCGCAAGGAAGGCGCCTGGGCCGCCACGTCGGAGACGACAGCCTTTCCCAACCTCGACTTTGAGGTGGTGCGCGACCTCGGTCCCGGTGAGATCGTGCGCATCAAGGCCGACGGCATGGAGGTGCTGCAAGAGGCGGCCAGCCACCGACAGGTGTGCTCCTTCCTCTGGGTCTACTACGGATTTCCCGCAAGCGACTATGAGGGCATCAACGTGGAGGACGTGCGCGAGCGCAACGGCAAGATCATGGGCGAGAAAGACGACACCGAGGCCGACCTGGTGTGTGGCATCCCCGACAGCGGCGTGGGCACGGCGCTGGGCTACGCCGAGGGCCACGGCATACCCTACAAGCGCGCCGTGCTGAAGTACACGCCGACCTGGCCACGCTCGTTCACCCCGAGCAACCAGTCGCGCCGCAGCCTGGTGGCCAAGATGAAGCTCATCCCCAACGCCGCCATCCTCAAGGGCCAGCGCGTGGTGTTCTGCGACGACTCCATCGTGCGCGGCACCCAGCTACGCGACAATGTGAGCACCTTCTTCGAGAACGGCGCGCGCGAGGTGCACGCCCGCATCAGTTGCCCGCCGCTGGTCTACGGCTGTCCGTTTATCGGTTTCACGTCGTCGAAGAGCGACATGGAGCTCATCACGCGCCGCATCATCCAGGACTTTGAGGGCGACAGCGAGAAAGACCTCGACAAGTATGCCACCACGGGCTCGCCCCAGTATGAGCGCATGGTGAAGGAGATCGCGCGCCGCCTGGGCCTGTCGACGCTGAAGTTCAACACCATCGAAGACCTCATCGACAGCATCGGCCTGCCCAAGTGTGAGGTGTGCACCCACTGCTTCGACGGGTCGAGCTACATGCCGCAAGAGGCCGACGGGCACAAGAAGGAGTGAGGGAAGAGGAGTTTTTAAGACAACCCATACAACCTCTACAACTTTTTACAACTTTAGTCGCACCCCAACAGAGAAATGACATTGACAACTTTTTGTTGGGCCTCTGGCCCGATTGCTGACAGGAACAGTTGCTATAAAAAGTTAAGGTTATATGGGATGTCTTGAAACATTTTCTGCATTCCTATATGATAGTATTATCACCTAATTATTGTGTTTACGAGATATGATGGATATCCAGCAGTTAAAACAACATATGTATGATGTCGTAGGAGCCATTCATGAAGTACATAAGGAACAGGGAGCGGGCATCAATGAATTTTGTTATCAAGAAGGACTTGAGATAGAGTTAAAGGAACGCAACATACCCTATCAACGAGAAATGTCGTTTCATCCACATTATCATGGAAAGGTGATGGACGCCTTCTTTCGAGTTGATTTCCTATGTAAAAATGATATTGTCGTGGAATGTAAGGCGGTAGAGACATTAGGTGATAACCATCGAGCACAACTATTTAATTACATGCGCTTGTTAGGGGCTCCTTGCGGCATTCTTGTCAACTTCTCGCCTAAGTTTGCCACGATAGAACGTTACTTCTACGACAAAGATTTAAAGAAAGTGGTAACCACAGAGGGAAATCCAATCAAATAAATGGTGGACGAGCGATGGCCATTGGGCCAGAGGCCCAACCAAAGGTTGTCGATGTTATTTCCCCGTTGGGGTGCGACTAAAGTTGTAAATAGTTGTAGAGGTTGTATGAGTTGTCTTAAATTCTTTCCATTAAAACATAAATGCAAGCCAATGAAACAGTTGATGATGGCCATGGCCCTGATGGCAGGTGCCCAGGCATGCCCGGCGCAGACACGCTACGACCTCGGGCAGATGCAGACCGAGCGGCTGGGGCGCGGCGTGGTGGCCTATCGCTGCGGCGGGAAGGTCATCGTGTCGTGGCGCACGCTGCCCACCGACAAGGCCCGCGAGCGCTTTGACGTCTACCGCAATGGCGTGCGGCTCAACGCGAAGCCGCTGAAGCGGGGCGGCACCTGCCTTGTGGATGAGGCCCCCCTGGCCGGCGCAGCCACCTATGCCGTGCGCGGCGGTGGCCATGACGGCACGTTCGCCCTGGCGGCCGACGCCCCCGACGGCTATCTCCGCATACCCCTCACGCCACCCACCACCACCGACAGCGTGGCCCTGTGGCCCCGGCGGCAGATGCCGCGCCGCCCCGTACGCGATGCCGCAGGCAACCCCGTGGGGCAGCCGGCGCCCCAACCGCTGCGCAAGGTGCCCGTGACCTACTCGGCCAACGACGCCACGGTGGCCGATGTGGATGGTGACGGCGAGTATGAGATCATCCTGAAATGGGAGCCCAGCAACGCACACGACAACTCGCAGGCCGGGATGACCTCGCCCGTCTACGTGGATGGCTATCGCCTGGACGGCACACGCCTGTGGCGCATCAACCTCGGACGAAACATACGTGCGGGGGCACACTACACCCAGATCCTGGCCTATGACTTCGACGGCGACGGACGGGCGGAGGTGATGATGAAGACCGCCGACGGCACCGTCGACGGCACGGGGCGCACCATCGGCGACGCCACGGCCGACTGGCGCAACCGCGAGGTGGGCACCCAGCGCTATGGCCGTGTGATGGAAGGGCCCGAATACCTGACGGTGTTTGACGGACGGACGGGCGCCGCCCTGAAGACCGTCGGCTATGTGCCCGACCGCGGACCGCGCGACTGCTGGGGCGATGACCACGCCAACCGCTCCGAGCGCTATCTCGCCGCGCTGGCCTTCCTCGACGGACGACATCCTGCGGCCGTGTTCTGCCGCGGCTACTACACACGCACCACGCTGGCCGCCTGGCGCTGGGACGGCAAGGACCTCAGCCTACAGTGGTACTACGACACCGACCCGCAACCCCGGCAGGTGGCGATGATGGACAGCCTCGGACTGACCAACCGCGCCCGCCACGAGGATGGCGGGCAGGGCAACCACAACCTGCGTGTGGCCGATGTGGACGGCGACGGCAAGGACGAGATCACCTATGGGGCCCTCTGTGTGGACCACGACGGCAGTACGCTCTACAACACCGGCTTCGGACATGGCGACGCCATCCACCTCGTGGCGGAGCCCAAGACCAACCGCCTCTACATCTGGGACGTGCACGAGAACCGCCGCGACGGGTCGGAACTGCGCGACGCGGCCACGGGACAGGTGGTGCTGCAGCGCAAGGCCGACTTTGACGTGGGCCGGGGCATGGCCGCCGACATCGACTCCACCCACTACGGACCGGAGGTGTGGAGCGCCAACGTGCCCCTGACATCGCCCTTCGACAAGGGGAGCGCAAAGGGAGCGGCGGCGGACGCCGGAACCGGGCAAGGGCAGGAGGTGGACTACAGCGACACACGGCGCAAGCGGACCCGGCTGTCGTGCAACTTCGCCATCTGGTGGGACGGAGGACTGACCCGCCAGTTGCTCGACCATGAGACCGTGACCCGGTACAACCCCGCGACAAAATCGGCGGATGTGGTGCAACGCTTCGACGGGCTGTTCAACAACGGCACGAAGTCGACCCCCTGCCTCTCGGCCGACTTTCTGGGCGACTGGCGCGAGGAGGTGGTGGTGCGCAACGCCGAGAGCACGGAGCTGCGCATCTACCTCACGCCCTTCACCACACGCCACCGCGTGCCCTGCCTCATGACCGATGTGCCCTATCGCGCGAGCGTGGCGGCCGAGAATGTGGCCTACAACCAACCGCCCGAGCTGGGCTACTACCTCGGGCCCGACGCCCGTTAGCGCCGGGCCCGAGGTGAGGGCCGCATCCCCACCGCCCACAGGTTGTGGCACCCTTGCCCACCCATGCCGCACCAAGAGAAACGCCGGAAGAAAACAAAAAAGCCGCCAACGCTCGAGCGTTGGCGGCTTTTCCTATTGGGTTGTTTGGGTCAGGTGCCCCGAGCCCCTCTTAGAGACGCACCACCTGGAAGGTCTTGGCGGGAACGGTCAGCGTGACGCTGCTGCCGTCAGCCTGCACCTCGCTCTCGCGCGGCACCACATTGTTGGGCTGTTCCAGCGTGTTGGTGGCAAGCTTGTCGTCGGCGTGGAGCGAGATGACCTGCGCCTTGGCCAGGCCCTTGGCACCCTTGAAGGAGAGCACCACCTGCTGAGGCTGGTCGCCCGCGTTGGCCACCTTCACGATGAACTTCTTGCCCGGCTTGTCGTAGACGGCGCTGGCATAGAGACCGTCGGCACCCTCCACGGGCTTGCCGTTCTCGGTGAGCTGCAGCACATGGGTGCCCTTGTAGGTGCCATAGAGCATCTGCACGTACCAGTTGACCGAGCGCACACTCTTCAGGTTGTCAAACCAGATGAGGTCGGGACGCCACTGCCAGCCCTCCACATGGGCGAAGAGCGGGGCGTAGGTGCACTGCCACACCACGTCGGCATTGCGCTCCAGGCCGGTCATGAAGGCAGCCTCGGAGAGAGCCGCCTCCCAGTTGTTCTTGGCCACGGTGGGCTGGTTGTCCACGCCCTTGACATGTGAGGCGTACTCGCCGGCGAACACCTTCGGGCCCTTGCGGTCGTAGTTGTCATAGCGGCCGGCGTTCTTCAGGAACCACTCCGGCGGACAGTAGTAGTGCTCATCCACCAGGTCGACCTTCAGCTTGCGCATCTCCTGCCAGCCATAGTCGAAGTCCTTGCCGCCAGCCGTGGGGCCGGACGAGCCGCAGATCTTGATGTCGGGATACTTGGCGCGGATCTGCTCCACAAACTTAGCCAGGCGCTCGGGATACATGGGCCCCCACTGCTCGTTGCCGATGCCGATCTGCTTCAGGCCGAAGGGCTTCGGATGACCCATCTCCGCACGCAGCTTACCCCATTTTGTCGTCACGTCGCCGTTGGCAAACTCGATGAGGTCGAGGGCATCGTCGATGTAGGGCTGCAGGTCGGACACGGCCACATGGGCGTTCTTGTCGTTATCGCTGTTCTGATACTGGCAGGCCAGGCCGCAGCTCAGCACGGGCAGGGGCTCGGCACCAATCTTCTCCGATAGCAGGAAGAACTCATAGAAGCCCAGGCCATAGGTCTGGTAATAGTTGGGGTAGAGGCGGTGAGCGAACGTGTAGTTCCAGCGGTTCTCGTTGAGCGGCCGGTTCTCGGCCGGGCCCACCGTGTTCTTCCACTGGTAGCGCGTCGCAAGGTCGGTGCCCTCCACGATGCATCCGCCGGGGAAGCGGAAGATGCCCGGATGCAGGTCCTCAAGATCCTTCACGAGGTCAGCGCGCAGGCCGTTCCAGTTGTCACCGGGGAAGAGGCTCACGTGGTCGAGGTCCACACTCTCGGCGCTCTCGAGGAAGATGCGCATGAGGCCCTTCTCCACCGTCTTGGAGGACTTGAGCTGCACGGAGTATTTCTGCCACTTGTCGTTGGTGATGGTGATGCTCTTGCGGTCGATGGGCACGTCCTCGTCGTCGACAATCTCCACGCGGATCTTGGCCTCCTTGCCTTGCAACTGGTGCAGGCGGGCGTAGACCGTGAAGTCGTAGGTCATGTCTTTCTTCAGGCCCATGCCGAAGAAGCCGCGGTTCTCAAGACCCGTGGCCTTCTGGTTGTGGCCCGCGCTCTCGAGCACCACGTAGTGCGGGTTGCGGTCGAAGGCCGGCTTGAGGTCACTCACGGTGACGTTGCCGAAGGTGCCCCAGCCCATCAGTCGGTCGGGGAACTCGAAGCTCCGGTTCTCAACCATCTCCGCGTAGAGACCGCCGTCGGCTCCGAAATTGATGTCCTCGAAGAAGATGCCGTACATCGTAGACTGCACGGGTGCGCCTGGCTTGGTGTTCACCGTGAACTGGTGTTGCTGGGCGTGGGCACCCAAAGACATCATCAGCGCGGCGGCCAGGGTTGTCAGGATTTGTCGTTGTTTCATGTTAGTTATGGGTTATTGTGATTGTTGTCGTGTGGAGCCAAGACACCCGTCGGGGCATGGCGTCGGGGCAAGGACGGCGCTGCAAGGGTGGCGACCGAAGACCTTGCTTTTGCAAAGATACAAAAAATCCACCCCAAATGGAGTGGATTTCCTATTGTTTTTTGGTGCCTTCGGTCACTTTTTAGGCTTGCCCTAAAATGAGGCCGAGGCCTTTCCGCGATTTTGCCGGGAGTTGTAAGAATGTACCTTTGTATATCTGGGGATATGCCTTTGGATATCCCGGGGATATTCCTTTGGATATTAAAAGGTTGTGCCTTTAGAGTTTCTTGAAGGCCTCAAGAATCTTGTCGGCCGTATCTTTCATCTCCTCGTCGGAGAGCTTGATGTGCTTCTTGAAGTCTACATCAGCCTCGCTGTTGATGGGGAAGAGGTGGATGTGCGCATGGTTCACCTCCAGACCGAGCACCACCTGCGCCACTTTCTTGCAGGGGAAAGCGGTGCGGATGGCCTTCGCCACCTTCTTGGCGAAGATCTGGAAGGCGGCCAGGTCGTCATCGTCCATGTCGAAGATGTAGTCAACCTCCTTGCGCGGAACGACCAGCGTGTGGCCCTTCACGATGGGGTTGATGTCGAGGAACGCATAGAACTTGTCGTCCTCGGCGCACTTGTAGCTGGGTATCTCGCCAGCTGCGATCTTGCTGAAAATGGTAGCCATAGTCGTGTGCGGTTATCTGTGTGAATGATGTTTGCGATGGAGGTGGCGCCGTTTAGGCGTCGATGCTGATCTTGTCGATGCGCAACTTGATGACGCCGCTGGGAATCTTGATCTCGGCCACGTCGCCTACCTTCTTGTTGAGCAACCCTTGCGCGATGGGAGTCTTGATGGAGATCTTGCCCGACTTGAGGTCGGCCTCGTTCTCGCTGACGATGGTGTAGGTCATCTTCTTGTTGAGGGCGAGGTTGGTCATCTCCACCTTCGACATGATCTGCACGGCGTCGGTGGAGAGCCGGCTCATGTCGACAATCTTGGCTTGCGCCAGGGTCATCTTCAGGTTGTTGATGCGCTCTTCCAGGTGAGCCTGTGCCTCCTTGGCGGCGTCGTACTCAGAGTTCTCACTCAAGTCGCCCTTGTCGGCAGCCTCTGCGATGGCGGCGGAAGCCTTGGGGCGCTCAATAGCCTCCAAATGGTGGAGGTCAGCCACGAGCTTGTCGTAGCCTTCTTGTGACATATATCCCATGATGTTTACAGTTTTAGTTGTTAATAATTTCAGCGCGGATAAAACGAAAAAGAATTCCGACATCCTTGCGCATGTCGGAATTCCGTATCCTTAAAGCTTGTTTTTCAATCAATTGATGCAAAGTTAGCCATTAATTTCGATAATGCCAAACTTTTCGTTGAAAATAATTTTGGGCGGTAACTTGTAGGCCCCACCTTTTATGCCGCTTCGTTCTTGGCGGTCACTGGCCGGACATGGACAGGCCCGCCAACGCCACATTCTTCTACTTCACCTCACCCGTTGTGAAATTGATCTTGAAGCTGTCGCGGTATTCGAAGACACACTGGCCGTCCTGGAACGAGACGGGGAAGATGATGGTCTTGGTGCGTGGCAGGTCGGGGTCCATCCAGCGGTCGCCGACATAGAGATAGGTGGTCTGCTTGGTGCCTTCCACCTTGAGGATGGCGGCCGCCTGTGTGCCGAAGGCCTTGTCGTCGCCGATGTTTTCGAGGGGTGTCCAGCCTTTGCGCAGGTTCTTCGACACGCTGAGCTTGCACTGGTTGGGCGCCCACCCCGTGCAGGCCGACGAGAGCATGTAGTAGCGTCCGTCGACGCGCACCACGGCCGGAGCCTCGCGGCGCTCGCCCTTCATGAGCGGCGTGTGCTTCTTCACGCTGAGATAGTCGGCCGACAACTGGAACAGGCCCAGGTCGGTGTTCTCGTTGGTGGTGGAGATGAAGTAGGCCGTGCCGTTGTCGTCGACAAACACGTTGCAGTCGCGGCTCTTCACACCCAGCGGACGTCCGCTCCATTGCAGGCGGTAGGGACCCGTGATGCGGTCGGCCACGAAGCAGGCTGCCTCGGAGGCACCATAGTTGCTGCTCTCCCAGTGGCACCAGACGACATACTTGCCCGTCTTCTTGTTGTGCAGGATCTTGGCGCGCTCGATGAAGCGCGATGCACCCAGCTCGGGGGTGGTCTTGCCATTCTCGATGATCTTGCCCATGAAGCGCCAGTGTTGCAGGTCCTCGCTGGCGTAGAGGTTGACGTCGGGATTCCATGAGTTGGAGCGGTCCTCGCCCACCATGTACCATGTGTTGCCTTCGCGGAGGAAGCCGGGGGCGTGGGCCTGCACCACGTTACCGTCGGTGTCGTGCCACAGGGTGCCGTTGGTGACGGTAGTCCAGCCGTCGGCCATCATGCCCAGCGTGTAGGCCATGAAGGCCAGGATCATTGTCAAGCGTAATCTCATGTTTTCTTAATCTTTTGTAGTGGTAATTGATAGGACGCACCTGATGGGGGGCTGTTGGGTCATCAGATCAATACATGATGCCCAGCCAGCGCAAGATGTCGTTGAGGTTGGCCACCACCATGAGCAATATCAGGATGGTGATGCCCACATACTCGGCACGCACCATGAACTTCTCCGATGGTTTGCGTCGCGTGATGATCTCATAGAGCAAGAAGAGCACGTGTCCGCCGTCGAGAGCCGGGATGGGCAGGATGTTCATGAATGCCAGGATGATGCTCAGGAAGGCTGTCATCTTCCAGAACATGTACCAGTCCCAGGTGTCGGGGAAAAGGCTGCCGATGGACCCGAAGCCGCCCAGCGACTTGGCGCCGTCGGCCGTGAAGACATACTGCATGTCGCTGACGTAGCCGGCCAGCACGTCCCAGCCATACTTCACGCCTGCAGGGAAGCTTTCGAAAAAGCCATAGTCGACGTGTGTGACGTGGTCCTTGTAGAGGCCCATGGCGCTCGGGATGGTGAAGCCCATCATCAGGTCGGGCGTCAGGGTGGTGCGCAGGGTGTCGTGCTTGCCGGTCCCTGCCTTGGCCACCACAAGGCCTATGGTGCGCAGGCGGAGGCTGTCCTTGTGGGTCTTTGCCGCTGTCAGCTCGTCGCCGATGCGCCCTATCTCCTCCGTGAACTCATTGTAGGAGTCGATGGCCTTGCCGTTGACGGCCAGCAGGGTGTCGCCCTTGCCCAGGCCGAGCGCCCAGGCCGGTGAGGCCACCATGCGACTGTCGTCGCCGGCTACAGGCAACTCCTTGCACACGGAGTCGATGACTGCCGGGATAAACGGGCGAAGGAATTGTGGGGTCACCTTCAGCATGTTGAGCAGGTTGAGGTCGCCCGGCAGGTTGATGCGCACGGGCTTGCCGTCACGGATGACGTCACAATAGCGCGCCTCGGAAAGGTCGCGGTAGACATCGACGTTGAAGTCCTTGAACGGGCGGATGTCGGTGCCCACGAGGATGTCGTGGTCGCGGAAACCATACTGCTTGGCCTCGGTGTTGAACTTCATGCCCAGTGACATGTCGGCCACCTTGACATAGCTCTCGCCCCAGTGGAACATAATCATCGAGTAGATGAAGAGTGCCAGCAGGAAGTTGACGGTCACACCGCCAATCATGATGATGAGCCGCTGCCATGCGGGCTTGCTGCGAAACTCCCACGGTTGCACGGGTTGCTTCATCTGCTCGGTGTCGAAACTCTCGTCGACCATGCCGGCAATCTTGCAGTAGCCGCCCAGGGGCAGCCATCCCATGCCATACTCCGTCGAGCCGTTCTTGGGCTTGAAGCTGAAGAGCTTGCCACCCCACTTGCCCACGGAGATGTCGAAGAAGATGAAGAACTTTTCCACCCTGACACCGAAGAGCTTGGAGGCCAGCATGTGGCCGCCCTCATGCAGGAAGACAAGCAGGGAGATGGAGAGGATGAACTGAAGGAGTTTTATGAGGAATACTTCCATTTCAAATGATGTGCTATGCGATTAAAAAAATAAAAGGTTGTGATGCGGTATGGATGAGCATGCGCTGAGGCGCTCAGAGAAGTGAGGCCGCCACCTGCCGTGCCTCACGGTCGGTGCTGAGGTAGACGTCAAGGCTGGTGCTGGCGTCGAAGGGCACGCGGCTCATGGTCTTGCTGATGATGTCGGCCATGCCGAGAAACGAGCATTGGCCCTTGCGGAAGGCGGCGTTGGCCACCTCGTTGGCGGCATTGAGCACGCAGGGCACGTTGCCACCCTGGTGGATGGCGTCGTAAGCCAGTTGCAGACAGGGGAACTTCTCCACGTCGGGCTCGAAGAACTCCAGCTTCTGCGTCTTGAAGAGATCCAGCCGCTCGCCGTTGAGATCCAGCCGCTCGGGGAACGAGAAGGCGTACTGGATGGGTAGCCTCATGTCGGGCACACCCAACTGCGCCTTGACGGCGCCGTCCTTGAACTGCACGCCACTGTGGACCACCGACTGGGGGTGGATGAGCACCTGGATGCGGTCGGCAGGCACGCCAAAGAGCCACTTGGCCTCCATGACCTCGAAGCCCTTGTTCATGAGCGATGCCGAGTCGATGGTGATCTTGGCGCCCATGTCCCATGTGGGGTGGCGGAGGGCGTCGGCCGCCGTGACGTGGCGAAGCCGTTCATGGTCGAACAGGCGGAACGGACCGCCCGAGCAGGTGAGCAGGATCTTGTCGACCTCATTCATGTCCTCGCCCACCAAGCTCTGGAAGATGGCGGAATGCTCGGAGTCGACGGGCAACAGGTCCACATGGTTCTCGCTCACCAACTTGAGGATGAGCTCACCGGCCACGACGAGTGTCTCCTTGTTGGCCAGGCAGATCTTCTTGTGGGCCTTGATGGCGTGGATGGTGGGCTCGAGACCGGCGAAGCCCACCATGGAGGCGAGCACCATGTCGACGGGCGAAGCCTCGACCACCTCGTTGAGCGCCTCCTTGCCCGCGTAGACCTTGATGTCGGGACGGTCGGCGAGGAGCGCTTGCAGCGCTTCGTAGTGGGCGTCGTTGGCGATGACCACGGCGGCGGGGTTGAAGCGGTGGGCCTGTTGGGCCAGCTTCTCCACGCTGTTGTTGGCCGTCAGGCAGTACACTTCATAGCGGTCGGGGTGCTGACTGATGACGTCGAGCGCCTGGGTGCCGATGGAACCGGTGCTGCCCAAGACGCATATTTGCTGTTTCTTCATTTCGGAAAAATGGAATGGTGGGTCGTGCGGACCCAAGTCGTCTACTATAATGTTAAGGCCGATCCCTCTTGGCGATGAGGCAAGGCCCTCTCGTGGTCGGTGATGTCACGGCGGGTCAGAGGTCCAGCAGGCCCTCGGGTATGGTCATGGTGAGGGTCTGCGCCTGCCGGTCCACGTCGTGTATGAGGTCATCACTGGCCGGGATGAGCACGTCGCCCTGTGGCGTGGCCAGCGTGAAGAGCACGTTGATGGTGCTGTCGTCCACATGCTGGATGGTTCCCGCCACCTTGCCCGATGCCTCGTTGATGACCTTGAAGCCGATGATCTCCGCCCATGACGCTCCGCCGTCCTCCTCTTGCGCCAAGGCTCGGGGGAAGAACACGTCGCATCCCGTCAGTTCGCGGGCGCGCTCCTCGGTGTCGATGTCGCAAAGCTTCAGCAGGCAAATCTCATTGGAGCGGAAGCGATACTCCTCGATGAAGAACGGCACCAGGATGCCGTCGATGTCGAGAATGAGGTAATCGGCGTCCACGCGGTCGAAGATGTCATCGTCGAACTGGAACGACAACTCTCCCCTCACGCCGTGGGGCTTGCCCAGGCGGCCTATGCGGTACACATCCTCTTGCTTGATCATGGTTGTCGCGATGGGTGATTAGTCGTTCACACGTTGTATCTTGGCGCCCAGCTTGTTGAGGCGTCGCTCGATGTCCTGGTATCCCCGGTCGATCTGTGCGATGTTGGCGATGCGGCTGGTGCCGCGTGCGCTCATGGCCGCGATGAGCAGGGCGATGCCGGCACGTATGTCGGGCGAAGTCATGTTGCCTGCGCGCAACTGGATGCGGTGGTCTTGTCCCACCACCACGGCACGGTGCGGGTCGCACAGGATGATCTGCGCGCCCATGTCGATGAGCTTGTCGACAAAGAAGAGGCGGCTCTCAAACATCTTCTGGTGGATGAGCACCGATCCGCGCGCCTGTGTGGCCACGACGAGCAGCACGGAGAGCAGGTCGGGTGTCAGTCCGGGCCATGGCGCGTCGGCCAGGGTCATGATGGTGCCGTCGATGAACGACTGCACCTGGTAGTGGCTGTGGTGCGGGATGACAAGGTCGTCGCCCTCCACCTTGATGCGTACGCCCAGCCTGCGGAAGGCGTCGGGGATGATACCGAGGTCTCTCACCGACACATCCTTGATGCGGATGCCGTCGCCCACCATGGCCGCCATGCCGATGAATGATCCCACCTCGATCATGTCGGGCAGCACGCGGTGGCTGGCCCCGTGTAGTTTCTCCACTCCGACGATGGTGATGAGGTTGCTGGCGATGCCGCTGATGTTGGCGCCCATGTGGTTGAGCAGGTGGCACAGTTGCTGTATGTAGGGTTCGCAGGCGGCATGGTAGATGGTGGTGGTGCCCTTGGCGAAGACGGAGGCCATGATGATGTTGGCCGTTCCGGTCACCGAGGCCTCGTCGAGCAACATATAGGTGCCTTTCAGTTGCTTGGCGTGTATCTGGTAGACGTTGCGCTCCTCATCGTGCACAAACTGGGCCCCCAGGTTCTTGAAACCAAGGAAGTGGGTGTCGAGCCGACGGCGCCCGATCTTGTCGCCGCCCGGCTGTGCCACGGTGGCCTGGCCGAAGCGGCCGAGCAACGGGCCGATCATGAGCACCGAGCCGCGCAACGACGCGCATTTGCGCACAAACTCGAGGCTGTCCAGGTAGTCGAGATTGATCTCGTCGGCCTGGAACGTGTAGTCGCCCTCTCCGTTGCGTGTCACCTTCACCCCCATGTCCGCAAGCAACTTGATGAGGTTGTTCACGTCGAGGATGTCGGGTATGTTCTTGATCCTCACGGGGTCGGGCGTAAGCAATGTGGCGCAGATCACCTGCAACGCCTCGTTCTTCGCACCTTGCGGTGTGATTTCTCCGCTGAGCGGATGTCCGCCTTCGATGATGAATGACTCCATACGCTTGCTTATTTTCTTTTGCGTTTCTTTTCCGTGTCTTTGATGTCGACCTTGGCAAACTTGAAGTTGGCGAGGTCCAGTTGGATCTTGCCGTCAGTGTAGCGTGCCAGGTCGTCGGCCACCTTCTCGTCGTCGGCGTATCCGTGGCTCCACAGTGTGAGGTCGCGCTTCATCTGGTTGGCCGTGAGGCACACCAGGTCGTCGCGCTCCTTGCCGGGCTCCATGGTCTTGAGCTTGTCGAAGAGCTTGAAGATGTACCGTCCGTAGTGGCGCACACGGATATTGTCCGTGGGATACTTCATAGGCTCGGGCTTGGTCTGCATGGATCGTGCCTCGCTGATGTCGTAGGGCCAGTCGATGTCGAGCTTGAAGTCGCTCATCAGCGCCAGGTGGTCCCATAGCTTCTGCTTGTAGTTGGCGTTGTTGCGGTTTTGCGGTGCCATGCGGTCCATGGTGGCGACGATGGTGGCGGCGCACCGCTGCCGTTCCTCCTTGGTGGGCAGGGTCACGCAGTAGTCTACCATGTTCTGTATCTCACGCCCATATTCTGGCAAGATGAGTTTCTCGCGCTGGGTGTTGTAGTCCAATCCGTTGATGTTCATGTGTTTTGTTGAGGGTTGTTAAGGGGTATGTCGCGGGGAGGCTCAGAGCAACTTGCGCGGCAGCTTGGCCACGAAGTCCTTGAGGTAGAAGGGCACAAAGTAGGCCACGTCCTCATATCGCTCCTCGGCCATGCACCGTTCGGCGAGCGGCAGCATGTTCTTGGCGAGCGGCTCAATGTCGCTGATGAAGTGAGCGTTGGGATGGTCGATCACATCCTGGCACTTCTTGGCTCCGTTGCCGAAGAAGTAGACGGGGTGCTGGTCGAGATATTCCTTGTAGGTGTCGGGCTCCACCACGTCGGCGTGGATGGGTCGCACCTCATGCAAGGAACGGTCGAAGAGTTGTGCGTAGACCTCCATGCGGCGGGCGTCGAGCATGGGACAGAGCAGCGCGTCGTCATCTGTCACCAGCTCTTGCAGCAGCACTGGCACGCAGAGCAGCTCGAGCGTGGGCACGGCCAGAAGCTTGATACTTCTTCCGTAGCAGATGCCCTTGGCCATCGACACGCCGATGCGCAGGCCCGTATAGGAACCGGGGCCGCAACTCACGGCCACGGCATCAAGGGGGATGGCGTGGTTGTCGATGAACGAGAGCGCTTCGTCGACAAAGGCGCCGAGGCGTTCGGCATGGTTGGGGCCGCTGTGGTCTTCCTTGTCAAAGATGCACGCGCCGTCATGGCTGACGGCCACTGAGCACACGTTGGTGCTCGTTTCAATGTTCAAGATGCACGACATAGTTTTGAAAATTCTATCTAAATAAAGTGCAAATTTACGCTTTTTTCCACGATTTCTTAGTACATTTGCAGAAATTTAACGCGAAAGAAGCATGATACAATCAATGACAGGTTACGGCAAGTCGGTCGTGGCCTACAAGGACAAGAAAATTAATGTTGAGATTAAATCATTGAACAGCAAGGCTCTCGACCTCTCCACGCGCATCGCGCCGCTCTATCGGGAGAAGGAGATGGAGATCCGGCAACTCATTGCTCGCTCGCTGACAAGGGGTAAGGTTGACTTTGCCATTTGGGTGGAGAAGGATACCCTTGTTGACGCCACACCGGTCAATGCGGCCCTTGTGGAGAATTATTACCATCAGCTGAAGACCATCACCGATGGCGCAGGCATTCCCGAGCCGGCCGACTGGCTCACCACGCTCATGCGCATGCCCGATGTGCTCACCAAGACTGAGGTGGAGAAGCTCGACGACGACGAGTGGCAGGCTGTGCTCCAGGCTGTCCACACCGCCATCGACGCCCTCATGGCCTTCCGCCGCCAAGAGGGTGCGGCGCTTGAGCGCAAGTTTCATGAGAAAGTGGACAACATCGAGCGACTGCTCCATGAGATAGAGCCTTACGAGAAGAGTCGTGTGGCGAAGATCAAGGAGACCATCGTCAAGGGGCTCGAGATGATACCCGGGGTGGACTATGACAAGAACCGGCTGGAGCAAGAGCTCATCTACTATATTGAGAAACTTGACATCAGCGAGGAGAAGCAGCGCCTTGCCAACCACCTGAAATATTTCCGTGAGACCATGGCCGAAGACCAGCCCAACGGCAAGAAGTTGGGCTTCATCGCGCAGGAGATGGGCCGTGAGATCAACACCACCGGTTCGAAGAGCAACCAGGCGGAGATGCAGAACATCGTGGTCAAGATGAAAGACGAACTGGAACAGATCAAGGAGCAGGTGCTCAATGCGCTCTAATCCTATGGGCAGGCCCTTTGTGAGGAGCCTGCCTTTTGTTTTTCCCACCTTTTTATTATATGATTATGGCAGACAACAACAATATCTCCAACACCCCATCCGCCGCGCCCGCTCAGCAAGGCGAAGGACGGCTGCTCATCTTCTCGGCGCCGTCGGGCAGTGGCAAGAGCACCATCGTGAAGTGGCTCATGGAGCAACATCCCGAGTTGCGGCTGGCCTTCTCGGTGAGCGCCACCACACGTGCGCCGCGCGGCACAGAGCGCAATGGCGTGGAATACCTGTTTCTCTCGGAGCAGGAGTTTCGCGCGAAGATCGCTGCGGGCGAGTTCCTGGAGCACGAAGAGGTCTATCCCGGCCGATTCTATGGCACGCTGAAGGAACAAGTCGAGACCCAGTGTCGCAAGGGCGAGAACGTGGTCTTCGACGTTGATGTGAAGGGCGGTTGCAACATCAAGCAGTTTTATGGTGACCGCGCCCTCAGTGTCTTCATCCAGCCACCGTCGGTCGAGGAGCTGCGGCGCCGTCTCGTGGGGCGTGCCACCGACGCGCCAGAGGTCATCGAGCAACGCCTGGCCAAGGCTTCCTATGAGCTGACGTTCGCGCCGCGCTTCGACCATATCGTGGTCAACGACGACCTGGCCACCGCTGAGGCTGAGGCCTATCGTCTGGTGAGTGACTTCCTGAAGCGCTGACCGTCATGGCTGGGCTGATACCGACAGGCATCTTCGGTGGGTCGTTCAATCCCATCCACCTGGGCCACATAGGCCTGGCGCGCGACATCCTGCGCCTCACTGACCTCAGTGAGGTGTGGTTTCTCGTGTCGCCCCTCAACCCCTTCAAGCGAGCGGCTGGCGACCTGCTCGACGACCGCCTGCGTTTCGACATGGCTCGTCAAGCCCTTGTCGACGAGCCTGGTTTGGTGGCGTCTGATTATGAGTTTGCCCTGCCCAGGCCATCCTACACGTGGCAGACGCTGGCCCATCTGCGCGAAGACTATCCCGCCCGCCGGTTCACGCTCATCATCGGAGCCGACAACTGGTTGTCGTTCAGTCGCTGGGCCCATCCCGATGACATCTTGCGCCATCATCCCATCATCGTCTATCCGCGAGAGGGTTGCCCCATCGACCGCGGCTCGCTGCCGCCCGGTGTCACCCTTGTCGACACGGGCCTCTATCCTGTCAGCAGCACGGCCGTCCGCCGGCGCGTGGCGCTTGGCCAGCCTGTCGACGGCCTTGTGCCGCCGTCGATTATTCCCATGGTCGAGCGCTACTATGACAGGGGCGCGCCCTCTGGCGAGTGAGCTCTGACAACATCAACCAAACTTTTGCATCATTATGCGCAGTCGGTATGAGCCCCATAAAAATCACGACAAAACGAAGTGTGCGCCACATTTGGAAAAAGGCAAAAGCGCCAGCCCCCATTCTTGGGAACTGGCGCTTTTGTTGATGCCGTCGGTTGGCGCTTATTTGCAGCAACTCTTCTTCTCGTTGAGCTTCAGCAGGCTCTTGTATTCTTTCTTGGTGATGCGCATGAATGAGCCGTGCTGCGGTCCGGTGACACCCTCGATGTCGACGGGGTCGTGGAAATTGCGCAGGTTCTCGTCGGCCTTGCAGATGCGATAGTGCTTGGGATTGTCGCTGTACTGGATGTAGGCCACGCGCCACGTCTTGTCACCGATGAGCTGGAAGGCGCTGGATCCCTCACAGTTCTTGCGGCCCTCGAAGCTCACGTAGTCGTGTTCCACGGGCTCACCCCAACCGTAGGTCAGGTGGTCCGACACGGCTGTGTAGATGCCCGGCTTGCCGCCCTCCTTCTTGATGAGCATGTGATATTTGCCATCGGCCAGCAGGTTGATGTCGGCGTCGATGGTGGCATAGCCCCAGTCGAAGAGCAGGCGTGGCGTGGTGAGGCGTGTGAAGTCTTTCGAGGCGTGGCTGTAGTACATGCGGTCATACTTCTCCTCGGCGCGGTTGAGCATCGAGTAGTAGATCATGTAGCCTCCGCGCTCACCGTCGGGCCACACATAGTCGGGGTCCCAGAAGATCTGCGGAGCCCACACGCGGTTGATGGTTGACCAATCCTTGTAGGGGCTCTTGGCGGTCGCCCCGTCGCAGAAGATGGACATACCCTTGCGGAAGTCGAACGTTACCGACTGCCAGTCGACGAGGTTCTTGGAACGCAGCAGGTCGATGCCGTAGTTGTCCCACTTGTGGCTCTTGGCCACACACATGTCGGTGGTCACCATGACATAGCCCTTCTTGTTCCAGGCGCGCGTGATGTAGGCGTCGCGTGTGCCACCCTCGATGCGCGCGTGCTCCTTGGGATCGAAGATAGGCTTTCCCTCGAGGATGTCCTGATAGTGATAACCGTCGCGGCTCACGGCATAGGCTGTCCACTCACCGCGGTCGCTCATGTGGCAATAGAGATAGCCGTAGTCGCCCTTCACCGGATTTTGTGCGTGGGCGGAAAAGGTTGTTGCAGCAAGCAGGGCTGCAAGGATTATTTTTTTCATGTGGGTAGATTTTTGTTTACGCAAAGATAGGCATTTTATTTCTGATTGTCACAATTCTTCGCGTAAAAAACATGCTGTTTTCGTATTTATTATAAAAAATAGGTAATTAGTTTTAATCTTAACGACGCTTATGAATAAGTTATTTACGACGCTTGCGCTGTTGTTTCTCGGTGTGGCCTCACTGTGGGCTGCCGAGGGTGACAGCACTGTGGTGACCTTCGACTTCACCACGACAGCCAGTACCGACGGCGCCTACACAGGCAGCCTGAAGAATGGTGCGCGCCTGACCACCTTTGCCGGGCGGCCCGTGTTGGCGCTGGGCGACGACGGAGGCTACTTCGAGCTTGACCGGGCTTTCGGCCAAGCGCTGCGAAGCCTCAAGACGTTCTCCATCACCACCGACGTGTTTATCCCCGAGACGACAGACACCACCCGCAACGGCAACTTCATCTGGTGCTTCGCCAACTCGTCGACGACGGGCTACCTGTTCTACAGTGCCAAGGGCCAGCGCTACGCCATCTCCAAGACCACCTACACCGGTGAGGAGAAGGTGCCGGTGCGCGCCACCATGATGCCCAAGCTCGGGCGGTGGTTCAACGTGGCCGTCATCATGCGCCCCAACGGCCGTCTCTATGTCAACATCAATGGCTCGAGTGCCGCCGCGGCCAAGGTGTCGACGACGCCCGCCGACCTCAACGAGCTGGTGCAGAACTATCTCGGCCGGAGCTGCTACAGCGGTGACGCGCCGCTGAAGGGTGCCATGTACCACAACTTCAAGCTGTGGAACTATGACATCATGTCGTCAGAGCTGAAGGATATCAGAACAGATGCCGAGCGAACCGCCATGAACGCCTACATCGACTCAGTGGCCCAGGCCCGCAAGGACTCGCTCCAGCAGATTGAGGACGAGAAGACACTGGCCACCTTCACCATGGGTGACCTGCACCATCTCATGGACAACGTGGACCTGCCGTCCACCTTCCAGGGTGGAACGGTGGAGTGGACCACCAGCGACGCCAGCGTCATCACGTCCGACGGCATCATCACACGTCCGCCCTTCGGAGCCCAGGAGGCGACCGCCACGCTGACGGCCCACCTCTCGCTGCGCAACGCCCGTGTCGAGAAGCGGTTTGAGGTGTCGGTCATGCCCAACCTTTCTGAGGAGGAGAGCCTGGCCTATGACCTCGAGAACCTGACGCTGAGCAACAAGCGCAACAATCTTTACGACCAACTGGTGCTTCCTACCGTGGGACGCCTGGGCTCGGTCATCACCTGGAAGTCGGGCGACACCGAGTGGCTGTCTGACAACGGGCGCGTGCTGAAAGCGTCGGAGACGGAGAAGCATCATGTGACGCTCACCGCCACCCTGTTCCGCGGACAGCTTCGACAGACGAAGACGTTCGATGTATACATCCATCAGCAGGAGCCCTATAAGAACTATCTCTTTGTCTATTTCCCCAGCAACGATAACGAGAACCTCTACTACGCCATCTCTGAGGACGGCTACAACTACACACCGCTCAACAATGGACGGGCGTTCCTCAAGGCTGACACCACCACGGTCATGGGCGGCCTGCGCGACCCCCACATCCTGCGGGGTGAGGACGGGTGGTTCTACATGGCCGTCACCGACATGAAGTGCGCGCTCGGCTGGAGCAGCAACCGCGGCCTCGTCCTGATGAAGTCGAAGGACCTCATCCATTGGACCCACCACACCGTACACTTCCCGACGAAGTATGCCGGCACATCGTTTGCCAACGTCACACGCGTCTGGGCGCCCGAGACCATCTGGGACCCGAAGGCCAAGAAGTACATGGTCTACTTCTCCCTGCTCACCAACGACGGCACCATCCGCTACGACAAGGACTACTACTGCTATGCCAACGCCGACTTCAGCGACCTGGAGGGTGAGCCCACCTATCTCTACGACCGCGGATCGGCCACCATCGACATGGACATCGTCTACAATGAGACCGACTCGCTCTATCATGGCTTCTTCAAGAACGAGGGCCAGGGCGGCATCTGCCAGGTCACCGCACGCACGCTCACCGCTCCCGAAGGCGCACCCCTCGGGAGCCAATGGTCGGCACCGTCGGCCACGCTCCAGCAGACCACCGAGGCTGTGGAGGGCGCAGGCGTGTTTAAGCTCATCAACAAGGACAGTTGGGTGCTGATGTACGACTGCTACACGGCAGGCCACTACCAGTTCTGCTCCAGCTCGGACCTCAACACATTCAAGTTTGTGCAGAACACCGCCACGTCGGGTGCCTTCACGCCTCGCCATGGCACGGTCATCCCCATCACTGCCGAGGAGACGGAGGCCCTGCTCGCCGCTTTCTCGCCCGAGAAGGCCGCCACGTTGGCCCTTCAGGGTGCCAATGATGTGAATGTGAAGCAGGAGAACGTGTCGATCACGGCCACATCGGCCTTCATCCCCGTGGAGCAGGGCACTGACCTGAGCCACTACGATCCCCAGTTGGAGGTGAGCCTCGGCGCCACCGTCACGCCCCAGGGACCGCAGGACTTCACCAAGGGCGCGGTGAACTACACCGTGAGCCATGGCGCGGCATCGAAGACCTATGCTGTGACTGTCGAGGCCGACGGCAACCCCATCCTGCCAGGCTTCCACGCCGATCCGGAGGTGCTGGCCTCACGCAAGACCGGGCGGTTCTATGTCTATCCCACCACTGACGGTTACGCCAGTTGGGGCGGTTCCTATTTTGATGTGTTCTCCAGTCCCGACCTGGTGCACTTCACCAATGAGGGCACCATCCTCAACCTCAAGAGCGGCGGCGATGTGGCATGGGCCACGGGCAACGCCTGGGCGCCGTGCATCGAGGAGAAATGGATGGATGGCAAGTGGAAATACTTTTTCTACTTCAGCGGACAAAACCCGAGCTTGAACAAGAAGACCCTGGGCGTGGCCGTGGCCGACAATCCCACAGGTCCCTTCAAGGCTGCCGCCAAGCCCATCGTGTCGGCCACCAGCGGCGGACAGATGATTGACTCGGACGTCTTCACCGACCCCGAGTCGGGACAGACCTATTTCTACTATGGCAACGGACAGATGCACTACCGCCTGCTGGCCGACGACATGATGTCGACCGTGGGCAATGAGTACACGATCACACCCAGTGGCGGAACGCTCCAAAACTATGCTTACCGTGAGGGCACCTACGTGTTCTATCGCAACGGCATCTACTATTTCCTCTGGAGTGTCGACGACACGGGCTCGCCCAACTATCATGTGGCCTACGGCACCGCCAAGTCGCCCACAGGCCCGATTGAGGTGGCGGCCGATCCCATCGTCCTCATCCAGGACCCGTCGAAGGAGATCTATGGCCCCGCGCACAACTCAGTGGTCAACGTGCCCGGCACCGATGACTGGTACATCGTCTACCACCGCATCAACAAGCACTATCTCAACAACAGCCCCGGCGTCCACCGCGAGGTGTGTGTTGACAAGTTGACCTTCGACGACCGCGGACGCATCAACCGCGTGACGCCGACGCGTGAAGGCATCGCCCCCGTCGACAACAGCAAGCTCATCGAGGACGCCACGGCCATCGCCCTGCCTGAGGACGGCATGACAGCTGGCGGCACGGCCAAGGTCGTCGGCGTGACCTATTACAGCGTGGACGGCACTTGCCTTGGCGCGACCGCACCGCAGGCCCACGGCATCTACGTGCGCAAGGAGACGCGGGCCGACGGCTCCACGCGTAGCCTGAAGATCGTGAGATAAGTCAGGCACTTACGGGGTCATCCCCATGAGACGGCATACAAAAAAACGAGCTCCTGTTCCTTGACCAGTGGTCGGGTGAACAGGAGCTCGTTGCGTTAGGGAGGACCTTATTGCTCTTCCATGAAGCCGCCGTTCTGCTTGACGAAGCGGATGAGCCGGTCGAAGACGGGACTCCGCTGGAGCGTGCCGACGTTGCCCGTGAGGATGAGCTGCTTGCGCGCCCGGGTGAGGGCCACGTTGAGCTTGCGGTCGATGACGTGTCCCTCCTCGACGAACGAGTTGGCCGTCAGGAAGTCGAGCTGGTAACGCTGCTGGATGGTGAACGAATAGATGATGACGTCGCGTTGCGACCCTTGGTATCGCTCTACGGTGTCGATGCTGATGTCGGCCAGCTCGGGCATGCCGAGACGCTCTATCTCCTTGCGTATCATGGCTATCTGGTTGCGGTATGGCACGATGACCCCCACGGTCTTGGTGGCGTCGAACCGGTCGCCGTAGAAGTGGCGTGTGCGCCTGAGCACGTCGGCCACGATGCGGGCCTCGTCGGTGTTGACCTTGTCGGAGATGTCGGGGCGGCGGCAGTCGGCAGAGGCGATGAACAGCAATCGATGCTCCGCGAGCGCTTGGTCGAGCCAGTCGCCTGCCGTGGGCGTATAGTCCAATGAGGCCTCGCGCTGGTGGGCGAGGGGCACGGGACGCAGATGCTCGGTGAAATAGAACTCATGGTTGGGAAACTCCGCTATCGCCGGGTGCATGCGTCCCTGGCGGGAGAGCACGCCCGTGAAGTCGGTGCGGTGGTTTGTCTGCTCGATGCGGATGAGCCGTTCGAAGAGCGAGTTGCGGCAGTCGGTGAGGCCGATGGCGTTGAGCTGCGGGTCGTCGACGACCGACAGGGCCGAGTCTTGCTGCACCACGGCCGGCAGCTGCTTGTAGTCGCCGATGAGGATAAACTTCTCAGGTTGGGTCAGCAGCCCCACGATGCCCGGTTCCAGAATCTGGCTGGCCTCGTCGACGATGGCCAGGTCGAAGTGCTTCAGGGTGAAGAGGTAGCTGCGGTTGAGCAGGGTCGACGTAGTGCCGACGATGACCTGTGTGTCGAGGATTTTCCCCTTGATTTCCGCCAACTTGCCATATTGCTCCAGGGCATGGTCGAGCAAGTGGTCGCGGTAGCGCCGGTCGCAGGTGTACTCATTGCCGATGCGCAGGAAGTCGATGCCGTTGTCGCAGAGCATGCCGCATATCTCGTCCACGGCACGGTTGGTGTAGGCCATGAGCAGCACGTTCTTGCGCTGTCCGCCCGGTGTCCCGGCATCTTGGTCACCACAGGCAGGTGCGATGGTCTCCCTGACGAGGTATTGCAGCGCCATGCTCGTCTTGCCTGTCCCCGGCGGTCCGACGAGCAGGAAGTAGTCATTGGCTTGCATGGCTCGCAGGATGATGCCGTCGTAGGCCGGGTTGTAGCTTCGGCTCAGTTCAATGGTCTTGTCGCCTTGTGGCGCGCGTTGCCCGAGCAGCAGCTGGCGCTTCTCGGCAGGGCCGCTGATGAGCTGCTGCAGGCTCCGCAGGGCTGCCGTGGCGTTGCCTCCGGCGCCGGCATGCTCAATGCACCACAGCACCCGTTGCTCGCCTGTGGTGTTGCGCCGGCCCGCCGCTTCGAAGATGTCAGGGTTTTGCTGCCCGTCGCTCAGGTGCACCGTCACCTGGTCGGAGCGTATCTCGGTGAGCGCCGCACGGAAGAGCAAGGCTCGCCTGACATCAGGCTGGGTGCCCTCGAGATAAGGATAAAGATAAACCGCATCGCCCAGGCGGAAGTTGGGCAGGAAGTCTTCGCCCTGGTCAGGCACGTTGAGGGTGATGGTGTCGTAGCCGTTGTAGGTAGACGACCGTTGCTTGTCGGTGATGCGCAGGTCGGTGTAGATGTTGCCCGTCTCCTTCTTCTCGGTGATGGGCATGTTCCAGAGGTCGGCGGTGGCGTTGCCCGTGCCCTCGACGACACCCAGTCGGCTGGCCAGTTGCTCGCGATAGACGAAGTCGGCCATGCGGCAGAAGTAGCTGTGCGTGAGAGGGTCCATGTCGTGCAAGGGCGTGGTGACGGCACACAGTTGCGGATAGAGCCATTTGTTCCACAGGTTCTCGTTGACGGGCTGGGTGCGCAGCGCAAGGGGCTGCAGCCAGCCGATGACCGTGGCGAAACCACCGTTGCGGCCCATGCTGACCTCCATTGCCACAATCTGGTTGCGCAGGTTGATGGCCTCGTCGATGAGCTTGCGGTAGTAGGTGGCCCGTGGCAGGCCAGCGGGCATGGCATATTTGGAGTAGAGCAACCGTCCGTCGATGCTGTTGTAGGGCAGTGAGAAGTTGCGGCTCAGACACTCGTAGTAGAGCAGCAACTGCACGTAGTGTTGCTCGGTGAGCATGCTGCCGTGTGTCATGGGGTTGCCGCGGTCGATGGCGTAGTTCTTGCCCGACTTCTGCTCGACCAGCAACCGCAGGTCGGTCGTCATGAGGTCTATGCGTCCCTGCAGTCCCATCTGCTCGCAGACGAAGCTCGGCTCAAGGATGGCCTTGTGCCGGTCGTATGCCGACCGGAAAAGCATGTCGACCGCCTGGCTGATGTTTCTCACCTGTGTTTGTGCCTCTTGGTGGAAGGGCTCGCGCTGGTTGAGGTCCTGGCAGGTGCAGTATTCGAGGGCCTTCTCGCGGAAGTTGGTCTTGAAGGTCTCACGCCAGTCGTAACCGTCGCCCCGGTTGATGATGTCATCGAGGGCGCTTCCCGCGAAGTTTCCGATGAGGATGGCTTGTGAGTTGGCCTGTGGCTTCAGCCGGTTGATGGTGTAGACGAGTGGTGAGTGGCCGTAGGGCGTGAAGCAAGCCGCCAGCGAACTGATGTCGATGAGGAAGTCGGGCTCCACGATGACTTGTCGCGCCTGACACAAGTCGCTGCCGGGCTCAGTTGTCACGTCGATGAGGTTGACCTGCGTTCCCTCGTGCAGCAGGTTGCGCAAGTCGTCATGCTTGTCCATGCTGCAATCCACGCGTAGCGTCTGCTCGCCGGTGCCTTGCGCCATCTCCACGGTGACGATGCCGTCAGTCACCTTGCGCACCACACCCCTCACGCAGCGGTAGTCGAGTCGTTGCCTTGTGCCTTGTGGCCGGCGTGTCATGGGAATCTTGCCGATGAGCTCTGCGGGCAGGTCGGTGTCGAACACCTTGGAGATGAAGACAGCCAGCGCGCGGCAGTCTTGCAGCAACTCCTCGCGGGCGAGTGGCTCCGCGCTGTTGGAGTCGTGGCGCATCTTTTGGATATCGAAATAGTCGGCCGGGCCGATGTGCCGTTGCTTGCAGAGCACGTCGACCTTGGAGAAGAGCGAGCCGATGGCTTCGGTGGTGCCAGCCAGTCCGGCTGCACAGGTGAGCACCAGTGTCTCGTGCATCAGCTTGTTGAGCGTGGCGGGAGCCGCATCGTTGGCGCAGGCGATATAGGCCACACGATGGAACAGCTCGGCGGCGGTGATGTTGGAAGTCATGGCGGGTGGGGGTTAAGGTTGCTGTTGGTCCAGTTGTGCCTTCTCCCACTCGATGAGGCGGCGCTTCAAGTCGCGTCCCCAGTGATACTCGCCATAGGTGCCGTCGCTGTGTATCACGCGGTGGCAGGGCACAAGCATGGCGATGGGGTTTTGCGCGATGGCGGTGGCCACGGCACGCACGGCCTTGGGCTCGCCGATGGCTTCGGCCACCTGCTGGTAGGAGCGTGTCTGGCCGAAGGGTATCTGCCTCAAAGCCTGCCACACGCGTATCTGGAAGGCAGTGCCCCGGAGATCGAGCCGCAGGGGGTGGTCGTAGTGCTCAAAGGCCACGCGCTCCACAGTGTGGGCCATGGTGTCGTCTTGTGTGGTGGGGGTGTATTCGCCCCAGCGCTTGGCCAGCTCATGGATGGTCTCCAGGCGGTTGAAGTCGAGAAACTGCAAGTCGCACACGCCCTCATAGGTGCGCGCCACGATGATGTCGCCGAAGGGACACTCGCTAAATCCGTATTCTATCAAGTCACTCATACATGCAAAGATAGCGCTTTCGAATTAAAAAGAAGGCGGCAAGGGTGAAAAAATCAGTGCGCTTTTATTCGTTTTCCCAAAATCAATATGGAGACAAGAATAAACACTATTAAAACTTAAGGGACAAGGTTCTGTTCTTTTTTGACACTGAAGGCTGATCCAAATTTGAGTGTCTTATTTTGAAATAGCCTTCAGTGCCTATTTAAACTAAATAATTTCTATTTTGAAAAACTTTGTTTGTATATGAGGAACTAATTGGCTTATTTGAAGAGCTAGTAATGAAAGTACTGTAAAAAGCAATACTCCAGTACAGAACCATTTATACCTTTCAGAAGGTATAGCTGCTTGCAAAACAAAAAAGAATATGCACAGGTATGGCAAATACTTGTATGAGAGATTAGACCATCTATTGTATAATGTGGACGGGCAGACATAGTAAGTGCGCTTACCTTTCTGAACGATGAAAGATGCAATAGGCAAGATTGACCCATCAAGGCATTTAAGCTTGATGTCAATCTTGTCATTCTCTTCAACATCTATGTCATAGCAATTTGTACCCTTCGGGCAGACTGTGGCTTGTTGGCCATTCTTGCTTATTAAGACTTTTGCGTTTTTTCTTTCAAATCCAAGGTTCGTAATAATTGTCATGATTTCAAAGTGATTATTCGACTTCATTGGTCGCAGCTGCAGCTGCTGATGCAGCAAGCCCGGCTGCCGCTGCGGCTTGTGGTCCAAACCAGCTTCCTGCTAAGGCCCCAGCAGCATCAGCTGCGCCAACTGTTTGTATCCACTCGCTTTTTGAGAGCTTCTTCTCTTCTTTCTTTGTGTTATCTTGTTTGGCGCCTCTTGTCTTTGGTGCTGTAGTTAACTGATCCATATTTGTGGAGTTAATGCTTGACCAAAAATATGAATTCTCGGAATTTGACCAATATTCGATAGAACCATAGAGCACTCCAAATGTTACTTCGAGGGCTTCAGCGTCGCTTTTGGAATTGCAGTTATTTGCAAATCTTGTGTAAGTCTCTTCTATTATAGAATGTAAATCTGTTAATAAAAGTTTGTTGTCAAAGACTTCATTATCACTGACGTTACTCATACGATTTCTAATCTCATCCATACACACATGGAGTGCTTCCGATACAAATTTGTTGTTTTGTAGTGCGGAATTATCTCCTCCATAGCTGCTTCTAGCGCATACTTCAGAAAGTGATGAGCTTTGAAAATATTTCTTTGTTAGAGGTGCTATTTTGTCTAATATGTTAATTGCCTTATCATTGCCATACTTAAAATGCACATAGGCTTTAAAAATAGAGTCAAGTTTCTGGTCTTGTGAGGTGGATGCGACTCTGTTTTTTATATAGTCCAAACCGGAATTGTGAATTGTGGCGTATTCTTGAAGTATCGTTTCAAGTTGTTGGTTTCTGAATCATTGTCGCTGTTGTTGCAGGAAATGAAGAACAGGGACAGGATGGCTGGTAATATAGCCAACCATGGTTTCTTTTTAATTTTTGTCATGTCAAATTGTATTAAATTGAAAGTATATGTTTGGTGTTTTGTACTTATTGTTTGCGAAATTATACAAAATGTTTCATATTGCAATACGATTGGTGTTTTTTTTGTTTTATTTAACACAACGGCGGCAACTATTCTGCAGTAGTGTTTTCGGAATTCAGTGCACGTTACCCCAGTTTTGATAGAAAGATAATAAAAATTATGTAGTTCGCTGTTTGTTGCTGATTGTTGAGTGTCGGGAATAGCCGAAGAGCATTTTCTTGCTCAAACAAGCATGTAGTTTTGAAATTATATTTAATTTTGCCTTTCCAAACAACATGGCTGTAGTGGCCAACAGACAAAACCATGCTTATGACACAAGAAGAACTGATGCGCCGGGCCATAGCCCTGAGCGAGAAGAGTGTGAAGACAGGCGGCGGTCCGTTTGGTGCCGTCATTGCCCGTGGCGGCCGGGTGGTGGCCGAGGCGTCAAACAGCGTGACGCTCGACGATGACCCGACGGCCCATGCCGAGGTGAACGCCATTCGCATGGCGTGCCGCGGGCTGAAGACGTTTGACCTGAGTGGTTGCGACATCTACTGCTCGTGTGAGCCGTGCCCCATGTGCCTGGGAGCCATCTACTGGGCACGCCTCGACCGCGTGTACTATGCCAACGACCGAAAGGACGCCGCTCGCATAGGCTTTGCCGACAACTTCATCTACGACGAACTGATGATTGACCCATCCAAGCGCGACAAGGTGTTTGAGGTGTTGCTACCCGATGAGGGGCGCCGCGCCTTCGACATGTGGATGGAGAAGCGCGACAAGACCGAGTATTGACGACAATCATCTCCTGTCAACAAAAAAGCCCCCTAAGAGGGGGCGTGTGCTTGAAAGACAGGGGGTGGCGTCATTGGCCTCCCAGTCGCTCGAAGAAGGTGATGACCTCCTCCCAGGTCTTGAAGTCATCGGACCCGAGTGCGATGCCTGTCCCCATGAAGTCGGCCGAGGGCGCGGCATCGATGAAGTAGTCGCCGTAGAGCAATGCCTTCTGGTTGGTGTAGACCACGTGGTCGTGGGCTGGCGTGCTCAGGTATTGCTCCACCCAGCAGGCCAGTTGGCTGAGCTCGTCGTGCGCATTGGTGGGAGCCGGACCGACAATGTAGACCTGATAGTGCTCGATGAGCATGGAGAAGGCCTTCTGCAAGCACGACTTCGGGTGACCGTAACCGTCCATCAGTGCCGACGCGTCGATGTAGACGATGGGGCGCTCGCGCCCCTCTTGCCTGTCGTCTATCCAGCGGATGACCGGCACCACGCCTTCGAGGAATGAGCGGTCGTCCATGCGGTGGCCGCCATGGAAATGGGCCGCCTGCGCATAGTGGGCGGTGAACAGGCCGAAGGTGTCGACCAGCTCGTCCTTGTCGCCAAACAGTCCCCATACCCGTCCGCGTTCCTGCTCGCGCTCATCGGGGGGCATGGCCTTCAGTGCCGTGAAGCACTGCTCGGTCATCTCCTGGTATTCCTTTTCCAGCGCCTTGGTCACCATGAACTCCTTTTCGCCGTCTTGCCGTGCGTTTTGCCAAGTCTGCTTGCCCGTCATGCCATGGCTTTTCATGGTCTTGGCCATCTCGAAGGCCGGGTTCACGCAGATGCGGTCGTAGCCGTAGAGCATCTCCGTGTACATGCCCCCCATTGATGTCCCGATGATCAGGTCAGGCTTCTCTTCCGCCACCTTGGCCCTGAGCAACGCCATGGCCTCCTCGGGATGGAGCGGCAGGTCGTAAGCCACGACGGAGGCTTCGGGGAACGTTTCGCGGATGCGCGTCACCGTGCCGGAAGCTGCCGACGAGCCGAACCCGTGATTGTACATGATCTTCTTGCCCCGCATCAGGTCGGGGTATTGTTTGATGTATGGATTTTCCATTGCAGGATGTGTTTTGTTGCCATGCAAAGTTAATGCTTTTTATCCGAAAGGCAGTCATGCGTGGAGGGCCATTTGCATAATTTCTGTCACGCATCTTACCAGTTCCGCTTTTTGGCGGTCTTCTGTCGCCCGTAACTGTTGATAGCTAAGGGAATATGTCAGAATAGGGCCGCAGAGGAAAAAAGTTTGAAAATAAAGGCTGAAAAATTTGTATGGATGAAAAGAAAGCCGTATCTTTGCACCCGCTAAAGTGAGAGATGATTTGTTCACTGGCATTTTATTCAAGACCTGTCGGCATAGCTCAGTTGGTTAGAGTATCACCTTGACATGGTGGGGGTCCTTGGTTCGAATCCAAGTGTCGACACAGCGAAGAGCATTTCTCTATCGCGTTTTCCCAAAGCATATCCTTAAAACACATGCGCTACGGCGCTCATGCTGATTGCCCCCGATGATGAGGGCTGTCAGTCTTTTGCCGTTGCGGGCGTCCATTGATAAAGCCTCGCTGTCAGGAAGTGTTGTTTCCTGTCAGCGAGGCTTTTGTCGTTGTGTCAGCATCGGCGCTTCGCCGATGCCTGTGAGCGCGTCATCCCACCTGGCTTCCCGGCTTCACCTGGCCGAGCGTGGTGGTGACATTGAGCGACCCGTCGAAGTTGACGGCCGAGAGAATCATGCCCTGGCTCTCGATGCCCATCATCTTGCGCGGAGCGAAGTTGGCCACGAAGAGCACATCCTTTCCTACGAGGTCGGCAGGCTCGTAATACTTGGCGATACCCGAGAGGATGGTGCGGTCCTGTCCGCTGCCGTCGTCGATGGTGAACTGCAGGAGCTTGTTCGACTTCTTGACCTTCTGGCAATCCTTGATGTGGCCCACGCGGATGTCGAGTTTCTCCCACTCGTCAAACGGCACGTTGGGCTTCACCGGAGCGGCCTTGTAGTCCTTGGCGGCCTGCGCCTTCTCGTTGGCCTCCTTGGTGGCAGCCAGCTTGTCAAGCTGCTTCTGTATCTCCTCGTCCTCTATCTTCTGGAAGAGCAGGTGAGGTTCTGCCAACTGATGGCCCGGCTTGAGCAGGTCGGTGCGGCCCAGCTGCGCCCAGTCGAAGGCATCCATGCCGATCATCTCGCGCAAGCTCTTGCTTGAGAACGGCAAGAACGGCTCAAAGGCGATGGCGAGGTTGGCCACCAACTGCAATGAGATGTAGAGAATGGTCTCCACACGCTTGGGGTCAGTCTTCCACACCTTCCACGGCTCACACTCGGTGATGTACTTGTTGCCGATGCGCGCCAGGTTCATGGCCTCCTTCTGCGCCTCGCGGAACTTGAAGTTGTCGAGGTATTGCTCCACCTTTTCCTTCACGTCCTTAAACTCGTCGATGGCACGCTGGTCCACCTCCTGCAGGTCGCCACACTCGGGCACCACGCCATCCCAATACTTCTTGGTGAGCTGCAGGGCGCGGTTGACAAAGTTGCCGTAGATGGCCACAAGCTCCGAATTGTTGCGTTCCTGGAAGTCGCGCCAGGTGAAGTTGTTGTCCTTGGTCTCAGGTGCGTTGGCCGTCAGCACATAGCGCAAGACATCCTGCTTGCCGGGGAAGTCCTTGAGATACTCGTCGAGCCACACCGCCCAGTTGCGCGACGTGGAGATCTTGTCGTTCTCCAGATTGAGGAACTCGTTGGCCGGCACGTTGTCGGGCAGGATGTAGCCTCCGTGCGCCTTGAGCATGGTGGGGAAGATGAGGCAGTGGAACACGATGTTGTCCTTGCCGATGAAGTGGACGAGACGCGTCTCGGGGTCCTGCCACCACTTCTCCCATGAGCCCCATCGCTCCGGCTCGGCGTCGCAGAGCTCCTTGGTGTTGCTGATGTAACCGATGGGCGCGTCAAACCACACGTAGAGCACCTTGCCGTCGGCACCCTCCACAGGCACGGGGATGCCCCAGTCGAGGTCGCGCGTCATGGCACGCGGCTGCAGGTCCATGTCAAGCCACGACTTGCACTGGCCGTAGACATTGGGGCGCCACTCCTTGTGGCCGTTGAGGATCCAGTCCTTCAGCCACTCCTGGTAATCGTTGAGCGGGAGATACCAGTTCTTGGTCTTGCGCACCTCGGGCTTGGCGCCGCTGATGGTGGAATGGGGGTCGATGAGCTCCATGGGCGAGAGGTCGCTGCCGCACTTCTCACACTGGTCGCCGTAGGCGTTGGGGTTGCCGCAGTGGGGGCAGGTGCCCATGATGTAGCGGTCGGCGAGGAACTGGTGGGCCTCAGGGTCATAGTATTGTTCGGTCTCCTTCTCCACGAGCTTGCCGTCCTTGTAGAGCTTGCTGAAGAAGTCGGAGGCAAACTTGTTGTGCACCTTCGAGGTGGTGCGGCTGTAGATGTCAAACGAGATGCCAAACTCCTTGAACGAGTCCTTGATGATCTTGTGGTAGCGGTCGCACACGTCTTGTGGCGTGATGCCCTCTTTCTTGGCGCGGATGGTGATGGGCACACCGTGCTCGTCCGATCCGCCGATGAAGATGACATCCTTCTTTTTCAGTCGAAGGTAGCGCGCGTAGATGTCCGCAGGAACATATACACCGGCCAGGTGGCCGATGTGAACACCGCCGTTGGCATAGGGCAGGGCGGCGGTGACAGTGGTACGCTTGAATTTCTTTTCTTCCATCTGTATTTTGTAGTTATTATATTAATATGGTGCAAAATTACTAATTTTAATTTAGTAACACGCTATTTTTAATTTACTAATGTGTCTTTCTTGCTCGTAAAAGCCGCCTTTCATGTCTTGACGAGGGCCAGCAGCTTCTCCACCAGGCGTGGCACGGCATAGCTGTCGATGCTCTCTTCGGGCACCCACACATAGCCGCCGGCAGGCAGCGGTGGGCGCTTGTCGGCTTCGAGCAGATAGAAGTCGGCCACAATGACACGGTGGGTGAGCACGTGGCGCACGCCCTGTCGCAGCAGTGTCAGGCGCCCGTCGAAGGCGGGCATGGGGCCCTCTTCGTAAAGTGGCGGCTCCCACAGCCCTTGCCAGATGTCGCCATCGCCGCGTCGTGCCAGCGCCACCAGGCCCTGGCAGCGCATCCACACGAAAGCCATGTGGCGTGTCTGCGTCTTCACGGTCTTCCGCTTCACAGGCAGCCGGGCCGTCAGCCCCTCATGGCGGGCCACACAGTCGTCGGCCAGCGGGCAGTCATCGCACACGGGAGACTGGGGCATGCACACCGTGGCGCCCAGGTCCATGAGTGCCGAGTTGGCCTCGCGCCAGGAGACATGGGGCACCGCCTCTTCGTCCGTCAGGCCGAAAAGGCGGTCGCCCGCCATCCGGAACTCGTGCTTGCCCTCGGCGCTGTTGATGGGCGTAGCGATGCCGAGCAACCGGGCGAAGACGCGGTAGGCGTTGCCGTCGATGGCCACGGCGGGCCGGTCGAAGGCAAAGGCGGTGATGGCCGAGGCCGTGTAGTCGCCCACGCCTTTCAGTTGCCGGATGGCCTCACGGTTGTCGGGGAAGTGGCCCATGGCTACCACCTGCCGGGCCGCCGCGTGCAGGTTGCGTGCCCTGGAGTAGTAGCCCAGCCCTTGCCACAGCTTCAGCACCTCGTCCTCGGAGGCTGCGGCCAGGTCGGCCACGGTGGGAAAGTGGCGCATGAAGCGCTCCCAGTAAGCCTGTCCCTGCGCAATGCGGGTCTGCTGCAGGATCACCTCGCTGAGCCAGATGGCATAAGGGTCGGTGGTGTGGCGCCACGGCAGGTCGCGCCCGTGTCCGTGATACCATGCCACCAACTTGCCCAGGAAAGCCGCCGCGTCCATCATGGCTTCTTGGCACACTGCGGGCAGAGGCCCTTGATCATGTAGTTCACCGTGTGCGTCTCATAGCCGGAAGGCATGTCCACCATGGGGATGGGGGTGTCATGGAAGCAGAAGATGCGGTGGCAGCGCTCACAAAAGAAGTGCACGTGCATGTCATCGTCTTCGTCGCTGTCGCCATGACTGAGGCAGAGCTCATACTTCACGCCGCCGTCGCCGTCCTCGAGCTGGTGCACCAGGTGGTGCTCGCGGAAGATGACCAGGGCGCGGAAGACACCGCTCTTGTCAATGGTGACGATGCGCTCCTCGAGCTCCGAGAGTGAGGCGGGATGGTCATTGGCCGCCAGGGCTTTCACCACCACGATGCGATTGGCCGTGGGCTTGATGCCATGACGCTCCAGCAGTTTTACGCAGGTAGTTTCGTCCATTTCGTTGTTTAGTCTAATCGTCTGTACGCAAAGGTAAGCATATCTGTCGGGATGGACAAGAAAAACGGTTGGAGAAAGGTGCTCTTTTTGTCCATTTGTGTGATGAGGAGCGGTAGCAGAGTGTGTGGCCTGGCTATTCAGGCAAGTGTCCCGACTGATTCACTTGTCATGATTTTTGGTGCAAAAGTTTGTCGCGGGAAGCATGTGAAATAGAACGCGAAAATCGCGTTTTTTGTCCATCGCGCCGCGATTTGCATGGGGTAATTTTGCGATAAAGGGTGTTTTATCTTGCGATATACCCTTTATCGCGATGCGATAAAGCGTTAATCGCGTCATGATAAAGGGTATATCGCAACACGATAAAGGGTATTCTTTGATGAAAAGTATTTACTTTTTAGGCCGAATAAAATCCAAAATTCTATAAACGTCTAATTATCAGCCGATTACGAAAAGTGCCGAAAAATCGCGTATTTCCGCCAAAATATTTTGAAGTTGAAAATAACGCCTGTTTTTTTATATACATTGTCCGCTTTCTTGCCGACGATTTCCGATTGTGCCTCTTGGTGCCATGAGCATCGGTAGCGCAATGGAGCCGAGGGGAGCCACGATGCCCATGAACTACATTTTGGTGACAAAACACGGAAAACCATCCGTTTTCCTTTGCCAATCCGCTCGTTTGCGCTACCTTTGCAAATCATAAAAAGAACGGCAATGAAAATCATCCAACCCCAATTTGAGATATGGCCGCAAGCGCCAGGCATCGATGGCATGTACCGCCAGATCGAGCGTGTGGGCCGCGTGTGCTACAAGAGTGAGGACCACTGCACACCCACCTCGGCGCGCCCCTTCGTGGAGCGCATGCTGAAAAACCGCCATCTGGCCATGCTCGAGCATGGCACTGTCTACCTGCAAGTGGCAGCGAAGGCGGGCAACCAGGACAGCACGCAAGCCCGATACGACCGCAACAAGTTCTCCGTCGTGCGTGTGCATGACGGTGTGGCTTACGTCACCACCAACTTACGCGTGCTGGCCGAAAACGACTGGATGGACGACTTGCAGCTGCTCTGCGAGCCCACGGAGCACCATGAGCGCCGCGTCACCGTACACTTCACCACCCAGATAGCCATCACGCGTGAGTTCAACCGGCACCGGGTAGACTCCATGGCCGAACAGTCGACACGCTACTGCAACTACTCCAAGGACAAGTTTGGCAGCGAGATAGCCATCAACCTGCCCCTGTTTGTGGACAGCCTGCCGCAAGACGACTACGCCGACAGCATCGCTTGCGGCAATGTGGCGCTCGAGGGCAACTACCTCGTCGACCTGGCACGCAAGGTGGCCACGGGCGAAGCGACCGACATAGAGAACTGGCTCTTTGCCAACGCGGCGGCCGAGAGGGCTTACATGAACCTCGTGGCCGCCGGGCGCAAGCCGCAGGAAGCGCGCGTGGTGCTGCCGCTCGACACCAATACCGAACTGGTGCACACGGCTTTCGTCTCCGACTGGAAGCACTTCTTCGACCTCCGCGCGCTGGGCACGACAGGCGCACCCCACCCCGACGCCAAGGCCTTGGCGCTGCCGCTCTATCAGCGCTTCGTGGAAGAGGGATGGATCGCACCCGACAAGTGAGCCGCGACACGTGGCGACTCGCTTGAGAAAACAAAGACGCATCATCCTGAAAGCAAACATCGTACAATCATCAAGCATCATAGGAAACATATGAAAAAGCATTACGCATTATTATTCATGGCCTTCCTGATGTGTGCAGTAGGCACGGCCGACGCCATCACGCGCCAGCAACTGGTCTCCTACGCCGCATCGCTGAAGGGCAAGAAAAAAGCCGAGCTCAAGACTGCTCTCTACCAACTGATGAACAGTGGCAAGAAGACATTGTCATACGGCAGCGGCTCAGCTGGCACCTGGTGGGGATTCTATGTCACCGACCGTGACCCGAACACCAACGAGGTCATCAACCGCTACAGCAGCGAGAAGTTCTACTTCGGCAAGCGGGGCAGCGTCCCGGCGGGCATGAACATCGAGCACTCGTTCCCCAAGAGCTGGTGGGGCGGGGGTAAGAACGAGGCCTACAAGGACCTCTATGAGCTCTATCCCTCGCCATCAAAAGGCAACAGCGAAAAGAGCAACTACCCCATGGACGTGGTGAGCGAAGCCTCCAGCGAGGAGGAAGGATACGACAAGGTGGGCACTGCCACACACGTCAGCGGCAAGGCTTGGGAACCGGGCGACCGCTACAAGGGCGACTTTGCGCGTGGCTACATGTACATGGCCGTGACCTACTCGAACCTCACCTTCTCAGGAACAGGATTGAAGACCATGCAGGCCAATGCCTCGGGCTATCCCGGCATGCTGCAATGGGCCACCGACCTCTACCGCGAATGGAGCGGCAAGGACAAGGCCGACAGCCTGGAGGTGGCGCGCAACAACGCCGTGGCCGACATACAGAACAACCGCAACCTCTTTGTCGACTTCCCCTACCTGTGCGAATATGTGTGGGGCGACAGCGCGGACGTGGCCTTCGACCCGGACAATGCCATCACGACGGCGTCGGACGACTCGCGCTACGGCTCTTACACACCGCAACCGCCCACGCCAGGCGACACCACCCAGGTGGAGGGCGACCATGTCTTTGCCCAGCTGCAGCAGGGGCTGCCCACGGCTGGCAAGCGATACCTCATCGTGGCTGAGACGAGTGGCAAGCTCTATGCCGCCAAGCCCGTGTCGGTGTCAAGCAGCAAGGCGTATGGCTACCTCTACACCGACGGTGTGATGGACGAGAACGGCAAGATCACCCTGAGCGACGACAAGGATGCCTACACCTTCGAGGAGGCCGACGGTGGCTACTACCTGAAGGACAGCCAAGGCCGCTACTATTACCAGGACAAGACATACACATCATTCACCCCGACCACCTCACAGGACGAGGCTGACGTGTGGACGGTGACGGCCAACAGCGACGGCACCTACACCATCAAGGCTTCCGACTCGGGCAATGTCATCATGTACAGCGCCCAGTACAAGTCGTATGGCAACTATCCCGCCGAGAAGCAGAGCGGCAATGTCTTGCCTTATCTCTATGAGGAGGTGAAGCAGGAGACGGGCGTAGCGGCTCCCACACTGGTCCGCGTCCCGGTCGAGGCCGTCTACACGCTGCAAGGCGTGCGCGTGAGCCAGCCCACGCAGCCAGGCATCTACATCCGTGGCGGCAAGAAGTTTGTGGTGAAATAAGCGCAGGCTCCATAGCCACCCAAGACAAAAGGGCCATCCCCGTCGTGTCGCGACGGGGATGGCCCTTTTGTCTTGTGGGTAGGTGCTTCTACTCGAATGTCACATCCTCCACATGCTCGCCGATGAACATGTGGGCGAAGTCGGCGGTCTTGTACCAACCGGGTTTGCCGGGCATCTTGTCGAAGATGTGCTGGCCGTTGATGCGCAGGTTCTTGAAGTGGATGCCGCTGACGGTGCGGCTCTCGTTGTAACCGGTCAGGAGCGAGAGGTTGGCGTGTGTGCCGTCGTAACTGATGTTCTCGAGCGTGATGTTGCGGATGCCGCCGCCGGGAGCGTGGCAGTACTTGCGGTTGTAGCACACGCGGAAGTTGAAGAGCATGCCCTCGTCGATGTCCTCGATGCGGATGTTGCGGAAGGTCATGTCGCGCACGGTGATGTTGTCGCCGTCGTTGATGGCGATGCAGCCCTGGTAGTCCACTTGCTTCTCACGCTGCTGCAGGATGTCAAGATCCTCATAGGTCACCTGCTCGATGACCTCATGCCGGTCGATGTCGCCGTGGAGGCCGATCATGATGGGGTGTGCCACGTCGGCCCAGTAGACGGCGTCCTTGACGCTGATGTTGCGGCAGCCACCGCGATAGCCCTTGCGGGTGCAGTAGATGGTGGAGCAGTCGTCGCTGGTGCGACAAAAGACATGATTGTAGCTGACATCATTGCTGGCAAAGACATTCATGCCGTCGCCCCATCCATACCAGCTGATGACCTTGGCGTTGCTCACGCTGACGCGCTCGCTGCCGCCCACGGGTATCTGCGTGGTGATGGGGCCGTCGACCACCACGTCGCGTGAGTACCTGACCATGATGCCCTCGTGCTGGCGCTCCGGCGTCACGATGCCGTGGCCGATGACCTTGGCGCCCTGTGCCTGCCACACCGAGGCAAAGCCCTTGATGTAGGCGCCGCCAGCCACATAGAGCACCTGGCCGGAGCCCACACGGATGGAGTCCTGTCCGAGGTCGTGGTAGCCCGGACCATAGAAGAGCACGTCCTTGCGCTTCACGCCATAGGCCTTGGCCACCTGCCCGGCGTTGCGGTAGGCGGGCGTGGCGGCGTTGGCGAAGAGCTGCAGGTTGTGGTAGATGTCGCCGTTGACCTCCACCGAGAGGTCGAGCGGACGGTCGATGCTGAAGCTAATGGTGTTGCCCTTGACGGTGGCGACGATGCCCTTCGACAGCGGGCGGACGCGGGCTGTCGTCACGTTGCCCTTGTTCCAGGTCACCTCGATGTCGACCTTGCCCGAGAAGTCGAAGTAGGCCACCGACGTCTTCTCCGTACGATGCTTCCCGTTGTCGGTGTGGTCCACGTTCCATGCGTAGGCGTCGACAGGTTGCCAGGAGCCTCCCTCCGTGCGTACCCGCACAGAGAAGTCGTCGTTGAGGGGTGCGCCGGCCGGCGCAGGATAGGTGTTGAGCGTGGTGGCGGACACCGCCGACACGATGAGCAGGATGGTCGAGAGAATGTAAAAGCGGAGTTTCATGACTTATCGGTTGATGTGTTTCTTGCCGTTTCGGATGACGATGCCCTTGTAGCTGGTGCCGACGCGCTGGCCGCTGAGGTTGTAACACCTGCCATCGGCTGGCCGGTCGGCCTGCAGGTCACGTATGCCTGTGGGGTCATTGTAGGGAATCAGCTCGACGGGGAAACAGGTGGGCACCGAGTAGGTGGTGTGGTCCACCGTGCCGTCGTCGCCGATGGTGAAGTAGCAGGGGCGCTTGTTGCGGATATGATACCACTGTGTGCCCGTTGCCTTGCGGAAGTAATAAGGGGTGCGCGTGCTGGCCGTCATGCGCATGGTGAGGGCCAGGTAGCGCTGGTCGGCCAGGTTGAGGAGGTCATAGCAAGGCCCGTCAATGTTCTCGTTGGTGATTTTCCACACCTGTTCGTGCAGGGCGTCGCCTTCCTTCTTGGGCGTGAACGTGGCGTAGGCGTAGGATGTGCCCTCCACAGAGTTGTTGGTGAGATAGGTGTCGTGGAAGCGGTCGCGGATGAGATAGTAGCCGTCGGGGATGGCGCTGTCAAGCGTGTCGCTGATGTAGGCGGCGTAATACACGGTGTCGCTCTTGCCGTAGATGGTGTAGATGAGCGTGTCGACGACGCTGGTCTGGATGTTGTCGTAGCTGACGCTGCGGCCTTCAGCGCCGCTGCTCCAGTGGAAGGTGATGTCATGGAACGTGGCGGGCACATAGGGTGTGAAGGCTACCTTGTCGCCCGGCTGGCACACATACTGCACGGTGTCGGCCTTCACCTGGCCGTTGACGGTCATCTGCGGACGGAAGTATTTCAGGCGCACACGGATGGTGTCGCGCGAGACGGCGCCGCCCTGGTTCTTGAATGTCACGACAAAGGTGCTGTCCTTGCGGATGTTCTTCACGGTGATGCTGCTGGCCGTGGCACCCGTGTTCCACTGGTAGGTGCCATAGCCGCCCGTGCCTGAAGCTTTGAGGGTCACGGCCTCGTCATAGAAGATGGTGATGGAGTCGCTGGCCGTCTGGCCGCCATAGGTGGCTGTCGCCGTGACGGGCGACACCTCGCAGTCGCCCTGCACGGCGATGGAGAAGCAGAGTTGGCTCTTCACGCCATGTTGGTTGGTGTAGGTGGCACGGTAGACGTGGCTCTCGTTGGCCGTGACGGTGATGTCGCGCGTGGTCTCGCCGGTGTTCCATTGCCACAGACCCGTGTCCTCACAAGTGTCGGGAAGTTGCGGCATCAACTTGATGACGGTGCCCTTGGTCACGCCCGTGTTGTTGTTGGTCTTGTAGGTGTTGACCAGTCCGCCCAGCTCATTGTGGCGGAGCGTGTCCTTGCCTACCACCATCTTGGGGCTGAGCAGCGTGGGCACCTCCTCGGGGGTGGCGGCATGGTCGCGGTAGCTCATCAGCACGGAGTAGCCCAGGTGGTCGTAGCCACCGCTTGTGCTGCCCTGTCCGCCACCGTCGGGGCCATTCTTGAGCATGTCGGCGTAGGCCATTTCCGAATAGGGCATTTCCTTGCCCAGCACGCCCTTGTAGTGGCCGATGACGGTGCCCCAGTAGGGGCGTATCTGGTTGCCGAGGGCAGGGCCGGTCATGGTCCAGCAGCGGCTGTCGGTGTAGTAGATGCCGTTGGTGCCATACTTGTAGTTGGTCCAGGGTAGTCCTTCCACGCTCTGCGTCTCCGCGGCCAGGAACTCCACGCCTGCGGCCAGGCGGTTGTCCATGAACGAGAAGAGGTCGTCACCCTGGTTCCAGGCCATGTGGGCAATGTCCACAGCCAGTCCGAGCGACATCGTGGCGTGGCCGATGTCACGGCCGCTCTCCTGCATCTGGCCGATGATGCCATAGGAAGATGCCTTCAGGTTGTCGGGCGTGTCACTCACGGTCACCACCAGGTTGCCCATAAACTCCGTGAGGCCGTCGTTGAGGATGGGGTCGGCCGTGCGAGGGTCCTTGAATGTTCCCACTTGGTCGTACTTGATGTAGCTGAGGCCCTGGTTGTAGATGAACACGTCGTCGCAGAGCACACCGATCGACATCACGCACAGGGCGTTGCACAGTCCCCAGTTGCTCCAGTAGTGGCCGGGGGCCTGCCACCACTTGCCCGAGTTCTCCCATGTGCCGTTGCGGCCGCGCAGGAAACCGATGGCCGACGGATACCACACGCGCAGCATCCACTGGCGGAACTGCTCGAAGCGCTCGGGTGCCCAGCCGTCGTAGTCGCGCAGCAGCTCGGCGGCTTGCGCAAACTGGTAACCGTAGAGGCCGGCGGCCAGTGCGTAGTTGGAGTCACCGCTGATGCCCTTGGTGGTATTGGCCCACTGCATGAGCACACTCACGGCATGGCTCGCGTTGGCGGTATTGCCCGTTATCTTCCACACGAGGGCGTTCTGGTAGGCGATGGTCGCGCCACGGGCGGCGTTGATGTAGTTCTCGCCTTTGCCCCCGCCGCGCACGATGGTCTGCACGGGGTTGGTGCCGGCTGTCGACTGTGCGTAGGCGGCACTGGTCAGCACCTTGACGGCGGCCGTGATGGTGGGGTCGCCCTGGGCCAGCAGGCTCTTGATGCGGTCAAAGTCTTCCTGGGTGTGCAGGCCTCCTGGATGCACAAAGCCGCGGTCGCGGTTGTAGCTTTGCGCCATTGCGCCAAGTGTCAGGAACAAGGCGGTGAGAAGTAAGCAAACTTTCTTCATGTTCTATATCGTTTGATGTTTTCCCTATATGTTGTTTGATGTTTTTCTCCTATTATATGATATATGATAGTCTCCGACAAGTTTTATGCTTGCCAGATACACTCTTTTGGGCCGTATCGTCTGTTGCTATTAGAAGCCTGCGGCCTTCAAGGTCTGCCTCACCAGCTTGCGGGTGCGATAGAGCCTTCCCTCCACGGCACGCAACGAGAGGTCTGTGATCTGGGTGATCTCCTGGGGCGTCTTGCCGTCAAAGCGGCTGAGGGTGTAGACCCATGCGTCACATGCGGCCATGCGGCTGACCACGTTTCGCTCGGCCTGCAAGATTTGGCGACATTCCAACTCGCATGGTTCCACGGTGGCCTGCGGGCGCCACTGTCTCTGCTGCCGACGGCAATAGACGTGGTGACGCAACCAGTCGGTGCGCTTTTGGTAGGCGATGGTCACCGCAAGTCCCATGAGATGGTCAACAAGGATCACGTCAAGCGCCATCAACTTGACAAACACCTCTTGGACGAGATCTTCGCCATCCTCCTCGGGGATGCTGGCTTTTCTGAAAATGGATAGGAGCATGGGTCGTGCCTCTTCATACAGACGGCCGATAGCTTCCTGGTGCAGGGCAGTACTTTTTTCCATTTAGGTCGATTTAGGAATGGTTTTCGGTATGCAAAGATAATGCAAGTGCGAGAGCAGAACAACGAGCTTGCTTGAATGTTATGCCGAGCCGTAGCTTATCTTATACAAAGATAATGCAAGTGCGAGAGCAGAACAACGAGCTTGCTTGAATGTTATGCCGAGCCGTAGCTTTTCTGCTGCAAAGATAGTGAAGAAATCAGTATTTGACAAGCGTAATGCTTCCTCGGAGTGTCATTCCCATCAAAATGATGCACTTTCTGTATAACGCGCTGACAAATAGTGTGTTATAAATAAATGTTTGTTGCACTTTTCCGTTGGAAAGTGCAACGTTGGCGGTGTTGTTGAGTTCTGTTGAGCACCGTTGCTCACCACTTTTTTAGCGCCGGCACTTGGTTTCGCTTGTGATGTGAGGAACTTGATTCGGAAAGAAAGCGCCATGAATTCCGGTCATTCCCTCAGGCGTTTCATGTAGTCTTTTGGGGTCATGCCCGTAGTCTTCTTGAAAGCCACGAGGAATGGATTGCGGCTCTTGAAACCACACTGTTCGGCCAGGGCGGTGATGGTGAGGTTGTGGTTGGCGGGCTGTTGGGCCAACCGCTGGAATGCCTTGATGCGATATTCGGCGATGAAGTCGTAGTAGTTGCGGTGGAGCTGCACCGAGAAGAGTTGTGAGAGCGTGTGTGTGGAGCAGCCGAGTGCCTTGGCCAGGTCGGCCATCTGCAGGTCGGGGTTGAGGTAGGGCTGCTTTTCCTCCATGTATCGCAACAATGCTTGTTGCAACCTGCGCCCCTCCTTCTCGTCGAGACGGCTCTTCTGGTATTTCTCCGGTTGCGGTGCGAAGCGTTTCCAGAAGTAGGGCTTCCGGTAGTGGCGGCACCACAGCACATGCCCCGCCAGTGCCGCGAGCAATGTCATGGCGACAAGCATGAGAAGGGCCGAGGTGGTCATGGGCACATCGACGACCACGCTGCCACGCATCTCGGGCATGCCGACGGCCTCGATGCGGAGCGTGTAGCGCCCCGGCCATAGCCCGTGGTAAGTGATGGTGCGTGAGCGGTCGGCCAGCCGCCAGGTCTTGTCGTGTCCCTCCAGGCGATAGCGGAACGTCAGGTCGCGGGTGTTGCCGAAGGCCAACGGGGCGAACCGCACCGTGAACTCGCTGTTGTGGCGGCTCAGCGTGAGCAGGCTATCGAGCAGCACACCGCTCACCTCCTGTGGTGTGAACCAGTGGTCAGTCTGTATCTCCGACAGGGTGACGGGGATGTGGCGCGAGAGTGTCTGGCTGATGTTGCTCAGACGGGCGTAGACCAGCCCCCCGTTGGTGGCAGCCCAGTAGGTGCTGGTCGACGGGTCTACGCAGATGGCATGCGATTGGAATTGTGAGTTGGAAAGCCCGTCAATGTGGCCAAATCGTCGCACTTGTCCTGTGGCTCCCACCAAGTAGACGGCGTCGGAACAGGTGACGATGTAGCGCTTGGGTCCAAACGGCTCAATGTCGAGAAAGACCCTGCCGCTTCCCAAGGCCTTGAAGGCCAGTGTGCGGAGCTCTCCGTTTTCGGGATTGAGCACGGCGGGATTGCCGTTTTGGGGGACGAAGAGCATGCGTCCGTCGGCCAGCAGCTTGATGTTTTGCAGCATGCCCAGCTTGACCACACGGGATATCATGCCACTCGTGGTCACCATGCGTTGGTCGGGGTTCCACATGCACTGGCCGCCCGCTGTCGACACCCATCCGCGGCCATCGCGCGCCAAGCCCATGCAGAACACTTCGTTGTCGGGCAATTGTGAGTTGCGGGTGGTGTAGAGCCGCAGGGCTCCCGTGGCGTTGTCGTAGTGGCCCAGTCCCTTGGATGTGCAGATCCACAACCCTCCATGCTGGTCGCTCACCATGTCGTAGATGTTGGCTTCGGCCAATGGCGCCAGTTGTGCCGACGGCATTGTGGCAAGTGTGCTGGCGCTGAGGCGATGCAGGCCACCGCCGATGGTGCCCACCAGATAGGCACCGTCCACCCGGCGGATGCACGACACGATGTCGGCCCCGATGACGTCGCGGCCGATGTAGGCTAATGTGTGGCGCGCCTTGTCGACCACATAGAGGCCGCTCCGGGTGCCGAGCAGCGTGCGCTGTCCGTCGAGCAGGAAACAGCGAATGGCATGGTCGGCACTGTCGAACAAGCCTGCCACGCTGAAGGTGTGGAAGACACCGCGGTTCAGGAAACTGTAATCGAGACCAAAAAACTTGTAGCCTATCCAGTCGATGCCTTCGCTGTCGCGGCAGAAAACCGCGGGCGTGCCAAAGCGTGAGCGTGTGATACCTGACCGAGAGACCTCCGGTTGGTTGGTGTAATGGTGCGTCACCTGGCGGCTGCCAAGCGACAGCTCCACACAACCGTCAAACGAGGTGGCGGCCAGCAGGTGGCCGTGGGCGTCGGCCGACAGGCTTACGATGTTGTTGAGGTCGCTATAAAAAGGGGAAAACTGGCCGGTAGAGGGGTGGAAAGCGAGAATGCCGTGCTCACGCGTTCCCAAATAAACCTGTCCGCGGGCAAAGGTCATTGAGGTGAGGTGCGCAGCCGAAAGGGGAGCGGGCAGGTGGTGATAGGTAACGGCTGCGGGGCGCAGAATGGACGACACGCCCACCTGGTTGCCCGTGAGCAGGTAGAGACGCTGGCCGGCGATGACCAGTTTCCTAATGGCGTGATTGGCCGCAGGCTTGTGGGCGAAGATGTTGACAGCCGACACCTTGTCACCGTTCATCCGGAAGAGACCTTGCGCCGTGGCGATGTAAAGGGTGCCGTCGAAGGCATGCGCCATGTCGAAGACCTCCGTGTCGATGGCCTCGCGGTGTATGCGGCGTATGGAGAGGTGCCGCCTGTTGAGCTGCCATAGGCCCGCCTTGTTGCCTAAGAGCAATGACTCGTTGTCTTGCTCGACCATCGTGTTGACAGCCATGTTGCGTTGGTCGTCTCCCTTGGGGAAGTCGATGTTGAGCACATTGGTGCCATCGAAGCGCGACACACCTTGCTCGGTGCCGAGAAAAACGAAACCATAGCGGTCGCGCAGCACGCTTGTCACCGATGCGTTGTGCAGTCCGTCCTCCTGGGTCAGCGATCCCAGTTGGGGCGTCTGGGCTGTGAGGCACAGGGGCAACATCAAGAGAGTCAACAACAGGTCTTTCAGTCTCATGGGCTTAGTCTTATGGGCTTATGGTGAAAAGGTGGTGGTAAGGGTGACGCAAGATGTCACGTCGGGGACTACTGGTTGCCGTTTCGTATGTTGCGCGGATGGTGGGCCAGCACCTCTTGTCGGAGCGACTCATCGTCCATGTGGGTGTAAATCTCCGTGGTCCCGATGTCGGCGTGTCCGAGCAACACCTGGATGACGCGCAGGTCGGCGCCTCCTCGCAGCAGCGCCGTGGCAAAGCTGTGGCGTAGGGTGTGGGGCGAGATGGTCTTTCGGATGCCGGCGGCCTCGCCCAGCCGCTTGATCATGATGAGTATCATGGTGCGTGTGAGGTGGTGGCCCCGGCGGTTGAGAAACACATAGTCCTCCTCGCCTGGCTTGATGGTCATCTGTCGGCGATCGTCAAACCAGAAACCCAGTTCGCTGATTGCACGGTCGGAGATGGGTACCAACCTCTCCTTGTTCCCCTTGCCGATGACACGCAGGAAACGGTCATCGAGAAAAAGGTCTGACAACTTCAGGTTGACCAGTTCGCTGACGCGCAGGCCGCAGGAGAAGAACACTTCCACGATGGCCCGGTTGCGGTGGCCCTCGGCTGAAGTGAGGTCCACGGCAGCCTCCAGCCGGTCCACTTCCTCTGTAGACAGGTACTCGGGGATATGTTGGGGCAGATGGGGCGATTCGAGCAACTCGGTGGGATCGAGGTCGAGATAGCCGTCGATGACCAGAAAATGGTAGAACGACCGTACGCCACTGAGGATGCGCGCTTGGCTCTTGGGCCCGTTGCCACGCTCGTGCAACCAGGCGGCGAAATGCTCCAGGTCCTCAAGCTTCACGTCGAAGGGCGTGAGTTGTTGTTCGGCGAGGTGGCTGAGCAGCAGGCTGATGTCGTGGCGATAGGCGTTGAGGGTGTTGGGCGAGTAGCTCCGCTCCAGTTTCAGGTAGCGCATGTAGCGCCGCACCAACTCGTCCAGCGTCGTGCCGCTGGCGTGTCCGTTCTCCAATTTTGTCGACGAATTGCTTTGCGCTTTATCCATTTTCGCTTACCTTTGCATCGGAGAGGATGTCGATGGTCGGGTGCGAAAGTAAACTCCGCATGGCCTTCTGGCACCTTCTTCATGGCAAAATTAGCGAAAACGAAGGAAAAGACCAAGAAAATGAAGAAAATTCAGATTATCAACGGGCCCAACCTCAATCTGCTCGGCAAGCGCGAGCCAGGCATTTATGGCAAGAGCTCGTTTGAGAGTTACCTGCCTGCTTTGCGTCAGCGCTATCCCGATGTGCAGGTCGACTATTACCAGAGCAACATCGAAGGAGAACTCATCGACAAGATGCAGGAGGTGGGTTTCGGCTATGACGGCATTGTGCTCAACGCTGGAGCCTATACCCACACGTCGATAGCGCTGCTCGACTGCATCCGATCGCTCCGTTGTCCTGTGGTGGAAGTACATATTTCCAACGTCCACCAGCGCGAGGAGTATCGCCACCACTCCATGATCTCGGCGGGCTGCAAGGGTGTCATCTGCGGCTTTGGCCTTGACAGCTACCGGCTGGCTGTGGAGGCTCTCTTGGCTGACAACCCGCTACAGGAAGGCTGACGCGATGACCATCGACGACTATATCCTGGCGCACATTGAGCCGGAAGGCGACTACCTGCACCGTCTCTGGCGTGCCACCAACATACACACCATCCACGGACGCATGGTGAGCGGACACCTGCAAGGGCGGCTGCTCAAGTTGTTGGTGCTCATGCTCAAGCCACGCCGCATCCTGGAGGTAGGCACATTCTCGGGCTATTCGGCACTCTGCATGGCCGAGGGACTGAAGCAGCTCCACCTGTCGGGGTTGCTGTCTGATAGCGTCGTGGCTGGCGAGGCGTGCCGCCCCATGCTCTACACCTATGAAATCAACGACGAGATGGAGGACTTCACCCGTCCCTGGATTGAGCAGTCGCCCGTGGCCGACTATGTTGACTTCCGCATTGGAGACGCGGTCACCGAGGCTCCCAAGCTCGGGCTGACCTTCGACTTGGCCTTCCTCGATGGCGACAAGCGCACTTATGTGGAGGCCTATGAGACGCTCCTGCCCCTCATCAATGCGGGTGGAGCCATCCTGGCCGACAACACCTTGTGGGACGGACATGTGGTGGATCCCGCCTACGACCACGACCATCAGACCGTGGGCATACGTCGCTTCAACGACCATGTGGCTGCTGACCCGCGTGTGGAGAACGTCATCTTGCCCGAGCGTGATGGCATGACGCTCATCGTAAAACGGTGAGGAGAAGGAATGGCCGAATGAGCAAATCCTTCGTGATCTTGCCTTTTGTGAAGGTAATTGTTAGAATATACCTAAAGCCCAAGGGACTGCAATGGATCATTGCTTGTCTCTTGGGCTTGTTGGTGCTTGGCGTGATGGGGATGACACATTTGTGGCGGGATGCGTGCCAAGGCTGATGATGGGAATGTGAATGATGAGTTAAAACATTCAAAAATCAGCATGATTTGCCATCAATGGTTGCTTTTTCGACATCTGCAAAGGGACTATTCTCGTTTCTTTGTTGTATCTTTGCAAAAGATAGGCATTCCTAATGGATGAAGCCTGTAGGCTTGCGTGATTGCATGAGTTTGCATAATAACTGAAAACATATAGACTATGAGAAAAATCATTATGACGGCCCTTGTGGCTCTCGCTGCCCTTGGTGCACAGGCCAAGGGGTGGACGACGGAGCAGGTGGATGCCACCATCACCAAGGTCAATGACTATTGGCAACAGCACAACAAGGCGGAGGTGCGCTCCTTTTGGGACAACGCTGCCTACCACACGGGCAACATGGAAGCCTACAAGCTTCTGGGAAAGACCGCGTGGCTCGACTACAGCACACGTTGGGCTGAGCACAACCGCTGGATGGGAGCCACGGAGGCAGACCCGGCCAAGTGGAAGTATCGCCATTATGGCGAAGGCCAGCAGTTTGTGCTCTTCGGTGATTGGCAGATCTGCTTTCAGACTTATGTTGACCTTTATTGGATAGCCAACGCCCAGGGCGGTTCCGCGCGCAATGAGCGCATGGTGCAACGCGCCAAGGAGGTGATGGGCTATGAGGCCTACTCGAAGGCGCATGACTACTGGTGGTGGGCGGATGCCCTCTACATGGTGATGCCTGTCATGACCAAGATGTACAAGCTCACGGGCGACCGTCAGTATCTCGACAAGCTCTACGAGAACCTGCTCTATTCTGACAGCATCATGCTCGACGAGGAGACCGGGCTTTACTTCCGCGACGGCAAGTACGTTTACCCCAAGCACAAGACTGCGTCGGGCAAGAAAGACTTCTGGGCTCGTGGTGACGGATGGGTGCTGGCCGGACTGGCCAAGGTGTTGCAGGACATGCCCGCCGATTACGCCCACCGCGACTTCTTTGTGAAGAAGTATCAGCGCCTGGCCGCTGCCGTGCAGCAGCTGCAGCAGAAGCAGGGATACTGGACGCGCTCCATGATGGACCCCGAACAGGCTCCCGGCCCGGAGACCAGCGGCACCGCCTTCTTCACCTATGGATATCTTTGGGGTGTCAACAACGGGTTGCTCGATGCCAAGCAGTATCGCAAGACCATCGACCGCGCATGGAAGTATCTCACGGAGACCGCTCTCCAGCCCGACGGCAAGGTGGGCTATGTGCAACCCATTGGTGAGAAGGCCATCCCCGGACAGGTGGTCGACCAAAACTCACAGGCCAACTTCGGCGTGGGCGCATTCCTCCTCGCAGCCTGCGAGTATCACCGTTACTTAGACAAACAGAAATAACCAAAAACAATAACACATGAGAAAAGCATTGTTGATTACGGCCATGGCTGCCATGGCTCTCAACTTGAGCGCAGCCCGAGTGAAGAAGGCTGCGCCCGTGGAGCAGATGCCCACGTGGACTGAATGGCATGACCTGCAGGTCAATGCGGTCAACCGCTATCCGCTGCGAACCAATTTCTTCGCTTATGAGAATGAACAGAGCGCTCTGGCCGGCGACATGACCAAGTCGGCCAACTACCTCTCACTCGAGGGCGCTTGGAAGTTCAACTGGGTGGCCAACGCCGACCAGCGCCCCACCGACTTCTATAAGGCCGACTATGACGACTCTGCGTGGAAGACCATGCAGGTGCCTGGCATCTGGGAGATGAACGGATATGGCGACCCCACCTATGTCAACGTGGGATGGGGATGGAGATACATGTTCAACGGCCAAGACTACTTCAAGGGTTTCAAGAAGGAGTACAAGGTGACGGAGGACAGTGTGCCCGTGCCTATCTCCGACAACCATGTCGGCACTTACCGTCGCGTCATCGAGGTGCCTGCCAACTGGGACGGCAAGCAGGTCGTGGCCCACTTCGGCTCGGTCACGTCCAACATCTATCTTTTTGTCAATGGACACTTCGCCGGCTACGCCGAGGACAGCAAGGTCGCTGCGGAGTTCGACATCACCAAGTTTGTGAAGCCGGGCAAGAACCTTGTCGCCTTCCAGACTTTCCGCTGGTGTGACGGTTCATGGGATGAGGACCAGGACTTCTGGCGTCTGTCGGGCGTGGCGCGCAACTGCTACCTCTTCGCCAAGAACCCCGCCATCCAGGTGAGCAACGTCAAGATCACTCCTGATCTGCTCAATGGTTACCAGGATGGTGAGTTGCTCATCAACGTCAATGTGAAGGGCAATCCCATCATCGACTTCCAGTTGCTCAACGCCAACAACCAGGTGGTGGGCAAGTCGTCGGGCAGCTTCCACAACATGAGCACCGGTTCGGCACGTTTCACGGTCCGCAACGTCAAGAAGTGGACAGCCGAGACACCTTATTTATATACACTCCTTGCCATTGTCAAGGATCGTAAGGGCAATGTCGTGGAGGTCATCCCGCAGAAAGTGGGCTTCCGCAAGGTCGAAATCAAGAACAGCCAGTTGCTTGTCAACGGTCAGCCTGTGCTCATCAAGGGTGCCGACCGTCATGAGATGGATCCCGACGGCGGTTATGTCGTCACACGTGAGCGCATGATCCAGGACATCAAGATCATGAAGCGCCTCAATATCAATGCCGTCAGAACCTGCCACTATCCCGACGATCCCGTGTGGTATGACCTCTGCGACGAGTATGGTCTCTATGTCACCGCCGAGGCCAACCAGGAGAGCCATGGCTTCGGCTATGGCCAGAACTCACCCATTGTGACAAAGGCTTTCGCCAAGCAAATCCTGGAGCGCAACCAGCACAACATGGAGATGCAGTACAACCATCCTTCAGTCATCGTGTGGAGCTTGGGCAATGAGACCGACAACAGCCAGAACTTCGTGGACGCTTACAACTGGATCAAGAGCCAGGACAAGAGCCGTCCTGTGCAGTATGAGCGTGGCCTCTGGGGCCATGGCGATGATTCTGAAATCTTCTGCCCCATGTACTACAGCCACGACGCTTGCGACAAGTATGCCAAGAACGCCGACCAGAAGCGCCCGCTCATCCAGTGTGAGTACAACCACACCATGGGCAACTCAAGTGGTGGCTTCCTGGAGTATTGGGACCTCATCCGCAAGTATCCGAAGTATCAGGGTGGTTACATCTGGGACTTCGTCGACCAGGCCCTCCATCGCAAGCCCGACTTCAAGGCTTCGCGCACAGTGGCCGACTACGAGGCCATCTCGGCTTCTCTTGAGCCGGGCACCGGCAAGATGTCGCCCGTCTACACCTATGGCGGCGATTACAACAAGAAGGACGCTTCAGACAACAACTTCAACTGCAACGGCATCATCGCTCCTGACCGTCAGCTGAACCCGCACGCCTATGAGATTGCCTATGTCCACCAGAACATTTGGGCTGAGGCTGTTGATCTCGCCAAGGGACAGATTTCTGTGTACAATGAGAACTTCTTCCGTGACCTGAGCAATTACGAGCTCGTGTGGACCCTGATGAAGGATGGCAAGGCTGTCCAGAACGGCAAGGTGTCGCAGCTCAACGTGCAGCCCCAGCAGAAGGTGAACCTCACGTTGCCCTACACCATTCCGGCAGAGGGTGAGGTGATGCTCAACATCGAGTTCCGCCTGAAGAGTGCCGAGCCCCTCATGAGCAAGGGTCAGGTAGTGGCTTACCGCCAGTTGGCCGTCCGCGAGGTGAAGCCCGTGGCTGTCCAGCAACCCACACAGAAGACCAAGCTGAAGCTGGCCGACGACAAGAAGGCCAATGTGGTGAGCGTGAGCGTGAAAGACCAGTTTGACATTGTGTTCGACAAGACAACCGGTCTGCTGAAGACCTACAACGTGGCAGGCAAGAGCCTGTTGCCCGAGGGCGGCACCCTGCGTCCCAACTTCTGGCGCGCCGTGACCGACAACGACATGGGCGCTGGCTTGCAGGGCCGTTTCAAGGCTTGGCGCAATCCGGCCATGAACCTCACTTCCGTCACCTCAACGAAGGTAGGCAAGGTCGGTGCACGCGTGGTGGCTGTCTACGACATGCCTGACGTGAAGGCCACGCTGACCCTCACTTATGACATCGACGGCGAGGGTGCCATGACCGTCTCCCAGCAGATGAAGACCACTCCTGATGCCAAGGTCAGCGACTTGCTGCGCTTCGGCATGGTGATGGACCTCGCCTACAACATGGACCAGAGCGAGTTCTACGGCCGCGGCCCCATCGAGAACTACGTTGACCGCAAGGCCAGCCAGAATGTCGGCATCTACAAGCAGACCGCCGACCAGCAGTTCTTCCCCTACATCCGTCCGCAGGAGACAGGCACCAAGAGTGACATCCGCTGGTGGAAGCAGACCACTGCCGAGGGACTTGGCTTCCTCGTGACCGCTCAGGAGAGCTACTTCGACGCCAGTGCCCTGCACTACAACATCAGCGACCTCGACGAGGGAGACAGCAAGGCTCAGCGCCATTCACCCGAGGTGCCCAAGAGCAAGTACACCGAGCTTTGCCTTGATCTCGCACAGTTTGGCCTGGGTGGCGAGAACAGTTGGGGTTCATGGCCTCTGCCGCAGCACCGTTTGGGCTATAAGGACATGACCTTCACCTTCCATATCACTCCCCTGGGCGTGAAGTAAGGACGATAGGATCTCCATAAAAAAAGTCCTTGCGGACGGTGTGCCTCAGCGCGCTCCCGTCCGCAAGGATTTTTTTTAGGTGGGTTCTATAAATTACCACCATAACGATATAAAAAAACAGTGGATTACGTTTTGCCAGATTTTTATGGAACCCATCTTGAAAGAGTGGTGGTACGAAAAACGAGCCGCCCCTGCCAAACTTTTGGCAGGGGCGGCTCGTTTTATTTGGGCGATGATGATGTCTTACACGAAGTCCTCGCCCTTTTTCAGTTGTGTCTCGTTGACGTATTTGCGTACCAGTGCCGACGAGTCTTCTTTCTTGCAGATGAGCAGCACGTTGCCTTTCTCCGCCACGATGAAGTCCTCCAGTCCATTGATGACGCCCAGGTGGCCCTTGGGCAGCTTGATGATGTTGCCATGGCTGTTCTCGATCATCACCTCCGAGTCGATGACCACGTTGTCTTCATCGGTCTTGGGCAGTGCCTCGTAGATGCCGTGCCATGTGCCCACATCGGCCCATCCGAAGTCGCACCTCATCACGCTCACGTGGTCCGACTTCTCCAGGATGCCCATGTCTACCGACAGGTTGGGGTAGGCGGTGAAGTGCTCCATCATGTAGTCTTCCTCTTCCTTGGCGGTGGCGTGATCGTTGAGCTCGTCAAGGTTGCGCAACACGGGTGGCAGGATGCGCGAGAACTCCTTGCGCAGATGGTGCACGTTTGACAGGAACAAGCCCGTGTTCCAGTAGAACTCGCCACTGTCCATGAACATTTGCGCAAACTCGCGGTCGGGCTTCTCCGTGAACGCCTTCACCTTGTAGACGTCTTGCTGCTGAGGCTCTCCCATCTGTATGTAGCCGTAACCGGGCTCGGGCCTTGTCGGCTTGACGCCCATCGTGAGAAAGCTGTCGTTGGCAGCCACAAAGGCCAGTCCTTCCAGCACGTTTCTGCGGAACGCGTCCTCGTTGAAGACCAGCTGGTCCGATGGCACGGCTATCATGCAGGCATCGGGGTCGAGCTGCGAGATGCGGTGGTTGGCCCAGGCGATGCTGGGTGCCGTGTTGCGGTGAATGGGCTCCGCCATGATGCGCTCGCGGGGGACGTTGGGCAGTTGCTGTGTCACCAAGTCGAGGTAGTCGATATTGGTGTTGACAAATATGTGTTCGGGGTCCAGTATCTTCGCCATCCTGTCGTAGGTCTGCTGCAACTGGGTGCGGCCTGTGCCGAAGAAGTCGATGAACTGCTTGGGGTGCATCTCGCGGCTGCAAGGCCACAGGCGACGCCCTTTGCCGCCGGCAAGAATCAAGCAATAATTATGATCAACAGATGTCATAGGCTAAGTACAGATTTAAAATTCAACAATGCGAAGTTACAACAATAAAACGAGACGGCCACACCCTTTAGTATTTATTTGGATAAGTTTTTGATATTTTTACCAAACCCTTCATGCCCCCCAAATTCTTTTTGCTAACTTTGCATAAGAAATGCATAAGATAAGCAGCGCCCGGCCATTTGAAAGCGGCTTTCATAGTGCCCGTTAGCGTTGTCTCCCCATACGAAAACAACCAATCATGACAACGAAGCAGATTCTTCTGATCAACGATATTTGCGGATACGGCAAGGTGGCCACGGCGGCCATGTTGCCCATCCTTTCCTATATGGGCCACTCCACCTACAACCTGCCGACAGCCATCGTGTCCAACACGCTCGACTATGGCAAGTTCAACCTCCTCGACACCACCGACTACATCACGGGTGTCTTTCCCGTGTGGAAGGCTCTCGGCTTCCGCTACGACGCCATCGCCACGGGCTTCATCGCTTCGGAGCGGCAGGCGCGCATCGTGTCGCAATATTGCCGTGAGCAGGCCGCCCACGGTACCACCATCTATGTGGACCCCATCATGGGCGACGAGGGAAAGCTCTACAACGGTGTGACGCCGGCCACCATCCAGAGCATGCGCGAGATGATCGCCGTGGCCGATCTCATCTACCCCAACCACACCGAGGCTTGCTATCTCACGGGCTCCGGCTATCACGCCGAGGGCGTGAGCCATGAGGAGGCCGTGGCCCTGGTCGACGGCTTGCGGGCCATCGGCAGCAAGTCGGTGCTCATCACGTCGGTCAGGGTCGACGGGCAGCCCAGTGTCGTGGGCTACAACCATCTGTCGGGCGATTACTTCTCACTGCCCTACACCGAGATACCCGTCCACTTCCCCGGCACGGGCGACATCTTCTCGGCGGTGCTCATCGGCCACCTGCTGGCTGGCGAGGCACTGTCATCGGCCACCCGCGAGGCCATGGATGCCGTCTACCGGCTGATAGACTTGAACAAGGACAACGAAGATAAGAACCGCGGCATTCCGCTCGAAAAATACTTGAACATTCTCTGATGGACTGGTTACACTCGCTCTTCTCCATCCACTCGTCCACCGAGTCGATGGTTGTCATTTCGCTGATCATTGCCATAGGCATGGCCTTGGGCAAGGTCAAGGTGATGGGAGTCTCGCTGGGCGTGGCTTTCGTCTTCTTCATCGGCATCCTGGCCGGCCACTTGGGGCTGACCGTCGACGCCACGGTGCTCGACTATGCCGAGACCTTCGGCCTCTCGATGTTTGTCTATTGTCTCGGCCTCCACGTGGGCCCCAACATCTTCGGGTCGCTCCGCCATGAGGGCATGGCGCTCAACCTGTGGAGCCTGGCCATCATCGTCGCGGGCACCCTGTTTGCCCTTGCCCTGGTGCCCGTCACGGGTGTCAGCCTGCCCGACATGGTGGGCTTGCTCTGTGGCGCCACCACCAACACGCCGGCCCTTGGCGCGGCCACGCAGGCGCTGGATGTGCTGGGCTTGCCGTCTGACAGTGTGGCCCTGGCCACGGCTGTCACCTATCCGCTCGGTGTGGTGGGCGTCATCATCGCCATGATGCTCATCCGCAAGTGCTTCGTCAAGCCCTGCGACCTTGAGGTGAAGCCCCTCACTGACGACGACCACACCTACATCGCACAGTTCATCGCGATGAACCCTGCCATTGCCGGCAAGACCATCGCGCAGATAGCCGAGCTCACCCACTTGAAGTTTATCATCTCCCGCATCTGGCGCAACGGACAGGTCATCATGCCCGTGTCGTCCACCGTCATCCTGCAGGGCGACTCGCTGCTCGTGGTGACTACCAAGGAGGATGAAGACACCATGGTGCTGCTCTTCGGCAAGCAGGTGGAGAAAGACTGGAACGGCGAGCAAATCGACTGGAATGCCATCGACTCCAACGTGGAGAGCCGTGTCTGCGTCGTGACGCGCACCGCCCTCAACGGCCGTCACCTGGGCGAGCTGCAGTTGCGCCACACCTATGGTGTCAACGTGAGTCGTGTGCTGCGCGGCGACATCAAGCTCCTGGCCAGCGACGACCTGCGCCTGCAGTATGGCGACCGCGTCACGGTGGTGGGTCGCCATGAGGCGGTGAACAATGTGGAGAACTTCTTCGGCAACTCGGTGAAGACGCTCGAGAAGCCCAACGTCGGCAGCATCTTTCTGGGCATCGTGCTGGGCTTGGCGCTCGGCACCATACCCTTCCACCTGCCCGGCATGGAGTCGCCCATCCGGCTCGGCATTGCCGGTGGCCCGATTATCATGGGCATCATCGTCGGCGCGTTGGGTCCCCGCATGCACTTCATCTCCTACACCACCCGCTCGGCCTCGCTCATGCTGCGCAGCCTGGGACTGGCCATCTATCTGGCGTGCCTGGGCCTCTCGGCCGGCAAGGACTTCTTTGCCACGGTGGTGCGCCCCGAGGGCCTGTTGTGGCTGGGCCTGGGCTTCCTCATCACCGTCGTCCCGACGGTCATCATTGGCATCATAGCCCTCCATAAGCACAAGTACGACTTCGGCACGGTGTGCGGCATCATCTGTGGCAGCATGGCCAACCCGATGGCCCTGGGCTATGCCAACGACACGCTGAAGGGCGACACGGCCAGCATCAGTTATGCCTCCGTCTACCCCATGGGCATGTTTGTCAGGGTCGTCATAGCCCAGTTGCTCATCATGTTCTTCATGAACTGACAAAAGCCCATAACTCGTTGTGTTTCAAGAAGCAAGGAAAGGGATAAATAACACATCGCTATTCCACCCTCTTCCGTCCTCTATCCACGGAGTGTAAACAGCATGGCTTGCGAGACATGCGTGAGCGGTTTCATCAGTTTGCAGTCCTGCTGCGTGAGCGGTTTCATTTGGTTTATGGCCAGGGGTGCGGGAAGGCGGCGACAGCCGCCATGAGCCCGTCAAGGCTTCCCGCATCCCTGGGGTTTATATCGGTTTACATTCAAGGCGCACATCATGGAATAAAGCGGACAATGTATATAAAAAAACAGGCGTTATTTTCAACTTCAAAATATTTTGGCCGAAATACGCGAAAATACGGCACTTTTCGTAATTAGTTGATAATTAGACGCTTATAAAATTTAGGATTTTATTCGGCCTAAAAAGTAAATACTTTTCATCAAAGAATACCCTTTATCGTGTTGCAATATACCCTTTATCATGACGCGATTAACGCTTTATCGCATCGCGATAAAGGGTATATCGCAACATAAAACACCCTTTATCGCAAAATTACCCCATGCAAATCGCGGCGCGACGGACAAAAAACGCGATTTTCGCGTTCTATTTCATCCGTCGTTCATGACAAACTTTTCGACCAAAAATCATGACAACGATAGCGGTGACGGCAGGATTACAGTCTTCCGTCTACAAGCCTTTGTATTCGATGTTGAATGTCTTGAATTTGGCGTGACAAGACCCATGGCTTGAATGTAAACAGCATGGCTTGCGAGACATGCGTAAGCGGTTTCATCAGTTTACATTCAAGCCCAATGTAAGGGACCCATCACTCCAAATTCCGGAAGAGCCTTATGTATTATCGTGAGAATGGCGATGATTTGAACGGCAAGCAATCTGTTTTCAAATGAGCAAATCTCACAACGCCTTTTATCCTGTTTTTTACATGGCTTGCCAGTCCAAAAGTCCCTTCCCCTCTTCGTCAAGCTCAATGCCCAAACCGATGACTTGGCGTTTGTCAGCCTTGAAAGGTTCCATGTATTGACGGTTGAGGATTTGCCGTGTGGCAGCCTCTTTTCCGCCATTATTTCTCAGTTTGAGTTCCAGCACATAGATATAGCGAGAGGTTTGCACGATCATGTCGATTCTGCCTGTGGCAATCATCTTTTCTACCTCCACTTTCAAGCCTATGGCATTGAAGATTGTGCTGATGATGAGTCGGTAGCGCTCCTCCATGTCCATTGAGGCGAGCTTCTTGTTGCTGTAAGGCACATCGGCAATGAGTGCTTTGAGTGCCTTCATCGCCTCGTCTATTTTGGCGTTTTGAATCATTTTCAGCAACAGGCTCTGTGTGGAGACAACTTGCGACCTGGTACGAAGTGTCAAGGCAGGAACTACAAGCTTGTAGAGTGCTTGCTTCACTTCCTCATTTGGAAATCCCAATGTATATACTCCATCCTCGTATTCCTTGATAGTAAGATATCCCGATTGATAGAGGAACAGTTCCGCACCACCATCGCTGACATCACATGATTCCAAAGTCGTGCTGTCGATGTAACAATGATCGAAATACTCTAAGGATACATCGAGGTCATCCACAAACTTAGGAAGCAATGATGTCGCTCCCGATGCAGCCCAAAAATTGCTTAGTTCTTGTGTGTCGAGGGCATTGATGAGACTGTATGGATTATAGATGTCAACCATGTTGCGGCGGCTGAAATGATATCCATCATAATAATCCTTGAGCTTATCATGTGTTTGCTGTAACGTCCAATTGTTCACCTCGCCCATTTTTTCCAGCTCAGGCTTGAAGTTTTCGCCTATTTCTTCTTCGGTAATGCCACAGATGGCGGCATATTCTGGCAAGAAGCTGATGTTGGTCAGGTTGTTGAGAACAGAGAACAGGGAGATTTGGGTAAACTTGGTGATACCCGTGATGAATACCAATCGCTCATATTCGTCATCGGCTTTCAAGATGGCAAACACCTCACGATATACTTCCGTGCATTCTTCATGTTCTGGAGTCTTCCAAGAGTGCTGGAGTGGGGCGTCGTATTCGTCGATAAGGATGGCGACCTTCAAACCTGTTTGTTCGTAGGCAGTTGTGATGATGGCGTTAAAACGGTCGGCAAGCTGTGCGGTTGCTTTTGGGGTAATGCCATACTTATTTTCGTATTCCCCAAAGCGAATGTCAAGGTAGGAGCGCAATGTCTTGGCATTGGCTCCTCCCCGGCTTAGGTCAAGTCGGATGACTGGATATTGTTTCCACTCTTTTTCCAACTGCATGATTTTAAGACCTTCGAAGAGTTCCTTTCTTCCCTCAAGGTACATCTGTAGCGTATCGACAAGCACGGACTTGCCGAAACGACGAGGGCGGCTCAAGTAATTATACTGCTGTCCATTGTTGGCTAATTGCCATATGATGTCGGTCTTGTCAACATAGAGATAGCCATCTTCTCTAATCTTTTTGAACGACTGGATGCCTGCCGGCAGTTTGCGCCTGTTGATGTCTGTCATTATCGTTATCTCCTTTTTATGGCAAAGTAAGGCAAAAACTGCCAAATTTCCAAATATTTGGTTAGTATTTTGGCGATTAAAAACAAAAAGGTATCATGCTGATCAGTGTGGGTGTTATCATTCCATAAGAAATTGTATTATTCTTCCTTGCGGATTTCTCACATTGATTGAAGTCTTTTTCTTCACGCGGATTATAAAGATTTGAAAGATAGCTACGCCGCAAGCGGCTACGCGATGACACTATGCAGCGCCCATCCCTGCATAGCGGTTGAAAGGCGGCATGCGTAATCGGCGAAGCCGACATCTTTTAAATCTTTCAAATCCGTGTGAAATGAAATATGTGGAGTTTTCACACCATCACACACACGAATCAACATAAACCCACCAAAAATACTCTGCCCATGTCTTCTTTTGTCATATCATGGCAGTACTTTTGCAGATGAGTTATGGCAACTCTAATATGTAATCAAGGTAAGAAAGGAATGAAATGATGTGGTATAGTACCTGAAAAATGAAATATGAGAGGAATCCGATAGATTTCTTGCGGAAAGTTTGGCGGTTCGTCAGATCTTTGCTAAATTTGATGGCGAAATAGTGACAGGGCAGGTGAAAGTCCTCGCTTGAAGTCGCTACGATGCAGAAGCAAGATTATCTTGTGGACACGAGCAGGCAATTCGGTTCTGTAGGTTGAAATCTGGTAAATAGAAACGTAGAAAGAACGAGAATTTGTTTGAGCGAGTCCGCACCATCTATATGGTGTGGATTCCTCTTTCATATTTTCTTTTCTACGGGTTTTACCAGAGCCTAACTTACAAGAAAGTGTTGAGAGAAAGGGTTCACACCATTCTTTTTTCGCTAATGAACCATTATGGACTTGTTTGGTAAGCAGGTTTTTTCCTACCTTTGCAGAATGATAGGTTGCTTAAGCAACATGATAATAACAATGAACTAAAAACGTATAACTATGAGCAAGGTGTTTCAAGTAAAGCCGAAGCGTATCAAGCGTTCGAACGGCACCGTTCTCACTCCCGAAATGGTAGTGACAGTCACGACCCAACAGCACACCGCCACCCCGTTCTACAATGGAGCCAAGGAAGTGCAGGAGGCATACATGCGCCTCTATACTTTCGACTACAAGAAAGCATGCTGCAATCAGAATGATTTTGAATTTAAAAAGTTGGACTAAAAACATTGAACTCATGAATATAGTTTTAGTAATTGAGGCGATTTGGCCATTATGGTTAATATGTGTGTTGTTTGGAGGAATAGGTACTTTATTTGCAGCAGGATTAGCATGTATACCGAGTACTAAGACAAGAAGAATTATTATTCTTGGTTCAACTGCGTCAGGTAAAACAACTCTTTGGAATCAATTACGCAATCGAAATGTCGGTTACGATTATGTTGCGTCACAACAGGCTAAAATTGAAAGTTTTCTTGTAAAATATGGTGACCATTCAGTTAAAGTTCTTGCAACAAAAGACTTTAGTGGTGGTGATTTGTATGTTAAATATTATGAAGATTTGATAAATGAAAATGGTACGTTTATTTATTTCTTGATAGATTTGACAAAATTGCAAGAAACCAAGCAAGAAGTACGTTCTAGACTTCAATTTATATCCAAATGTATAAAGGATAAAAAGTTGGAGAATTGTGGCTTCAAGATATTGGCAACTCATTTTGACTTATGTCATAAAACAGAAGATGCGGCTAAAGCAGATGTTTTAAGCAGTTTGACCGATAAGAAAATCACGAAATGTTCTTTGAACATAGATCTTGACCATATTATGGTTGTAGATTTATTGAGCAGTTTTTATATAGATAAAATAAAAAAGAAATAACACTGGAGGGGTAATAATGAAGACGTTGTTATGGTATCAACCAGAAAAAATTGGTACTCCTGACATAGTTTGTCAGGATGGTGAGATTGTTCACGGTTATCCTAGAGAAGAAGCTTTTGCTTATTTGAAGACTGCATCTGATAAATGTCTTAATCATGATTTGCCTTGGTGTGGCAACGTGAGTTTGTCTTGTGATAAACGTAAAAAGGTGTTCTTTCTCAAAGGGAAATTTAAAAGTATTGACGAACATGGTCGTACTTTGACATTTATGTTCTTGTCAGCCAAGTGTGAAGACTATTTAGAGGCTTTAAAAAACGTGCTGCAAGTTGTACATCAAGAATTGTCAGACGATACTTTGAAATGTTTGGAGAAAAAAAAAGTAATCCAATTAAAGCATTTGTTGTTGCAGCACTAATAGCTTTACTTGTAATAATATTGATTTTAATGTTATGAATTTATGGAAAAGAAATCAAGTTTATTGATAATTGCCGATGATGATTTGTCTTACGGCATAGATAAAGGATATTATCCTGATTTGACTAAGGCAATAGCTTTAAACAATTTGTCTGTGTTTCCTCTTGGTGATGTTATGGCTTTAGAGAGTAATGATATACATTTATCTGTACAACCACTTGGTGATGGAGAGGACGTTTATGTTCGAAATCCTTATGCTAATTGTTATGTTTCGATAAAAGACTCGGATTTGTTGAATACTTTTGTACAGGCAAAAAGTTATGCAATAAAAGAAGCACTTGTGAAAATGGGTGCAAAAGATATCGTTATGACAGAAAGTATTCATGATAAGGACACCCATCGTTATGAAGTTAATAATAACGTGGGAGTAAAATTGGCAAAGGCTGAAATCAATGGTAAAAATGTAAATGAAATATCTGTTGATATGAAATCCTGTATAGAGAGTCATGACCCCAATAGACAACCAAAGAGTGATAAAGAAGTCATAGAATTTATGAAAAGTCATGGCTTGGCTTCTGACACTCAGCTCCTGTCTTTATATGAGCGTTTGAAGTCTGATGGAAAAATTAGTGGTATTGAAAAGTATGAAGTAACATATTGTAGTGAAATTGCTAGTGCTCTTACCATTGCTGCTAGTATCGATTACAAAATGTTTAGTGACAACTTGGATTTCTCTCGTGAGCACAATCATGTGCATACGATAAGTAAGACTTTGCAGATTAATTTTGGATAGATGAATTTTCTAATGGTTAGAATACAATATGGATAAGTTCTTAGGTAAATTTTCTTTGTATGATATTGTCACAATGATTATTCCTGGAGGTACAATACTTTTGTTCCTCCAAATATTGTTGTTGGATGTGGATTTCCCGATGAACGAAATATCTTTGTTGCTTTTTAAAGATAGTTCTGCGATAAATGAAATTTCTATCAAGCGTTCAGACTTTTGGACAGGACAGAATATAGTTGTAGTGCTTATCCTTTCATATATTATAGGGATTATAAATCATATATTGGCAACGAAAATCTGGTCTTCATTTAGAAATGATCCCAAAATGATAAAAAACAAGTTTAAGGAAGTTGTTAATGGTATGCCACTATCTTATAATCTTGTTAATTTGTACTATTCGTCAACTGATGGCAAAAGTGAAAAGAAAACAGGGGATGAATTTGCAAATGTTTTTTTATGGCTGATAGTTGCTGTTGTTTTTGTCTCTCAAATGTTTGTGGCTTTTATGGAAATGTTGAATGGTGAGACAATACCAACATTTTTGTTTAATGCAGGTATTATTGTTATTGTAAGTTTGGTAACTTGGGGTTATCCTTTATTTTATATACAGAAAAGTGATAAAGTTCTTTTAGATGCTTATTATGAGGCATACTATTTTGTTGCTCAAAATTCAAAAGCGTTTAATGTTCCATTTATAGAGTCTCAGGTGTCATTTTTGCAATCAATGTTACTACCTTTAACATTGCTTTTGTGTTTGCCTAATGCTAGTATAGAAAAGTTATTTAGTCTATTTCTTGGAATAAATGAGTCGTATAATATTTTCCTTCTAAAAGTTCCTTTTATGGTATTGTGGACATGTATTATACCTGCAGTTTATAGTAGGCAAAATAAAATTTATGAGTTGGTTTGGTATGATTATGAATATTTAAAACGTTTAGAAAAATGAATACATTGATAATTTCAATAAGTATTGTAGTACTGATATGTGCTGCATTACTTCTTTACTATTTTGCTTTCTACAGAAGAAAGCATGTTCCAATTAAGCATACGGAGTATTATGAAGATAAATCTGTATGTCGTACTTACATTACTATTAATGGAGTGATGAATGGGCAGGAACTTACTTATTATCCTAATGGTCAGATAAAGTCTGAGGTAATGTGGGCTTATGGTGAGAAAATTGGTCCGTTTGTGGAGTATTATGACAATGGAAAAATTGCTTGCAAAGGAGAATTTAAAGATAAGGAGAAAGTAGCCGAATGCTTTGTGTATTATCCTACTGGAGAAACAAATAAGGAGCAGATAAAGGTTAATGATGTTCCTGATGGTCCTTTTACTGTTTACTTCAAAAATGGACAACCTTATATACAAGGTAATTATAAGAAAGGAACGCTTCAAGGAGACTATACTGTGTACTCTTTGAATGGCAATGTGAAACTTAAAAAGCAATATTGATATGGGAATATTGAAGTCTATTTCAAAATCAATGAAAGGTACTATTATTGGTGATATAGCAAAGACTGCTGATAAAGCCATTGATGCAACAAATTCTTTTATTGATGATTGTATAGAGGATACTTTCAATGAAGTAGTTGATAGTACAAAATCTATTGTTAAGGGAGCAGGAAAAATTGCAAAAGGTGCAGGTAAAATGGCACGAGTTGCTAGTGGCTATGAGGCTTATGATTCTCGTAAAAAAGCAAAGGAGGCAAAAGAACTTGCTGATAGGATGGTTGCCAATATAGAAGAAGAGAATAACAGAAGAAGGGAAGAGTCTAATCGAGTGTTATCAGATTTTGGTAAGACGAAACTTGAACTTTTGAAAACGTGTCTTTCTCCTTTCTTGAATTATATTAGAATCATGGGAAATGACTACAAGGATAAAGTATATGAGTTTGGAGGAAAGGTCACCCTTGATAAGTTAGATATTGAGGCATTGGAAACTATTGAAATGAATGCTTCTACAGCTGGCAAAATCGCTACAGCTTCTTCTGGGGTTGCGGCTTTAGCTTTATGTGGTGTTCCTTCTGCGACTACTTGGGCGGTTGGCACTTTTGCTGCGGCAAGTACGGGCACAGCTATTAGTTCTCTCTCAGGAGCAGCCGCTACAAATGCGACATTAGCTTGGTTAGGTGGTGGTTCGTTGGCGGCAGGTGGCGGTGGTATGGCTGCTGGTTCTGTTGTGCTTGGAACAATCACTGCAACTACAACAGGTGTATTTGCTTTAGCTGCGGCAGGTCTTATCGCTTCTTCATATTATTCGAAGAAATATACTGAGGCTACGGCATACTTGGAGCAGGTGAGAACTGCACGTGCCAAAGCAAAATTAGGTTGGACTGCTATGGAAGCAATTAACCAAAGAGCAATGGAACTAGAATCAGTGATGAAACGTTTGGGAGAGAGAATAGAAGAACGCCTCCTATATTTAGAGCCATTGGTTTATGACTTCCAAACCAAAGACGAATACTATCTGAGCACCTTTAGAGAGGTTTCACTATTGGTTAAGGCTTTAAGTGAAGTAGCTCAAGTGCCATTAGTAGATAAAGGTGGTACGCTTAGCAAGGATTCGTCTGTGGCATTGTCAAATACTAAAAAAATTCTTAATAGAAATTTATAATATGGGAAAGTCAGTCTTTGATTACATGAAAGTGGCATGGAAGGTCTTCGGAAAGAAGACTGTTAACCACATGGTTGCTGAAAAAGCATCAAGTTTTGTTGGTGAAATTTGTTCAAAGTATCAAGTTGCTCCAGAGTATGGTAACGAGTTGACAAGTCGTATCCGTAACTTGGTATCTTATATGGTGAATTGCGAACTAGAAGGAACTCCTTTGGACAATAAATATGTGTCTAACCAAATAAAAGGGCCAATAGCTCATTCTTTGACACAAGCTGCGTCTTCATCAAACAATTTTGACAACATGTTGGCAGAATTAATTAATTGGCTAGAGGATGATTACTTGGATGATATAGAGAAGTGTCTAGTAGAAATTGGGCATAAAGAAGGAGCAGATTATATCAAACAATTTAGAGATATGTTTTCTGAGGTAAAGCATAGAAAGCAATGTGGTAGCAAAGATTTAGAAGAGCATTATGACTCTTATGAACTATTGTCAGATACACAAGACTCTAAGAGTGTCAGTGTATGTCAAAATAAATCTGGTGAAGATGATGATTTTGTTAATGGACTTGCTTCTTCTATACAAAATAAAATGCTATCTGTCAAAGGTGGTAAGCCTGGTCCTGCTCAGATACTGGAAATGACAAAATTCTTTGTAGATAAATCGGCTGAGGTTGCTAAATTTTGTGAGGAGCAAAAGACCAAGCGTGCAGCAATTAGAGCTAACGCACAAGTTGCGATACATCAGATAGATTCTGTGAGACAGTTCTTGCAGGATTACTTGGATAGGTCGTTTGATGAGCGACGCATGCTTTTTGCAAAGCAATTTGAAATTGTGGACAAGTGCCTTGAAACAGGTAATGTGCAGGCATTGGCTGTATCGTTGGATTCAATTACGAAATTGGCAACATCAAGTCCTTTTAAGGCTTTGGCAGATATAAAGGGCGTTCGAAATGCAATAGAGAATCATAGTACATTTGATATTTAAAATAGAGCAATATGGCAAAAAAAGAAAGTAAATTATTGGAGGAGTTGAGACGGAGAGGAGATATTTTTGAAGACCCTGCTCCAAAAATCTGTGGCTTGACAGGATGGTTGATAGACTTGTTCACCAAGAAAAAGTAGACCATGTACACATTTTCTTGATGTCCTGACACAATTTGTCACATCAGTATAGTTACTTTGTACCCGAAATAGAAAGTATAACTATATAAGATAAAGTGACAATGGAAAAGAACATCAAGAAAAGAGTGTGTGGGGTGGCATGGGGGTTGATTACCGTGCTGGTAGTAGTGTTTGGCTATTGGTTTTTCTTGAGTCCTCATGGCTATTGGCAAAAGCAGAAGGAAGCGGATAGGGAAGAATATTCGGAAAGGAGGCTGCTCTGGCGGAAGTCGGAGACGATGACCATGCAAAGGATGCTGCAAGACTTGACCCAGCTGGCTGATGGCGACTCGCTTATGGTTTGCCGGATTACCAACATTACGCTGTCGGATTATAGAGCGCTTATCCATGGTACGGCACAACCGAAAAGGCTTGCTTGGGCTAAAATGCGGTACTGGTATATGACCTGCATCGCCAATGGGCGGGAATGGATGCAGGAGGACGCAAATGAAAGGAAATGTAAGAGCATGGTGTTTAGGAGCTCATTCCACTGCGACCTACAAACAGACACCACCAAGGATTTTCACAAAGAGCAAATTACAACTACGGAGACTACATATAATGAGATGTACCCACGCCTCGGGAAACCTGCCGACAATGAATTTGAAACGTGGAGAGACAAAAAGAATAAAAGATGGGTAAAACTTTAAACCAACAGGAACATGATGAACAAAATGGACGATAACACGAATGTCTATCAGGCAATCAAGGCAATTGCCGACGAGCTATGCAAGGAGAACAAGACGTATCTCCGTGCTGACTTGGCTTTCGAGTTGAAGAAATATGGCGTAGCTTCCGATTCTTCGGAGGTGAGCAAGTTGGTGTTTGGTGCCTACAAGTATTTTCACGAGAATGGCAACATTGCCATAGCGTTTGTTTCCAACAACTCTCGTAACACACTTGTGGCGGAGTACAAACTCAATGACAGTTTGGAGCAAGGCGACAAGGAGAAAGCTCTGAAGATTGCTGAGACAGAGTTGGCGTTGTCTTCTTCTGCTTTGGATAAGTTGAGGAGCTGAACCTCAATCTCGTTTTGCTCAAGGGCTCGTCGAAGATGGCTGACATCGTCATGGGTACCAATGGTGTGAAGGAAGTAAAGAGCAAGGCTTCTTCCATGTTCGACAAATACACCAAGATGGTGGAGGCTTATCACTATGCCGAGGACAGCGTGCGTGGAAACATCGAGGATTTTACTTCTTTGCGTACGGACATCGGTACTACCTATCGAGACTATGCTCTCAAATTGATAGACATCTATGGCGATTCCATCAAGATGGTCTCTCCAGATTTGTTCGACTTCAAGCGCATCGAGTGGTTGGATGTGGATGAGATGTTGAAGTATGTGGAGCTGGAATATAATAAACTCTCGGATAAGTGTGTTGCCTTGATGGGAGAAATTTCCGACAGCTTCCGTACTTCCTTGCAAAGTTCGTTGCAATCGTATAAGTCTTTGTCGAACGGCAATAAGTCGCTAGGTTTAGCGATGGCAGGATTGACGATGCTTGACCACTATATGGCAGCAGGTGAACGTACCAATCGTCTGAAGGCAGATCTTTCGGTTTTCCAAACCAGCGTAAAACATGATGCCACTCGTATCAAGGCTGACATGGGACGATTGCTCGTGATTTGCAAGACACTCAATGATGTCATCATCCCGAAAGCTAATGTGTTCTTGCGATATGCTGAGAAACTGATGGAGTCTGACTTGAAGGCTATCCTTGACAGTTTGTATGCTGACGAGACAATCCGACCATTGGAAGAGCAGCGTAGAGCGTTGCTGCAACAGTTGAAGACATTGGACATGGAGATGAACGACCATCTCCAGAATATTGATGTTTATACTTCGCTCATCAATGACATTACTTCTACGTTGGAATCTAAGCGTACAAGCTATACGGATGCCAAGGCGAAGAAGCCTTCCAAGCCGTTCTTCTTGGTGAACTGGCTTACGTTTGGCACTGCCAACAAGAACTATTATCGCGATTATGCGGAGTGGAACGATAACTGTTTCCCTCTTATCCGTGAATACGAGAGCTATCAGGTGGATTTGAAGTTGGACAAGGACGAATTAGAGTCGCATCGTGAAGCACAAGCTCAATTGAAGAGCGAATATAATAAGCTGTCAAGCGAACTCTCGAAGGTTTCCTCTGAAATCAAAAACAAGATAGTTTGTTCGGACGATGTGAAGCTAAAGATGTTGAAGCATCTCCGAGATATGGTGGCTATGCTAAAGCTCGGACGAGAAATCATGGAGAGCAAGATAGACGAGAAGTTGGTGCATACGGTTTATATTCCTGATTACAAAGAGACAGCAAAGCTTCCTGCTGACGTGGAACAGAATCTGTCGCTGTTTACGGGAATGTTGGCAGACAATCTCCATGCTGATAGAGATATGGCGAAAGAATTACTTGACGGTGTGGCAGAATATGCCGGAAGAGATAAGAAGATTGAGGGCAAGACCACACAAAACAAGCCTGTCGAGTATAGCGAGGAAGACTTGGCGATGACAACGGATGCGATGGAGCAATCCCTGCAACAAGGCATCGCCCTGTTTGACAGTTTCGCTCAACTCAAGGCTCTGCAGCTCAGTGGCAGATTAGCTTCGGCTGCTTACGACGAGGAATTGAAGAAACATGCAGACAAGTTCAAGCGTGAGATGGCAAAGATAGACAACAAGAGTGCTTACCTTCGTGAGGTGTTCAAGCGTATTAATTTGGCAAGCAACGAGGAGGAACGCAAGCAAGCCATGTTGCTGTTGAGCGATTTGAGTGGATATTCTCTCTCCGAACAGGAGTTTACTGATTTCATGAATGGTAAGAAACAAATAGAATTATAAGGCTTATGGAAAGTTCAAGAAGACAGCAAGCCCAGGCTGACTTGGGCATGAATTTCGCTAAGGAAGACCAAAAGCGAGAGGCAGCTCTTGCCAAGGAACAAGAGAGAGTGAACAAAAAGGAGGCGAAGCGACAGGAGATGATGAATAGGTCGTCTTATCGCGTTATGGTCGGTACGGCTAAGTATATGGACAAGTGGTTCTTGGACCCAATCCTTGGCTTCATTCTCCCTGCTGGTATTGGCGATGCCTTGTCGAGCGTGTTTGCATTTCCGTTTATCTATTACAGCCTTTGCGTGGTCAAGTCCATTCCACTGACCTTGGCTGTCATCTACAACATCTTGATGGATGTGCTGATTGGAGCCTTACCTTTCTATATAGGTGATGTGCTGGATGTGTTCAAACGTTCGTATGTAGAAAACCTAAGATTGATTACCGGGTATATAGAGGATGATAAGGAGATTATCAATAAGGTCAACAAGAAGGCATTTTGGACGGCAGTGTTCATCGTTGTGCTTTGCTGGTTGATTTATGTGGTCATCTCGTGGGCCATCCACTTGGGAACTATGGCTTGGGATTGGATTGTTTCATTATTCTAAATAGAAGAGCTTATGTTAAGAGGTATCAGAACATTTGTCTGCAAAGACTGTGGACGTAAGTTTAAGGCGTTGGACATGGAGTGGAATGCTACTTCTGCTTCTTATCCTGTGAAATGCCCGAAGTGTGGTGGTATGAATACAAAATAATTATTTTTTATATTTGAAATTATGAAGAAAATAGAAGATCTTACTGTCCGAATGGATAGATTTAGTGTTTCTCGATCAGACGGAAAGAAAAGTGAAATTTTTTATCCTGCCATAAAGGTTAAGTATGTCGGGAGTAAGAAAAAACATGACATAAGTGTCGAGCAACTTGTTGGTAGGTTCGGAGCTGAGGATTTAAAGGGTGCTGCTATTTGCGGATCTTTTTTCGTTTTACGCTTTAAGATAGAGTGGGAGATTATTACGTCTGATGGTGTGTTGGTAAAATCTATGGGACCATGTGGGCAAATAGTAGGAAGTGATGAAGACTCTTTCTTTGTTCGGCATCATGGTGTATTAACTGCCTATAACATTAAAGGTGAGGTTCTTGGTCAGAGAAATTTAACGCCTGAGGAGATTAAAATGTGCGATGAGGATTTTGGAAAAGAGAGTGATGAGTAATGTTTTCTTTCAGCCTTTCATTGGCAAGTATTATGCCAACGGAGGCATCTTCGACAAGCGAATCATGATATTGGGCGAGAGCCATTATTGTGATGAAGAGTGTGCGGATTGTGGTGATTGCCGTCTGCATCGGGAGTGCATGGGCTTTACGCAGCATGTGCTTGGTGATTATCTTGACGAGAAGAAGGAACGGCAGAACTGGATGCGGACGTTCTTGAAGTTCGAGCGTTCGCTGGTGGGGAAGGAGACAGACCAAGCGATGAGGCTGAAGATTTGGAACTCGGTGATATTCTTCAACTATCTGCAAGTGGCGATGGGTGGTCCTCGTGAGGCTGGTACTTCCGAGCAATATCAGCAAGCCGGCAAGGCTTTCTTTGAGGTCGTCGAAAAGTATCAGCCAGAGTACATCATCGTATGGGGCAAGCGGCTTTGGAATAATTTGCCTGGTGATAACTGGCTACATGAGAATGCATCGGATGTTCATTGGGTGGATAGTAATGACATAGAGGTGGAAGGTACTTGGGTACCTAATGGTTTCTATGTGATGTCTGGCGGCAAGCATGTGAAAGCTCTTGTGGTGAATCATCCTTCCGTGGGCTATTCCTGGGACTATTGGCATTGGGTGATACAAAGATTTTTGGGATAATTTTCTAGCCTCTGCCACGATTTGACACACCCTATCTGCACCTTTGCAGTCGTAAACATAAAAGCAAGGAATTATGGCACAGATTACATTGAATATCCAGACATTGGACTGGACGATGGGTGAGACCGTCGGCTTGCGCTTGATGTTGAAGAAAGACTGCAAGGCAAGAATCGCTTGGGGCGATGGCAAGGTGCAGGTCTTGACAGGCAAACAGGAACCAACTTCCGAAAAGTTGGCTTGGGTAGAGGCGGGGCATGCCTATCCTGAGAAGGGTGTCAATTACACCATCACCATTGAGTCGGAAGAGGAGGATGCCATTATCGGATTTGATGGCTGTGGCATGTTCGAGGTGAAGACCTTGGATGTGATTCTCACGGAATGTCCTTGCTTGCGCATCTTGGGATATTCGGGGTATGGTGAGGAAAAACTTGATGTGAGCAAGAATCCTTTGTTGGAGTTCATCGACTTCCATGAGATAAGAAACGAGAAGTTGGATTTCTCTGCCAATCCTCTCTTGGAGGAGTTGCATATCGAAGGGGCTAAAGATTTGGTGTCTTTGAATCTGAGTAAGAACGACAAGTTGCGTCGCTTGGACATCTTCATGTGCCACAACCTTCAGCATCTTGCCCTGAGCAATCAGTCGCAACTGAATGAGGTGGACTTCGCTCTCACTCATCTTCGCCCCAAGGACTTGGAGTATTTGGAGAAGACGTTGAAGCGAAACTCTCCTTACAAGATACGAGGTGGTAGCTTTGGAGACGATAAGATAATAGAAGTATGTAATGGTGTAATAGTTAGTGAAGATGAAGGTAAATTGGATTCAACTTATAGATAGGATTGAGGCTAAGGGATATGACGACGATGAGATTCTCAACTATATCCGAGAGGTGGCAACTGTCGATGAGAAACGTGAGGTGCTGCAAAACGTGGAGCAACGAGTGAAGAAAATCGTGAACTATGATTTGGCAAAATCATTTTTCCTACGTCACATGAGTGAAAGCGAACATGATGTCATCGAGTTGTTGCTTGGGGTGAGATATGTGGTATTGAATGAGATGATGCTTCATCCGACTCCTGCCGAGGTAGAGAGATTTCGCTATCAGAACGATAAGCTCTTCAAACTGACCCAGGAATGTTATGCCCAGTGCAGGAACATGTGGCGCACCTTGTTTCATACGCCTTATAAGGTAGATGACCGCTACCGTTACGAGGTGGAAGGAGTCTTGCGATTTGAGTATGGAGATGCCGATGCCGTGGTACAGATGGAGAATGATGACTATTACGGCTCGGATTTCCAATATATGATTCATCTGCAAGATGAGTTGATGAGTGTAGGGCGTTATAAGATGGACTCTATCTTGAATGGTGCTTTTGGCAATTTTGTGGGGACTACCGAGGAAGGGTATAAAACATTCAAAAACGAATTGGATGATGGCGATTCCTGGGATGAATGTTATCTTCATAAACCTGAGTTTGCTGATATTTGTGTTTGCTATGCCATGCATGCCTTGCATACGCACCAAGATTATTGTTTGCCCGACATCCTTCGCATGGATGATTTCGTGGTAAAGGTTCATTTGCAATATGAGAATGAGGTCTGCGACACAAGAGATGCTGAGATTGGTTCGCTTGAGTATGAGCCTTCGTGGTTTCAGAAACTCATCGAGGAAGATGTAAATGAGTTCGGTGGTAAGCATACGCTGAATCCGACCAGAAAGAAATAGCATATAATAAAACAAGAAGTTTAACGTCATAGATAAAAAGGAGAAGATTATGAAGTTAGCAGAAGCATTGAGCATCAGAGCCGACTTGCAGAAGAGGGTGGCTGAGCTGAAACAGCGCATCAAGGAGAGCGCCAAGGTGCAGGAGGGCGACAAGCCTTGCGACAACGTAGAGGAATTGTACAAGGAACTGGATGAGGCTCTCGTACAGTTGGAGGATCTGATTTATCGCATCAACATCACCAACGTGCATACGGTTCGGGATGGAGTATCCCTGACCCGAATGATTGCCAAGAGAGATGTCTTGTCGATGCGTGTCAAGGCTTTGCAGGAAGTGGTGAGGTACGTAGCCGCCAACGATACCCGCTTTGGTAAACTTGAATTGAAATATGTTAGAACCATCGACGTGAACGCTCTTCGCAAGGAGGCGGACACCTACGCCAAGCAGTATCGAGAGCTCGACTTGAAAATTCAAAGCCTGAACTGGACAGTCGATTTGGTTGATTGAAATATCTTCAGTTTATCTAATCCAAGTCTGTTAAATAATAGGTAAAGATATTTGGAGAAAAGATAGGGGCAGCAAAAAGCTGACGTAGTATAAGACTATGCAGCATATCTTATTATAATATTTATGTGATTCTTGTTGGAGGCTATAGATTGGCACAGAGCATCTCCGGCATCGTGCATAAGCGTATTGAGCACAGGTGGATGGCGTTGGCTTGAAACTATCATTTTGCATTACCATTTTGTTGACTGTCTTTTCTCCGTTTTTTCATTTCAGGTAGAGTCTAAAGTCTTGCATTCTTCTATCTGTGATGGAGATTAATAAATAAGCAAAGAATGTAATGTTATGGACAATCGGGTAAAGTTTTATGGTTGGCTGATCGCTCTCTTGGAGCGCAAGCATCTTACCTTTGAGGAGATAGCGAATGAGTGGCGTGACGCTTCTGCCAATTCTTTTGAGGATGAATTGCAGTTGCGAACTTTTCATCGCTATCGCCAGGCGATTCAGTCGCAGTTTGGCATCAGTGTGGAGTGCGACAAGAGCGATGGTTACAGGTATTACGTCAAGCGTGACGCAGTGGAGTGTGACGATGTGACGGAATGGATGCTGAGTTCCCTTCGACTTGCCTCGTTGGGTGATATGCTGAGGTATCACAATAAGGTGATGCTCGATACGCCGCCTTACAACACGGAATATCTGGATGATGTCCTTGCGGCGATAGACAAGCAATATCTGCTGAAGTTTAAGTATGTGTCTGGCTTCGGGGCGGAGAGCGATATGGTGCTGGCTCCCGCTTTCGTGAGATACTACAAGCAGCGGTGGTACGTGATAGGAGTGAAGGAAGATGAAAAGGTTCGGGTGCTTCCTTTCGACCGTATCAGTTTCTTGAAGGTGATTTGCGAGAAGCATCCGATGTCGAAGGAGATGAAGAAGTTCTTGACTCCAGAAAACTATTACGAGAATTGCTATGGCATCTATCGCATGGAGGAGGTGCCTGTGGAGAACATCCGTATTCGCGCTTTCTATCCGGAATACAACTACATCGAGGAAGTGCCGCTGCATGAGAGCCAGCAGAAAGTGAAGGAGTCGAAGGACGGGATGTATCGAGAATATACGCTTACCGTTCGCCCCAGTCGTGACTTCCTGCAGGAATTGCTTTGGCACGGCAGGAATATTGTTGTCCTGGAGCCTGAAAGCCTGCGCCAGGACATGATCGGAATTTTAAAGGATATGACGCGGAGCTATGAGACAGGCGAGTGCCTGAATGGAGAGGAATGAAAAAATATAGAAGAACTCGTCATTTCTAAAACCTTACCGCACAAATAGAAGCGCAAAGATGTTACTATAACCAGCCTTGCCTCAAGGCCTAAAAAAGATGAAAGCAGGTGACAAAACACCATTAGCCAGTGTTAGTCACCTGCTCAAGAATCCTACGAATCGGAGAAGAGCGGATGTATCGTTTTTGGCGATGAACTTCCTAAATGGAATTGCCTCATTAGGTGCTCTTGATTGCGCAATTTCTGCGTAAGTTGTTTTTTTGAACATTACTAAAAAATGGGATAAAGGCTAAGCGGTTTTAAGCTGCCAGCCAAAGAGTTCTTTGTTAGTATGACTAATTAACTTTCGGTTCGGTGTGTTCCGACACTTCAACATGAACCGAAGGTCACTGGCGCGAAGCGGAGAAAGTAACGGGCGAAGCTTTTTGTTTCTCTGAATGATATAGGTTAAGGTGGGTTCTGTCAATTACCGCCATAAAAAACGAAAATAATGAAGGGTTACGTTTTGTCATCTTTGGGTCTCTTTTCGGCTCAGGCCGCCACCCCGTTCGGTCGTATAGCCCGCGCGTCCCTCACTTGCTGACGTCCTGAACTCGAAAAGAACTTCAAAATCTGACAAAGCTAATTTTTAGAACCAACCTTAAGTGTTCCCGATGCTTCAGGCGTATTTATAATTGAAAGGTGCCAACGACACCACATTTCCCAAGAATAACCCTACGACCATGAAAAGACATATCCTACTTCTGTGTCTTGGCGCCCTGGCCCTCTGTCTGCAAGCGCAGGCACAAGACACCAAGCAACTGCATCAACGGCTGGACCCCATCCTGCAGCGCGTGGCCGCACAGCCCGACTGGCTCCTGTCGCGCCTGCAGATGTACTGGACGACCCATGCCACTGATGTCTACGTGTGCGGAGAGGCGTTCGACCATCCCGGTGGCGGGCGCGCCCCCGTGGCCACCGTGAAATACAACGGCACGCGCGGCACCGCCTCGCAGTACAATCGGCCGAAGCTGGAAGATGTCGTTCCCTACGATGACGACAGTCTGGGCAATGTCACCTTTGTCAACCGCGCCACGGGCAAGATGGAGAAGGCGCATCCCTCCAAGACGGGTTGCAACATCGACGGACTGAACCGGCAGATACTGGGCCTGGCGGCCGATGCCGCACAGCTCTATGCCCTGGAGGGCGACAAGCGTTGCGCTCAGATGGCCTTCGGCGTGTTCGACACGTTCATGCGGGGCATCTACTACCGCAACGTGCCCGTCGACCTCAACCACGGCCATCAGCAGACGCTGGTCGGCATGACCACCTTTGAGGTCATCCACGAGGAGGCCATCACACCCTTGGTGAAGACTTACCGGCTGCTGGGCAAATACATCAAGCAAGGCCGCGACCTCTACGACGCTGCCTTCAAGAAGTGGGCCGACAACATCATCGCCAACGGCGTGCCCCACAACAACTGGGACCTGCTGCAAGCCGAGTACGTGGCGAAAATCGCGCAGGTGTTGCAGCCCGACAAGCACTATGCCGACGGCCATGGTCGCGAGTATTATCTCGACTGCATCGTGGAGCGCAGCAGCATACGCCAGTGGGGGCTGAAACCTCTGGCCGACTTCGGCTTCGACAGCGACACAGGCATCTGGTATGAGGCTCCGGGCTACAGCCAGATGGTCGTGGGCGACTTCTGTGCCTTTGCAGACGAGCTCGACCGGGAGGCCGGCATCGACGTGTTCCGTCGCCTGCCCGTGCTGCGCAAGGCGGTGTTCGCCCTGCCGCAATACCTCTTCCCCAACCGCATGATAGCCGGCTTTGGCGACACGCATCCTGACTACTTGAACACCAAGGCCATCGATGCCTATGCCAGCTATGCCGCACGCCATCACGACGCATCCACTATCGGCGAACTGGCCCGTCTGAAGGCAGCGGTGCAGCCTGCGGCCCCCGACACGGCAGTGGCGCGCCACGTGTTGCCCATCTTCCATGCGAAGAACGTGTCGTGGCTTGCCATGCGGTCGGGCATGAACCGCCAGCACGACCTCATGGTGTCGCTCAACGGCTCGCTGGGCAATCACCAGCACGCCAACGGCATCTCCATGGAGCTCTATGGCAAGGGATGGGTGCTCGGTCCCGACGCGGGCATCGGCGAGCACCTCTACAGTGGGCTCGACTATCAAGAGTACTACTCGCAGATGCCGGCCCACAACACCGTGTGTGTCGACGGCGTGTCGAGCTACCCGGTGATGATGTCGCAACATGCCTTCACGGTGGTCGACAGCGGGCAGGTGGCCACCCCCGACGGCACATCGCGCGCGCTCTTCAGCGTGGTGTCGTTTGTGGAGCCCGAGACGCAGAGTGACCAGCAACGCACCAACGCCATCGTGAAGACCTCGGCCACAGGGGGCTTCTATGTGGACATCTTCCGCAGCCGCCGACGTGACGGTCGCGACAAGTTTCACGACTACTTCTACCACAACCTCGGGCAGGACATGCGCCTGACAGCTGCCGACGGCTCCGACCTCGGCCTGCAGCCCACCGATGAGCTGGCTTTTGCCGGCGGACACCTCTACGCCTACTCCTATCTCTACGACAAGCGGAGCGCGCAGACTGCCGCTGACGTGAAGGCCGCGTTCGTCATGACACCCACCAACCAGAACAAGCTCGCCGACCCCAAGGATCCCATCACCATGACGCTGTGGATGCGGGGCGACAGCGCGAGGGAGGTGTTCAGCGCCTTGTCGCCAGTCAACCGCGAGTATGAGCGCATGAGGGACGAACCCTACGACATCGACCGCCAACCCGTGCTGACCTATGTGGCACGCCAGCGCGGCGAGGCATGGACCCACCCGTTTGTGGCCGTGTATGAGCCCACGTCGGCCTCGGAGCCTTCCGAAATTAAGGGCGTGAGCTTCTTCAAGCCCCAGAGTGCCGACCCTGCGGCCGTGGGCATACGCATAGACCTGAAAGACGGACGCACGCGCTATGTGTTCTCGTCGGCCGATGGCAGCGAGATGCGCTACCAGGGCATCACGGCCAAGGGGCGGTGCGTGGTGAGATGATCCCATTCTTGACAACCTGCATTAATATTCAAGCAACATGAATGTGACGATTACAATGAACCTGAGGAGACAGATATGCCGGGCGCTGCTCGTGCTTGTCACACTTTTGTCGGCAAACGCTGCCGCGGCCAAGAAAGACTTTGACGTGAACCAGGAGCTCAACTACTGCAGCCAGCAGGTGAGACGGGCCTTGGCACAACTGCGAAAGGCCGACGGTACCTATGATTTCTCCCTCATCCCACGCAACATCCTGGCCACCGACAGCCAGCCGGGCTGGAACTGCCGCAAGGCAAAGGCCGAGGAGTGGTGCTCAGGCTTTTGGCCCGGCATCCTGTGGATGGACTATGCCGTGACGGGCGACAGCGAGGTGCGCCGGGCCGCCGAGGGCTACACGGAGGCCCTGCACGATATAGCCTACCGCCCGGCCTACGACCACGACATCGGCTTCCTCATGTTCTGCTCTTACGGCAAGGGCTATGAGGTCAACCACGACGAGGCCTACAAACGGGTGTTGCTGGCCTCGGCCGACACGCTCGCTACGCTCTTCAACCCCCTCGTGGGAACGCTGCTGAGCTGGCCGCGCAATGTGAAGATGTTTGGCGGACACAACACCATCATGGACAACATGATGAACCTCGACCTCCTGTTCTGGGCGGCGCGCAACGGCGGCAACCCCTTGCTCGGCGACATGGCCGTGGCCCATGCCACGACGACCATGCGCCACCAGTTTCGTCCCGACGGGTCGTGCTACCACGTGGCGGTCTACGACACCCTCGACGGCCACTTCCTGCATGGCGTCACCCACCAGGGCTACAGCGACGAATCGATGTGGGCGCGCGGGCAGGCTTGGGCCATCTATGGCTACACCTTGGTGTACCGATGGACGCGCCGGCCTGTCTTCCTCCGCTTTGCCCGCCATGTGGCCGATGCCTACATCCGTGCCCTCACGCCCACGCCCCTGCGCCCCGGGGGAAAGGCGACTACCGTGCCGACCACCGATCTCAGCCGCTACGACCTCGTGCCGAAGTGGGACTTCTGCGACCCTGACCCCGCGGCTCCCAAGGATGCCAGCGCAGCTTGTGTGGTGGCCGACGCGCTGCTGGAGCTGAGCCAGTATGCGGAGGGCGCGCACGGCGCGTTCTACCGTCACTTCGCCGAGGAGACCTTGCGCCAGTTGAGTACGCCCGCCTACCAGAGTGGCGACAAAAACGTGAGTTTCCTGCTCCACAGCACGGGTCACCATCCCGCAGGCTCGGAGATTGACGCCAGCATCGTCTATGCCGACTACTACTACCTGGAGGCCCTCATGCGGCTCAAGGTCCTGCAACAAAAGGAGGGCACAAGCCGCTAAGCGAATCCATGACAGGACAATTGTCGGTCGTCTGTCGCGTGAGGATGTTGTGCATTAACAACCATTTACAACAGCTGTATTCATGCACTTTTTTTTTAGCAGTATCTGTATCTGTATTTTGAACACCCTACCTGAAGGGGCAAAAGTATAGTCGTGTAACATACTGATTATTATGAATACTTTTGCCCTTACAGGGCGTGATTGCTATCGCCATGCCAACCCGGGGCGCCGCTTCGCTTGCCCTGCTATGTAGGTATTGGGCTTTCTTGCTGACGCAAGCGACAAAGTCGAGCGCAGCCCGCGCATGCGGCAAAGTCAGGCGCAACACGCGCATGGGACAAAAGTCAGGAGCAACACGCGCATACGGCAAAAAGCAGGCTTTTCCGGAATTTGGAGTGATGGGTCCCTTACGTTGGGCTTGAATGTAAACCAATATAAACCCCAGAGGGCTTCCCGCACCCCTGGCCATAAACCGAATGAAACCGCTCACGCAGTAGGAATGTAAACTGATGAAACCGCTTACGCATGTCTCGCAAGCCATGCTGTTTACATTCAAGCCATGGGTCTTGTCACGCCAAATTCAAGACATTCAACATCGAATACAAAGGCTTGTAGACGGAAGACTGTAATCCTGCCGTCACCGCTATCGTTGTCATGATTTTTGGTCGAAAAGTTTGTCATGAACGACGGATGAAATAGAACGCGAAAATCGCGTTTTTTGTCCGTCGCGCCGCGATTTGTGTGGGGTAATTTTGCGATAAAGGGTATATTGTGTTGCGATATACCCTTTATCGCG
>ERZ808242.2-NODE-2-length-214755-cov-12.591490_pt1 | contig 214755 bp, 165 predicted proteins | sample MGYA00521244_ERZ808242 | MGnify/ENA primary metagenome ERZ808242 (study PRJEB31516, sample SAMN03275573) | gut metagenome | biome: mammalia-associated habitat; material: feces | host: Papio cynocephalus | place: Kenya | collected 2012-07-27 ... | reverse complement strand
TTTATCCTTTTCTTCTCCATAACCGTAGCGAATTAATGTCCAACTTCCAAAGATAGTTAATTTTCGCAAGTAAATATCAGACGAAAAAAGCCGGGCCGAAAATCCCGAAATGTTTGGCTGCCGCGTATAGGATCGGCTGACGATCTTTTGGGTGGGGCATGGCGTGAGGCTTTTGTACGGGGAAGTGACGTTTTGCCGCCCCTTGAGGTTGGGGGCGTTGCGATATTTGCTATATTTGCTATATTTGCGTTGAGTAGCAAGCATTCCGCAAATGGGGTTGAAACTGATAAACAATATAAGTGAGAGAGTTGTAGATGATCTTAAAGAACGGATATCCGATGGAGGTCGCATAAGTATTGCGGCCGCATCGTTCTCCATCTATGCCTATGAGGCTCTCAAAGAAGAACTGGAAAAGGTGGAACAACTGAGGTTCATCTTTACTTCTCCGACATTTGTAAGCGAAGGTAACGCCAAGGAGAAAAGGGAGTTCTTCATACCTAAACTTAATCGTGAACGCAGCCTTTATGGTACAGACTTCGAAATAAGGCTTCGTAATAAATTATCCCAGAAGGCCATCGCAAAAGAATGTGCAGATTGGATTCGCAGGAAAGTACAGTTTAAATCAAATTCTTCCAATGAACAAATGGGAGGATTTCTTCACCTGTCCGGCGAATCGGATGCTGTATATGTCCCCTTTAATGATTTCACTACATCGCAGTTGGGATGCGTCAGGGGAAATGATGTCTACAGTATGGTCAATGTCTTGCCGGCACCAATGTCTGATAGCTACTTGAGCATCTTCAATTCATTGTGGGACAACGATGACAAGTTTTCGGATGTCACGGAGAAGGTGCTTGATTATATTGGTACAGTTTATCAGTGTATTATGTTCCTCACGCCAATCTTATTAATCTGTCTGATTGTGTACACATTCTTTCGATAAAGGCTTAACATTCAGATAATAACTACAACTAATGGATTTTATCAAAAAATCCGTAAAAATCATTAACTTTGTGCTATAAGGTATTCAGAAATAGAAAGTAAGCAAAAGAATCCTATGGGATTGAAATTTATAGACCTGTTTGCCGGTCTTGGTGGATTCCATCTTGCGCTCCAGAAACTTGGGCACGAGTGCGTATTCGCCAGCGAGTTGAAAGACGATCTCCAAAAGTTGTATGAAATCAACTTTGGTGGTGGTGTCATTCACGGCGATATACTCTCTTTTGAACCGAAAGATATTCCGGCTCATGACATACTATGCGCTGGATTTCCTTGTCAGCCGTTCAGTCAAGCCGGTAAACGTGAAGGTTTCAAGGATAAAAAGGAACGTGGTAACTTCTTCTTTACAATTTGCAAAATCATTGAATACCACCGCCCCAAATATGTTCTTCTTGAAAACGTGTCCAATTTAAATGGACACGATGGCGGTGATACGATGCGTGTTATTCTTAGGGAATTGGACAAATTAGAATACGATGTGCCGACACCGGAGATTCTTTCACCGCATCAATTCGGAATTCCTCAGCATCGCCGAAGAGTGTATATCGTTGCAGCTGACCGTTGTCAAGGAGGCCTTTGTGATTTTAAATATCCTAAGCCATTAAAGAAGAAAACCCACATTAAGACCGTGCTCAATGAATCAAGCACACAGTATATGCACCTAAAAATGGATACTCGGTATCAGTTGGAAGTCTGGCAAGAGTTTCTTGACCTTACACAGGAGCACGAGGGTAAGATACCACGTTTCCCTATATGGGCAATGGAATTCGGGGCAGACTATCCCATATCGCCCGCCCCGGCTTTCAATACCGCAGACAACCTGCTTGGTAAGCACGGCAAGTTGGGGCGCAGAATAGAGGGGTGGAATCTCGAAGACTGCCTTGCTCAGTTGCCAGTGTACGCACGGACAGCAACTTCAAAAGAGTTCCCTAAGTGGAAGATTCGCTATATTCAGGAAAACCGCGCATTTTATGAGCGGAATAAAGAATGGCTCGACGTCTGGCTACGAAAAGTTCAGCGCTTTGAGAATAGCCACCTTAAACTGGAATGGAATTGCGGGCCTCAGGCAACCACGACAATGGATGACAAAATCATCCAGTTCCGCGCTTCCGGTATCCGTGTCAAACTGCCGAATTTCGCCCCTGCTCTGAATCTTGTTGGCACACAGGTCCCGATTTGTCCTTGGATTACCCTTCCTCCGGAATCATTGGCCGAGGGTGAACCTGCCAAAGGCCGCTATATGACGATGCGCGAAGCTGCGGCTCTACAGTGTATGCAAGACCTCAAATTTGGTGAGGGTGATTTCCAACTCACTCAGTCACGGGTCTATGAAGCACTCGGTAATGCCGTGAACGTGGATGTAGTTTACAGAATCGCTAAAAACCTAATCAAGTAAGATGAGCGATGTTATCATAGACAAAGTAAGCGTCAGGATAGGTTCCCAGATGTATGGACGCTTCGAGGACCTTCCCAACACGGTCCCTCACGTCCTCGCCGAGTTCGTTGATAATGCCCTGCAGTCCTTCCGGGATAACAGGGAGGAACTGCTGGCATTAGATCCCAATTATAAACTCCGCGTCATAATCCGTATCCTCTGGGACGAAACCGAGACGAAAATGTCCCAGCGCAAGGCAACGCATTTCATTATTGAAGACAATGCCGGAGGTATCGCCGCCAACCGCTTTGTGAACGCTTTTGAACCGGCAAATGCTCCCGAAGACAATACCGGCTTGAATGAATTTGGTATGGGCCTTAAAACAGCCGCCTGCTGGCTTGGCAACAAATGGACTGTACATACAAAGGCGCTTGGTGAGGGCATCTCCCGCATCGTCCGGTTTGACCAAAATGTTGTTACCAAAAACAACCTTGAGGAAGTCAATGTCAAGAGCGAGACCGCTCAGCAGGACGAACACTTTACCAAGATTGAGATTACCGCTCCGACTAAGAATGTTCCTACAGAAAAGAGTCTCCCAAAAATTAAAACTGAGTTGGCCAGCATCTATAGGAACTCACTCCGTAATCAGGAAATGGATTTCTACGTCAACAATGAGCCGCTTGAATTCACGGAGTACGCCATTTTGAACGCACCCTACTACAAAGATATAGAAGGACCTTCAAAACTGTGGAAGAAAGACATTGACTTTCAGTTTGGCCCTTACAAGGCTAAGGGTTTTATCGGCATCCTCAAAGAACTCAAGAGCACCCAGAACGGCCTTGTGCTCTCCCGCCGTGGCCGTGTCATCATAGGTGCCGAAGAGGACGGCCGATACTTCCCTAAGAGTATCTTTGGCTCCTCTCCCGGTACTTTCCGGTACAAGCGTATCTTCGGCGAACTTGAACTTGAAGGCTTTGCGGTTTCATTCAACAAGAATGACATTCAGGACAAAGAGAACCTGGAAATGCTCATGGAAGCACTCCGCGACGAACTCCGTGAAAAAGACTTCGATATTCTTGCCCAGGCGGACAACTATCGTACAGACAACACTGCACGCTTGGTCAAAAAGATTGTTTCCCGCCACGATGAGGCGCCCAAGACAAAGCGCACACCGGTTTCCATAGATACAAAGCCTATTGAGGAGAAAACCAAGGTTGCTGAGATACAGCCGGTTATTCCTGAACCCGTTTCCGATAAAAACATCATCAACGAGTTCAAGCAGCCGGACTTCTACGACATCAACGGTAAACTTCACCATATGATTGTTAAATTCATCGATGAAGGCTCAGATCTTTGCTGGCTGGGAGTCTCGATGGAAGACCCCGAAGCGATTGTCTGTAACATCAATGTCAAGCACGACTTCTTCAAAGTTTTCGGAGAGCCGACTGACCCGGTTATCGCCCTGCTGAAAACCCTTGTCGTGGCGAAATACACAACCGATGCCGTGAATAACAAAACAGCCATCGCAATGATGGACTTTTTCAACGAATACATCAAGAAGACCAAGGTTTAAGATGGAGCAAATCATCGTCAATAAAGGCGCGAAGGTGGATAATTCCAAGAATCATGTCCTGCAGGAAGTGACCTGCGGTGAATTCTTCGATAAATTCATTCGATATATCCGCCGTTCCGAAAGCAATCCCAAAGGCCTCTCGACCGAGGCCATTGCGACCTTCCGTGAGGAAACTTGCGATGTCCTTGCGCATTGCAATCCACACGATGCTGTAGACAAAAACGAGACGACACACCTTGCTGTCGGCTATGTCCAGAGTGGCAAAACCATGTCATTCACCGGTGTGACGGCCCTTGCAAAAGATAATGGCTATCGCGTTATTATCTACCTGGCGGGCACTAAGAATAACCTGCTCGATCAGACATCAAAGCGTCTTCGCAAAGACCTCATCGGCAAAAACGGTGCGAATAACGACTTCTACAAGATACATGCGAATCCTACACTGGCCGACGTGGATGACATCATCGGAAATCTGGAATCTATTGAAAAGCCGATTGTTCTTATCCCGATACTGAAACACTACGATCACATCCTTAAAGTTCGTCAGATAGTCAACAATTCCGAATTCAAGGAACTTATGGTCAACGAGACGGTAATAATCATTGACGATGAGGCCGACCAAGCATCGCTCAACAGTTATGGACGTCGGAACAGCAAGTACGAAGAAGATTCAAAATCCCGCACATATGATGCTATCTTGAAATTGCGTGCCGACCTGCCTGGTAATACATATATCCAGTACACTGCCACTCCACAGGCGAATATACTGATCAGTATGCAAGACCTCCTTTCCCCGAAGAGCCATACACTCTTGACTCCGGGTGAGGGATACGTTGGTGGTAAATTATTCTTCGGCCAGGGAGAAAACCACGACTTGTTCAATGGCGAGCTTATCCGTGAGATACCGGCAGACGAAGTATTCCACAAGAAATACAATCCGCTCACGGAAATGCCGCAGTCGCTGAAAGACGCCCTAATGTTTCACACATTGGCCGTAGCCATCGTCGTCAAGTATCTGAAAGTAGATGGCATCAACTACCTCTCCATGATGGTCCACCCTGACAATACGATTGACTGGAACAAGACCTTCTGGCAGTGGATAGACAACGAACTGAAGACTTGGCGGCGCTTGATGGGCAAGCCGGATGACAATTACGACAAATACCAGCTTCTGAAGAGATTTGAGCACCTTTACCCTGATGCCTTGGAATTCTATGACATCGATGAGCGCCCTTCGTTTGACGTCATCAAACCACTCATTTACGAGGTCCTGAAATCAAAAAAAGTCTATCTGGTTAATACAGACGCAGAAGCTCAGACCGAGATTCAGTGGGATGACTACAAAATGCACATTTTGGTTGGTGCAGAAATGCTCAATCGTGGTTTCACTATAGAAAAACTGGCGACCACTTACATGCCCAGGTACACAAAGGGAGCCACCAATGCCGACACCATCCAGCAGCGTTGCCGATTCTTCGGCTACAAGATGGACTACATCAAGTCTTGCCGTGTCTTCCTGCCAGCCACATCAATTACGAATTACCTCAGCTACGTAAGGCATGAAGAGGAACTCCGCTCAACACTTGCTTCCTGTGATTCTTTGGAAGCCGCTGAACGCAAGATTCTTCTATCACCGTCATTGCGTCCTACCCGAGCGAATGTTCTCCCGATTTGGGTGGTTAATACACGAATGTCAGGCATGAATGCACTCCAGGCATTCTCCAGCAAATCAACGATTCAAAATAACGATCAACTCGTTTCTGACTTCCTTGCCAGGCATGAGAATGACTGGACCATCCGTCCGGACACTACGATTTACCGTACCCACCGCTGGTTCAAGCTAAACATAGACGAAGCCATCCAATTCCTCAGCGATTTCAACTTCAAGAATTGGCCAGATGCTCAACGCAAGGCGGATACTATACGTTATTTGCGTTATCTGGCTGGTACTACCGGTGAAGACAAGATAGAGTATATATATTTCTACCAGATGGCTTTCAATGCTCCTGCCATTGAGCGTAGCTTTGACGCTGCCGAAAGACGACTTGCGGCTAATACAGCGATATTTGCTGGTCCCAGTTCTGCCGTGGATTCCACCAACTATCCTGGTGACGCCAAGATAGTTGGCCCATCCAACACATTTACATTCCAACTCTACCACATCCGATTGAAAGGCGCCGAACTGGACTATCCGAAGGAGGCATATACAATGGCAATTTACGTCCCGAAAGAACTCGCCGTCACATACACTTCCAACGAACAGGACAATATTGACGATACGGATGACGAGGAAGATGAAGAATAGATAAAAAACGACTATGCCACAGGTTAATACGCTATTTTCACGCTTTCAATCGCTTCGCAATCAGGCCAATGAAGATGGCCGGTTTACGGTGATTGCCATAGAGGACTTGCCACACAAACTGGGCGTGACACAAGAGGGCTTCCCGATGTTCTTTGTGCGGACCAACTCGTCTGTATCATCCGTTCAGAATATCATTCGGGAGATTCTATCCGTTGAGTATAATGTATCATGCAAGTTGATTGACGATGACGGAAAAGAACAGGAGGACACTTTCTCTATCATTACTCTCCGCTCACTCGCCTCGCCGCTCCATTCTTATTTCATAGAGATATTTACTATGATGCTTCATAAATTGCAGCCGGTACCATCAAACCGCGAACTCTCCGTAGAAGTTGAGAACCTGATCGCTATTTTTGATGCCCTATCAAGCCCTCCCAAGAAAAAAATTCAAGGACTTTGGGCCGAATTGCTTGTAATTGAGCAGAGTACTCAACCAGAGATCCTCGTAAATGCCTGGCACTCCTCTCCAACGGCAAAATATGATTTCACGATGGGTAAAGACAAAATTGAAGTAAAAAGCACCTCTTCTGAGGAACGCATTCATAAGTTCGCCCTTGATCAGTTGAATCCTTCCCCAAATTCCAATTTACTAATTGCATCGACTGTTGTCCGTGAATCCGGCCCTGCTGCGGAGGGTATTTCCGTCAAAGAACTATATAACAAAATCAGGGAAAGGGTTAATGCTGTTGACTGCCAATTGCGACTCTTCACTATCATTGCAGAGACTATCGGCAACGACATAGCTAAATTGGAAAGCATCTACTACGACTATACAACTGCCACAGATTTCTTGGAATTCTACGATTATCACGAAGTTCCTAGCATCCCAAAGGAAATTGTTCCTCCTCTGGTGTCCGAAGTCCGTTTTTCCAGTAATTTGACAGGGCTAATGGATGTTCGCAAAGAAGAATCACCTTTCGACATGAATTCAAGTCCTCTTTTCAGAAGCCTGATATAGCCTATGGTACAGAAGATTGACAGACAGGAACTGCAAGTCCGTTTCCTTACAGCCCTTAAAGGCGCAGATTACCGTTTTATCGAGGGACTTAATCCTTTTCGTATCCTTCTGGATGGAACGGAGTACTGGATCTATATCAAGAACCTGACCTCCGCCCATTTTGAGAATCCTGACGTATGGCGTGCTCAACTGCCGCAACGTGATGATTTCAACCCTATCAAGGAATCTGATGCCGACTTTATCTTGCTCGGATACGATGGCGAGAACGATGTGTATGCTACCTGGAACCCCGTCTGGGTAAAGCAGCGCTTGAACAGCACCGGTAATGTGTCATTCTATTCCCGCTACTCCCTGCAGCAGCAAGCCCATCAGGAAATGACTTTTAAACGGATGGAACTGAGCAACGAAGGAGAAGTGGTCGTTTTCCCGAGGGAGTTGATTAGGATGTTCTTCATCAACGTTGACAGCTACTTCCTTGCAGAAGGTGACTATGTGGCTATGGGGTCAAAGAGGCGGCCCGAAGCTAATGAGGCTTTCCGCAGGTTTACGGATGCAGGAAACGTAGCTCTATTTGCACGCCATTTAGCCGATGATGGCATGTCGCAGGTCACGATTGGGAACTACTGCCGTGTCGTGAAAAACCTTATTTCAGATGGCACAATCACCAGAAACAGGAAACTCTTCTACGCGCACGACACTTTGATTGAGTACCATGTTGCTGTCGGCCAATTTGTCGAACTGGATGAGGTGAAAGAAAAGAATGAGAAGTGGCATAACCTCATTTCTGCATCACTCAATTCATACATTGACTTCCTCGCCAATGTTTCTCCAGAGATAACCGACGTAGAGAATGTGCCCCTCGCTCTTGAAGTTGAAGACATTGAAGATGTTGAAACGCCTGTAGCTGCGAAAGATGGGCCGACAGCTGAGGCCCCTGTGACCGACCTTTTCAATTACTTCTGCTCCGAAGAGGCTCTAGTGAAATTCGAAGAATATCTGGCACCGAAGGATTATCTTCAGTCAACGGTCAAACGCTATGTTCGAGCAATCAGATTTCTTCTGAATGCAAAGATGATTCAGTTACACAGCGATCTCTTCGAATCTTGCGAAAGCTACAAGGATTATGAGCAGGCGGCCAACCGATTCTTCGACACTCCTGACATTAAGGCTCTAAATGAGCATAAGCATCGTGATTATTCCGCCGCTATGAAGCAATACATCGTCTTCCTGCGGGAGACTCTGGCATATGCCAGAAATAAAGAAGAGCACTTTCTGAAAGAGGAAGTAGAGCCTGTGCCTTATGAAACACAGGCGGAGTCAGAAACAACACCTGAGACAGAACCCATCGTCCATGACTGGGAAGTTGAGTTCACTGATACCAATGGCAAATTGACTCGCATCGCAAATCCGGAACTCATAGACCAGTTGCGCCCTTTGCTTGACACAGAATACCCTAAGAGAGTGGCAGCTTTCAATGTCATTGCTTCCTTCTATGGCGACAGGTTCCCGAATATGACGCTTGCCGATTGGGGCAACCTCATGAACGCCATCAATTGGGCAGCCCCCTATGTCCACGACGAACCTGCCGCTGTAGCAAAACCTGCAACGTCAACGGTAACACTTGAGCCGTCAAAGCGCAGCAAGACACATATTCTCCGTGTAGAATTCCCGGACGGGACAGTCTATCAGGATAAAAACGTTAGTGAATCTTACGCCAAGGCTATAAAGAAAATGGACCCTGAACTCGTTGCTCTGGTGGAACTATCACACGCAGGCGTAGGCGTAGTTTCAAAAGAACTTGATTCAAAGTACGCACAATATCAGAAACATATTGGAGGCGGCTGGTACGTCATGACGAACAGTTCCACCAACACGAAATATACCGACCTTCAGCTCATTTCAGACGAATTAGAACAGGATTTAAAGATCAGTCTTGTCCCGATGGATGGTTCAGAAATAACGGTTGCTCCTCACGTGGAAATGCCCGAGGGCACACGTGCCAAGATTCGTGTTACCTTTCCTGATGGCCATGTTTCCCAGCCGTCAAAAGTCCTTGAAGTACTGGTAGAGGTTGTGAAATTTGCTGGTGCCGACCGTGTGCGCGAACTCGGGATCATTTGTTGCGGGGCAAACCTTATCCTTAAGAACCCTTCGCCGCGCTACCAGAAACCGTGTAAACCCGTAGGCAATGGGTGGCTCTGCAACACCTGCTCCGATACCGGCACCAAGTTCTCGCAGATCTCAGAAATCTCTAATAAACTTGGTCTTGGACTAAAAGTTGAACTGATATCGAAATAAGAACTCCTCTAAAGAACCGCCATGCTGGTCTTTAATATAAGGTGAATGGCTACTAGATCTTGGATAAATATTCATAGTTTTTTTGATTTATGTGATTTGTATAAGCAATCCTGAACAAGGAGTCCATTGCGGAAGACGGATTCTTGTGAAGAAGGGCAAGGCGGTGAACGGCAATCCCTATTATGTCTATGCCTGCTCCAACGAAGCGTACGGCTGCGACTATAGGGAGACCAGGTTCGTGAACCTTAGCAGAAAGAGGCGATAGCGATAAGATCGCAGGTGTTGATTATGTTTGATTTTCGTAAATTTGGAGGAATATGGGACTACAAAACAACATACAGGAACTTCAATCTGTATTTGACAGAATCCGTCACCATAGTGCTGACGGAAGAGAATACTGGAGTTCCCGAGAATTTTCTGATGCACTAGGGTATTCCGGATATTGGAAATTCAGGACAGTGATCGATAAGGCCATTGCTGAGGCCAATGATAAGGGAATGAAAATTGGTGACCATTTCAACCAGTCGGTTGATATGGTCAGGCTGGGCAGCAGGTCTTTCAGAAAGGTGGAGGCCTTCCATCTTTCCCGGCTGGCATGCCTGATCATAGCCGAGAATGCGGATGGGAAAAAGCCTATGGCGCTTCAGGCAAGGCAGTTCTTCTCAAGTACTGTCACGACAGGAGAACTGATTCGTAATTCAGTAGATTCCAATATATTGTTCTATAAAACTGCGCAAGGTGAAGCCCGCATTGAGGTTATCTTCAATGGGGACACGTTTTGGATGTCACAGAAGCGGATGGCGGAACTTTTCGGAGTGGATGTCAGGACCGTCAACTATCATCTGAAACAGATATTCGAAAGCGGTGAGCTGTCAGAGGTGGCAACTATCCGAAAAATTGGGATAGTTCAAACTGAAGGAGAACGCAATGTGGAACGCGCACCTTTATTCTACAATCTTGATGCAATAATAGCAGTGGGTTACCGGGTCAACAGCTATCAGGCCACGCAGTTCAGGATATGGGCGACATCTGTCTTGAAAGAGTTTCTCGTCAAAGACTACGTTTTGGATGATGAGCGTTTGACGCAGGGACGCCATTTCGGCAAGGACTACTTTGATGACTTGCTGTCACGCATCACACAGCCGCTGAAATCGTATATCAGAGGGCTGATGCTGAGAGACCAAACATGGGACTTACCACATGGAAGAATGCACCGGGCGGCCGTGTTCAACGGTCGGACTCCATTGTGGCGAAGAACTATCTGTCTGAGAAAGAAATCTCCGAACTCAATTCGATAACGACATCTTTCCTTGATTTTGCGGAATCTCGTGCGCGTCGGCATATCATCACAACAATGGATGACTGGAGGCAGCGTCTGGAACAGTTCCTGACAATGAATGACTACAAAACTACGGAGTCTGCCGGTACGGTCTCGCAGGATGAGGCCAGAGAAAAGGCTTACGGCGAATATGAAAAGTTCAAAGTAATACAGGATCTTACTTTCGTCTCCGACTTTGACAAGTTCAATGAAGAATCCGTCAGAGGCTCTGATGCTCCACTTCTTCCGTTTGATATAAACCCTAAGGAGGATTGATATTTCTGAATTATAGATTACAGTTTCGGATACACATGATATGGCGCTTCATTCAAGAATAATAAATGTGCTTCGCAAGCCGGGCAAATGCCCTGCCTGCGGCGAGGCGGTGTGGGATATCATCTTCTTAATGCTCTGTGTCTACTTTTCGCATCCGGTACAATTTTAGTGACTAAATCACCGCCGAATGGCCAAGCAAAACGACGCCGAATTACCAATTAATATAAAGCCAAATGCCAAAGCAAAATACCGCCAAATGACAAAGTGTTCCATGAAATCAATGGATTATTAGCGATTTATGGTTAACTTCGCGCATGATTATTGACATGATAAAATAGAGAGGATGAATAATAATACTTATAGGGCAAGGATTGCCGACAAGTTACTCGCAGAGAAACTGGACGCTATGGGCGCGGTACTTATCGAGGGAGCCAAATGGTGCGGCAAGACCACGACGGCGGAACAGGCAGCAAACAGCGTGCTTTATCTGGCAGACACGGATACGTTCCGTCAGAATATGGAGATGATCGACCTGCATCCGCGGATGTTGCTCGCCGGAGAGGCTCCCATGCTTATCGACGAATGGCAGGAGGCTCCGAAATTGTGGGATGCTGTTCGCTTCGAAGTGGATCACAGGGACAAAGAGGGTCAATTCATCCTGACGGGTTCGGCAGCTCCGAGCAAAGAAAAACTCGAAGAGATCCATCATACCGGAACGGGGCGGTTCTCGTGGCTGAAGATGCGCCCGATGAGTCTGTTCGAGTCCGGAGAATCCGAAGGCACGGTCAGCTTTGCCGAATTGTTTGCAGGGAATACGGATTTTGCCTTGAGAGCTCCCGATCATCAGTTGGGCGACATTGCCTTTATGATGTGTCGCGGCGGTTGGCCGGGAGCACTTCGGCGAAAATCCACTGCAGCGGCGCAATTAGTTGCAACGGAATATTACCAGGCCGTAACGCATACGGACATATCGAAAGTGGACGGGGTTGCGAAGAACCCCGAACGTGTGAAACGTCTTATGCGCTCCTATGCCCGTCATCAGGGTTCACCGGCTTCGCTTACGACTATTGCCGGGGATATTTCCACAAACGAGGTGGAGCGGTTGTCGGAAAATACAATCTCGGAGTATCTCATGGCGTTGAAGAAGATATTCGTGGTGGAGGATGCCGTGGCGTGGAATCCCAATCTGCGCTCGAAAACGGCTATACGCAGCAGCGATACCCGTTATTTCGTCGATCCGTCGATAGCCGTGGCAGCATTGGAAATGGGACCCGACGATTTGATCGGCGACTTGAATACCATGGGGCTGCTTTTCGAGACGATGGCCGTGCGCGACTTGCGCTGTTATGCCGATGCCCTCGCCGGAACCATGTATCATTATCGGGACAAAAGCGGTCTGGAGTGCGATGCTGTAATGCACTTGCGTGGCGGTCGCTATGGATTGATAGAGGTAAAACTGGGCGGAAGCACGGGCATCGAAGAGGGAGCTGCGACGCTGAAAGTGTTGGCGGAGAAGATCGATACCGACAAGATGAAAAGTCCTTCGTTCCTTATGGTTCTTACCGCAGTCGGTCAGTTCGCCTACACACGCAAGGATGGAGTGTTGGTTGTACCCATCGGCTGCCTGAAGCCATAGTGCGGAAAGGGCAAATCGACTTTGCAGTGAAGTCATGGCCGACTGGCCATGACTAGGGCATCTGAGTAGTTGCCAAAAATCTTTGCCAAATCTGCGGCAACTTATTTTTTTGCCGCTTACTAAAATGACCAGAGATTCGGGTGATAGAAAATATTTTATTATATTTGTGATTGCGCACTCAAGGTGCACCTGTCAAGAAAATTTGATTTAGTTAGGTATATGAAGAAGTTTATCATTCCGGCTGCCATCTTGTGCGCCTGCATCTGCGCGACTGCGCAGGTGAAATCTCCGGTCGCTGACCTGGACTACACTTTCACCACCGTCAAGGCCAATCCGATCACCTCTGTCAAGAACCAGGCTTCCAGCGGCACCTGCTGGGCCTACTCCACCATCGGTTTCTTCGAGTCCGAGGCGATCCGTCTTGGCAACATAAAGGATACACTCAAGTATCCGGATTTCTCTGTATTCTTCGTGGTTTCACATTCTTATATGGACAGGGCGGTGAAATATGTCCGTCTTGACGGCAACCTCACTTTCGGCGCCGGTTCCGAGGCGGATGATGTGCTCCATGTCATAGAGGACTACGGCATCGTGCCGCTCGAAGCCATGACCGGCATGAACTATGGTACACCGCTCCCGAAGCAGGCCGAGCTCGACGCTGTGCTCAAAGGCTATATTTCAGCTGTCGCCAAGAATCCCAACAGGACCCTTACAACCGCATGGAGACCGGGATTCAAGGCTGTGCTCGACACATACCTCGGCCCTTGGCCGGAGAAATTCACCGTTGACGGAAAAGAATACACCCCGGAAGAATACCGCGACGCGATGAAGATCGTCCCGGAGGACTATGTGACCCTCTCTTCGTTCACCCATCATCCTTTCTACACCTGGTTTCCTCTTGAAGTATGCGACAACTGGCGTTGGGATGAGGTGTACAATGTCCCTATCGACGAGTTCATGTCCATCCTCGACGATGCCATCATGAAAGGATACACCGTGGCTTGGGGAGCTGACGTCAGCCATGCAGGCTTCACCCGCAACGGTCTCGGTATCCTCGTTGACGTGAAGGCTACCGCTGCCGGATCTGACCAGGAGCACTGGGTCGGCAAGGAGGAGGGCAAGCCTGCCCCTGTTGCAATAGTCGAGAGCGTGCCTACGCAGGAGTCCCGCCAGTTGGAGTTTGAAAACAAGACCATCACTGATGACCATGGCATGCAGATCTTCGGCATCGCCAAGGACCAGGACGGCAAGAAATACTATATGGTCAAGAATTCGTGGGGCGAGGCCGGCAAGTACAAGGGAATCTGGTACGTGACCGAGGCTTTCGTCAAGAACCAGAGCATGGACTACATGATCCACAAGTCAGCTCTTCCTAAAGATCTGAGGAAGAAACTGTCCAAGTAATGGCTTTAAAGAAATACATTCCTGATTTCATCACCTCGATGAATGTCGTGTGCGGCATCATCGGGGTGGTGTTCGCGTTCAAGGGGCGCTTTGAATATGCCTTCTATCTGATGCTGGCGGCTGCGGTTTTCGATTTCTTCGACGGCTTTTTCGCGCGACTGCTCGGGGCTTATTCGGATCTGGGGAAGGAACTCGACTCGCTCTGCGACATTGTGAGCTTCGGGGTTCTCCCTTCCGTGATGCTCTACAGGCTCATGTGCACCCAGATGTTCGGGGAGAGCGTGTTCTGCTGGATTCCACTCATCCTGACTGTGTTCAGCGCCTTGCGCCTTGCCAAATTCAATGTTGACAAGCGGCAGTCTGATTCGTTTCTCGGGCTTCCTGTCCCGGCATCGGCGCTGCTGTGCGGGTCGCTTTGCTATTACATCTGTCATGACCCTGCCAGTTTCCTTTCTGACTGGGCGGCTGGCCCGGTTTTCCTCCCTGCCCTGTCTGTAGCCCTGAGCATCCTGATGGTGAGTGAGATTCCGATGTTCTCTCTGAAATTTCACAATGATGATTCGAGGGTGCTGAAGGTCAAGAGGCTGACTTTTGCTGCGCTGGCGCTTGTCTTTGTCGCTGTCTGCCTTCTCTGCCGCCTCAACTGGTCAATGGCTCTGGTTCTGACTCTTGTCTGCTATATACTCAAGAATATAATCTACGCGATTGTCAAGATATGAGACTCCGTAAGGTTTTCCTTCTGCTTGCAGTTCTGCTTCTCATGCTGCCTTCCTGCCGCCGTAAAGCGGTCGAGAACAGGCCTACGATCCCTTACGTTCGTTCGATTCTCGCGGACCGGACCTGCCGTGAGATGTCTGTACTCAAGAGCAGTCCTGCGCCGGTGGTGCAGGCGGATATAAGTTACATAGGGCCATCCGTGGCGGCGGACCGTTTCGCGGAACTTTTCAGCGCTTATGACCGCAGAGACAATGTTGACGGCTCATTCAAGCAGGACGGCCTTCCGGACTTTGCGGGGGAGACCCTTGACTGCATTTCAGACGACAGCCTTGCGGTGGCCTCCTCCGACAGTTCATATATCTCTTTCCTCAGGGAGAGGGTAGTGCGTGATGCCCTGTGCGCACTTGACACAGCGCTTCACATAAGTCCTTATGATATTGAAGGGCTTGGCTCGAAGAGCCGTTCGAAGCTGATAGTTCTCGGCACTCCGGTGCTTGCCCGCCATGGCGCTTTCGATGTAGATACCCTTTTCCGGAGCACTGGTTGCGGAATTCCGGTCTTTTCCCCTGTAGAGATTGCATTTGACCGGGTTCTGAGCCGTGGTGACCGCAGATTGATGAATGTCGGGGTAATACATGATCCTCGGATTTCATCGGACCGGGATTATCAGGAGATTTTCGCCAGAGCTTGCAAGGTCCATGGTCACAGCGGTTCGCTCTGTTTTCCTATGCCTTCCGGGAACCGGGACAGCTTGATCTTCCATCTTCTGGATGCCTATGTGGACTCCGGGCACGGGGGAGTGCTCGATGCTGTCATAATAGACGACATGTATGTTGACCCGGATGAGGTGAAAAATGAACTTGCCCGTGTCGTGTCCGTGATGAACGAGAGTTCCATGACATACGGACGCCTCATTTCCAAGGACTTCGAGGTGGAGAGCAGCTTTGAACTGACCGCAGAGGCCATGTATGATTATTTCCGCCGCTACAATCTTTTTACACATAATATCGCTAAACCGCAGTTGCAGACGTATCGGCCTGTCCCTAGCCCGGAGGCTGATGATGCGTCTGTCATCCTGATACCAGGCTCTTATGTTCAAAATTAGTATTCTTCCCGAGGAGATCGAGAAACTGCCTACTGGTGCGTTTCCGGGTGAAATCCACATCATAGAGAAGACAGGCTTGGGCTACGCCAAGGCAATAGCTTATCTGATGTCCCAGAAAATCATAGGCTTCGATACCGAGACCCGTCCGGTCTTCGCATCCAACATGCCTCATCATGACGTGGCCCTGCTTCAACTTTCCGGCCCGGACAAGGCCTTCCTTTTCCGCGTCAACAAACTCGGCATGCGCAAGCTCATGTGCGCCGTGCTTTCAAACCCGGACATAATCAAGGTCGGGGCTGCGGTGCACGATGATGTGCGCGGACTTCAGCATTATCATAAGTTCGAGGCCCGCAATTTTGTGGATCTCCAGAAGATAGCCTCAGAATGGGGCGTGCGTGACAAGAGTGTCAAGAAGATGTCCGCCATCATCCTCGGCTGCCGCATCTCAAAGACGCAGCAGCTGTCCAACTGGGAGGCCGATGAGCTGTCCAAATCACAGCAGCTCTATGCTGCCACGGATGCTTGGATATGCCGTGAGATGTATCTTAAACTCCTTGCATCCGAGAAGCATCCGCTTACCCCTGAAGAACTGAATCCACCTGTACAAAACAAGCAGAAAGATGATCAAAGTAATTCTTAAGCCGGGACGCGATTCGTCCCTGCGCCGTTTCCATCCGTGGGTGTTCAGCGGTGCCGTGGCAGATATAAAGGGCAGACCCGAGGAGGGCGATGTCGTCGCGGTATACAGCGCTGACGGGCAGTATCTTGCTGCCGGACATTATCAGGTGGGCTCCATTGCGGTGAGGATACTCTCTTTCGATGGTGATCCCCTTGATCCGCTCTTCTGGAAGGGGGCCATAGCCAAGGCTGTCGCGATGCGCCAGGCTGTGGGGCTGGATTGTTTCAACCCTTCCGGGACGGACTGTTTCCGTCTTGTCCACGGGGAGGGAGACGGGCTTCCGGGGCTTATCATCGACTGGTACGACGGTGTGTGTGTGCTTCAGGCGCATTCTGTCGGGATGTTCCGTGCCAAGGCAAGGATTTGCGAAGCTCTCAAAGATGTTTTGGGAGAATATCTCAAGGCTGTGTATGACAAAAGCTCGGGCACAGCGCCTTTCAAGGCCGGGCTTGAACTCGTGGACGGGTACCTTTACAGAAGGGATGATTTCAGTCAGGCGGAGATCTCGGTGTGCGAGAACGGCCGCCGCTTCCTCGTCAACTGGGAAGAGGGTCAGAAGACCGGATTCTTCCTCGATCAGCGTGACAACCGGGCCCTTGTGGGGAAGTATGCTGCCGACAGGCGGGTGCTCAACCTTTTCTGCTATACGGGAGGCTTCAGTGTCTATGCGCTGACCGGCGGTGCGGTGTCCGTGGACTCCGTGGACTCATCGGCCAAGGCCATAGCCCTTGCCGACCGCAACCTTGCCCTCAATGCTCCGCAGGATGGGAAATGGAAAAACATCTGTGCTGATGCCATTGAGTATCTCGGCACCTGCGAAGAGGGTAAATATGACCTTATGATAGTGGATCCGCCGGCATTCGCAAAGCATAGGGATGCTCTCAAAAACGCCCTGAGGGCTTATCAGCGTCTCAATGCCGCAGCGATAGCCAAGGTGGCTTCCGGGGGACTGGTCTTCACTTTTAGCTGCTCGCAGGTAGTGGACAAGATCACGTTTGCCAATACCGTCTTCTCTGCAGCCGCCCAGACCGGACGCCGCGTGAGGATCATCGACCGTTTCTGTCAGGGTGCCGACCATCCTGTCAGCATCTATCATCCGGAAGGGGAGTATCTCAAAGGCCTGCTGCTCTACGTCGAGTAGCAGGCCTCCGGGTAGATACTATTACTTCATTCCTTCAGTTTTGTTGTCATTTTTATGAGATCGCTTTGATAAAAATGCTTTGGAGGCGGCGATGGCAAGACCTATGATAGCGGCATCTAAGATGATTGTGATGATGTTTTTCCATGTTACTGCTCCCGCCATTGTCAGATAGAGGAATGCTGCTAAAACACCGCCTAAAAAGGCAGGCAGAAATGTTTTTACAAATATATTATTCATTGATTTTTTTAATCTGTTCCGCTATCTGGATCCATTTCACCATTTTCCATCGCTTCAGACGCAAGGGCACTGACTGCAGCTGCTGCGACTGCTCCCCAGAAACCAGTAACGCCGGATAAAGTAACGCCAACAATAACATCAGTTGCCACAGCGGCAATGTGCCTGCCATTACCGCCTTTTGTTGCGTAATATTTCTCCCATATCATACAATCAGAACGATAGAAATGTAGCATATCTGTATACCTGTAAGGCGTGGAATTGTAATTCGATTTTGTTTCAAGCCTCGATAACTCGTATAAATAATTTTCTAAGGAAGTCCCATTATTGTTTACATCGTTTATATAACATTGCCGTATCACCGATTTGACTGTTTCTTCGTAAGGGAGATTATCAATATAATGTACCGGTGTCATAGCCCCTTCTTTGTCATATACGTTAAAGAATTTTATTTGTTCGGTTCGGACAAACTCGAAAATCGTTCCTGGTGTAACACTGATTCCGATTTCTGAAGCAGCATCACAAGCCATTCTGGAGATTAATCTGGCATGGTCTTCTGTCCTTAGATTCTCTGACGAAGATTTGGTTTCAGCACCAAGGAGGTTGCTGATTATTGAATTGTGGATATATGCAATGGGCTCCACTTGATCTTGGACATTGATGACCTCTTCCGATGATTTAAGTCCATTGCAGCCAGAGATTGTGAGTGCTAAAGCAACGCCACCGATAATAGTCTGGACATTGTGCATAATTAATAAATTCTTCATAATCTGTTACTATTAGTTGTACATAAAATGCTAGATCTCAAAGATGCCTTCGAATCTACTCCCCTCTAAAAGGTTGAATTCAATCCGGTAAGTCCCTTCATCTCCATTTATCGGCAATATTACTGTTCCGTTTCCTCACTATTGTCGAGAATTCTGATCGGAATTATTTGTGGCTCGTTCTCTGTCTTGTAGGGAACGGTTGGCATCCCCAAAAGTAATAATAATACAAGCACAATTATTCTCATATACATCGCTTTTGTTTTCATGGGCAAAGATATGATTAATTAAACTGGAATCAACCATTCTCTGTTTGAACAAGTGATATGATAAAATCCTTATTATTAAGGTGTTATGCTTATGTTAAGAGACAAAAATTGAACAAGTGCTCTAAGCCTTTGATTTGTAGGCAATAGCATTTGCTTTTTATAAGATTATTCTGATTGATATGATAATCAACTACTTAATCAATAAACTCGAGATATAGCTTTTTATGTTGCGACGTAAGATTTGATATTTCAATTTTGAGCCGGTGTTTCTTGGTGTATACTGTTCCTACTGAATATCCGGTAAGACAGGAAATTGTTGTTGCATCGAATCCTGCGATAACATAGGCCAGAAATCGAAAATCCTGTTCTTTATGTCCGGAGAGGTCCGCCCGTAACTTGTCGATGATGTTGTCAAGAGAGTCATTAACTGCGGACATGAATTTATCCTGTTTTTCCGTATAGTTAACTATAGTATCCATTTGACGTAATACTTCATCATAGATGACTTCTTTACGTTCTTTCTTTATTGGTGAAAAATATGCGGCACATAGGCCATTCAATGTTTTATATTGAGCCTTATACATCCTTGCGAACTGTTTCTTGAGTTCCAGAAGGGCGGCGTCTTTTTCAGCCAATTGCGTGTCAGCACAGATCCTCTGTACGTTTTGCAGTTCGAGCATCTGCTGTGATTCGCGTTGAAGTGCAGATAACTCTGTAATTTTTTTATCTGATGCTCTTTTCTTTCGTAGATAAAGTAAAAGTAGAATGCATAGCGACATTACAGAAAAAAGAGCAATACCTGCATTTCTTTGCCTGACAAGTTTGTTCTCTTTCTTCAAGGCATTCTTTTCCGCCTGCAAGTAATCTCTTTGGGATTGTATAAGTGACTGTGTTAAGGCAGAAAAAACTATTGAATCTTGTGCGATGACAGACTTCTCTAAATCCTCGAGGGCTTCCTTGTATTTTCCTTGTGCTTTATAAATCCTATAGCGCCATGTCTTTACTATTTCTTGCCGCTTTGCTGAACGTTCAATTTGTGTGATCACATGATTTGCAACAGTGCTGTTGCCCAACAACTGATGCGCATACGCATACACACAATATGCTTCTTCTGTCATTGACTCTGGGTGCGTCCGGGAAATTGTTTCAAGAATATTTATGCTTTCATGAGGCTTCGGGTTGGGTGAACGGATAATGTCTTTTGCAAAACGTATATTTCTTCTGACATATGAAGTGGAATCATAGATTGGCATCGCAAAGTATTTTGTATAGGTTCTCATCGCTTCATCCCAATTCCTGATGTTTGCATGACAAGATGCTAGATGTCCAGTAATTGCCCATATTCCGATGCTGTCACCAGCGGAGACTGCATATCGTAAGGCATCTTTTGCATACGACAATTCTTGCTCCGTATTATGATTTTTAGAGAAAATAACAGAAATGGCCGAGTTGACGAGTTCTTTATAGCGGTTGTCTGAAACCTTAGCTGAATCTTCTAAAGATAAAAAATAATGATGTATTGCAATATCATCTTCCTCCCTGTTGGCATATATGATGCCGCGGTAGAAATATGCTTTCATTTTTTCATCGGGGGATCCGTATTTTGTATAAAAATCAAACGCTGGTTGTATAATTGCTAAATTGGTTGTGTCTATGTAGTTCTTGTCAAGGGCAATAGAGTAAAGAAGGGAAAACTTCGCCTTGGCTTTTTTCGAATTGAGGTCTTTTTTATTCAGTGTTTCAAGAACTCTCAGGGCGCTATCTGGCTTTTCCTGAATATACGAATCAACTTCATTTAGAATGGACATGACCCTATTGTCAGAGCATGATACGGACATGGACAGCAAAGGGGCAAATCCGACAAAGAGGTGCTTGAAAAAGCATACAATTGGTTTCATCATTCTCCGATAAGTTCCAGCAGTCTGTCGATGGCTTCTTTGTCCGGAATGTGCCGGAGGACAGGCTGGCCGTTGTGGTAGATGGAGACTTTGCCGCCGCCTTCTCCGACATAGCCCCAGTCTGCGTCGGCCATCTCGCCGGGGCCGTTGACGATGCAGCCCATGACGGCGATGACCATGCCCTTGAGGTGGGCGGTGCGCCGTTTGACTTCTTCGAACGTGCCCTGGAGATCGTACATCGTGCGGCCGCAGCCCGGGCAGGCGATGTATTCCGGCTTGTAGAAGCGGCGCCGGGCGGCCTGCATTATCTCGTCCTTGAGATAGTCGGAGAGCCCGGCCGAATCCGGGATTTCATCGATTTCCCTCTTTAGAAGTTTCGGCCCCCACTTCGCGGCGGCGCGGAGCATATCATCACCCTCCGAGAGTCCGGCGAGGAAACGGGCCACAGGCAGTTCGTTGACTGGAGGTTCCGTAAGTGATACACGGATGGTGTCTCCTATGCCTTCCTGCAGCAGTGCGGCGATGCCGACGCAGGACTTTATGCGTCCGCTGTCCCCGTTGCCGGCTTCGGTGACCCCGAGGTGCAGCGGAAATACGGTGCCGTATTCCTGCATCATCTTGGCCAGAATCCTGTAGGCCTGAGTCATCACGACGGTGTTGCTGGCTTTCAGCGAGACGACAACATTGTAGAAATCCGCATCCTTGCACATCCGGAGCCATTCCATGGCGGCACGGGCCATGGCTTCCGGGGTGTTGCCGTAGAGGTCGGTTATGTAGCGCCCGAGCGAGCCGTGGTTTAGCCCCACGCGGATGGCGGTGCCGTGCTCTTTGCATACTTCGAGCAGACGGGCGAACTCGCTGCGTGCCTTGTCGTGGTCGGGATGGAAGTTGCCCGGGTTGATCCTGACTTTCTCAACGATCTGAGCCGCGGCGATGGCTGTCTGGGAGGAGAAGTGGATGTCTGCCACGAGAGGTGTCGTGCAGCCCAGGGCGCGCAGATTCTCCTTTATCTGCTTGAGATGCGGGATGTCCTGCATGCCCGGGACGGTGATGCGTATCATCTGCGCCCCGGCTGCGGCAAGCTCCAGACACTGGGCGACAGTTGCATCTACATCTGAAGTGTGGGTGTTGCACATGGTCTGCACCACAATCGGTGCGTCTCCTCCGATGATGAGGTCTTTACCTATCTTGACCGGTATCGTCTTGAGTCTTTCCATAAACGATATTATATGCTTCCTGTTTTATTTCTTTCCGTGTTTTACCCCTGCGCCTTGAGAGTTGGAAATGCAGGCCGACGGTGGCCATTATGTCCAGGGGGTATGCGTAGTTGTTGTAGTACTTGCTCTTGTAGTCCGGCTCGTAGAGGTTGGACCACGACCAGCGCAGCAGGCAATTGAAGTGTATCTCGACCGGGTCGAATATCAGGGCGAATCCACCGCCTCCCTGGAAACCATAGTCGAAGCGGCGCTCGTAGCTGCGGAACTTGTCCGCCCATTCCGACTCCAGAGATGGGCCGGAACGGGTGATGCTGCGTCTCCAGCCGCCGTAGACACCGGCGTTGGCCATGATCTTGGCCGGTTCGAAGTCGTAGTGGAACTGCATCATCGCCGGAAATTCGATCACCTGTATCGAGCAGCGTGTGGCCCCGTCGACATCGGCGGAGATTCCTGTCTCCTTGTCGGCCTTGAAGGCATAGCCCTCGTTGCCCATGGCTGCCCCGAGCACCAGGGCGAAGTATGGCATGCGGTCGAAGAGCTTGCTGAATTTGGTGTAGGTGACGGAGACATAGTTGGTGGAGAAAACATACTCCGCGTTATGCTTGGTCGGGCTGAACCAGGTGTTTGCGAAGGTGACGCCGTAGTTGACTCCGATCAGCGAGTAGTCGTTTATCGGCCGGAGCTTCTTCACGACGGCGGTGCTGTCCTGGGCTTCAAGCCCGGTCGGTGCAAGGAGCAACAGGGCGGAAAGGATCTTTAAAATCGTCTTCATCTGAATATCTCTGACAGATTAATCTTCTGTGTCACTTCGGCCCCTGCCGGGATCTTGATGAACTTGCCCCCGTCAACCTCGTAGAATTTGACCTTCTCCGGCTGGCGGTGCTCGAGTATCGAGCCCGAATCCACTATGGAGTTGCGGTTGCTGTCTTCGGTGATGCGGATGCAGTAGCCTCCCTCGGAAAGGTAAGGGAAGAGCAGGGTGGTGTCGGTGTCTATGATGTAGCTTCGCAGCACCTTGTCTCTCTTCTCGTTGAGCAGATCCACGATGTACTTGCGGTCCACTCCACTCATCTCGGCCTCAAGCGTGCTGAGCTTGTCGTCGTCCGGGAGGCTGCATTTGACCTCAAGACTGTCGGACCAGAATCCGTTGATGTCGCGGAAAGCCTTGTGCGGCACTCTCATTATGTATTCATAGCCGTGCTGGAGTTTCTCTCCGGGCTTGAGGATGTATCGCCGCAGGTTGAGGCTGTCGCGCTCGACACTGAAACTCATCTTCTGCTCGGTCTGCCGGGGTGTTATCGCGGTGAATCTGATGGAGTCGAAACTCTCCCGGATGATCGGGTAGCGGAAAACCATCTCGAAGCCGTTCTGTTCCACCATCTTCGAGTCTGCCGTGAGAGAAAACACGCAGGTTGTGTCTTCCTGCTTGAGACTCTTGCGGGAGCGTTTGGAGTAGGTCCTTTTGTCATTCGCCAGAGCGAGTTTTATCTGCTCGGTCGCCGGGGCGAGGACTCCGAGGGAGTCGGTCTTGAGGTATGTGACTCCTATCTTCATGGTGTCCGGGGCTGCACGGCGGCTGTTGATCCAGAGTTCCAGACTGTCCCGCATGATGTTGAACTGGCTGACTATCTGGCTCTGGCGGTATCCGTCGATCGTGATGGAATCGATTACCGCGTCAGGGGCCATGAAAGTGATGTAGGCAGCCCTTTCGGCTGTGCGCTCCTTGTTGACGATGTATTGCTTGGACGGTCTCTCGCGGAAGAGGTTGAGCTCGTACTGGCTGCGGCGTGCAAGGCAGGCTACGGTGTCTTTCATGTCGTAGCGGAGTATCTCACGGACAGTGTCGCTGGCGGTCAGGACCGGCCTTATCACAGAGTCCACGAAGGCCACGGTCTCCGTCTCGGGGTTGAAGATGTTGTCGTTGTCAGAGTCCTTGATGGCGTAGAGCCGGTAGAGTGTGTCCTTGATGAAAGGCAGGGCGAAGAATCCCCAGTCATCTGTCTTGACGGCTGCATAAGGCCTTGTCTTGTAGACGGCTGAGTCCGACAGGTCGGTGTGCAGCAGGACGGTGGCCCCCTTGACCGGGGCGAGCGTGTTGCAGTCCTGCACTGTGCCGGTGACCATCCTGGAGTCGATGCTGTCTCCGGTAGAGAAGACATAAGTGTAGCCGGCGAACATGTTGCCCTCGTTGGCATCGGCGATGGCGTCAGTGAAGCTGAGCGTGTAGGTGGTGCTCTCCTGAAGCGGCTCCTCGAAGCTGACCACGAGATTCTTTCCTCTTAACTTGGCTTTCGGCGGCTTCTGCTGGGGAGGGGAGAGGAAGATGTTGGTGGCCTGCTTGATGGTGACGAACTCATTGAAGCGGAAGACGAACTTGGCGCCGTTCACGGGCACACCGACCGCTCCCGGCAGAGGGCGTATGTCGATGATGTAAGGAGGGATCGTGTCCTTGTCGCCTCCGCTCGGCGCCTGGGTGGTGTTGGCGCAGGAGTGCGTGAACATCATCGGTATGAATATGACCGCCAAGGTCAATATGAGGGGTAGAAACTTTTTCATGCTGCTGTCAAATATCTGTCCTGACCACATCCTGGATACCGCTGATTTTCTTGAGCCCTTCGACCATGTCTTCCAGGATTCCCTTGTCCTTGACCCTCAGCTCTATGTTGCCCTCGAAAAGACCTCCGTCCGCAGTGAGCTGCAGCTTGCGGATGTTGATGCCCATGGTCTTGGAGATGAAACTTGAGATTTCGCTCAGCAGACCTATCCTGTCCAGGCCCTTGAGGGAAATCTTGATTGGGTATTCGTGCTGCTCGGCTGCCGTCCACTGGGGCATCACTATCCTGTTGCCGAAGCGGCTTGCCAGACGTTCAGCGACTTCGCACGATTTCTTGTGGACGACGACGGTGTTGTTGTCCGTGAGGAATCCCACCACAGGGTCACCCGGTATCGGGTTGCAGCACTCGGCCATCTTGTATTTCAGGTTGTTGTCGCCCTTCATGGTGAGTTTCTTCTTCTCCCCTGAAGTGAGGCTCTCCTCGTCTATGATGGATTTGAACTGTTCCGGCCCGAGCACGCCCAGCCCGACACGGAAATACAGTTCCTCGGCATCGCGGATCTGGTTGAAGTCCATGAACCTCTTCAGCAGTGCATGGGTGTTTTTCAGGCCCATCTGACGCAGGCGCTCCTCGTAGATCTTCTTTCCGTCGGCTGCGATGTTGTCCCGGTCCGCCCTGAAGTACTCGATCACCCTCGTCCTGGCATATCTGGTCTGGAGGAACTGGAGCCACTCCATCTTCGGGGTGGCGTTGGTTGCGGTGATGATCTCGACCTGGTCTCCGGACTTTAGCGGCTGGGAGAGGGGGACGAGTTTCATGTTGATCTTGGCGGCGATGGCCGAGTTGCCTATGTGGCTGTGTATCATGTAGGCGAAATCGAGGGCCGTGGCTCCGTTGAGGATTGACTTCTGTTCGCCTTTCGGGGTGAAGACCACGATCTCCGAGCTCACCAGGTCCTTGTGGATGATGTCCAGCAGCTCCAGGGCACTGACGTCGTTGCTCAGCAGAATGTCATGCACCTGAGCCAGCCACTTGTCCATCTCGGAGTCGTTTTCCGATATGTATCCGTCTTTTTTGTAGGCCCAGTGGGCTGCGATGCCCTTCTCGGCTATGTCGTCCATCCTGCGGGAGCGGATCTGGACTTCCACCCATACTCCGGCGTGGCTCATCAGAGTGCAGTGCAGGGCCTCGTAGCCGTTGTTCTTGGGCTGGGCTATCCAGTCCCGGCGGCGGCTTACGTTTTCCCTGTAAAGGCTTGTGATCGTGGAGAATATGAGGTAGGCCTGGTCTCTTTCGTTCTGCGGGCCGTCGAGTTTTGGGGTGAAGACTATGCGCACCGCGTAGAGGTCGAAGATCTGCTCGAACGGGACGTGCTTGTTGTGCATCTTGTACCATATCGAGTATGGGGTCTTTATCCTCTTGCGTATGGTGAAACTGTAGCCGGCTGCCTTCAAAGCCTTGTCAATGGGTTCTATGAACTCGTCTATGTCCTTTTCCCTCTCGGCTATGTTGCGGTTGATCTTCTCCGTGATCTCCTTGTATTCCTCGGGCTCCTTGTATTTGAGCCAGATGTTCTCCATCTCGGACTTGACCCCGTAGAGGCCGAGCCTGTGGGCGAGGGGGATGAATATGAACATGGTCTCCGAGAGGATCTTGTCCCTCTTGTGCTCGGGCATGTACTCGATGGTGCGGCAGTTGTGCAGGCGGTCGGCAAGCTTGATGAGCACCACGCGCACGTCGTCGTTGAGGGTGAGCAGGATGCGCTTGAAGTTCTCGGCCTGGAGGCTCTCCGTGCTCATGGTCACGCCCTTGCGGTCCTCGTTGTCGAGCACGGTCTTGATCTTGGTGAGACCGTCCACCAGGGAGGCTATCTTGTCCCCGAACAGGCTGCGGATGTCCTCGACCGTGTAGCCTGTGTCCTCCACCACATCATGGAGCAGTGCCGCGCAGATGGACTTGCAGCCCAGTCCGATGTCGGACACGACGATCTTGGCCACCTCGATGGGATGTATGATGTACGGCTCTCCCGAGCGCCTGCGGACGTTCTTGTGGGCCTGGTTGGCGAATTCAAACGCCTTCTGCACGGTCTGGACCTGCTCTTCGTTGCGAAGCCGCGGGCGCGCCACATCCATCAGGGATGCGTACTCCTTGTCAATCAGGCGATAGTCGTCCTTAGTGAATTCTGAAAAACTCATTATCTGTTCTCGCTGTCCCAATCCGGGACTTTATACTTGTCAACATTCTGGAACCCGTATGTGAGTTCCGCACCGTATATTATTATCTGCCAGCTGTAGTTGAGCCAGATGAGGAAGAGCGGGATGGCCGCGATCACCCCGTACGCGCTGCTGAGCTTGCCGATGAACATCTGGGTCTCCAGATACAGGTACTGGAAAACCACGAACACCAGAGCCGTGAGCGCGGCTGAACGCAGGCCGTAGCGGTACCGGACCTTTGTGGCCGGGATGAAGGTGAACATGGCCGAGAACGTGAACATCGAGATGGTGTAGAAGCCCAGGTAACCCAGCAGCTTGGGCAGGAACCGCAGGTCGGAGAGATCCAGCCCGAAAAGGTTGGTCACGTTGGCGTAGAACGCGATCCCGGCACTGAAGACGAACACCAGCAGGGGAGACAGGGCCAGCACGATTATATAGAAGCCGAACCTCTTGTAGAGCTTGCGCGGAATCTTCTGGATGCCCCAGACATTGTTGAACACCGTCTCGACCTGGAACATCATCCATATTATGGCCCAGAGGAAAATCAGGAACGACACCAGGCCCGGGCCGCCGCCTTTGGCTGTGTCAAGCAGGCCGTTGGCCTTTTCCATCATGGTGCTTACAAACTCCGGGTTGGCCGGGAAAATCTTGTACAGCCCCTCGGCAATCTTGTCCGAGAGCCCTAGGCCGCCGGTCAGGGCGAAGAGCAGTGCCACGAACGGTACCAGGGCCATCATCACGAAGTAGCTCAGCGCGATGCACTGGTAGCCCATCTTGTTTTGGGAGAACGTGTTGACGGTGATCAGCACCAGTTTCAGAAGGTGCACGAGCGCGGCATAGGCCCTTGAGCACCCGGAGGTGTCCAGAGACCATATCCTGTCCGTGAAGAGGACCGTTATCTTCTCCGAAACTTTCATCAGAAGAGGCTTGCCTGGACCGGAGTCCCGTTTTTTTCGATGGAATCATCACCCGGAAGCATGGCGTAGAAGTCTTCTTCGGACTTGACCGGGATGCCCAGCTCAGCGCATTTCTTCATCTTTTCCGGTCCCGGCTTGGAGCCTGCGAGAAGAAAGGCGGTCTTGCCGCTGACCGACGAGGATGCTTTCCCACCGTTTTCCGCGATTATCTCCTTTATCCTGTCGCGGCTGACGCTGAAATTGCCTGACACGACTATCGTCATCCCTTTGAGAACATCGGATTTTGCCTGCTGTGAGCTGCCCATGGAGAACTGGAGTCCAGCCTGGCGGAGTTTCGACACTTCTTCGAGCTGGGCGGAGTTGTGGAAATATTCATACACGCTTCCGGCGATAACATCCCCCACGTCCTCCACCTCGCGCAGTTCATCCCGGCTCGCTGCGATGATCTTGTCAATGTCGCCGAAGTGCCGCGCAAGGCTCTTCGCCGTGGTCTGCCCGACATAGCGTATGCCCAGGGCGAAGAGCACCCTGTCGAACGGGACAGACTTCGAGGCGGCGATGCTGTCAATGAAATTCCTCGCCGACTTCTCTTTCCAGCCTTCAAGGCCGAGCAGATGAAGCATGTTGAGCTTGTAAAAATCCGAGGGCCTCGTGACCAGCCGGCAGGAGTAGAGCTGGTCTACGGTCGAATCTCCGGCCAATATGTCCATTGCCTTGCGTGACACGAAGTGCAGCAGCCTTCCCTTTATCTGCATCGGGCAGCCCTCAGTGTTGGGACAGAACCACTTTGCCCCGTCCTCGTCCTTGACTAGCGTAGTGCCGCAGTCCGGACAGACTTTCGGGAATACCGGCATCACCGTGTCCTTGCCGCGTTTTGTCAGGTCAACTCCGGTGATCTTCGGGATGATCTCGCCGCCTTTCTCCACGAAGACATAGTCTCCGATGCGGATGTCCATATCCTTCATCATGCCATCGGTGTTGAGGGTGGCCCTTTTCACGACTGTCCCGCTGAGCTGTACGGGGTCGAGGTTGGCCACCGGGGTTACCGCTCCGGTCCGTCCCACCTGATAGTCGATGCTCAGAAGTTTTGTACATGCCTGCTCCGCCTTGAACTTGTAGGCGACGGCCCATCTCGGGCATTTAGCTGTGTAGCCGAGAGAGCGCTGGGCGGCGAGCTCGTTGATTTTGATCACAATCCCGTCGGTGGCGTAGGGGAGGAATTTCCTCTCGCTGTCCCAGTAGTCGATATATTCTTCTATCTCCTGAATGTTGTGGCAGATGCGCCTTTTGTCCGATACCGGCAGCCCCCAGCTTGCGGCGGCGTCAAGGGCCTGCCAATGCGAATCGAATGTGACAGATTCAGCCGGGATATGGTAAAGGGTGCAGATGAGTCCACGCTTTGCCACTTCATCCGGGTCTGCAAGTTTCAGGGAGCCGGATGCGGCGTTGCGCGGGTTGGCGAAGGGTGCTTCTTCGTTGTCCTCGCGCTCCTTGTTGAGTGCGTCGAAGGCCTCGTAGGGCATAAGGACCTCACCGCGGATTTCGAATTCATGCGGATAGTCTCCGTGCAGACGGGAGGGGATGCTCTTGATACGCAGCGCGTTGGCTGTCACGTCGTCGCCTACCGTGCCGTCTCCTCTGGTGAGCGCCATCACAAGCTGTCCGTCCCTGTATGTGAGGCAGATGGCCGTGCCGTCGAACTTGAGCTCGCAGCAGTAGGTGAAACTGCTTGCCCCTAGCGCCCTCTCAGCACGGCTGACGAAGTCCTCCACTTCAGAGATGGAATAGGTGTTGGCAAGGGAAAGCATCGGATAGCGGTGGGGCCTCTGGACGAAGCCGCCGCGCGGAGAGTCTTCTGCCGCCTGGGCGTCCGGCGTCCCGAGATCCGAACCGACCTTGTGGGTCGGGGAGTCCGGGCTGTCCAGTTCCGGCCACTGCTTTTCGAGGGCCTCCAGCTCATGCATGAGGGTGTCGAACTCGTAGTCGCTGATTGTAGGAGCGTTGTCCACATAGTAGCGCCTGCTGTTCTCTCTCAGGATCTGCCGGAGTTCCTCTATCCTGTTCTGTGCGGTTGTCTTGTCCATAAACTACAAATTTACAATTTCTTTTCGAATTATATGCGCCGTGTGGGGCGAGAGAAGATTTTGTGCTGAAATCGCTGCCGAATTGGCCTTGCTGGTTTGGAAAAAAACGTGACATTTCTTAAATTTGTCAGATTTAATATTTTTCAAATGAAAGATTCCGTAATTATCCTTTGCGGCGGCGGGCCAGCTCCCGGAATGAACACTGTCGTGTGTTCAGTCGCCAAGACTTTTTTGAGCAACGGCTTCAGGGTCATCGGCCTTCATGGTGGTTACAGCGGCCTTTTCTCCAAGACTCCGCGCACTGAAGACATTGACTTCCTCAAGGCTGACTATTATTTCAAGCGTGGCGGTTCTCACCTCCAGATGAGCCGTTTCAAGCCGACAGACGAGGATTTCGAGAAGAATTTCAATCTCGACCTCTTCAAGGACAACAACATCAAACTGCTTGTCACGGTCGGCGGCGATGATACGGCCTCCACGGCCAACCGTATCGCCATCTTCCTCGAGAAGCACAAGTACCCTATCCGCAACATCCACGTCCCTAAGACCATCGACAACGATCTCCCTCTTCCGGACAATGCTCCTACTTTCGGCTTCAACTCCGCCAAGAACGAGGGTGCCCACATCGCTGCCACGGTCTACGAGGATGCCCGCACATCAGGCAACTGGCTGCTCATTTCAGCGATGGGACGCTCTGCCGGCCATCTCGCGCTCGGCATCGGCGAGGCTACCCATTGCCCTATGACCATCATCCCGGAGATGTTCAACAAGACGGAGATCTCCATCGACAAGATCATCAAGCTCGCCCTCTCCTCCATCATCAGGCGCAAGGTGCTCGGGCTTGACTATGGCACTGTAGTGGTGGCCGAGGGTGTGTTCCACGATCTTGCGGAGGACGACATCAAGTCTGCCGGCGTGCACATGACTTACGATGAGCACGGACACCCGGAACTCGGAAAGATCTCCAAGTCTGTCCTCTTCGATGAACTTCTCGAGAAGGCGATGAAGAAGACCCGCCTCAAGGTGAAGACCCGTCCTGTCGAGATCGGCTACGACATCCGCTGCCAAGATCCGGTGGCTTTCGACCTTACATACTGCACGGAACTGGCCATGGGTGTCTATGACCTTTATACCAAAGGCGAGACCGGATGCATGGTCTATGTTGACGCGTACGGCGAAGCCCGTCCTCTCTACCTGCACAGCCTCCAGAACGCAGAAGGCAAGATTCCGCCGCGCCGCGTGGACATCAACTGCGGCACTGCCAAGAACTACTTCAACCACATCTGCCACTTCCTCAGCGAGGAGGACTATGAGGCTGCCAAGGCCTATGTGGACAATCCTGAAGAATACGATTTCAAGAAGATCCTCAATTGGGACTAGTCCCGGAGAGTGACATGCAAATCTGCGGCCGGACCTTTTGCGGGACGGCCGCAATTTTTTTGCCGTGGCATGCAAGGTTTCGCAGTTTTGTGCATTTATAGAGTAAAAGTTTTAAATTTGATGGATATGAAAAGAACAATCGTTGCAGGCGTCATGCTTGCTGCAGCCATTTTGGGCCTATCTTCATGTTTGAAAGACAATGGGCCTGATTATTCTATGATGTACCCTAATGCTCTTGTCACCTGCAAGACCAGCGAGGGCGGGGAGTTCTATCTCCAGCTCGATGACAAGACGACCCTCAAGCCTCTCAATGTGCAGGCGTCGCCTTTCAAGGGCAAACAGGTGAGGGCCCTCACCAATTTCACGGACAAGGGTCCGTATGAGCACGCCGGAACGGGTATGAAGTTCGACAGGGCAGTGGAGGTCAACTGGATTGACAGCGTACGTACCAAATCTGTTGTGCAGAGCAAAGGTGACAGGGTGCAGGATGACGAAGCCTACGGTACAGCCCCGATCGAGATAATCGACAATTGGGTCACAGTGCTGGAGGACGGGTATCTTACTCTCGCCTTCTGTGCAGACTGGGGCAATCCGCACGAACCGCATGCCGTCAATCTTGTCACGGGAGCGGATGCTGAGGACCCTTATTATCTTGAGTTCCGTCACGACACTCTCAAAGACAAGTTTAACATGGGAGGCATCAATATGAACGGAATAGTGGCTTTCGACTTGTCTGCCCTTCCTGACACGGGTGGGAAGACGGTCAAGATGACGATCCGCTACCTTTCTTTCAGAGGGGAGCGCAAGGTGACTTTCGACTATTGCAGCGGAGAGGCATCCGAAAGCGGCAGCCAGACCAAGTTGCTTTCTTCCGTAAGTACGGATCTGCCGCTGAATTAGGATATGTCTCTGCCCGGTGACGGCAAGGCCCTTGTGGACGAGCGTGAACTCGTCAGCAGGGCGGCAAGCGGAGATGCTGCATCTGTAAGGGCTCTATACGACTCTCAGGTGCAGTATCTTTCTGCCGTATGCCGGCGTTATATCACAGACGAAGAAGAAGTCAAGGATGTGCTTCAGGATAGTTTCGTCAAGATTTTCTCTTCGTTGCGCAAGTTCGTCTGGCGTGGGGAAGGCTCTCTCCGGGCATGGATGAAGCGTATAGTCGTCAATGAAGCACTGATGTTTCTCAGGCGCAGGTCGCGTCTGGATATGGTCTCTGCTACGGATTCGCTCCCTGAGAGTGTTGATGAAGACACTCCCGATACGGACGGCATTCCGATGCCGGTGCTTCAGAAAATGATACGGGAACTTCCGGACGGCTACAGGACCGTTTTTAATTTATACGCCATTGAGGGTATGAGCCACAAGGACATAGCAGCCCTTCTCGGTATAAGCGAGAGTGCGAGCTGCTCCCAGTTCAGCCGGGCGCGTGCCAGGCTGGCCGTAAAAATCAGAGAGTATAGAAATGGAAGATAAATGGCAGGACAATTTACGAGGCGCTTTCGATGACTATACTGAAAGCGCTCCTGACGGATTGTGGGAAGGGGTGCAGGGCGGACTTGTGCGTGTGCGTCGCAGGAGGCGGGCGGCAGCATGGCTTTCTGGTGCTTCGGCCTTTGCCTTTGCGTTGGCCGGGGTGTTTTTTCTTCTCCGTCCCGCAGTGGATGATGAGCTAAGTCTTACGGGAAGACCAGCCCTCTCTGAACTGTCTTCCATGTATTCTCCAGTTCCTGAGCTTGATAGTCCGGTTGAGATTCGCATGTTGTCGCGTTTTGCGCCGGTGCAGGGTAGTCAGAGCGTGCCGGAACAGCGGCAGGACAATGACGTGCGGCAGCCTGTACCTGCTGGCGGCGATGAAGTATCTTCTGTCTCTGCGGATTCTGCTCCGGAACCGTTGCCTGATCTTTTTGATGATGTGCCGGCATCAAGTGCTGTCCGGCCACGCCGGGACTTGTCAGTAAGATTCTCCGTCTCAGGGGCACCTGCCTTCTCCTCCTCAGCCCAGGGCTATCGGGCTTTAAGGGCTGCGGACATGCTGTCCGTGCTGTCCGCGTATAATCGGGAGGGGGTTTTTCAGACGCGGTCTTCGGCTTCGGAGAGTGATTTATGGATTGAAGACAATTCTTTGGGGCTTAATTCTAGCACACGCCATTGGCAGCCTTTGAGTTTGGAGTTGATGGCCTCACGTGAACTGGCCCGAGGTTTTTTCGTGTCTGCCGGGCTGAACTATTCTCTGTTGGTCTCTGACTTCTCTTCCGGATCTTCGTCCGTCTGCTACGATACCCGCCAGACTCTTCATTATCTCGGACTGCCGCTTTCTGCGGGGGTGTCGTTCCCGTTGTCCGGAAATCTTGATCTCAGTCTTGCCGCCGGCGGAATGGTTTCCAAATGTGTCTACGGCATTTCCCGCTCAGACTGTTCGATAGCCGGCGAGTCGCGATGGACCGAATCTCAGAGTCTCAGCATCGCTCCGCTCCTGTGGTCGGCCCGGGCTTCCGCCGCTTTGGGGTGGAAGTTCTCACCTGCCTTCGGACTGTTCGTCCGGCCGGGTGTGACCTACTGTTTTGATGATGGCAGCACTGTATCTACCATCTATAAAGACAGGCCGCTCAGCTTTGACCTTGCGTTCGGATTGCGGCTGTATCTATGATGATAAGATTTCTGGATATGCCCCGTATAAAACAAAAATCCAGCCTGAAGACTGGATTTTGAGCCACTCACCAGGCTCGAACTGGCGACCTGCGCGTTACGAATGCGCTGCTCTACCGACTGAGCTAAAGTGGCTTTGTTTTCGGACTGCAAAGATAACAAAAAAGATTGCGCCTGCAAACAGCGGGCGCAATTTTCTACTTCTGCCGCTTTCTGTCTGCGGCATTGACTATGTTTACCATTATGCTTCCTAGTATTCCGGCACTCACAGAGGCCATCAGGATCGCGATCTTGCCGGCGTTTCTGAGTTGCATCATTATCTCCGGACTGTTCCCTCCGAATGAGAGGGTGTCCACGAAGATGGACATTGTGAAACCGATTCCGCCAAGGCATGCAGCGGCGAAGAGCTTGGCCCAGTTGGCGCCTGTCGGCATCTCGCCGAGCCCGAGTTTTGTCGCTATCCAGCTGAACAGTGTGATTCCCACGGGTTTTCCTATCAGCAGACCGAGGAATATGCCCATGGAGACGCTGCCGAGTGCCGGGTCGAACTTGAAGATGTTGAAATACGAGGCATCGCTTATGACGACACCTGCGTTGGCGAGCGCGAATATCGGCATTATAAGATAGTTGACCCATGGTGTGAGCGCATGCTCCACCCTGTAGCTCATGTCCATCGAGCCGTTGGCGACACCTTCCAGACGGCGCAGGCATTCTTTCTGCTTTGCGTTAGGGAAGTCAGCCGGGTCTTGCCCGTCGAATTTTGACAGTTTCGCCAGAAGCCTGTCTCTTTTGCGGATATACTGAAATTTGGTGTATCTCGGCTCTGCCGGGATCAGAAATGCCATCACTACGCCTGACATCGTGGCGTGTATCCCGCTGTAATAGAAAAGAATCCATACAAGTATGGCGCACGCCATATATGGCGCTATGTGTTTCTCTCCGGCTTTTTTGAGCATCAGAGCGATGAGGATCACCACTATGGACAGGGCCAGCAACCCTATGTTGATGCTGCCTCCGTAGAAGATGGCGACAACGAGTATAGCTATCAGGTCATCGGCGATGGCGAGGGCCGTGAGGAAGACCTTTATTGAAACGGGAACTTTATCTCCGAGCATCGTCAGAATGCATACCACGAACGCTATGTCAGTAGCAGTCGGGATGCCCCAGCCGCTTGCCGCCGCGGTGCCGCTGTTTATGAGCGTATAGATGCATGCCGGGGCCAGTACTCCGCCGAAGGCGGCAATCACCGGCAGCATGGCTTTTTTAGGAGAGGAGAGTTCTCCGTGTGCAATCTCACGACGTATTTCCAGACCGACCGTAAAGAAGAAAACGACCATGAGGATGTCGTTGATCAGTTTCTCCACAGTCATGTCCTTCGGGAAATGTATGTCAATGCCGTCCGGGGCCAGAAAGCGGATCTGTACCTTGGCCTCAAGCAGATTGTGGTAGAGTTCTTTTGTGAACGGCAGGTTTGCGAGCAGCATGGCTACGACGACGCAGCACATGAGCAGTACTCCCTGGAACCAGGGATAAGATGCTGCCTTGCGGCAGTCATCGCCGAACTTCACGATGTTTTTTTTCCAGGTAAAAGAAGATATGAATCCCATTGTCGTCAGATTTTGTCAATCAGAATATTATGTCGAATTCCGCATCGCTGCGGCATTCCGGGCCGTCATGGCAGATTATGCTGCAGCGTCCGGCTTCACGGCTGCATAGAAGACTTCGTCGCTGCAGTTCGACCGCCACCAGATCTCCCGTTCTCAGGTAGCAGAAGCGGCTGACTTCGCTGAGAGCTTCTTCCATCTTTTTCAGTGCCATGCCGCTGTCGCGGAAAATCTCTTCTCCGTCCCGGCATACGGAGAACTCGCTTCCGGAGCATCTTGATTTTGGCAAGAGTGTGCCGGGCAGGAAGGAGGTGTGGTCCAGACAACTTGCGCATGCGTAACCTTCCGGGGAACCGTCAATAAGATTCTCGGGATACAGGAGTACGCCATGTCCGATATTCTCGAAATATCTTTCGGCAAAGCGCGGGCCTATGCTCTTTCCCGGCCTTGACACCCTTGCGAACGTCACCGGCGTCCAGGTCAGGCAGTCCACGAAATCAGGGACGAAAAAGTCTTCCCAGTCCTTTTCCCACGTGGTGTCGGGCCTGACTGTGACTCTTCCGGAATGTGTCAATATGACTATGTTCATCAGAACAGCTTTCCGTTGCCCGGACGCGGGACGTTGAACTTCTCCGAGAGTTTCTCCCTTTTGAATTGCTCTTCAAATCTGGCGAACTGCGCCTTGGTGTCAAGGGTGAAGCTGCCGTTGCGCACCCAGGTGAAGTAGGATGGTTCAGTGTCGAACACCTGTCTGATAGTCTTGCCCTTGTGTTTGCCGAAATTGATGAGTACCTGGCCCTTGTCATCATAGATGAGGTGCCCGGAGAAATCCACGTATTTTTTTCCGACGAAGGCCGAGAGGGCCTTCACGTCGTTTTTCAGTTCGGAATAGCGGTCAAGTTGTGCCTTGAGCACTTCGTACGTGGCCAGAGTGTCCGCTTCTGCCGAATGGGCGTTGTCGAAGTCCTCCCCTCCGCAATAGAAGCGGTATGCGGCACGCAGATTGCGCGGCTCCATCATGTGGTAGATGTTCTGGACATCAACCATCAGCGGTTCGTGCAGGTTGACCTTGAGGTCCTTGCCTGCCAGTTTTGCTCTCTCGAACTCTTCGGCCAGCATCGGCAGGTCGAATTTTGAAGAGTTGAATCCTGCCAAGTCACTGTCTTTCAGCCAGTCGGCGATTTCATCGGCGACATCGAAAAAAGTAGGGCAGCCGGTGAGCATGTCATCGGTGATGTGGTTGACTTTTGATGCTTCCGGATTGATAGGGCGCTGGCACCGGTTCTCATAGTTCCAGGGCTTGATCTTCCATGTCTTGATCCTCTCTTCTCCGTCTGGGAATACTTTGACGAAACTGAGTTCTATGATGGAATCCGCAGGTATATTGAGGCCGGTGCTCTCGATATCGAAGAACAGCAGAGGCCTCGAAAGATTGAGTTGCATGCAGTTGATGTTTATGAAACCATTATAGGCATCAGGATGGCGCAGATCTTGCCGCTCTCCTCGTCCTCTTCTGACGGTACGATCAGAGCCGCACGGCGTCCGTCGGCAAATTTCATGACCACGGTCTCGCATGTCATGTTGCTGAGGATCTCAATCAGGAACGAAGACTTGAATCCGATGCTGACAGGATCCCCGTTGTAGTCGCACTCGAGCTTCTCGTAGGCGGCCAGAGCGAATCCGAGATCCTGTGCCGTAATCTCCACCTGTCCCTGTCTGAGGTCAAGTTTGATGTGGTTCGATGCCTTGTTTGCGCATACGGCCACGCGGCGCACGGTGGCAAGGAGCTGGTTGCGGTCTATTCTGAGGATGTTGGCGTTGTTCTGCGGGATGACCCTGCGGTATTCCGGGAACTTGCCGACTATCAGTCTGCATACCATCATCGTCTCACCGAAAGTGAAGACGACAGTGCCCGAATCGAAAACAGCTTTCACGTAGGTGTCGTCCTTGTCGAGTACGGACTTCAGTACAGCAGCCGGCTTCTTGTGGAGAATGAAGGACGATTTGCCGCTCACCTTTACGTCTTTGGTGCTGTAGCAGATGAGCTTGTGTGAGTCGGTGGCTACCAGAGTGGCGCTGTCGATGTCCATGTCGAAGAAGATGCCGTTCATGGTCGGGCGTATCTCGTCATCGGCTGTGGCGTATATGGTGCTGCTTATGCCTTCGGCGAGGACCTTCGAAGGGAAAGATGCTGTCGTAGCGTCTTCGCCTACGCCTTTTATTTCCGGATAATCTGCGGCGGGGAAGTACGGCAGGGAAGAGTTGCCGTTGGTCCAGTCGCAGGTGAATGTGCCCTCTGACATCGCCTTGACAGTGACAGGCTGGTCCGGCAGTGCCTTGAGCAGATCCATCATCTGCCGTGCTGGGACGGCTATGCTCCCGTCACTGATGCTGTTCTCGACTTCCAGAGCTGTCCTGAGGGTGAGCTCCTGGTCAGATGCGGTTATCTCCAGCCTTCCGTCCTTGAGGACAAGGAGGAAGTTTTCCAGAATTGGCAGGGCTGTCTTGGCGGGGATGGCCTTGGACACATCCAGAAGCCCTTTCAGCAGTTCGTTGCTTGAAACGATGAATTCCATATTTCAGTGTCTGTGTATTATCAGTTCATTTTTACAAAAATAGGAATTATTCCTGAATTGGCATGCAATTTGACTTCCCAAGGCCGGAAATTAATTTAAAACTTATCATATGAAGAAAGGTTTCATCATAGTGCTTGCTTCAGTGGTCCTCAGCGGGATCACCGCGTGGGGCATCGTCAAGACTCAGGAGTCTTCCGTGGCTGATCCTCACATCGGGACTGTGACCACAAGCGACGGGCAGCTTGTCAAGACTGTCAATTTGTCACTTTCGGATTATCCTGATTTCACTTACGCGGCCGAGAACTCTGTCAAGGCCGTTGTCTATGTGGAAGTGACCTCCAAGGCACCGCAGCAGGAGTATATAGACCCGTTCTTCCGTTTCTTCTTCGGAGACGGGATGGGGAACGGAGGCAGCCGGGAGCGCAAAGGCAGCGGATCCGGCGTCATCATCCGTGAGGACGGCTATATAGTGACAAACAACCATGTTGTGGCAAACGCCACCAATGTCACCGTTACACTCAACAACAACAAGAAATATACAGCCAAGGTTATCGGCACAGATCAGGCTACCGACGTGGCGTTGATAAAGATTGATGCTACAGGGCTGCCGGTCCTCCAGTTTGCCGATTCGGACAAGTTGCGTCTGGGCGAGTGGGTGCTCGCGATAGGTTCTCCTCTCGGAGAGCAGCTCCGCTCCACCATCACGGCCGGTATCGTCAGTGCCAAGGGCCGCTCCATGTCTTCAGGCGGAGAGTTCAAGATCGAGTCGTTCATACAGACCGATGCCGCCGTCAACCCGGGCAACTCCGGCGGAGCCCTTGTCAACAAGGAGGGCGAGCTTGTGGGCATAAATACGGCGATCGTGTCGACTACAGGCTCATACAGCGGGTATTCATTCGCCATCCCGTCAAATATTGTACATAAGGTGGTTGCCGACCTTATCGACTTCGGTTCAGTGAAGCGGGCGAAACTCGGAGTTTCAATTACAGCCATAAATGAAGAAATGGCAGAGAAAATGAAACTTTCTTCGCTTGACGGCGTATATATAGCTGAAGTTGTGAAGGGAGGGTCTGCCGACAAGGCCGGAATCAAGGCGGAGGATGTCATCATAGCCATAGATTCGACTGAGACGGCGACACCACAGGCTCTTCAGGAGAAGGTGAATGCATTCCATCCTGGGGACAAGGCTGAGGTGACGCTCATCAGAGACGGGAAGACCCGGAAACTTCAGGTCGTATTCCAGGATGAAGAGACCCTTGTGGCGGCTCAGAATGCGGACGGGACAGTCGTGTTCTACGGTGCTACGCTCAAGGCTGCAAAGAAAGGTGTCGAAATCGTTTCCGCAGGTAACGGAAAGATTGCCGAGGCGGGCGGTGAAGACGGGTTCATCATCCTGTATGTCAATGACAAGAAGGTCAGCAAGCCTAAGGATGTCATCGACATTGCCAAGAAGAGCAATGGCGCCGTCTTCATAGAAGGCGTGACAGCGTCCGGCAGACCTGGATACTTCGGCTTCGGCAAGGACCAGTAGTCGGAAAGGCGACGGAGATTTGTTTGTCGCGACCGGATACCTGTCCGGTCGCGACAATATTTTTATAAAGTATAATGAGACAACTTAAGATTACAAAATCAATCACCAACCGTGAGAGCGCTTCTCTGGACAAGTATCTCCAGGAGATAGGACGGGAAGAGCTGGTGTCACCGGAAGAGGAGGTCGAATTGGCGCAGAGGATCCGTAAAGGCGATCAGGAGGCTCTCGAGAAACTTACAAGGGCCAATCTGCGGTTCGTGGTTTCAGTGGCAAAGCAATATCAGAACCAGGGGCTCAGTCTTCCGGATCTTATCAACGAGGGCAACCTCGGTCTGATCAAGGCGGCTGAAAAATTCGATGAGACCCGTGGCTTCAAATTCATATCATACGCTGTGTGGTGGATTCGTCAGTCCATCCTCCAGGCCCTGGCCGAGCAGAGCCGTATCGTAAGGCTTCCTCTCAATCAGGTGGGGTCTCTCAACAAGATCAACAAAGCCTTGGGCAAGTTCGAGCAGGAGAACGAGCGTCAGCCGTCCGCAGATGAGCTTGCTGAGATGATAGATATACCTAAGGACAAGATCAACGACACCTTGCGTGTGTCCGGCCGTCATGTCAGCGTGGATGCGCCGTTTGTGGAAGGTGAGGACAATAGTCTTCTTGACGTGCTCCCTAATGATGATTCTCCGAGTGCGGATCGCGGACTTACCAATGAGTCTCTCAGCACGGAAATCGAGCGGGCTCTCCAGATTCTGACAGGCCGTGAGAGGGAGATCATCAAGTCGTTCTTCGGAATCGGGTGTCAGGAAATGACCCTCGAAGAGATCGGGGAAAGGCTTGACCTCACCCGAGAGAGGGTGCGTCAGATCAAGGAAAAGGCGATCCGCAAGCTCAAGAAGCCGGCAGCAAGCAAACTTCTCAAGTCATATCTCGGCTGATGAGCGCGGAAAAGTTCATTGCTGCGAAGGCCTCAGAGGCCATCAAGGCAGTCTACGGCGCTGATGTGCCGGCGGAATCGCTTCAGGTACAGCCTACCCGCAAAGAGTTTGAGGGGGACTACACTCTCGTGGTTTTCCCGCTGCTGCGCGTCACCCGTCAATCTCCCGATGCCACCGGCAATGCGATAGGGGAATGGCTCAAGGCCAATTGTCCTGAAGTCAGTGCTTTCAACTCTGTCAAGGGATTCCTCAATCTCAGCCTTTCCAATGTCTATTGGAAGGAAAGTCTTGAGAATATCGCTTCTGGCCCGGATTTCGGCAGGCTTCCTTCGACTGGTCGCAGGGTGATGGTAGAGTTCTCTTCTCCGAATACCAACAAGCCGCTGCATCTCGGGCATGTACGTAACAATCTTCTCGGGGCTTCGGTTTCCAACCTCCTCAAGGCGGCCGGAAATGATGTGATCAAGGCCACTCTTGTCAACGACCGCGGAGTACATATCTGCAAGTCGATGTATGCTTGGAAGGAACGCTTCAACGGCGCTACCCCTCAGAGCAGCGGCAAGAAAGGCGACCATCTTGTCGGGGATTGCTATGTGGAGTTCGCCAAGATGGAGAAGGAGGACCCTTCTGTCATGGATAAAGTTCATGAGATGCTTGTCAAGTGGGAGGAGGGCGATCCGGCTGTCCGTGCACTTTGGCAGATGATGAACGAGTGGGTGTTCGAGGGCTTCGAGCAGACCTACAAGGCTCTCGGAATCAGCTTTGACAAGACTGATTATGAGCATGATACATACCTTCTCGGGAAAGAGCTCGTGCAGAAGGGGCTTGATATGGGAGTTTTTGTCAAGGATCCGGACGGGTCTGTATGGTGCGACCTCACGGCCGACGGACTTGACAGGAAGCTTCTTCTCCGCTCTGACGGGACATCAGTCTACATCACCCAGGATCTCGGTACGGCCGAGCGTAGATTCAGCGAATACAAGCTGGATTCTCTGATATATGTGGTGGGGGATGAACAGAACTACCATTTCCAGGTGCTCAAACTGATACTCAAGAAACTAGGTTTCAGCTGGGCGGACTGCATCTATCACCTGTCTTATGGAATGGTGGAACTCCCTGAAGGCAAGATGAAGTCCCGTGAGGGGACTGTGGTCGATGCCGATGACCTGATCGAGAAGATGTATCAGGAGGCGAAGGTGATGTCTGAGGAGAGCGGCAAACTCGCCGAGATGCCTCAGGACGAGAAGGAACGTCTCTATCGCATGATCGGTCTCGGGGCACTCAAGTATTTCATACTTAAGGTGGATCCGAAAAAGAAGATGCTTTTCAATCCTAAGGAGTCAATCGACTTCAACGGCAATACGGGACCATTTATCCAGTACACGCATGCCAGAATCCAGTCGATTCTCCGCAAGGCTGAAGCGGCCGGCAAGAAGGCTGCGGTGGCCCGGGATGCAGAGTTGAGCCCGAAGGAGATCCGGATAGTGCAGATGCTCGCTTCTTATCCTCAGAAAGTGGCCGAGGCGGCAGCTGCGTATTCTCCGGCGCTCATAGCAAACTATTGCTATGAACTTGCCAAGGAGTTCAACCAGTATTATCATGACACCAGCATCCTCCGGGAGCCTGACGGCAAGCTGCTTGAGATGAGGCTGGAACTTATATCTGACACAGCTGCTGTGCTTCGCGCCGGCATGGGAATACTCGGAATTGAACTGCCTGACAGAATGTGATATACCGACTTCCGTCAAGGAAGTCCAGCAGCTCGGATGGGACTACATAGACGTCATCTTTTTTACGGGTGACGCCTTTGTGGATCATCCGAGTTTCGGTACTGCGTGCATATCGCGCTATCTTCAGAAATTCGGCTATCGTGTGGCCGTGGTTCCTCAGCCCAATTGGAGGGATGATCTGCGTGATTTCCGCAAGCTCGGTGCTCCGCGCCTGTATTTCGCAGTCAACGCCGGTGCCATGGACTCCATGGTCAACCACTACACTGCAGCCAAGCGCCTGCGGCACGATGATGCCTATACTCCAGAAGGGCGAGCGGGCCAGCGCCCAGACAGGGCCGTCACTGTCTATACCCGTATTCTCAAGGAATTGTGGCCGGATGTGCCGGTCGTTATAGGGGGAGTTGAAGCATCGCTGCGCCGTCTCACCCATTACGACTATTGGGATGACCGCCTGATGCGTTCCGTGCTGCTGGACAGCGGGGCGGACTGGTTGTGCTATGGAATGGGGGAGCGGCCCATGCTGGAGTTGACCCGGGCCATAGAAGCCGGGCGGAACCTCCGGCAGATTGAAAAGATTCCGCAGCTTGCCTTTTTCCGCAAGGGCAGGTGGCGTGCTGAAAACCCGCTTGTCCTCCACTCGTATGAAGAGTGCGTGGAAGATGACAGGGCCTTTGCCGAGAACTTCCATCAGATAGAGACTCATGCCAATATGCTTCATCAGCAGGTGATAATTGAGCCGGTGGGTGATGGCTTTGTGCAGGTGAACCCGTCGTATCCGCCTGCCACGCAGGAGGAGATGGACTCTTTTTGGGATCTGCCGTTCACGAAGCGGCCGCATCCGCGTTATAAGGGCAAACGTATCCCGGCGTACGATATGATCAAGGATTCGATCATCACCCACAGGGGCTGTTTCGGCGGCTGCAATTTCTGCACGATCGCGGCCCACCAGGGCAAATTCATACAGTCGCGTTCGGAGGAGTCGATACTCTCGGAGGTGCGCAAGCTTGCCGCGATGCCGGAATTCCACGGCAACATATCCGACCTCGGGGCCCCTACCGCAAACATGTACGGGATGCACGGGCGTGACCCCGAGAAATGCTCTGTGTGTCGTCGCAAGTCCTGTCTTTTCCCCGCTCCATGCAGCAATCTGGACAGGGATCATTCACGTGTCTTGGATCTTTACCATAGGGTGGATGCCGTCAAGGGTGTGAAACATTCATATATCGGCAGCGGGGTGCGCTACGACCTTTTTCTGGATGAAAACGGGTTTGTGGACGGCACAGGCAAGCCGTATCTGAGAGAACTCATGCTCCGGCATACATCCGGGCGCTTGAAGGTCGCCCCGGAGCACACGGAAGACAAGGTCCTCTACTATATGGCCAAGCCGTCTTTCCGTCTGTTTGAACGCTTGCGGCGAGAGTTTGACAAGATAAACCGTGAGAACGGCACTCATACGGAACTTGTCCCGTATTTCATATCTTCCCATCCGGGATGTACTCTGCAGGACATGTGGAAATTGGCTGCAAATCCTTGTCTTAAAGGCATCTGGATGGATCAGGTACAGGATTTTATGCCTACGCCGATGACGACTTCTTCTGTGATGTTCAAGACGGGGCTGGATCCGAGAACGATGAAACCTGTCTTCGTGGAACGGGATCCTGATAGAAAAAAAGCGCAAAAAGCTGTTTTTTTTCAGAAAAATCAGAAAAAGTAGTATTATTGCACTCCAATTCAAAAGGACTAAAAAGACAGTTACATTTATGGCACAAGATAACAAGAAGCGTCACATCGTGAGCTATGAGAACATGTCCCGCGAACTTGCGGAGGCATTTGCGGAGAAGTACCCGAAAGGTTTCAGCGACTACCTTCCGGATCTGGTCAAGTATACTAAGCCGGACGGGACTCCGTTTTACGCCGTGATGATCGAGATACCGGACGCCATTTATCTGGTCAAGATCAAAGTCAAGATCGACGATGCGGATGATATAGAGAGATGGCTTGAAGGGGAGGAGGATGCCGAGAACGAGCAGGTGGCCGGAACCGCCGGAGAAACTGCAGACGAGGGCGGGACTCTTCCTGACGAGAATATTTCCCAGTATGGGGGCGATGATGACCAGTCCGATGCTGCTGAATAAGGTTCTCGGGAAAATATCAGAACAGAACAAGCTTCTGTATTTAAGTTTTTTGGTCGGCGTGCTCTCTGGGTGCGCCGCCGTTGTCCTTGACTGGGCCATTGCCGCAATCAGCGGCAGTCTCGACCGTACATTCGGTGGCGGGAGTTTGGAGTGGGGCTTCCTTGTGCTTCCGGGAGTGGGCATGTTCATCTCTTTGCTGCTTCTGAAGTTTGTGGTCCGGGACAATATCGGCCATGGTGTGACCAAAGTGCTGCTTGCCGTCTCGCGCAATGAGTCGCGCATACGGCCTCACAACATGTGGTCTTCGGTTTTGACTTCTTCTTTTACGATAGGTTTCGGCGGCTCGGTGGGTGCTGAGGCACCGATCGTCTATACCGGCGCCGCCATAGGTTCCAATATCGGCCGCATCTGCGGCTTGTCGTACCGCAGTGTCACAGTGCTTCTTGGTTGTGGCGCTGCCGGGGCTGTGGCCGGCATATTCAAGGCTCCCCTTGCCGGCATGCTTTTCACTCTAGAGATACTGCTTTTCAATGTGTCGATGAAGTCGATGCTGCCGATGCTCATCTCCACGATCTCCGCCACGGTGGTTTCCTATGCGTTCCGCGGACAGACGCCTGTGTTCGCATGCGCCCTGACACCTTTCTCGATGGGGAATCTGCCTTTTTATGTGGTGTTGGGTGTCCTGGCGGGGCTGTTCTCCCTTTATTTTACAAATGGAACTCTTTGGCTTGAGGACAAGCTCGGCAAACTGAGCAATGTCTACCTGCGCTGGCTGCTGTGTGCTGTGGGGCTAGGGGTGCTGATTTTTCTCTTCCCGCCGCTGTACGGACAGGGGTATTCCGACCTGCACAGCCTGCTTAACGGGCAGGAGATACAGGTGGAGGACCGCAGCTTGCTGTCTTTCCTGATGGGTTACCGCTGGGGTGTGCCGGTGTTTTTCCTGCTTATACTCTTCTTCAAGATTGTTGCGATGACTCTGACTAATTCTGGAGGGGGAGTCGGCGGTACTTTCGGCCCGACGCTGTTCTCCGGAGCCATTCTCGGTTTTGTCGTTGCGCGATGTTTCAACCTGGCCGGCATGAGTGTCCCCGAGCAGAATTTCGTCCTTGTCGGGATGGCTGCGCTGATGGCTGCCGTCATGCAGGCTCCGATGACGGCGATCTTCCTAATCGCTGAGATTTCCGGAGGTTATGAACTCCTGATTCCCCTTATACTGACTTCTACTGTGGCATTCGGTACGGTGCGTATCTTCGAGAAGTATTCGATCTACACAAAGCGTATAGCGCAGAGCGGTGACCTCTTGACCCATGACAACGACCAGGCTGTGCTGACCCTGCTTCAGACCAATGACCTTATCCGTGACAAGTATCCGAAAGTCTCCATCGATGCGCCTCTGAGAGATGTGGTGGACATCCTTGCCAATTCCGGCTCTGACGCTTCGGTGATGGCCGTGATAGATTCAAAGGGGCGGTTCCAGGGGATGATCGACCTCGCGGCAGTCCGCAAGTACCTCTTCAGCACGGACAAATACGATACTGTCCATGTCTATAATATAATGGAGACGCCGCCGGAGTATATCTACTACGGAGAAAAAATGGATTCTGTCATGAGCAAATTTGACCGCACCGGTGCATGGAGACTGCCGGTGATAGACAAGGAGAGGAAATATCTCGGTTTTATCTCTAAGTCCCGGCTCCTTACGGCTTACCGTACTGAGCTTCGGGAAATATCTCAGGAGGATTAGGCCTTCTTTCCAACGAGTCCAAGTGCGATTCTCTTCCTGTCAAGGTCCACGTCAATGACCCTCACGGTCAGCTGCTGGTGCAGTTTGACTACCTTTGAAGGGTCTGTGCCACGCGGTCCCATCTTCGACACATGGACGAGTCCGTTCTCATGCAGTCCGATGTCCACGAAAGCTCCGAAGTTGGTGATATTGGTGACTATGCCGGGAAGTTCCATGCCAGTCTTGAGGTCTTCGATGGAGCGGATGTCGTCCGCAAAGGCGAACTCGCTTGCCTGTTCACGCGGGTCGAGCCCCGGTTTTGCTAGTTCCTTGAGGATGTCGTTGATTGTAGGCAGGCCTGCGCTGTCGCAGATGAAGTCCTCGGCCTGAATCTTTAAGCACAGTTCTGCATTGCCTACAAGTTCTTTTGCTGTGACACCCAAAGATTTTGCCATCCTGTCCACTATGTCATAGGATTCCGGGTGTACGGCTGAAGCATCGAGCGGATTCTCTCCGCCACGTATCCGCAGGAAACCCGCGCATTGTTCAAAGGCCTTTGCTCCCAAGCGCGGTACTTTTTTCAGCTCCGAGCGGCTGGAGAAGCCTCCGTTGGCTGTCCTGTATGAGACGATGTTCTCTGCCAATGCCGGGCCTATTCCGGAGACATAGGAGAGGAGGTAGGGCGATGCCGTGTTGAGGTTGACACCTACGGCGTTTACGCAGCTCTCCACTGTGTTGTCGAGCTTTTCCTTCAGCAGGGTCTGGTCAACATCATGCTGGTATTGCCCGATGCCGAGGTTCTTCGGGTCTATTTTCACTAGTTCAGCGAGAGGATCCATCAGGCGGCGGCCGATGGAGACGGCTCCGCGTACCGTCACGTCTTCGTCGGGGAATTCTTTGCGGGCGGTCTCGGAGGCGCTGTAGATTGATGCCCCGTCCTCGCTTACCGTCCAGACCTTGCAGCCTTCAGGGAGGTGTATGCGCTTGAGGAAGTCCTCGGTCTCGCGGGAAGCGGTGCCGTTGCCCAGGGCTATGGCTTCAATCTTGAATTTTTCCACCATCTCCTGCATGGCTTTGATTGCCTTGATCTTGTCATTCTGTGGCGGGTGGGGGAATATGATGGTGTGATAGAGGAGGTTGCCGTTCTCATCAAGACAGGCTATCTTGCAACCGTTGCGGAATCCCGGGTCTATGGCCATGGTGCGTTTCTGCCCGACCGGAGCGCTGAGAAGCAGTTGCTTGAGGTTCTCCCCGAACACCCTTATACTTTCGATGTCGGCCTTGCGTTTGGCTTCTTTGATGATTTCTCCGGAGATGGACGGCTCCAGCAGGCGTTTGTAGGCGTCGCTGACGGCTTCCTTTATCTGTGCGGCAAGCGCAGCCGCAGGGTATGAATGCTCCTGGCAGAAATCGTAGTATATCTTCGCCCCGCATTTTTCTGGGTCTGCATCTATGCCTATGTTGAGATAGCCCTCGTCTGCTGCCCTCAGCATGGCGAGCAGGTTGTGTGACGGGATGCGGGCAAGCGGCATGGAGAACTCGAAGTAGCTGCGGTATTTTGAGCCTTCGGCAGCTTCTTTTCCGGCTTTGGTTACAGTGGATGTCACCCTGCGGCTACGGAAAATGCTGCGGAGGTTCTCTCTGATCACTGCGGTCTCGCTCAGACGCTCGGCGATGATGTCCCTGGCTCCGGAGAGCGCGTCCTCCTTGCTTTTGATCTTGTCGTTGAGAAACTTGCCGGCTTCGGTCTCGGGGTCGCGGGTACGCACGTTCCACATCATGTCGGCCAGCGGTTCAAGGCCGGCTTCTTTGGCCATGGTGGCTCGGGTGCGGCGTTTCGGGCGGAAAGGAAGGTACAGGTCTTCGAGTTCCGTGGCGTTCAGGCAGTTCTCGATCTTTCCCTTGAGTTCGTCCGTGAGTGCGCCGGCATCGCCTATAGTCTTGAGTATGGTCTGCTTGCGCTTCTCCATTTCTTCGAAAATGTCGGCCCAGTGGCGTACCTCCGCCACCTGCGCATCGTCCATCCCGCCTGTCTTCTCTTTGCGGTAGCGGCTGATGAAGGGGATGGTGTCGCCTTCGGCGAACATTTCGATACAGTTCTCCACCTGCCATGGTTTGAGGTCGAGAAGTGAGGCTATGTGGTTGATGTATGAATCTTTCATTGTTTCGGACGGATTTTTCTGAATCTCAGGGCAAGCACACCCCAAAATGCTTCGCCGAAGATGCTTCCGGACATTTTGGATGTGCCTTCCTTGCGGTTGACGAACACTACAGGCACTTCGGCGATGCGGAAACCGAGCCTTTTGGCTGTGTACTTCAGCTCTATCTGGAAGCCGTAGCCTTTCATCCTTACGGTATCGAGGTCGATGGTCTCTAGTACCTTGTGTGAGTAGCATACAAAGCCCGCTGTGCTGTCGAATATCCTGAATCCAAGGACTGTCCTGACATAAATGGAGGCGCAGTAGGAGATGAGAATGCGTGAGATAGGCCAGTTCACGACATTGATGCCGTCGCAGTAGCGCGAGCCTACGGACATGTCCGCAATTCCTTCCTGCACAGGCTTGAGCAGCCTCGGGAGGTCCTGGGGGTTGTGGGAGAAGTCGGCATCCATCTCGAAGATGTAGTCGTAGCCGTTTTCAAGGGCCCACTTGAATCCGGTCACGTATGCCGTGCCCAGACCAAGTTTGCCGCTTCTCTCTATAAGGTGCAGCCTCTGAGGGTACTGGGTTTGGAGTTTTTTGACCTCCTCGCCTGTGCCGTCCGGAGAGCCGTCGTCGATGACGAGGATGTCATATTGGCCCTCAATGCTCAAGACGGCTTCCGTGATTTTTGATATGTTCTCTATCTCGTTGTAGGTCGGGATGATGACAAGTTTCCGTTCCATATTTTCAGTGTCCTTGTTCTGCAAATTTACTGCTTTTTATTTACTTTTGCACTCAAACATTATCTATGATGGTAAGCAGATTTGACATTCCTTTCAGGGGATCCACGTCCAGGCTTCGCGAAGTCGCTTCCCGGAGCGAATCTCCCTATACTTTGATATACACGAATCCGATGGAACTCGAATGGGTTGATTTCGGGCTTGAACGCATGCTTCAGGTGGCTTCCTATACCGGAGCAGCGATGGTTTATGCCGACCATTTCCGCTCGGCAGACGGTGATGTCTTTCCTCATCCGGTCATTGACTTGCAGGAAGGTGCTCTGAGGGATGACTTTGATTTCGGAGGTGTGCAGCTGTACAGGACAGATGTCCTGCGGGCTGCTGTGTCGCAGATGGACGAAGAGTACGAGTATGCGGCGCTTTATGACTTGAGGTTGAGGGTGTCCCGTCTCGGAAGGATTGTCCATATCAACGAATACCTCTATTATGAGGTGGAGCAGGATACACGCAAATCCGGGGAAAAGTTGTTCGATTATGTTGACCCTCGCAATCGGGCTGTCCAGATAGAGATGGAGAAAGCATGTACGGCACATCTCAAGGCTGTTGGAGGGTGGCTGCGTCCTGAGTTCAAGAGTGTGGATTTCTCTCTTGGCGGAAAGTTTGATTATGAGGCTTCGGTGGTGATACCCTGCCGCAACCGCGTCCGCACGATAGGCGACGCAATCCGCTCGGCTCTTGGACAGAAGACATCATTCAGCTACAACGTGATAGTGGTGGATGACAACTCCACCGACGGTACGCAGGAGGTGATACGCTCATTTGACGACCCGCGTCTGGTATACATCGCGCAGGGCCCCGGCTATCACGCCATAGGGGGCAACTGGAACGCTGCTGTCCATCATCCTTCCTGCGGACGTTTCGCACTCCAGCTCGACTCGGACGATGTCTATTCCGGGCCGGATACCGTGCAGAAGTTCGTGGATGCGTTCCGGGAGCAGAACTGCGCCATGGTCATAGGCTCGTATCAGCTTACCGATATCAACCTCAATCCGCTTCCTCCGGGGGTCATCGACCATCGTGAGTGGACTCCGGACAACGGACGCAACAATGCTTTGAGGATCAACGGTCTCGGTGCACCTCGAGGCTTCTGGACTCCGCTGCTCAGGCAGATCAATTTCCCGGTGACAAAATACGGGGAGGATTATGCTGTCGCACTCCGGATCAGCCGAGAGTATCAGATAGGCCGCATCTGGGATGTGCTCTATGATTGTCGGCGCTGGGACGACAATTCGGATGCGGCTCTTGATGTTGAGAAAGTCAATGCCAATAATCTCTACAAGGACCGTCTCCGCACATGGGAGCTGCAGGCGCGCATCGCGATGAACAGGGGAGGGCGTTAAAATAAAGTTGGAACTTTAGGCTTTTTATTCGTATATTTGCAGCCGCTTCCGGAGTTGCTTCTCCGGGTGCTGCAATCAGGAAAGATGCTCGAGTGGCTGAAGAGGCACGTCTGGAAAGCGTGTGGTCGTCAAAAACGGCTCCAGGGTTCGAATCCCTGTCTTTCCGCGAAAGAGGGCTAACGCTCTAATTTCTAATAAATTAGGCGCAAAATTAAGCCCGAAACGGGACAAAATCGGGACAAGTTCTGTCCCGGATTTTGATTCGGCTTTCTCCGATTCCATGTTTTCTTGGCGCGGATGAGCTTGTATGCGCTTTAGACATCGAGGGAGTTCGTCGACGCTTTCATGCAAGCCCCTTCCGCAAGCACGATAATGAGATAGTTCTTCATTGTGTATATTGTTGAAATATGCACAATATAGTGAGTTGTCTGAAGTTTCGCGATAAATAGAAGTAGGTAATTCACTGAGTTTTAGCATATTCACAAGGATACAAGAGGTCATAAGCACTACGTTTCAGACACACCTTCCGCCCTTTGGGTCTTCCTGTGTGGCTTTTCAACGAGCTAAAAATTACATTTTTTTTGTAATTAATTTGATTTTTGGTTTTATATTTGCATAAAACGACAACGAGATGAAAGTCAACTTCAGTGACAGTGATTTGGAAGAATTTTGCACGACAGGAAAGTCAAAGAAGAGCGCATACAAGAAGTATGTCCGTGACGGCGCATTTATGCGTGCTCTTGCGAGGGCCTTATCCGCTTTTGTGTATGCCCCGAACACGGCATTCCTAAGGGACAATTACTCTTTCCTGCACTACGAGAGATTTACTGATAACATGAGCGGCAGGAGTTCTGTCCGTATAATGAACGGGCGGGTGGAGCGACTCATATTTACTGAATCGGAAGAAGGCATTGAGATTGAAATTTTGGAACTTAATACCACACATTATGGAAACAAGAAATGAGTTCATACCATTTTCCATTTCGCACCCAGGGGAGATTCTGGCGGCGGAGCTGAAAGAAAGGGGCATCAGGCAGAAAGACTTTTCCGCTGAGATCGGCATGCAACCGCCCCATCTCAACTCCCTCATAAAAGGCCGGATGGACATCAGTGAGAAGATCGCCGAGAAGCTGGAGAAGGCGCTTGGCATCCCGGCCATAGAGTGGATAAATATGCAAAGCAAATATTCGTACTACAAGCGGAAGATAGAGGAAAGGGGCAAAGAAGAGGCGGCAGCGGCGCAGAAGGAGATTGAATTGAGGGCTACCGTAAACCTGAAGGCCATATATGATGCTTTTTGCATTGACTTCACCTCTGCCTCGAAGCGGCTTGCAAAGCTCTCGTCTTTCGGGAACATATCCGAACTGGGGGGCTTGGAAATGTGCTGCGGCGGCTATTTCAAGAAGAGCGACAGGTGTCAGGTGGACGAGAAAAATATGCGCACCTGGCTTTTCATAGCCAAATGCAAGGCGGCGAAACAAAGTGGAGCCGATGAGTTCGGTGACGGTGCCGTTGAAGACGCGGCCTCAAGAATTGCAGGGCTTGCGAATTCCGGAACGCTGACCACGGAGAAGATACACGACATACTCGCGGAATGCGGCATCGCCTATCTTAATGTGCCTAAGCTGGAGAAGACGCCAATTGACGCATTCTCAACCAAGATGGAGGACAGATGCGCAATCGTAGTCACATACCGTCATAATGACCTTGACAAGCTGGCGTTTGATGTCTTGCACGAGTTGGGGCACATCTCACTTCATCTGAAGGAATCCGGGCAATCTTTCATCGCGTCAGACTGTGTAGACAAAGACAGGTCAGAGAAAGAAGCCGATGCATTTGCGGAGGAGCATCTGATTCCGTCAGACGTATGGAAAAAGATCAAGTCGCAGGAGGCCGACAGCCTGAATCCGTATAGGGTGGTGTCCGCCATTGCCGAGAATGCAAAGAGATTCGGCATAAGCCCGTCCATTGCCGTGTCAAGATATAAACACGACACGGATAAATACGATATTCCAAAATATCGTTCCCCGAAGATTTTTTAATCTGTTGCAATCATATTTTGAGGCCGTGGCTCTTTCTGGGCTGCGGCCTCTTCTGTATCGTCGACTGTTCAGCCTTGTTGCACGGAAGTCCGCCCGCAGCGTGAAGGGCCACGGTGATGTTGAGCCGAAGCTCTTCTTCTGTGATTCTCTTTGCCATGATACAAAAATAGCTGCCTTGCGGCAGCCATAAAGGACAGGAGAATCACCAGTCCCGTATCTTCTCAAGCCATATCTGGGCCCTGACATAGGTGTCGTGGTCTATGCTTCCGTCTTTGAGGGCGGCATCGAGTTTTTTCTGCCTTCTCTTCCAGGCCCTGTACTTGCACCGCTTCCTGTCATCTGCCATCTCCCCGGAAGAAACATAGTAAACGGCATTCCCGATGCCATTTTTGATTTTTCGGAAGATCCATCGGAAAAAATAAAAAATGGCTACAATAATTATTGCATTAGCGATGGTGTCCCACATGATTGTCCTCCTTTTCCGCAATATAGCGAAAAACCGGATATGTCAATTGACCATGCAGGAATAATCACTTGATTTTCTTGACAATCTGCTGCGCCTCATCCCTGTATCCCGCCGCGAGCTTGCCGGCGATGGCGGAGTAGACGGTAAACTTTCCAGTTCATAAAAATTCATTAACTTTGCCGGACGTTAGTTAATGTGATTTGAAGTCAGGTAAGACTATTATCGTGGGGCTGGCCGCTGCCCTGCTGCTTTGTGGATGTGGATTGGATTACAGTCCGCAACCTCGTCCGGTTGAGGTGGTTCTCGGGCTTGAGAACCAGTCGACGAAGACCTCAATGTCTGCGGACGGCCTGCATTTTCTCTGGGATGAAGGGGATGAGATCTCGCTTTGGGCTAAAGCTTCAGATGGGTCTTATGCTCTTGATAATCAGACTTTCAAAAACTTTGCATCTCCAGACAACTCCAGAAGCACGGCATATTTCGGCACCACACTTCCTTCTCCCATGCCGGAGGGGACATATACCTATTACATTTCATATCCGAAGCCGCTGTCCACAAGCGGGGTCACAGCCCGTTACGTAGTACCCAAGATCCAGAACGGCGATGTGTCCGGGGGGCTTGACATCACGGTGGCCGAACCTGTGACAGGGCCGGAACTCAAGCCTGTCACTGAAGCCGGACCGGTGGAGGAGCCTTTGAAAGTCAGGATGAAACACCTCCTGCATTTCCTGAGATTCTATATTCCGGAGGGCAATGATGAGATGGAAGGAGCGGTGGAGAAAATAGAGTTCACCATGCCGCAGACCGTTGCCGGAGAATTGGATGTGGACGTGGCAAGTGCCGGTGCAAACCCCGTCGGAGAAGGCTCGACCGGCATCACAATGAAGCTACGGACTCCCTTGGAGGCATCCTCCGCCGATTCGAAGCAGTCCGCCGTGGCCGCCATTATCCCGCCTCAAACCCCATACGGGGCAGGGGAGAGCATGCAGGTGAGACTATATTCCGCTACCCGGTACTCCGCCATGAATTTCAGCCTTTCGGGACGGGCATTCGAGGCCGGGCACATCACGCCGGTACCTCTCCAGCCTTTGGAAACACGTCCGCGGTATACGGTCCACTTCACCCTTGCCTCCAACAATCTTGGTGAAGATCTCCAGAATATCAGTTTGAGTCTTCCGGAAGGTGTCAATTGGCCCGGAATAGACTTGAACACATATACTTACGTCAATGCTGACGGCAGCCTGCTCTCAAAAGGGGACAGTTTTTTCCTAGAAACGCTTGATGAAAAACAGTTCCGGACTCTCTCGAACCGGAAAGTCGCAATTCGCTTCGAGTCCGAAAACGCCGTTCTACACGATACGCTTGCCATTGCCGACCTGTCCACGGCCGTGAGCGCGAGCTTGAGTCTTGACTGCCCGTATCTCTTCTTCGAGGATTTCAGCGAGGTGAAGAGTTTCAGTTCGAATGATGAATATAGTGGCTCCAGTGCTGGGAGCTTTGATCCAAAAGCATTTTTGAATGGCTGGAGTGCTGCCAGAGCCGGGGCACAAGCCGGGACGGCCATAAGGCTTGCCTGCCGGCGGGAGACGGCTCTCGCCAATTATTCGGCACGTGCTGATTCCCCTTTCCTTTCCGGATTGAAAGATGGAAAAATTGTTGATCTTGATGTCCAGTTTGACTATTCGATGGATCGGAAGGAGTATACAACATGGCCGTTTAAGAATCCTGAAGTCAGTCAAACCGTCCATGTCGGCTTCATAAAAGTATCGGAAAATTATAGCAGTGGTGATGAAGATGGTACATTTCCCGGTTCATTTGAAGTAAATGAGACATCGGGGTCATATACGAATATAAATCATACATATAGTTATTATTTGACCGGTGTCGGGGCTCCTCTGCGCCTGAGTTGGCGGACTGTACCAGAGACCGATGGGGCACCAGGTAACAGCACCCTCTGGCTCTACCTCGACAACATAAAAGTGAAAATCAAAAAATAATCCGATGAATACAAAGTTATTGAAAACCGCAGCCGCACTGGCCCTGCCTCTTGCCGCCCTGTCCTGCTCCAAGCAGGCCGGAGGCGGGGAGGGCTTTGCTGCGTTCTCTCTGGCGACTGACGGGATAGTCGCCGAAGTCACCAGGAGCAACGTCTCCGACTACACCGACATCCCTTCCGCAGGGGATTTCAGGCTTCAGATAAGCGACGCCCAGAGTTCACCGGTCTACACCGGCCTGCTCAAGGATTACGATGCTTCGACTCCGCTCAAGGTCGGCAACTATTCTGTCACAGCATCTTACGGATCTTCTTCGGACGAAGGATTCGGAAAGCCATATTTCAGCGGCTCCGCTGATTTCGGTGTCGCCGGAGGGGAGACGAAAGAGGTGAAGATCCGCGCGAGCCTTGCCAACACCATAGTCCGCTTCGCCTTCACGGATGCGTTCAAAGCTTATTATCCGGACTACAGCTTCACTCTCACGACGGGTGGCGGCACGGTGATCGAGTTTCCGAAGAGCGAGGCCAGAGCCGCGTTCATCGACGCATACAAGTTCTCGGTCTCCGGAACCTTGACCAATCAGGCCGGAAAGACTCAGACTTTCAGCAACTCTTTTGACAAGTCCATCGATGCGGGGAAATGCTACACCGTTAAATTTGATGTTCCCAACATCGGCTCCAGTGCCATCACCATCATTTTCGACGACACCGTGGAGACAGTTACCCTTACTGACATAGAACTCAATGATTAAGATGAAAAAGATACTGTGCGCCGTTGTGGCCATCGCAGCCCTTGCAGCCTGCGACAAGGACAGGTTCAACTACGGCGAGAAATACGGCACGCTCTCTTTCGACGGGGCCGGCCTCACTGTCTCGGAGGAAGTCAACCCCACCAAGGCCGATGCCGTGAGCGAAGACTACTCTCTTTTCCTGTATGACAACGGCGACCGCCAGCTCTGGAAGAAAACCTGGGGCGAGGTCAAGGCCGGAGGGAACATATCCCTTCTGGCAGGTGACTACAAACTTGTCGTGCGTTCCACAAGTGCGGAAGTTCCCGAAGCCAAGTTCGGCGCTCCAGTCTATGGGGTGACGAGCACCTTCTCCATCAAAGCTGGGGAGATCACCAGTATCGGCACGCTCACCTGCACCCTCCTGCAGGCCATAGCCACAGTGTCGTATAACGACGCGTTCCTCGAGATGGTCACCGGGGACGGCGCCGCCACGGTCGAACTCAAGTCCGGATTCCCTCTCGAATACTCACTCACATACAATGGCGGCGCTCCCAAGTATGAACTCCGGCAGGGATATTTCGCCCTCAGCGGGGAGCAGTCCACCATGTACATCACTTTCAAAGGCTCGATAGACGGCAAGACCCAGAAGATGAGCACGTCCATCAGCGGAGTCAAGGCCCGCGACTGGCACATCATCACGTTCATGAAGAAGACGGACGCCTCCGGCAACGCCAGTTTCCAGGTCGAGATCGACGGCCTGGTCGAAGACCTGGAACTCAAAAATGATGTTCAAGGCTCGGAAGAGGGGGACGGCAACGACCCTCAGGCCCCTGTGGGCGACGGCGGCATCGAGCTCGTCAGCACCTCGCAGTACGACATCACCAAGGCGGTGACCGTACCTGCCACGGGCGAATTTCCTCTGACCATGACCGCCAAGATCCCTAACGGTGCCCGCAAGTTCACTGTGGACATAGCCTCTACCAACGAAGATTTCGTCAATTCGGTCAACACTGTGGGCGGCACCACGCTCGACCTCATAAACCCGTCCGAGGCCGCCATGGGCATATTCGACATCGTGCCTTTCCCGCACGGGGCAGAACTTGCCGGCAAGACCGAGATCGACTTTGACCTCTCCGGTGCGCAGACACCGCTCCTCGGATTCAAGGGCACCCACACGTTCACCATGAACGTCACGGACAACAAGGGCTGCCGCAAGAGCATTCCTATCACACTCGTAGTAGAATAAGGAGTCATCTGGATGAAAAAGAACATTATCTATATATTCGGTGCCATGCTGCTTGCTGCGGCCTGCGCCAAGACCCCTCAGGGCGACGGGGCGTTTTCCCTCTCCGTGAGTGTGGGTGAGCCCGCCACCAGAGCAGCCATGAGCCAGGAGGAACTCCTTTCCTCCGCCGTGGTCAAGATCTACAAGGCCGATTTTTCCGGCAAGGTCAGGGAGTACAAGTATTCAGAGATGCCGCAGTCTCTCTATCTTCCGGCTGATGACTACCGTGTCGATGTTGTGGCCGGCGAACTTTCCGCCCAGACGCCGCAGGCAGCATCATGGGAACAGAAAAGTTACTCGGGCTCCAAGGAGTTCAAGATCGTCGCGGGCCAGACCAGTGCCACCGAAGTCGTGGCCAAGGTCTGCAATGTTGTCTCAAATGTCAATTTTGATGCTTCTGTCCCGGAGAAGTTCCAGGCCAGCTATTCCTGCACTGTAAGTGTCGGAGACGGTGGGGAGAACCTTGTCTACACGGCGGAGAAGAGCGGCGCAGATGGTTTTTTTATCGCCTCGGGCTTCGAGCCGGCGCTCAAGTGGGAGTTCTCCGGCACGCTTGCCGCCGGCGGTTCGCAGTTCAGCAAATCAGGTGAAGTCAAGTCAGTCGAGGCAGGAAAACGCTACAAACTGACCCTCAAGTTCACCGAGAAGAACGGTGTTCTCGACATTGAACTGCTCGTGGACGAGAGCACCAACAACATCTACGATGACATCATCTTCGAGGCTGCATCCACCGGAGTGTCAAGCACTTCCCGCCATGAGATCTGGGCCGGACACTTCACGGCCCATGCCGATGTGGACGAGACACAGTACGACAAGGACAAGGTTTATTTCGATGTCCGTGCCAAAGGGGTGCAGGACTGGACAAGGGTGAACGCGGTGCGCGACTCCGAGGGCAGCTTCAGTGCCAGGATTTCCGGTCTCACCCCTGAGACGGAATACGAGTACAGGCTCGCCGTCACAGCCCTTGACGGAGGTGCAGAAGAGACCATGGATGCCCAGAACACCATTACAACAGACAGGGCTGTACCAGTGCCTAACGGTGGGTTCGAGACGACTTCCAATGATGAAAGCAGCAAGTATAAGTCTTTCTATGACCCGTCGTCCCCGGACGAGACATTGAAAAGCAAGTGGTGGGACAACGGGAACGCAGGTTCAACGATGGTTGGTTCTAGCAGTGTGATTTGCTATCCGGATGCGTCTGACAAGAAAGATGGAAGCCAGTCCGTATGTCTCCAGTCTCGCTTTGTTGCTGGAGTGAAGTTTGCTGCTGGCAATCTTTTCTGTGGATATTTTGGCGGTACGATCGGAACGAGTGGAGGAAAAGTATTCTTCGGGCGTCCTTTCACTGCCCGTCCTACTGCCTTGAAGTTCTGGATGAAGTACTCGGGTGGAGTCATCAATAGGGAATCAAGCAATGTTCCGGATGACGGCAAAAAAGGCAATTATGACAAGGCTATGATCCGCGTCGCCCTCGGTACCTGGGATTACAAAAAATACGGAGGTGACGCGGACAGCCCGGTCTTGGTGAATACCACGGACGAGAGCACCTTTGTGGATTTCAGCACCGACGCTTCCACCATCGCGCTCGGGGAGAAGATCGTCTCCTCGGATGACAGCAACCCTGCCAAGGACTGGATACAGGTGACTCTGCCTATAGAGTACCGTGATGAGACCAAGTTCCCGACCCATATCATCATCAGCTGCGCTGCCAGCATGTACGGAGATTATTTTTCGGGCTATGATGACAGCAAGTTATGGCTTGACGGAATGGAATTTGTATACGAATAGTCCTGTATGCGCATCCGCCTGTTGACAAATGCTATTCTGCTTCTGCTCCTTGTGCCCTTTTCGGCGCGCGGGCAGAAGTTTGATCGTGGCATAGACATGTCCACCCAACCCGTTTTCGTGGAGAAGGGGACATGGATGGTCGGCGGCGGTGCGAGTTGGGCCATGCACAGCAACGATGAGGCCCGGATTCTCGTGGTCGAGGGTGTCAATTCCACCGGGTACTCGTTATCTTTCAGCCCTGCGGTCTGCTATATGATTAGGGACAACTTCGGTGTCGGAGCCCGTATCGGCTACAAGAGGGACATGTTCCTGCTTGACTCCGCCAAGGTCAGCTTCGGGGAGGCGGCCCTTGAGTTCGCCAACTATCATGCGATCAGCCAGTCTTTTGAGATTCAGGGTCTTGCGCGATACTATATCCCGGTGGGCAACTCCAAGCGGATTGCACTCTTCAATGAGGTTCAGCTCGGGTACTCTTTCGGCCAGGGCAAGGTGATGGACGGCCACACTGACGATATTGTCGGCACGTACGAGGTCTCCAATTCCGTGGCTCTCAATGTCTGTCCGGGCTTCATGGCTTTCATCTCGGACAGGTTGGCCCTTGATGTCAATGTCAACATGCTAGGTGTCCATTTCGACTGGACTGACCAGACCCACAATCAGGTGGCTAACGGCAGGCGCAACGTCTCCTTCATCAATTTCAAGATCAACCTGCTGGCCATAGGGTTCAGTTTGTACTATTATATATGAGAAGAACTGCCGTCATTTTGCTTCTGATGTTTTCTGCGGTGCTGCTGCGTGCCGGGGAGGGGCCGGCTGCGTCTTCCGGGCCGGATGAGCGTGGTGAGGTAGGGGTTTTCATGCCCAAGGGGGATCTCTCTGCCGGTGTGCAGTTTTTCTATCTGGATCTGGGCAGCAGCGACAGTGAGATCATGCTGCTTCTCCAGCATCTTGATGCTCAGGGCTCGATGATGTCGTTCTCCCCGTATTTTGACTACACTTATCGGGACAACCGTGCTGTCGGGGTCCGTTCCAAGTACTCCTATGCCCGGGGTGGTGTGTCCAATGCCGATTTTTCCCTGCTCAACGAAGGGATGGAGATGTCGATAGAGGATCTGAGCGCCAATTCCAGGACCATCCAGTCGGAGATCTTCCACCGTTCGTATGCCCCGCTTGACAAGAGGAAGCGGTTCGGTGTGTTTACGGATCTTTCGTTTTCCTGGGCACACTCCAGCACCAGTTTCTATTATGGTGCCGAGTCTCTCCCGACCAGTTCCTCGACCAACAAGTACCGGATCTCCGTGCACCCGGGGCTCATGGTGTTTGTGCTCAACAATCTCAGCACCCATGTCTCTATCGGCATCGGAGGGGCAAGCTACACGCATGTGGACTACCTCAAGGACGGGGAGGTTGTCGGCACGAGGAAATATTCCAAGGTGCATTTCATGCTGGATATACTTGATATTTCATACGGGCTTTCTTTGCATTTCTGATTCATGAGACGATTTCTTTCCGTACTGCTGGGCCTTGTCTGCCTTATGTCTTGTATCCGCAATGATATTCCATATCCGCGTGTGCAGGCGGCCATTGCCGAGATGCAGGTGGACGGTGCGAAGTCGGTGAAGATTGATTCCGATGCAAGGGAAGTTATTGTCGTGCTTGAGGAGACGGCCGATCCGGCCGCGGTGAACATAACTTCGGTGACTTTCAACGATGAGCGTGTCAAGTCTTCGTTGGAGCTTACGGGGATGAAGGATCTCTCCAAGCCTGTTGTTGTGACTCTCAGCGTGTATTCGGAGCAGCAGTGGACCATAAGGGCCGAGCAGCCGGTGGAGCGTTATTTTACCATAGTGGGTCAGGCGGGTTCATCCGTGATCGATGTGGCGAATCATCGTGTGCTGGTGAAGTACCCAGAGGGCAAGGGGTTGAAGTCCTTGACAGTAACCTCGATGAAGCTCGGGCCTGCTGATATCTCTGCGTATTTTCCGGAGGCTTCAGCGTTGCACGATTTTTCCGAGCCTTGCACTGTGCTCGTCACATATAGGGATGTCCGGGAGGAATGGCTCATCTCAGTGGAGGAGGTGGAACTTGCCGTGACCATGGGCCGGGTGGATGCGTGGACACGTGTGGCCTGGCTTCATGCTTCCGGTTCTTCGGACGGGAAGTGTGGCTTCATGATACGCAGGAAAGGCTCTGAGGAATGGACTGGAGCCGGGGATGTCAAGATGGAAAACGGTTCTTTCACGGCTTCGGTTGACGGGCTTGAGCCGCTGACGGCTTATGAAGTGTATGCTTACAGTGGGACTGACAAGACGGAGACTGTGGAGTTTGAGACTGAGGCTGAAGCCCAGTTGCCGAATGCCGGTTTCGAGACATTCAGCAATGCCGAATCAGGGAAGTATTATTCTTTCTATGACCCGGCGTCTCCGGATGCTGTGTTGCAGTCCAAGTGGTGGGGGAGCGGAAACAAGGGTTCGACCACTGTCGGAGCAAGCTATGCCATAACCATGCCTGAGTTCTCCACCAAAGTCGAAGGCGAGGCTTCGCTCAAGATGGCCTCGCGCTATGTCATAATCAAGTTCGCGGCCGGCAACGTCTTTTCCGGGGAGTATTATCGTACCATCGGTACCTCCGGAGGAGTCATCAGAATGGGCCGTCCGTTCACTCTCCGCCCGCGCAAACTCACGCTTTGGCTCAAATATGACTGTGGCAAGATCAAAAAGAACACTCTAGGCGGAGTACCTGACGGGGAGACAGTCAATGTGGGGGACAACGACCGCGCCTCTGTCTGGATCGCTCTCGGTGACTGGGATTACCGCAAATACGGCGGCAGCGAGGATTCTCCGGTGGAGGTCAACACCACGGACCGCTCCACCTTCTTCGACCCGGAGGGTGAGAGCGTCATAGCCTATGGCCGCTATATAGTGGGGGAGAGTGTCGGAGAGTGGACCAAGGTTGAGATCCCTCTGGAATACGTCTCCACATCGCGCAAACCTACCCATATCATCGTCTCGGCTGCCGCCAGCATGCTCGGTGACTATTTTACTGGCAGCCCTGACTCCGTGCTCTGGATTGACGATCTGAGGCTGGAGTATTGACGTGCCTGCTGGTGTAGGGGGCGATTCTTCCATTATCAGCATACTCGAAAAACGCTGCGCCTGGCAGAACTGGTGTTTTGTCCGCCAAGAAGGCTTTTGGCTGGACGAACTGTGTAGAACTGGTGTTTTGTCCGGAGAAATGGGCGTCGGCCGGACAAACACCAATAAAAAAGGATGACTGATTCAGTCATCCTTTTTTGTGGGAGCTGAGGGAGTCGAACCCCCGACCCTCTGCTTGTAAGGCAGACGCTCTGAACCAACTGAGCTAAGCTCCCGAGCGATTTTCGTTGTTTTGTTGTCCGTTTCGTTCGGACAATGCAAAGGTACGACAAAAATCGGATTCCGCAAACTTTTCTTGAAAAATTTTCAAAAAAGTTGAAAAAAGTAGATTTTCCCCGTCCAAATGCAATAATCTGCCACGGACTTGCATCTTGTGACAGTATGAAGAAATTTCGAATAGCACTGATGTTGTCTGTGGCTCCGGCTCTCGTTGCTTGCAGCAAGATGGAGAGGGCTGCTGATACCGTATTGTACGAACCCACGTGGGTGGCAGTATATGATTATCCCGTTTCACGGGAGGGCGTCTGCGGAGTGGGGCTTGTACTTGTCCAGGGGAGGACTGACGATGATTTCAGTTTTACCTCTCCCGGGGCGGCGCTTTCTTTGAAGTTCCATGCTCCGCAGTCGTCCGGTCTGCTGCCGGTGGGGGAGTATGATTCTGATGATGTTGGGGACAGCCGTTCCATTATATGTTCATCTACAGGGGACAAGGCTTCTTTCGTGGCGGAAAGGCTTCCGGATACGGGGGAGACGAGGGTGCTGCCGCTCAGTTCCGGGGAGTTGGAAGTGGGGCTTGCGGGAGGAGGCGGGTATGTACTGCATGCCGTAGTCGAGGCAGGTGGCCGGTGCTACGAGTTTGACTATCAGGGGCCCGTTCAAGATTTCAGATCCGATGAGAATTGAAAATCCGTGGTCGCTGTTGCGACGCTCCGAGATTTTGCATAACTTTGCAGTGTCTGCACTCGTGAGAGGACAGGCAAACGACTGAATGGGGATGTTCTGGTTTTGACAGCATTGATTTTGGTCGGTAAGCACGTCGGGCGTAGGAGGCTGGCCCGTTAATCCCAGTCTTCAAGCCATAACTGGCAACTACAACTACTCATACGCTTGCTAGTCTCCAAGAGACTGAGCATCAATCGGCGCCGCCAAGGCTGCGGCTCTGACGTATATCCCTCCAGCTTTAGGCCGGTTCAGTCTGGGTAAAGGGGTATCATCAAAACCGGATGCGGGGGATGGACGCCTCTAAGTCCCCTTAAGTCCTCAGAGGATAAGTCGCGGCTAGCCCGTCTTCCGGCAGGCCACGGTCGAAAACCAAAGGAGGAATAAGCGTGTAGAAAGCCCATCGGGACGATGTTTGGACGGCGGTTCGACTCCGCCCATCTCCACACATAAGCATATAATAATCAGCTATTTGCAAAATTTACGTTCACTTCGCGGTAAGTCGAGCGTAATTTCTTTATCCGAACCCGAATGAATCAAAAAGTAACACATTTCTATATTCACCAGGCTTCGCCTATGAGTCGCATCGCATTGACTTTGGCGAAAAAAATCATTATTCTCTTGACTCGTACCCTACGTCACGATATATATTTGCAGGCAAATAACAAAAGTGCACAGTTGTTATGAGTGAAATCAAGTTAAAAATCGGGGAGTTTTCCCGCCTGAGCAAGGTTACGGTGCGCGCGTTGCGGCATTACGAACAAATTGGACTTCTGGTTCCCGAAATCGTGGATCGGTGGACAGGGTATCGCTACTACACAGTGGGGCAGTTCCAGAAAATCCAGAACATCTGCACCCTGAAGACCCTTGGCTACTCTCTTGAAGAGATCCGGGACATGATGGAAGACGAAAGTCATTTTCCTTCAGTCGAATCTCTTGAGGAGAAGATAGTCCGGTGTGAGCAGGAGTTGGAGGTTCTCAAGGAACGCCGCCGACTGCTCAAGGCGTATGTTGCTTCCCACAAAAAGAATCACAAAATGGAAAAATTGCATTTTGAATCATTGCCCGCAATCATCGTTGCGAGTCACAGAGCCGTCATCCCTTCTTATGCTGAGCTTGGTAATCTGTGCTGTGAAGTCATCGGACCAGAAATGGCACGTCTTGGATGCGAATGTATTGAACCCGGATACTGCTACACCATTGAACACGGTGGATACAAGCCACAGGACATTGACATTGAGTACTGCGAACAGGTAAAGGAAAAGGGGACGGATTCCGCCATCATCAAGTTCAAGGAAATTCCCGCAGTGCCCATGGCTGCATGCCTGAAGGTGTTCGGCCCCTACGAAAACCTACGCCAAAGCCACATCGAACTGTTTGCTATGCTGGAAAAGAAAGGCTACAAGATCACAGGACTTCCACGCGCCAACTACATTGACGGAATATGGAACCAAGAGGATTCCAACATGTGGCTCACCATCATCCAGGTCCCTGTAGAAACCGCATGACTTTATAAATTAGGCCTGACTAATGAAAAAAGCGCTACCTTTCTTCATTAGTCAGGCCATTACCCTTTTCGGCTTCCTTCCAGTAGGCATGGCTCTGTTCGGACCTCTTGCAGACCATGTGTCGCTCCGCCTGCTTATGGTGGTGAGCAGCGTCATTCTCATTGCGCTGTCTCTGACGTTGCTGCCACAGGTCGGCTCAAGGCGGACGGATAAAAGCAATGGATTTGGTGAAGATTTTGAGGAGATTAAATTCTGAATAATGGCTACATCAAAAGAATACAGAGATTTTATCATTGACCAATCAGGTCTGGAAGGAGAAATAATCACACGGCAAATGATGGGGGAGTATCTGCTCTATTATAAGGGTAAACATATCGGAGGCCTCTATGATAATCGTATGCTTGTGAAAAAGACCAAAACTAACGAATGCTTCGGAATGCCGGAGGCGGTGCCCTATCCAGGAGCCAAGCCGATGTTTCAAGTCAATGTTGATGATCGTGACGAAGTAAGAGATGTCATCATCGCGACGGCAAGCGCTTGACTTTTAGAAAATGGGGTTTCCGGATTCCAATTCCAGCAGCATTTTCTTGGCCGCGAGTCCGCCGCCATACCCCGTAAGCGTGCCGTTGCTGCCGATCACCCGGTGGCAAGGGGCGAAAATCGAAATGGCGTTGGCGCCATTGGCATTTGCCACCGCGCGGACGGATTTCGGCATGTCGATACGCCGCGCCATTTCTCCGTATGAAACCGTCTGCCCATAAGGAATGTTCAGCAGTTCGTTCCACACCGTTTTCTGAAAATCCGTACCCACGAACAGCAACGGAATATTAAACTTCTTGCGTTTTCCGGCAAAGTACTCGTCAAGTTGCCGTACCGTCGCTTCGACTACTTCCGACGTGCCTTCCTCAAACTCTGCGTGTAGCACGCGTTTCAGCCGCCTGTCCACGTGGTCGCGGTGCTTCTCCACCTGCCAGTCGCACAGGCAAAGTTTGTCCTCGAATGAACCAAGCAGCAACGTGCCGCATGGCGATTCGTAACGTCTTGTCTTGATTATATTCTTCTTGTGCATAATATTGCCACTTTGAGTTATTTCAAGCCATCATCTTCTGATCACCGGGTGCTGCTTTTCCGGTCCGCTAGAATGGCGTCAAAGTTCTCTATGGCCCAGCCGATGTGCGAGTCAAGGTGCGGATGAGTATTGCGCGTATCGGACATTTCGGAAACGCGGTATCTTAACGTGAGTTCTTCGCCTGTATGGCATTTAAGGAGGGCTCAGAACGTAAGCGTCAACGTCTTTGCAAGAGACGATGCTTCGGCTACCCGCTCCTCGGCTTCTTCGGGGGAGCTGTAGTCCAGATTCCATGCAGCCACGGTCGTGACCTCGCCGAGACCCCAGAGGGAGGACAGCGCCTGGAGATATGAGCTGCCTTGGTCCAGCCGGCTGCCAGTTTCTATATTCATGCCTCTTGTCGTGATGTACATTACCCTTTTACATTTGCACAATCCGGTGCAGGTCTGTCCGTTGTCTGTGAAAGTGACTCCGTAGAGTGACATATTCTCGAAGAACGCCTTCAGCACCGCAGGGAAACTCATGTCCCAGAACGGAGCGGCTATGACAATCCTGTCAGCGGAAGCGATCCTGCGGGCCAGCGCCACGGTCGATTCCGGAACGATTCCGGACGATCTTTCTGCAAGCGTCTCCGGGGTCAATGCACGCAGTCCGACGGCGTTGACATCAACTGTTTCGATGTCATAACGCGAAGAAAGCACCTCCTTCGCGGCATCGAGAACCTTTCTTGTTCTGGACTCCGGTCTCATGCAGGAGTCAATGATCAACAGTTTCTCCATCTTTATAAGGTCAAAAGTTATCATGCTCAAGCATAAGGTCTTGATAATCCTGCATGGCCCGGAATATAACTTCTTTCGCTGTCTCCGCTCCGTAGATGCCGATCATCTCCATTCTCGGGGTCCTTTCTCCGGGGATGTCCTTGTAGGTGGTGAAATAGTGGACGAGGCGGCGGATGATGGCCGGAGGAAGCTCTTCAAGATCATTGTAATGGCCATAGATGGCATCGTTTTTCAGAACGGCTATGATCTTGTCGTCCGCCTGGTTGTGGTCGAGCAGACGCAGGCCGCCAATAGGGCGTGCGCGGACGATGATGTCGCCGTGCGTGACATCTTTCTCCGTGAGCACGCAGATGTCCAGCGGATCGCCGTCTCCCTGTATGTCTTTCCGGCCCAGCTCCAGGTTCGTCAACTCTGCCATCTTGGATGAGCAGCAGGTGCGTGGCAGGAAGCCATACAGAGACGGGACGATGTTGGAGAATTTCTGCGGCCTGTCCAGCGAGAGATAGCCGGACTCCTTGTCAACTTCGTATTTGACCGTGTCTGTCGGCACGATTTCAATGAATGCCCGGACTTCTTCCGGGACATTGTCTCCAAGGCTTATGCCATGCCATGGGTGTGACTTGTGTGCGTGTCTGTAATCCATAATCGGTCTCAAATATAATGATTTTCCGCCTCTTTGCTTTTCTTCCGCATTGTAAGTAACTTTGCCGCCCTTTTCGCGGCGTGTCTTCGGGGCAATGCGTAGGGGACTGACGATATGAGAAAGATAGGTGAAATATTGAAGATCGGCCTGCCGATCATGCTGGGGCAGGCTTGCGTGATTATTCTGGCTTTTGCCGACAACATAATGATAGGCTGGCACAGTGTGGACGAACTTGCCGCTTCATCGTTTGTGAACAACATTCTGAACCTGTTCATAATGACGGAGTTGGGCTTTGCTGCCGGGTTGACCCCGATTATAGGTTCGTACAACGGGCGCGGGGATGTCAAGTCGGTGGGGGAGACTCTCCGCAATGGTTTGGCTGTGAATGGCCTGATTGGATTGGCAAGCGTTGTGCTGCTCGTCGCCATATATGCTTGTCTGGGCCATTTCGGCCAGGAGCCGGAACTGCTGCCTCTCATAAGGCCATATTTTGTGATAGTGGGCATATCCACCCTGTTCGCGCTAGGCTTCAATACTTTGAAACAGTTTACTGACGGCATTTGCCGCCCTGTCGTGTCCATGGTCTTTCTGCTCATAGGCAATGTCATCAACATATTCGGCAACTGGGTCTTGATTTATGGTAATCTCGGATTCCATGAACTTGGACTCATGGGGGCCGGCCTGAGCACACTGTTCTCCCGGGCTTTGATTTTCGTCGCTTTCCTCATATATGTAATGTGTTCGCGGAGTTTGAAAAAATATGCGCAGGCCATCAGGGCGGCCGTTGTCTCCAGATCGGAGATGAAAGGTATTTTCACTGTCGGCTATCCTGTGGCCATCCAGATGGCCCTTGAGACCTCATCTTTTACCTTCGCTGCGGTGATGGCGGGCTGGCTCGGGGTGATCGAACTGGCCGCGCACCAGGTGGTTATCACCATCTCCCAGTTGTTTTTCCTGATGATGCAGGGACTGTCTTTCGCCTTGTCGATACTTGTAAGCAATGCTTGCGGGCGGGGTGACTACAGGGGAGTGCGGGAATATGCGGCCAAGGGTTACGGGATGATTGTCTGCATCTCGGCTACTCTTTCCGTCCTTCTTTATGTCTTCCGTTACCAGGCTGCCGGGGTGTTCACTGATTCTCCGGAAGTGTCCACTATGGCTGTGTCCCTTTTCTTCGTGCTGTTTGCATATCAGTTCGGTGACGGGCTTCAGCTGTGTTTCGCCAATGTGCTTAGAGGTTTGCAGGATGTCAAACCTATCATGAAAGCGGCTTTCGTGAGCTATTACCTCATTGCCATCCCGGCGGCTTATCTGCTGGGGTTCAAGACAAGTCTGGGGCTTGTAGGGATATGGCTTGGATTTCCCATCGGACTTACCACGGCCGGAGTGTTCTTCTTCTTGCGTTACCGCAGCGACATGAGGCGGATGACGGAATGAAATTTGCATGACACTCGCGGCCGCGTGTCCATAAAGCGCGGTTTTTTGAATATGAAACGACTCCAAGATAATGTGACACTTATCACCGGTGGTGGTAAGGGAATAGGTTTCGGGCTGGCCACCGCTTTTGCCCGTGAAGGTTCTGATCTCGTCATAACCGGACGCACAGAATCCAGGCTTTTCACGGCGAAAGACAAGCTGGAATCCGAATATTGTGTCCGGGTGCTTCCGGTAGTGGCTGACGGTGCTGATGAGAACTCTGTCAAATCGGTGGTGAAGTCGGCTTTGGATCATTTCGGGAAGATTAACACATTGATCAACAACGCCCAGACATCCAAGTCGGGACTTCCGCTGGTAGAGCATACCAAGGCTGATTTTGATCTCGCTGTCAATTCGGGGCTCTATGCCACTTTTTTCTATATGCGTGAGTGCTTCCCGGCTTTGAAGGCCGTCAAGGGCTCCGTGATCAATTTCGCCTCCGGTGCCGGGCTTTTCGGAAAACTCGGGCAGTCCTCTTATGCCGCAGCTAAGGAAGGGATACGCGGACTTTCGCGCGTGGCAGCCGCAGAGTGGGGGCCATCCGGCGTGAGAGTCAATGTGGTATGTCCGCTGGCCATGACGGAGAGCCTCAAACAATGGAAAGAAGAGTATCCTGACCTGTTCGAGAAGACAATCCAGGGGATTCCGCTCGGGCATTTTGCAGACCCGGCTGAGGACATCGGGCCGGTATGCGTTTTCCTTGCTTCACCGGATGCGCACTATGTCACGGGCGAGACAATAACTCTTCAGGGAGGAAGCGGGCTTAGACCATGATGAAAAGAATCGGGATTACCTTGGCGATGGAGTCTGAACTCCGCCTTCTTGAGGGAAGTCTTGGACTTGGAGCGGAGCCGGTTCCGGGCGGGTTCATCTTTCGGCGCGGTGCATATCGTGGAGTGGAATTGATAGCCGCCCAGTCCGGAATAGGCAAGGTCAACTCGGCTCTCTGCGCCGCTGCGATGATCGTAGAGGCCGGGGTTGATTGTCTGGTGTCCACCGGAGTGTGCGGGACATTGTGCGCAGACGGGAGCATAGTGCAGAAAGACCTGATCTTGGCCTCTTCCGTGCGCTATCACGATGTCTGGTGCGGTACGCCGAACGCAGCGGGACAGGTCCAGGGGAAGCCCGCGGTTTATGACCTCCCTCTGGCCGGAGACTCTGGCCTCCGGACGTCTCTCGTCAGAGGAGGTTATGCGGTCCATACCGGGCTCGTTGTGTCTGGGGACTGGTTTGTGGACAGCCCGCAGAAGGCCATGGATATAGCCCGAGCTTGCCCGGAGGCATTGGGCGTTGACATGGAGAGCGGTTCTCTTGCTCAAACATGCTTCCGCTACGCCGTCCCTTTCCTTTCCGTAAGGATGGTGAGCGATGTCCCTCTTTGTCCGGACGCTCCTTCGTATTCTGATTTCTGGGCGGATGCGCCAGGGCTGCTGAACGGAGCCCTCAAAGCCGTTCTGGATTATCTTATTGATGAAGAATGGAAAAGATAGCGTCATTCACAATAGATCATACCCGGCTTCTTCCCGGGATATATGTGTCTCGTAAGGACAGTGTGGCTGACCAGACCCTTACCACGATTGACATCCGTTTCAAGCGCCCGAATGTTGAGCCGGCACTTGCTCCGGAGGCGGCGCATACCATAGAACATCTGGGCGCAACATATTTGCGTAACCTTGACGGGTGGAAAGAGCGCATCGTATATTTCGGTCCGATGGGCTGCATGACCGGTTTCTACCTGATAGTCGCCGGAGATTTTACGGCCGGTACGCCTAAGTATGACAGTCTTGTGCAGGCCTTGACGGGGATGTTCCGGTTCATATCATGCTACGAAGGGGAAATTCCGGGGTCTCGTCCCGATGAGTGCGGCAACTGCACTTTTCACGATCTGTCCGGAGCCCGGGCAGCGGCAACGGATATGTTGGAGAAAGCGGAAAGCGGGGATTTGGGATTCGTCTATCCCTAGTCTTTCTCAAGTTCGCATCCGTTGAAGAAGAATTCTTCGCGGGCTTTTTCCTGAGATACGGTGAAATAGATGATTTCAGCCGTGGTGCAGACCTTACCTTCGCAACTTATGCTGCCCTCCATTACGGCAAGGTTGCGTCTCATCTCCTTGAGGTGGACTCTTATCTCAAGCCTTTTGCCGACCGGGACTGTTTTGCGATAGCGTATGTTCAAGTTGGATGTTACCCCTGCGGTCTGCAGTTTGCGTGTCACATACCATCCTCCGACTTCGTCCAGAAGCGTGGCTTGGATCCCGCCGTGCACTGTGTCCGTCCAACTTTGATAGTCACCGTCCGCTTCCCATATTGACACTATTTCGTCTCCGTCTTCCCAGAACTCCATCTTGAGACCTTTGGCGTTCCATGGAGAGCAGGCGAAACAATTGTATCCTTTGTCCCTGAGATCCAGGTATGGGTTTTTTATCTTGTCCATTGCTTTTTTATCTTTTTTATGTGATGCAAAATTATGCAGCATGTCTGGATTTTCCAAATCACCCTTTGTGTGTGCCGTCCTGCGGTGGTTTTTGCCCACCGGTCGGTCAGCATGTAACAGTATTCGTTCAAAGTAACACCAAAAAATATTTTTGTTGCGTTATTATGTAACATACTTTAGGATTTTTGGGTAAATTTGCCAAACTATAACCAATGGAAACAAACATTTGATTTTATGAATAATATCTACAAGCTGATGCTTCTGGGGCTGTTCGCCTTGCCGCTCGCTGCGTGCTCTTCCGGGGAGCCGCAGGGCGATGCTTTCTACACGATGAAGAACAAGAATGGAATGGAGGTGACCGTCACCAATTTCGGAGGGCGTATCACTTCTGTCCTTGTGCCTGACCGCGACGGGGTCAAACGTGATGTGGTGCTGGGATTTGACAAGGTGGAGGATTACTATCCGGAGAACCATCAGAGCGATTTCGGCGCTTCAATCGGCCGCTATGCCAACCGTATCGCAGGTGGCAAGTTCACCCTTGACGGCAAGGAGTACGACCTCCCTAAGAACAATTTTAAAAATTGCCTCCATGGTGGCCCGACGGGCTGGCAGTATCAGCCTTACAAGGTGGTTGAGGCTGATGGCGCCCACGTCAAACTACGCCTCGATTCCCCTGATGGTGACAACGGCTTTCCGGGCGCGGTGACCGCATTCGTGACATTCACCCTCACTGACGACAACAAGATAGACATCAGTTACAGCGCTACGACCACCGCTCCTACGGTCATAAATATGACCAACCATTCTTATTTCAACCTCAGCGGTGATCCTGCGCGCAGCATAGTTGACGACAGCCTCTATGTAAATGCCTCTGAATTTACTCCTATAGACCGTTTCAGCATCCCTCTCGGTGAGAATGTCACTGTCAAGGGGACTCCGATGGACTTCACTTCCATGCACAGGATAGGCGACAGAATCAATGATACTTCCGATGAGCAGATCCGCAACGGCAGCGGTTATGACCACAACTGGGTACTTGATACCAAGGGCGATGTGAGCAAGGTGGCCGCCACACTCTACTGTCCTTTGACCGGAATAGCCATGGATGTGTATACTGATGAACCGGGAGTACAGGTTTACACCGGCAATTTCCTTGACGGAAGCATTACCGGCAAGGGCGGGGTCACATATCAGAAGAGGGCTGCCATCTGTCTTGAGACACAGCACTATCCGGACAGTCCGAACAGGCCGCAGTGGCCTTCAACCGTACTTCGTCCAGGGGAGACCTATTCCAGCCGTTGCGTATATGCGTTCTATATAAGGTAGTCTTGAGCGATGGGAATATTTCAACAAATAGCGGCATCCGGCTTCAAGGCCGTCGATCTCATCATTGTACTCGTATATCTCGCGGTACTCATATCTCTTGGACTTTTCCTTGGACGTAATAAGAAAGGCCATCAGAAGAGTGCGAGTGACTATTTCCTTGCCGGCAACAGTCTTACATGGTGGGCTGTCGGCGCTTCACTCATCGCCGCAAACATCTCGGCCGAGCAATTCATCGGGATGTCCGGAACAAGTTATGCTGACGGCATCGCCACGGCGGCTTATGAACTTATGGCGGCTGTCACGCTTGTCGTCATAGGCAAGTTCCTGCTGCCTGTGATGCTTAAGCGCAAGATCTTCACCATCCCGCAGTTCCTCCGTGAGCGCTATACGGACGGGGTCGGTCTTGCATTCTCCATATTGTGGCTTTTCCTTTATGTGTTTGTCAACCTGACCTCCGTGGCTTGGCTCGGCGCACTTGCAATCGAACAGATTCTCGGGCTTCAGGGCGCGACTCTTGTCATCGGGGACTTCTCCATGTCGATGAGGATGGTGATAGTCCTGCTGCTGTTCATAATCGCCGGAGTATATTCCATCTATGGCGGTCTTGCGTCTGTGGCCTGGACTGATGTCCTGCAGGTCTTCTTCCTGGTCGGTGGCGGGCTTGTGACAGCGTTCTTCGCTCTTGAGGCCGTAGGCGAGGGGGCGGGGGCTCTTGCCGGACTCAACAATCTCTTTGCTGATCTTACCACAGGTGAGCATCTCAACGACAGTCATCTGCATCTCGTTATTCAGCAGAGTCACGGGGAGAGCGCGTTTGCCAATGTCCCTGGTATCGCTGCCGTTGTCGGCGGCGTGTGGCTGACGAACCTCGGTTACTGGGGTTTCAATCAGTATATTATCCAGAAGGGGCTTGCCGCAAAGAGCGTCGAGGAGGCACAGAAGGGACTTGTGTTTGCGGGCTTCCTCAAGATACTCATCCCATTCATTGTCGTGCTTCCAGGCATCTGCGCTTATTACATATCACTCCGTCCGGAGCTGCTCAGCGGGCTTCAGGGTTCGATAAATGTGGCTGACGACGCTTATCCGTGGCTTGTCCGCAACTTCACCCCGACCGGGGTCAAGGGCTTGACTTTCGCGGCTCTGGCGGCTGCCATCATATCTTCTTTGGCTTCCATGTTCAACAGTACTTCTACCCTTTTCACTATGGATATATACAAGAAGTACATCAACAAGGAGGCTTCAGACAAGAAGCTCGTCAATGTCGGACGGCTTACCTCGCTTGCTGCCCTTGTGGTGGCTGCCATAGCTGTGGAACCTCTTCTCGGCAGTCTCGATCAGGCATTCCAGTATATTCAGGAGTACTCTGGCTTCATATATCCAGGAATCATAGTCGTATTCGGTCTTGGACTTCTATGGAAGCGTGCTTCCAGCCGAGCTGCTGTCTGGACGGCCATCATCACCATACCTCTCGGGGTGCTTTTCAAGATTTTCCTCGGCGGGGTGCCATTCCAGCTCCGGGCCGGTTACATCTTCATCATCCTGCTCGCTTTCTTTGTCCTCATGACTCTTGTTGACAAGAAATTCGTCTCTGTGCAACTGCCTGAGGCCAAGGATTGTGAGACCATGCTTAAATGGGCCCGCAGGATGGCTCTTGCCGGCGGCTTTTTCGTGGTGCTTGCGCTTGTGGTAATCATCTGGGGTGCACTGCTCCCGGATTCGGCTACGCCGGAGACTAATCTGATCGCTTATCTCAACGACATCGGTTTTCAGGCGTTCATATTCTTTGGTGTTCTGGTCGGCGGACAGGCTATATGGCTATATAGCGATGCACGCGACAAGAAAGCTGACCCAAAGGCGCTTCCTGTGGATTTGAAGCTTTTCCATACCAGCAAGTCTTACAACATCTGGGCGGCAGTGATCTGCATGATTGTCGCTGTCCTGTACATAATTCTTTGGTAATATGCTTGAAGAACTCAAATACAAAGTCTGCCGTGCGAATCTTGACTTGGTCAAGCACGGGCTTGTGCTGTTCACATGGGGCAATGTCTCCGCCATAGACCGTGAGAGCGGGCTGGTGGTCATAAAACCTTCTGGGGTGAGTTATGACAGTATGAAACCGGACGATATGGTCGTGGTCGACCTCTCCGGCAAGGTTGTGGAGGGAAATCTTAATCCTTCCTCGGATACTCCAACGCATGTTGTTCTGTACAAGGCTTTTCCTCAAATTGGCGGAGTTGTGCATACGCATTCGACATACGCCACTTCTTGGGCACAGGCAGGACTGGACATCCCCAACATCGGGACGACGCACGCTGATTACTTTCATGACGCAGTACCGTGTACTCCGGACATGAGCGAGGTGGAAGTCAAAGGTGATTACGAACTGGAGACCGGCAATGTGATTGTCCGCCGTTTCGAGGGACTTAATCCGGTCCATACCCCGGGTGTTCTCGTCAAGAATCATGGCCCGTTCACTTGGGGTAAGGATGCAGATGAGGCGGTCTACAATGCTGTCGTGTTGGAACAGGTGGCCAAGATGGCCTATATCTCATTCGGGATCAATCCCAATCTTACGATGAACCCTCTGCTTGTGGAGAAGCATTTTTCCCGCAAGCATGGCCCTGACGCTTATTATGGACAAATCAAAAAGAAATAGAATTATGATAAAAGCATTTGAAAATCTTGAAGTGTGGTTCGTGACCGGGGCACAGCTCCTCTATGGCGGGGATGCTGTTGTGCAGGTGGATGGACATTCTCAGAAGATGGTGGACGGCATGAACGCGTCCGGTATCCTCCCTGTCAAACTTGTGTATAAGGGTACAGCCAATTCTTCAGCGGAAGTCGCTGACGTTATGGGCAGGGCTGAAGCCGAGCCGAAGTGTATAGGCGTAGTGGCGTGGATGCATACATTCTCTCCTGCCAAAATGTGGATACACGGACTGCAGAAGCTCCGCAAACCTCTCCTGCATCTCCACACGCAATTCAACGAGGAGATTCCTTGGGACACCATGGACATGGACTTCATGAATCTCAACCAGAGCGCCCATGGCGACAGGGAGTTCGGCCATATCCTCGCCAGGATGCGCAAGCCTCACAAGACTGTCGTCGGCTATTGGAAAGACCCGCAGACCCTCGGGCATATTGCTGTCTGGGAGAGAGTCGCAGCCGCATGGGCTGACGCGCAGGATTGCAGGATAATCCGTTTCGGGGATCAGATGAACAATGTGGCCGTGACAGACGGAGACAAGGTCGAGGCGGAGATGCGGCTCGGCTATCATGTTGATTATATGCCTTTCAGTTCAGTGATGCCTTATTTTGATGCCGTTGCTGATGCTGATGTGGATGCTCTTGTAGGGGAGTATTTCCGTCTTTATGATCATGATGCTTCTTTGGAGGATAAGGCCGGGCTTGCCTATAAGAAAGTATGGAATTCCGCCAAGGCTGAACTTACGCTGCGCGCTGTCCTCAAAGCTACCGGAGCCAAGGGTTTTACGACCAATTTTGATGATCTGGGCGATGTGGATGTGGAGAAGACCGGACGTGGATTTGACCAGATTCCGGGACTTGCATCCCAGCGTCTCATGGCGGAAGGCTATGGATTCGGAGCCGAAGGAGACTGGAAGACAGCCGCACTCTATCGCACTGTCTGGTACATGAGTCAGGGGCTTGAGGGAGGTTGCTCTTTCCTTGAGGATTATACGCTTAATTTTGATGGAGAGCGCTCGGCGATTCTTCAGTCCCACATGCTGGAAGTCTGCCCTCTCATCGCCGCTTCCCGCCCTCGTCTTGAGGTGCACGAACTTGGTATCGGGGTACGCAAGACTCCTACCGCAAGACTTGTCTTCACAAGCAAGACGGGACGAGGAATTACAGCCACTGTGGTGGACATGGGCAACCGTTTCCGCCTCATAGCTGCCGATGTTGAGTGCATCAAGCCTAAGCCGCTTCCGAAACTTCCTGTCGCTTCAGCCCTCTGGATACCTCAGCCTGATTTCGAGGTGGGTGCTGCGGCATGGATTCTCGCCGGCGGTACCCATCATTCTGCTTTCTCCTACAGCCTGACTTCAGAGTACTGGGAGGACTATGCAGAGATAGCCGACATTGAGATGCTCCATATCAACGAGAAGACCACTATTCCGGAATTCAAGAAAGAACTCCGCTACAATGAGGTTTATTATATGCTTGACAAGGCCCTCAAGTAATGGATACGCTAAAAGCAAAAGACACGATTTCTTCAGGAAAGGCGATTCTCGGCATTGAACTCGGGTCTACCAGAATCAAGTCTGTCCTGATAGGTGAAGACAATCATCCTGTCGCTCAGGGCAGCCATACATGGGAGAATCAACTGGTGGATGGCCTGTGGACGTACAGTATTGACGATATATGGTCTGGACTTCAGGACTCTTATGCTGATCTGTGCTCTGATGTGCGCTCACGCTACGGGGTTGAAGTGGAACGTCTAGCCGGAATAGGCATAAGCGCGATGATGCACGGATATATGCCTTTCGGAAAGGACGGCAACATATTGGTGCCTTTCAGGACGTGGCGCAATACGAATACGGGGCCGGCAGCATTGGAACTTTCAGAACTTTTCAAGTTCAATATTCCTCTCAGGTGGAGCATATCTCACCTATATCAAGCCATACTCAACGGAGAAGAGCATGTCGGGAAGATTGATTTCATCACTACGCTTGCCGGTTACATACACTGGCAACTCAGTGGCAGAAGGGTGCTTGGCATTGGCGATGCATCCGGAATGTTGCCTGTGGATTCATCTGCCGGGGACTATTCCGAGGAGATGATAGAGAAATTCGATGATCTCATCAGCTCCAAGGCTTATTCTTGGAAACTCCGCGACATACTTCCAAAGGCCCTCATGGCAGGTGAAGATGCTGGCTATCTCACCGAAGCCGGCGCGATGAAGCTTGACCCGAGCGGCCGGCTCAAGGCCGGTGTGCCGATGTGCCCTCCTGAAGGGGATGCCGGAACCGGCATGGTCGCGACCAATGCCGTACGCAAGCGGACAGGCAATGTGTCCGCGGGCACCTCGTCTTTCTCGATGATCGTCCTTGAACACGGGCTCTCGCGGCCTTATGAGGTCATCGACATGGTGACGACTCCGGACGGCAGTCCGGTTGCAATGGTGCATTGTAATAACTGTACATCCGAGTTCAACGAGTGGGTAGGGGTGTTCCGTGATTTCCAGCAGATGCTTGGTGTCCCTGTCGATGAATCTAAATTGTTCTCGATGCTGTTCCGGCACGCGCTTGATGGAGATCCGGATTGTGGCGGTCTTGTATCCTACAACTATGTTTCAGGTGAGCCGGTTACCGGTTTCTCTGATGGATGCCCGCTTTTCGTGCGCTCGGCGGAGGACAGGTTCAATCTGGCGAATTTCCTCCGTTCGCAGTTGTATGCGGCAGTGGGAGTGCTCAAGATAGGTAATGACATTCTCTTCAAGGAGGAAAAAGTCGAGGTTGACAGGATTTCCGCACATGGAGGATTTTTCAAGACGCCTGAAGTGGGACAGCGGATTCTGGCCGCTGCGCTGGATTCTCCGATCTTTGTGATGGAGACGGCAGGCGAAGGCGGAGCTTGGGGCATCGCATTGCTGGCAAAGTATCGTGTGGACAACCCGGAGGGCCTGAACCTTGAAGACTATCTTGACCAGCGTGTCTTTGTGGGTGATGGCGGGATTGAAGTTACGCCGTCCGCAGAGGAAGTCGAGGGCTTCGACCGTTATATATCCAACTATAAGGCTTGCCTGTCTGTAGAGAGGGCAGCCGTGGAGGCCAAGAGGTGAGCGAAGGTTTTCTTTGGGATCCGCTCAGAAAAAAGAATGTCACTGCCACACCTGAAGAACAGGTGCGGCAGTGGTTTATAATGCAGTTGCGTGACAACTTTGGGGTGCCGTCCCATATGATGATGAGTGAGGTCGGTCTGCGTTTTGGAGAAAAGCAATATCGGGCGGACATTCTGGTCTATGGCAGGAACGCCGTTCCCCTCGTAGTCGTGGAGTGCAAGCGGCCTGATGTCCCGATTGATGGGGAGGTGATTGAGCAGGCCCTGCGTTACAATTCTGTGCTTGGTGTGCGCTTTTTGGTGCTTACAAACGGAAATTTGACCTATCTTTACAGATTGGAGGAGGGATGCTTTGTCCCGTGTGACCGCTTCCCCTCCTACAATGAGATGATATGTCAACAGTAACTGCGCAATTTTTGGAGAAGCCGATTTTCCGCATTGTCGGCGAAGTGGCTTCTGAGAGGAAGGTAAGGGCTTTCGTTATCGGCGGATATGTAAGAGACTGCTTTCTGGGCCGTCCCTGCAATGATATTGACATTGTTGTGGAAGGGAGCGGGATAGATTTTGCCGAGGCTGTCGGAGAACGCCTGCACAAGAGAGTTTCCTATTTCCGCAATTTCGGCACCGCGATGCTGCGTTTCGAAGGTGATGAGATAGAGTTTGTCGGAGCGCGCAAAGAGTCCTACCGTCGCGAGTCCCGCAAGCCGATTGTCGAGGACGGGACAATCGAGGATGACCAGATGCGCCGGGATTTTACCATCAATGCGATGGCTTTTTCCTTGCAGAAGGATAATTTCGGTGAACTTATAGACCCATTCGGGGGTATACGTGATCTTGCTGCCGGCATCATCCGTACGCCTCTTGATCCGGATACGACATATTCCGACGATCCGCTTCGCATGCTCCGGGCCGTGCGCTTTGCTGCCAAACTTTCCACAGCTGAGCTGACTTTCAAGATAGTACCGGAGTCGATGGAGTCGATGCGCCGTATGGCTGACAGGCTCGGGATACTTTCGCGCGAACGTATTGCTGAAGAACTTAACAAGATGCTGGTCACGGACCGTCCGTCCATAGCGTTTTGGCTGCTTGACTCTGCGGAACTTCTTCCGAGAATATTGCCTGAGCTTTCGGCTCTGAAGGGAGTGGAGACCGTGGACGGGAGGGGACATAAGGATAATTTCGCCCATACGCTCGCAGTGACTGACAATATCCGGCGTGAAGATGTGTCTGTGCAGGAGGGTCGGAATCATCTTCTCTGGTTGAGATGGGCTGCGCTTCTGCATGACATAGGCAAGCCGGCCAGCAAACGTTATGACAAAGTTGCGGGTTGGACATTCCATGGCCATGATGTGATCGGAGCGAGGATGGTTCCGCCTGTTTTCCGTCGCCTTGCCTTGTCGATGGATGAGATGAAGTACGTCGCCAAACTGGTGCGCCTGCATCTGCGTCCGATTGCTCTTGTGGATGACGGGGTGACTGATTCAGCCGTGCGGCGCTTGCTTTTTGATGCCGGTGATGACATCGATGACCTGATGCTGCTATGTAATGCTGACATCACCTCCAAGAACGAGGCGAAAGTGGCAAGGATCAAGGCCAACTTCGAACTGGTCAAGCGCAAACTTGTGGAAGTCGAGGAGAAGGACGCTATTCGTAATTTCAAAAATCCGATTACGGGTGAGTACGTTATGCAGGTCTACGGCATTCCTCCAAGCAAGGAGATAGGACAGCTCAAGGAGATGGTCAAGGAGGCCATTCTCGATGGCGTGATCGGCAATGATTTCAATGAGGCCGATGCCTTCATGCGTTCGCATGCCTCGGAATTCGGCCTCAAGGCTCTTGATGAGTGATGCGCGACAAGTACATAGAGTACTTGAGGGTGGTTCGGCGCTATTCTCAGCGGACATGCGAGATCTATGGTGATGTCGTGGACGCGTTCCTTTCCTTTTCCGGCTATGACGGGAGCGAACCCCTTGCCTCATATCTGACTGTCCAGACCCTGAGATCTTATGAGGTTCACCTGATGGATGACGAGAAAGAGTCTGCAAGGACTGTCTCGCTCCATCTGAGCGCCCTCAGCGGGTTCTGCCGTTTCCTGATGAAAGAGGGCGTTCTGGAGTCCAATCCGGTACACCTTCTGCACCGGCCTCGTCAGGAGAAGCGCCTCCCGGAGTTTTTCCGTCGTGACACCATGCAGAAATATTTCGATGCTACTGCCGGAGTTTCCGAATATGGTTCGTATGATGCCATGTTGGGACATCTGATTGTGGATTTTCTGTATTGTACCGGTCTGCGGCGGGCGGAGCTCGCTTCTCTGGACAGGAACTCTCTGGATAAGGACCGCCGGGTTATCCGTGTCATCGGCAAGGGCGGGAAAATGCGCGAAGTACCCCTGACAGAGACCCTTTATGTTGACCTCCTGTCTTATATGGATGCGCTGGAAACTCTGGAAGGGGCAGATCTTCGCCCAGACGCGCCTTTGCTCCAGACCCGCAAAGGCGCCCGGCTTTATCCGGTCTTCATTGACCGGGCTGTAAAAAAAGAATTGGGGGAGTCATGCGGAGCGGAGGGACGCAAATCGCCTCACATGCTGCGTCACACGCTTGCTACTCAGTTGCTTGAAGACGGGACGGACCTGAATTCCATAAAAGAACTTCTTGGGCATTCCTCTCTTGCCGCCACGCAGGTCTACACTCATACCAGTATAGAGCGTCTGCGTTCAGTCTATCAGAAAGCTCATCCCCGGGCAAAAGAAAAGGACGGAGACTAGTTCGACAGCTTCCACTCTTCGGCCCTGTCAATAATCCATTCTGTTATCTCAAGAGTGGCCGACGGGAGTATTCCCTGGTCGCCGTAGACTATTGTGACTCCATTTTTTTCAAGTTTCTCCTGTCTGGCTTTCATTCCGATTCTCTCCGCCATGCTTTTTACGTTGGAGGTGAGGTATATGCCTTGTACAAGGATTCTCTTCTTGTGTTTTGCGGCATTTTCCAGAATGGCTGTAAGGTCATCCGCCATGTGCATTCCCATCGCGACCTGCTCCCCGTCTGTGTAGTCTATTGCGGAATGTTCCTTGATGTAACCGGCGGATCTGTCAAGCAGATTGCTCCAGAATCCTGTCCGTTCCGGGTCTCCATGGGCCAAGATGACTACTGCTTCTTCTTCCGGCTTGACAGAGAGTGAGAGGATGCGTTCCAGCATTATTCTCTCGATGATGTCCGTGCTGTACAGTGTCGGCCCGAGCACTATTTTCAAGTTCTCCTTGACGAATTCTGTCCCTTCTTCTTCAAGTTCGGCTCTCACCTCTTTGGAGAATTTCAGGCCGAGTATGTTTGGAAGATCGTCTTCTGAGTGGCTTGACGGCGCAATGAACAGGGGTAGGGCGAAGACTGTGTCGATGCCGTGTTCAAGGCAGTCTTTCATTACTGACGCCACTGATGGCTCAGTGTATTCCATCATGGCGACCCTTACATAACTGAAATCTTTTATGCCTCGCTCTGCGAGCCGTTTTTGGACGGTCTCTTCCAAGGCCAGGACAGGCTTGCGCCAGCTTTCAAGCGTATGCCCGTGGGCAATTATCACAAGAGCCGATTCTGCGTGGAGCGAGATGGCTGCGAAAAGGACGGAAATGAAGATGCTCAGTACTTTTTTCATATTAGCGGATAATAAATTTTCCGCAAAAGTACCTTGACATTTGCTTGTGCGCAATCCTAATTTGTGGGGATTATGTGTCTTGAATGGATTTTTTACTATATTTACGGATGATAACCAGCCCTTTTGGGGCGAAACGGATTAAATTATGGACATAAAGCTTAAAGCACTGAAGTTCGATGCCGGTGAGAAGCTCACCGCATTCGTCGAGAAGAAAGTCTCACGCCTTTCCAAGTTCTTTGACGGCGTGGCAGATGAGGCAGAGGTGTCGCTTGAGGACACAAAGGACGGCAAAAAGGCAAGAATCCAGATCCGCATTCCGGGTGACAGCCTCATTATCGAGAGAGTTGCCGATACTTTCGAGAACGCCGTGACAGGGTGTGTGGATGCCATGAAAGAAAAACTTACACGCACCAAAGAAAAGAAATACGAGAAATAGCCTTTAAAGGCTGACAATTCTGGCGCACAGTTCGACGAGCAATTCGTCGGGTGCGGCAGATCCACCGTCCCCTCCCTTGGCGAGATAGTCATATCGACACAGCAGCGATATTGCTCTCATGCTCTTGGGGAGGGGATAGTTTTTTACAGCCGTGTCATATTCCTGGTAGAAATATGGGCTGACACCGGCGAGCACTCTGGCCTTGTCTTCGGCCGAAGGTCTCTGGTTCTGGCGTAGAAGTGCGCCGTAGCGCAGGATTCTGTAGAAGTTGGTGAATATGGCGCTGATTGCGGGCGGAAGATAGAATTTTGCGTCTGAGGATATGGTCTCGGCGATTCTCAGCGCTTTCGGGGCATCTTTGAGGGAAAGGGCTTTGGTAAGTTCGAATATGCTGAACTGTCTGGATATTCCGACATTGCGTTCTATGTCTTCGGCCGAGATCTGTTTCTCGCCTTCAGCGAGGTTCTTGAGGAGTTTGTCTGTCTCTATTGCGATTTTTGAAAGGTCTGTACCGGCATATTCTCCAAGCATGGCTGCTGCCTGCGGTGAGATGCTAAGGCCTCTGCTTGAGTAATACGATGATATCCAAGATGCTATTTCGTAGTCTCTTATGGCTGGAGAGTCGATGACGACACCGTTTTTCTGGACAGCCTTGTAGAGCGCTTTCCGCTTGTCTGCCGAAGCCTTGCGCAGAAGGAGAACCAGAACGGTGGATTCGAGCGGGTCGCTGCAGTATGTGGCCATCTGTTCGAGGTCGGGCATCATCTGGGCCTCTTTGACAACGACGAGCTGCCTGTCCGCCATAAGAGGGTACTGTCTTGCGCTTGCCGTGACCTGGGCGGCATTTACATCCGCACCGAAACATATAGTCTCATTGAAATCCTTGTCGCTCTCCGGAATGCATTGCTCGATGATTTCTCGACAGACCATCTCCGGGTAATATGGCTCATCGCCCATGAGCAGATATACCGGTTTGAAGATACCATGCCTTATATCTGTTACAATTTGTTCACAGAGTGTACCAATGTTGACTGTCGCTTTGGCCATAATGCGCGAAATTACTGTTTTTTTCTTAATTTTGTGAAGTTTGACAGCATAATTTATTCGAACCAATGAACAGATTCAATTCTACTTTGTTGGCAGGCTTGTGCCTGCTTGGATCCGTGGGTGTAAATGCCCAGGACGCGACAATCCGCATTCATGACGCCGGTACAGGGGTGACAATCCCGGCAGAAATCTACGGGCAGTTCTCCGAGCACCTCGGGCGCTGCATCTACGGCGGTTTATGGGTCGGAGAAAATTCTGATGTGCCTAACATCAAGGGTTACCGCAAGGATGTGTTCGAGGCATTGAAGGCCTTGAAAGTACCTGTGATGCGTTGGCCGGGCGGATGCTTCGCGGATGACTACCACTGGATGGACGGGATCGGCCCACAGGAGAAGCGTGCATACATTTCCAACAACAACTGGGGCGGTACGCTCGAGGACAACAGTTTCGGTACGCACGAGTTTCTCAATCTCTGCGAAATGCTTGACATAGAGCCTTATATCAGCGGTAATGTTGGCAGCGGCAGTGTCGAGGAGATGGCCAAATGGGTTGAGTATATGACCTCTGATGCCAAGAGCACAATGGCTGACCTTCGCCGTGCCAACGGCAGGCAGGAGCCTTGGAAAGTGAAGTATTTCGGCATCGGCAATGAGGCCTGGGGCTGCGGTGGAAATATGACCCCGGAGTATTACAGCGACCTTTTCCGCCGCTATGCCACATATCTCAGGGACTTCAGCGGCAATCGTCTCTACAAGATCGCCAGCGGCGCTTCTGACTATGATTACAACTGGACACGTGTGCTGATGAAGAACATCGGCTCCCGCAAGGGCATGAGGGGTATCTCTCTCCATTATTATACTGTCATCAACTGGCAGGACAAGGGTGCCGCGACAAAGTTCTCAGATAAAGAATATTACAACATCCTTTCCAAGAGCATCGAGATCGAGGATGTGCTCAAGAAGCACATTGACATCATGGACGAGCTTGATCCTCAGGGACATGTGGATCTCCTGCTTGACGAATGGGGAACATGGTTCAACGTTGAGCCGGGAACCAATCCTGGACACCTCTATCAGCAGAACACGATGCGCGACGCCATCGTGGCGGCCCTCAATTTCGACATTTTCCATAAGTACACCCGCCGTCTGAAGATGGCCAACATCGCCCAGGTCGTGAATGTGCTTCAGGCAATGATACTCACCAACGAAAAGGAGATGGTTCTGACACCGACCTACCACGTGTTCGAAATGTACAATGTGCATCAGGATGCTGAGTACCTTGCTTCTGACTGCCTCACTCCGAAGATGGCTTGCGATCGCAAGGTTGACGTCCCTCAGGTTGACGTGACCGCTTCCCGCAAGGACGGAAAGATGAACATCTCGCTTGTCAACACCGATTTGAAGAAGCAGATGAAGGTCCTGGTGGCTTTTGATAATCCTAAGGCCGTATCCGAGATCCTTTCCGCACGTGTACTTACATCCAAGGATGCCCGTGACTACAACGACTTCGGAAGCGCTGACAAGGTGGCTCCTGCACAGTTCAAGGCATGGAAACTCACTAAAGCGGGGCTTGAGGTGACTCTTCCTCCTTGCTCCGTGGTGGCTATCAGCGCGAAGTAGTTTTACAAAAATTTAATAAAAAAGTAAGAAAAAGTCGCCCTGCATAGGGCGATTTTTTCTATTTTTGCGGTATGGCTATAATTGAATGCAGAGACGTAACCAAGCGTTTCGGAGAGAAGGTCGCCATTGAGGACATCAATCTCCAGATACCAGAAGGCCGGATCTTCGGTCTGCTCGGCCCTAACGGAGCCGGAAAAACTACTCTTATCCGTATAATCAACCGTATTACGATCCCGACAGCTGGAGAAATCATCTTCAAGGGCGCTCCGATAACTCAGCGTGATGTTGAGAAGATAGGCTATATGCCGGAGGAACGCGGGCTTTACAGGAAGATGAAGGTGGGAGAGCAGGCGATGTTCCTTGCTCAGCTTAAGGGCATGAGTTCATCCGAAGCTCGTAAAGCTTTGAAAGAATGGTTCGTGCGTTTCGGAATAGAGAACTGGTGGGACAAAAAAATAGAGGAACTCTCCAAGGGCATGGCCCAGAAGGTGCAGTTCATCACTACCGTGGTGCACAGACCTTCCCTTATGATACTCGATGAACCGTTCTCCGGATTTGATCCTGTCAACGCCGAATTGATACGGCACGAGATACTACGGCTTAAAGACGAAGGAGCTACGATTGTCCTTTCTACGCACAATATGGAGTCGGTCGAGGAGCTTTGCGACGAGATTGCTCTAATCAATAAGTCGCATCTTGTGATTACCGGTGGAGTGGATGACATTCGCCGCCGCTACGGCAACAACAATGTGGAACTTGTCTATACGGATGCTGATGGCCGCCATACAGAAGTTCTTCCTCGCGAGACTGACGGCGCGTCCACGCTCAAGACATATCTTGATGAGGGGGTTCAGATCAATTCTTATCGTGAGCTGATGCCCCGTATGAACGATATTTTCATTAAACTTGTAACTGAAGGGGGAGAATCAAAATGAACCTGCGTACTATACGATTGATTATCAATCGCGAGTATATGACTCGCGTAAGGAAGAAGAGTTTTCTTCTCATTACTTTCATCACCCCGGTCCTTTTTGCCGCGATGTGTTTCCTCCCGGCTCTCATAATGATGAATACCAAGGAGGCGGCCAAGAAGATTGCTGTTGTGGATCAGTCCGGGATAGTGATGCCCGCCCTTACGGATTCGGAGAGCATGTCTGTGACAGACTGCAGTGGTATACCGCTTGACTCGTTGAAGTCCGGGCTCTCTAAACTTGGGTATGACGCCGTACTTGCCATTTCCCCGATAGATTCGACAAAGTCCTTCTCTGCCGAGGTTTATTCTGTCAAGCCTCTCGGAATCGATCTGGCTGAAAGCTTGAATGCCAAGATAAACGATGCGCTTGAGGCTTACCGGGTTGCATCCTACGACATTCCGGGGCTCGACAAGATCATGCAGGACGTCAAGCCCGATGTAAGGTTGAAGACGTTTACCATGGGCGATGATGGAAAAGAAAAAGTCTCTGAGTCAGGCGTCTACATGATGGTGTCCATGCTCTTGGGAATGATTATCTATATGTTCATAGCCATGTTTGGTGGGATGGTGTCATCGTCTGTGATAGAAGAGAAGTCCAGCAGGGTGGTAGAGGTTCTGATCAGTTCTGTCAAGGCGACCGAATTGATGTTTGGGAAGATCATCGGCATTGCGCTCGTCGCTCTTACCCAGTTCCTCCTGTGGATAGTGCTTACTTTTGCAATTGTTGGTGTTGTCGGTGCAATCGCCGGTCCGGGACTTGCGGGGGCTGATCCTTCCGAACTTATGCAGATGAGCGGCGGTGCTGCTGGAGATATGGCTTCTCAAGTGTCTGAGGTAGGGGATCTTGGGGTGATCCTGTCCTCACTTGCAAATATGCACTTAGGCCAGATCCTGATATGTTTCGTGGTGTTCTTCATACTTGGCTATATGCTGTATGCCTCTCTCTTCGCGGCCATCGGTTCAGCTGTGGAGAATGAAGGCGACAGCAACCAGCTCATGCTGCCTGTGACTATTCCTCTGCTGCTCGGTTTCTTTATCGCGATTTATGCATTCAAGGCTCCAGACAGTGCTCTGGTGGTGTGGGGCTCAATGATTCCTTTCACCTCTCCGATCGTGATGCTCGCGCGTTTGCCTTTCGGGGTTCCGCTCTGGCAGATCATACTGTCGATAGCCCTTCTTATTGTGACATTCGCGGCTTGCGCTTGGGTGTCATCCAAAATATATAAAGTGGGAATTCTTATGTTCGGCAAGAAGTCCGGCTGGAAGGATTTGTGGAGATGGCTCAGGCAAAAATAATCTTTGCGGCAATAGTGCCGCTTCTGTTGTGCTCATGTACGCGTAGTTTTACATGGGAAAAGTATGTGATGGACGGTCACAGGACCGGAGTTGCTGCACCTGGGGCTGACAATGTGGCAGAGGCTTTGGGCACAATCAACGATACCTGCTATACCTCTCCGTCCGGGAAAATATGGCGCGCAGGCAGCGCGACCTATGCGACGGCTTCAGATATGATATCTGTGCAGCCACAGATGTCGCGTCTTAAGGCGGTTGTGGCCCATTCGGCCCGGGAAATGAATCAGACGCAGCCGGACGGGGATCTGTCCAACTGGATAGTGGACCACATAATGGAAGATGTCGCGCACACGACGGGCAGGAAAGTTGATGTCGGAATCATGAATTCCGGTGGCATACGGGTTGACATGCCTGCAGGGGATGTGATTCTGGATGATATTGTCTCTATGTTTCCTTTCAGGAACCATCTATGCTATGTCGCTCTTAGCGGTACAGACTTGCTCAATATTTTCAAGGGGATGGCTGAGCGTAAGGTGCAGCCTTTCGGAGGGGCGCGACTTGTGGTTGAAGACGGTAAGATTGACACTCTTCTCGTTGGGGGAGCGTCTGTGGATCCGAGAAAGATATATGGGCTGGCTACGATTGATTTCTTGCTTGACGGCGGAGATGGTCTTACACTCGCAAAAAATGCTAAAGAATTGATAATCACGGATAAGTTTGTAATTGACTCGATGTTGCCTTATGTCAAGTCTTATGAGAGGGAGGGCCGGCTTATAGAATCTGCCCCTGACGGGCGCTTTGTATTGAGGAGGAGTGCAGAATGACCAGAAGATTGCTTGTATTTGTTGCCGCATTGTTGGCCTTGTCGGCTTGTCATAGCGGGCCGAGGCTTGTGATTGTGCATACAAACGATACACACAGCCATTTTGAACCCCTGCGTACAGGGCCGCAGGCAGGACACGGTGGAGTTATCGAAAGGGCGGCTTTCATTGATTCAATACGCAATGTGTATGGCGATGAACGTGTGTTGCTGCTGCATGCTGGCGACTTCAGCCAGGGGACGTCATATTTTACTGAACTTGGTGGACGGCTTGAACCAGCGATAATAAATGACATGCGATATGACTGTGTCACATTGGGCAACCATGAGTTCGACAATGATATCGAGGCTTTGACGGAAAGGCTTGCCATGCTTGAAAACACTTTTGTTGTGTCTGCAAACATAGATGTTTCACAGTTTGATCTTTCGGACTATGTATCTCCGTATGCCATTGTTGAGCGTGGGGGGATGAAAATAGGTATCATCGGATTGGAATCCGATCTGTCCACTAATGTCAGTGCGACCATTTCTTCCCGGATTCCTCAACTTGGCAATGTGGAGGTGACCAACAAGTGGGCGGAATACCTGCATTCAGTAGAGAAATGCGACATGGTCATTCTGCTCTCGCATCTCGGGTATGACAACGATCAGGCTCTTATTCCGGAGACAAGCCATGTTGATCTTGTCATAGGCGGGCACAGCCACACGTTTGTCAACGGGTTCATTTATGTCCGGGACAGGGACGGACATGATGTCCCTATTATCACCGACGGGTGCTGGGGACTGGAGATGGGGGTGATCACTGTCCGTTGAGTTCTTTGCGGCAGATGTTGAAGATTCGGCTCTCCGTCCTGCAGTAGGTGATGTCGAAGCAACTGCATTCAATATGATGTCCTGCTTTCTGTATTCCCGTGAAGCAGTTTGCATCAAAGCCCTCTGAAGACAGATATTCGAGCCCGATACCTTTGGTATTATCATTGAGCAGGCTTTCAAGAATTTCATAGTTCTTTGAGAGTCTGTTTATTATTTCAGCCTTGTATTTGCGGATTTCCTGATACTTCCTGTTGTTGTAGCTGTTTTTGCAGTTCAGACAGCAGAATTTCTTGCCTTTTCTTCCTTTGAGGCTGTCTCCGCATTCGAGACATGTGTCTTCTTTTTTGATTATGTATGCCATAGTCGGTTTTGGTTTGCCTTCAAATTTTGCGAATAGATTTCTTGTCTGCAAGGCTTGATAAAATAAATTGCTGATAATTATATCTTTTTTTAGTTGTAATAATTCTTTGGTGTAGAAAAGAAAAACTTTTATCTGTTTCTTTTGCGCTGTTCCGGATTAATCTGCTTTCCTTTGTCGCCGGGATGAGGACCGCGCGGCCTTGCTCCCGAACTTGAATTGGAAAACTTATATGGAACAATTGAACAGAATCGAACTGCGGGGAACCGTGGGAAGCGTAAGGCTTCAGACCTTTTCGGACAATATGGTGGCCCGTTTTACTCTCGCCACGAATTTCGCTTACAAGGACAAGGAGGGTGCTGCCACTATAGATACGAGTTGGCACAGCGTCTTGGCAAGAGAGGGCCGGAATATCCATGACCTTGATAAAATCACCAAGGGGACCCGCCTTTATGTGCAAGGCCGCCTGAGATACCAGAAGTATATAGGCAATGATGGCGTGGAGAGGACATCCGCTGACATTGTCGCCAGCAGGGTGGTCATTCTTGACGGTGATGAGCCTCTGCAGTATGAGATGTAAAACCATTGTCGTGTCCTTTCTCCTTCCCGCTGTCCTGTGTGCAGGGTGTGCCTCTTCAAGGAAGTTGGCTGTGGTGAAGAGCGGCGCTTATGCTGCCGCGATAAGGTTGCCGGAGGAGAAGGACACGGCATTTGAGGATACGCTTTTTTCCCATGTCGGGAGAGATGCTGATACCCTCATGGTTACCGGGCTTGACGGGAAAGAGGTGTTCATCATGAGGGCAGTCAAGGATACGGCTAGCGGAGAAATGGTTGCTACCGAGCAGCTTGATGCTGCTATGGTCACAGCCAGATTCCGGAATGTGGCGGAGCGTAACGGTTTTGTGGATATACGCTTTCAGGTGACGGTCCCGCCTGAGATGACGGATTCAAGGTGGCAGCTTCGCCTGTATCCGGAAATGACGATCCCGCCGGAACTGGTTGATCTTGATGATATAATTGTCACGGGGCACGGTTATCGTAAAGCTCAATTGAGGGGATATGAGCATTATCAGCGCTTTCTGGACAAAATAGTCAGCGACAGTCTTAAGCTCATCGATGTCAGGGGCCTTGAGGTGTTTCTGGCCCGTAATATTCCGCAGTTGTATGCGTTTCGCAGTGACAGCAGTTATGTCTCGGACGAGAAGTTCGAAAGCGTGTACGGAGTCTCTCAGCGGCAGGCGGTGGAGCACTATACCAATGACTATCTTGTATGGAGAAACCGCAGGCTTGGATCCATGAGGGAGAAGATGTGGCACCGTTATGTCAAGTCGCCCATAGTGACAGAGGGAATCCGTCTGGATACGGTATTGCGTGACGGCAGCGGGGAATTTGTATACGACTATGTCCAGCGCATACGTACCAGACCGTCCCTGAGGAAAGTCGATGTCTGTCTGTCGGGCGAGATCTTCGAGAGCGACAAGCGTCTGTATACGGTGCCCAAGTCCCCGCCACTGACATTCTACATCAGTTCAGTCAGTACGTTTGCTGATACAAGCCGGAGGTATCTTACGCGTGTGCTGTACCGGAATGTTCAGATTGATGATGTGCGCAGGATAAATTTCAGGGCTGGACGGAGCGAGACGGACGAAGGGCTGGAAGGCAATGCGGCTGAGATCCTTGCCATCAAGACAAGGTTGAAAAATCTTCTGGAAGATGAGACTTTTGACATCGATTCCATCGTGATCACTGCATCGGCTTCTCCGGAAGGACGCTTCAGGAACAATGCGGAGCTTTCCCGCCGACGGGCAGAAAGCGTGTCGGAGTTCTTTTCTCGATATGTGGAATATGTCAAGGATTCCCTGCGACGGGAACAGGGGCTTTTCATAAGTGTTGGAGATGACTTTGTGGAGTCGGCCATGAAAGGCCCTGGCAGGCCCCGCCGGGATATCCGCTTCCTCTCAAGAAGCGGCGGAGAGAACTGGCTTGAACTGGACAGGCTGGTGGAGACGGATACGGTTCTGTCCGCTGCGGAGAGGGAGTCATATTTTGCCTTGTCCAGAATCGAAGACCCGGACGTCAGAGAGGCGGAACTGTCTGAAAATCCCTGCTATAAGCATGTGAGGGACAGTTTGTATCCTAAATTGCGAACCGTACATTTCAGTTTCTGCCTTCATCGCAAGGGCATGCAGAAAGACACTGTGCATACGACTGCCGTAGATAGCGTCTATATGCGTGGTGTGCAGGCTCTTATGGATCGTGATTATAAGACGGCGGTGGATATCCTTTCCCCTTATCAGGACTATAATACGGCTGTCGCCTGTCTGGCCTTGGACCGCAATGCTGCTGCATATGGCATATTGGAGAAATGTGACAAGGATGCGAATGTCAATTATATGCTTGCCCTGATACATTCGCGGCAAGGGAGAGAGCGTGATGCTGTGGAGTGTTACCTCCGTGCTTGTGAACAGAATCCTTCCATGGTGTATCGAGGCAACCTCGATCCGGAAATAGCTGACTTGAAAAGAAAATATGACCTTGATGGTCAATAAACTCAACAAATTAACAATCAACAAAAAATGAAAAACTCGACAATTATCTTGTGCGCCGCATTGGCGTTGTTCGCACAAACATCTTGCACCAAAGCTTCTCTATACGGAGCCGGCACACCCGGACAGGAAGAGACGTGCAGTCTTACCATCGATTTCAAAGGAATGTCCGGCACACGTGCCACAGGACAGACTGCCGCCAAAGAGTCCATGATACAGAATGTCCAGGTGTTTGTATTCCGCACCGGGAAAGGGACGGATGAGGGGCTGCTCGACGTCTGCAAATCAGCCGGATTCGATACTCCTTTGAATTTTGATGCATCATCTTCTCCATATTCCGGCGTTACTTTGGAGTGTACGGTCGGACAGAGGGAGATTTATGCCATCGTTAACAGTGACAAGGACTACACAGCTGACGGATCGGTGCTCAACAAGGCCGCTCTTCTGTCCAAGACAGTGGCACTCAATGTCAACGCTCCGGACCGTCTCCTGATGAGCGGCAGTGTTACGGCAGATCTGAAGCCGGGGCAGGAGACCCACAGCATAACGGTCAGGCGGGCCTGTGCCGGAGTAGTTCTTGAGAGCGTGAAGAACGATATGCTCGCCGGGGCTTATCGCAAGAACGGGGCATTCAAGATCAAAAAGGTATACCTGACAAATGTACCGGCCAGAGTGAATATCGGGATGACGACCGCCCCCTCGTCGCTTGCCGATACTGACTGGTATGCCAAGTTGAAGGCGGAAAACAAGACTTCCCTCATTTATGATGACATGGGCGGCGTGGCCGTGGATTATGGTAAGACTTACAATACGGTCCATTCTTTATATTCATTCCCTAATGACTGCAAGCCAAGCTCTGCGGCGGCATGGAGTCCGCGTGCCACGCGTCTGGTGATAGAAGCCAGTTATGATGACGGTACAGGCGCCCATGATTTCTATTATCCTATAACCTTGTATAATGAGACTAATCAGAAAGGTCTTGAGGCAAACAAGCAGTATAAGGTCAATCTCACCATCCGTCGTCCAGGTTCAGACAGCCCTGATAAACCGGTAGAGTTCGACGCAGTGACAGGCTCCATCCATGTGGCGTCATGGGAAGATGGCGGCGGATATACGGAAACCATCTGATGGCCATGCGGACCAGCTTTCTTTGGGGTATAGCCCTTTGTCTTCCGTTCACCCTGCGGGCCTTGACATCCTGCTCGGTGAAGGAGGACAGGGCTGCCTGCCCCTGTTATGCTTCGGTTCTGGTGGGAGAGTTTATCCGGAAGGGCTTTACGGATGCCATGGTCTCGTTCAGTTCAGACCATCTTGTCCGCCGGGAGAACATCTGTCTTGCGGAATACGAAGATGAGGCTTATGTGGCCAGTCTTGAGAGGAAGACCAACAGGGCGGCGCTTGTCGCCTGCATTGACAAGATGCAGATTCGCGGAGACTCGCTTGTGGTTCCTTACGGGCTTGATGCGGATCCTTTGTGGCTTTATAGCGAGCATTTTCTTTGTGATGACGATTCATATACTCTCAATGCCAGACCGCACAAGCAGTATTGTCGTCTTGAGATCGTGATGGAGGGGCTTCCGGCGGAGATCCAGACATCTTGCTCGTTTCGTGTCAGAGCCGAGGCGTCCGGTCTGGATTTATATCGGCGGCAGCCGTTGGCCGGAGAGTTCTGCGCTCAGGCTCGAAGAGGCCTTGACGGGAACTTTTCGCTATTGCTTCCTAGACAGGCGGACGGAGGAATCCTCCTTGATGTTTTCAGCGGTCCGGTGGAAACCGAAGAGAAGTTCGTCGTCGATGTCAGCGCGAAACTGAGGGCAGCCGGATATGATTGGATGCTTGAAGACTTGAAAGATGTCAGCATTACCATCGATTATGCCAAAGCGGATATCTCGCTCCGGATACTTGACTGGAATCCTGATGATGGTTTTAAAGATATAATTATATGATTGATAAATATACTGTCGGTGCTTGGGGCATTGTGGGCACGATTCTGCCTCTGTTGCTGTATTCCTGCCAGCCGGAGCTGCCTGGATGTGTCCAGTACGCGGAGGATGAGCAGGAGGAGACGAAAGCTTTAGTTCTGGAGCTTGGTCTGGAAGAATGGCCGCATACCCGCTCCTCTCTGGGCGAGAACGTGGAAGAAATCTTCAGCGGCGCTGTGTTGGCCGTCTATGATGCCGTGACCGGAACATTGGATTCTGAAATCCGGATAGACGGTGACGATATCGGTGGCGAGATGGAACTTCAGCTTCCGTCGGGGAAGTCGTATGATTTCTACATGCTTGGCAATCTTTGGGAACTTAACTCAGGCGGCGTGCGGCGTAGCCCGATGTTTCCGTCCCGCGAAGAGGATGTGAAGAAGATGATTTACCGCATGGATGGTGGGACAAGCGAGGGAGGATTCCGTCGTGAACGTTTCTCGGATGTCGCTGAATTCGGAATACCTCTATATTGGGAGAAGAAAGGCGTCAGTGCAGCCAGCGGACGTGTGGAGGTCAATATGCGCCGTCTCTTTGCCAGACTTGCGGTGGAAATTGATCATGGGGGACTCGTGGGCAGTGCTGAAGATGATTTTGTCAATGGGGCATTGCGGATCCGTCAAGTGAACTGCCGCCTCTCTCCTTTCGCGGCGGAAGGTTCCAGAGCGGAATCAAGCGAAGATGTCCTTGATGTCGGGGATTTTGATGCTGCGATGTCGAATGCCCTCAAGGGTGAGTATGTATATTATGTCCCGGAAAACATGCAGGGTGTACTGCTGCCGGGGAACTCTGATCCTGATGCCAAGGATATGGATGCTGTGCAGGCTGGACATCCGGGGACGGGAATTGAGCAGAGGCTGACTTATGTCGAATTTGAGGGGAGTATAGGCGGAGGGTCGGGTTTCAGCGGAAAGACGGTCTACCGTTTCTTTCTCGGGAAAGATGCGGTCAAGGACTTCAACATTGAACGCAACTTGAGATTCAAGGTCAGTCTCGGTTTCAGGGCAGAGTCCCTGTTTGCGCCGGACTGGAAACTGGAGGTCGAGGGCCTGTCGGACAGGCGCGAGTTCTTCCTGTCGGGAGAACTCGCCGGCAGGCTTCCGGACGGCCAGGTGGCCGTTGTCCGGAAGAACAGGCCTGCCGTCCTCGACCTCAACCTCTGTCTTGACGGCGGGAACAACCGGATTACATCTACCGCGCTGGTGGATGAAGGTTTCCGCCCCGCGCATCTTGGCGATATGGCCTGGACTTCTGATCTGTGGTCGGCGACTCATGATGATTCCAACGAGCCGGCCCGCAAGGCTCTCTCTGATCTCGGGATATCCGTGTCTTATGAGTCAGGCCGTTTTACCTTTTCGGTGAGCGACCCGTCGCGATTTGTCAGCGGGCAACAGGTCCCCGTATGTTTCACGCTGTATCCCGGGACAAAGAAACTGAATGCCGTCATAAAGACAGGAGAAGATATTTCGGTCACCGCTTCCGGAAGCATTTTGGAAGATTTCTATATCGCCCAGCACCGGACCTTGACTTTCTCCGGATTCGAGGGGCGGACGATATACTATGCCGCCGATCAGGGTGACTGTACTCTATGGTCTTCAGGGAAGCATAGCTACAACCGGCAATGGAAGACGGACAATTCTCTCTCTTCGCCATTTCCGACCTGCCTTGTGGCTTCTGATGGCTCTGCTCTGTATCCGTATCAGGATTATGAGGCTTATTCGGGACAACGTCTGCCGGCGGGTGAAAAATTGGATATATATACTTTTTTCTCCAATGACTTCGCCATGATCTCCGGCTATCAGAACAGCCGCGGCTCAATTGTGATATGCAGTGATGACATACTCAATGACGGATTGACGGAAGTGCGCCTCTTTATCAGGGCGCCAAGACTGCATCTTTCCGACATAAAGGATGTGCGTCTGCCAGTGGATGGTACCGAATGCAGCCTTGGACATGGCATTTATACCAAAGCGGGATTGTCGGCTTTCCCGGAAGGGAGTTTTGATGAAAAACTCTTTGACGCCCTGCTCGCGCCGCGTATAGAACTGGAGTCGGGATCGTCTCCTTGGGGGGAATGCATAGACTTTGATCCCCTGACAGGGAAGATCTGGCTGAAAAGCACCAGTGCCGGCGGGGTCAACGCCGGAGATCTGACGAAAGCTGAGGCTGAGAGGATCGGGACAGTGAAGTTCAGCGCCAATCCGGCGACCGGCCTTTACAGCGGTTCGGGGAGCTGCGCTTTCGGAATCAGCCTCCCGTATCTTCAGTCCGCGCCGCAGGCGGAGCTTGTCAGCACTTATCTTGATGAGTCAGGGTTCACCTCGCGCATTGAAGTCCCTCTGTATTTCATGCTTGACGGCGGGGATCAGGGCCGCTATGAGTTCAACTGCCAGTCTACCGGCTGTACGCTGGCCTATGAAGGACAGGAATTTACTCCTGTAATCAGGGGCGAATACAAGAATGGATCAAACGGGCTTGCCTATTATTGGCGTTACGATGAGAAAGAGCAGCCGGGCGCAGTCCCGTGGGGTGATTTCATGCCGGGAGGGCTGATTCTCCCTTATGGCAGGCAGACGGTTACTTTCACGGTCGTCAACAAGTGGGACGGAAGCAGGCTAAGCCTGGATGCTTCATTCAATATCCGTCACAGGGTGACGATGAAGCAGCTCGGGATTTTCGGCAATACTGCGTATGCGACGATTTATCCTCTGCCGCAGAAGAGCATAGATTATATAATGAAGTATCATCAGAGAGCGCCGGAGGAGATGGTCTCATGGATGATTAAACTTCTCGGGACGGATGTCTGGCTGCACAACTACCGCTCCGGACCGGACTTCTACAATTCCGAGAAAGGAAAGTACATGCAGCCCAATCCCGATATCAAGTACTCGACAGGGTATTACCACGTCAGATATATTGATGATAAGGCCTACTACTGGAGTGATGTCCTCGCCCGCAAGGCTTACTATAACGACAATTACAAGTGGCTGAACAATCTCAAGACAGGTGGCTCGTCAGGATGGTGTACCGACAGTGCGTTGACCGGCAGCGAGTGGCTTGATCTGTTTTTCACCACATCGAAAGGCGGATATATCTACACTGGAAGCAAGGTTTTCCTGCCGGAGGGTGATTGATGCGTACCCGGAATAAAAGAAAGCAGGATGTCCGAGTTTTTCGGACATCCTGCTCTCTTGCATCGGTTGATTCTGTCCCGGTTTAGAAGAGGAACGCGGCGCCAATATGCCAGTATGAGGTCTTGATGGATCCGTTGTCGCTGTCCTTGAGCATGTTGAGAAGTCCCCAGCTGTAACCTCCGTTGATGCGGACGATGTCGGATACGTCAACTCCGAGGCCGAGCCCGAGGGAGATGTTGAAGCGGTTGAGGCTGCCGTCGTCGCCGTAGTTGTCAAGAGTTGTGCTGGCACCGAGTACGGTGGCTGTGGTCTTGGAAGAAACTCCGAGTTCGAACTGTGGACCTGCGTAGGCGAAGACCTTGAGCATTTCTATCGGGGCGATGCTGTACTTGAAGTTGACAGGCACGGCTACGAAGTGGCTCTTGGTGGAGCTGTTGGCAACTCCGAGGTATGAGGCATCGCTGCTGAGGTATCCGTAGTAGATTCCAGGAACGACTGAAAGTCCTGCTCCGAGGTTGTAGTCTGCATCAGCGCCTGCATAGAATCCGTTTGCTGTGGAGCTGGTAGATGTTGAAGAGTAAGAATACTTGCTGTTCTGGCTGAGGTAGCCGGCTCCGACGCTGAACTGCGCCATGGCTGAGGTTGCTGCGGCAGCAACGAGAGCGAGTGTAAGGAAAATCTTTTTCATTGTCTTAAAATAAATGTTGTTCTTTTTCTGTTCTTGTAGATGTCGGTGCTTTCTGTTCCGTTGCAGAGAACCGGTGCAAAAATAACATTTTTTAACGATAGGGCTTCGAAAAGTGACAAATTGTATATTGCAAGGGCTAAAATGGCGAAATTTGCTTGCTCGTCCAATTATCCGTATCTTTGCCGAGTTTTTTTCCATGTGAGAATGACGGTACTAAAAGACAGCATATATATAGGTGATGAGGGTGTCGCGATGAAGAAACTCGGTTTCGGAATGATGCGCCTGCCTCTCAAGGACAGCAATGACTTGAGTTCAGTTGACATGCAGCTTTCTGCGAGGATGGTCGATGCTTTCCTTGACAGGGGTTTTACGTATTTTGACACGGCTTGGCAGTACCATCTCGGCCATAGTGAGGAGATTCTGAGGGAACTTGTTGTCCGCAGGCATCAAAGGTCGGCTTTTACCATTACAGACAAGCTTCCTTGTTGGGAAATCCGCCGCCCTGAAGACATGGAAAGGATTTTCTCCACTCAACTTGAACGTACGGGAGCCGGTTATTTCGACTGGTATCTGCTTCATGCTATGAACAAGAATTACGCGGCCTTGATGGATCGTGTCGGAGGCTGGGACTTCATCCGGAGAAAGCGTGATGAGGGGCTGGTGCGGCATATAGGGTTTTCGTTCCACGATGACTCGAAGACTCTGGAGAAAATTCTAAAGGAGCATCCGGAACTTGAATATGTCCAGCTTCAAATCAATTATATAGATTGGAATTCCCCGTCGGTGGAGTCCGGGGAGTGTTACCGCTTGTGTGAAAAATACGGGCGCAAGGTTTTTGTGATGGAGCCTGTCAAGGGCGGCTCGCTCGCCAGAGTCCCGCAGAAAGTCGCTGACATGTTTGAAGAGGTGGAGCCGGGATCTTCTCCGGCATCATGGGCCATCCGCTTTGCCGCCTCCCTGCCTTCTGTGAAGGTCGTCTTGAGCGGGATGAGCAGCATGGAGCAGGTTCTTGACAATACTGCTTATATGGAGCACTTCACTCCCTTTGACAGTCTGCACCGTGAAACTATCGAGCGTGCGGCCGGCATAATCCAGAACTCCATAGCCATACCATGTACCGGATGCAATTATTGCTCGCCCGGATGCCCCAAGAAGATAGCTATCCCTGAATATTTCGCGATGATCAACTCGATAAAGCAGTTCGGGGCGTATCAAAAGCACAATACTGCAAAGTATTATAAACTCCTTACGGAGAAGCGCGGCAGGGCGGGGGATTGTATAGAATGCGGACAGTGCGAAAGGCACTGCCCGCAGCATATAAACATAATGGATAAACTTAAACTTGTTTCCCGCCTTTACGATTCCGGGAAAGAGGAATAGCGAATCTATTTTGACGGGTAGGAGAGAGTGACCCCGTATGATTTCAGGACTTCCTCTCCGGAAGCCTCCTCGGAACATGTCAGCACCAAGGTCTTTTTGTACGAGAAACTGTCGTGGAGCCCAGTCGGGAGGGCTTTGATTTTTGCCGTGCAGTCTGATTCGACTTGTCTGAACTCGGACAGGGCGTTGCTGTACCTTTCGATGGCGCTGCTCTTGTCGGCGGCTGTCCCATTCCATGTCTGTGAAAACCTGTCCGAAAAGCCTGAAAGTTCGTCTCCGATCTCCAGATACACAGGCTTCACTTCACTGGCGGAACTTCCGAAGTACTCCTCGCTTCCGTTGTCCCTCACTTCTATACAATAAAGTACCGACCCGTCATCTGTCTTGGAGCAGCTTGCTGCTGCGAGCAGTCCTGCCGCCGCAGCAAGGCATGAAATTGTTTTGCTTAAGATTCTTTTTCTCATAATGCCGGCAAAGATACTCTCTGTCCCGTAATTTGTCAAGAGCGGCCCGACAGTGCTTCCGTGCGACTATTTGTCATTAAAATACGACAAAATGGCTTTATTTGTGCCTATTTGTCCCCAAAATGTAATAAAATGCAACTGGTACGGGTGTTGATTGTACTTGAGATGTCTTCCGAAAGGGAGGCATGAAAAAAGAATTTAAAAATAGGAGATTGATATTATGTTACCAGCAAAAAGAAACGAACAGGCTTGGTTGCCTGACATCTTCAATGATTTCTTCAACACCAACTGGATGGAGAAAGCGAACGCCACCGCACCGGCGATCAATGTTCTTGAGAACGAGAAGTCCTATGACGTCGAGCTTGCCGCTCCGGGGCTTACCAAAGACGATTTCAAAGTAAGTCTTGATCACGATGGCAACCTTTCCATCGACATGGAGAAGAAGGTTGAGAACAATGGTGAGAAAAAGCATGGCCATTATCTGCGCCGCGAGTTCTCATACACCAAGTACCAGCAGGTCTTGACGCTGCCTGAGGATGTGGATAAAGAGCACATCGAAGCCAAGGTCGAGAATGGTGTCCTCAACATCAGCCTTCCGAAGATTGTCAAGGTGCCTGAGCAGGATACTCACAAATCCATTGAAGTGAAATAACTTGAAGAGAAAACTTCAGAGCCGCAGAGCCGCAGGGTGCTGCGGCTTTTTTCGTAAATAATGCTTATATTCGCCGCAAATAAGAAATTATGATAAAGAATATCGCATTGGTTGCTCATGATTCCCGCAAGGCGGAACTTATGAGTTGGGTGAAATTCAACGCGAGGGTGCTCAAGGACTGCCGGCTCTATTGTACCGGGACGACCGGCCGTCTTGTCAGGGAGACTCTCACCGCAGCTTTAGATAAGGACGCGCAGCTGGACGTGATCTGCAAACTCAGCGGCCCTCTCGGCGGCGACTTTGAGATCGGAGCGATGATTGCCGAGGGGTCGATAGACATGCTTGTCTTCTTCTGCGACAATCTTATAATGCAGGGACATCAGAATGATGTCATGGGACTTGTCCGTCTGGCTTCCCTATATAATATACCGTTTGCGACCAACCGGAGCACGGCGGATTTCATCATCACCTCTCCGCTTTTCTCCAGCAGCGAGTACAAGCGCATCATCCCGGCCTGCATCGAGTCCTACAAGAACCGCAAACTCAAGTAGCCCTCTTGTAACATAAACTTAATACGAGGTAATATCCTCGTAACATCCTCTCTTTACTTTTGCATCGTAAACAGTAGTGAAAGATACGATGAAAAGATCAAAGAGAGGATTTGCAGTTCTGGTTTTAGCGGTTTTCGCACAGATTCTGGCAGCCCAGCCGAAGACAGGCACAGTAAGCGGCATCGTAAAAGATGCGCAGAACGGGGAGACGCTCATAGGGGCATTTGTGGAGGTTGTCGGAGGCGATGCCAAAGCCATCACGACCATGGAGGGGACTTTTTCCCTCACCGGCGTACCCGAGGGCACCGTCAGTCTCAAAGTAAGTTATCTTGGCTATCTGGACGCTGTCCTTGAAAACGTGGAGAGCCCTTCTGAGGGAGTCGTGGTCGAGATGTCTGTCGATGGGCAGATGCTTTCCGCCACCACCGTCACAGCCGAGCAGCGCCGCAACACGCAGGCTTCTCTGATGAGGATAACCCGTGAAACCCCGCTTATAATAAGCAATGTCTCCGCCCAGGAGATAGGACGCACACAGGACTCCAACGCCGGGGAGGTGATACGCCGTGTGCCTGGCATCAGCCTCATCGATGACAAGTTCGTCATGGTGCGCGGCCTCTCCCAGAGATACAACAACGTGTGGATCAACGGCGGCGCCGCCCCGAGTTCCGAGGCCGATTCGAGGGCCTTCTCATTCGACCTCATCCCGAGTTCACAGATAGATAACCTGACCATAGTGAAAGTCCTCTCGGCCGAGTACCCGGCGGACTATTCAGGCGGATTCATCCTCATCCAGACACGTGATGTCCCGGAGAACAACTCTTTCAACATCTCGGCAGGAGGCAACTTCAACGACCGTTCATACAAGGATTTCATGGCGTACAACGGCAGTCTGGGATCGCTGCCCGGCGGCATAGGCGCTTCGCTTCAGGGTTTCGGCAACAAGACTGTGGATCTGAAAGCCAACGGGCTTGACAACGACTGGTCAGTCAAAAAGATCAACCCGATCAGCGACCGCAAACTTTCTGCCTCGTTGGCAAGACGCTGGGATATTAATGGCCACAAGCTGGGGCTCAGCGCGGCTGCGAACTGGTCTCAGGAGTTCCGCACCCTTGACCCTATGCAGAACAACCTCTTCGGAGTCTATGACCACCAGAACAACCGTTCCAACTATCTGCGCCATTCGGTTGACAGCCAGTACAATGACAACAGCCGTTTCGGTGCCATGCTCAACATGACCTGGATCATCCCTTCGGGCGTGGCCAAGTTCCAGTTCAAAAACATATTCAACCGTATAGACAACCACCGCTACACTTTACGTGACGGCATCAGCGCGCAGGCGAACGAGGAAAAGAGCGCCGAGTACTTCTACCGCAGCCGTACCACCTACAACGGACAGGTCACTGGAACATATTATATGGGTGACAACACTCTGGACTGGTGTTCAGGCTTTTCCTATGCGGACAGGATCGTTCCGGACCGCAGACGTTATCTGGTCAACGACGCTCTGGAAAGCGGGGTGATGGCTCTCACCACCGGCAACGACATCTCCCGTGAATGGACGGATCTCAGGGAGGGTATCAGCTCCATGAGTGTCAATGACAAGCAGGTCTTCCATATCGGAGACCGGGAAGGTTATGTGAAGGGCGGCGTGTACGGGGAATACCGCGGGCGCAAATACAACACCAGGGTATTCATATACAACTGGAACGTGTACGACAACACACTGCCTGCCGGGTTCCAGAAGATGGATGTGCCGCAGTTGCTGAGCAATCCGGAATACTTCGGTGAAGACAAGCTCCACCTCCTCGAAGAGCCGCACATGCGCAACAATTATCGCGGAGCCAACTGGTTGGCGGCAGGCTACATCAACGCTTCCGTGCCGCTTGGACGACTGGAGATTCTTGGCGGCCTGCGCTATGAGTACAACGACATGGAGCTCATATCAAACACCCGCGACCACGAGCTCTCCGAGAGCAGCAGGCATTACACTGGCGGTGGCCTTTTCCCGTCAGCCACGGCTACATTCCGCATCGATGAGAAGCAGAATCTCAGGCTTTCATACGGGCGGAGCATCAACAGGCCGGAGTTCCGCGAGGTGTCCTCCTCGGTATACTACGACTTCGATCTCGCCTCGGATGTGCAGGGCAACACCGACCTCCGCAACTGTTACATAGACAATGTGGACCTGAGGTACGAGCTCTACCCTTCAAGCAGCGAGACGGTCAGCATAGCGGCTTTCTACAAGCATTTCGACTCTCCGATAGAGTGGACCTATACCGTCTCTGGGGGCACTGACCTTGTATATTCTTACATGAACGCCTTGAGTGCCGACAATCTGGGAGTAGAGATGGACATCCGCAAGAGTCTCGCCTTCATCGGACTTGAGAACCTCTCGCTCTCTTTCAACGGAGCCTTGATCCACAGCAAGGTGCATTTCGAGGAAGGCTCCAAAGAGGAAGACCGCCCGATGCAGGGCCAGTCCCCGTACTTGATCAACGGTGGGCTCTTCTACTCAAGCAAGAACCTCGGACTTGACGTAGCCCTGCTCTACAACAGGATCGGAAAGAGGATTATCGGTGTAGGCCGCACCGAGGGGGCGATAGGAGGGGAGGATCAGGCGAGGGTGCCGGACAGCTACGAGATGCCGCGCAACAGCCTCGACCTTACGCTCTCAAAGAAGATAGGCGAGAACTTCGACCTCAAGCTCTACTTCCGCAACCTGCTTGGAGAGGGGATAACCTACAAGCAGTTCGAGGGTGAGATAGGACAGATAACCCGAGCCTACAACCCGGGACGCAACATAGGACTGCAAATAACTTATACCTTATAGAATTTCCCTTTTATTATCAAACAAATGAGAAAAATCAATTTTGGGGCGTGCATCTGCACCCTCGGCGCAATCGCCGCACTCGCGGCTTGCGAAAAAGACAAACCGGCAACTCCCCAGACTGAAGAATATGTCTGGAAGACCGATGGAGGCCTCAAGGCCTGCGACCACATCCTTTTCACTGACGGCAAAGAAGATCCGGACGGAAAGGAGATCGGCAACGGAGATCAGGAGTTCGTCTTCTACGGAAAACAGACTCTCGCGAAAGGCACTTACCTTCTGAAAGGCTGGGTGTATGTAGCAGACGGGGCTCAGCTCACAATAGAACCGGGCACTGTAATCAAGGGAGACAAGGACACAAAGGCCAGCCTCATCGTTGAGAGAGGCGGCAAACTCATCGCCCAGGGCGAGCAGGGCGCTCCTATCGTCTTCACCTCCGAAGCTGAAGCAGGCAGCAGGAAGCCTGGTGACTGGGGCGGAGTCATCCTCTGCGGCAAGGCGGCCAACAACAAAGGCGAGATGCAGATCGAGGGCGGCCCGCGCTCAAAGCATGGCGGAGACTCCAACAGTGACAACTCAGGTGTGCTGAGCTATGTCCGCATCGAGTTCGCCGGCTATCCTTTCCAGACTGACAAGGAGATCAACGGTCTCACCCTCGGCTCTGTGGGCAGCGGCACCAAACTCGACCACATCCAGGTCTCATATTCCAACGATGATTCTTTCGAGTGGTTCGGAGGATGTCCGGATGCCAAGTACATCATAGCATACAAAGGCTGGGACGATGACTTCGATACCGACAACGGATTCTCAGGCAAGGTTCAGTATGCTCTTTCCGTAAGGGATTCCCGCATCGCCGACGTCTCCCAGAGCAACGGCTTCGAGAGTGACAACAACGCTGACGGCTCAGCCACATCGCCTTACACTACAGCCACTTTCTCCAATGTGACTTTTGTCGGGCCGAAACTTGATCCGAATTTCCAGAACGATCCTTCCTATATCAATGGCGGCGAGCTCTACCCGAACAACGGCTCAGCTCTCGGCAAGTTCCAGTCTGCCATGCAGATAAGAAGGAACTCCCGTCTCAACTGCATCAACTCTTTCGCTCTCGGATTCCCTATCGGCCTTATCCTCGACAACCAGAAGGGTGACACCCAAGGCGCTGCCGAGAAAGGCGAGCTCAAGCTTCAGAACATCTGGTTCGCCGGCATGGATGTCACCGGTACTGATGCCAACAAGTCTTATGAGGATGTGCTCGTGACCGGTTACGACGAGAAGTCAAAGCCAATCTACGACAAGACCAAAAAGTCTTTCTCAAGCACATTCTTCCTTAAGCAGAATGGCAACAAAGCGCTTGAGTCCTGGGCTGATCTCGTGGCTGCCAACGGTTACATGCCGCTCTCCGGCAGCGCCCTGCTGTCGGCAGCATCTTTCGACGGAGCTGACAACTGGTTCGACAAGGTGAACTACATCGGCGCCTTCGGCGAGGAAGACTGGACAGCCGGCTGGACGGAGTTCGAACCTGAGAACGCCAAGTACTAGAAGCCTGTTTACATATCTATAGTGTCGCGCCATCATCAAGGCAGCTGTCAAGCTCCTTGGTGATGGCTTCTTTGTCGAGATGCTGGCCGATGAACACGATCTTTTCCATCCTGTCGCCCCACTTCTGATCCCAGTCCCTTGCGAGAGAAGGGTCGCGCAGCATCATCTCCGCAAGTTCTTCCTTTTCCATGGTGGCATACCATAGACCGGCGTCCTTGAGAGATTTCTGCACACCGGCCTGTTCGAATAGGTAGCACTTGTCGGTGTCATCGGTGAAGTAGCAGACTCCCTTGGCTCTGATTATGGATTTAGGCCATCTCTTGGCCACGAACTCGTCGAAACGGTTGATGTCGAAAGGCTCCCTGCGGAAATACACGAATGTCGAGATTCCGTATTCCTCGGCCTCTCCTTCCTCTTCGTCGTGCAGTGCCTCGTGAGGATCTCCCTCTATTTCGGAAATCCATGACGCGGACGTGGCCACACTGTCGAAATTGAACATCCCCGTGTTGAGGATCTTGTCCAGGTCTATATCGCAGAAGTTGCTCTCTATGATTTCAGCTTTCGGCTGGAGTTTGTGGATGATGCTGCGGACTCTCCCGAGATCTTCGCTGCTGACTTCTGATACCTTATTGAGTATCACAATATTGCAGAACTCGATCTGCTGGATTACAAGGCTTTCAAGGTCGTCTTCATCGAAATTGCGCAGCGGCAGGGTGTCGCCGCAGCTGAATTCGGTCTGCATCCGGAGAGCATCGACCACTGTGACGATGCAGTCGAGTTTCGGCAGAGCGCCGCGTACATATTCCGGGGTGAGCGAGGGGATGGAGCAGATGGTCTGCGCTATCGGGGCCGGTTCGCAGATGCCGCTCGCCTCTATCACGATGTAGTCGAACTTGCCCGTGGAGGTGATCTGGCAGATTTGCTCTACAAGATCCATCTTGAGGGTGCAGCAGATGCATCCGTTCTGGAGCGCGACGAGGCTTTCGTCCTTTTTTCCGACGACCCCGCCCTTCTCTATCAGGGAAGCATCGATGTTGACTTCGCCGAGGTCGTTGACTATCACTGCGAACCTGATTCCCTTCCTGTTTGACAATATGCGGTTTACGAGAGTTGTCTTGCCGCTTCCGAGATATCCGGTAAGGAGAAGTACCGGGACTTCATTGTTTCTGTTTCCCATATTCGTATTCAAATCATGGCAATATAGCATTTTTATTCTTATATTAGCATCTGTCAAACCACAAGATTGATGACAATGAAACTAAAGATTGCTGCGGCTATCCTTACTCTTGCCATGTCCCTATCTGGCAATGCGAAGGACTATAAGATATTTTCCACTGACGACGGGCTGACGAGCAGTCTGGTCAAGCAGATATTCGAAGACAGTGCCTCCATGGTCTGGATAGCCACGGAGGATGGCCTCAACCGCTATGACGGCAGCAGGTTCACTCAGTATCTTCACGATCCGTCCAATCCGAACTCTCTGGCCAGCAATTATGTCAATCAGGTTTTTGAGGACAGCCGCGGGCGGATTTTCATAGCCGGCCATCTTGGAGTCCAGCTTTATGACCCCGATTCTGACAGCTTTTCCCCTCTTGCCCGTTATGAGAACGGCACCGGCAGCGGTTCGGTCTCCCGGATTATCGAAAAATCGGATGGAGAACTGGTTGCAGCCGGCTCGGTCTTGTCGGTCATAAAGGTGGATGACGGGATGCCCGTTTTGACAGCCAGCACCTTGCCTACAGTGGTGAATTATGCCGACATCATTTTTGAGAGTTCACGAGGGGACATCTGGGTCGTCAAGCACGGGTATGGCATTCAAAGGGTTGCTAGAGACGGCAGCGTCCGTGACTATCTCTCCGGTAGCGGAACTACGGTGATGAACCTGTTTGAGAGTGACGAGAATGTCCTTTATGCGGCTTCAATCGACGGTGGCCTGATGAGATATGACGCCAGTGATGATGATTTCGTCGCTGTGTCTTTCGGGGAATCCGGCATTTTCGAGCCACGCTGCATCGCCCAGTCTTCGAGGCACCGGCTTTTCATCGGGACGGACGGCGCCGGCATAAAGGTTTACGATCCTGCTGACGGCAGTTTCTGCGATTTTGTCACGACTGACGGACGTTATGGTCTGGACGGTAAGAAAGTCCATGATATAATGCGGGACAAAAACGGCAATCTGTGGGTCGGAGTCTATCAGAAAGGAGTCTATATAATTCCATTCAGGCGCAATAACTTCCGATACTATGGCCCGCAGTCGGAGACCGGTGACATAATAGGTTCTTGTGCTGTAGTGTCCCTTTGCCGTACCGGAGACGGGATTCTTTGGGTAGGTACGGACAATGACGGACTTTACGGCGTATCTGCGGACGGCAGGAGGCTGAAGCATTTCGTCCCAGGTTTGTCTGAGACTTCAGTACCTGTGTCTGTGACTGGTCTATATGAAGATTCAGCAGGCAATCTGTGGCTTTCCTCTTTCAATAAAGGCTGCGGAGTGGTAGACCGGAGCAGCGGAAAGTATCGCAGACTTGATCTTGACGTGTTGCGCCGGCGTGCGACAAGACATGTTTCCGCGTTCGCGGAGGACAAAGAGAAAAAATTGTGGATAGCCACGATGGGCTCCGGCCTTCTATGCTATGATATGGCAAGCGGCAGGATTTCAGATGCCTCCCGGCTTTGTCGCGACATTCCTCTATATATAACGAGCCTCATCTTCGCGTCGGATGGTCGTTTGTACCTTGGAACATACGATGGGGCCTGCGTGGTTGATTTTTCTGACGGGATCTCTCTCAAAATGATTTCAGAGGGCAACATAGTGCATACTGTCAACGAGCAGAATGACGGCAGCATTGCGTTCGGATGCGACAACGGTCTTATTCTCCTCAAAAAGAGCGGTCAGACGGAGCATTATACATCCAGAGACGGTCTCCCGTCCGACACGATTTATTCTGTACGGCAGGATGAGGACGGGATGACGTGGTTGGGAACCGGAAATGGACTGTGCCGCCTGCGGCCGGACTACAGCGTCCTTGTCAATTTCCTCGCCGAGGACGGTATTCAAGGCAATGAGTTCAGCAAGAACACATCGTGGAAGGACAAGGACTCCCGTCTGTGGTTCGGGGGAGTAGGGGGATTGACAAGTTTCTATCCTCGGGAGATTGTAAGCCCTCTCAGGCGCTGGACGGTAAGACTCACCGGCATGTACCTGCACAACAGTCCGGTCACCACCAGCACGATGTCAGGAGGCAGGGAAGTGCTGGATAAGGCCATCTGGAAAGCTGACAGGATTAATCTTTATTATAAGGACAATGCTTTCACCCTGCTCTTCTCCACCATGGAACACAATTATCCTGAGCGTCTGCGCTTCATGTACAAGATGGATGACCATGGCTGGGTGACTCTGCCCGCAGGTACGAGCCGGCTGTCTTTCAGCAGTCTTCCGGCTGGTAAACACGATTTTACATTGAAATGCCGCGATTCGTTCCTTGAGTCGGAACCGATGTCCCTGACGATTGATATACGTCCGTCTTTCTGGGCAAGCGATTTCGCGAAAGTGATGTATGTGCTGCTGCTCATAGGCCTATGTGTCGGGGTGTATGTCTGGCTTCTCAGTCACTGGCGTGCCCGGCAGAAACTCAAGGAGTATGCTATGGCCGACCGTATCAACGAGTCGAAACTTCAGTTCTTTGTCAATATATCCCACGAACTGAAGAATCCGCTGTCCATGGTGGTGAATCCTCTGCGCAAGCTCATGAACGCTGATGAAGACCCCGAACATCAGCGCAATTATAAGATAATGTACCGGAATGTCGAGAAGATCCTCCAGCTGATCAACCAGCTGCTTGACGTCCGCAAGATAGACAAGGGTGGTATGAAGCTGTCTTTCAGCGAGAATGACATTGTGCCGTTCATCGCCGGGATTATCGACAATATGGAGTGCCAGTTTTCGCAGAAAAACATTTCCTTGTCTTTTGAGCATCCTGGAATTGACAGTCTGGACATGTGGTTCGACCCGTCCAATCTTGACAAGGTGATTGTCAACCTGTTGTCCAATGCGTTCAAGTTCACGCCTATGAACGGCAAGGTGACCGTGCTTCTGGAGAAGACGCCGGACGGAAAGAACGCCAGGATTTCTGTTATAGACAACGGAATAGGAATAGCTGCTGAAGACCTTGAAAACATTTTTCGGCGTTTCTACCAGTCGTCTTCCGGACAGGCTGTCTATAAGGGAGGAACCGGTGTCGGTCTTGACCTTGCGCGGTCTCTTGTGGAGCTGCACAGCGGAAAGATACACGCTGAGAACAACACGAACTCTTCGGGCGCACGTTTTATCGTGACTCTTCCTCTCGGCCGGGCTCATATTCCGGAAAGCCAGATAGCCCGTGCTCCGGAAAAATTCGCATCCGAGCCGTTGCAGCATGAGACACCGTCTGTACTCCCTGACGCCATATCCGTCCCTGAGACCGTACGTGATTCTCCGCGGACAAAGTACCGTCTGCTTCTTGTCGATGACGACAACGAATTGCGCAACTATGTCGCTTCCGAACTTTCACGCGATTTCCATATAACCCAGTGTTCAAACGGAAAGGAAGCTCTTGAGGCTGTGTTCGAGCGGACGCCTGACATAATAGTCAGCGATGTCGTGATGCCGGTGATGGACGGCATCACATTATGTGACAAGATCAGGCAGAACATCAATCTTAACCACATCCCGTTCGTGATGCTGACCGGAAAGTCACGCGAAGAAGACAATATAGCCGGAATAAAGACAGGTGCGGACGCATATATCGCGAAACCGTTCAACATTGATCTGCTCAAGGCGACGATCCTGAATCTCATACAGCAGCGCCGTATGCTGCGCAACAACTTCGCCGGTCACCAGAACCATGAGGATAAACTTTCTACTCCGGAAGTGAAGACTCCGGACGACAAGCTTCTGGAGAGGGTGATGCGGGTGTTGGACGCCAATATGGGCAATCCGGATCTGACCATCGAGCAACTTGCCGGAGAAGTGGGTATCAGCCGTGTGCACCTGCACCGGAAACTCAAGGAACTTACCAATCAGACGACCAGTGATTTCATACGTAATGCACGTCTCACAAAGGCGGCGCGGCTCTTGGCATCCGGTAAACAATCAATTAGCGAAGTTGCCTCCCTCGTTGGATTCGAGAATCAGGCGAACTTCGCTACTGCATTCAAAAAACTCTATGGGGTCACGCCCCGCGAGTATATGAACAACCGGACTGCTTCTTCTACTTGCAGTACAGGTTCAGAATAGTCTCGTACAGCTCCTGCTTGCCGCTGGTCTGCTTAGGCTCTCCATGCTTCTTGGCATAGTCCACGAGCTGCTCGAGGCTGAGTTTGCCCTCTTCAAAGGCCTTGCCTTCTCCTGAATCGAAGGAGGCGTAGCGCTCCTTGAGCATTGCCGGGAGAGGTGAGTTCTCCACGATGTCAGCCGCGTTGAGAAGGGCGCGGGCCATGGCGTCCATTCCGCAGATGTGTGCGATGAAGATGTCCTCAGGGTCGGTGGAGTTGCGGCGAAGTTTGGCGTCAAAGTTGGATCCGCCGTTGCCGAGGCCGCCGTTGCGGATGATCTGGAGCATGGCCTGGGTCAGTTCAAGATTGTCCACAGGGAACTGGTCGGTGTCCCAGCCGTTCTGTGCATCGCCGCGGTTGGCATCGATGGATCCGAGCATCCCGTTGTCCACAGCCACTGTAAGCTCGTGCTCGAAGGTGTGGCCTGCAAGTGTGGCATGGTTGACTTCTATGTTGACCTTGAAGTCCTTGTCAAGCCCGTGTGCGCGCAGGAACCCGATCACTGTCTCGGTGTCCACGTCATACTGGTGCTTGGTAGGCTCCATCGGCTTAGGCTCGATGAGGAAGGTGCCCTTGAAGCCCTTGGCACGGGCGTAGTCGCGTGCGGCCTTGAGCATGTTGGCGAGGTGGTCTTTCTCCCTCTGCATCTCGGTGTTGAGAAGGCTCATGTAGCCCTCGCGACCGCCCCAGAACACATAATTGGTGCCGCCGAGCTTGATGGTGGCGTCGATGGCGTTCTTGATCTGGACGGCTGCACGTGCGACCACGTCGAAATCAGGGTTGGTGGCGGCGCCGTTCATGTAGCGCTTGTTGCCGAATACGTTTGCCGTGCCCCAGAGGAGTTTGACATCGGTGCCTTTCATCTTTTCGAGGGCGTAGTCGGTGATCTCCTTCATCCTCTCCTCGTACTCTTCGATAGTGGCTCCTTCGTCGATGAGATCCACGTCATGGAAACAGAAGTACTCGATGCCGAGCTTGTCCATGATCTCGAATCCCGCGTCCATCTTCTCCTTGGCGCGCTGCAGGGCATCTGAAGACTCGTCCCATGCGTAACTGCGGGTCTGTCCTCCGAACTGGTCTGAACTTGCCTGTCCGAGCGTGTGCCACCAGGCCATGGCGAATTTGAGCCAGTCCTTCATCTTCTTGCCGAGGACGACTCTCTCTGGCTCATAATAATGGAATGCGAGAGGATTTTTGCTCTCTGTGCCTTCGAACGGTATCTTGCCGATCTGTGGGAAATATTGTTTTGCCATAATAATTGGTTTTGGTTATGTTTGTGTCTGTTCACCGCAACTGCGGCAAAATCATCGCAAAGTTAGCATTTTGCCTCTGAGAAAAAATACGTCGTGTAACATTTTCTTTAATCCATGTAACAGCACCCCTCCCCGGCATCTTGGCAGGGGTGTAAAAATTGATGTAACAGTCTTTCTTTGCCGCGCCCGTACATATAAATATCTTTGCCGCAGAAGTTTTACACAACACTACAACAATAACTAACAACAATCGTACTCAGTATGATCAATCTATTATCAAAAAAGGTGACGCATATCGCTGCGGCTTTGCTGATCCTTCTTCTGGGGGCTCCTGATCTTGCCGCCCAGAACCGTGCAATCAGCGGTATGGTCAAAGACGCGGAGGGGCAGCCGGTCATAGGCGCCGCCGTCGTTGTCGTCGGTCAGCAGTCTCTTGGCGTGATGACCGGTACAGACGGAAAGTACGCGTTCAGCGTCCCTGCGGGTGCCACTATTGAAGTGTCCTGCATCGGATATGTTTCACAGACTGCCAAAGTAGGCAGCAAGTCAACCTATGATTTCGTTCTCGCGGAAGATTCCCAGCTCCTCGAAGAGACCGTGGTCATCGGTTACGGTGTCCAGAAGAAGAGCGACCTCACCGGATCCGTGGCTTCTGTGAAATCCACTGACCTGAAGAACCGTTCGACATCTGATGCTGCCGCCGCCCTCCAGGGCAAAGCTGCTGGTGTGCAAATTCTGAATTATTCAGGTGCTCCAGGATCAGGAGCTGCAATCCGTGTCAGGGGTTATTCTTCAAATTCCGGCAATATCGGACCGCTTCTTATTGTGGACGGACTTAAAGTGGACAATATCCAGTACCTTGATCCTTCCATGATCGAGAATATGGAGATCCTCAAGGATGCTGCGTCCGCTGCTATCTATGGTGCTGAAGCCGGCAACGGTGTCGTTCTTATCACGACCAAGAGCGGTGCTGCAGAGAAAGGACGTGTGAGCGTTTCCTATGATGGAAAGGCATTCATGCAGTCTCTTGGCAAAAAGGCCGAGGTCTTCGATGCTCAAGGTTTCATTGACTATAAGCGCATGTCCGGTCTGCCTATCGATGAGCTGATGAAGACTCACAATTATAATGGTGAAGACACTGACTGGTATGACGAAGTCTTTGAGCCAAGCTGGTCACAGCAACATGCGGTGACATTTGCCGGCGGCAACAACCGCGGCAATTTCTTCGCAGCCCTGAATATGCTCAACAACGATGGTATCGTCAAAGGACAGAAGGATGTCTACAAGAGGCTTTCTGCCCAGATCAATGCTGACTACAAGCTCTATGACTGGCTGACCGTCGGTGCCAATACTTCCATCGAGAAGTGGAATACCAAGTCTGTTTCCGGAGCCTCTTACGGATCCCTGCTTTCTGGTGTGATCTTCGCAGATCCTCTTACTCCGACTCATGTCGCCAGCATCTCCGACGGTCCTGCTGACTGGGCTGGTAAAGACCCGAAACTCATCATGAAGGATCCTGCCAACGGAATGTATTATGCAGTGTCCAAGTATCAGACTGACCCGAGCGGTAACCCGCTGCTTCAGATGGAGAGGTCCAACTCCTACTCCGGAGGAATCTCTGTGCGCGGTACTCTCTATGCCAACTTTACTCCTATAAAGTACGTGACATATACTTCTCGCCTCGGTTATCGCATTTCTCAGTCTACCTCCCACAACTACTCTGAGCCGTATTATGCCAACTCTCAGGCATTGGCAAACCAGTATAGCATCTCTGCAAATGCGAATACCGGTATGTACTACCAGTGGGAGAACTTCGTAAACTACAACCAGTCTTTCGGAAAACACAATGTCGGAGCCATGGCCGGTATGTCATATATCGACAATAACTGGGACAATGTCTCCGCTTCTGCTTCAGGTACCGATATTCTGAGGGCTTATGCCGAGAACTTCCGTTACCTCGACTATGTCAACAGTCTAGAGTCCACCACCAAGTCTATCGGCAATGCTCCGGGAGTCTCCAGAAGCATCTCATACTTCGGCCGTCTGTCATATTCTTATGACAACCGCTACAGCCTTCAGGCCAACTTCCGTGCAGATGCATTCGACTCATCAAAGCTCTCCAAGCAGAACCGTTGGGGATATTTCCCTTCAGTTTCAGCCGGCTGGACAGTCAGCAATGAAAGTTTCGTCAAGGACAATGTTGACCAGAGCATCCTCTCGTTCCTCAAACTCCGCGTCTCTTGGGGTCTCAACGGTAACATCAACGTTCTCAACAACTATCAGTATACAGCTACTATTGACAAGAACAGCCAGTGGTATCAGTACAGTGTAGAAAACGGTACCCAGACTCTCGGGTCAGGCCCAACTTCGCTTGCCAACCCTGATCTCAGGTGGGAGACCTCTGAGCAGATAGATCTCGGTCTTGATGCGCGTCTTCTCAACAACCGTCTCTCAGTTGCACTTGACTGGTATCGCAAGATGACCCGTGACCTTCTCGTGACTATCGCCCCTGTTTCGCAGATCGGTGTGAAGTCTACCACCGTCAATGCAGGTAACGTGCTCAACAGCGGTCTTGAGATCGAGTTGGGATGGAAAGACCAGATCGGTGATTTCTCATACAGCGTCAATGCCAATATGGCCACCCTCCACAATGAAGTGACATTCCTCTCTCCTGCACTTGACGGTGGCCGTCTGCTCGGTATGAACGGAGGTATTTCCGGCTGTAACAATAAAGTTCAGTCCGCTTCTGAAGTGGGTTATCCTCTTTGGTATTTCCGCGGCTACAAGTATGCTGGTGTCTGCAAAGAGGACTATGATTATGTGAATCCAACGGACCAAAAAGTCACGCATGTAAAGGCTGGAGCTCCGCTCTATTATGATAAGGACGGAAAAGTTGTCCCGAGCGTGAGCACCGATGATTTGCAGTACCTCGGATCAGCAATTCCAAAGGCAACTTATGGCCTTACCCTCAGCCTGGCCTACAAGGGATTCGACCTCAATGTGTTCGGCACCGGCACTATCGGCAACAAGATCTTCAACCTCTTCTATCGTGCCGATACCCCTTATTCCAACTCTCTGCGGTATTATAAAGACAACGCATGGTCGAAGTCCAATCCTTCCGGAACCATGCCTGATCCGGCTCTCGTTTCCAACGACTGGACATTCTGGAGTTCTGATGCCTCAATGTTCAACGGCTCCTACTTCAAGTTCAAGCAGATACAGCTCGGCTATAGTATTCCTGCCAAGTTCTTGAAGAAAGTGAAGATGCAGAACCTCAGGGTTTATGCTTCCATGGACGATTGGTTCACCATCTCAAGTTATCCAGGAATGGACCCTGAGACCGCGACCACATCAACTGCCAGCTCAATGGGCTATGACTACGGCTCATATCCTACTACGAAGAAACTTATCTTCGGTGTAAACATCACATTCTAATTCAGTATACAACATGAAAAAGATATTAATTCCGATCCTTGCTCTTGCAGCCGCTCTGACTTCATGCAATCCAGACCTGCTTGAGATCCCTCAGAAGGGCGTCGTTGACATCGATAACTTCTACAAAGGCGATGAGGACGCCGAGGCCGCGCTTGTGGCCTGCTATCAGGGTATGATATGGAATATCGGCGGATACGCTGATGCGGCAATCTATAACGATGCTCACGCCCTCTTCAATCTTCCTGGCGATGACATGTATGCCGCCGGTTCAGACTTTGGCGACAACGACTTCATGGCCGAAATCAATGAGTACCGTTTCACCTCTACCTCTCAGGTTGTGACCGGTGCGTTCAAGAGATACTATTATGCGATTTACTATTGCAACCTTCTTCTTGACCATTATCCGAATCCTGAGACGGCAATCCAAAAAAGATGTGTGGCTGAGGCCCGTGTCATGCGAGCATACATGTACATGATGCTTGCCATCGGTTGGGACTGCCCTCCACTCGTGACCAAAGTACTTACCGGCAGTGCTAAACCATACAACTGCAATACTGATCCGGAATTGAACATGTCCCATGAGGATCTGCTTCGCTGGTGCGCTGCCGAGTGCGAGGCTGCTGTTGGCGATCTTGATGCCCGTAACGGCAAGAATGACAAAGACGGGGCGGTCAAGGTTACAAAGGGTTTCGCAGATGCAGTCGCAGGCAAGGCTTACCTTTTCGCCGGAGATTACGAAAAATCTAAAGCCGCACTCAAGAAAGTGATTGATTCCCAGAATTATGATCTTGTCCCAGGAGAGCAGTACCTTGATCTCTTCCATGTGGAGGGTGACGGTGCCATGGAGAAGGTGTTTGAACTCAATCTTGCTCCTAACTCGGGTATCAGCGACTGGAGCGGTCTTATTCAGAGATCAACCTGGATGGAAGCCAACATCTGGGGCTGGAGGCAGGACAGGTTCAAGTCCTATCCGACCTATGTTGCTCTCGGCGGTTGGGGCGGATGTGGTGTCCCTAAGAGTTTCGCTGACGAGTTCGTGGCCAATGACGGCCTTGATTCATGGAGACTTAAAGGTTCCATAAAGAGTATCGAAGATGTAATGTATGAGATGGAGTACGGCATTGAAGGCTGGGACGAGATGACCCTCGAGCAGAAGAAAAAATGCAAGGACATAGGCATTGTAGAGCCAGGCCTGTATGGTCAGTCAATGTATCTCCCTTTCAAGCAGATTGTACGTCTTAACGATGTCATGTCGGGCAGCGAGAAGAAAAACTACCGCTACAATAACTATGTTATCATGCGTTATGCTGAAGTGCTCCTGATGTATGCCGAGACTTGTGTGCAGACTGGAGACGCAGCTGCCGCCCTCCCTTATATCCGCAAGATTCAGGAACGTGCCGGTTCAAAGACCATAAGTGAGGTTGTCACGATGGATGTTGTCAAAAGGGAGAAGAAGCTTGAGCTTTGGCTTGAAGGCTGCCGTTGGGCTGACATGGTCCGTTGGGGCGACACACAGGGAGTGGAGAATGCCGGAAAAGATGTCTCCACGCTTCATGACGCGATGCACAGCAAAGGTGAAAGCGAACATAGGTTCTATCTTACCACCAGTTCTCCTGCTGTCGACAAGGGACATACTGTAGGTTTCAAGAAAGGTAAGCACGAGCACTTCCCGTTCCCGTATAATGAGACTTCTATAAATGGTAATCTCACGCAGAATCCTGGTTATTGATGTCTGAAGGTTAGTTAAAAATCCATATTCTTTCGGGCGGCAGCCGGAGCGCAAAGCCGGGCTGCCGCCCTTTTTATATTATGAAACGCATAATACTTGCTGCGGCGGCACTGGCCATGAGTGTGAGCCTGGCTGCCCAAGATCCGGATTTCCATATTTATCTTTGTTTCGGCCAGTCCAACATGGAAGGGGCTGCAAGGCCGGAGGCCGTTGATTCGCTTGGGGTCAGCGATCGTTTCCTGACCATGGCTGCCGTTGACTACGGCGACGGAAGCCGCAAGATGGGGCAGTGGTACAAGGCCCTGCCGCCTCTCTGCCGATATGGTACGGGGATGACACCTGTGGACTATTTCGGAAGGACCCTGCTTGAATATCTCCCTGAAAACCACCGTGTCGGTGTGATCAATGTAGCGATAGGGGGGATAAAGATAGAAGGGTTCATGAAGGGCAATCAGGAGGCCTATGCCCGTGATGTGGCTCCTGACTGGATGAAGCGTGCGCTTGCGGCCTACGACAACCGGCCTTATGACCGTCTTGTCGAAATGGCCCGCCTTGCGCAGAAGGACGGGGTCATCTCCGGTATTCTTCTGCACCAGGGGGAGTCGAACTGGGATGATCCGGAGTGGGCTCGCAAGGTGAAGACGGTTTATGAGAACCTCTTGTCCGACCTCGGGCTTCAGGCTGAGCGCGTCCCTCTCTTCGCCGGAGAGGCTGTCAATGCTGATCGCGGAGGTACGAGCCGCGGGGCAAATCTGCGGATAGACAGGATAGGGGAGACCATCCCTACCGCCCATGTGATCTCATCATCCGGGCTGACAAATCTTCCGGACTTTCTGCATTTCGATGCGGCAGGCTACCGTGAGTTTGGACGCAGATATGCATACGCCGCTCTTCCTTTCTTGGGGTACGATGTGCGTCCTGCCGTGAACCCATACACGTCTTCCCTCGTGTCTCCGCTGATCAACGGCTTCGGACGTACCGTGACATTCGTCTATAGGGCGCCGGGGGCAACTTCAGTGCAGCTCTCAGGACAGTTCCTTGACAAGAATGTCCCGATGGAGAAAAACATGGACGGGGTGTGGTGCGCCACAGTCAAGATTGACAAGCCCGACATCTACCCGTACAGTTTCATCGTGGACGGGGTGCAGGTCTCTGACCCTCTCAATAAGGATGTATTCCCTAACGAGAACTTCAAGGCGAGTCTTCTTGAAATGCCGTCCTGGCCGTCATTCCCTCCAAAGGAGACTGCCGAGCCGGATACCCTGCTCTACCGGGTACGTGATGTCCCGCACGGGAAACTCCACTATTGCACATACTCTTCGGAGGTGCTCGGCACGTATCGTCCGCTTGTGGTCTACACTCCTGCAAGTTATGACAAGGGCAAGAAGAAATACCCTGTGTTCTATCTTGTAAGCGGAACCACCGACACCGAAGAGACCTGGGCGAAGGTCGGCAAACTCAACGTGATACTGGACAACCTCATCGCCGATGGCAAGGCCGAGGAGATGATCGTCGTGATGCCTTACGGCAACATGATGAACGGCACCCCTATGCCTTCTTCCCTCAAGGCGGCGGAGATGTATTCAGTGTTCTCAGATGAGCTCACTAAATGCATAATGCCCTATGTCGAGAGCAATTTCCGCACTTTGAACAAGCCTCAGGCCCGCGCAATCGCCGGGTTCTCACGTGGAGGCGGTCAGTCCATGTTCGCTGCTCTTAAGAATCTCGACAAATTTTCTTACCTTGCGGCCTATAGTGCATATTTGACTCCTGAAGTTATGGAGAACTATTTCCCTCAGCTTGTATCGGCAGGCTCTCCGCTCAATTCTGAACTGAAACTCCTTTGGATGGGTGTCGGATCTTCCGATTTCCTGTATCCTGAAGTGGTCAGAAATCGTGAGTACTTCGATGCCAAAGGCATCAAATACAGCGGTATCACTACTGAAGGCGGACATACATGGATGAACGCACGTACCTATCTGGCAGAGACATTAAAACTGTTTTTCAAATGATGAACACGAAATTTCTTATAACTCTTGCGGCCGCCGTTTCTGTGGCTGCCCTAAGCATGTCAGCGCAAGTGCCTGCTTCCACCAATATCAGGGGCAATGAATACCCTCAGGTGGATGCCGAAGGGCGGGCGACCTTCAAGTTCAAGGCGCCGATGGCATCCGAAGTGCTTGTGGACATCTGCGGCAAGAAATATCCGATGGCAAAAGGGGCCGACGGACAATGGACAGCCACGACAGATCCGCTTGTCGTCGGCTTTCACTATTATTTCATCAATGTGGACGGTTCTGCCGTGGCGGATCCTTCGAGCGAGTCTTTCTACGGCTGCGGCGTGATGACCAGCGGTATCGAGATTCCCGAGAGCGCTGAAGCGTCCGCATACTACACCTTCAACCCCGATGTCCCTCACGGTCAGGTGCGCGAATGCCACTACTGGTCCACTGTGGAGCAGAAGATGAGAAGGTGCTTCGTCTACACGCCTGCGGAGTACGAAGTGAAGTCTTCCGAAAAATACCCTGTCTTCTATCTGCAGCACGGCATGGGCGAGGACGAGAGAGGCTGGCACCAACAGGGTAAGATGGCGGAGATACTTGACAACAGCATAGCATCCGGCCGGAGTGTACCGATGATAGTGGTGATGGACTATGGCAATTGCGGACACATATTCGGCAGCCGCGGCCCGGAATCCCGTGACCAGTTCGGCGCTTCTTTCGGAGAGGTTCTCCTGACGGACATCATTCCTTACATAGAGAAGACTTTCCGCGTCCGTACCGACAGGGAAAGCCGGGCTATGGCCGGTCTGTCATGGGGCGGCAAGCAGACTTTTGACATTGCGCTGACCAATCTGGACAAGTTTGCATATATCGGGGCTTTCAGCGGCGCCATCTTCCTTCCGCCTCAGGCTGATTACGCAAAACTCTACAACGGTGCTTTCGCCGACGCCAAGTCGTTCAATTCCAAAGTGAAATATCTCTTCATGGGCATAGGCACCGAGGAGAACTTCGGCACCAAGGCCATAGTGGATTCCCTGACCTCGCGCGGGATTAAGGCAGTCTATTACGAATCCAAGGGTACGGCTCACGAGTGGCTGACCTGGAGGCGCTGCCTCAATGAATTCATCCCTCACCTTTTCAAATAACATCAATCATGAAGTCAAAAAACATCATCTTCGGTCTGGCCCTGCTCGGCGCGGCCACGGCCCATGCACAGAACCCTATAATCCGTGACCAGTTCACTGCCGACCCTACGGCCCGTGTTTTTGAAGGCAAGGTCTACATGTATCCTTCCCACGACATCATCAGCCCGGTAGAGCCGGAGCGCAAATGGTTCAGCATGGCTGATTATCATGTCTTTTCTTCAGAGAACCTCATGGACTGGACTGACCATGGTGTCATCCTGAGTCAGGAGAACGTGCCTTGGGGCAAGCCGGACGGCTATTCGATGTGGGCTCCGGACTGCGTATACAAGAACGGCAAATACTATTTCTATTATCCGGATGCACCGAAGACAGGCCGCGGATTCGCGGTCGGGGTCGCCACGGCGACTTCGCCTTCCGGTCCGTTCGTTCCGGAGAAAGAGTCCATCAAAGGCGTTATGGGCATAGATCCGTGCGTGCTGATTGACAAGGACGGGACCTCCTATATTTATTGGTCCGGGATGGGGCTTCAGGTGGCAAAGCTTAAGGACAACATGGTTGAACTGGACGGAACTCCTCAACGTCTGGATGAGAATCTCCCCGCCGGATTCAAGGAGGGCCCGTTCGCTTTCGAGCGTGACGGCAAGTACTATCTCACGTATCCGTGGGTTCAGGACAAGACCGAGACCCTCGCCTATGCCATGAGCGACAGCCCGATGGGGCCGTTTGAGTTCAAGGGACTGATAATGCAGCAGTCTCCGACCGGGTGTTGGACCAACCACCATTCACTCGTCGAGTATCAGGGCCAGTGGTACTTGTTCTATCACCACAACGACTATTCTCCCCAGTTCGACAAGAACCGCTCCGCCCGTATTGACAAGGTGATTTTCAATGCTGACGGCACGATTCAGCCGGTGACTCCGACATACAGGGGAGTGGGTGTGTATCCGGCGCGCAAGAGGATTGAACTTGACCGCTACAGCGCACTCTGCCCTGTCGGCGCTTCGATAGACTTTCTCGATCCGTCCGATACCTTTGCCGGCTGGTTCGTGGCTTTGGACAGGCCGTCTGTCTGGGTAAGGTATGCCGATGTGGACTTTACAGATAAAAGTCCCGCTTCCGTCAGGATGCGCGTGCGCTCCAAGGATGGGGGCAAGGTGAGCATCTGTGTGGCGGAAGACCCGGCATTTGTGGAAGTTGCGATTCCGCGCTCCAAGGATTGGACAGAGGTCAAGGCGTCTCTCGGAAAGGCTGTTACAGGCCTCCAGACTCTGACAGCCACTCTTACAGAGGGTGGTGCCGTTGATATTGACTGGATTATTTTTGAGTGATATGAAAAGGCTTCTATCGGCCATTGGCCTGTCAGTCGGGCTGTTGTCATGCTCGACTTCCGTGCCGGAGGGTGCGGCTGCATTCGATTTCTTCAAGTATGAGGGGAGGGATGATTTTTATGCGGAAAATCCTCTTCCTGCGGGAGATTTTGCTTACAACCCGCTCTTGCCGGGCTGGTATTCGGATCCGAGCATCTGCACTGATGGCAAGGGCAACTACTATCTTGTCACATCAACATTCTCGTATTATCCCGGGGTGCCGATATTCCATAGCACGGATCTGCTGAACTGGGAGCAGAAAGGGAATGTCCTTTCGCGGCCTTCGCAGCTTGTCAATCTCGACCGTCAGCATATCAGCGGCGGCATATTCGCTCCGGATATCAAGTACAATCCTCACAACGGCATGTTCTATATGATCACCACCAATGTCGGGGCCGGAAATTTCGTCGTGAAGGCTTCTGACCCTCTCGGCGAGTGGTCCGATCCGATAATGCTGCCTCAGGTGCAGGGTATCGATCCGTCTCTGTTCTTTGATGACGACGGCCGTGCTTATATCGTCAACAATGATGATGCTCCAGACGGCAAGCCGGAGTATGACGGGCACAGGACAATTCGCATCGTGGAGTATGACACCGCCACCGACAAGACGGTCGGCGAGAGGAAAATCATTGTCAACAAGGGAGTCAATCCGGCTGAAAAGCCGATCTGGATAGAAGGACCGCATCTTTACAAGATAGACGGCAAGTACTATCTGATGGCTGCGGAGGGTGGAACTTCCATCGGGCATTCCGAGGTGATATTCCGCAGTGATTCCCCGATGGGAGAGTACAAGGCGTGGAGCGGCAATCCGATACTTACCCAGCGTCATCTGGATTCGGACCGTCCATCTGCAGTCACTTGCGCCGGGCATGCGGATCTGGTGCGCACGCCGTCGGGGGAATGGTGGGCTGTTTTTCTTGCCTGCCGCCCGCTCGAAGGAAAGTACGAGAATCTTGGCCGCGAGACGTTCATGATGCCTGTCCGCTGGAGTGAAGACGGTTTTCCTTATATTACCAAAGGTGATGAGCCGGTGCCGATGGTCGTCCGCCACAAGGGTGCAGTGCGGGGTGAAGATGTCACGTTCGGCAATTTCACGGTCAATGACGAGTTTGACGGATCTGTCTTGCCGCTGCACTGGATGACGCTCCGCGGGCCGGCGGAGGATCTGTATTCGCTCTCCGGCGGAAAACTTCTCCTCAAGTCAGCTCCTGAATCCGTGACAAAATTCACAACTCCCGCCACTGTCCTGAGGAGAGTACAGCATCACAAATTCAAAGCCGATACCCGTATCACTTTCAACCCGGCGTCATCGGAAGAGAAAGCCGGCATGCTTCTTTTCAAGGATGAGAAGCACCATTACTTCTTCTGCATCCGGAAGGAGGGAAAAGATTGGAACATCTCACTGGAAACCCCGGACGGAGTACTTGCATCGGCGAAGACAAGCGGAGGTTTCTTTGATCTCAAGACTGTTTCATACGGGACTTCATTTGCATTCTGGTATGCGCCGGACGGCAAGAACTGGACGCTTCTCAAGGATAATGTCCCGGCTGACTATCTCTCCACCGCTGTGGCTGGAGGTTTTACAGGAACAACAATAGGATTATATGCGACAAAGTAAATTTATTGGGGTCTTCGTGGCCCTCTTGCTTGCCGCCAGTTGCGGCGGCCCGAAGTGGCAGGATGCTGTCAATCCTCTGACTTACACGGACATCCCTGACAATGACGTAATTCGCGTCGGCGAGGACTACTATATGGTCAGCACTACCATGTATTTTTGTCCAGGGGCGCCGATCATGCATTCCAAAGACCTTGTGCACTGGCGGATAGTCAACTATGTCTATGACTGCCTTGAAGATGATGATGTCTATAATCTCCGGGACGGGGCGAATGCCTACGGGAAGGGCCAGTGGGCCACATCGCTCCGGTATCATGATGGGCTGTATTATGCGCTCTTCATTGCCAACGACCAGCGCAAGACCTATGTCTACCGTACGGACGATATAGAAAAAGGCAAGTGGACGCGTTCGGTGATTGATTTCCCGATGCACGATGCCACGATGCTCTTTGAGGACGGAAGGCTCTATTCCCTTTGGGGCAACGGGGATCTCCGTCTCACTGAACTTGAGTCTGACGGCTCCGCCCTTAAGAAGGGCGGGGTGGACACTGTCATAATAAGTGCTCCGCGAAAAGGTTACATGCTCCGGGCCGAAGGCGCGCACATCTACCATATCGGTGACTGGTACTATGTTCTGGAGATTGACTGGCCTGCGGGAGGTGTACGCACCGAGACATGCTGGCGCAGCCGCAGTCTTCTCGGGCCGTATGAGAGCAAGGTGGTCCTGCAGGGGGCGTTCGATTCCCGTCCTGACGGAGTCGCCCAGGGTGCGATAGTGGATACTCCGGCCGGTGACTGGTATGCGATAATGTTCCAGGATCACGGGGCGGTCGGACGTATCCCGACCATTCAGCCTGTGGAGTGGGTTGACGGCTGGCCGATTATGGGGGACGGCGGCGTGCCGATGAAGACCGTGCGTGTCAATCTCCCTGCGTCCGGAGAGGATTATGTCTGGGATTCGGATGAGTTCGACTCTCGGGAACTTGCTCTTGTTTGGCAGTGGAACCATAAGCCGGCTGACAGCTTGTGGTCTCTCTCTGAGCGTCCAGGCTGGATGCGGCTTCATGCCGGTATCCTTGCCGATGGCATAATGACTGCGCGCAACACCTTGACGCAGAGGACAGTCGGGCCGAAGAGCGTGGCGGAAGTCAAGCTCGACATCTCCGCTCTCAAGCCTGGTGACAGGGCGGGTATCTGTGCGTTCCAGAGCAACAATATCGCAGTGGGGGCCGAGGTGGCCTCTGACGGTTCCAAGTCGGTTGTGCTTCGCCACAGTGGCCGTGAAGCCAAGGACGAGGAAGTATACCGGCACGAACTCGAAGGGGACACGCTGTGGCTCCGTCTGAACTATGTCTTTACTCCTGCCGAAGGGGAGGAGGCGGATACGGTGACGGCCTGCTGGTCAGAGGATGGTAAGAACTGGAGCGACTGCGGCTTCACATTGAAGATGCTCTATACTCTCGATCTTTTCACCGGCTACCGGACGGCGCTATATTGCTATCCGACTTCAGCCGAGGGCGGCTATGCCGACTTTGATTTCTTCCACCAGCGGGTTTTAAATTGAATTTATGCGTAAATCATATTTGATCTTGCTCCCTTTCGTGCTCCTGCCACTTTTCGCAGGAGCGCAGGAGAGGGAGGGCGTGAAACTTGAGATTAATTCCACCAAAGTGACAGGAAAGATTGATCCTCTTCTGTATGGTCAACTTTTTGAGCACATTTATTTCTCTGCCAATAACGGCGTGTGGCAGGAACTCATCTTTGAACGCTCCTTTGAGACGGAACATTTCCCGGGCATTCCTCCACGCGACGGATATTTTGACGGGTGGTTTGCTGATGACGAAGAGGTTCTTCATTCACCGACCAGATATGAACAGCCTAAAACCTATCAAGCCTGCTCTTTTGTGCAGATTTAAGTTTTGATTTTATGATTTGCAAAGATTTTTCCGGGGTATTGATTATTTCCAAATATCCACTTTGCCAAGCAGGAAGTCATATAAGCTGAGTATCAGGATTCCTTCTTCATTGTACCCGGAGCTGTAGCGGTCAGCTGCGATGATGATTTTGCGGAATCCATCTGGAATGTGGAGAAGCGAATCTTGCTCCTGATCCATTTTTGCCTTGTCAGGCATTGCGTATGCTGACTGGATGTAGAGCCTTTCGTCATGTTTATTCACGACAAAGTCAATCTCCAGTTTGTGTCTTTGCCGCTTCCCTTTTTCATCGGTACGGAAAACCTCCACAACTCCGACATCGACGGTAAACCCTCTTCTCCGGAGTTCGTTATAAATGACATTCTCCACAGCATGGGTGGGCTCATTCTGTCGAAATCCTACAATGACATTCCTTATGCCCATATCCTCAAAGTAGTACTTTGTCTCGGTTCCTATATGTCTGCGGCCTTTGACATCGTAACGAAGCGCTTCGTTTATGAAAAAAGCATCCTGCAGGCATTCAATGTATCGCGAAATGGTCGTACCTGCAATGTCTTTCCCTTCAATGGACTTGAAGGTGTTTGACATTCTGGACACGTTGGTGCTTGAACCTATCCCGGATGCGAGGACACGGATGATCTCGCGCAATCCCTCTTCATTCTTCAGATTATTCCGGTCAATGACATCCTTCAAATAAACGGTATCATAAATTTCACGGAGATAATTCTGCCTGTCTTCCGCTTTCTCCAGCCCGGCCACAACGGGAAGTCCGCCATAGATATAGTACTGTTCGAACGCTTCTGCCTTTTCACCACCTGCTACTTCATAGTATTCCGCGAAACTGAGTGGGTGTATGCGGATCTCCCAGCCGCGTCCACGGAATTCTGTGATTACATCTTTGGACAGGAACTTTGCATTTGACCCGGTGACGTAAACTTCAGCGTTGGGGACGTTCAGATACGAGTTGAGTACATCCTCGAACTCCCTTACAAGCTGAACCTCATCAAGCAAAATGTAGTATTTCCCCTCATCCTTCATCAGGCTGTCAATATGGTTCAGCAGAGCATCTGGATCTCGGAAATTTTTGTTCCTTCTGTCTTCAAGGTTAATGGGGATGATGTGATCTGCATGGACACCTTTTTCAAGCAGATAGTTGCGAAAAAGTCTGAAGAGTAGGAAAGACTTCCCGCAACGACGGATGCCGGTAATGACTTTGATCATCCCGTTCCCTTCAGCTGATATAAGTTGATTAAGATAGTATTGTCTTGAAAAAAGCATGTCGTACTAAATTTTTGTTACTATGCACATATTTTCAGCACGAAGATATCGATTAATTTTAAGAATTCAAAAAGTTGTCAAGGTCTTAGGCAACCTATCGGGACAACGAAGACTCCGTCTTCCGGACGCTTATAGGCGAAATCTCCGATGCCAGTCAGGACCATCAGGAATGAAGGGGCTTTCATTCTGGATTGATCTATTTTTGCGGACAATTCCTTAAGACTTTCAGCGCCTTCGCTAATAGGAGTCGAACCGCCGATCTTTACCTCCACCAGCCCATACGAGCCGTTCCGCCGGTGAATCACAGCGTCGCATTCGAGATTGTTCTTGTCCCGATAGTGATAGACCTTACCGTCAAGAGCATCTGCGTATACTCGAAGATCCCTTACCGCTAACGTCTCGAAAATCAATCCGAATGTCTCCATATCGTTGATCAGATCTTCCGGTCCAAGACCTAAAGCAGCCGTCGCTATAGACGGGTCAATGAAATACCTTGTATCTGAAGTTCTTATGGCTGTCTTGCTCCTCAAGTTCGGAATCCAGGCGATGGAATCCTCAATTACGAAGATTTCTTTCAATGCCTTGATATAGTTGTATACGGTACTGTCGGACATCTGCTTGTCGCCATTGTTCTTGATGTCGGAAAGAATGGTTCCGGCAGTGGCTTGAGTCCCTTGATTACGGGCGTACGAGCGCATGATTCTCTTTGTCAGTTCTTCATCTCTTTCTGTATCATCGACCCTTTTGATATCATTGCTTACGACGGAATCATAATAGTCAAATGCCTGGGCCAATGCGGCTCTTTCGCTTTTCTTCAAAACCGCTTTTGGCCATCCTCCACGGCATGTGAGATATGCAAGCCTGCTCAAGTCGATATTGCTTTTGCCCTCTAGTGTGTCCGAGTTGGAAAATAAATCTCCCAAACTTACATCTCCTGTGGAATCTTCGGACTCCCACAATGACATTGTACGCAATTTAAGTCGCGAAATACGCCCGGTTCCGGTGTGATGTATGTTCTCTTCCTCAATAATATTCCCTTTTTCATCCTTTTTCGGTCTCGGTGGAACGGCTGAGCCTGTAAGCATGAACTGACCATCTTCGTTGCGTTTGTCCACTTCGCTCCTGACAGCATCCCAGAATTGAGGCGCAATTTGCCACTCGTCAATGAGTCTGGGTGTTTTGCCTGCAAGAAGTCTTGAAATATTTGTCCTGGCCAGAGCAAGATTCTGGCCAAGTGTGTCCGTATCAGCCATGGACAGTATACTGCCGGCTTGTTGTGATGCCAAGGTCGTTTTTCCGCAGTACTTTGGCCCCTCGATAAGAACGGCTCCGGAAGACTCAAGTTTATAAGTAAGCAGCCGATCTGCTACTCTCTTTTTATAGTTGTTCACGGCGAAAAATTTTCGACAAAAATAAGTATTTATTGTATTAAAAACAAGTGCGTTATATCTGAGTGATGCGACAGTTGGCCGATTTTTGATGCGACAGTTGGCCGATTTTTGGTGAATATGGTTGCTGAAGCGATAAGTGGTTCTTAAGGTTGCGCTGATTTTTTTGTGGCAGACGGCAGTAAAAAATCAGTAGAAATGAGAATAATGAATAAGGTGTCAACGGCAATGAATTAATTGTTAAGAGATTATATAAAGCCATTGTTATTATGAAAAACTATTGTTATCTTTAAGGCGACCAATAAATTTTGCCATCCTAACCATTGGACGATTACATTAACGCCTAAAGTTTTTGAAATGAGAAAAATTTATTCTTTTTTGTTCTTGCCGCTCTCTCTGGGCTGCTCGGGTGTTTTGTGCTTAATCCTCGCCGGCTGTGTGCGGGATGTGGTGTTGGATGTGGGGGAGCAGCCGAAGGTGGTGGTGGAATGCTTGCTGACGGACAGCGCTCCGCAGGAGTTGCGGCTTTCGTTCACCAAGGGGGCGTCTCTTGCAGAAGCGCCGGAGCTGACAGAGGCGACGGCGCGGCTGATCGATCTCACGAACAATTATCCGGTGGGGGAGTTTCGCCGCAGGTATGACGGAATCTGGGTTCTTGATTACGCGGCTGAGCCTGAGCATAACTATCGGCTTGAGGTGGAAGTCCCGGGGTACGAGCTGGTCTGGGCGGAGCAGAAAATGCCGGAGCAGATAACAGTGGAGGTGAAGGAAGATAAAATACCGACCACGCCGTGGTCTTCATCGTCTTATGGTTATCCGTTCACAAGCTATCGGGTCTTGAATGCCGATGCTCCTGTGTGGATATACGGAATACTTGATTACGGTCCAGATAAGGACGAAATGTATGTAGAGCGGATTTGCACAGATTACCCAGATGTTGATGCTTTTAATCTTACAGGAGAAAGTTATGCTCCAGAAATTGTTCATTGGTTTGGCTCTGCATATGCTGCCACGTACGGCAGTCTATATGGAGAATTGCTCCATAGGCGTTTCCTTCGTATTCCAAGCATATACTTAGGACAGAGTTTTTTTGTGGCTGGTGATTTTGAGGTCAACAATGATTACGAAGAAGATGAATCGGTATGGCCGAGAAGATGGCAAGTGTGTTTCTCATCTTTCAGTCCCGACTATGACCGCTACCTGAAGCAAGCCATTGTGACTGTTAATGCTGGTATTACTACGGACTTGTCATCGATTTTTGTGCGGGACAATTTTTATTCAAATATCCATGGTGGCATCGGGATACTTGGTGCTTGTACTTCGACTACAGAAAAATGGCTTAGTGGTTATCAATACGTTGAACTATATAACAAACATTAAATAACACTGACATGAGAAAGAATTATTCACTTTTGCTTCTCCTGCCGCTGATTTTCGGTTGTCAGGACAGGCTTGCCGTACAAGGCCTCGGCAATTCTTGCGCTGATGCGCAGTCGTCAGCTGATTTGGTCGCTACCGTTCAGGTGGACGCTCCGCTTACATTTGTCTCCCAGACTGATTTCTCTGCGTGGACCGGGATCCGTGGCATAGAAGAACGCTTTAAAGCGTGCGATGTACCGGAAGCGCAGCTCAAGATGATGACGACGAGTGCTCTTGTGAGATCTATTCTGCATTATCCTCTCAACTATCTGGTATTTGCGTATAACGACCCTCAAGAGGCCATCCGTCTCGTGTATGAGAACAGCGGTCTTCACCGGGAATTGGCATCCCGCTCTGACGCGGCGGAAGAACTGATTAAAGCGTTCAGTACATCAAGCATGACACTTGATTCAAGAAGGATCAACGCAGCAGAAGATGATGAGACATTGTCTTATACAGACGGGATGTTTCTGGAGTATTTCCTCGGCTCCGGACTTGTAGCAGGCTTGTCGTCCGGAGCAAACAAGACTGCATTGAGGGAGGCTGTGCGCAAAAAACTGGAACTCCGTTCTGCGGACACACTGACGTATAGCGCAAACTCTCTTAGGCCTCTATTCGGTATTGACAGCCAAGAGAATCTCCAGATAGTCACATCCGTGAACGGGGTAGAGTTTGTTGGGTGCCAAATAGTATACACATATTTTGGCAAGCCGATTATTGGAATAGCACGTGCTGAACTAAGTTCGCAAGAAATTGAGTATCTTAATAATGAATATTGCACTCAATATCCGAATGCGATAATGAGAGGCCCGGCATCAGCAAGATACAATTGCCATAGCTATGCGTGGCATAATAGTTCAACAGATAACAAGATTTGGATAAATGCGGAGTACGGAAACGAGTTCCAGTTATCTAAGTACTGGACGAGTGACTTGTATGTTAGTTGTCCTGCGTCTGAAGCGGCCAAGGCATATTATTCAGAAGGCGATCATTCTGCAAATATACTTTCATCTGGAAAGTACCTTTCTAAATGGGGTTCGGCACCTTTGATGGAACACGATTATGATGATTGTCCTTACGTTAATTCAAGTCTTAATTTTTTCAGGCGTGTGAGAATAAATTTTTCCGGAGATATTAGGATTGCACCAAACACTCCTCACGAGTATTTAGTACGTCCTACCTACCTAACATTAACTTATCACTGGGAGGTGGCATATATGGACAATTTGTCCGAGACACCCGGGACATGTACTTGGACCAAAGTAAATGAATACACCTATAGGCTAGTTCCATATCAATATGGTTTATATAAAATCAAGGTCGTGGCCTATTATGGAGATCAAGAATTCGATAGAGGCCAATTCAATGTCGTATGTGTCGGGGATTTATCATCAAACGTAGAAATTTCTAAATATGAAGAAGAACAATAGTTGGACTTTTCTGGTTCTGCTCGCCCTCACCGGCTGCGTGCGGGATGTGGTGCTGGATGCGGGGGAGAGGCCGAAGGTGGTGGTGGAATGCGTGCTGACGGACAGCAGTCCGCAGGAGTTGTGGCTCTCATTCACCAAGGGAGCGTCTCTTGCAGAAGCTCCGGAGTTGACAGAGGCGTCGGCGCGGCTGATCGATCTCACGAACAATTATCCTGCAGGGGAGTTCCGCCATCGCAACGACGGAATCTGGGTTCTTGACTATGCGGCTGAGCCTGAGCATAACTACCGGCTTGAGGTGGAAGTCCCGGGGTACGAACTGGTCTGGGCGGAGCAGACGATGCCGGAACGGGTTGTTGTGGAGACAAAGGTGGAGTATCTGTTTCCACCGCTATGGTCATCATCCATTGCTATTGGGTGGTCTGTAGTGACCTATCGTGTCTTGAATACCGATATGCCTGTGTGGATATACGGAATACTTGATCGTGGTTCTGATGGGGGCGATATGTATGTGGAGCGGATTTGTACTGACTATCCCGATGTTGATGTTTTTAATCTTACTGGAGATTGTTATACTCCGGAAATTGTTTATCATGCGAGTGACCACGCATATACTGCTGAGTACGGGAGTCTGTATGGAAGATCTCTGCACAGGCGTTTCCTCCGTATCCCAAGTGTGTCTTCAGACCGGTGGTTTTATGTGTCTGGGGATTTTCTGGTTGAGAACGGTCTGGGAGATGAATCCGAATGGCCGAGGGGATGGCAGGTGCGTTTCTCCTCTTTCAGCCAAGATTATGACATCTATCTCAAGCAGGCGCTTTCGGCTGCCAATACTTCAGATTTGACTTCTGTCTTTGCCCGAGACAATTTATACTCAAATGTCCATGGGGGCATCGGGATATTCGGCGCCGGTGTTTTGACCACCGAAAACTGGATTCCAGGTGATCAGTATGTTGATCCGGAATGATTTACGATATGATTATGAATAGAACTTTTTTGTTTTTGCTCTTGCTTCTGCCTTTGTTTACCAGCTGTGTGCGGGATGTGGCACTGGATGCGGGGGAGAGGCCGCAGGTGGTGGTGGAGTGCGTGCTGACGGACAGCAGTCCGCAGGAGCTGCGGCTCTCGTTTACCAAGGGAGCGTTTCTCGCAGAAGCTCCGGAGTTGACGGAGGCGACAGCGCGATTGATCGATCTTTGGGACGGGTGGCCAATTGGAGAGTTCCGCCGCAGGGAGGACGGAGTCTGGATCCTCGACTATGCGGCGGTTCCACGGTATGGATACCGGCTTGAAGTTGAAGTTCCAGGATACGATCTGATATGGGCGGAGCAAAGGATGCTGACGGGGGATGATCTCTCTTGTGCATCTTATGCACCTTATCTTATTGAGGACTCGCGTCCTAAACACAATGATTTTGTAGGGACAGAATACCATTATACGACACTGCGTTATAATACCTGGGTGTATGCGATGGACTATGATGAGAAGACAGGGAGTCATAGAATAGCTGAAGAGATTTGCACTGACTGTGAACTCGTGGATAATTTCAACCTGACGGGTGACACGTACATCCCGGAGACGAGTGACACAGACTACTACGGGCGCGAGTTGCCTTCGGAGTTGTATCCATATCTGTCCGGAGCGTCCATTCATAGAAAATATCTGAGAGTTAAAAAAAGCGACTCGGAAAAAGAAGAGTATTTTCTCATATCCGGAGATTTCAGAGGCCCATATTACTATTCTCTGAACAGATCCCCCGACAAACTGCGTGAGCCCTATGAAAACGAGGGGTATATTGTTTTCATGGCTGTATCGGATGATTATGACCGGTATATAAAAGAGGCAATTGAATATACCACAAGGATGGGATCATCAGATGCCACAATCACTTTCCGCAGGGAGAACATATTTACCAATATCCACGGCGGAGTCGGGATATTCGGGGCTCAGATTAAGAAAACCGGACAATGGATGCGAGCCTTTTATAATAAGAACACATCTTATCCGCTCATTCCAAAACCGCAAAGATAACTTTGCCAATGAAAACAGCAACAATCACATTCATGCTTCTGCTGCCTGTCACATTGCAGGCGCAGGAGATTTCAGATACATTGAACGCAGCCGTGAAGACCGGAGACAGAAGAGTCGAAAGGCGTATAGGAGAGTTGAGAACAGATATCGGCGGTATACGGGCAGTCGTATCCCCACTTGGCGAGGGAGATCCGATACGTTGGGTTCAGGGCCTGCCTGGAGTCACGACGGGTGCCGATGGGAGTTCAGCCGTGTATGTGCGCGGCGGCAATATTGGCAACAATCTCTTTTCAATTGACGGCGTGCAGATATACGGGCAGTCGCACCTTCTGGGGCTGACCACCGTTGTCCCGCAGTCGGTGATCGGAGATGTCTCACTGATAAAAGGCGGATTCGACGGCAGTGCCGGCAATTTCACGGCCTCTCATATACGACTGGAGACCAAGACCCCCGGTCATGACAAGTTGCGGCTCGGGGCTGCGGTCAACAATTTCCTGCTCGGGGCTGAAGCTGAGGTTCCGGTATCCGACCGGCTTTCGCTCATGTTCTCAGGGCGGATATCCCCGTTGACTCTGGAATACAAGGCCCTCAAGGGCCTGATGAACTCGTACCTCGGTGATTTGAAGGACTTCCGGGCCGGCGTAGGGGATGTTTATGGCAAGGTGCACTGGAAGATAGCTTCCGGGCAGAGCCTTGATGCTTCGGTTTTCATGAGCCGTGACAATTATTCTTTTACTACGCCGTCAGGCGCTGATGACGCTTTTGGATGGAAGAATGCCATCGCGATTCTCCGTTATCAGGGTCAACTGGGCCGCTCGCGGCTCGACGCATCGGCATCCTACAACCACTATGGCAACAGCCGTGAGCAGCGGACAGTTTTTCGCGGTGTGGAGAACCGTCTGTCTCTCTTGTCCACGCTGAGCGAGGCGAGCGCCTCCGTGTCGTGGAAGCGGCCGCTGGGGAAGTGGTTTGACATAGCTGCCGGCGGCCAGTTCAGGTACGCGTTCTTCGCTCCCGGGCAGGTGGCTTCCGTGACCAACAAGTCGGAGACTTCGCTCGGCTCCGCTTATTTGAGCGGAGGCTTCACAATTCCGGAGAGACTGTCAATCCGGGCCGCCGTCAGAGGCAATGTTTTCCATAACGCCAAATATCAAGGAGCGCGTAAGGATCCGGAATACAGCGCCTCCGCCAAGTGGAATGTGACAAGACACTTCGCCCTGGAGGCATCATACGACAGGACGGTGCAATACTATCACACTCTTGAGGGTCTGCCTGTCGGATGGTCCATTGACCTTATTGTCCCGTCTGGGGATATGGTCTCGCCGGAGAGTGCGGAGCAGTTGAACTTCGGGACTTCTTTTGTTTTCGGGGGCCATTCCTTGTCTCTCGGAGCGTTCGGGAAGGAGATGGGCAATCTCGTACTCTACAAAGAGGCGCAGACAATGTTCAGCGGCGGGCTCGCTGGTTGGGAAGATAATGTCGATATCGGGATGGGGAAGGCGTATGGGGCTGAGTTCCTGTATGAGTATCACGGACGTGAACTCAATGTCCGGGCTGCCTACACGCTCTCCAAGACGACCCGGGAGGGATTCGCTTCGGTCAATGACGGGAAGCCGTTCAACGCCCGCTTCGACCGCCGGCATGTCCTCAATGTTTCGGCGCAGTGGCGCGGATTCAGCCTTGCGTTCACTGCCCAGAGCGGACATTGGGAAAACGGTGCAGCTGAAACCTATACTATGCACATTCCTGGCCAGGAGTGGACGGCTGACTATTTCTCAACCATCAACAACTACAAGATGCCGGCGGTGATAAGGCTTGATGCCGGTTACGGATTCTCCAGGACTTGGGGCCGTTTCAAGCACGATTTCAATTTTGGCATCTGCAATGTGCTCAACCGTTTCAACCCGTTCATGCTCTATTTCGATGCCTCGACTGAAAGCTGGAAGGAACTCGCCCTGCTGCCGTTCTGCCCGAATTTCAGCTACAGGATAAGCTTTTGAAAAAATCCGGGGTCATGCCCCGGATTTTTTATTATTTGATGTAAGTTGCCAGCGGACCGCCGGCTGCCTTGAGGGCGTCTGCGAGGGTGCGGCAGTAGAGGCGCGCTCCCGCCTCCCGGGTGTGCACGGAATCGGCGAAGTAGTCGGCCTGAGCTCTCTGCTTACCTAGGATGTCATACTGAGCGGCCGCGAGTTCATTGAAGTCGATATATTCGACTCCCTCTTGGGCGGCGACTTCTTTGCACCAGGCGTTGAAAGTCTTGTCGAACCTCTCCACGGAAGAGTCGCTCTTCCAGCGATTCTGCGGAGTAGGGCTGAGAACGACGGGGATTCCTCCGCGCATCCTGGTCTGGCGGATCATCAGACGTATGTAATGCCCGTATGAGTAGACATCCTCAGGGCCGCCGTTCTTCTCCATCACGACCGTCCGGCATTCATCGGAGGTGCCGTCAAGGGTGCCGCGCGCACGTCCGGTATTGAGAGGGGACATGTCGTTGTGCCCGAACTGGATGATGACGAAATCGCCTTTCTGGATACGGTCGCGTACCTGCGGCCAGCGGTTGTTGTAGAAAGTGCGGCTGCTCAAGCCACCTACAGCCTCGTTGTCCACTACGGCTGTGTCGTTTACGTATTCTTGGAAGAAACTGCCCCAGCCCCACTGGCCGTTGTCGCCTGTGCCGCGGCCGTTCTTGCAGGTGGAGTCGCCGGCGAGGAATATCATGGGCTTGCCTTCCTGCCTCTCAACCTGCTGGAATGCCATTCCCGGCCTTGGCTGCTGTGACTGCCGGGATGCGTAGAGTTTGAGCATCTCGGTGCCGGCAAGCAGTACGGGGCCATAGCCGTGGGCGGCATAGACACTTACCGGGCGGCCTTCGTAGAAGGTGTTGGTCCATCCGAGTCCTGTGCCCACGCAGGTGTTCTCCACCTGTCCCTGTGCGTTAACCTGCTTCTCGATTCCGGCCCAGCCGGCACGGGCGATGTCCTGATAGGCGGTACGGTCTATCCAGCCTTTGTTGATGGCGTGGGCGTATCCGTATACGAACATGGCTGTGGCGCTGGTTTCAAGATAGGACTCGGTCTTGTCGATGAGCTGATGCCAGCGTCCGTCCGGGGCCTGGTACGGGGCGATGCCGCGCAGGAGCGACTTGAGCATATCGAGCACTTCGTCCCGTCCCTGCGCCCTTTCCGGAAGCACGTCGAGCACATCGCAGAGGGTGAGCACTGCCCAGCCGTTGGCTCTGGCCCAATGGTAGGACGGGTGTTCGGTCATACCCTCTATCCAGCCGTGGCGGAAAAGGTTCTTCTCCGGCACCCAGAGATATTTCTTGAAAAGGAGGATCTGATTTACAGCCTCGGCGTAGAATTTCTGCGTGAGGTCGCCCCTCTCTTTCTGGCTGAGCAGAGCCCTGTAGGCTATCGGGGTGATGCCCATGTACATGTCGTCGAGCCATACGGAATTGGTTGTAGGGCGGTTACGTGCCAGGATGCCGTCGGAGAGGCGGTACTCTTTGTACATGGTGAAGTTGAACCCGTTGTCGAGCAGGGCCCTGAAATCCTTGCCTTTCTGCGGGTCGGCGAGGGTGGCCTTGATCATGGCGGCGGTCATGGCACCGCAGTCGTCAAGCCATTTCGGGCTGGCGAGGTACTTAAGCTTCATCGGGTAGCCGGTGGCGTTGTAGTAGTCACGTACATAAGGGTAGATGTCGCCAAGCAGCTTGAGTCTCGTGTATGCGTAGTCGGCGTATTTGCTCTCGCCGGTGAACTCGCTCAGGGCAAGCATGCCGGAGTAGGTCACGCCCCACTCGTAGGTGCAGATGCCGAAATCTCCTTTCTTTAGGGTGGAGTTTTCGTCGATCTTGCTGTAGTCAGTGATGCTTTTGCCGTCTGCGTCAAGCACTTCCGCCGGAGTGCAGGCTGAGAGGTAGTCGTAGATGCGGTCGAGCGTCTGCCGGGCGCTCACGCTCGGGTCAACCCTCTTCGGTGCCGGTTGCTGCTCGGTCTTGGCGTTTTTGGCGGCCTTGCGCGCGGATTTCTGTGCGTAGGCGGGCGCTCCGATGCATGACAGCGCAAGCAGCGAAGCGATGGTAATCTTGAATAACTTGGTCATCAGTGGTTATAGTTTGTTGTTTCAAGCAAATATAGCACTATTCGGCGAAATTCTCCAGTTCCGATATCAGGCTGTGGCAGTCTCGCTCGCATTCGAGCACATCCTGGAATGTGTCATGCCAGATTTCGATAGAATAGGTGTAGTCCTCAATGGAGAGTTCTCCGCATTCAAGTGCTTCGTAGAGCATGTCACCCGGGTTGAGCCCCGAGAGTGTCTTGCGATACTCTTCGCGGAGGGCGATCAGGTTTACGGCCTTGTCATACTTTGACTTGAGTGAGATCTTGAACTGTGCGTATGTGTCTTTCAGTTTCGCCTCGGCGGCTTCTCTGCGGGCTTTGGCGGCCCGGACCTTGCCGTGGTTCTCCCATAGAGGAATGGAGATTCCTCCGGTGATTCCCTGGAAGGTGCTGCCTGTGACGCTTTCGGACATGTAACCGATAGAGAATTTCGGAAGCCACTGCGAAGCGGAGAGTTTGACGCCTGACTCCGCATTGTGCAGGTCATTCTCCACTGAGAGCAACTCGCTGCTGTGAGCTGCTGCGTCTGCGTACCACTGCTCGAAGTCGTCAGGCAGCATAGGGTCGGCGAATGCATTCATGCTGAAGTCTATGGCCTTGCCGCCGTTGAGCCTCTGGAGCTCGGAGAGAAGTGCCTGTCGCTCTATCTCGTTGTTCCTTGCCGTGCGGGCCGAAGCGAGGAGGGCCATTTTCGCCTTGTTCAAGTCCAGAGCACCGGCCTCTCCCGTATCGAACTTGCTCTGCCAGCTGTCGGCTATGGCCTTGGCATTGGCGTGGCATTTGTCAAGTTCGGATTTGAGGGCGTTGCGGTAGATCAGTTCTATGCAGACCTGCTTTGCTTCCAGCATGATTTTTTTCCTGCCGATGGCGTATTCGTAATCCGCAGCTGCGCATTCCCCTTGGGAAATCTTCTTTCTCCAATAATACACTGTCGGGAAGTCGAAGCTCTGGCTGACGCTGAAGTCAAGCCTGTTGCCGCCTTCCGGGTCCACGGTTTCCCAGAGATAACCCAGTTCTATTTCCGGGTCGGAAGGTGCAAGTCCGGTGCGGGCTTCCATCTTGTCGGCCTGAACCTCGCTGCGGAGTGCCTGAAGCGTGGTATTGTTGGCCTCCACCTGCGAGAGTATGCCGCTGAAGTCCTGTGCGTCTGCCGCCCCGCAAAGGGACAGGGCGGCGAACGCTGTGATCAGATATCTATTTGTCATTGGTTTTCTTCCTTTTTGCGTACCATTCGTACATTATCGGTATGATGAAGATGTTGAGAAGGGTGGATGTCAGAAGTCCTCCGAGCACCACCACTGCCATCGGGCTTTGGATCTCATTGCCTGTCTTGTCTCCGTTGAGCACCAGCGGGATGAGGGCAAGGGCAGAGGTCAGGGCCGTCATGAGGATAGGGTTGAGCCTGTCCACCGAACCGTCGATGACGCTCTCCCTGAGCCCCTCCCCGTCGTGGCGCAGGTGCTGGTAGCGGTTGATGAGCAGGACTCCGTTGCGGGTGGCTATGCCGAAGAGAGTGATGAATCCGATTATTGACGGGATGCTGACCACTCCGGAGCTGATCCACACCGCGAATACGCCTCCGACAAGTGCGAGAGGCAGGCTGGCTAGTACGATGCCTGACAGCGTGACATCCTTGAACTCAAGGTAGAGCAGCAGGAATATTGCGAGAACAGCCAGTATGGTGGCGAGGGCAAGGGTGCGTGAGGCACTTCTTGCGCTCTCAAACTGTCCGCCGTATTCGATGCGGTAGCCTTCCGGGAGTTGCACCGATTCAGCAATGACCCTCTGCACATCCTCCACTACGCTTCCTACATCTCGTCCGCTCACATTGGCGGACACCACGAGCTTGCGCTGTACGTTCTCGCGGCTGATGGAGTTCGGGCCGTATGTCGAAACGATTCTGGCGACCTGCTCCAGCGGGACTTTGCTTCCGTTGCCGGTATCGATGAGCGCGTTGCGCACGCCCTCTATGCTGCGGGTGTCATCATCGCCGAGACGCAGCACGACATCGTAGCGGCGCTGACCCTCATAGATGTCTGAGAGTTTCTCCCCGGAGAAAGCGAGGTTGATGAAGTCGTTGAAGTCCGCCATCGTGATGCCATACTGGGCCAGTGCGGCACGGTCTGCCTTGATCTGTATCTGGGGTGTCGCGGCCTGCTGCTCCACGGATGCGTCCACCAGCCCTTCCACTTCAGAGATGAGGCTCTTGACTGTGTTGCCGAGCATTTGCATTGTGCCGAGATCTGTACCGAATATCTTTATGGCGATGGCGGCCTTGGTGCCTGAGAGCATGTGGTCTATGCGGTGCCCGAGCGGCTGGCCGACTGTCACAGCGATACCCGGTATGGAGTTGAGTTTGGCACGTACATCGTTGAAGACTTCTTCTCTGGATCTGCCGGAGAGATTGAAGTTGACATCGAGCTCCGAAGAGTTGGTGGCCTGGGAATGCTCATCGAGGTCTCCGCGTCCGGAGCGGCGCGAGGTGCTGGTGACTTCCGGGATGCTGAGAAGTTCCCTTTCCATCAGCTGCCCGAGGCGGTCGTTGTCTTCAAGGGACGTGCCCTGCTGCGTGACAGCTGAAATTGTCATCGAGCCTTCGTTGAAGTCCGGAAGGAAACTGCTTCCCATCTGCGTGAATACAACCACAGCCCCTATAAGCAGCACGCAGGTGGCTCCCATGACGGCTTTTTTGTGCATCAGGACCCATCCGAGAGCCTTCTCGTATGCAGAGGAGAGCTTGCGGCTCACCCAGCCCTCGCGGTCGTTGCGGGTGAGGTATTTCTCGTTTGAGAGCATGTCCTTGCAGAGGAGGGGAGTGAGGGTCATCGCCACGATCAGAGACATGAACAGTGAGATGATGTAGGTGATCCCGAGCGGCTTGAGAAGTCTGCCTTCCATCCCGCTGAGGAAGAAGAGGGGAGTGAAGGCCACCATGATGATGAGGGTCGCGTTGATGACGGACGAGCGGATCTCTCTGGAACCCTCGAATACCACATCGAAGACTTTCTGCCTTTCCGCCTCCGGCTTGCGGTGGTTCTGTCTCAGGCGTTTATATACATTTTCCACATCTATGATGGCATCGTCCACGAGCGAACCGATCGCGATGCACATGCCGCCGAGGGTCATGGTGTTGATGTCCATCCCGAGCAGGTGCAGGACTATGATCGTGGCAAGAAGCGACATGGGGATTGCTATGATGGAGATTACCGTGGTCCTGAAGTTGCCCAGGAAGAGGAACAGGATCAATACCACAAATATTGCACCCTCAAGCAGGGCCCGGCCCACGTTGCCGACAGATGCCTGTATGAAATCGGCCTGTTGGAAGATGTGTGTGTCCATCTTCACGTCATGAGGAAGTGATGCCGCCACCCCTTCGAGGTTGGACTCGATGGCTTTGGTGACTTTGAGCGTGTTGATGTTCGGTTGCTTGCTGATGGAGATGATGACGGCGGGTTTGCCGTTTTGTGAAGCGGTGCCGAGTTTGACGGCGGGACCTATTCGCAGCGTCGCTACATCGGACAGGCACACCGGGCCGCCTTTGTCCATGCAGACAAGGCTTTTGCCGAGTTCGTCAAGGTCGGTCGTGCGGGCGATGCCGCGCAGGGCGTATTCATTGCCCCATTCGCGGACTATGCCTCCTTCGGTGTTGATGCTCAAGGAGCGTCCGACGGCCTCGATCTCGGCCATTGTCACTCCGTAGGCTTCCATCTTCAACGGATCGGCGAGGATCTGGTATTGCTTTTCCTCACCCCCGAGCACGGTCACCTGTGAGACACCGCCTGTGGCGAGGATGGCAGGTTTCACCACCCAGTCCGCCATGTCGCGAAGGTCCATCATGGAGGTGGTGCCGTCCTGAGACTGGAGCCCAAGGAAGATGATTTCTCCCATCACGCTGGACTGCGGTGCCAGGACCGGGGTCACGTCTTCAGGGAGAGACTCCCCGAGAGTCACCATCTTTTCGGAGACTATCTGTCTGGCGCGGAACACGTCCATGCCCCAGTCGAACTCCACCCATACGAAAGAGTAGCCGTACATGGAAGTGGAACGCACGCGGCGCACGTTGGTGGCGCCGTTGACGGCGGTCTCCACGGGGAAAGTCACCAGACGCTCCACTTCCTCAGCGGACATGCCGTGGGCATCTGACATTATTACCACAGTCGGGGCGGTGAGGTCAGGAAACACGTCAATGTCGGTCCTGTTTGCGCTCCAAAGTCCCCCTATGACTACCAGCACTGCTCCCAGCAGCACCAGCAGACGGTTTTTCAGAGAAAACCGTATTATATCATTAAGCCAGTTCATAGGGCGCCTCCACTAATGTGCATGTCCGGAATGCGCGTCCAGTCCGCCGGCCGCCTGGGCAAGCTTGACGATGACAGCACCGCGGCTGACCACTGTCTGGCCTTCCTCAATGCCGGAGAGGATCTGGGTACGGAGTCCGTCGCTGGCACCGATGCTGACCTGTACTTTCTCGAAATATTCCGGATTTACCTGCCTGTAGACGAAGTAACTGCCCATCTCTTCAATGATGGCGCCGCTGTCGACGGTGAGCGCGTCTGTCTCGCCGCGTGTCTTGATGTGCAGTTCGGCGAAAGTGCCCGGCACCAGACCGGGTTTGTTTGCGATCTCGAAACTTACCGGAAGCAGAGGGCTGTCGACTGAAGTAGATTTTCCCACGCTGACAAGACGCCCGGAGAGTTCTTCAAGAGTCCAGATGCGCGGGTCATCGAAGAATGTGAAGTTGGCGCTTTCGATGTTCTTAAGCGCCTTATGCCATTTCGGCTGCACCTTGGCTTCAACCAGTAACCTGCTGTCGCTGCATACTTTTGCGAGAGGTTCGCCTGCCTGCACATACTGGCCGTTATCCACCAGGAGTTCGGCCAGATACCCGTCAATATCGGAGGTGGCGGCGAATCGCCCGTCGCGGTAGTTCTTCTCAAGATTTTCGAAAGTGGCCTTGGCGACTTCGTATTCAGTCTTTGCCCGGCCCAGTTCGCTTTGGCTTACTATCTTGTCTTCTGCCAGTCTGCTCTTGCGCTCATATTCGCCTGACGCCCTCTCGTATTCGCTCTTGGCTTCGGCATAGCGTACATCCATGTTTGCATCGGCAAGGCCCTCACTTCCTATGTAAAGTAGTGCTGCGCCTTTGCGCACGGGACTGCCTTCGAGCAGGCTGCCTCCGGCAATGGTGACTATGCCTGATGATTTGGCTGTGATGATGCGCGTTCCGCTTTGTGATGGCATGATCTGTCCGACGGCGCGGATGACCTCCCCGATGCTTTCCCTGCGGCACGAATCTGTCGCGAAATCAATCATGCTGCTCTGTGCCTTGGTGAACCTCACTCCATTGGCGGTTTCGGCCTCTTCTGCACCATGGTCGTGATCATGGTGATGATCGTGTCCCTCATGATCGTGGTGGTGGTCATGATCGTGGTCGTGTCCCTCGTGGGTGTGGCTGTGTGTCTCGTGATCGTGCTCGTCTTTGTGATGAGCCTCGTTGTGGCAGGCAGTGCACACTACTGCAAGCGCTGCTGCCATCGCTAATATTCTCTTCATTTTTGTAATTGTCTGATTGTTAACGGGAGTCGTTGTGACGACTTCGGAAAGGGCGCAGTGCGTGGCATTGCACTGCGAAAAAAACAATCAGACGACAGGGGGGGGCCTCGAAGCGCCCCATGAGGTATGTCCGGTGTGGATTTTCGCCTGAAATGGTCGCTCAGGTCAAACAGCCTGTCCGGCGTGGTGTGGAGGGATGGTGCAGGTGCTTGGGAAAATGCTGCAGAGGCCGGGACACAGAGCACTGTTGTCTGGTGATGCTGATCCGGACTGCTTTTCATGATATAGGTGTTGAGTCCCTCGCAGTGCTGGAAGTGATGGATATGGTTCTCCACTACAGCATGACAATGGTGTTCGTGGGGTACGACGGAATGTGCGAACACCACGATAAAAGCCAGCAGGCAGAAGCAGAGAGAAATTGTCTTATTTCGACCCATCCTCGCAAATATAGCGATTATTCCGGATTTTTTGCGTAAGTTTGTACAGGTAGCGACTTTTACCTTAATCTATATGGACAAATTCACAGAAAACTACATCGATCGCTTCATGTCGGAGCTGATCGCCCGCAACCCCGGTGAGAAAGAGTTCCACCAGGCGGTGAGAGAAGTGGTTGAGAGCGTGGCCTCCTACGTGACGGCTTACCCGCACTTCATCGACCTCAAGATCCTCGAGAGAATGACTGAACCTGAGCGTATCGTCATCTTCCGTGTCCCGTGGATGGATGACAGGGGCGAGATCCACATCAACCGCGGTTTCCGCGTGCAGATGAACAGCGCCCTCGGTCCGTACAAGGGCGGCATCCGCTTCCACGCCAGCGTCAACCTCAGCATCATGAAGTTCCTCGCTTTCGAGCAGGTCTTCAAAAATTCCCTTACGACCCTCCCGATGGGAGGCGGTAAGGGCGGCTCCGACTTCAGCCCACGCGGCAAGTCCGATGCCGAGGTGATGCGTTTCTGCCAGAGCTTCATGACCGAACTTTACCGTCATATCGGTCCGAACACCGATGTGCCGGCAGGTGACATCGGCGTTGGCGGACGCGAGATCGGCTTCCTTTTCGGACAGTACAAGCGTCTTCGTGACGAGTTCACCGGCACGCTCACAGGCAAAGGCCTCGGATGGGGCGGAAGCCTCCTCAGGCCAGAAGCCACCGGATACGGGGTGTGCTATTTCGCCCAGGAGATGCTCGCCCTCAAGGGAGAGTCGTTTGAAGGCAAGACGGTGTTGGTGTCCGGTTCCGGTAATGTGGCGCAGTATGCCGCACAGAAGGCTATGAGGCTGGGAGCCAAGGTCGTTACGCTTTCTGATTCCGACGGCTTCGTACATGACCCTGACGGGCTTGACGAGGAGAAGATCAACTTCGTGCTCGGCCTCAAGAACGTGCGCCGCGGCCGCATCAGCGAATATGCCAAGCAGTATCCCGGGGCCAAGTATTACCCGGGGGAGAGGCCTTGGGGCATCCCTTGCGACATCGCCCTGCCATGCGCGACACAGAATGAGATCGAGGCCGCGGATGCGGAGCGCCTGCTCAAGGGCGGGTGCGCCTGCGTGGTGGAAGGAGCCAACATGCCTACCACCCCGGAGGCCATAGCTCTCTTCCAGAAAGCACGGATCCTCTACTCCCCAGGCAAGGCGTCAAACGCCGGCGGGGTGGCCACATCCGGACTTGAGATGACCCAGAACTCGATACGCCAGAAGTGGAGTGCCGAAGAAGTTGATGCCCAGCTGCACCGTATCATGTCCGATATCCACGCTTCCTGCCTCAAGTACGGCAAAGAAGAGGACGGGTACATCAACTATGTCAAGGGTGCCAATATCGCGGGCTTCATCAAGGTGGCCAACGCGATGGCGGACCAGGGACTCGTGTAAACAAATCAACGGATGGAAAGCCAGCAGGACTATACTAGACTGATGACCAGGAGAATACGCCGTATTCTCCTGGTTTGCAACAACTACGACAGCTTCTCCCTCGAGGAGGACGGGCACATCGAGGAGCAGATCAGCAGGGAATATGCTGAACTCAATTTGAGCAATCCCCCATCCATCCTCCGGGCCGAATCCACAATCGACGCCCTGGAGGTGCTGAAAGGGGATGACGGGCAGTTCGACCTCATCATTACCATGTACAATGTCGGGGAACTTGACGTGTTCGGGTTTTCCCGGCAGGCCAAAGCACTGAGGCCGGAGACCCCGATAGTGCTGCTGAGCGCCTTCTCGCGTGAAATCTACCGCAACATCGAAAGCAGCGACCGTTCCTGCATAGACTATGTTTTCTGCTGGAACAGCAGCACCGACATCATCATAGCCATAGTCAAACTGCTCGAAGACAAGCTCAACGCCGAGCAGGACATATTGGAGATGGGGGCCCGGGCGATTCTTCTTGTGGAAGACTCTGTGCGTTATTATTCCACGTATCTGCCTCTGCTCTACAAACTTGTCCTCCAGCAGAACAGCGAGGCTGTACGTGATGCGCTCAACGAGGAGCAGCAGGTCATGCGCAAGCGCTCAAGGCCTAAAATCCTCATGGCGACCAATTACGATGACGCCGTCTCTCTATACGAGCGCTACAAGTCCAATGTAATAGGCGTCATATCAGACGTCGGCTTCGTAGTACACAAGGGGGACAAGCCGGAGAATGAGAAAAGCGATGCCGGGGTCAACCTGTGCCGGCTCATACGGGAAGACAACCCCACGATGCCTTTCCTGATGCAGTCCTCGCAGGAGAGCATGCGCAGCGTGGCGGAGCAGCTAGGAGTAGGCTTTGTACGCAAGACATCCAAGACCCTTACCCACGAGGTCAGCGAGTATATAGGCAGGGAGTTCGGTTTCGGCGACTTCATCGTCACGGATCCGGAGACCGGGCAGGAGATAGCCCGCGCCCGAGACCTTTACGAGTTCGAAAAGGTCATAGCGACCATGTCCGACAGCGCGCTGCGCTACTTCGCGGACAAGAACTATATCTCGCGCTGGCTGTATGGCCGGGGGCTGTTCTCCATCGGTGACCTCTTCCGGCCTATACGTATCGGGACTGACGCCGATGTGGAGCAGGTAAGGGAGATGAACCTGAGAAAGATCCACGACTACCGGATCAATCAGGGCCTCGGTGTCGTTGCCCGTTTTGACCGCGCCACCTACAATGACGCGATCTGGTTCGCACGTGTGGGAGACGGCTCGCTCGGGGGAAAGGCCAGAGGACTTGCCTTTCTTAACCACATTCTCCAGAAGTACGACCTCTATGACAAGTGGGAGGATGTGAGGGTGCTGGTGCCGCGCACGCTCGTGGTCACGACAGAGTATTTTGACCGCTTCATCATTGAGAACGGTCTCCAATATGTCATCAATTCGGATCTTTCGGACGCGGAGATATTGTCGGAATTTGTCGCTTCCACCCTGCCGTCGGAGCTGATGGAGGATCTCAGGGTATTTATCCGCAATGTGCGCAAGCCGCTTGCCGTACGCTCGTCCTCCAAGCTTGAAGATTCTTATTATCAGCCGTTTGCTGGAGTGTATTCGACTTATATGATTCCTCATACCGAAAATGAGGACCAGGAGTTACGGCTTCTCTCCAAAGCCATCAAGAGTGTCTATGCCTCCGTCTACTTCGCATCGTCCAGAGGCTATATCATCTCTACGTCGAATGTCATTTCGGAGGAGAAGATGGCCATAGTGCTTCAGGAGATCTGCGGAAGTGAGGATGGAGGCTACTATTTTCCGACGTTTTCCGGTGTCGCACGTTCTCTCAACTTCTATCCGATCGGGTATGAAAGGCCTGAGGACGGGGTTGTCAAACTGGCTTTCGGTTTGGGAAAGGCCGTGGTGGACGGGGACCAGGTTCTGCGCTTCTCCCCTAAGTACCCGCGCAATGTTCTGCAGACCTCGACTCCGGATCTCACGATGCGTGAGACCCAGCAGGCGATGTATGCCCTGAATCTCCAGCCGGACAGGTTCAAGACTTCCGTTGATGACGCGATCAACATAGAGAGGATACCGATCTCGGACTGCGAGGGTTTCCGTGCTCTGTCGAAGGTCGTATCCACCTGGGATTTTGAGAACCAGAGGATAGTGGATTCTCCTGTGCCGCAGGGGCCGAAATTCATCACCTTCGCCCATATCCTCAAATACAATACCTTCCCGCTTGCGGACATTCTCAATGAACTCCTTGAGATTACGCAGAAAGAAGTCAAGTGCGGAGTGGAGATAGAGTTTGCGGCAAATCTTGACAGGAGCGGGAGCAAGAGGACTTTCGACATATTCAATGTCCTTCAGATAAGACCTATTTCGGTAGACGGGATGTATTGCCGTATGGACTGGAGCATGGTGGACGAGCGCCAGGCTTTCATCCGCTCGGGCAGCGCCATAGGCCCTGGACGCATCGGCGGGATAAGGGATATCGTGTATCTCCGCAAGGACGCTTTCGATGTGCTCAAGACCCGTCAGATGGCAGAGGAGGTCACTGCAGTGAATCTCAATATGCGTGCTGAAAAGAGGAATTATATCCTGATAGGCTATGGGCGTTGGGGCTCAAGCATCCCTTCGCTCGGTGTGCCGGTCAGCTGGAGCGACATTTCCGAGGCCAAGCTGATCGTGGAGTGCTGTCTTGACAATTTCAGGATAGACCCGAGCCAGGGTACACATTTCTTCCAGAACATGACTTCGTTCAATGCCGGATACGTCAATGTCAATCCTTACGCCCGTCCGGGAGAGTTGTGCGATACGGATTTTCTCGACTCTCTTGACGCTGTATATGAGAGCGAGTTCGTGCGACATGTGCGCTTTGATGACGAACTGCTTGTCTGTGCCGACGGGCGCGAGAGCCGGGCGATAGTGAGTTTGCAGAAAGAGGGCTTTTAGGTCCTCTTTCTTATAAGGTATTCTGCAATCTGGATGGCGTTGAGCGCGGCCCCTTTGCGGATCTGGTCAGCCGACAGCCACAGGGTTATGCTGCACTCGTCGCTTATGTCCTTGCGGATCCGGCCCACGTAAACGTCGTCCTTGCCTGCGGTGTAGAGCGGCATCGGATATTTTAGCTGTGCCGGGTCATCGCACAGGGTGACACCTGGAGCCGCTGCGAGAGCTGCCTGTACTTGCTTGACGTCCAGCGGCTTCTCCGTTTCTATCCACACGGCTTCGGAATGTGAGCGCAGTGCCGGAACTCTCACGCAGGTCGCCGAGCACCTGATGTCCGAGTGGAGGATCTTGCGTGTCTCGTTGAACATCTTCATCTCCTCCTTGGTGTAGCCGTTGTCCTGAAAAACATCGATCTGCGGGATCACGTTGTATGCGAGCTGGTACTGGAACCTGCTCACTGTGGCCTGTCTGCCGGAAAGCACTTCCCGGTATTGCTCTTCGAGTTCGGCCATGGCCTGCGCACCGGCTCCGGATGCGGACTGGTAGCTGGCTACGCGTACCCTGCGTATGTGGGAGAGAGTCTCTATCGGCTTGAGCACCACGACCATCATTATGGTGGTGCAGTTAGGGTTGGCGATAATGTGCCTTGGGGCGTCAAGCGCGTCCTCGGCATTGCACTCCGGCACCACGAGAGGCACGTCGGAGTCCATGCGGAAAGCGCTGGAGTTGTCGATCATGGTCGCTCCGTATCGGGTGATGGTGCCGGCGAATTTTTTCGAAGTGCCGGCGCCGGCTGATGCGAAGACATAATCCACGTCCTTGAAATCGTCGTTGTCCTGGAGGAGTTTGACTTCCAGCTCCTTGCCCTTGAAACTGTATTTGCTTCCGGCACTGCGTTCCGAGCCGAAAAGCAGAAGTTCATCTACAGGAAAATTCCTCTCTTCAAGCAGGCGGAGGAGTTCTTGCCCGACTGCGCCGCTGGCGCCTACTATTGCTGTTCTCATATATTTGCTGTTCTCATTATGTCTGCGAATACGCCCGCGGCTGTCACTCCCGCTCCGGCACCGTAGCCCTGAATGAGCATAGGATGCCTGTCGTATCTTTCTGTGGTGAGCAGGATTATGTTGTTCGAGCCGTCCAGTTTCCAGGCTGGGCTGTCTTGGCCGAGTTCTTCAAGGGAGACCTTGCATCTGCCTTTGTCCATCCTGGCCACGAAACGCCAGCGGAGACCTTTGCTCTCAAGTCTTGAACGGCGGCGCTCGAAATCTTCGTCAAGTGACGGAAGTTTTTCCCAGAATTCCTCGAGGCTGCACTCGAAAAAATCCTGAGGAATGAATAGCTGCTTCTCGACATCTTCCCTGTTCACCTCATATCCTGACTCTCTGGCCAGTATCACCAGCTTGCGTACAACGTCCAGACCGGAGAGGTCCACTCTCGGGTCCGGTTCTGAGAATCCCTGCTCCTTGGCCATCTTGACGGCCAGACTGAACGGGACATCCTCCGAGATGGTGTTGAATATGAAGTTCAAGGTTCCGCTCAGCACAGCCTGTAGCCTGAGGATATGGTCTCCGCTGTCGCGCAGGTCGTTGATAGTGCTGATGATCGGCAGGCCTGCTCCAACGTTGGTCTCGAAGAGGAATTTGACCCCGCGGTGAAGAGCTGTCCGCTTGAGGTCAAGGTAGGTGGCGTAGTCTGACGATGCTGCTATTTTGTTGGCCGCCACCACGGAAATGCCGTGCTCGAAGAAGTCCTTGTAAAGGGCGGCTATCTCCGGGCTTGCGGTGCAGTCCACGAAGACCGAGTTGAAGATGTTCATCTTGATGATCTCGTCCCTCAGCTTGGCAGGATCGATGCTGACGCCGTTTTCCAGGGACTCTTTCCAATATGAGGGGTCTATACCGTCACGGGAGAACACCCCCTTGGTGCTGCGGGCCACGCCTACCATGTTGATTTTGAGGTTGCGCTCGCTCATGAGTTTCTCCCTCTGGTGCGATATCTGGTCCAGGAGCTGGCCTCCCACTGTGCCGACGCCGCAGAGGAAGACGTTCACTTCCCGGTATTCAGACAGGAAGAAGGAGTCATGGATGACGTTGAGCGTCTTGCGCAGGTAGTTGCGGTCCACCACAAGGGAGATGTTGGTGGCGGAGGATCCTTGGGCGCAGGCTACAACACTGATGCCGTTGCGTCCGAGCGTGCCGAAGAGTTTGCCGGCTATTCCTATGCCGTGCTTCAGGTTCTCTCCGACCACAGCCACGGCGGCGAGGCTGTTCTCTATCTTGACAGGCTCGATGGCCCCGCTCGCTATCTCCGCGCTGAATTCAGCGTCGAGGGCATCGCGTGCCGGCTGCGCGTCATCTTTGCTGACGCCTATTGAGATGCCTGTCTCGGATGCGGACTGGGTCACCATGAAGGCGCTGATGCTTTCGGCGGCGAGCGCTGAGAAAATCCGGCTGTCCACCCCGACGAGTCCTACCATGGATGTCCCGCTCAAAGTCAGAAGGCAGATGTCATCGATGGAGGATATCCCGCAGATCAGGCGGCTGTCAGCCTTTGTCCGGCGCCTGCGGATTGTCGTACCGGGCGCGGAGGGGTTGAAAGTGTTCTTGACTATTATGGGAATCTCCTTGCGGCATACGGCATAGAGAGTCGGGGGATATATGACCTTCGCGCCGAAATTGCAGAGCTCCATGGCCTCGTCGTAGCTCATCTCGTCTATCACATAAGATGTCTTGATGATGCGCGGGTCGGCTGTCATGAACCCGTCCACGTCCGTCCAGATCTCAAGCTGCTCCGCATCAAGCGCTGCGGCTATCAGGCTTGCGCTATAATCTGATCCGCCGCGGCCGAGATTGGTGATCTGCCCGCTGTCTGAATCCGCCGATATGAAGCCTGGCACGATTGCGACCGCATCAGACATCTCATATCCTGCAAAGGCCTCGCGGATAAGCGGATAACTCGTCTGGATGTCAGCCGTGTCCGATTTGCCGGAGCGGCGGGTGCGTATGAACTGCAGTGAGTCGTATAGGCAGCCCCCGGGGATTACTTCCGCCACTATCAGGGAAGACAGTCTCTCTCCGAAGCTCAGAATCTCGTCCTTAGTCTTGCGCGGCAGGACACCGAGCATATAGACTCCGCGGCAGATCTCGTCGAGTCTGTCGCAGAGGGCATTGATCTTTTCTTTCAGTATGCGGAGGGCTTCGCCGTTTCCTATAAGTTCATCGCACATCAGCAGATGCCGTTCCCTTATGCAGTCGAGGATTCCGGTAAATGAGGCGTCACCGTTCTCCGCAAGGGATGACGCTTTGACCAGACTGTCTGTGATGCCTCCCAGTGCGGAGACGACCACTGCCACACGTCCGTCATAGGAGGTGACTATGTTTTTGACTTGACGGAGGCTGTCTGAGGTGCCTACAGAGGTTCCTCCGAATTTGAGTACTTTCATATATGTCGATTTGCGCTTCAAATTTAGACATTATTGGAAGAGTGGCAAAAAAACTGCGCCAATTCTTGCTTTTTACAGAACAGATTGCGAAATTAGCAAGCCGTTAGTGTTTATTACCACAGTAAAATGAATTCAAACAGAGTCTACATTTTTGATACCACCTTGCGTGATGGTGAGCAGGTGCCTGGCTGCCAGCTGAACACCGTGGAGAAGATACAGGTCGCGAAGGCGCTTGAAGGCTTGGGCGTCGATGTCATCGAGGCCGGTTTCCCGATATCCAGTCCCGGGGATTTCAATTCCGTGGTGGAGATTTCCAAAGCTGTCACCTGGCCTGTGATATGCGCTCTCACGCGAGCCGTCCAGAAAGACATAGACGTGGCGGCAGAGGCACTCAAATATGCCAAACACAAGAGGATACATACGGGTATCGGCACTTCGGACTCCCATATCAAATACAAGTTCAACTCCACCCGCGAGGAGATTCTCGAGCGGGCTGTAAGCGCGGTGAAATATGCTAAAAAGTATGTGGAAGATGTGGAGTTCTATGCCGAGGATGCGGGACGCACGGACAATGAATACCTTGCGCGCGTGGTCGAGGCCGTCATCAAAGCCGGGGCCACGGTGGTGAATATTCCGGATACAACAGGTTACTGCCTCCCGTCAGAGTACGCCGCCAAGATCAAGTACCTCATGGATAATGTGGACGGGATGGACAAGGCCATACTCTCCACCCACTGCCACAACGATCTCGGCATGGCTACAGCCAACACCATGTCGGGTCTTCTTGCCGGGGCGCGCCAGTGCGAGGTCACAATCAACGGTGTGGGGGAGCGTGCCGGGAACACGGCCCTGGAGGAGATAGCCATGATCATCAAGAGCCATAGCGACATCCCCCTCGAGACCAACATCAACACCGTTAAAATCACCCCTGTAAGCAGGATGGTGTCCAACCTGATGAATATGCCGGTACAGGCAAACAAGGCCATAGTAGGTCGCAACGCCTTCGCGCATTCCTCGGGAATCCACCAGGACGGGGTCCTCAAGAATGTCAGCACCTACGAGATAATCGACCCCAAGGAAGTCGGGATTGACGACAACGACATAGTACTGACGGCCCGTAGCGGACATGCGGCTCTCAAATACCGCCTTGAAGTGCTCGGCATCAAGATGGATGGGGAGAAACTTGATGCTTTCTATAACGAGTTCCTCAAACTCGCGGACAAGAAGAAGCAGGTCGGGGACGATGATCTTCTCGTGCTCGCCGGTGCCGACAGGACGGAAGACCATCACGTCAAACTGGAATACCTTCAGGTGACGAGCGGCAAAGGACTCAAACCGGTGGCCAGCGTCGGACTGGATATCGCCGGGGAGAAATTCGAGGCATCCTCCCGTGGCAACGGGCCGGTTGACGCTGCCATCAATGCCCTCAAACTCATAATAAAGCGCCAGATGGTCATAAAGGAGTTCACTATCCAGAATATCACCAAGGGTTCTGACGATGTAGGCAAAGTGCACATGCAAGTCGAGCATGACGGGCATGTCTATTACGGCTTCGGTGCGGATACAGATATTGTCACGGCATCTGTAGAAGCGTTTATCGATTGTATAAACCGCTTCCGAAGATGAATACACTTTTCGACAAAATCTGGGACAGCCATGTCGTTTCGGTAATTGACGGTGGCACATCTCAACTTTATATAGATCGGCTTTATTGCCATGAGGTGACTAGCCCGCAGGCCTTTGACGGTATACGCAGCCGCGGATGTGGCATATTGCGTCCGGGAAGAATTTTCTGTATGCCGGATCACGATGTCCCGACCGACGGGACGGCCTTCGCCGATGATGTCTGCCGCAGGCAGGTGGAGGCTCTGGAGCGCAATGCGGCTGAGTTCGGTCTTGTACATTACCCTATGATGAGCCCCGACAACGGTATCGTCCACGTCGTCGGTCCGGAGAAGGGACTCTCCCTGCCGGGCATGACGATTGTCTGTGGAGACTCGCATACCTCCACCCACGGAGCCGTCGGGGCGGTTGCTTTCGGAATCGGGACGAGCGAAGTTGAGATGGTCATGGCCTCGGAATGCATACTCCAGCAAAAGCCCCGCACCATGCGGATCAGGGTCGAGGGTGAACTCAGAAAGTGTGTCACTGCCAAGGATGTCGCCCTTTATCTCATGATGAAACTCACCACTTCCGGAGGTACCGGTCATTTTGTGGAATATGCGGGTTCTGCGATAAGGGGCCTCTCAATGGAAGGGCGTCTCACGCTGTGCAACCTTTCCATTGAGATGGGGGCGCGCGGAGGCCTGATCGCCCCTGACGAGGTCACTTTTGAGTATCTGAAAGGCAGGGAGCATTCCCCAAAAGGGGAAGATTGGGACAGGGCTGTCGAGTATTGGAAGACGCTGCACAGCGAAGATGATGCTGTGTTTGACCGGGAATATGTATTTGACGCATCTGAGATAAGCCCGATGATTACGTATGGGACAAATCCCGGTATGGGGATGCCAGTGGACGGGACGGTTCCCGACGATGCCGCTCAGCGCGCCCTTGACTACATGGGTTTCAAGGCCGGGGAGAGACTGCTCGGGCACAAGGTTGACTATGTGTTCCTCGGAGCCTGCACCAACGGCAGGATAGAGGATTTCCGGGCTTTCGCCTCCATGGTGCGCGGCCGCCGCAAGGCTGAAAGGGTCACAGCCTGGCTCGTGCCGGGTTCGTGGGCTGTCCGCAGGCAGATAGAAGAGGAGGGGATCGGGAAAGTCCTTGAGGATGCAGGATTTGAAGTCCGCAAACCGGGCTGCTCCGCCTGCCTTGCCATGAACGCCGACAGGATCCCTTCGGGCAAATATGCAGTCTCCACCAGCAACCGCAATTTTGAGGGACGGCAGGGGCCGGGCTCGCGCACGATGCTCGCCAGTCCGCTGACGGCGGCCGCAGCTGCGGTGACCGGCTGTGTCACAGATCCGAGAGAAATGATATGAAACAGAGATTCAATATAGTAGAGAGTTCCTGCATCCCCCTGCCAATTGAGAATGTGGATACGGATCAGATTATCCCGGCACGCTTCCTGAAAGCGACCACGCGAGACGAGAAGTTTTTCGGGGAGAACCTGTTCCGCGACTGGAGGTATGCATCTGACGGAAGCCTGAAAAAAGACTTTGTGCTCAACGATCCCCGCTACAGTGGATGCATCCTCGTGGCCGGGGCCAATTTCGGCTCCGGGTCAAGCCGTGAGCACGCGGCCTGGGCCTTGGCCGGTTACGGATTCCGGGCAGTGGTTTCAAGTTCTTTTGCTGATATACACCGCAACAACGAGCTCAACAGTTTCGTTCTGCCGGTCCAGGTGAGCGGGGCTTTCTTGAAGAAAATTTTCGCGGCCATCGGAGCCGATCCGTCAGTGAAGCTCCGAATCGACCTTCCTGCGCAGAAGGTGACGCTTCTTTCGGACGGGAGTTCTGAGCATTTCGAGATAAGCTCCTATAAAAAGTACTGCTTTGAAAATGCTCTGGATGATATAGATTATCTGCTCGAACATAAAGACAAGATTGAGAAATATGAAGCTAAGCATTGCAAAATTGCCCGGTGACGGTATCGGACCGGAGGTGGTGACGCAGGCCGTCAAGGCCATAGACGCGGTGTGCCGCAGATTCGGGCATGAGGTAGAGTACAAGCCGGCATATATTGGCGCCTGCGCAATTGACAAGTTCGGCTCTCCATTCCCGGAGGAGACGTTGAAGATATGTCTTGGCAGTGATGCAGTGCTGTTCGGGGCCGTAGGGGATCCGAAATATGACAATGACCCTTCAGCGAAAGTGCGCCCGGAGCAGGGACTGCTTGCCATGAGACGCGAATTGGGACTTTATGCCAACATCAGGCCAGTGGAGACGTTTCAGAGTCTGCTCGACCGCTCCCCGCTCAGGCCGGAGATAGCTGCCGGGGCAGATTTCGTATGTGTACGGGAACTTACTGGAGGAATGTATTTTGGGGACAAAGGCCGTCTTGACGGAGGTGATACCGCTTATGACACCAATATATATCATCGCTACGAGGTGGAACGCATCCTTCGTAAGGCATATTCTCTTGCCATGATCCGCCGGCGGCATCTGACGGTAGTGGACAAGGCCAATGTGCTAGAGTCTTCAAGGCTCTGGAGGCAGGTGGCGCGGGAGGTGGCTCCGGAATATCCCGAGGTTGAGACTGACTATATGTATGTGGACAACGCTGCGATGAAACTCATCACGGGGCCACGCTTTTTTGATGTGCTCGTCACCGAGAATACTTTTGGAGACATACTCACAGATGAGGCGAGCTGCATCTCCGGGTCAATGGGGCTGCTCGCGTCCGCTTCGCTCGGAGAACATACCGGCGTGTTTGAACCAATCCACGGGTCTTATCCGCAGGCGGCCGGCCGCAATGTCGCCAACCCTTTTGCCGCCATACTTTCTGCAGCGATGATGTTCGAGTATGCGTTCGGGCTTAAGGAAGAAGGAGCCGCAATCCGCAAAGCGGTCGCCGAAAGCATAGAGAGGGGCCTTGTTACCGAGGATCTCGCCCCTGAGGGGGCACGCCCGCTCGGCACTTCCGAGGTCGGCGACAGGGTGGCTGAATTTATAGAGAACGATAAATAAAAACGACAATGATGAATCTTGATTGGGGAAGCCTGGGCTTCCACTACAGAAAGACAAACGCCATCGTCTATAGCCGCTATCGCGACGGACAGTGGTCCGAGCCGGAACTTACCGGTGATTTTGATTTCCATTTCAACGCCTTTGCGGGAGTTTTCCATTATGGCAACTCCTGCTTCGAGGGGCTTAAGGCATTCCGCGGCAAAGACGGCAAGGTTCGACTTTTCCGCCCTGACGAGAATGCCAGACGTCTGCAGCGCAGCGCAAAGCGGCTTTCGATGGCATATCCTTCTGAGGAGATGTTCCTGAAGATGTGCCTGATGTGTGTGAAGGCCAACCTGGACTTCCTCCCTCCGTACGGGCATAACGCTTCCATGTATCTTCGTCCTGTCTTGGAGGGTATAGATCCGCAAATAGGTATCTGCTCTTCAAGTGAGGTTCTTTTCTCTGTGATGTGTGTGCCGGTCGGAACTTATGCCAAGGCCGGTGCGCTCGCCCCGGTCTCCGCCGTCATTTCCCGCAATTATGACAGGGCAGCTCCGAACGGTACAGGATCCTATAAGATAGGTGCCAATTACGCCATGTCACTGTATCCGTATAATATGGCCCACTCCCAAGGCTATACGGAACTGCTTTTTCTTGATCCGGCGACCAAGACGAAAATAGATGAGTTCGGTTCTTCCAATTTCATCGGAATCAAGGGCGACACTTACGTGACTCCGCTTTCCGACAGCGTGCTCCCGTCCATAACCAACAAGTCCCTCAGAGTGATTGCCGAGGATCTCGGGATGAAAGTGGAGATGAGGCCGATTCCTGTCGAGGAACTTTCCGAGTTTGAAGAGGTCAATGCCTGCGGCACCGCCGTGGTGATCACTCCGATACGTTCGATCGATGACAGACCGGTGCTTGAAGGCTCTGTCGTCAGCCGCAGGTGGGATATTCCATCCGGAAGCGTCTGTGGAAAGAAGAGCCATGCTCTCTATGACAGGATACGCGGTATTCAGGACGGAATCATCGAGGATTCACATGGCTGGTGCATAGAAGTATGCTGAGGCGCTGTGTCCTTAATGCAGGAACTTATGAGTTCGAGGCCGGAGGAAGTCTTCCCGGTCTCGAACTTGTCTATCATTGCTCCGCTCGGGAGTATCGCAAGGGCGAAAAGGTTGTGTGGATATGCCATGCTCTCACCGCGAATTCTGATCCGGAAGAGTGGTGGCCTCAGATGGTAGGTCCTGGGAAACTTATAGACCCGGAAAAGTGCTACGTAGTCTGCGCCAATATGCTCTGCTCTCCTTATGGATCGTCCGGGCCGGCTTCGGTCAATCCTGGGACGGGGAAGCCTTTCCTGATGTCCTTTCCCAAGACGACCATACGTGATATCGTCGCCGGCAACATCATGGTGCGCAAGCATTTGGGAATAGAAAGAATTGATGTTCTGATAGGCCCGTCGATCGGCGGCTTCCAGGCTTATGAATGGGCCGTGACGGAGCCGGATGTGATCTGCAAGGCCGTTTTTCTCGCCACTACTGCCAGGTGTACTCCTTATATGACCGCGTTCAATGAGGCCCAGAGGCTTGCCATGCTTGCCGATCCGACTTTTATGGAAGCGGCTTCATTGTCCGGAGGCAGGGACGGTCTTGTATGTGCGCGCTCGATAGCCATGCTCTCTTACAGGACTTTCGACGGGTACAATCTCACTCAGTACGAAGCTGATCCGGACACTCTGTTCGCCGACAGGGCCGCTTCCTATCAGCGTTATCAGGGGAAGAAGCTCGCCGATCGCTTCGATGCCTACAGCTACTGGTATCTGACCTGTGCTCTGGATAGCCACAATATCGGCCGCGGCAGGGGAGGGGTTGATGAGGCACTCTCCATGATCAAGGCGAAGAGCATGGTGATCAACATCGATAGCGACAATCTGTTCCCGCCACAGCCAGGCCGTGAGATTGCGTCCAAGATACGCGGCGCGGAATACCATGAGATGAGTTCTTCTTTCGGACATGACGGTTTCCTCATCGAGTACGAGGCTCTTGGTGCTCTGATGGAGCCGTTTATTCTATAGCATAGATGAAGATAGAACTTGGGGGCCATTACGGCTACAGAAGGCTGATAGTGTCATCTCTTCCGGGGATGGCGATGATGATAATAGGGAGCCTTTACAGTATAGTTGACGGGCTTTTCGTGTCTAACTGTGTGGGAATCACCCCTTTTGCGGGACTCAACCTTGTCTGGCCGGCCATAATGGTCGTCGGAGCTCTCGGGCTGATGATCGGTTCGGGAGGAAGCGCTATCGTGTCGAGGATGTTGGGGCAGGGTAATATGGACCGCGCCTGCCGCACATTCACCTCACTGGTGGCATTCTGCATGCTGCTTGCCGTTTTTTTCGGTACACTGATGTTTTTGCTCATGCCGAGGATTGTCCTGCTGCTCGGCGCCACGGGTGACGAACTGATACGCAATGCTGTCCTGTACGGTCGCGTCTTTGCTGTGGGAATGCCGGCTTTTATGCTCCAGATGGCATTCCAGCCTTTCTTCATGGTGGCGGAGAAGCCTGAACTCGGCACGGCGGTTTCGCTTGCCTGCGGGGTGACGAACATGGTGCTTGATGCCATGTTCATGGTTGTTTTCAAGATGGGGCTTTTCGGTGCTGCTCTCGCTTCTATATTGGCTTGCTGTGTCGGCGGTTTTTTCCCTCTGTGGTATTTTCTCCGTCGCAGGGAAGAGGGGCAGCTGCGGCTCACGTCTGTGAAGTTAGAACGGCCTGTGCTCATGGAGGCCTGCACCAACGGAAGTTCCGAATATGTCGGAAACATAGCTTTCAGCCTTGTGAGCATGTGCTACAATCTCCAGCTGATGCGTCTCTATGGTGAGGGCGGGGTCGCCGCCTATTCTGTGATCATGTATATAGGATACGTGTTCGTGGCCATGTTTTCCGGGTACAATCTGACTGTTGCGCCCGTGGCGGCATATAATTACGGCGCCGGAAGGCGTGATGAGCTGCACAGTCTTCTCTGCAAGAGCCTGCGTCTGCTTTTCGCCCTCGGTGTTTTGCTTGCACTTCTTGCCGAGGTGCTGGCTGCCCCGGCTGCGAGGCTGTTCGTCGGATACGACCCTGGGATGTTCGCACTTACGGTCCACGCGGAGAGGATATATATGCTCAGTTTTGTGTTGACCGGTGTGACGCTCTTCACTTCGGCCTGGTTCACCGGTCTCGGCAACGGTGTAGTCTCAGCTGCGCTCGCTTTCACCCGTTCAATAGTCTTTGAAATGGGCTGCGTGTTTCTGATGCCGGCCTTATTCGGCCCCGACGGTATATGGTACTCGGTGATTGTGGCCGAGGCGGGCAATCTGGTGCTGTGTGCGGTGATGCTTGCTCGCTTCCGCCCCCGCTATGGATATTAGGCTCTTATCCTAAAATGTGATTTAGATGTGCCAATACAGCCATATTTCCTTGATAAAGGCCCTGCCGATAGCGGGCAAAAGTGAGGATAGCCGCAACGGCAAGAATGCGATTTTGCCATTTTACGGAACAAATTGACGCCAAATTCCCTATTATTTTTGCGCCAAATTACTGAATTTGCAAAGAATCTTTATACCTTTGCCACTATAAACGATTAGGATATGGAAGGTTACAAACATAGGACCATGGATGGTCTGCTGGCCAAGAAGCTGCAGGCTAAAGGGGCGGTGCTTATCGAAGGGCCTAAGTGGTGCGGAAAGACAACGACGGCGGAAGAGATCGCCGCGAGTAAGGTACTTCTGGCGCGAACCGACGTGAAAGAGCACTTCAAAAATCTTTTGGCAATCGACACGGACACCGCCCTCTCAGGCGATGTTCCGATGTTGATAGACGAGTGGCAGACCGTCCCGAAGTTGTGGGACGCGGTGCGCTATACCGTCGATCACCGCCGTAAAATGGGACAGTTCATCCTGACCGGTTCCGCCGTTCCTGACAAGAAAGCGGAAGAGGAAAGGGAGCATTCTGGCACGGGGCGGTTCGCGTGGCTCACGATGCGCCCGATGAGTTTGTTCGAGTCCGGGGAATCGAACGGAAGAGTAAGTCTGGCCGGACTTTTCACCGCACCGGAAAAGATACTGGAAAGGAACGCATTGAAATTGCAGAATATCGCTTTCCTGATTTGTCGCGGCGGGTGGCCGATGGCCGTCGGGCTTCCCGAAGAGGCTGCTTTGGAGCAGGCTTTCGACTATTACGACGCGGTAACGAAAGAGGACGTAACGAAGGTAGACGGCGTAAAACGGGCTTCGGAAAGGGTGCAACGCCTGATGCGGGCATACGCGCGTCATCAGGGTACACAGGCTTCGGTTGCCACGCTGCGCGAAGACCTGAAGAACAACGATACTGCGACACTCGACGAGAATACCATCATGTCGTATCTCGAAGCGTTGAGAAAGATTTTCGTGGTGGAGGATATGCCGGCATGGAATCCCAATCTCCGCTCGAAAACGGCTATCCGCAGCAGCGACACCCGTTATTTCGTCGATCCATCGATTGCAACTGCCGCACTGGGCATGGGGCCTTCTGACCTCATGAACGACCTGAACACGATGGGCTTTTTCTTCGAGGCGTTGTGTGTGCGGGACTTGCGTGTCTTTGCCGAAGCCTTGAACGGGAAGGTGTATCATTACCGGGACAAGAACGGTCTGGAGTGCGATGCGGTGGTACACTTGCGTAACGGGCAGTACGGGTTAATCGAAATAAAACTCGGCGGGCAATCCCTGATAAACGACGGTGCAACGACACTCAACGCACTGGCCTCCCAAATTGATACTTCCCGCATGAACGCCCCGGCATTCAGAATGATTTTGACAGCTACGGGTGAATATGCTTACCGGCGCCCGGAAGATGGAATATATGTCGTGCCCATCGGCTGCTTGAAGCCATAGCCTGAGTAGGGCTGACTGCTGCAAAGCTCAAAAGTGCCAACCATTCTCAGGGAAGGTCAAATTGATGCAACTTATTTTTTACACATTACTTAAAATGACAATTGATAAAAAGAAAAAGTAACAATCGCTTTTCGTATTACGGAGATGTTTTCCTATCTTACGGCCGTAAACTTAACTGATTGAGTTATGGCCAACATCATCAAGGAATCCCTCCTGCAGCTCCACTCGCCGAGCGCCGCGGAACTTGGGAGGTACGGGAAAGCCCCGGTGGACTATTTTACGGGTGTGCCAAGTATAGTTGTGCCGCTGACGAGCGTGCATGCGAAGGGGTATGAGCTTCCGGTGGAGTTACGTTACCATGCCGGAGGCAACAGGCCGGAGCAGCATCCGGGATGGGTCGGCCTCGGCTGGTCCCTGCATGCGGGAGGCTGCATCAACAGGATCATCAACGGCATGAAGGATGAGATGTCCAGGGAGGAGTACGGTGATACGACGAAAGGCATTGCCCCCGGGGCTGATCCCGGCTATCTGTACCACATTGAAGAGGTGCAGACGTCTGACTGGACGGATGATGAAGCCCTGCAGGGGGCTTACGCCACATACAAGGATTACAGCCCCGATGAATATCAGATATGCGCCGGGGAGTTGAACGCCTCTTTCTACATTGTAGGCGAGAAAGAGATACGTATAGTGTCCCAAAATGAATCCTCCTTCACATTGGAGGACGTTGTCATATCCGAGGATACGTCAGAAACGGGCTATGACATGTATCCGGGCCAATGTGCACAGCCGATCCGCGCCCGCAGGTACAAGTACATCAGCTGTTTCATGGTCAGGGACAAGGAGGGGAACAGATATGTGTTCGGCGGTGATGACAGCGCCATCGAGTACTCGGTCGTGCAGCATCCGAATCTTGTCGAATACAGTGACGGCACGGTCGTCAACTCCAATGCATGGAGGGCTGCCGCGACGGCAAACACCTGGCTGCTCAGCAGGATAGAGAAGCCTGACGGGGAAATCATCAGTTTCACCTACGAGAAGAACGGCGTGCCGGTCGTGGTGCGTGACATCCACCACGGGGAATCCTACCGCGTCGGCGCCAGCCCTGCGATTTCCGGACTGTACGATACGGCCTCCACTGCGGCGAATATCAAACAGAACCTGAACTACACTTTTCTTCTCCCTTCCTACCTCAAACGTATAAGCTGCCGCCTTTCCGGTGATTACCTCGAGTTCGTGACCGGTGACACCACGGAACTCCGGTACGGGATCGTGGAATCGGACTTCAACCTGAATGTCGCCAACCTCAAGGCTGTCCTGACGGACGGCCCGTTCGAGTTTGCCGACTTCATGCGCAACAGCCGCTACCGCAAGCTTGTGGGCATCACCGGTTATGGCCGCAACATAAGTCTGGAATATACCGATGATGCAGACACCCGTCTGAAACTGCTTTCGGTGAAGTTCCGGAGTACGGATGGGGCTGAAGACCACCGGTACGAGTTTGGATATGATCCGGCCCCGCTGCCGGGATACAACTCCCGTATGACCGACCTGTGGGGCTACTACAACGGCAATGACTTCAGCCGTACGGTCGGCGGTTTCGGACATGGTCTTGATTCAGTCAGAGTTCCGGTCGAGTCAAAAATGAGGGCGGAAATCCTGACATCAGTGCGGTATCCGACAGGCGGTCGGACAGAGTATGAATATGAGGCACATAGGTATTCGAAGAAGGCGTCAGTATACCCGTTTGCGGTCGAGACCTGCGCCGTGGATGGCATGGCCGGCGGTTTGAGGATAAAGAGCATGACCGATTATGCGTCGGACGGCAAGCCTGAGACGAGGGTCTTCGACTACACGGAGGGAGGCCGCTCGTCCGGCATCCTGTCCGGGCAAGTCGAGAACTATGTTTCAGGCACAGAGACTGGATACCTCGGAGGAACGAAACCAGTCACCATCGACTTCGCGATGTATAGTGAATGCCCGATTCTTCCGATGTCCGACACCGACGGCTGCCATGTGACCTACGGCACTGTGAAGGAGACTTTCGCCGATGGCGGTTACTCAGTCATGAAGCATCTCAACCATGATACTGCCGGCGGAGCGGACAGCGCCCCGGACAACGTGTACGGCCTCCGTACGGGCTGCCCGCTCCATCCTGTGTTCACTTCTCGCGGGCTGTCGCGCGGACTGCTTCTCTCGAAAGAGGACTTCAGGTCAGACGGCACGCCGGTACGGAAAGAGTCGCGCAGCTATCTCGACGCCTGCACGGAAAGGGTGAAGTCTGTATCGGATGAGCAATACCTGAACGGATACATCTTTTTCATCACATACGTGCGGCGGCCTTGCGGATACCCGGCCCTTGCATCGAAGAGAGTGACGGTATACGGTGATGACGGGGTGGGGATTGTGGACGACTATACGTTTACTTATAATTCCGTAAGGCTCCCTGTCAGCAGAAAGCATGCCCGGGGAGGCCTTGCGGATGGTGAGATGCTGTTCTATCCCGAAGACAGGGAAGGCAAGGTCTACAGTGAAATGCTCTCCGCCGGCATGCACGGAGTTCCGGTAGGGAAGGTGGCTCTTCGGGACGGGAAAGTCATATACGGAGAGGAGGTGGAGTTCAAGCGGATTGAAATCAGCATGCCGTCAGGGACACGGCCTGCTTATGTGCCTTTAAGGACGTATAGCTCGAAGTTGGCGTCTCCTGTGGAACTGTCATCATACGCTTCATCCCCGATGCCATACATGGATTCAGTGCCTGATGCGGTCTGCCGCGGATATGATGTCTTCGCGAATCCGCTTTCCGTCGGATTCCGGGACGGCTCTGCCGTTGAGTACCACTGGTCTCCGGACCATATGAATCCCTCTCTTGCTGTCCGCCTGCGGGACCGTGAGGTTCATGACCGGATCGTCCACGGTCAACTGGATTCCGCTGTCGGTGACAATCCGACTCTCATCAAGAAGTTCAGGACAACGGAGGAGGCCACTCAGGTGACGTGTCAGGTGAATGCATATTATGGATTCGACCTGCTTTACATGGTGACAGTGGACGGTGTATCATACTTTATCCTCGGCTCATGCAATCCTGATATGCCTGATTCGCGGTGGCAGGGTTATAGGGACAGCTACGGGATGTCTGTCACGGTAAATGTTCCGGCGGGAGACCATGTCCTTTCTATCCAGTATTCAGCAGTAAGGATAGCGAATGCGGCTCAAGGCAAAAAGTATGGCTATGTCAGCTATGCCTATCATGAGGAATCCCAGTTGCAGCGACGGACGCTTCTGAGGGACTTCGAGGAGGAGGTGGAGCCCGGTGCCGGGTTCCACAGTGAGCATGGGCATGCCGGCCGATTCAACGCCGGGCTTTCCACTGCAGAGAGCGGCAGTGTTCTGGATTACATGCTGTTCAAATCCGGGAGCTGGCACTACCGCAGGTGCGGCTATTCACCGGGGACCGCGGTGAGCATCGGGGAAGCAGACGGTCTGGTCGACAATCTGCGCATATTCCCGTCGGAAAGCCTTACCGAATCCTTCACATGGTACCCGTCCTTCCGGATGCGGTCAAGGACGGACGGCAGGGGTGTGACGGAGTCGTACTCTTACGACACTCTGGGGCGCCTCACGGATGTGCGTGACAACGGAGACAGGCTTGTGTCTTCAAATCAATACCACTATCAGGACGCTTCCCGTGTGGGAAGCCACATCCTTCATCGGGAGTACACCGACGGAGACGGCCAGACATCACGTGATTCATTCCAATATTATGACGGCCTCGGAAGACATCTGCAGGATGTCGTGACGGACGGAGGCGGAACTGGATGGGACATCGTGACTGACAGGGAGTACGACGGCTGCGGCAGGGAGTTGCGCAGCTGGCTTCCGGTACCCGTACAGTCCGGTTCTTCCCGGTCACCTGGAGCATATTCCACCCGTCAGCAGATCTTGACAGGAGGGGATGGAGTGTATCCTGTGTCAGATGCCAGGCGTTACATGGAGTTAATACATGAGGCGTCTCCGCTTGAGCGTATAACGGAGAAGTATGGAGCAGGTGAGGCCTGGCATGCGGCAGGAAAGCGGGTGTCGGAGGGGTTCCTGTCCAATTCTGGCGACGCCGCTTCGGAACTTTACTATAGAGGATTCAACGCCGTGTGGTCGGGAGGGGTTCTTTCCTTGTCGAGGGTGCCCGCATCGGCGCTTGGCTCCGTACAAGTTCTCCGAAAGGAGGACGAGGACGGGAGAGTGATGCTCGAGTTCACAGACGGCCAGGGGGAAAAAGTCATGGTCCGCCGTATCATCGGTGCGGGAAAATGTGACACGCACTATGTGTACGATGCTTTCGGTCGGTTGACTGTCGTGCTTCCGCCGTCCCTTACGGAAAGGCTGGAGTCGTCCGGGCTATCGGCATGGAGGGAGTCAGACATGGCCGATCTAGCATATCTTTACCGCTATGATTCCCGTGGCAACTGCATCGCCAGGCTTCTCCCCGGCGCTGGGTGGATTTACCAAGTGTACGACAGGGGCGGACGCCTTGTCCTCAGCCAGGATGCCGTCATGCGACAGGAGGGGAAATGGCGTTTCATGCTGCAGGATGTTTTCGGGCGCGGCTGCCTGGACGGCGTGGCGGAACTTTCAGTGGATGCATTTCCCGACCCTTTTGGGGATGCGGCCGTGTTCGTATCTATGCCAGAGGCCCCGGACTACGGCTCGCCGCTTCTAGGTTACGAGCTTAACGGTTTCAGCTTGAATGGGCCGATTGAGGTTCTCAATGTGAACTATTACGATGGCTATGGCTTCGTAGGAGAAGGTGTTTTCCCTGCGGAAGGTGCAGCATACGATGTGACGGCTGAAACGGAATACACGGCGATGTATCCGATGTCCGCTTCCGGGCTGCTCACGGGGACGCTTGCAAAAGTCATCGGCGGTTCCGGGGAGGGCGGCATGCTGTGGTCCGTGATGTTCTATGACGAGCGGAAGAGAGTGGTCCAGAAGAAGTCATCGGCACATCTTGGCGGAGTGGATTCGGAGTACCTGAAATATGATTTCACCGGGAATGTCGTCGGGCGCAAACTGATCCACAGGCTTGCATCGGGGGCAGTCGTGGAGGAGCGGTATACTCACACGTATGATGCCATGGGGCGGCCGCTCGAGACATCGCACAAGGTTGATGACGCTCCATGGCGGACGGTGTCATCTCTGGCCTATGACCATATAGGACGCACCATCTCCGAGCGGAGGAACGGGGTGTCGGCCCTGAAGAGCGGATTCACATACAACATACGCTCCTGGATGACGGGCATCAGCGGGACTCTGTTCTCGGAAGTGCTTCGCTATCAAGACGGACCGGCCCCGCAGTGGGGCGGCATGCTCTCGGAGATGGAGTGGCGGAGCGGGGCGGAGGCCTTCTTCCGCAAATATTCTTTCGTCTACGACGGGCTGTCCCGTCTTATGTCGGCTGAATATGGGGGAGATGAGGTGGCCGGTGCTTTCAGCGAGTCATATACCTATGACCGCAACGGCAATCTGACCTCTCTGCATCGCCACGGCCTCAATGCGCATGGTGCGGAGAAAGCCACATTGGTCTCCGTCAGCCCGTCATATTCCGGAAATAGGCTTTCTGCGATAGGGGACGCTGTTTTCTCCTACGATGCAAAAGGTCGTCAGACGGCGTCGTCGTATGGAGGGAATTCGGGGACATCCTACAATGTGCTGGACCTTCCTTTGAGAATGACGCTCCCGGGCGGCATCAGTATCGACTATGCCTATTCGGCTGATGGGAGAAAACTCATGGAGAAAGTCTCCGGTGTATCAGCGGCTGTCACGAGGGACTATTGCGGCACCCTATTGTATGAAGGGGGCGCTTTGAAGAAAATTTTCTTTGGCGGAGGCTATGTCGACATGGGAGGGCAAAGCCCGTCATATCACTTCTTCCTGTGCGACCATCTCGGTAGCGTGAGGGCCGTCGCCTCTGAGGACGGCATGGTGGAGCAGGTCAGCCATTACTACCCGTTCGGCTCCCGGTTCTCTGATCCGAGGACGGCCTCGAGCAGTTCGGACAACCGTATGCTGTTCACCGGCAAGGAACTGGGAGCGGAGAACGGCCTGTACGACTTCTCAGCCCGCTTCCTTGACCCTCTTCTCGGCCGCTTCACGACCATGGATCCGCTCGCCGAAAAGTGTCCGGACATCAGCCCATACGCCTACTGCGGCGGCGATCCGGTCAACGCGCTGGACCCGGACGGGAGAAATCCTATATACAGCCCTTGTGGTGTCTTCCTTGGAACTGATGATTTTGGGCTTCAAGGCAATCCACTAATAATGTCAAAAAGTAAATTCATGCAAGGTATGTTGCATGCCGAAGCTGAGAAATGCTCCTCTAAGACCATGGTCTCACCTTTTGCCGTTAAAATGATGTTGACACATTTCAAAACGCTTAAAGATAGACCTGATTATGATGGATATGTGACAATCATAGAAGGGATAAGGTGGGCTAAGGAGCATACGGGGGCTAAAGATAGCCCAACTCCTGACAACACATTGTACGTAGATGCGTCTAAATTAGATTTTGGTACTATCAGTATTACAGACTTAAGAGGCGAAGGAGTAATATCACCTGTTGATATGTTTAATGGGGGTAATAGGAAGGAGTCGGTATTCAATGGACGACTTCGATCGACAGTATATGCTCTGGGGCGTATTAATCTGATACTATTAAATAAGGACGAACTGACTGTCAAGGTTGTAAATGACGAAGCGGCGGTATATGATTGGAATTATGGTGGATCTAAAATACGCAACACAGCCTTACGGATCAATAATTTCATTTTTGGTATAGACCCAAAGATTCATGGTTTTAACGTTTATTACTATGGTGTTGGGAAGTTAAATGAATGATAATGGCTAATAAGGACTCGATTCTTTGGGGAGGATTGGGGATTTTTCTGAAAATCTTTATGTCTTTCGCTTTTTTGTTATTAATTGCTCATGCCATAGTTTATGTGAGTTTTTGGATTGAACCAGAAGCACATGGAAGCTATAGTTTGGGGAATGGAATATATGCTATAGATATGAGCAGCCGGTCAAGAGAAATAGTTTTGTGCACTCGTCTTGATGGGAACACTTGTATTTCCGGCTCTCCGTTAACTCAACTATTGTTAAATCCGAAAATATGGTTTGATGATGATTGGGTAGTGGTGATTGGCAGCAACGAGAGACGACAAATGAAGTATTATATTATGAATAAAGACATCGAACAAAAAGATGCCGTAAGTTTGAGGAAAGGTTTGGATCCTAAAACAGATGAGAATGAAAAATGGATTAATAAAGTAGAAAACAATATGTTGGAATTTAACGATAGTCTTGAATTTAAGGCAAAATGTAGTGAACTAGGGATAATGATAGAGAATCTCCGCGCTCTTGAATGATTATGACTACAGCGGCATGGTATTCTCGATTAAGTTGGGAGAATAGTGGCCAGAAGTTGAAAAAGGGTAGGGAGGAACAAGCGATGAGAAAATGGAAAGCAGTATTGATTGTTTTTGGATGTTTGCTGGTGTCTAGTTTATTGACAGTAGCAGCCTTTTTTGCTATCAACAAGAGATTGCTTCCTAGAGACTGTTTTGATTCTCTTAAGAATTTGACGAAAAAAGACTTGAGGACTTTCTTTCAGCCTTTGTTTTTTTGCGACCGACCGACATATCCCGAGAATATTTTGCCGGTGTATTATGTAGACACTATACATATAGACTCCCCTAAAGTCGTGGAGAAAGATGGAAAGATGTATGTGACAAAGCCAATGCCAATGGACTCCATCAGAAGTGCCGATATGGATTCGGACAGTTTGTTTTTTCGCATGCTTGATGAAGAAAGCCGCTATTTAACGGTTGTTTTTGAAAACAGGAGAGCCTTGCGCAGAATGCGCAAGTATGGCTGGTATCGTGGGTTGGATGGCTTTATCACTCCTAAACCTGTTTATAAAGACAATTATGCTACCCTTTATGGCGACAATTATGCTACCCTTAAGAAGGAATATAGTATTGACAGCATAAACGTATACCGCTTCCGGTATGAACCGGAAGCCTTTCTTGTGATGTTGTGCGCCGATACGGTATATTATAACTTTGTCGATTATGATTTATACTATAATACGTATTCGAAACTCTACTCTATCAGACTGATGCCTGTATATAGTTGGCGAAACAGGTTGAGAGTAAACAAGACATACTATCATGTTCAGGATTCTTTAGACGACATATACTATGATTGTGAACCATGATGAGAATTAAAATGGAGGTCAAGTCCCCACGGGGACTCGATGTCGGAAGGCATCCTCCAGTCGCCGCGAGGGGAGAGGGATACCGAGCCGACCTTAGGGCCGTCAGGAATGCAGGAGCGCTTGAACTGCTGAGTGAAGAACCTTCGCAGGAAAGTCTCCAGCCAGTGGCTCAGGGTGCTCTCGTCGTAAACGCCGTCGAACGCCTTGTGGGCAAGGAATAGCAGCTTCTCCGGCCTGTAACCGAAGCGGAAAAAGTGGTAGAGATAGAAGTCGTGCAGCTCGTAAGGGCCCACGAGGTCTTCCGTCTTCTGCTTTATCTCGCCCTTCTCGTCGGCCGGGATGAGTTCAGGGCTGATCGGAGTGTCGGCCACGTCAAGCAGGACATGCCTTGCCTCGTCGCCGAACTTGTTGTCAGCAGCCCAGATGACAAGAGTCTTCACAAGAGTTTTCGGAATGCTGACGTTGACCGCGTACATCGACATGTGGTCTCCGTTGTAGGTGCACCATCCGAGCGCGAGTTCGGAAAGGTCTCCTGTCCCGATCACGATTCCTCCTTCCTGACCAGCAATGTCCATGAGGATCTGGGTCCGCTCACGGGCCTGGCTGTTTTCGTAGGTGAGGTCGTGTATGCTTTCATCGTGGCCGATGTCCGTGAAATGCTGTCTGGTGGCAGGAACGATGGAAATCTCGCGGGCGGTTACGCCAAGCAGACGCATGAGGGCAAGGGAGTTGTTGTATGTTCGACCGGTAGTGCCGAAGCCCGGCATGGTGACACACACGATTCCCTTGCGGTCCAGTCCCATCTCATCGAATGCGAGGGCGGTCACGAGCAGGGCGAGGGTGGAGTCGAGCCCTCCGGAGATTCCGATCACGGCCTTGCGGCAGCGGATGTGCTCCATCCTGGTGGTCAGGCCAGCCACCTGCTCGGACAGGATTTCCCGGCATCTTCCGTTCAGCCCTTCTCCCTGCGGGACGAAAGGGTGCGGCTCGATGTATCTCAAAAGTGTCGTGTCGAAATCGGCATGGGAGGCATCTCCGGCATCGGTCAGCAGGAAATCCCCGGTATTGCCCTCAAATCGGAAAGTGGATTCCTTGGCACGGAGAGTGTCTAGCTTCTCTATGTCCACGTCCGCCATGATGTAGTGGGACTCCCTTTTGTAGCGCTCGCTTTCCTGCAGGATGGTTCCACCCTCGCATATAAGGGATGAGCCTGCCCATACGAGATCCTGGGTTGACTCACCGTAACCGGAGGAACTGTAGATGTAAGCGGCGAAAAGTCTTGATGCTGTGGCGGATACGAGCTGTTTGCGGTATTCGTGCTTCATCAGCACCTCGTTGCTTGCGGAGAGATTGACCAGGATTTGCGCACCGGACAGGGCGGCCCAGGTGGAAGGCGGCACCGGCGACCAGAGGTCCTGGCAGATCTCAACTCCCAGAGTGGCTTCTCCGATGCGGAAGAGCTGTCGCACGCCGAAGCGTATGCCCGTCTGTCCGGCGTAGTCCATCTCAAAACATTTGCCGTCCAGCACCCTTGCAGACTCGAACCAGCGCGGCTCGTAGAATTCGTTGTTGCCGGCGAGGTAGGTCTTCGGAACTATGCCGAGGATCTTTCCCCGGCGGGCCACTACGGCGCAGTTGAAGAGTCTGCCGCGGAATTCGACCGGGGCGCCGAAGACCAGAAGCGGCTCAAGGGCGGCGGTGCGTGATAGGAATTCCTTCGAGGCGAGTTGTGCGTCCGAGAGGAGTTTGCGCTGCCCGAAAAGGTCGGCGCAGGTGTAGCCGGTGATGCCCAGTTCCGGGAACACCACGACGGAAGCACCGCTTTCGCCTGTCTCCATGGCCAGTGCGGCCATCTCTTCGCAATTGCTCTGCGGGTCGGCCACATGCACTCTCGGCATTGCGGCCGCAACCCTGATATATCCGTAGTTGTCTTTCATATCGTCATCTTGATGCCGCAAAAATAGGGATTTTTTGAAGAAAGCACCGAAACTTCGTAACTTCGTGGCGTGAAATTGATCAGAAACATGTCTATGGCCTCATCGCTTCCGGCAGCGGCCATAGCTGGGCAGGTGACAGAGCGTCTGAAGAATGAGGGATGTCTGGTGGTCTGCGCCCCGCCAGGGGCGGGAAAATCCACGGTGCTTCCTTTTGCGGTTCTGGACGCCGTCCCGCAGGGGGAGAAGGTCCTGATGCTTGAGCCGCGCAGGATAGCGGCACGGCAGGTGGCGGAGCGGATGGCTTTCCTTGCCGGAGAGAAGCCCGGAGGGACGGTCGGTTACAGGATGCGCTTCGAAAGCAGGGTTTCCCCACAGACCAGGATAGAAGTTCTCACAGAAGGGATTCTCAGCAGGATGATCATAGACGACCCCACACTTGATGGGGTTGGGGCTGTAATATTCGATGAGTTCCATGAAAGGAGCCTTGTCGCGGACGAGGCTCTCGCGCTTGTCCGGCATACCCGGGATGTGCTGCGGCCCGATTTGAAGATAGTGGTCATGTCCGCCACCATCGATGCCCGGGAAATCTGCTCCGGACTCGGTGCCGGCCTTGTGGAGAGTGAAGGCCGGATGTTCCCTGTGGAAATCGTCCATTCCAGGACGGATGCGGATGAACGCAATGCGGCAGAGGCTGTCGCGGCGGCGGTCAGGGCGGCGCATTCAAGGCACGAGGGCGATATTCTGGCTTTCCTTCCCGGAGAGGCGGACATACGGCGCTGTGCGGAGATTCTCGGCTCGGCGTTGGGAACGACACGTGTTTTGCCCCTGTACGGGATGCTTTCACCTGATGAGCAGCGCTCTGCTATTGCCCCGAGCCGTGAGGGGGAGAGAAAGGTGGTGCTGGCTACCCCGATCGCCGAGACGTCCATCACCATAGAAGGGGTGCGTGTCGTAGTTGATTCTGGACTGTGCCGGAAGATGGTGTATGACCCGCAGAGCGGGCTCAGCCGTCTTGAGACGGTGAGGATAAGCAAGGACATGGCTTCCCAGCGCTCCGGGCGTGCTGGCCGCGTAGCTCCCGGTGTCTGCTACAGGCTATGGAGTCTTGCCACAGAAAAACTGATGGCCGAGAACCGCAGGCCGGAGATTCTTGAGGCTGACCTCGCGCCGCTGCTGCTTGATATCCTCTCATGGGGCGGTGCCGGGATTGGGGAACTTCCCTGGTTGACCGCGCCTCCTGCCTACGGTGTGGAGCAGGCGTCGAGATTGCTTGAGACGCTGGGTGCTGTGGATGCAGACGGAAAACTAACCCAGTATGGCAGGAAAATGGCCGCATATCCATGTCATCCCCGTCTTGCAAACATGTTCCTGCGGGCCGCTTCCTCCGAAGACAAGGCCCTGGCAGCTGATATCGCCGCTCTTCTTGAGGATAAGGACCCGCTTCCGGAAGCGGGTGCGGATATAAATCTCAGGCTCGCGGCCTTGTATTCAGCCCGTGGAGCAAGGTGGACGCGTATCTGTCGGGCCGCCGAGCAGTACAGGCGTCTTGCTGGTGCAGGGAAGGCCAGCCCATCGCAAGATCCGTATTCCGCAGGTGCTCTGATTGCTGCAGCATATCCGGAAAGGGTTGCGAAAGCGGTGCCGGGTTCTCTCGGTGAATTAGCCCTCGCCGGTGGCGGAAGGGCCTTTGTCGAACGAACCGCCCCGCTCGCCTCTTGCGAGTATCTGGCTGTAGCTTCGATGAACTCGGACAGAGACCGGCCAGGCAGGATATTTTTGGCTTCGCCAGTGCATCCTGACGATCTGATGGTTCTGGCGCGGCGGCATGACAGTGTTTCATGGAATCCGGCCCGCAAGGCTGTCGTGGCAAGTTCACAGATGCGCCTCGGCTCGCTTGTGCTGGCGGAAAAACCCCTAAATGGCGTGCCGCGCGAAAGAGTATTGTCTATAATATGTGAGGCCGCACAGAAAGAGGGACAGAGCATGTTTGAGTTCTCGGAAGATGTCCTTGACTATCAGCGTCGTGTGGCATTCGTCGCTTCGCGGCATCCCGAGATAGAATTGCCGGAACTTGACACTGCTTCTGTGCTGGGGATGGTGGAGGAGTGGCTTCCGGCATTTGCCGGGCGTGCAAGTTCGGCGGTGGAACTCAAGAAGATAGATATGGTACAGGTGCTCCGCTCTCTGCTCTCATACAGTCAGCAGGAGGCTGTGGACCGTCTGGCCCCGTCCCATCTGGAAGTCCCGACCGGCAGCAGGATACGGCTCGAATACCGCCAGGGAGCGGAGGCCCCGGTGCTCCGTGTGCGTCTTCAGGAATGTTTCGGTCTGACGGACACCCCGAGGGTGGACGGAGGTCGCGTGCCGGTGCTGATGGAGCTTCTGTCTCCCGGCTACAAGCCGGTCCAGCTCACTTCGGATCTGCGGAGTTTCTGGGGCGGAACCTATTTCGAGGTGCGCAAGGAACTGCGTCGCCGCTATCCGAAGCATTCATGGCCTGACGACCCTCTGGCAGCAGAGGCGGTAAGGGGAGTGCGGCGTGCGAAGTGACTACAGAAGGTTGTAACTCAAGGTTATTAGCTGCTGGCAGCCGCTGTATGAGAGGTTGTTGAAATGGAAGACTGCGGAGAATTTCAGATGCAGGCTTCTGCCTGTCTGCGGTGCGTAGAATACTTCAAGCCGGTCGTAACTTCCCGGAGCGGAGCTCCCGTCCGTGCGCATGCGGAAAAACGGGTCGTTGAGATATAGTCTGCCGCCGTACAATTCGCCGGCTGTGTCGCTGCGGCCATACAGCGGCATGATGTCCCTGCCGTAATATAGCGAGTTTGCAAGGCCAAACCCGCTTCTGGATATCCTCACAGTGGCTTCACCGAGCCCCGGGGTCTCGAAATCCGAAGAGGCTTCACGGTCGCGCTGAAGAGACTGGAGGTAGCCTGCCCGGAGCGTGAATTCGTTGAAGAGCCCCAACAGGCCACTGAGTTCTATCTCCGCGTATGCTTCCCCGAGGAAATTGTCCGCTACTCCTGGGGCGGCCGCAGAATTGGCGAGGTGCATCATATATGTGCTGTACCCGAGTTTAAGGCGGCGCACCGGCTTGATGTGCCCGGCAGAAAAAAGCAGGAACTGCTCCTTGACATCATGCGAGGCCCCGTGCATCCCTATCCAGTCGCAACCGAGCTCGACATGACCATTTCTCCAGTCGTAGCCCATCAGCATCCCCTCCATATATGGATTGTACCACAGATAATTCTCTGAGAAAAAGGCCGTGGACCATTTCTCCTGGCCCATGCTGCGCGGGAATATGCCTGCGGTGAGGGAAAAGGTGCCGTTCTCAAACAATTTCTCATATCCATAATAAAAGAACGTTTCCCTGAAGAGCCCGCTCCCGTCGGCACGGACATCTCCAAAATCTTTCATGAACTCAGCCCCCGCCATGAGCCGGTGCCGTGAATTGTAAGTTCCCTTGACGAAACCGACGGACGGGGCGAGTCTGGCACCGAAGATGGTGCCGGATGGCGAGAAGGACTCGTCACCGTATTCGCGGTTGTCGAAGTTCAGGGCGAACTCCACATCATAGACGAACCTCGGACGGTACTCTCCGGCCTTGGTTCTGGCAGTGTAAGTCCTTGAATCTACAGAAGCAGCAAAAGAGAAAATGCCGAGGCAAAGAAGCGAGATGCGAAGCAGGAATGAACTTTTCATTTTATGGATCATAATTCAGAGACCAAAAATGTGAATTTTTTCTTGCGTTTCCAAAAATAATGCGTAAATTTGAGCCCGATTTAAAATTAAAAACGAAAGTGCTTTACACTACACCATTGAATGCGCAGCAGCAGTTCCAGCAGCAGGGCCAGCGTCAGCAGGTTCTGCAGTTCATTGTGTTTTCCGTTGCCCGGGTGTAGGTAAACATAATATGTATTATTAAGTGGTTTAAGAAAGCCGGGCCTGCAAGAGGTCCGGCTTTCGCTTTTTAAAGTAAGAGATTTAGTTATAACCTTATAGTATTATGAGTATTGACAGAACAGATCTGGTAAAGGAGTCCTTCGAGAAGAAGGCCGTACCGGTGGAAGTGCCGGCAGGCAAGACTTCCGACTACTACGGAGAGCTCGTCTTCGACAGGGCAAAGATGTGCAAGTACCTCGATGCCGACACGCTCAAGGCACTTCTTGAGTGCATCGACAAGGGAGTGGCGCTTGACCGCAAGACGGCGGACGGGGTTGCCAAAGGCATGAAAGAATGGGCGATGGAGCACAATGTGACCCATATCACCCACTGGTTCCAGCCTCTCACAGAAGGCACAGCCGAGAAGCACGATTCGCTCATCGACTATGACGGCAAGGGCGGTGTCATCGAGACCTTCGACGGCAAATCGCTGGCACAGCAGGAACCTGACGCCTCATCATTCCCGAGCGGCGGCATCCGCGCCACTTTCGAAGCCCGCGGCTACACGGCCTGGGATCCGACTTCTCCGGTATTCATCCAGGGCGACACCCTCTGCATCCCTACAGTTTTCATTTCCTACACAGGGGAGGCTCTGGATTACAAAACCCCTCTCAAAAAGGCTCTCAAGGCAGTTTCCGATGCAGCAGTGCCGGTGTGCAGGCTCTTCGATCCTTCTGTCAACAAAGTCTATTCTTACCTCGGCTGGGAGCAGGAATACTTCCTCGTGGATGAGTCCCTCTATTCCGCCCGTCCGGATCTGATGATCACCGGCCGCACCCTGATGGGGCACAATTCATCAAAGAACCAGCAGCTCGACGACCACTATTTCGGAGCCATCCCGTCCCGTGTGGCGGCGTTCATGAGAGATCTTGAGATAGAGGGCCACAGGCTCGGCATTCCACTCAAGACAAGGCACAACGAGGTGGCGCCTAACCAGTTCGAGTTGGCGCCGATCTTCGGGGAGACCAACCTCTCCAACGACCAGAACCAGATAATCATGAACTTGATGAACAAGCTTGCCCGCAAGCACGGTTTCGTGGTGCTCTTCCACGAGAAGCCGTTTGACGGGGTCAACGGTTCAGGCAAGCACAACAACTGGTCACTCGGCACCGACACCGGCACCCTCCTCTTCGCCCCTGGCAAGGATGCCACCGGCAATCTCCAGTTCATCACCTTCTTCGTCAACACCCTTGCAGCTGTCCAGAAGCACAACGCCCTGCTCAAGGCATCCATAGCCACCGCAACCAACGCACATCGTCTCGGGGCAAACGAGGCACCTCCTGCAATCGTCTCAGCCTTCCTCGGCAAGACCATGACAGATGTGCTCCACAAACTCCTTACAGTGCCGTCCGACACTCCTATCGAGATCGCCGGCAAGAAGGGCAAGAGCGTGGGACTCGTGGAAATCCCGGAGATCTTCCTGGACAACACCGACCGCAACCGCACTTCACCGTTTGCATTTACCGGCAACCGCTTCGAGTTCAGGGCTGTAGGTTCATCTGCCAACTGCGCCGGCGCCATGACGACTCTCAATGCCGCCGTGGCCGAGCAGCTCACCGCATTCAAGGCCGACGTGGACAAGGAGATAGCCAAGGGCAAGAGCGTCAATGTGGCCGTCATGGACACCCTCAAGCCGATCATCGCCTCCGTGCTTGATGTCGTATGCTTCGACGGCAACGGCTACAGCGAGGAGTGGAAGGCTGAAGCCGCGAAGCGCGGACTTGACGTGGAGACAAGCGTCCCTGAGATGATCAAGGTCTTCACACGCCCGGATTCAGTCAAGATGTTCACATCCACCGGGGTATACAGCGAGAAGGAGCTTGTCGCACGAAACGAGGTGAAGTGGGAGACCTACTCCAAGAAGGTCCAGATCGAGTCCCGCGTGCTCGTCCGCATGGCCATCAACCACATCATCCCGGCGGTGCTGGACTACAAGTCACGCCTGCTCAAGGAAGTTGCCCTGTGCAAGGAGGTATTCGGAGGTACGGACAACTGCGCAGCCGAGCTTGAGCTCATCACCAAGATTTCAGGCTATGTGGAGGACATCCGCCTCAAGGCCGCAGCGATGAAGGAGGCGCGCAAAGCAGCCAACGCCATCACCGACGAGTACGAGAAGGCCGTGGCATACCACAAGATCGCCGATGCGCTCTATGATCTGCGCAAGCCTATCGACAAGCTCGAAGAGATCGTAGACAACCGCACCTGGCCTCTTCCTAAGTACCGTGAGATGCTGTTCATCAGCTAGTTTTTTCCTATAAATCCCCTGAAATACCATAAGCGCGGCGGCCTTGCAAGAGGCCGCCGGAGGGGATTTTGTTTTATTCCACAGAAATTTACAGTGTATTCCTTATGAAAAAAATCGAAGCAATTGTCAGGAAAACCCACTTTGAGGAGGTCAAGGCCGCACTTTTTGCCGCCGACATCAACTGGTTTTCCTATTCTGAAGTAAAGGCCATCGGCCAGGACAGGGAGGACCGCATCTACCGCGGCGTGATGTACAGCACGGACATCATCTCCCGTATCGAAATCACGATAGTGTGCCGCGACCAGTTCGTGCAGCCCGCAATAGACGCCATCATGAAGGCGGCGCGTACCGGTGAGGTGGGGGACGGGCGCATATTCGTCAGCCCGGTTGACGACACCTGGTCCATCAGGACAGGGGAGCACGGGGACACGGTGCTCGCAGACAGAAAATAGTTTCATTTCCAAAATCCAAAAATCATGACTACGATCAGCGGCCTGGACACCGTATGGGTGCTCCTGGCATCCATGCTTGTTTTCTTTATGCAACCTGGCTTCTCTCTGGTGGAGGCCGGATTCACCCGTTCCAAGAACACGGCCAACATCTTGATGAAGAATTTCATAGACTTCATGATAGGCACATTCTTCTTCTGGATGCTGGGCTTCTCCCTTATGCATGCCTCCGGCAACGGATTCATCGGCACACCGCATCTTTTCAGTTTCTCTTTCTATCCTGACACCAACATCCCGAAAGAGTGCTTTCTGGCGTTCCAGACGATGTTCTGCGCCACGGCGGCCACGATAGTCTCCGGCGCTATGGCCGAGAGGACCAAGTTTTCCGCCTATATCATCATCTCCATAATCATATCCCTGCTCATCTATCCGGTTGAGGGCCACTGGGTATGGGGAGGCGGCTGGCTCAGCAAGCTCGGCTTCCACGACTTTGCCGGGTCAACGGTGGTGCACTCCTGCGGCGGCGTGATAGCCCTTGCCGGGGCCATGGTGCTCGGCCCGCGTATCGGTAAGTATACCAAGGACGGCAAGTCTGTGGCGATCCCTGGACACAACCTGACCATCGGTACGCTCGGGGTGTTCATCCTCTGGTTCGGCTGGTTCGGCTTCAATCCTGGTTCTCAGCTGAGCGCTGAGGGTGCGGCTAACGCCACCGCCATCTCACATGTGTTCTGCACCACCAACATGGCTGCCGTAATGGGCGGGGTCAGCACAATGGCGTTGACTTGGATTCTCTATGGCAAACCGTCCCTCTCCCTTATGTGCAACGGTATCCTGGCCGGACTTGTGGGAATCACTGCCGGCTGTGATCTGGTTTCGCTCGGCGGTTCAGCCGTGATCGGTGCACTCAGTGGAGTGGTGATGACCCTGTCCGTGTCGTTCATTGACAAGACCCTGCATATTGACGACCCTGTCGGAGCCGTTTCGGTACATGGGGCCTGCGGAATCCTGGGTACGCTCTGCACCGGACTGTTCGCCGTGGACGGCGGTCTCTTCTATGGCGGAGGCTGGCATTTCCTCGGGGTTCAGGCCCTCGGTTCGCTCTGTGTCTGCACCTGGTCATTCGTCATCGGCTTTGTGGCCATGAAGATTCTTGACAAGATTATGGGTATCCGTGTCGCGCCTCGTATCGAAGAGGAGGGACTGGACATCTACGAGCACGGAGAGACAGCCTACAACAGTTAGAAGTGCCTGAATCCCAAGTAGTCGCGGTCTGATCCGACCCACTCCAGACTATCTCCGGAAGTGATCCGTCCGATGATGTGGTGCTCCACATCCAGCCCGGATTCCGCTTCCGGAGTTATTGTGAATAGGAGTTCGTAGTCCTCGCCGCCGCAGGTGGCCAGCTCCACCGGATCCCATCCCTCGCGGGCGCAGACCCTTTTGAGTTCTACGGATAATGGCAGAGACTTGACATCTATCTCTGCACCTTTTCCGGAGGCCTTGAGGATGTGGCGAAGATCCGAGCCTATCCCGTCGGAGATGTCCATCATGGCGTGCACGCCCGGGGTGGCGGCAAGCTTGAGCCCCTCTTCCACACGCGGCATGGGCAGGTAGTGTTTTTCTATAAGCTGTGCGGCATCCGTGTCGCGCGGCTTATTATCAAGTATGATCCTGAGACCCGCCGCTGAGTCACCCAGATTTCCGGTGACGCAGACAAGATCCCCCTCGCGCGCCATGTCACGGCAGCGCTCCGCGCCCCTGCGGCACTGCCCGAGGACGGTGACGCAGATGCTGAGACCATCCGGGCTGGAAGTTGTGTCACCCCCGAGCAGCGGACAGCTGAACTTCAGGGAGATGTCGCGGTAGCCCCGGATGAATTCTTTCATCCAGGCGTTGTCCAGTTTGGCCGTCAGAGCCAGGGCGAGGAATGTCGCCGTCGGCCTTCCTCCCATGGCGGCTATGTCGCTGATGTTGACGGCAGCCGACTTCCAGCCGAGCTGATATGGACTGATGTCGTCCAACAGAAAATGATCACCCTCGACCAGCATGTCTGTGCTGACCAGGGTGACCATCCCGTCGTGTTGAGAAAGCACGGCGCAGTCATCGCCGATGCCCTTTATGGCTTCGCTGCTTTTGTCTTCATAAGGCCGGTCCAAGTCCGGCATCCCGTCCTTGAATGCGTCACTGATTTCAGCGATCAGCCCGAATTCTCCTATGTTTTTGAGTGACATATTGTCTGTTTTTTTCTTTAATTGAGACCTTTCATCACGTCGAGAAGCGAGTCGTAGTCTTTCACGTTATGGTAGCGTACATTCGCTCCGTCAAGATTGTTGAACAGGGTCTTGGCGCAATCTATCTTTGCCTTTTCGATCGGCCTGAGTTCCATAGTACTCATATCTCCTTTTGTTTCAGCGATGAAGAAGATGTGCTTCACCGTTCCCCTGTTGAATGCTATAGCCCAGTCCGGCGAGTAATTGCCGACAGGGGTCGGAATCTGGAAACCGCGCGGCAGTTTGGCATAGACGCAAACCTCTGTGGCATGATCGAGTGATCTTGCGAACTTCTTCTCATTGTTGTCATCAGCGGCACCATCGGTAAAAACATAGTCTTGAATGCTCTTTGTCGCCAGATATGCCTTGCGTATATCTTGATTGCGTTTCTCTTTTGTAAATATGCTGCTGTCGTATGTCTCATCGAGCTTGTTATACTTGATATGCTCTACGATGATGGTTGCCTTTTCGTCTTTTACCAGTCGGCTGACTTTGGCAATGAACTCTTCCGGATTGCTTCGGAACATTGACAGCCTCTCGGGACTGATGCCTCGAAGAATCGCCGCCGCAGTCTTTCTTGTCAGTGTGCTCCTCTTTGCGATTTCCCCGACAAGATCGTAAGGAACGGTCGATGTGCTGACAGTCGTTATGCTTTTTGTCGTGGTCTGCTCTCCGTCGAAACTGTCCACGCCCTTCTGATCTCCAATGGTCATCACATACCTTGGCGCGGAGACGAAAAGATTGGCGTTGATTGAGCGTATAGCGTGTTCGATCAATTCCTTGCTGTCGTAGTGAACGGTATATGCGTACTTGTGGTTGATCAGTTTCCAGAGTTCCTGGAACTCTTTCCTGCTGAAGTTTACATTGAGAGCATTGTCTGGGGTCTTCGTGCTGTAGCCGTTTTCGACCATATCTGTAAGTTCATAGTTTTCATCGTAGAGTGAATGAATCAGTTTGTGCACTTCTTTTTCCACAGGCTGAAGTCCAGGGAACATTGGCATAATGGTTCCGTTTTTCTGATCATCTTTGTATTTCTGGGTGATGTTGTTGCTCTCATCTATGTACCCGCAGCCAAGCAGGTAACCGACAATCATCAGAGCATCCTGTCCGTTAAGGGTCTGTCTGGCACCATCGGCCCTGGTGACAACTTTCCCTTCAAAGAAATTGATATCAGCTTTGGTCGGCCTTTCACGGAGCGATTCCCTTGTCTCTTTCTGAAGTCCGTCCACAAAATCTGAATAACTCTCATTGGCGATGACAGTCAGCTTGTTGACTTCTTGAACATCTTCGCCGAGTTCCTGCTGATCCATCCTGTTTCCTTGCTGGTCAACGCAAAGACGAAGTCCACGTCCAACTTCTTGACGCTTTGCGATCGCTGAACTTGCGTGACGAAGGGTACAAATCTGAAACACATTCGGATTGTCCCATCCTTCGCGTAGAGCGGAATGTGAGAAAATGAAGCGGCAAGGCTCATCAAAACCCAACAGCCGCTCCTTGTTCTTAAGGATCAGATCATAAGCCGAAATATCGTCGGACATATCGCTGCCTCTCCTTGGCTTGCTGTCAATGCTGCGTCCGGTCTTCTTGTCAATGGAGAAGTAACCTCTGTGCACCTGTGACACCTCAAATCTTCTCAGATATCGTTGATAAGCATCATCAAACAGCGATAGGTTATCATTCAGGTACTTGTTGTATTCTTCCTCGAAAATCCTCCAGAATTTTCCCTTTACCTCCTCGCCGGCCTCATTGTAACTTTTGTAATTTGCGACTTCGTCAAGGAAGAAAAGAGACAAGGTCTTGATCCCTTTGCTGAAGAGTTCTTGTTCTTTTTCGAAATGTGAGGCTATCGTCTCTCGGATCTGGACTCTTTGCATAGTCTCCTGACTGCTGTCGCCATAGACTTCGCCTTTGTGAAGAGTAATGCCATTGGTGAAAGTGACAGAGTCTTTGTATGCGTTTATGTCAGAAATGTTGAACCCTTCGTATTCACGAAGCCCTGACACTGTGTAAAGACTGTCGTTAAGACTGAACTTTCTGGATTCTTTCCTGATGCTGGTCGTACCTTTCATTTCCAGTTCAATCTTGGCGACCGGCGGCTTGTTCTTCGACAGGATAATGCTGTCAAGGTACAGGTAGGAACTAGTCCCTCTCAGATTCTTCACTTCAAAGCCTTTCACCTGAATTTTCTTGACAAGTTTCTGTTTGTAGGCATCGAGGGCGTCGAGGGCGTAGATGCAGTTATGACTGGTCTTATGGGTGGCGGAGTAATACAAAACAAACAGCGGCCTGAATCTCCTCAGTGCCGCCTGTGTGGCCGCGCCTTCCATTTTTTGTGGTTCATCCATAATGATGATCGGCCTGTTTGCCGCTATCACATCAATTGGTTTCCTGCTGCCGAAATCATCTCTTTCCGAATATATGATGCGGCTCTCCTTACTATTGGCACCTTCTTTCAGTGACGATGTGAAAGCCTGAGTGTTGATTATCATCACATTGATGCCGGCATCGCCAGAGAAGGAGTCGAGCTGCTGAAGGTTGGCGCTGTTGTAGATGAAATATCTTGCTTTTTTACCGTAGTGTTCCATAAAGTGATCCTCAAGCATTCCGAAACTTTTGGCCACACCCTCTCTGATGGCGATGCTCGGCACCACGACAATGAACTTGCTCCAGCCGTAACGCTTGTTCAGCTCAAACATCGTCTTGATGTAAACGTAAGTCTTGCCTGTTCCGGTCTCCATCTCAATGTCAAGGCCGACTCTTCCGAGATCGTGCGAAAGAGTCTTTGACAGAGGAATGTTATTGGATTCCTGAATATCGCGGATGCTCGCGAGAATATCATGGTCTGTGAGCTCTATGTCTGCGTTTCGAAACCCCGCGTAGTCTTCCTCGTAAGTGATCTGCCCGGCGGCATTCTTTCCCAAATCCCTGTGGTACAGAAACCCATCCTGAGACGGCTGTCCCGCAAAAACCGCCACCGTACTCTCCACCGCATCAGTCTGGTACTGCTGTATCTTGAAGTTGAATTTCATTTGCCGAATACTAACGGTGTTTAATACTTTCTTCTAATTCACTAAGTTCCAACATATCTTGTCTGTCTGCTTCTGCGGCATCAAATGCTTTACGTCTTTTATCGAATTTATCATAAATCCGCAAAACTTGTTTTTCCATCTGTTGATTGGAAATGCTTCCTTTTCCAGATAAAACATCTTGTCCCTGAAACGATAGTATGGAGTCAACATTTTTTCTCCAGAAATCAATTGTAAGATCTTTTCGTTCCTTGACACGTAATTCGGCAGATTCCAGAAAGATTGTAACTAACCTGTTCAATTTATCAAGCTCTTCATTAGATAGGTAGTTCTTTGCAATGATAACATCTTGTTTGCGGACAATACACCCTTTCCATGAAGTCAGTCCCATATTCTGCTTTTGAGCATCTGCCCTTTCCATCACAATTTCTGCCGCTGTGTGGTGTGTTACGGCATACAGTAACTTGTTTTGTGTTTCTGCAAAGAACATCTGCGTTGACTTGTCTTCAGCGACATAGTCACTGCTTAATTTGAAAAGGTCTCTCAATTTTTGGTAAAATCTCTTCTCGGATGCGCGTATGTCACGAATTTTCGCTAGCAATTCATCGAAATAGTCAGGTCTTCCATCCGGATTCTTAAGTCGTTCGGTGTCAATGACAAAACCTTTTACCATATATTCGGATAGATTTCTGGTCGCCCATTGTCTGAACTGCGTACCGCGTATCCCTTTTATGCGGTATCCGATGGCTAGCACCATATCCAGAGAATAGTGTTCTACCGGATAAGACTTTCCGTCGGCTGCAGTTGTCAAAATTTCTTTGACAACTGCTTTTTTTTGTAATTCATTCTCCTTTAATACATTGGCTATATGATAGCTGACGGCTTGCTTAGAGGTGGCAAAAAGTTTTGCGATCTGCATCTGACTTAGCCAAACCATTCCGTCCGTACTGATCAAGACAACGGAAGAAAGACCATCATCAGTATTATATATTATGATGTCTGCCTGTTGATCCACATTCTGGCCATTATCCTTAATCTCTTTCATTCTTGTCGATTATAAGCAGTTGTTAAGTTTTTCTTAATAACTTATATGATTCTGCGGAGCGTGTCCTTGCTGTAGGCATTGAATATCTGCTCGAAATTGTCGGCGACCTGATCGGAGGAGAGGGAACTATCGCGCATTATAAAGTAGTATGGCTTGCGTTTGGCGACTTCGGTGATCACGGTCTCGTTCACGTCATCATCGAAGCAGGCGATCAGGTAATCATTGTTCACACTGAACACTTCCTTGCCGGCGATTGTCTTTCTTTCGATTTTCGCCGAGAGCGGAAGGTTGCACTCAAGCATCACCTGGAATAGGAGATCTTCCGGTGTGCGGTCAGGCTTCACGTTGTCATCGAACAGAGTGGCGGCGGAGGATTCTTCCGGAGTGTAATAGACATCCTGCATATTTGAAGTGTCAAGCTTCAGGACACGGAAACCCACGTCGAGTCTTGGACGTTTTGTCTCATTGTCGAACAACCCGCTTTCAGTTTCTTTCGCAGTCTGCTCTTCCAGAATTTTCTTGCCGGCTCGGCGAATGCGTTCCTTGCCGATTTCGCAGATTGTGCTGTAGCCAGATTTGCATGCTTCGCTTTTCTCGTCTGTCAATTCCGGCAACTGTACCATAATATACTTGCGGTTTCCTCCATCTTCCGCATTAAGTTGCATCACAGCGTGGGCGGTAGTGGCGGAACCGGAGAAGAAATCGAGGATTATGGAGTCTTTTTTTGTCCCTATCTGTACAATCTTTGATAATAACCGTAATGGTTTTGGATAATCAAAGAAAGTATGCCCCTCAAAGATTTTCTTTACCTCTTGAGTTGCCTCTTGGGTGTGTCCAACTTCTGTGTTTGGCCACCAAGTCCAAATGTTTTTACCCTCCTTTTCAAATAAAAAAGTTTTTCGGCGTGGAACACCCTTCCCGTCTTTTCCAAACCAAAAACGGCCGTCCTCGCATTGTTTCAAAAACTCGCTTTCAACATTTTTCCAACATTTCCCTTCTGGTGGCAGGTATTTTGCTCCTCCTGGAGTTATAATCTCATACATTTGATTTGGCCTGAATCCTTGGGCTGTAAAGTCACTTGATGCCCATGGACCTCTCGGGTCGTTGTCTGGATTAGAATAATTGGCAGCGTCTTTTTGGCTTAATTGAACTTTATTTATGGCTGAATCTAAAAGATTGATGTCTTTTGAATATAGCAATATGTAATCGTGCGCAGTACTTACTAATTTGCGCATATCAGGAGATGTCCTTCGTTGCCAAATAATACTTGCAATATGATTCCTTTCCCCGAACACCTCATCGCAAACCTTCCTGAGATTCTCCACCTCATTGTCATCAATCGAAATGAATATGACTCCGTCCTCGGTCAGCAAATCTTTAGCGACCGTCAACCTCGGGTAGATCATATTCAGCCAATCCGTGTGGAACCGACCGTTGCTTTCGGAATTGACCTCGTAGTTCTGCAAGACCATATTCCCGTCCTCATCGAACATCCCGCTCTTGTCCTTGAACTCACCAGCGGTCTGGCTGAAATCATCCTCATAGACAAAGTCATTGCCCGTGTTGTACGGAGGATCGATGTAGATCATCTTCACCTTTCCGAGGTAGTCCTCCCGAAGAAGTTTAAGCACCTCAAGATTGTCGCCCTCGATGTAGAGATTCCCAGTGTTGTCAAAGTCCACGCTGCTCTCCATGTCCGGACGAAGAGTCATATTGGTCGGAGTGTTGGCGATCCGAATAGCCTCGCGTTTCCCCGGCCAAGTGAACTGATACCTTTCTTGAGCCCCATCGACAATGCTCTTTGATAGTTCCTGCTTAAGTTTTTCGAAGTCAATCCCTTTACCGATAATGTCCTTCCCGTCCTTGCCCTTCCCCACAATCCTCTCCGTTAGGCAATTCGGAAACAACTTGCCGATCCTCTCAATATTGATATCCGCCATATCTTGAGTATGCATATTCAACTTTTCCATTCCCCAATAATTTGTAGTCGGCCCTCAGCCTAAGTACCGCAGGCGAGGTGCATTGTTCAAAAGTACGAAAAAACTCCGATGAACCGAAATTATTCGCAATACTCCACGCCCGGAACAGACTACCGTGTCAGGTCATACTGATGCTCTTGTATATGACAAACGGGGCCGAAGTGGTCGGGAGACATTCTTTATCGACCCGTGACCACATTGACCCCGTTGTCTTTGGCGTGGTTGCCGTTACCCTATCAGGTTGCCGGTCTTGTCAAGCGGAAGTTCGAACCAGTCGGAGAGCACCTGGTATTCATATGGTACGTACCTATAGCATTGCACGAAGGCTTTGTTGCCGGCCTTTGAATAGAAGATGTCCACGCGCAAGCCCTCTTCGCTGCCGCTTTCAGTCCAGTCGATGCTCGACGGATCAGTCTTAAGGGCTCCGAGTATCTCTTCTTGGCGTTTAGTGGGATAGTATTTGATTTTCAGCTTGTAGCAGATGCCGCTGTCCTTGTCTTTGCGGCATGACTTGAGCATGCAGAAGAGGACTATGCCAAGGATGATAGCGCAGCATCCGAGGATGTTTACCCCTACCGGGGTCTTGCAGATTACGCAGGCGAGGCCTGCAATTATCAGGATTACAGATATGGCGATGTCTTGCGCACTGCGGGTGCGGGAAAATTCTTTGTTCATGATTGCGATTGTCTTAGAGATTGTTTTATGGATGATATCTTCCGTAGCATACGCCCGGAAAGCGAGGCCGTCCAGTGCGGGACAGCTGTTGCTGCCATCTGCAGGGACAATCAGAGCCTGAATTTTCTCAACAAAATGAAATGTGAGGTGGGGGAGAGTGTGCCGGAGACGAATCGGCTGCGCTCTGGGATGAATCCCTGGAGGGCGGCTATGTTGACTACATTTCCGGACTTGATGAAGATCTTGATGTTTCCGGTGCTGCGGCGCGATCCGCTGCTGCGCAGGCGTGCGGACGGGCTGAAATGCTCGGCCGGAGCGTATTCGCAGGGGGAGCCGTAGAGACAGAAGTCATGGTTTTTGACTTCCTGCGGTATCGACTTGTTGTCCTGCCTGATTTCACCGCCCGGCTGCGAGACTGCATTGCTGCATGATGCCTGTATCGCGAGCACGCGACACGAGAGCATCAAGATGCATACAACGAGTATTTTGAGCCACCGGTTCATCCCGGCAAATATACGAAAAGTTCCGTTTCGTGATACGGTCATGTAAGGTTACAGGTATTTCCCTGTCACACTTTCCGGAGTGCGGCTGATTTCATAAGGGCAGCCGTGAGCGACAATGCGTCCGCCCTCGGTGCCGCCTCCCGGTCCCATGTCGATGATGTAGTCGGCACTGCGTATCACGTCAAGGTCATGTTCGATCACTATGACTGTGGCCCCGTGGTCCATCAGGCTTCGGAAAACGTCCATAAGTGTCCGGACATCGGAAGGATGCAGGCCGATGGTCGGCTCATCGAACACGAAGACTGAGTCTTGCTGTCCGCGCCCCATCTCGCTGGCGAGCTTGAGCCTCTGAGCTTCGCCGCCGGAAAGGCTCGGAGTCTGCTCTCCAAGGGTGAGGTATCCGAGTCCGAGGTCGCGGAGAACCTTCAGTCTCTGACTTACCAGACGAAGGTCTCCGCAGGCATTGAGGGCCGAATTGACATCCATGTCCATCAGTTCCGGAAGGGAGTGGAACTCGCCAGCGGAGTTCTCGCGCCTGATGCTGTACGCCGCTCGGCAATATCTGGAGCCGTGGCAGTCGGGGCAGGTTATGTCCACGTCCGGAAGGAACTGGACATCAAGGCTTATCGACCCCGTGCCGTCACATGTCGGGCAGCGCAGGCGTCCCGTGTTGTATGAGAAGTCCCCGTCCTTGAGGCCGCGGGCCTTGGCATCCGGGGTGGCGGCGAAGACTTTGCGGAGTTCGTCATGGATGTTGGCATAGGTGGCGACGGTGGAGCGCACGTTGATCCCGATGGGGGAGGCGTCGATTAGTTTGACCAGCCTGATGCCTTCGGCCTCGACGCTCTTGACGTGAGAGGGGAGCTTGCCGCCGGAGATGTTGGCCTGCAGGGCGGGGATGAGGCTTTCCAGCACCATGGTCGTCTTGCCGGAACCTGAGACTCCCGTGACCACAGTCAGGCGTCCCTTTGGGATTCTGACCTCCAGCGGCTGCACGGTGTGGACGGGGCCCGTGGACATGGAGATTGTCCCGTATTTGAACGTCTCACTTTCATCTCTGCGTTGTAGCGGGATTTCTTCTCTTCCGGCAAGGTAAGGGCCGATCTTGGAGTCGGGGTCGTTTTCTATACCTGATATGCTACCTTGGGCGATGACTTCTCCGCCCTGCGAACCGGCACCGGGCCCCATCTCGATCATCCAGTCGGCGCGGGACAGGACCTGCGTGTCGTGGTCCACAAGGATCACGGAGTTGCCGTCTTCGACCAGGTCGTCCATGACACCGCACAGGCCTTCAAGGTTGGCCGGATGCAGGCCTATGGACGGTTCGTCAAGCACATAGAGCACCCCGCTGGTGCGGTTGCGCACAGCCCTGGAGAGCTGCATGCGTTGCCTTTCTCCTGTGGAGAGGGTGGAGGCGGAGCGGTCGAGGGTAAGGTAGCCCACGCCCAGGTCAAGCAGCCTTCTGGAGCACTCGATGAAGGATGCGCAGATGTTCTCTCCCATGGGGCGCATCTCTTCCGGGAGGGAGGTCGGGACGTTCCTGACCCATTCCACGGCTTGGGTCAGGGTCAGCGTGCAGATGTCGGCAAGGTTTTTTCCCATGATGAGCGGGGCGCGCGCGGCATCGGAGAGTCTCGTACCGTGGCAGTCGGGGCAGATGCCGGTCTTGAGGAAACGTTCCACGCGCTTCATGCCCTTCTCGTCCTTGACTTTCGCGAGGGCGTTCTCTACCGTATAAGTGGCATTATAGTAAGTGAAGTCCAGCTCGGCGGCATCGTTGGAGCCCTTGGCCTTGTAGAGGATGTGCTTTTTGATTGCCGGGCCGTGCAGGACGATGTCCTTTTCCTTGTCCGTAAGGTCTTTGTACGGGACGTCGGTGCGCACTCCCATGGCGCGGCAGACATCTTTCATCAGCGACCACATCAGGGTGTTCCATGGGGCTACGGCGCCCTGGTCGATGGTGAGGTTCTCGTCCGGGATGAGGGTCGATTCATCCACAGTCCGCACTGTCCCGGTGCCATCGCACTTGCGGCATGCCCCCTGCCCGTTGAAGGAGAGTTCCTCGGCGGACGGGGCATAGAAGTGCGCTCCACACTCCGGGCAGACCAGTTCCTTTCCGGCAGCTACGAGCAGGGTGGGAGGGAGATAGTGCCCCTTGGGGCAGCGGTGGCTCGCGAGACGGGAGAACATCAGCCTGAGGCTGTTGAGAAGCTCGGTGCCGGTGCCGAAAGTGCTCCTGATTCCCGGGATGCCCGGTCTCTGGTGCAGGGCCAGAGCGGCTGGCACGTACAGGACCTCGTCCACATCAGCCTTGGGGGCCTGTGTCATGCGGCGTCTTGTATAGGTGGAGAGTGATTCCAGATAGCGGCGCGACCCTTCAGCATACAGCACCCCGAGAGCAAGGGAAGACTTGCCGGAACCGGACACTCCGGCTATCCCGACTATCTCCCCGAGAGGGACATCGACGTCAATATTCTTGAGGTTGTGGACCCGCGCTCCGCGGACCAGTATCTTGTCAGGTTTCTTGTCCATAATCAGCGCGAAGATAGAAAATATTCACAGAAGGTGTCCGAGGAAGCGGGCCTTGTCGGGGTCGGTCATGCCGCGGCGGGCGGCATAGTCGTCGACCGTCTTCTGGCTGACTCTCCGGATCTCCGGATATGACGCTTCCGGGTGGATGAATATGAGGCCGCAGATGCTGGCGTCCGGAACCATGGCGCAGCTGTCCAGAAGTGTGATGCCGAGCTCTTCCGAACCGGGAAGGAGCCTGAGGATGTCCCTTTTCAGAGTATGGTCGGGACAGCTTGAGTAGCCCGGTGCCGGACGGATGATCTTCGCCTTCTCGAACCCCTCCGGCAATTCTTGTCTGATATGTGCACTGAGCCATTCCGATGCGGCCTCCGCCAAAGTCAAGCGTACAGAGCGTGTCAGCATGGGCCCGTATTCCGTGTTGCATGAGGGGCAGCCGCAGTTGTCTGGATGGCCCTGAGAATGAACGCTCAGCGCGAACATCCCCATCGGTGAGTCGAAGCCATATTTTTCGGGCGGGACGAAATCGGCGAGCGACCGTCCCCCTTCTTGACGGAACATCGGAAGCCTGAAGTCCCGGGAGACGATGTCGTCTCCCTCGCTATGGCAAGCGTCAAATCTTACACAAATCTTTATCCGGCAAGCGTTTTCCGCCTTGAGACGTTTGATTTCTTTCAGCGCATCGGCGCGCAGCCGCTCGAACTCTTCCCGGGCCTCCGCACTCTTTATTCCCCAGATTGCCGCGAAAAGGTTCCAGTCAAGGAACGGTTCGACTTCGTCTATGCTCAGCCGTCTGGCCTTGATGTCACCGAAAGGCTGTCCGTCTATGAAACTTGATGCCGGGAACGGCTCCGTTGCATCAGCTTGACCTTTATGCCGCGAACTCTGGAGATACAGTTCGCGAAGCTGCTCCTGCTTCTGATGTTCGGATTTTTCGCTTGTCTCCCTGTCTGTCACAAGCTGGTTGGCCAGGACAGCGCTTGCGGAGGCATCGCTGGCGTAAAAGACATGGGAGTAGAGCGGAGCAAGTTTCACTGCCGTGTGCAGCGCAGAGGCGGCGGCCCCACCGACGAGCAGGGGAGTGTCCATCCCTCGGGAGTTCATCTCCCTGCAGAGCTCTTCCATCTGGTGGAGCGACGGGGTGATAAGCCCGCTGACCCCTATAAGGTCAGCCGAGGTCTCCAGTGCCTTCTGCAGAATCTCCTCTTTCGGCACCATGACCCCGAGGTCGATGACCTCGAAACCGTTGCAGTTCAACACTATCCCGGTTATGTTCTTCCCGATGTCATGCACGTCTCCCTTGACTGTGGCGAACACGATCTTCGGTTTCTTCACTTCCGGTCCTTCAACCTCTTCTTCGATGTAAGGTTGGAGCAGCGCGACGGCGTTCTTCATGGTCTTGGCGGACTTGACGACCTGCGGCAGGAACATCTTCCCCTCGCCGAACAGTTCCCCGACCTTGGCCATTCCGCTCATCAGCGGACCGTCTATGATCTGCACAGGCTTATCGTATTTTCCAAGGCACTCCTCGATGTCCCTTTCCAATCCAGAGGAATCACCTTTCACAAGCGCACGCATGAGCCTTTCCTCCGGAGTGGAGGCGCTGTCCACGTGGAAACCGGTTTCTGCGGGGATGCCATTGGCGGCAGCGGCAGCCTTGGACTCCAGTATCTTGGAAGCCAGGTCGATCAACCTCTCTGTGGCTCCGGGATCGGAGTCCAGAATCACATCCTCCACGCAGCGGAGCAGCCCCGGCTCAATCTCGTCATAGACCTTGAGCATCCCGGGATTGACAATTCCCATGTCAAGCCCGGCAGCGATGGCATGGTACAGGAAAACCGAGTGCATGGCCTCCCGCACCTCATTGTTTCCCCTGAACGAGAACGAAAGGTTGGAGATGCCTCCCGAGGTGCGGCAGCCGGGCAGGTTGGCCTTTATCCATCTCACCGCCTCAATAAAATCCACCCCGTAGCGCGCGTGCTCCGGGATGCCCGTGCCCACAGGGAGAACGTTAACATCGAAAATGATGTCCGATGGACTGAACCCGACCTTGCCGGTCAACAGAGAATAGGCCCTGCTGCAAATCTCCACTTTCCTGTCATAGCTGGTGGCCTGTCCCTGCTCATCGAATGCGATCACGATCACCGCCGCACCCAAGGCCTTGATTTCACGGGCTTTTTGCAGAAACGCATCCTCTCCTTCTTTGAGTGAAATCGAGTTGACGATACTCTTGCCCTGAGTGTTTTTGAGCCCCGTGACCAGAGTATCCCAGTGCGAAGAGTCGATCATTATGGCGGCCTTGGCGACTGCCGGGTCGTTGGCGACGTAGCGGAGGAATTTTTCCATCTCCAGACGCGAATCAAGCATCGCGTCATCCATGTTGATGTCTATTATGTCCGCCCCGTTCTCGATCTGCTGGGCCGCGATCTGCAGTCCCGTCTCGTAGTCGCCGGCGGCGATGAGCTTCGCGAACTTGCGCGAGCCGGCCACATTGGTCCTCTCTCCGACATTGGTGAAATTGCGATTCCTGTCCACGGTGACACTCTCCAGGCCGCTGACGTGCAGGGCGTTGTCGGGGGCGGGGATGTGCCTCGGAGAAATACCCCTTACTGCCTCCGCCATGGCCTTTATGTGCTCGGGAGTGGTGCCGCAGCAGCCTCCCGCTATGTTTACAGAGCCTGCCATGGCCATTTTGCGTACCGCTTCGGCCATTTGGGAGGGAGTCTCATCGTATTCGCCCATCTCGTTCGGCAGCCCGGCGTTGGGATAACAGCTGACGGCGCAGTCCGCCCATGTGGCCACATCGGCAATCAGGGGAACCATGTCCTCCGCGCCGAGCGAGCAGTTGAGTCCGAAAGAGAACGGGGAGCAGTGCTGTATGGAGCGGTAGAACGCCTCCATCGTCTGCCCAGTGAGCGTGCGCCCGCTCCTGTCGCTCATCGAGGCCGATACCATGACAGGGATACCGGAGGCCTCGGGGATGCGGCTGAGCGCGTACAGCGCGGCTTTGGTGTTGAGCGCATCGAAGCAGGTCTCAAACAGAAGCAGATCGGCTCCGCCCTTGATCAGTCCCCTCATCTGCACCTCGAAAGCCGCAGCCATCTCATCGAAAGAATAAGGCCTGAAAACAGGGTCTGACATGTCCTGTGCAAGCGAAAGCGATTTGCTTGTCGGGCCGACACTCCCTGCGACCCATACTTTTCGGGGCGCTTCATCGGCTGCCTTCCGCGCTATACGCGCCGCAGCTTCGGCCATCTGTCTGGCCTTGTCGGAGAGCCCGTATTCGGATTGGGAGATGCTGTTGGCGCTGAATGAGTTGGTGGTGATCATGTCCGCTCCGGCCTCGATATATGCCGAGTGGATACGGAGGATGGCCTCCGGGGCTGTGAGGTTGAATGACTCGCTGTTGCCCTGGAGACCGTTGCGCTGGAGCATGGTTCCCATGGCTCCGTCAAGTATGAGTATGCGTTTTGAAAGTTCTGCCTTTATATCTTGCATCTTGTGTTGTCTAAAAACATTCCCGGAGGATTCCGATGATGTTGGCTGACTTGCCCATGGTGTAGAAGTGTACTCCCGGGACTCCGTGGGCGAGAAGATCCTTGCACTGCGCCGTGGCCCATTCCTGGCCTATCCGGTATACGGCCTGCCTGTCGTCCTGATGTGCGGCGATTTCGCTCGTGAGTTCGTGCGGGATGTCGATGGAGAACGATTCCGGGAGCAGTTTCACCTGCCTCGGGGTGGAGATGGGCTTAAGTCCCGGGATTATAGGGACATTGATGCCGGCTTCCCGGCAGCGGCCCACGAAATCGTAGAACACCTTGTTGTCGAAGAACATCTGGGTGGTGATATAGTCTGCGCCGGCATCGACCTTGCGCTTGAGGTTGGCGATGTCGTCATCGAGGTTGGGCGCCTCGAAATGCTTCTCAGGGTAGCCCCCGACCCCGACCTTGAAAAATCCTTCGCAACTGTTGTCTTTCTCGAAGCGGCGGATGGCCTCCACCAGTTCGCTCGCGTGGGTGTAGCCGCCCGGGACAGGGGAGAAGCGCTTCTCTCCTGTGAGGCAGTCACCGCGCAGCGCCAACACGTTGCTGAGCCCCATGAACTTGAAGTCCTGCAGCTGGAACTCTATCTGCTCGGCGCTCAGTCCACCGCATATCAGGTGAGGGACGACGTCCACCTTTAACTCGGACTGGATGGCCCCACATACCGCCGTCTCGCTGACGCGGCGGCGAACCAGACGCTTCTTGTAGCTGCCGTCTGGCTGCTCTTCGTAGACCACCTCATCCCGGTGGCAGGTCACATTTATATGCTTTGGCTTGAACTCGATGAACGGCCTGATGTCATCGAGGAGTTCAGCCTTTGTCATCCCTGTCAGAGGCGGGACTATCTCAAGTGAGGGGTATTGCTTCATTTTCTATATCGCTGCGAAAGCCTGGTCGAGATCGGCGATGATGTCGTCGATATTCTCGATCCCTATGGAGAGCCTGACTGTTGTCGGTGTGATGTGCTGCTGCTCAAGTTCTTCGGGAGACATCTGCGAGTGGGTGGTCGTGGCCGGGTGGATCACGAGGCTCTTGACATCCGCCACGTTGGCCAGAAGGGAGAAGATCTTGAGGCTGTCGATGAACTTCCATGCATCCTGTCGGGTTCCCTTTATCTCGAAAGTGAAGATTGAGCCTCCGCCGTTCGGGAAGTATTTCTGGTACAGGGCATGGTCGGGATGTGTCGGGACGGCCGGATGATTGACCTTGGCCACCTTGGGATTGTGCTCAAGATATTCCACCACCTTGAGGGCGTTCTGCACGTGGCGTTCGATGCGGAGCGGCAGCGTCTCGGTACCTTGGAGCAGGAGCCATGCGCTGATCGGGCTGATGCAGGCTCCGGTGTCGCGGAGTATCACGGCCCTCACTCTTGTCACGAATGCTGCCGGCCCCGCCACGTCCGCGAACACAGCCCCGTGATAGCTCGGATCAGGCTTGGCGAGCGTCGGGTACCTGTCCGGAGTCTTTTTCCAGTCGAACTTGCCCCCGTCCACGATGACTCCGCCGAGGGTGGTGCCGTGGCCGCCGATGAACTTGGTCGCCGAGTGTACGACGATGTCGGCCCCGTGCTCTATGGGCCTTATCAGGATAGGGGCGAACGTGTTGTCAACTATGAACACGATCCCGTGCCTGTGGGCGACCTCGGCTATGCCGTCGAGGTCGGTGACGTCGGAGTTGGGGTTGCCGAAAGTCTCGGCATAAATCACTTTAGTGTTCGGCCTTATGGCATCTTCAAGGGCCTTGAGGTCGTTGACCTTGACTATGGTGTTGGAGATCCCCTGTGTCGTCAGGGTGTGGGTGATCAGGTTGAATGAGCCTCCGTACATGTTGTCGGCGGCGACGATGTGGTCGCCCTGCTGGAGGACGTTCTGGAGGGCGTAGGTGACAGCTGCGGCACCGGATGCCACTGCGAGCGCGGCGACTCCTCCTTCGAGTGCAGCTATCCTCTTCTCGAACACGTCCTGTGTGGTGTTGGTGAGCCTGCCGTAGATGTTACCGGGGTCTCTGAGTGCGAAGCGGTCGGCGGCGTGCTGGCTGTTATGGAATACGTATGATGTTGTCTGATAGATAGGTACGGCGCGGGCATCCGATACGGGGTCTGCCGTCTCTTGGCCTACATGGAGGGCCAGCGTGTCGAGGTGGAGTTTCTGTGTGCTCATTCTTTTTCTCGTTTTTGTAGTTGCAAAGTTCATTCTTTGGGATAAATTATCCAAGCGTTTTTCAGAATTTAGAAAAATTGTCTATATTTGCAGGTGTGGCAGGTAGATTGTTCTATGGCGCTCAACTCCTGCCGTATTTGGCCGGAAAAATATTCCGTATGATAGATGAAAAGGATGTCGAGATCCTGAGATTGCTTCAGGACAATGCCGATTTGACAAACAAGGAGATTGCCGCCAAGGTGCACCTGTCTCCAACTCCGGTATTCGAGAGGGTGAAAAGACTGAGAACCCAGGGATATATCAAGAAATTAGCGGCCGTGCTCGATGCTGACAAACTTGACTGCTCATTCATGGCCTTCTGCTATATCAAGCTCAAGCAGCACACTTTCGACAACGCCAAACGGCTCATGGACGCGGTGGCGCAGATAGACGAGGTCGCGGAGTGCTACAACATCTCCGGGGACTACGACTTCCTGATGAAGGTATATGTCTCGAGCATGAAAGACTATCAGCGCTTTGTCCTGAGGATCATGGGTGACCTTGACTGCATAGGAAGTCTCAACAGTTCTTTCGTGATGGGTGTGGTCAAAGACACGTTCGGCGTCCCTGTCCATCTGAGACAATAAGGCACATTGTCCACGGTGCGGCGATGACATGCCTGTGGATGAAGCCGCAGATCAGATAAATCTTTTCTGTTCTTCGGAGTATGTGTAACCGGCTGCTTTGAGTTTGGCTTCGAGAGCGGCCTTGTCCTCGTGATAGTAGTCACAGACGGCGTCAAGGCTGTCGAACATGTTGTCCCTCAGGAGGAAATTGATCGCCGAGACGAGCATCGGCATGTCATTCTGCGGAAGATGGTCCATCTTGCATCATTGTTTCAAGTTTGTCTATGGCGGACTGCAGGTCGGCTTTGAAGTTTGTGTGCTCCATGAGGAACCCCTCTTTCCCGCCGGACAGCGCGCGGTATAGGTCCTTGTTCATCTCCATCGCATACGAGGCCACGGCCGATTCTATCTCGTCCCGCTGAGTGGGGCTGGTTGAATATTCGTAGACCCTGTATTTCTGATGGAAGATGCAGTAGGCCGACTCGACCGCATCCCGGCTGATTCTGTTGTCCATTTGTTGCGCAAAAGTAACAAAAAGTTGCGGATGCCGCGGATGGCTATTTGATTTTTCTGTAGAAACTGCCGCTCTGGCCTTTTATGTGGTATTCCTTGGTAGTGTTCCATGTCTCATTTCCGGAGAATATACGGGTCTGGTCTGTAGTCCTGATATATTCGTTGCCATACCTGTCCACAAAGATATCCCCCTGCGAGGATGCGCTGACTCCTTGTGAGGATGCTCCCCCGACAATAGCACCTATTAGAGCAAGCACAGCCAGGACAGCAAGTGCGAGCCACCAGAAATGCTTTATGACGAAAATGCCGAGGCTGAATGTCGGGACGGCGAGCAGCAGGCCAGTAATTATGCAGCCTACCACCGATAACCAGCCTATCGGACCCCCGAGCAAGCCGTCGATGACCAGCAGATAAAACGATGCCAGAACCATCGAGGACAATATCCCAGTGTAGACCAGAGCCAAGGAATATTTGAGGATGCTCTCATCCAGCATCTCGCTGGAGCACAACTCCCTCAGCATCGGCATCATCTTGCTGACGGACAATGCCAGTCCGGCGGATGCGACCAGCAGGACAAAGAAGCGGGCCGCCTTGCGCCAGCCTTCTTTTTCGTGAAAAACGCTTCCCCAAAGCGTTAGGGCAGCGCAGATGAAAGGGATGATAAGGGTGATAGCCGTATTGATCATAATGTTTCGATAGTTTGTCAAATATAAGGATTTTTTTGTCCGTGTGAAAAAACTTGGCAAAGATCCTGAAATTCCAGCCGGCATCACCCTTGCTTATCCGGCAGATAATCCCTATCTTTCAAAGTCAAAATGCTGTACAATGAAAAAATTGTTTTTTGCTCTTGCGCTGACCGTCATTTCCGCCATTTCCGCACGCTCGCAAGTTGTCATCCTCAACGACAATCTGCTCTCCGCCCGAATGACTGAAGTCAAGGTAGCAGTCCTTGACTCCTTGACAAACGAGCCGGTGGCCTTTGCCTCAGTCTACGTGATTCCAGCCAAGGACACTACCATCACCAACTTCACCCTTACGGACGACAAGGGGGCCGCGAAACTGGAAGAAGTGCCGTTCGGCAGTTACACCTTCCACATCGAGATGATGGGCTACAAGCCGTACGTCAAGCAGCTGTATTTCAGGGACAGGACAATGGATCTCGGGCAGGTGCGCCTCCGGCAGGACGAGGCCTTCCTCAAGGCCGCCGTGGTCTCAGATGTCGGCAATCCCATCGTGGTCAAGAAAGACACCGTGGAGTTCAACGCAGCCTCCTACCAGGTCGGCACCAACGCCATGCTCAAGGATCTCATCCGCCGCATGCCGGGCATGGAGATAACCGAGAACGGCAAAGTGAAGTTCAACGGTGAGGAGATAGACAAGCTTACCGTTGGCGGACGCACTTTCTTCTTCAACGACCAGTCAACAGCACTCAACAACCTCCCGGCAGCCGTGGTAGACAAGATCCGTGTGATCGACCGCGCTTCCGAAGCATCGCGCGCCACGGGAGTGGAGGACGGCTCGCGGGAAAAGGTCCTGGATGTAGCCCTCAAAAAAGAATACGAGCAGGGCTGGTTCGGCAACGTCGGTCTCATAGGCGGCACGACGCTCGCCGCAGGGCAGGACGAGCCCTTGAGAGACAATCGCGGCATGCTCTTCAGCAGCAACGCCCTCGCTTCAGCCTATAACGAGAAAGACCAGATCACCGTGATCGGCAATGCCCAGAATGTCAATGATTCCAACGCCACCATCGTGTTCGTCAGTTCCGACGGGACCACCTCGTCGCCGAACCAGGGCCTGTCCACTTCAGCACAGCTGGGAGTCAATGCCAATACCTCACGCATCAAAGACGTGGAGACCACCGTGGCCGCGAACTACAAATATGCCGACATTGACTCCGGCAGCAGGCGGGAACGTACCACCTTCCAGCAGGACGGGGACATCGTGAGCCTCCAGGAAAACAGCGGCAAGCAGTACAACCAGTCCTTCACAGCCAATGCCGAGATGAAAAAGGAAAAGGGGGACGTCTGGTTCCACGTCAGCCCGCAGATAAAATACGGCAAGACCGATACATTCGGACAGACATCTTCCTCGACCGGCATCGGAGACCAGAGACTCAACAATTCCGAAGGCAGCACCCGTGATTTCTCAACCAGCCGCAGCGCAGCGCTAAGCTCCGATGTGACGTTCCGCAACCTTTTCGGGGCAAAAGGCCGTTCGCTCCGCCTCTATCTCACAGGCGACTATTCTGACGAGGGTGGGGAGAGCTACGAGAACTCCGTGCTCAAATCCGCCTCCGGTGAGGAAAGCCGCAATCTCGGGTACATCAACGACGAGAAGACATACTCCGCAGGCGGTTCTCTGCGATATGTCGAGCCGCTCGGCACGAAGTGGAAAATCACCGCTTCCGCCCAGCTCAACCTCTCCAGACGCAGCAGCAAGCGTGACGCATCGGACGCAGCAGGCCGCAACGACTACTATTCGTCCAGTTCCAATTCAAAATACATAGCCCAGAACTACGACCTGACAGCACAGTATACTTTCAGCGGGCGCAGTTTCCTGTCGCTGGGTGCCAAGGCCAGTGGAATGCTCAACGAGACCCGGTCCCGAAGCTACGGGATCGATGCCGTGACCGGAGAAGGGGAGTGGAACTGGTTCGTGGCTCCGACCATGAATTTCCAGTTCAGCCGGGGGAGCAGCCGCCTGTATTTCTCCATCTACGGCTACAACCAGAGGCCTTCATCCTCCAACATGCGCCCTGCTCTGGACATCTCCAACCCTTCAAGCCTGCGAGTCGGCAACGTCTACATGCGCCCCTCGTTCACCACTTCCGCCAGTGGAAGCTGGAGTGTCAACAACCGGGAGCGTTTCTCCACCCTTATGATCTACTGGTTCGGCAACCTCGGCTCGTCACCGCTTACTTCAGCCCAGTGGTATGATGCCTCCGGCATCCTGTACTCGATCCCTGTGAACTCACGCCGTCCGAGCCTTGTCACGCAGTTCAACGGCAGCTATACGACCCCGCTTGACAAGGACAGGGTATGGTCGCTCACCCTTGGCCTGTCCGGGACGTATTCCTCTTCGACAGGATATCAGGCGAGCGGTGCGCTGGAGGGGCTGGATAAGGACAGTTTTGACTATTCTTCGTTCATGGAGAAGTTCTGGGGCAGCCCGGACGGAGACCATTTTTACGGCGGGCAGAGCGGGTTCAATGAGAACAGGACCAGCACTTTCGGGCCGGACGCGCGCATTTCCGTCAAGTACAACCGCGAGAGATTTTCATTCAGCCTCGGAGCAGGCAGTTCCGGACGGATTTCACATTACTCACTTTATCCGGAGATCAGCCTGAAGACACTGGATACCGACATCAACGCCCGGGGCTCTTACACGACCAGGCACGAGTTCGAGTTCAGCAGCGATGTCAGCTATACGTTCTACAACGGCTACGCCGACGGGTTCGGGGAGCCGGAGTGGAGATGGAACATCGGAATATCCAAAAACATAGGCGCGTTCACCTTGGATCTTACAGTGCATGACATCCTCGACAGCGCGCGCAACCTCTCCCATACCGTCAACTCTAACTATGTGGAAGACAGCTACCGTCTGATCACCGGCAGATACGCCATGTTCGGAGTCAAATGGAATTTCGGCAAGATGAACGCCGCCCACAGCCGCCGGGCCCAGGAGGCCGCATGGAATATGGCTTTCTAGACAATATTCATTATTTTTGTGAGTTAAAAACACTCACATAATGAAAAAACACTTGATCTTGGCCGCACTTGCCATCTCGGCGCTCGCGGCCTGCACCCATGAACAAAGCGGCTCTGTCGGCGCACGCACCGGCGCGCTTGACAGTTCGCTTTGGGACAGTTCACAATGGATTTCGGCCGCCGATGCTCCGGTGGTGGACAGGATAGTCACCAACGGCGCCACAGAAAGGGCCGCAGACGGGGCCAGCTGGTTCGTAAGCGAAGTGACCAATCCCAAAAAAGTGACGCGTGCCGTCTGGATGACGAGCGGACTCGGGGTTTACCGGATATTTCTCAACGGTTCAGAAATCGGGGAGGAGATTCTCAAACCGGGCTTCACCCACTATCAGAAGACCAAGTTGTCTTTCACCTACGATATCACCGATGCTTTCAAGAAAGGCAGTGAAGAAGTCAACCAACTTTCCGCCCAGCTCACTCCGGGCTGGTGGGCAGACAAAATTGTCACCCCGAAATACCATGAGGGCATGGTGGGGCGCAAGACCGCGTTCCGGGGAGTGTTGCAGTTGACTTACGGCGACGGCAGCACGCAGGTGTTCGGGACGGACTGTTCCAATTGGAAAGCAGGCGTGGCAGGTCCTGTCACACATGCCGACATATTCGACGGAGAGGAGTACGATGCCCGCATACCGCAGGGCTACCTGACCCCGGAGAAATTATCGGTTCCGGAGCCGAATACCGAGTTCCATGGAGAGATTATCCCGTCCGACGGAGCCGAAGTCTACATTCGCCGCGACCTTACCCTCAAGCCGCAGCAGGCTTATATCTGGAGTGAAGTCTCCGGAGCCAAAGACAAGGAATACGGCAAGGTCGTGATCTCCAGGACGTACAAACCAGGAGAGGAGATGACTGTCACACCTGGCGAGAACCTTGTCATCGACTTCGGACAGAACTGTGCCGGTGTGCCGGAATTCGAGTTCTCCGCAGCCGAGGGGACAGTGCTCACTTTCCTCCCGGCAGAACTTCTGAACGATGGCAACGGAGCCACTTCCCGTGGAATGGACGGCCCGGAGGGAAGCGTTCACCGGACCAACTTGCGAACCCCGGAGAGCGGCATGAGACTTGTCTACACCTTCGGCCCTCAGAAATCTTACGCAGTTTATCATCCTTCCTGCACTTTCTTCGGCTACCGCTACGCTTCGGTGAGCGCGACCGCCGAAGTCAAGATACGCACAGTCGTGACTCTCCCGGTAAGTTCCATCACACAGGAGATGGAGACCGGACAGATCACCACCGGCAACGAACTCGTCAACAAACTCATTTCCAACACTCTCTGGGGTGAGAGATCAAACTATCTCTCTGTGCCTACCGACTGCCCTCAGCGCAACGAGAGACTGGGGTGGACGGCTGACACTCAAGTGTTTGCTGAAACAGGAACATTCTTCGCAAACACGGACAACTTCTTCCACAAGTGGACTCGTGACCTGCGTGATACCCAATCTCCGACGGGGGCATATCCGGGAGTGGCACCGCTTGCCCAGTACGGAGCAAGCAGCCACGAGATGATGAGGCTCGGCTGGGCCGATGCCGGAGTGATCGTGCCGTGGGTCATCTGGAGGCAGTTCGCAGACAGCCGGATCATCGATGAGAACTGGGATGCAATGGTCAAGTATATGCACCATGTCAACGAGACCCGCTACGACCATGTTGCCCTCAGTGGCGAAAACGGCAATTACCAATGGGGTGACTGGCTCAGCTACGAGCCACTCGAAAGCCGCGGGTTCGGCATCTACGAGAATGGTGACAACAGCAAGAAGATCCTCCGCAAGGAAGCCATAGAATATTGGAACTACCTGGGAGCCTGCTACTGGGCTATGGATGCCGGGATGATGGCTGACATGGCAAGGGCGACGGGCCGTCCTTCCGGAGACTACGAGATCATGGCTGCCAAAGCCAAGTCTTACCTCAAAGAGCGTTTCCTTGACGGCAAGGGCAATTTCAAGACAGCGATTTTCAACACCATGCAGACACCGGCCCTGTTCGCCCTCAAGAACTCGCTTGTGGACGGCGAGGCCAGAGAGAACATGATCGCACGCCTCCGCAGGAACTTCGAAGACCACGGCAACTGCCTGCAGACAGGCTTCCTCGGCACGTCCATCCTGATGTCCACACTGACAGACAACGGCATGGCCGACATCGCCTATGAGCTTCTCTTCCAGCGGAAGAACCCGAGCTGGCTGTATTCTGTAGACAACGGCGCAACTACAATCTGGGAACGTTGGAACAGTTACACCCTCAGCGACGGGATGGGCCCGAAGGACATGAACAGTTTCAACCATTACGCCTACGGCTGCGTGTGCGAGTGGCTTTGGAACACGGCTGCCGGCATCGAGGCAGACACGGCAGAACCGGGCTTCAAGCACATATTGATGAAACCTGTCCCGGACCGCAGGCTCGGACATCTCAAAGCCGAGTACAAATCCGCCTCCGGCCTGATCCGCAGCGAATGGAAATATGAAGGGGAGACCTGGATATGGGACTTCACCATACCTCAAGGCTGCACCGCCACAGTATCCCTGCCTGACGGCAGTGCTCCGGCGGAGTACGGTGAGGGCGACCATTCAATAAGACTTACACTTTAGCACATCAGCATATATGAGATTCAAAGGCATCCTGTGCGCGCTGTCCCTGCTTGTTGCGGGGACAGCCGCTTATGCTTCTGCTCCGCAGAACCCTGAGAGGCAGTACACATTCGACCAGGGATGGGAGTTCCGGCTGTGCACCGACAGAGACGAAGTCCAGTCTCTTGTGAAATCATCCGGCGGGGCGGATTTCCGTCCTGTACAGATTCCGCACGACTGGAGCGTCGAGCTTCCTTTCGATACGAAGGCAGGCGGAGCCGCCGGCTATCTGCCAGGCGGGTTGGGCCTGTATGTCAAGGAGTTCACACTTCCGGCATCAATTGCAGATGCCAGCAGGATAAGCATCGTCTTCGACGGAGTATATCACAAAGCCACGGTGTGGCTGAACGGGCATGAGCTCGGCAGGCATGACTATGGTTATACAGATTTCACGTTTGACCTGTCCAGACACCTGAAGCGCAAGGGGGTGAACCGCCTTGCCGTCTTTGTGGACATGGAACAGCAGTCGCGCTGGTACACGGGTGCCGGTATCTATCGCCACGTGTGGCTCAAGACTTCCGGTAAGGTGCATATCCGACACAATGGCCTGTGGGTGAGGCCGTCGGCTGACGGGAATGTGGAGATCACAACTCAAGTGGACGGTGGTAGACGCTACCGGCTCGAACATACAGTCTATGGCCCTGACGGGGAACAGGTTGCCAACACGGGTAACAACTCGCTGAAAGTTGAGAATCCGCAGCTGTGGAGTCCTGATTCGCCTATTCTTTATTCACTCAAGACCGTGGTCTATGATGCTTCGGGGAAACCGTCAGATGAAGTTGTGACCAGGTTCGGTTTCCGTGACGCACGCTTCGAGGCTGCTACCGGATTCTGGCTCAACGGCACCAACATCAAGCTCAAGGGAGTCTGCCTGCATCAGGATGCCGGCAGTCTGGGTGTCGCCGTGCCGGACGAAGTTTGGGCTCGCCGACTGAGAACACTCAAGGAGATAGGCTGCAACGCTGTGCGCTGTTCTCACAACCCGCCTTCGCCGGAGTTCCTCGATCTTTGCGACGAGCTGGGATTTCTGGTGATAGATGAGGCTTTTGACAAATGGAAGTCCGGCTATTATGAGGCTTCTTTTGATGAACGCGCCAGGCAGGACATCACCGATATGGTTCTCCGTGACCGCAACCATCCGTCTGTAATCGTGTGGAGCATCGGAAACGAGGTCACGGAAGCACTGCTTGAAAGCGACGAGGGAGTGGAGAGAGCCCGCTTCCTTAATGATATAGTCAAGACTCTCGACCCGACACGTCCTACGCTGGTCGCCTGCCAGAGCAAGTTCGCGGACAAGTTCGGAGACGTGACGGATCTTGTGGGGTACAACTATATGGAACCGAGGATGATAGAGGATCATAAACGTCACCCTGAGAGGAAAATGCTCGTAACGGAGGCCTTCCCTTATTATTCTGGTCTGAGAGTGGACAATGTCAGGGATTTTGTGGAGCTGAATCCGTGGAACTTCGTGGAGGACAACCCTTTCATCGCGGGCTCATTTGTCTGGGCCGGAGTGGACTACCTCGGGGAATCCGCCCCATGGCCCGCCAAGGGCTGGTGTTCTTCTCCTTTCGACATCACGATGAAGGAGAAGCCGCAAGCTGCATTCTATCACCCGGCATGGACTCCGGACAGAGATTACCTTAAGCTTGTCGTCCGCGACAACTGCTTCGACCAGCCGGCCGGCAAGGACCACTGGCAGTATCCGCCTATGGACGACACCTGGGATCTTCCGTATATTGACGAGCGCTGTGTCGAGGTCCGCTGCTACACTACCTGCGATTCTGTAAAATTTTATTTCCCGATGTGGAGCAATCCGCAGATGCCTCTGAAAACGCGTGTCACTGCTGACTATCCTGATCATTGCATCAAGGTACAGCTTCCTGCCAAGAGGGGGAAAATCCTCGCAATCGGCTACAAGGGAGGGAAGGAGGTCATGCGTGACTCGCTTGTCAACCACGGTCCTGTGGCTGGTGTCAGACTTGACGCTGATTACGATCTGCTGGATCCTTTAAATGGCGATTACAGCCCTCGCGGAATGACTTCCACGGTATCTCACATACGATTGAGTCTCGTCGACAGTCTGGGAAGACTCCAGCAGATGGAGCCGAGGCGATTCCGCGTCGAAGTCGAAGGGCCGCTGCGTCTTCTCGGTGTTGAGACCGGAGACTTGCGGAGGGAGGAGTCCTGGAGAACTACGGAGATGGACACATACTTCGGGGAAGGGCACATCAGAGTCCAGTCCACTTCCGAATGCGGACTTGCCCGCGTGCTCGTCTATGTCGAGGGGTTCCTGAAGCCGTTTGTCAAGGAGATTGCCGTCGGTCCAACCCGAGAGTCCGGCTATGTCCCCGTATCCGGGGGAGGGCGCATATACTATGAGTCGTATGGTGAGGGCGTGCCGGTGATCCTGCTCCACGGGCATACGCTTGACCGCCGCATGTGGACGGGGCAGCTCAAGGACTTTGCGGCGCGTTATCGTGTCATTGTGCCGGATTTCCGCGGATACGGCAAATCCTCAAGCCAGAAGGAAGGGATGAAGTTTACACATGTGGACGACCTCGTCACATTGATGGATTCGCTCCGCATCGACAAGGCCCACATCGTGGGCCTTTCCATGGGAGGCTTCATCGCGGGCGACATGGTCGGGATGTACCCTGAGAGGATGCTGAGCTGCGTGATGTGCAGCGGTGCGATGAAGACGAACTACAAGAGTCCGTCGGAGCCCATGACAGCAGAGGAACTGGAGCGTAAGCGCGCATCTATCGCCGATGTGCAGGCTCTCGGAGTTGGCCGGTGGAAATATGAATGGATCGACAAGCTCGTATATGGAGGCGGCTCACAGGCCGGGCGTATACGGCCGGCAGTCACCGAGATGGTGATGGACTGGGACGGTTTCCAGCTCACTCATATCGAATCAAGGTTGTATTATGGCCATGAGGCTTTTGACCGTCTCAAGAGCAGACGTCCGTCCGTGCCGACCATGTACCTCTCCGGCGAGACGGAGCATAAGGGGCGCATGAAGATGCTGGACTATCTGCCGGACAGCAGGCAGGTTGAACTTCCTGACTGCGGACACATGTCAAACATGGAACGGCCGGAACTCTTCAACAGGACGGTCCTTGACTTCCTCAGATACGCTGACTCGAAAAGTCTGCAATAATACGGATCTCCAGCAAACGGCATTCATTGTAACTGAAAGACGGAGGTGCTGCGCTCAACACAAAAGTATCGCGCAGCACCTCCGTCTTTCAATTATAATTATTTATCAGAGCATTTTGACTCCTTCGTAGTAGTCCTGGAAGATGAGCGGCCCGGTGATTGTCCGTTTTGATGTGTAGACAAATTTGCGGACCGGGCGGAACCATTCGGCATCCACGTACATTGTCTGTCCGCTATACGGCTCGATTATCGGAAGGAACTTCGAATCTCCGCCGGCACGCGGGCCGGTGACCCAGACCCTCTCTCCCGGGGCAAAGATACGCCATGTACTCAAGGCCCCGTCAGGGACATAGCAGGCATTCCCGAAGTAGGATCTCCCGTTCCCTTCTCCCCAGGACCTGGCCTGATACCAGCCGAGTTGCTGGGCATGCGTGCACTTCTCCGCGAGGTCTATGGCTTCTTCGATGGTACATGTCTTCTCCGGGAAGATTTTGCCGTCCGCCGTTCCCTCCATAAGCCCGAGCGCCTCCATGAATGCCATGGCCTCGGTCGCCCAAGGAGCGATGCCGGCACTGTCAGAGTATTTGTCGAGACGGGAGTCGTATTCAGTATATGAGTAGACTTTTGATTCTTCTATATATCTGAGGGCCCGATAGAGCACAGATGCCATTTCCTGACGTGTGGCAGGGGATTCATCCGGACGGCTTTCCCCTCCGAATACAGAGTCCAGCCCGATTATGGATGATTTTGAGACATCGGACTTGCCTCGCGATTTCCGTCCCGGCTTGACTTCTCCTCCAATAAGTTCCTCAACCAGACGGACTGACAGCGAACGGAGCTGGCCATGATTGAGCGGAAGAGTATAGTCTGTCCCCAAGATACTGTCATCAAGCAGGTTGTCATTGAGCGCGTAGTTGACGCTGCTCTGATACTTCGGACTCATCTTGGCTTCGGACTTCTTCTTCAGTATGAACGTGCCTGGCTGGGCAGTCGTGGTCAGAAGCGCGTCTTCCTCGAACGCCACGGCCTGATCTGCCATGGCCTTGCGGAACTGATCATAAGTCGCCTCGTTGCCGCTGGCTTTCCACTCACCTTTGGTCACATGCTTCTCACCGTAGCCGTGCGACTGGCCGCACCAGATGCAACTGTTCCACCACACATGCTGACCTGCAGCATTGACTCCTATATAAGCCGCATCATCGGCAAGAGGCATGTCATATTGGTGCACCATGACTTCCCATTTCGGCCTTGAAGGGCTGAAGATATGTTTCGGGTCATGTTCGTTCTCTCCGCAGATCCGGCAGGAATAATAATATTCCGGCCAGTTGCTGCATGTCTCATAGCGGTAGATCTTGTCAGCGGCGGCCACCTTGTCGGTGAACTTGTGGTCTGTACAGAATGGTTTTGCTTCCGCCGCCCCGGCTCTCTGCGCGAAGAACACGTCCCCGGTGTAGGTCTTGATGGTGAACAGCACGTGATGGTTCCAGGTGGAACGGCTGAATATCGCCATCACATCCTCTTTGGCGCTCTCAGGGATAAAAAGGGTTGCGCGCCGTGCATGGAAGAGGACACTCGTGTACGGGTAGTAGATGTTGTCATCATAATCGTCAAAACCACTCATCGATTCGAAGATGGTACGGATGAATTTCACCACGTCCACCTTGTCGCTCAGCCACACTTCACGGATGTTGTATGTTCCTTGTATTGTGTTGTTGACATCTGCTGCAGTATGGCTACAGATGAATTCATTGTCGGTATCCACCACTATTCTGGTGACAAGCATGCACTTCTGTCCCATGTACTCCTTGTGGTCGATGCCACGGCCGTTGGCGGAGAAGTACGGATGGTAATCATCGTTGATGGTGATGACATCAAGCGGGCTTATATCCGGGCAGGCGGCGTCTGCCTCGGCTATTGAATAAGCCTTCTGTGATGCGCGGGACGAGTTCTTGTTGAGTTCGTAGTCGGTAGGTTTGCTCTGCGCAAGATCCCGCTCCGAGCCGGAGCCTCCGGTACCGACAGGCAATGAAAATTCAACGCTGATGACGTATGGTGCGCTGCGCTCGACTTTGGCCTTGATTCCGTTGACCGTGGCGCTGATGCGGGTGCCGTCGATGTAGTACTCGTTGTTCTTGAATATGTAGTCGGTATCATACTTGCCTGACGGGTCCACGAGAAACTTGAGCTGGACTTTGTATGTGAACCCGTCCTTGAAGAACATGTCGCCGTCATCGTCTTCGCGGAAATCCCCGATCCAGTCGAGCTCCTGCACCGTTATCCCGCCTGTGGTGGCAAGGTCTCCGTATTCTGTCCTGGCCGAGGTGAACTGGTATTCCCTCGCGTCAAAAAGTGACGTTCCGGGGGAGGGGACGGGTAACGTCAGATCCACGGACTTTATCTTAGGCTTGCTCTGGGCAAGGCTAAGCAGCGGCAGAAGCGCCGCAAACATGAACGTCAGCAATCTTCTTGTTCTCATGGCATTAGTCGGTATCCACGAATATGAATCCTGCTGGGAAAACATACTCATTGTTGACATATTTGACTTCAAGAAGCGGGCATTCCATGAATTCATCATAGGTCTCCATGAGGAAGTCCTCCTTGAGGCTTGAACTGAGCTTGACGGTCTTGAGCGCCTTGCATCCGGAGAAGCAGAAGCCCTCAAACTCCTTGACATGTGAGAGGTCCAGTTCGGTGATGCCGCTGTCCCCGAATGCGTGCATGCCGACCTTTGTGACGGTCGGAGGGACATCCAGTTTTGTGAGTTTCTTGCAGCCTTGGAACATGGAAGAGTAGATCTCTTTGAGATTCTCCGGGAGTATCACTTCGGTGAGGTTGGTGCAGCCTTCGAACATGTCGTAGCTCATCAGGCCGACCCGGCGAGGGAACTTGACGCTCTTAAGGCTTGTGCACTTCTGGAAGCATCCGTGCAGCTCTTCCATCGAATCGCCCTCGAAGACGACTTTCGATAGGTTCTTGCACCCGTAGAATGCCGAGCCCTGAATCTTCTCGACCGATGCCGGAATGACGATTTCAGTGATCGGGGTCTCACGGAAGGCGGCGTTTGAGATTTCAGTCAATGTGGACGGAAGTTTTACGGATTTGATGTTTGCGCCCCAGAAAAGATCGGCACGCATGTCTCTCACCGGATATTTCTTGCCGTTGTAGTTGACGTAGTCAGGGATCACTATGTCCTTGCCGGCTACGGCCGTCTTGACGGCTTCCGAAATGAACGCCCGGCCGGCCTTTCCGCTGTTGGTGTTGTGAAGCACATAAATCACCCCTCCGATATCCACTGTCGCCCCGGAGGCATTTTCGTCCACGACCTTGCCGCTCTGGCCATCTTCGGAGGTACCGATGCTTTTCTTCTCGGGCTGAGGGTCCCAGACGGTCATCTTGACATTTGTGGCATTCTCGTATCCTCCATGTGCATTGAAGTATTCTTTTGTCTTTTCGTTCACGAAGTTGTCTTTCAAGGTGAAGAGGGGAGTCAGCGAGGTGCGGACCACAGTCTTGTATTCCCTGGAATCCAGAATGTCGGCAAGCTTGCGGTGGATGCCGTTTATGACCCACTGGTAAGTGTCATCCATCTTGTATTCGTCTTTGGCTTCGTTGTATTGCTCCACCATCCCGTTGAGGGCTTCGGCACGGGCGTAAACCTCGCCTTTGACGTTGTCATATCTGGCCATGGCCGGGGTGAGATTTTTGATATACCCGTCCTCGACGCATTGGTCGAGTTGTATGTACTCATCCACAAGGCTCTGGTTGTCAAGCTCATAAATATAAGGCTGTTTTTCTGTCCAATCGACCTGCTTCTCCGCCTGCTTCGGGGGCAGCTGAGGCTTTGCTTTCTTCATTCCATATGAGGCCTCGATCGGGTAGCCGAGCGGGGCGAAAAGGGCTGTATGGCTCTCCGGAAGCCTTACGGTCGGAGCTTCGTCCTCGGCATTGCCGACGCCGGGGCCGAGCATGGCCTCGTACTGCTTTTCAAGCTCTGCGTCCCTGCTGGATTTGGCGCCGGCTTTTTTCGTCTGCTGCCCTTTCTTTACAGGGACTTTCTTTGATACTTCCTGCTCTACCTGCTTGCCGACTTTCTCGGCAGCTTTTTTGAGGCTCTCCCTCAGCGACTGCGCCGATACGGCAGGGCTTGCCGAGAGGACAGCGAGGCAGAGGAGGAGAATTGCACGTGTGTTCATGAGTTATTTTTTTGTTATTCGGTTTTCTGTTATGAACTCCTCAAGGGCTGCGCCGCCGTCTATGCTGCGCACGCAGTCCATGATGATGCCGACTTTCTGCGCCGGGACGATCCTCAGGATGTTGGCCGTGCTTGCCTTGACACAGAAGTCTCCGGCGATGCCGCAGACGTCCACGTTCGCGCAGGATGTCAGCCAGCGGTATTCGGTGCTGTCCGGGGAGAGATTCTCAAATGCCCCGTATTGCTCACGCTTTCTGTCCTGGCCTTTCAAATGCAGGCATACGTCTTCTTCGCCTCTTTCCATGATGAGGGAAAACAGGTCCGGAAGCCCCGCGCCCTGGGTATAAGCTACGCAGTGGGACGGCCAAAGCCCGCCGTGCTCCGTGAAAGAGCAGTGGTCCGCAGGGTGCCAGTCGAGTGTGAATATGACAGCGTCGTACTTTCTGGAGATGCCGGCAATCTTGGAAGGGAGAGTCTCGCTTCCATTCACGTAAAGCGAGCCGGACGGGTCGAAGAAGTCTCTCTGGACATCGATTACGGCAAGAATCTTGGATTTATGGTAATTCATGCCTCAAACTTAATGATTTCGGGCGATTTTTGCAAACATGCAATGCGGCCCGGACAGGAAATTCAAAAAAGTGCTACATTTGCGGACACGTTAAAATTGTAGATAAAAATGAAAAAGTATGTATGCAATGTCTGCGGCTGGGAGTATGACCCGGCCGTCGGAGACCCTGACAACGGAATAGCTCCCGGGACCGCTTTTGAAGACCTCCCTGATGATTTCACCTGTCCGGTCTGCGGAGTAGGCAAGGACGAGTTCAGCCCGGTGGACTGATCCGTTTTCGTGGGGAAAGGCTTGAATGCGAGCATTATGGAAATAATAAACTTCGAGGACTGGGAAAGGAAGGAAATATTCAGGCTGTTTGAAGGCTCAAGGCTGCCTTTCTATTTCGTGGCATTCGACATTGATGTGACCGGGGTGTACAAGTATGCGCATTCCGGCCACAAGTCATTTTATCACACGATGATATGGCTTGTGACGAAAGCTGCGTGCAGTGTGCGGAATTTCCGCTACAGAGTCAAGGGGGACCAGGTTGTACTGCTGGATGAACTTGTTCCGAGTTTCACCGCGATGAAACCGGGCGAGGATTTGTTCAAGATCGTGAACTGTCCGCTGGGCCCTGACCTCGAGACGTTCCTTGAGAATGCGGCACGGAAATGCCGTGAGCAGACGACGTTGCTTTCGGAGGAAGACTCGGAGAATCTTCTTTTTCTGAGCTGCATCCCATGGATGAGCACCACCGCGATCAGCAACGAGCACGACACCAATCCCGATGACTATTTCACCAGAATCTCCTGGGGGAAATATTCCGAGAAAGAAGGACGGAAAGCCCTGAACATCACAGTGGATGTCAACCACAGGATCATAGACGGCATCCACATCGCCAGATTCCGCGAAGAACTCGAACGCCTGATAAGCACTCTAGTGTAGCGCAAGATAAAACCCTCTGATGTATGGATGATCTTCATTTTGTCCGGTAGTCTGTGCCATCATTCAGATAGTCAGTGTAGAGGATTCCGTCAAGATGGTCACATTCGTGCTGAAAAATCACTGACGTGAATCCTTTGACGTTTTCGGTCGTATCATGCAATGTCTTGAGTGAAGTGTAGCGGATGTCGATGTCTTGATATCGTTCGACATTCCCGCGTTTCCCGGGAATACTGAGGCATCCTTCCTGCCCGGCTTTCTTTTCGCCCCTGCGGGAAGTTATCCGGATATTCGGATAGACTTCAAACGGCTCGCCGTCTCTGTCAAACCTCTGTACCGCCACAATCCGCCGCAATATACCTACTTGAGGCCCGGCGATGCCGACTCCGTCCTCTTGTGGAGAAGTGACCGTGGCCACCATCTTATCTGCCAATATCTTGCATTCATCGCTTCGGAGCTCCTCCATATTGATTTCAGAGCACTCGGCACGTAATGTCAAAGAGTCTGTCCTGTCGCAGACAGTGAGCACCCGCATCGTTTCACCCTCAGCGGAGATGAGGTCTCTTTCAGCCTTCGTCCAGCCGCCGACATCCCGGCAGGACACAACCGCCGCCGCTACAGCGATGAGTGTATAAATATTTTTCCACGTCCTCATGTTAGTACTTTTTATAACGCTGCAAAGATATTTATTATTGACATACGGTACACCAGAACCGCCTTTTCTGCACCAAACGAACAATTGAAAGCCTTCCGTACACCAGAGGCCCTGGTTTTGTACGAGAATCCAGGCCGGTCAATGACCACAGTCAATTGGGTACGCAGTGCGTACCTTTTTTTAGCTCCACTCTACTGCTCCTCGTAATAATACGAATAATCAATCCCTTTCATAAACATCTCCCTATCATTCACCTTATCTGTCAGCGCATTTTTCAGCAGCCGTTTGATTTCAGTACTATCCGCCACACTCCTTTCCATTGCGGCAAGATAAGCATATTTATCAATACGACTCCAATCCACACACATCCCAAGCCTCTTCTTCAAAATCAAATCCAACCAAATCCTCGTGGTACGTCCATTTCCCTCGCGGAACGGATGTGCAACATTCATCTCCACATACTTGTCAGCAATCTCATCGAATGATCCTTCCGGCATCTGCTCAATGTTCTGCAACGTCTGAGAAAGAAACGCCACCGGAGCAAAGGTAAATCCGCCTTTGGAAATATTCACCGAACGGATTTGCCCGGCAAAGTCATACAATCCACCGAACAGATATGCGTGAATCTGCTGAAGTCCTTTCACGGTTCCGACCTCAATGCTGCCAAGCAAGGAACTCTCGAACAGAGTGTATGCCTTCGCCTTGCTCTTCCCGTCAATGGTATCTTCACCATAAGTAAACCACTCGATGAACCGAGATGCCTTGTTATTCGGCATGTTCTTCGCCAATTCTATAACTCCGGAAGCATCCAGAACATCCGTTAATCTCATTTTCCCATCAGGTGCTCGCATCTTCAACTGGTTAGTGTCACTAACCACTTCAAGGCCATCTTTCTTCAGTTTCCCCTTCAGATACTTCCAGTAGTTCCTGTTTTTCGTATAGTCGTCCTGCGCGTTAAGCACTCCGACAATATCAAGCACGCTGTACCACCATTTGGAATTCTCCTCATCCCAAATGGCCCTGACCTCACGGTCGTCAAAGAAACGGATTGATATTTTGCTCATAAACATTCGGTTATTTTGCTATTATCCCCTCCCACCTAACAAACTGCGCCTCATACCGCGTCTTAGGCGAACACTCCACCCGCGTGCAATCCAGCCCCGAACTATCGGCCTCACGCTCACCGTCAAACTCCACCACCAGATAAATCTCACATGTCCCCACATTCCTGTAAACTCCCTCATCCAAGTCCTCCACCCCGGTCACCCCACTGCAAGCGCTCACCGCAAACAAATGCTGCCCGTTCCGTCTTCGATTATGAAACATCAAATACCCGATCTCCCCGATGTGCTCCACAATCTCCATAGACTCCCGAGAATACTTCAGACCCACCGCAATCCTCCCATCCGAAAGAAACCTCACAGCCTTAGCCCCGAAATTCTCCATCATAACCATCAGCACACCATCCTTCCCAGTAGCCGCAACCGTCCGAACCTCACCATCATATGGTGGCAGCACCTCCTCCGGATTCCGCCCAAGCTCACAAGGCTCCACATTGAAAGCCACCCTAAGTGATTCCAACACCGCCGCATTCTCCCTCTCGACATCACCTCTCCGAGCTTCCGGCACCGCAGACGGCTTCTCCAAAGCCAATGAATATATATCCTTGTCCTCGAACGGAGTATAGACCTTTCCAAGCAACTGCTTGAAATGCTCACGAATATACCCGACCCCATCCACGCCTGGATGCTGCCTCATAGCATAAAACTGATACTGCTTGCCAAGAATCTCCTGAATCTTCTCCCTGAAAATTTCTCGAACTTTATTCTTCCACGCAGCCTTCTGCCCTGCGTTGTCTCGCGCATAGAGCGACACCACATAAAGGAAATTCACATCATAATGGAAGACCAACAATGTGTCTCTGTCAAACAGCCTGTTCTCAAACTGACGGCTCACAAAATACGGCTGCCGCCTCTCCGTCTCATCCACACGGTCTGCGTAGGACAAACCCTCATCCATCTTCGCACTGATGAAAAAGTTCGGAATCACATTATACCCTTCAGTCACATCTTCCCGTAACTTTACATCCGAACTCTTTTGCTTCCCGTCCAAAAACAAGTCCAGATTCCATTGAATCACATTCCGTGCATAAGTATATTGCTTATAGACAGACTCTTTTCCGATTTTGTTCCCAAGCTTGTAATACTTGCTGTCGCCAATGTAATAAATCGGCTTTTCCCCATTCTCGATGAGTCCCTGCCAACTGTACATATGATCGACCATCTTGCCGTCATATTGCTCCTTAAGCCCTGCCGGAATATCCTTGTCTCCGATCAGTTCATCGATGATAGCCTCGAAGACAATGTTGAAGTTCTTCACTAACAAATACTCCTTCTGCTCGGCATTGATTCGAATCTGGTATGCCTTGTCAAAGAATGCATAGCACAAATCCCAAATCTGCAGAGCCTTGTCAGAAAAATACTTGTATTTGATTTGCCTTAACCGGACTTTTCCTTGACCATCAAGCAACCGTTCAAACTGCTTCCCTCGAATCAGTTCAAATCCCAATGTTATTGAAACAGGGAATCCGTAAGTCTCACTGATGTAGTTCAAAATCGAGAAGAATATGACAAGCAGTTCCTCGTCGAAATTGATCTGCCGTCTCTTGTTTATAGGGGAGATGTAAACAGGGGAATCCTCTTGAACAATGGCCGCAGAGTGAGCTATGGTTCGTGTCCAATTTATCTTGTTCAGTCCGGAACGCAGGTTCTTCACCGTGAACATAAAGAAATCCTGGTTCTCTCGGTTGAAACGCACGAGAGACAACAGCACATCCAAGAACGTATGGCTCTGATGTCTCTTGTTCCCGCCCATCTGAGTCACCTGCCGGTGATAGACAATGTCATTGTCTATCTTGGATTTGTTGAACACCGTAATCGCACGGTAAATCCACACAGCAAACTCGTATATGAAGTTCTGCTCCTCCGAAGACACGCCTTTAGCATTGTCAAAATCAATGATGTCCTCCGGCTTTAGACGCCCGAATACGAGATTCTCTTGATTCATCAGAACTTTCGGCAGGATGAAGACGCAATCTCCGATAGTAGGATTATAGAAATATCCCACATAATTCACGCTGACCAGATGGTCGATATTTTCCAATGCGTCAAGTCCCGAAAGACTCTCCTTGACATCGGAGGCGTTGTATTGATATTCTTCTATCAGCAGTCTCATATCCTACAAAAAGTTTCTTCAGCAAGTTACCGGCAAGTTAGCCGTATGCCTTGCAGTTGCTTCTATTGGTGTTTCGGCTCCTCTTCTTCCTCGAAAATCAAGTTGCGAGCAAGTTAAAATCAAGTTACAGGCAAGTTAGATTAGGCCCAGGCCGGAATGTATTTCATATAACGCGGTGCTGTGTCTGGGTCAAGAGGCTTGATAAGTCCCTGCACGAGCAAGTCAATGTTCTCTCCCATAAGCGCTAATTGTTTTCGTCATCTGTTTGAGGTGAATCCGATGGCTTACTATCAATGCTGCTAAGCCCGAGATTCTTCAAGAACTTCTCCACCATCATCTCATTTGCCTTCCCGTCAGCAAGGA